>Ga0316197_10000011_pt1 | contig 274617 bp, 226 predicted proteins | sample OudBiesiAoxic_MG_FD_204939 | JGI IMG/M metagenome (GOLD analysis project Ga0316197, IMG submission 204939) | Coastal sediment microbial communities from Oude Bieten Haven, Netherlands - site A oxic | ecosystem: Environmental > Aquatic > Marine > Coastal > Sediment | place: Netherlands...
CAAATTAGTCTGGAAACCATAGCATTGTGGCCCCACCTGATCCCATCCCGAACTCAGAAGTGAAACGCAATCGCGCCGATGGTAGTGTGGGGTCTCCCCATGTGAGAGTAGGTCATTTCCAGGCGCCGAATAAACGAAAAAGCCCTAGCAGAAAACGCTAGGGCTTTTTTCGTATATACGCTCCGCGAAAGCAGCTACTTCACATGCAGTCCAAAGCTGCTATCGCAGTGTGGCCGTTAATTGCATCCATGCATTAACGGCATTTCCGCCATCCCTGGCGGTCAGGGTCTATAGTTTCTTTTTTAGGTCCAAAGCTGACCATGACAGGCGCCTAATTAAGTAAAGAAGCCACCTGAATAAGGTGGCTTTTTTCGTTTTAGCCTAGAAAGATGACCACTCGAACATGGGGAAATAAAGAGCACATGCGTAGCATGCCTCCATTCCATGTGAAGGCCAAAATTGTTCCCAACAATTTAAGGCACTTCCCACATCCTTGTGGGTCGTAGGTGAGGCCCTTGCGCTTATCAAACGAAGTTTGATGCATGGGGTGAACGCGGAGAGTTTGCGACCTACAGGACGTAGGGAGTGCCATTTATGCAGGAGCATATAAATGACCCCGAAGCTGACCATGACAGGTGCCCTGCTTAATGAACACGATAAATCCCTAGCAATTCGTGTTGAGGGGGGTTAACGGCTTTTGAAATGCACTCTAACATGGGAAAAGTGTAGGACCGACTTTAGCTGGGAATGGTTAATTTCGTTACACAAGTTTCGCGGCTAAAGCGCGCTCCTACATGAAGAGGAGGCATTTCCGTCATCTGATGTTTAGGATTAACAAATGCCTTGATGGCAGGGTCAATGATGTTCCTACATAATAATGAGATTTTCCATTTCCCTATTATTCAGATGTCAAGGAAAGGTCATGTAGGTCTCAGAGGGAAGCTTTTGCTATTTAAAACATGGGATTGAAGTGGGAGCGGGCTACCCACAGACGAGTACTACAGGCTCGTACGTTCCCATCAGCGGTATTATGAAACCCGTTATAACGAGGATATTTACGCTATTAGATGCTAGGTGCAGTCAAAGAGTTGAGTCGTATTCTGCTACTGCCTTCCTTTTGGATCATTGGGGGTTACAGAGCTAGAACATCTTCAGGTAACTGATATTTGATTGTACTGAGGAAGAGCCTAAGTTAGTTTGATATTAGGCTCTGATGTAGCTTATAGAGACTGCAGCTTGTCTATGATAGGTGTGTTAGCCTCAGGGAAATCATACTCTCTTAGGCTATCAACATTTGCCCATAACACCTGCTGTCCTTCCAGCCCTTCAGCAAGACCTGAAAAGCAATTTACTGTGTGGATGTCTAAGAGTACTTCTTTATCAGGATAGTCATGTGAGATCGTCATTAAGGGGCTTGTATCAGCAACAACTAGATTCACCTCTTCTTTGAGTTCTCTTATCAATGCTTGTGAGCTCGTCTCGCCGCTTTCGACCTTTCCTCCTGGAAATTCCCACTTGCCACCTTGGTGTAAGTGAGACAGTCGTCTGGCTAATAATACCTGGTTGTTATTGTTAAGGACTACGCCTACGGCGACATGTACCCGCTTCATCGGTTATTGTTCCTTAAAGAAGTCTGCTTCATCGTAGCCTAAGCCATCCAGAGTTTCAGGATCAAATTCGGGTTTAACTGGGATTGCATGCTTTTCTGATGCCCAATCACCCAGGTCTATAAGTTTGCATCTATCGCTACAGAAAGGCTTAAACTTGGACTCGCTGTTCCATATGACTTCTTTTTGGCAGGTTGGACATTTTACACTTGTTGTCATGTTAGTTCTCTTGAACCGGTTCAGTGGCGTGTTAGAAACAGGTCACTTTATATAGTAGATATGACAATAATACTAATTTTAAGAACAAGTGGCTAATTTGAATTCTATGCTTCTATCTGAATGCTTCTGCTGGTCAAATTGTACAAAGTGGATGGCGTAACGATTTTTATGACCGCTGATAGTTGGATAGCATCCTTGCTGTGAGTCCAGTTTTACTCTGATTAAGGATAAGGCTTGATTACTGTTTCCTTGAAAAAAACCTGCTGTGGCAACTGTATCTCTATATTCTGTGGTTTGTCTGGTTAGGTCCAGCAGTAACTTGATGGGGACGAGTAAAGCAGTAAAATGATCAATCCACTCAGAGTATTCTTGCTGGCGAACGTCCCACGGTTTAGCAAGCCAGTAGTGAAGTTGTGGGAGGTCAAAGTTACAGCAAGCGCCTGGCATATTAAATCTTTGTCGTAATGCAGCAAGAAAGCGATTGAGTTTAAGCTGACTTCCAGGCCTCTCACAAACGCTTAGTGCTTCCCTTGCATTCATCAGTTGAGATAAATATGTATTAACTTGCTTTGTGTCTATGTGAGGAAGGTTTTGCCAGCTAGAGAGTTGAATGATCTGTTTATCAATATCTTTTAATACTTCACCACGATAATCACAGCGCTCAGTTAATTCGCACAGAGAAAAAAGTGGATAGAAACATCTATGCTGATGATCATTAGCCAAATTTGTTTGTAGTTGCTGTGCTAGATATTCTAGTCGCAAATAGCTTCTTGTTTTCTCATTTAAAGGCTGTTCATAAATTAGTTCAGTCATGGTGTTTTTTAAGCATTATTGGCTAATTTCAGATAATTATTATGTAATGTTATGACCTTCCCTTTTAATGCCGATATCTTTCCATGATTGTCTATGACATCATCAGCTTTTGACAGTCTTTCAGCTCTGGGAGCCTGACTATCAATTATGTTTTTAATTTGTACTGAAGAAACTGAATCTCTGTCAATTGTTCTGTTTAATTGCTGTTCAGGTGAAATATCAACCAAAAGAGATAGGTTTACTAACCTATCTAAACCATTCTCAAATAGCAAGGGAGCAACCAAAATAGCGTAGGGTGAGGTTGTTGCTTTAAGAGATTTTAGGATCTTATCCCTGATCATGGGATGCATGAGCTCGTTTAGCCATTCTCGTTCATCGGGCTGACTAAAAATGAGCTCTCTTAGTTTTGCCCTATTAAGGCTTTTATCTTGGTTTAATATTGCGCTTCCAAAGTGAGCACTAATCTCATATAGCCCTTTGGAGCCGACCTCTACTACTTCCCGGGCAATAATATCTGCATCGACAAGCTCGATGCCTAGTTCGGCGAACATATTAGCAACGGTTGTTTTGCCGCTACCAATACCGCCCGTCAGGCCAACTATAAACTTTGACATTGATCTGTTCCTACTTACCATTTATCTATCAAAGGCTGTTATTGGTTACAGTGTAGAAAGGTACCAGTTTGTTATATTGCTTCCCCAGATCATGGCGATCCAACCTGCAGCTGCTATATATGGGCCGAAAGGAATTGGGTTAGTTTTATTTATCTTCTTTGTTACTATCAAGGCTATGCCTACTATTGCGCCTACTAGCGATGACAGTAAAATAATGAGCGGTAACATCTGCCAACCAAACCAGGCTCCGAAAACTGCTAATAGTTTAAAATCACCATATCCCATGCCTTCCTTTCCGGTTAATAGCTTAAACGCCCAGAAGACACTCCAGAGACTCATATATCCAGCCGCTGCGCCTATCATTGCATCGGTCGGTGATGCAAAGGTGCTATTTAGGTTGATCAGTAAACCTAACCAGAGTAGAGGAAGAGTAAGTTGATCAGGCAGTAACATTTCATCCAGATCAATACCTGTTAAGGCAATCAACACAAATGTCAGCACTGTGGCAAAAATGAATTCCCAGCCAGGCCCAAAATGATATGCAAGAAGTGCTACGGCAAGCCCGGTGAGGAGCTCAATAATTGGATATCTGGGCGAAATACTTGTACCACATGCAGCACATTTTCCTTTGAGCATTAGCCAACCTATAATCGGTAGATTGTGCCAGGGTTTGATGTTTGTTTTGCACTTAGGGCAAGCTGAGGCTGGAACGACTAAATTATATTTTTCCGGGTAGTCATCGATGGGGTTGTTAAGTTGCTTCGAGATAGGTGCTATTAGTTCTTGATGGTATTCGTTTAGATATTGATTACACTCTTGCTGCCACTCACGCTTTAACATTACGGGAAAGCGGTGTATTACCACATTAATAAAACTACCTATGACGGCCGCAAATACAAAGCTGATGATACTGAAGAGCCAAAGGTTCTGGCTCAATATTGAGATAAGTTCTGACATTAATATTATTCTTTTGAGGCTAAAAGGTTATTTGGATTAAAGTAAAATAATTATTTCGAATGATTAAATCAGTTAGCCTACCACTTTACCCATTTCGAAAATAGGTAAGTACATACCAACAATCAGGCCGCCAACAACAGTACCGATAACCACCATCATTATGGGTTCTATAAGACTTGATAATCCATCGACGGCATCATCGACCTGCATCTCGTAGATGTTGGCGACTTTGTTGAGCATATTATCAAGTGAACCAGACTCTTCACCGATCATTACCATCTGGATTAGCATATCAGGAAACAAACCTGTTGTGCGCATGGCTACGTTCATCTGCATGCCTGCCATCACCTCAGATCTGACTTTAGTCAGGGCCTTGCGGTAAACAGCATTGCCTGATGCACCTGCTGCGGACTCTAAACCATCGATCAAGGGGACACCCGCGGCGAAAGTGGTGGCTAAGGTTCTGGCAAATCTCGCCATGGCGCCTTTATGGAGAATATCTCCGATGGCAGGAATTTTTAGCACAAACTCATCGACTCTGTCGCGAAAAGTCTGTGATTTTAAATGCGCTCGCTTAAAGCTCCATATACTGACAATAATCGCGATAACAAATATATACCAGGAGGCCTGCAGCCACCGTGATATTTCGATAATCAATTGGGTAAAGGCTGGGAGTTCGGCACCGAAGCCGTTGAAAATATCTTCGAATTGGGGCACCACAAAAAGCAGCAACAGCGCCGTGACCAGTACCGCGACGATGACAACTGCTGCGGGATAGAACATCGCCTTCTTGATTTTCGATTTCAACGCTTCGGCTTTTTCTCTGTAGAGTGCTATACGGTCAAATACCGCATCCAGTGATCCTGAATGCTCGCCTGCGGCGACCAGATCGACATAGAGGTCATCGAAATATTGTCTATGTGGACGAAGTGAATCCGATAAGGGGATCCCTGCCTGAACGTCGGTTACGATAGTGCCCAGTAGTTCCCGCATCTTAGGTTTTTCATGACCCCGCCCCAGCATTTCTAGCGTGGTCACGATGGGCACGCCCGCCGCTAACATGGTAGCTATCTGGCGGGTGACCATGGCGATATCCATAGCGGTAATTTTCTTATCACTCTTGAAGAGTGAATTTGCTTTTTTGCGTACAGTTTTGGGCTTAACGCCCTGCTGTTTTAGCTGGCTTTTTATCTCCAGCGCCGAGGCTCCTCTTAGCTCCCCGGAGGTTTTTTTCCCGTCGCGGTTAACCCCCTTCCACTCGAAGGTGAAGACCTTAGGTTGGGCTTTAGCTTGTTTTTTCTTTGATTGCTGTTTTTTTCCTGCTGTCGCCGTTGCCATAGCCCCTCTTCCTTCGATTTATTTTTCCAAGCTATAAGTGTTTTAGCCGCTTATAGAGCAATTAGAAACTTGTGACTCGATTTATCTCTGTAATGCTGGTGACGCCTTGAATGACCTTTAATAATCCAGAGCCTCTGAGATCTCGCATTCCTTGCTCTTTAGCCTGGTTTGCAATTTGTAATGAGTTACCTCCCTCCATAATAGTACGGGCAATCTCATCGGACATCCTCATCACTTCATAGATGCCCACACGACCTTTGTAACCTCCGGAGCAGAGCTCACAGCCTATAGGTTTATATACTGTGATTCCGGCTTCAATATCACTTGGAGCAAACCCTAGTTTTTCCAATTCGTGTTTAGGCACCTCTTCGGGTTGTTTGCACTCGCTGCAGAGGCGGCGTGCGAGGCGCTGAGCAATGATCAGGTTAACCGAACTGGCGATATTATACCCAGGGACGCCCATATTGATGAGGCGGGTGAGGGTCTCAGCTGCCGAGTTAGTATGCAGGGTCGAGAGCACTAAGTGACCCGTTTGCGCCGCCTTAATGGCAATCTCGGCAGTCTCCAGGTCTCGGATCTCACCGACCATGACCACATCGGGATCTTGACGAAGGAACGAGCGCAAGGCGGATGCGAACGTGAGGCCAGCTTTGAGGTTGATATGTACCTGATTGACCCCTTCCAAGTTTATCTCTACCGGATCCTCTGCCGTGGAGATATTACGCTCTTCGGTGTTGAGGATATTAAGGCCGGTGTAGAGAGATACCGTTTTACCGGAACCTGTGGGACCCGTTACCAGAATCATGCCTTGGGGTTTTGCCAGCATCTCCTCGTAGAGCTCGCGCTGGTCATCTTCGTAACCCAGCTTCTCGATGCCCAGTTGGGCCGAGGAGGAGTCCAGGATACGCATTACTATCTTCTCCCCCCAAATCGTTGGCAGGGTGCTGACACGAAAATCGATAGATTTTGTGCGAGACAGCTTCATCTTTATGCGACCATCTTGGGGGACACGGCGCTCGGCGATGTCCAGCTTAGACATAACCTTGAGGCGAGCCGAAATACGGTTGGAGAGATTGACCGGAGGCTCAGAGACTTCATGTAAGATACCATCGATGCGAAAGCGTATGCGGTAGCGTTTCTCATAGGGTTCAAAATGTAGATCCGATGCACCTTTTCGTATTGCATCGGTCAAAATTTTGTTGATGTAGATGACAATCGGGGCATCGTCGGTGCCATCGCCTTTTTGATCGTCATCGCGCTTACTGGTGTCTTCGACTTCGATGCCGGCTAAAGACTCTTCATCCATACCCCCAATATCGAGCGCGGAGATGTCCTCTTCGAGTACCTTCTCCAGTGTCTTGTTTAATTTATCATCTTCGACCAGAATGGCTTCGGCGTGGAGGCCTGCGCTGAATTGAAAGTCTTCCAGTGCCGCAATGTTGGTCGGATCTGAGGTGCCGATATAGAGCCTGTTACCTCGCTTGAAGAGTGGAAGGCATTTATGCTTCTCGATCAGTTTCTTGTTGAGAAAATCTTCGGGAATACTGGCAATATCGAATTCATCGAGATCCAACAGTGGAGTGCCATACTCTTCATAGCAGAGCTCGGCAATTTCTCTAGCGGATATCATCTGTTCGCTGACGATGGTGGAGACAAGCGACTGCTTAGATTGGCGGGATTTTGTGATTGCCGATGCAATCTGCTCTTCGCTGAGCAGTTGCTTACGAATAAAGAGGGTAGATAAACCTAGATGAAGACCCGTTGTAGGCATAAAAGATGAAACCTATGGGTTAAAAGTCGTTACTGTAACAGTAAAATTCAGAGGTGCAAAACACCTCCGAATTTTCAACTCAATTATTTGTACTTATCTATCTACTTACACCAACCTAAAGCTAAACATGTACCAGTAGTTGCCCAAGTTAAAGAGCCATTTGCACCTTCTGTAGCATCAATTGTCATTGTTGTGGCATCAACTGCGGCAGTACCTACTGCAGCAATTTTACCTGATGTTGTTGTAATACTTGCGATATTTCCAGTTGCTGCAGTGACGTCAGCAGGAATGCCTGGTTTACCATTAATACATTCAGCAAGATCAGCGGTTTCCTGATAACAAATAGTTACAGCAGTTCTTACAGCTCCAACAGCAGAGGTTACTTCGGAAAACTTCGCTTTCTTAGTGTAATCCTGATAAGCAGGCAGTGCAATTGCGGCGAGAATACCGATGATTGCAACAACGATCATTAATTCAATAAGGGTGAAACCCTTAGCGTTATTCATACTCTTGTTCAAGTTAAGACCTTTCATTTTCAATCTCCAAGTGGCACTGCTTACTTTAGTTTAGCCTATGTTACTTAGCCGTGTTGCTCCTGCGCTAGCTAATTCTGTCCATAATTAATCTTGTTACTAAGTTCTTTAATGCTTTTAAGTATTAGTAAAGCCCAAAGAGGTGGTAACTAAATTCGTAACTACTCTAACTACTCTAACTACTCTAACTAGAGCTAATCTAAAGTCTGCCTGTTTTCGCCATTTATGCTAAGTGTTAAAAGTGTTTTTTCTGTCCATTGTCGTTTCGGCAAACCGCACCCTGTGATCTCTTCCTGTTCTTAGCTAAAGGGCTCTTTGCTAATCACGATTCACAATCCGTTTTTGCTAAAGATTTGTTAGCTTAGTAAGGTTGAGCGTCTACCTAATGGTGAGGTTGGCCGAAATGGCCATCTCGCCTAAGTCCAAAGTTAGTACAAAGTTAAGGAAAATGGAACTGGAAATTACAACAAAGTACTAATTTGACGATGAATTCGTCTAATGATTGTTTTTTTATGTTAAAAAAGTTCTAACATTTTTTTGGCTGTGTATCGAAATCTGGCACTTTGGTGGCTTGTGTCAATTTTTGGGCGTTATCATAATCAAAAATTCTGTCAACTTTGTAAGCGGTAGTTTTTTGTTTTGTTCAGATGTTGCGCAGTTGTTTTTTGCGAGGGTGTCTGCACTGGCTTAGTACGGGAGGGCGGAGGTGCTTCGCTATTTAAGGTAGCGAAACACCAGCTAGCCTATATCTAGGTATTAATCATTTTTTAATCGAAGTGACAGATCGAGCGCCCTGACATGTTTGGTCAAGGCACCGACAGAGATGTAATCGACCCCCGTTTTAGCGTAGTTCGCAATGGTCTGTAGAGTGACATCACCAGACACTTCTAATTTGGTTTTACACGCCGTCTTATCTACATTTAATTGAGCAAAAAAATGATTATTCAGCTCGACAGCTTCAAGCATCGTGGTGACATCGAAGTTATCTAACATGACGATATCAGATCTGGCTTCCAGCGCCAGTTTAAGCTCCTGTATGCTTTCAACCTCAACTTCTACCGGTTTATCGGGATGAAGCGCTCTGGCTGCAGAGATGGCTTTCGCAATGCTTCCACAGGCCATGATGTGGTTTTCTTTTATGAGAAAAGCGTCAAACAGGCCTATACGATGATTCTTACCTCCACCACAGGTGACGGCGTATTTTTGAGCCGTACGAAGTCCGGGAATGGTTTTACGTGTATCGAGCAGTTTAGTGTGAGTGTCGGCTATTTTATCCATGTAATGCTTGGTGTGGGTCGCAACGCCTGAAAGTGTCTGGATGAAGTTCATCGCAGTGCGCTCGCCGGTGAGAATGGCTCTTGCTGGTCCCGATAGTTCACACAATAGTTGATTCGGTACCAGGAGGTCGCCGTCGTCAACATGCCAGTGAAGCGCGACTTCACCACCCAGTTGGTTGAATACCTGCTCTGCCCAGGCTTTACCGCAAAATACGCCCTCTTCGCGGGTTATTAATGTCGCCTGAGCATATCTATCGGCCGGTATGAGTTGAGCTGTGATGTCTGATTCGGCCTTATCTCGTCCTGAGACAGCTGCATTATCTTGATAACCTAAGTCTTCTTCGAGTGCGGTTTTGACTGATAAACGAATGTCATTTTCCAACATACTTGGTGTCCTTAATCGACGATAACTGATGAACAGATGTTGTTAAGTATAAATTTAGCTGTTTGATATATTTATAATAACAAATTTGTTTTCTAAAGTAGAGAATAAGGAAAGTTGAAGCCTTTGGATCGCTGAACTCGCTCCTTGAGTAGGAGTACATTTTTCTCGCTACCTAATTGAGGCTATTTTTCTGGCTTGTTTAAGTTGCTCAGTTTGTTCGGTGAACCTTTGAGTGTATGTTGTTATTATAAGTATCAAATTAAGATCTGAGATATCATTCTTATGTCCTCACATATAAAAGCTTCCCTTCCGGTAACTGCGCAAGAGCCTTCCTCAATGGACAAGGCTATCTGTCTGGATAAACGCTGTTCCAATGGGTGGATAAACGATGCCAGACGGTGTGAGTCGCCACATTTTAACCGTCGCCCGTTGAATGAGGTTAGCTTGCTAGTTATTCATAACATTAGTCTTCCCGCAGGGTGTTTCGGAAAACCTTATATAGACCAATTGTTTAATGGTTGTCTGGATGTCAGTGCTGATCCCAGCTTTATCGACCTTAAGGGACTCGAGGTGTCTGCTCACTTTCTTATCCGACGAGATGGTGAACTCGTACAATATGTGTCATGTGACGATCGTGCCTGGCATGCAGGGGTATCCACTTATGGAAGCCGAGAAGGGTGTAATGATTTTGCAATTGGTATTGAACTCGAAGGGACCGATACTCTGGCCTATACAGAGTGGCAGTACCGAGAGTTGAAAATGTTAACCCTTGCCTTGTTTGACGCATATCCTATGCTAAATACTGATAGAGTCGTTGGCCATTGTGATATTGCTCCTGGCCGCAAAACAGATCCCGGTGAAAGCTTTGATTGGCAACGATTTAAAAAAGATTTAAGTTAAAGCGTTAACATCAGAGGTTAGATGCTGGCAAAGAGATAGTGGTTAAACAGCGCTTGGTATATAGTGAGCTATTGTCTAAGTTATGAACGTTAATTGAAGAGTTGTAAGCTAGCCCCACCTCATGAAAGGATACTTCAAATGGCCTTGTTTTCTTTATTAGTGGCGATTATTGTCGAGCGGTTGAAGCTTTTGCCGAAAAGTTGGCAGCTCGAGTCGTTCTTAAGCGTTTATTCCAACAATCTCTTTGGCAAAAAACAGCTCAATTCTGAAGTGATGATGGCTTTGGCTCTAGTGTTACCCGCGGTCGCTGTTCAATTGGCTACCTGGGCGATTGCGGGCCTATTTTGGGGGATATTAAGCCTATTACTTTGGGTTGCAGTTTCAATACTCTGTTTCAGTCATCTAAAACAGAGGCAGACATTTAAACGCTATATGCAAGCCGCGTGTCGGGGAGACTCACAGGCGTGTTATCACTTTGCCGATGAGCTGGATTGTAACAAGCCAATAGAAGCCATATCCGAAGAGGATTTAGGCGCTAAGGTGGGTCAAAGTGTCGCCTGGTTAAATTACCGCTTCTATGGTGCTGTTGCGCTTTATCTCATTTTTTTCGGACCCGCAGGCGCCGTATTTTATTGCACTGTTCGATATTTCTCCGACGAAAATCAGCAACAATCTCTCGAGCAACCTCTGGTCGGGCAGGTGTTAACATTACTGGACTGGCTTCCTAGCCGGGTATTTGCGTTTGGATATGTGCTTAGTGGACAGTTTTCTCAAGCCTTTGCAAGCTGGAGAGAGTTCGGTTTTAGTTTGAAATACAGTGCCAGAGAGATCGTGACTCAAGTCGCTCTGGCTGCGGAGCCAAGCCCTGAACCCTCTGCTAAGCCAATTTGTGTGCAGGCTACATTAGCGCTGCTACAATTGAGCAAGCGTAATTTTATTCTTCTCCTTACCAGTTTGTCATTATTGACGATATTTGGAGTCGTGGCTTAAAGTGTTCGGTGATAATGGTCAGACCCCTTCGGTCGTTTTTTTTCGGTATGCTCACAGTTCGCGGGCATATATGATGTGGGTCACAAGCTGGACATTCAAAATGTGATTTGATAAAGTGCGCTCAGTCGACTAAATTGGTAAGACCAATTTACAATAGGAGCTGAGGGCCATATGGCTTATAGCAAAATAAACCAGCCAAAAATTTCTGACGTCATCATGGGTCAGTTGGAACAGATGATCTTGGAAGGCAGTCTCCAACCAGGTCAGAAACTACCTCCTGAACGTGAACTTGCGCTACAGTTTGAAGTTTCCCGTCCCTCATTGCGTGAAGCCATTCAAAAGCTTGAAGCTAAAGGTCTACTCTTGCGCCGCCAAGGTGGTGGTACCTATGTCAAAGAGCAGCTTTGGCAGAGCTTAGCCGATCCTATCGTCGAACTGATGCATAGCGACTCTGAGAGTCAGTACGATCTACTCGAGTTTCGTCATGCTACTGAAGGCATGATGGCGTATTTTGCGGCGTTACGTGGTACCGACGCCGATATGCAAAATATCAAGCGCACGATTATGGAAGTGGATGCAGCATCTGACATTGAGCGGCAAGCTGAAGCGATTGTAAGATTCTACCGTGCCGTTGCGGAAGCCTCTCATAACGTGGCTATGCTACACCTTGTCTTAAGTTTAGCCCCTGTGCTGCATAAAAACGTGGCACAGAACCTGGAGCTTCTGAATCGAAGAGAGGAAGCCTCCGCAATGGCCAACGATCATAGGCTGGCTCTGCTTGCCGCCATCGTTCGCCGAGATCCCGAAGCAGCTAGAGAAGCCTCTAATGAACACTTAAGTTACATTGAGGAAGTCATGCTGTCTGTTAGGGAAGAAGATAGCCGGTTGCAGCGTAGTCTGCGCCGTTTAAAAAGCGGTGTGTAAAGCCTAGGGCTTCACACCAGAAAATACTCTGAAAATGATCATTTTCATGATGACTATTATTACTACGTATGGGGAAGGACTGCGAAATGTCTGAACATATGCTACAAGACTTAGATCCATTAGAGACCCAAGAGTGGGTCGATTCTCTGCAGGCAGTACTTGAGCAAGAGGGTCCTGAACGCGCACATTACCTTCTGGAAAAGCTTATCGACAAAGCACGTCGTAATGGTACGCATCTGCCTTATAAAGCGACTACAGCTTATTTGAATACGATTCCGGCTGGCCAAGAGCCTCATGTGCCTGGCAACCAGGAGATGGAGCGTCGAATCCGCGCCATCGTTCGTTGGAATGCATTGGCTATGGTTCTACGTGGTTCTAAGAAAGATCTTGAACTAGGTGGTCATATCTCTAGTTTCGCTTCAAGCGCCACGATATACGATGTCTGCTTCAACCACTTCTTCCGTGGTCCAAATGAAAAAGATGGCGGCGATCTGGTTTACTTCCAAGGCCATATTGCTCCGGGGATCTACTCACGTTCTTTCCTTGAAGGACGCTTGACTGAAGATCAGATGAACAACTTCCGTCAAGAAGTTGATGGTAAAGGTCTGCCTTCATACCCACATCCTAAGTTAATGCCTGACTACTGGCAGTTCCCAACGGTATCTATGGGTCTGGGTCCAATTCAGGCTATCTATCAGGCGCGTTTCCTTAAGTACCTTACCGATCGTGGTCTTAAAGATTGTTCAGAGCAAACTGTTTACTGTTTCCTTGGTGACGGTGAGTGTGATGAGCCAGAAACTCTGGGTGCTATCGGTCTTGCGGCACGTGAAGAGCTGGATAACTTAGTCTTCATCGTTAACTGTAATCTACAGCGTCTTGACGGTCCTGTACGTGGTAATGGCAAAATCATTCAAGAGCTTGAAGGCGAATTCCGTGGCGCAGGCTGGGAAGCGGTTAAAGTGATTTGGGGTCGTTACTGGGATCCATTATTGGCTCGTGATACCAGCGGTAAACTACTGCAACTGATGGAAGAGACAGTCGATGGTGAATACCAGAACTGTAAGGCCAAAGGTGGTGCATATACTCGTGAGCACTTCTTCGGTAAGTACCCTGAAACTGCCGAAATGGTTGCTAATATGTCAGATGATGACATCTGGCGTCTGAACCGTGGCGGTCACGATCCTGTTAAGATTTTTGCTGCGCTTCAGCATGCTAAAAACACCAAAGGTCGTCCAACGGTTATTCTTGCTAAAACCGTAAAAGGTTATGGTATGGGTGATGCGGGTGAAGGTAAAAACATCGCTCACAACGTGAAGAAGATGGGTGTTGAATCACTCAAGTACTTCCGTGATCGTTTCAATATTCCAATCTCAGATGATCAGTTAGAAGATATCCCTTTCTATCATCCAGGTGCCGACTCGGAAGAGGTTAAATACCTCAAGGCACGTCGTGCTGAATTACATGGTGCAATGCCTGCGCGTCGTGAGAAATTCTCTGAAGATCTTGAAGTACCATCGTTGAAGATTTTCGATTCGGTCCTTAAAGGCTCAAACGGCCGTGAGATCTCAAGCACAATGGCATTTGTGCGTATTTTGACGGCTTTGTTAAAAGACAAGAAGATCGGTAAGCAAATTGTACCGATTATTCCTGATGAAGCCCGTACCTTTGGTATGGAAGGCCTATTCCGTCAAGTGGGTATTTACGCTCACGAAGGGCAAAAGTATGTCCCACAAGATTCAGATCAAGTGGCTTACTACCGTGAAGATAAATCAGGTCAAGTGTTGCAAGAAGGGATAAACGAGCTAGGTGCAATGTCATCTTGGGTCGCTGCGGCAACCAGTTACTCTGTTAACGATACGCCAATGATCCCGTTCTACATCTACTACTCAATGTTTGGTTTCCAACGTATCGGAGACATGGCTTGGGCTGCAGGTGATATGCGTGCGCGTGGCTTCATGGTTGGTGGAACATCGGGTCGTACTACCCTGAACGGCGAAGGTCTGCAGCATCAGGATGGTCACAGTCATGTATTGGCTAATACTATTCCAAACTGTGTCTCTTATGATCCCACTTACGGTTATGAGATTGCAGTCGTGGTTCAGGATGGTATTCGTCGCATGTATGGTGAGCAGCAAGAAGATATCTTCTACTACTTAACCACAATGAACGAAAACTATGAACAGCCAGCGATGCCGGAAGGCGCGGAAGAGGGTATCGTCAAAGGTATCTACAAGCTGGAAACCGTTGAAGGTTCGGGTAAAGGTAAGGTTCAGTTGATGGGTTGTGGCACCATTCTTGAGCAAGTGCGTAAAGCGGCTCAGGCTTTGGCTAAAGACTTCGGCATCTCAGCAGACGTATTCAGTGTGACCAGTTTCAACGAGCTAACTCGTGATGGTCAGGCTGCAGAGCGTTATAACATGCTGCATCCAACGGAAACTCCTCAAGAGGCTTACATCAGCCAGGTTATCTCCAGCGAGTCTCCTGCCATTGTCGCTACCGATTATATGAAGATATACGGTGAACAGCTTCGTGCGTACGTACCTACAGATTACAAAGTATTAGGTACCGACGGTTTTGGTCGCAGTGATAGCCGTGAAAACTTACGTCACCACTTTGAGGTTGATGCGAAATTTATCGTGATAGCATCACTTAAGTCACTTGTTGATCGTAATGAACTGCCTGTTGATGTGCTCACAAAAGCCATTAGCGAGTACGGTATCGATGTTGACAAGATCAACCCACAGTACGCGTAAGAGGGAAGTAAAATGTCTGAATTAAAAGAAGTTTTAGTCCCCGATATCGGTGGTGACGAAGTTCAGGTTATTGAGATTTGTGTTGCGGTTGGTGACCAACTTGCAGCCGAAGAGTCAATTATTACCGTAGAAAGTGACAAGGCGACTATGGATATTCCTGCGCCTTTTGCTGGCACGTTAACCGAGCTTAAAATAGCCGTTGGTGACACAGTCTCCGAAGGCACATTGATTGCTATGGTGTCTGCACAAGATGTAACTACTGAAGTTGCTCCTGTAGCGGCGACACCTGAGCCTGCTCCTGCCGTGTCAGTGGCACCCGCTGAAGCTGCTCCTGTTCCAGCTTCTACTGGTGGTACGCAAGTTATTGAAGTTAAGGTGCCGGATATTGGTGATGCAGCCGATGTTGATATCATTGAAGTGCTGGTAGCCGTTGGCGACAGTATAGATGTCGATACCGGGTTGATTACCCTGGAAACGGATAAAGCCACCATGGAGGTGCCTGCACCTTCAGCCGGTGTGGTGAAAGAGTTGAAAGTTGCTGTTGGTGACAAAGTCTCTGAAGGTTCGCTTGTGCTTATGTTGGAAGTTGTTGCTCAAGCGCCGACTCAATCAGCGGCTCCGGTTGAAGCGCCTGTTGCAGCACCTGTAGCTCAACCAGCTCAGGCGACAGCGGCAAGCAAGCCTCCGGTTCCGCATCACCCAAGTGCAGGCAGCAAGCCTAACACCGGAGCGGTACACGCTTCACCAGCGGTACGCCGAATGGCTCGTGAGTTTGGCGCAGATTTGACCGTAGTTACAGGGTCGGGCCGTAAAGGCCGTATTCTTAAGGAAGACGTTCAGGCTTACATTAAGTATGAACTCTCTCGTCCTAAGGCAACTGCAGCTACAGCGGTTGCTGGTGGTGCGGGTGGACTCAATGTGATTGCGGCACCTAAAGTCGATTTTGCTAAGTTTGGTGAAGTCGAAGAAGTGCCACTAACACGGATTCAGAAGATCTCTGGTCCTAACCTGCATCGTAACTGGGTCACTATTCCGCATGTGACGCAATTCGATGAAGCCGATATCACAGAGATGGAAGCATTCCGTAAGCAGCAAAATGAACTTGCAGCTAAGCGTAAGACAGGTATTAAGATCACGCCACTTGTCTTTATGATGAAAGCGGTTGCCAAAACGCTGCAGGCTTTCCCTGTATTTAATGCCAGCCTAAGTGCTGATGGTGAGTCTTTAATTAAGAAGAAGTACTACCATATTGGCGTCGCCGTAGATACGCCGAACGGGCTAGTGGTTCCGGTTGTTCGTGATGTTGATAAGAAAGGTATTCACGAGCTGACTCAAGAGCTGACAGAGATCTCGATTAAAGCGCGTGATGGTAAGCTTAAGTCTGCCGATATGCAGGGCAGCTGTTTCACTATCTCGAGTCTGGGCGGTATCGGCGGTACGGCATTTACGCCGATTGTTAATTACCCGGATGTGGCTATTTTAGGTGTATCTAAATCAGAGATTAAACCAAAGTGGAATGGTAAAGATTTCGAGCCTAAGCTAATGTTGCCGCTGTCTCTGTCTTATGATCACAGGGTGATCGACGGTGCGATGGCTGCGCGCTTTAGCGTGACACTGTCAAGTATGCTGTCCGACATACGCACGCTTATTTTGTAATGATGAAGGCTACTCATGTTGAGTAGCCTTTTGTTTATTGCAATTGAGGGTTAAAATGCGGCCACCTTACAGAATAAAAATTCGATAGCTGGCGTCATTTACCGTGAAGCGACTCACTCGCCAACGGAATGAAATAAAAAGAATAGAGGAAAACATGAGTAACGAAATCAAAACTCAGGTATTGGTAGTAGGCGCAGGTCCTGCAGGTTATTCAGCGGCATTTCGTGCGGCTGACTTAGGTCTGGAAACTATCATCGTTGAGCGTTTCAGCACGCTTGGTGGTGTATGTTTGAATGTAGGCTGTATTCCATCAAAAGCGCTGCTTCACGTATCTAAAGTGATCGAAGAGGCGAAAGCGGTTGCGAGTCATGGTGTTGTTTTTGGTGAGCCGCAAATTGATCTTGATAAGCTTCGTGGCTTTAAAGAAACAGTGATTAGCCAGCTAACCACAGGTTTGGGCGGAATGTCCAAGATGCGTAAGGTTGATGTTGTTAATGGCTTCGGTAAGTTTACCAGCCCTAATACCATTGAAGTTACAGGTGAAGATGGCGTTAAGGTTATTCGCTTCGAGCAGGCTATTATTGCAGCAGGTTCACGCCCTATTCAGTTGCCATTTATCCCACATGAAGACCCACGTATCTGGGATTCTACCGATGCGCTAGAGCTTAAAGAAGTCCCTGGCAAGCTGCTTGTTATGGGCGGTGGTATTATCGGCCTTGAGATGGGGACTGTGTATTCGTCACTGGGTAGTGAGATTGACGTGGTTGAGATGTTTGACCAGGTTATTCCTGCCGCCGACAAAGACATCGTTCGTGTTTACACCAAGAAGATTAAGAAGAAATTTAACCTTATCCTGCAGACTAAAGTTACCGCTGTTGAAGCTAAAGAAGATGGTATCTATGTGTCTATGGAAGGTAAGAAAGCGCCTGCGGAGCCTGTACGTTACGATGCCGTGCTTGTGGCAATTGGCCGTACGCCAAATGGCAAGCTGATCGATGCAGAAAAAGCGGGCGTTAATATCGACGAGCGTGGTTTCATCAATGTCGACAAGCAGATGCGCACTAATGTGCCAAACATCTATGCTATCGGTGATATCGTTGGCCAACCAATGCTTGCGCACAAAGGTGTACATGAAGGTCATGTTGCTGCTGAAGTTATCTCTGGTCTTAAGCATTTCTTCGATCCTAAGGTTATCCCATCAATTGCCTATACCGATCCTGAAGTCGCGTGGGTAGGTTTAACGGAGAAAGAAGCGAAAGAGCAAGGTGTTGCTTATGAAACCGCGACTTTCCCATGGGCCGCAAGTGGCCGTGCTATCGCATCAGACTGTAGCGATGGTATGACTAAGCTTATCTTCGATAAAGAGACTCATCGTGTGATCGGTGGTGCTATCGTAGGCGTCAATGGTGGCGAACTATTGGGTGAAATCGGCCTTGCAATCGAGATGGGCTGTGATGCTGAAGACTTAGCATTAACGATTCATGCTCACCCAACCTTGCATGAATCTGTAGGTTTGGCCGCTGAAATCTATGAAGGTTCTATAACTGATTTGCCTAATCCAAAAGCAAAAAAGAAAAAGTAACCTTTCACTAAAGTGATAAAGCGCTCTTTTTGAGCGCTTTTTTTTTAATTGCGTTATAAATTTGTAAATAATCAGGTGAATTAGGCTCGATGAACTGCTACATTCGAAGTAAGCCTATGAGATGTTTATTGAATGCAAATCGCTTACGTAAAAAAAATACTCTTTCCATTGTTATTGCTCCTTTCTTGCCTAAGCCCTGTCATGGCAGGCGATTTGGTGTCTCGTGTTTTTAATGAGCGAGAAGGCCTGACAAACTCCCAGATTAATGACATCAGCTTCGATGAGTATGGCTTCGTATGGCTGGCCACCGATGAAGGCCTGTATCGGTTAAGTAATTCTAAAGTTAGACGAATCGACAAAGTCGAATTTGACCTACGCCTCTCCGATGAATATATCAATATTGTTGAACCCCTGAGTAAAAAACATCTGCTTGTCAGTAACTATTCTGATAACTATCTCTATGACATCTTGGACAATCGGTTTATCAAATTTGGCAGTGATGAGCTTTTTCCCGGTTTTAAGGGGGAAAGCATTATCACTCAGGTTAAGCGGGCGGATGGCAGCTTCATTTTTCTCACCAGAGAAGGGGAGTTACTTCATTTTTCTTACCAGCAATCTTCGTTAGAAAGGATCATTTTCTTACCTAATAATGCCGATGTTTTATGGCATAACCTGGTTGCGCTCGACGATGGCCGTATCATGGTCGGCACCGAATATGAACTGCAACTGCGAGACAGCAAAGGACAACGGATAGCTGTTTTACCCTGGGAAGAGAAAAACGGCTTAATGAAGTGGCTGTTTAAAGACTCTAAGGGAAGGGTTTGGTTGAGCTCAACTAATGGATTATATCGGGTCGACGTTGATAACTTACAGATAAACCCGGTGCAAGAGCTACCTTATTATACGACCAAGATTGCTGAGGATAATAATGGCAACCTTTGGATCTCCAGCCATGTGGGATTAATCAAGTGGGACCCCGGAGCGACTGACCATAAGCTATTTAAGGAGCAGTTAAAGCAGAGTGCCGATATCGATTATATCAACGATATTTCAGTGGATCGTACAGGAATTATCTGGGTTGGCGGGTCGGGAGATGGTCTTGCAGTTTTAGCTGATGATCCTGCTTTTCTTATCGACAAGTTCACAATGTCTGAACCCTATAACCTGAGTAATGAGATGGTGTGGGGAGTGTATGCTGAGGGGGAATACCTTTGGCTTGGTACCGATAACGGTCTTATCGTTATCGATAAAAACACAAAGCAATCTAAGACCTTGGTTCCTGATGGTATCGAGTTAAATGACAGTATCTATAAGATCGATCCTTTAGATAGTAAGCACCTGTTACTTTCAACGACCAATGGTCTGTTTGTTGTAGATAAGCGTAATTTTACTTCTCAACGTTTTGCCCTGTGGGCTCAGGGAGATTATTCCTTAGAACACAAAGTGGTATATACAAGTTATAACGATCCTTTGATAGAGGGGCGTTGGTGGTTTCTTACCATGACGGGCCTGTATTTTTGGGAGCCGGGAATGCTTAATCCGCAAGAGATGCTGATCGAAGGGGAAGAGAGCAGATCCAGTATGCGAGACCTGCGGGCGTTATTTCGCGACGAATCGGGCAGGTTATGGGTCGGTGGAGGAAGCTTTTTTGGTTATCTGGATAGTGATGGGCAGTTTCATTCAAAAATAAGTATCTTCAGTGATGAAGATACTGATGTCGAAGTCAATTACATTGAACAGATAGAGCCTGGTGTATTTTGGCTTGGTACATCTCCCAAGGGACTAATTGAATATATTTCGGCAACGGGTCAGGTTAAGTCATTAGATCAGGAGTGGTTGATAGATTGCCCTTCTGTTTATTTCATTCACCAAGATGAGGACTATCGGGTCGTTGGCTGCCCCTATTCGATAATCAGGCAGGATATCCAGAGTAATGATATTTTGGTTATCGGTGAAAATGACGGGCTTATTGGTGATGAGCTTAACGATGGTGCCTATTTTTATGATCCCGATTATGGACTTTACCTAGGTACACCCGATGGGGCAATGGCTCTAAATATCGATCACTTGAGTAATCGCATCCAAAGGGACAAGGTTTTTTTGGAAGCTGTTTCGGTGTTTTATGACGATGACACTCAAATCGATCTTATTCCACAGGCCGACAAGGTGATTTTACCTGGTGCGAGACTGATTAGTTTTCAGGTCACTAGCCTGGATTATCTCGATGATACGCCTATGACATTGCAATATAGGTTGCGCCGTGAAGGAGACAGCAGCGAGGGCCATTACCTATTGTTGGAAGGGCAGTCTCAACTGAATATCACCGGTTTATCATCCGGGAAATATCACTTGGATATTTTAAGTCAAGAGAATGGGGTCTGGTCAAAGGATCCTCATACCTTTGAATTTAGGGTTAAGCAATTCTGGTGGCAGACTCAATGGTTTAATGGCCTGATATTATTTACTATTCTCTGTATTGGCATCGGAGTGATTGTTTACCGGCAGCGGCAAGTGAAAGCCTTTAAGCTTGTTAACAGTGCCTTGGTTGAAAGTGAGGACCGACTCCGCCAATCACTCAAGGGAAGCGACTCAGAGCTTTGGGAGTGGCGACACGACACACAGATGTTTAGTCTGGAGAATCGAGGTGCGAAACGAAAAGAAGATCGGAAAAATAAGTTATTAATGTTGAATGACTTCCCGGTTCATCGTGATGAAAAAGACAAGGTGCTGGCCTCCTGGAATAATATGATCGAAGGTTATAGTGATCGATTCGATGTTGAGTATCGCTACCGACGGGAAGATAAGACCTGGGGCTGGACCAGGGTAAGAGGCAGACCGGTAGAGCTGGATCCTGCATCGGGGAAAATTTTACGGGTAGCGGGAATATATTCAGATATTACGGTGCAACGTCAACTTGAAGATGATGTTAAATTATTAGCTCAAGCATTTGGTAACACCTCTGAAGGTGTGTTGATTTTTGATGCGAGTGAGCGGATAAAGGTCTCCAATAAGGCGGCTCAGACCATCATAGGTTCTGATGCCAGAGTGTTGACTCATAAGTATTTCTCCGACCTTATGGTCGCTAAAGAGGGACGCTCTGATGAAATTGCTCACCTTCTGGATCAAGGCGTGTCATGGACGGGTGAGCGTGAGTTTGTATGTACCAATGGTACTATCTGTCCTGTATGGCTTAATGTCTCAACGATGCTCGGTGGTAAGGGGGATATCACCCATTATGTCGCAGTATTCTCTGATATCACTGAGCGAAAGCGAACAGAGGCTGACCTGCGTCGTCTGGCTAATTATGATGTACTAACGGGACTCCCTAATCGCTCTCTTTTTTCTACCCGTTTAGCTCAATCTATTCATCGTGCCGAACATAGTGGTGAAAAGTTGGCGCTGATCTTCCTCGATCTGGATCGGTTTAAGCATGTTAATGATTCATACGGGCATAGTATGGGGGATGCACTGCTGGTTGAAGCCGCAAGTAGGTTGCAATCGTGTATCTCAGAGGAGCAGACCCTATGCCGCTTTGGTGGTGATGAATTTGTGCTTCTAATCAGAGACGCCGACAATATTGATAAGATAAATCATATTTGCGCTGAGTTATTGCTGCAAATAGAGGCGCCATTCGAGCTATTCGGTCGAGAGTTTTTTATTTCGACGAGTATTGGTGTCAGTTTATGGCCAGATGATACGAGGAAGCCAGAGGTCTTAATTAAAAATGCCGATCAGGCTATGTATCATGCTAAGGAGGAGGGCAGAGGCAATTTCCAATATTTCTCTTCGGAGCGCAATGCGGAAGCCTTATACCACCTTCGTCTGGAAGGAGAGCTGCGTAAAGCGATCGAACGCGATGAATTTGAGCTTCATTACCAACCTCAGGTCGATATCCTCAGGGGAGATAAATTAATTGGCATGGAGGCTCTGCTGCGCTGGAGGCATCATAAAGATGGGCTAGTTCGAACAGATGTCTTTATTAAGGTGGCCGAGTCCTGTGGATTAATTATCGATATCGATCGCTGGGTGCTACGTCAGGCTTGTGTACAGGGGGCGCTTTGGGCCAACTTATATAAAGAAAAGTTTAAGTTATCAGTGAATATCTCTGCCGTTCATTTTCGTCAGCCTGATTTTATCGATGGTGTAAGGACTATCCTGGAAGAGACCAAGATCCCCCCATCAGCATTAGGTTTTGAGATCACCGAGGGGGTCTTGATGAAGGAGTTACATATTGCTAAAGATCATTTAAGGGACCTAAGAGAGCTTGGAATCGATGTGGCTATTGATGATTTCGGTACCGGTTACTCATCGCTTGCTTACTTGCGTCACTTCGATGTCGATACATTAAAGATCGACCGCTCTTTCCTCATCGATATCGCGACCAATGAGACCGATCAGGCTATCGCGAGTAGTATCATTGAGCTAGCCAGAAACTTAAAATTGAATGTGGTGGCAGAAGGTGTGGAAACTAAAGATCAACTCGAGCAAGTATTTAGCAGAGGTTGTTATGTTATTCAGGGTTATTACTTCTCTAAACCGTTAACGCTAAACGATATGGAGTCTTATATGGGGCTACAAAAGTCTGAATGACAAAGTAATGTCATATGCGTCACTTAATACCACCCATAAGCTCTCTATGTGTGTTTTAACTATGTTATGTTTTTTTTGTTAGAATATGCCTGCCTTGTATCAACTAATAATTAAGAACCAATATCCTATGATACGTAACCTCATTTTTTTCCTCGTGATCAGCTTTATCGCTGCTCCTGCCATGGCAGAAGTCAGACCCAAAATTGGTTTGGTACTCAGCGGTGGTGGCGCGAAAGGGGCGGCCCATATTGGTGTATTGAAGGTACTCGAGGAGAACAAGATTCCAGTTGATTATATCGCTGGAACCAGTATCGGGGCCTATGTCGCTGGCATGTATGCCCTTGGGTACAGTGCAACTGAGATTGAAAAGCTGATGATGACCGAGTCATGGTCCGAGGGATACTCTGATACGATTCCCAGAGAATCTTTGAGCTACCGCAATAAGCAGCAGAGAGACAGGTTCAATATACCTGTGAATATGGGCTACAGCGACGATGAGGTGAAAATGCCAAATGGTCTTTTGCGCGGGCAAACTATGTCGACTCTTCTCCAGCGCTCTACCGGGCTAGTTCATCAGTTTGGACACTTCAATGAGCTCGCAATTCCTTACCGCGCCGTGGCAACGGATCTTGTAACCAGTAAGGCTGTTATCATCAATAATGGCAGTGTTGTCAAGGCCATGCAGGCCTCGGCTACGGTGCCGGGTGCACTCCAACCGGTTGAATATGAAGGTAAGCTACTCGTTGATGGCGGCATTGCCAACAATATGCCTATCGATGTGGTTATGGGAATGGGAGCCGACATCATTATTGCCGTAGATATCGGGTCATCTTTGGTTAAGAAAGAGGAGTTGAATAGTACGGTTGCAGTGCTGAACCAGCTATCGACGATGCTGACAAATGCCAGTTCAGAGAGACAGAAGCTCCTCCTTGGTGATGGTGATATTCTCATTCGCCCTGATGTTGGGGAGATGAGTACGACAGATTTTTCAATCATGCCTCAGGCTTATGCTTTGGGTGAATCGGCTGCACTCGAGCATATTGATTTACTGAAACAGTTGAGTGTCACCGATTCTCAATATGCAGGTTATCTACAAGGCAAAAAACGCAGAAGTAAAACCTGGATAAATGAAGTCGACCATCCCATCGTCGATGTCGTATTTAATAATGAATCAAAAGTGAGTGAGTCTCTGCTAAGGGAGGCTTTGGGGATTAACTCTGGTGAGATAGTTACCACAGAGCAGCTCGAGAAAGGTATTGCCAATGTATATTCTTTGGACAAGTTTGAGCTGGTCAATGCTGAATTTTCAGATACAGATGAAGGTCGCGTACTGACTTTAAACACTAAGGCCAAGTCATGGGGGCCTAATTATTTTCAACTTGGTTTCAGTTGGGAAGATGATTTCTCTTTGGACTCTGTCGTATCACTGGATTTGGCTTATACATTGACCGATATTACGGACAAAGGTGGTGAGTGGCGTAATGAATTAAGACTCGGTTTTGAAAAATTAATTTCGTCTGAGTTTTATCTGCCACTGGATTATGATCAAAGCTTCTTTAGTCGAGCAAAATTAGGCTATGAGATAAAAGACTGGGACTTCTATGAGGAAAATTCTAAAGCATTACAGTTATCCCAAACTCAATATCGAGCAGATATAGGCATTGGATATAACTATGTTAAAGAGGGCATGCTTGAGTTTGGCTTGACGGGTGAAAAGGGAACTTTAGAAAATAAGGTTTTTTTTGAGAAGGCTCTCAAATATGACTCCTATGGCGCTTACTTTAAGTTTGGCTACGACGACCTAAATAGCATAAATTTCCCGACCTCTGGAAATAGGTTTACCCTCAATCTCTACTACAGGAATGAATCGACGTCTGAGCAATTAGGCGTTGGCGATAGCGAAAACTCTTTTCAAGTTGAGGCAGATTGGCGTGGTGCACTAAGTGTCGGCAATCATGCTTTTGTTGGAATTGCCTCATTGGCAACTGTCGATACTGATGACCGCTTTAGCGTGCATGTGTCTGAACTCGGTGGCTTCCTGAATCTATCTGGGTATCATAAAAATGCACTCGTGGGTGCCCATAAAGTGTTTGGTGCCTTCGTTTATCAATATGATTTAGGCAGAGATGTGCTGGGAATGACGGATTATCCCCTCTACCTTGGTACGAGCATTGAGGCAGGTAATGTTTGGGAATACAGAGACGGGGTGGATCTCGATGATCTTATCTATTCCGGCAGTTTATATTTTGGGACTGATACCTCTATGGGCCCAGCCGCATTAGGTTTTGGCTGGGCTGATGACGGTGAAATGTCACTATTTATATTTATAGGCAAGAACTGGTAAAGCTATTGATTACGAAAATTCATACAAAGTTACAAAAACTTGCTGTAGACGAAAATAGCTCAATGCTAGTGTATGGTCGGATATTTTTATAGAAAGCTCCATCATAGGAGACTCTATACATCAAAAGGATAGATCGGGGATGAAAATGAACAGAGTAAGTAAACTGGCAATTGGTATCGCACTTAGCTTAGGTCTTGCTGCTTGTAGCAATAATGAACCAACGGCAAGGGTCGTTCAGGAAGTGGCTAAGGTATCAGGAGTCGAAAAAGAGAACTTCGATAATGCGGTTCGCCATCAGGATGATTTTTACTACAGCGTAAACGGTCACTGGCTTGCTAATACTCCAATTCCAGCTGACAAGTCTAACTATGGCGCATTTTCAGTACTTTATGAACAGAGCCAAAATGCACTGAAAAAAATTATCGATGAAGCAGCAGCTAAACAAGATAAAGTTGAAGGTTCGAGTGAGCAAAAAGTGGGTGATTTTTACGCCAGCTATATGAACACCGATGTTATTGAGAAGCTGGGTATCAGTCCGTTAAGCGATCAGCTTTCCGATATCTCTTCGGCAAAGACTCACAACGATATCGCCGGCTTGATGGGAAGTTTGCTAAATAGTGGTGTACAGATGCCATTTGGCTTCTATGTTAACAACGACGCTAAAAACTCAACTCAGTATGCGGTCTACCTCTACCAGTCTGGTTTGACCCTACCCGATCGTGATTATTACCTGAAAGATGATGAAAAATTCGTATCCAACAGAGCTGCACTGAATGCCTATGTTGCGGATATTATGACACAAGCTGGCAGTAAAGATGCTGAGCGAGTGGCAGCCAGCGTAGCTAAGATTGAGCACTTTATCGCACAGAGTCAGTGGAGTCGTGTTGAGTCGCGTGATGCGAATAAGAGCTACAACAAGATGGACAGCGCCGAGCTACAGGCAACAGTGAGTGATTTTGATTTTGCTCAATTTGCCGCTAACGCCAATATGAGTTCGGTAAAAGAGGCTGTTGTGCGTCAACCTTCCTATTTTGAAAAATTTGGTGCTCAGTTTAACCAGTTTACCGTGAGCGAGTGGCAGGATTATCTCTCTTTCCATCTTGTTGATAGTTACGGTGAATTGTTGAGCAAGAACTTTGTCGATCTTCATTTTGCTTTCCATAGCAAAACCTTGATGGGAATTGAAGCGCAGAAGCCACGCTGGAAGAAGGCTGTCGATGCCGCGGATCAGGTTATTGGTGAGCTTGTGGGTAAGGAGTATGTGAAGCAACACTTCAAGCCAGAGGCAAAAGAGAAGATGGAAGAGCTCATTCAAAATCTGATTAAAGGATTTGAGGTGAGTATCAATGAACTCGAATGGATGACTCCCGAAACTAAGGTTGCGGCTCAAGAAAAGTTGTCTAAGTTTACCTATAAGATTGGCTATCCTGACAAATGGAAGGATTACACCGACCTAAGTATTAAAGCTGATCAGCTGGTGGGGAATATTCAGCGCTATTCTAAATTTGAATATAAAACCATGCTGAATAAACTAGGTAAGCCTATCGACCGTACTGAGTGGCATATGACGCCACAAACGGTAAATGCTTACTACAGCCCAGTGATGAACGAGATCGTATTCCCTGCTGCAATTCTTCAGCCTCCCTTCTTTAATATGGATGCCGATGATGCGATAAACTACGGTGGTATTGGTGCCGTTATCGGTCACGAGATCAGCCATGGCTTCGATGACCAAGGGGCTAAGTATGATGGCGATGGTAACCTGCGCGATTGGTGGACTGACAAAGACCGTGAAGAGTTCCAGAAGCGTGGGGCGCAGCTATCTGCTCAGTACTCATCTTATGAAGCGCTACCGGGTAAACATGTCAATGGCGATCTGACCCTCGGTGAGAATATCGGTGATTTAGGTGGCCTGACTGTTGCGGCCCGCTCATATCATTTGAGCCTGAATGGTAAAGAATCGCCTGTCATTGAAGGTTTAACTGGTGAACAGCGCCTGTTTATTGGTTGGTCGCAGGTATGGCGTCGTAATTATCGAGATGAAGAACTAGGCCGTCGTCTGATGACCGACTCACACTCACCGAGCCACTTCCGCGCCATGGGGACACCTAGAAACATCCCTGCCTTCTATCAGGCATTCGACTTGAAAGAGGGTGATAAGATGTTCCTGAGCCCAGAAGATCGCGTTAAGATCTGGTAATCGATCTGCTACGCATCTCTATTGATACCACTTCGTGGTGTAATTAAGATAGAGAGTAATAATAAGTAAGCCCATCTTTTTAGATGGGCTTTTTATTGGCGCTGTCCAAGCTTAGGTGAAATTAGTCCATAAGACTCGGGGCTGTCCAAACTTAGAACTTAGAGCTTATAACTTTATAATCCCATCTAAATAATCAGGAAGCTCAGTGAGATCGGCTAGCTGCCGATGGGCAATAATCCACTTAGATTCGAGACGCTGCTTCTTCGCGGGGATAGCTAAGGCTTGCATGTTTGCCGCTCGTGCGGCAACGAGTCCGTTAAATGAATCTTCGACAGCGATACATTCCGTAGGGGAAATGCCCAACTCCAGTGCACAATTTAGGTACACCTCCGGGTGTGGCTTCCCATAGGCTAAATGCTCGGCCGATTGAGTCGAGTTAAAATAATGTCTGATATCCAGCTTGTTTAAAACAGCATCGACGATAGCGTGTGACGAGGAAGTCGCTAAACCGATTTTCAGTTTTTTATCCCGACAGTAATCTAATGCAGAGATCACTCCGGCCATGGCAATACCGTCTTTGTTAATATAGCTCACTACCTGATCGACGATTTTCCCGGCCACTTCACTATTGTCATAATTATCCCAGGGGAAACGTTGATACCAATAACTCACAACTTGATCGATTCTCAGACCGGTAGTTTGAAGGGTATCATCAAAACTTATCTCTAATCCAAGCTCTCTCATGGTTTGAAATTCAGCTTTCTGCCAGGTTGGCTCTGAGTCGATTAGTATGCCATCCATATCGAAAATGATGGCCGATAGTCGTGAAGAAGTCATAGGGCTCCGGTATGTTCAATATAACTACGGTGAATAGTACTACTCATTATCATCATTTTTGCATGATATTGGGAGTGTTTCTGCTGATAAATTTTATGCTCTACTTCACTTTCAACCAATTATATAGGTTGTGGGTTTATTGGTAACCAATTGATTGTAAGTAACTTTGTTGGTTTTTAAAACTATTGTCTAATTTCATTTTTCACGAGTAACGATTAAGTTACAGTTCGCCCCAAGCACGCTGGCGGGTTTATCACCTGTTTATGACGCATAAGAGTGTGATCTGATTCAAACTTTTGTAAACCTGTTGTATAATGCCGAGCAGTAATAAGGGTCGAGCCTGCAGGACTGTGAGCTTCATTTATGAAGACGTGCAGTTTCGTTGTTAGAACGCCAAACAAAGAGGAATGTTGCCGTGCTAGAAGCATATCGTAAACACGTCGAAGAGCGTGCTTCAGAGGGCGTAGTCCCTAAGCCACTAGATGCCCACCAAGTCGCCGAACTCGTTGAGCTGGTTAAGAACCCACCTGCAGGAGAAGAGGAGTTTATCCTGGACCTGCTTGAAAATAGAATTCCACCAGGTGTCGATGAAGCCGCTTATGTTAAAGCTGGTTTCCTGGATGCGGTCGCAAAAGGCGAAGCCAAGTCATCTATTTTGTCATCGTCTCGCGCCGTTGAACTGCTTGGCACCATGCTGGGTGGTTATAATATTCAACCCCTCATCGCTCAGCTCGATGTTGCAGAGCAGGCGCCTTTGGCCGTAGCTGCACTCTCTAAAACCCTGTTGATGTTTGATGCTTTTCACGATGTGGCTGAGAAGATGCAAGCTGGTAATGAATTTGCCAAGCAGGTCGTCGAATCTTGGGCTAATGCCGATTGGTTCCTGAATCGTCCAAAGCTTGCAGAGAAGATCACTCTGACAGTATTTAAAGTATCTGGTGAGACAAACACAGATGACTTGTCTCCGGCTCCTGATGCATGGTCGCGCCCGGATATCCCATTGCACGCTTTAGCTATGCTGAAAAATGCCCGTGAAGGTATCGTGCCCGATGAAGCCGGCGTGATCGGTCCAATTAAAGAGATTGAACAACTTAAGACTAAAGGTTTCCCATTAGTTTATGTTGGTGATGTTGTCGGTACCGGTTCTTCACGTAAGTCTGCAACCAACTCAGTGCTTTGGTTCATGGGTGATGATATCCCTAATGTGCCAAACAAGCGTGCTGGCGGCTTCTGCCTGGGTGGTAAGATCGCGCCAATCTTCTTCAATACGATGGAAGATGCCGGTGCACTGCCTATCGAACTCGATGTTAGCAAGATGAACATGGGTGATGTTATCGACATCTACCCATATCAGGGCGTCGTTAAACGTCATGATAGCGAAGAGGTGATCTCTGAGTTCTCACTTAAGACTGACGTGTTAATGGATGAAGTTCGAGCTGGTGGTCGTATTCCATTGATCATCGGTCGTGGCCTGACAGCGCGTGCCCGGGAAGTGCTTAAACTTGAAGCATCAAGCGTTTTCGTATTACCACAAGATGTGGCCGATACAGGTAAAGGTTATACCCTTGCTCAGAAGATGGTTGGTAAGGCCTGTGGCGTTACCGGTATCCGTCCTGGTCAATACTGTGAACCTAAGATGACTTCGGTTGGTTCGCAAGATACTACCGGCCCTATGACTCGTGATGAGCTTAAAGATCTTGCATGTCTTGGCTTCAGTGCCGACCTGACTATGCAGTCTTTCTGTCACACCGCGGCATATCCTAAGCCTGTAGATGTGAATACGCATCATACTCTGCCTGATTTCATCATGAATCGTGGTGGCGTTTCATTGCGTCCGGGTGATGGTGTTATCCATTCCTGGTTAAACCGTATGCTACTGCCTGATACCGTTGGTACCGGTGGTGATTCACATACTCGTTTCCCGTTAGGTATTTCGTTCCCGGCAGGTTCGGGTCTTGTGGCCTTTGCCGCCGCGACGGGTGTAATGCCGCTCGATATGCCTGAATCAGTTCTGGTTCGTTTTAAAGGTGAAATGCAGCCAGGTATCACGTTACGTGACCTTGTCCATGCTATTCCTCATAAAGCGATCGAACTGGGTCTGCTTACCGTTGAGAAGCAAGGTAAAGTAAACTTCTTCTCAGGGCGTGTACTTGAAATAGAAGGCCTGGAAAGCTTGAAAGTTGAGCAGGCGTTTGAACTGTCTGATGCATCGGCTGAGCGAAGTGCTGCTGGCTGTAGTATCAAGTTGGACAAAGAGCCTGTCATCGAATATCTGAACTCTAACATTGTGATGTTGAAGTGGATGATAGCCGAAGGTTATGGCGATCGCCGTACTATCGAGCGTCGTATTACCGCGATGCAAGAGTGGTTAGAAAACCCAGAGTTGATGGAAGCCGACAGCGATGCTGAATACGCTGCCGTTATCGAAATTGACTTGAATGACATTAAAGAGCCAATTCTATGTGCGCCTAATGATCCTGATGATGCGGTACTACTATCAGAGGTTCAAGACACAAAGATCGACGAAGTCTTCGTAGGCTCTTGTATGACGAATATCGGACACTTCCGTGCTACGGGTAAGATGTTAGATAAGTTTGCTACGACGTTACCGACACGTCTGTGGATCACGCCTCCAACTAAGATGGATCGCGATCAGCTCACCGAAGAGGGCTATTACGCTATCTTCGGCCGCGTTGGTGCGCGTGTTGAGATCCCTGGATGTTCATTGTGTATGGGTAATCAGGCTCGTGTTGCCGATGGTGCGACAGTCGTTTCGACTTCGACGCGTAACTTCCCTAACCGCCTGGGTACAGGTGCTAATGTTTATCTGGCATCGGCTGAGTTGGCAGCGGTTGCCGCACTCCTTGGTCGTCTGCCAAGTTCTGATGAGTATCAGGAGTATGCTAAGCAGTTAGATGCAACGGCTGCCGATACCTATCGTTATCTGAACTTCGATGAGATGAGCTCTTATACTGAAAAAGCGGGCGAAGTTATCTTCCAGTCTGCGGTATAAAGTCAGAGCGGATCAGGTCTGGTCTACTAAAAGCATTAGCTTAGTAGACCAGAGCCTTTGGTCGTTGCTCCGAGAGTTATACCTATTGGTATTTCAGTGCAGCGAACCAACAAAAAAAGGCTAGATTCATATCAATGAATCTAGCCTTTTTATTAAACTTTTTAGAACCTAGAACCTAGAACCTAGAACCTAGAACCTAGAACCTAGAACCTAGAACCTAGAACCTAGAACCGCTTTAAGAGTGCTTAGTGTGCAGCACTTCCAGTAGTTGATCTTCTAACTCGAATCGAGTTTCCATCGCATGGCCTAAAGATGATAGATCTTCGTCGAGTTGGAATAACACTTTATCATCTACGAATTCGGTATATTTATCATTGAAGTCTAAGGCTGAGTCTGTTGTTTCACTGATGCGGGGAACCAGGTTTTGGGCAAGTGTCTGACTCGAAACTCCATGTTTCTCACAGGCAGTTACGACACGATCATAGACCTCGAAGTGCCCTTCAGAAACATAATCCATCAAGAGATCACAAAACTCTTTGATTGCGGTAATGGCAGGCAGTGATTTTTCGGTTGGTTCATAGGGAGGAATGCCAGCGATCTGGCAATAGTTCACGAGCAGTTTGCGACGGTTATTGAGCCAATGATCGATAAGTGTGTTAGAACCACCCCATTTTTGTTCGGCTTTCTCTAGTTGTCTTAGCATGATAGTTCCCGTTAAAGAGTTCTTCCCTGACTCCTAATGTAGGTGACAACTAGGGTAATGATCAACCATTATTCGCTTATTTAGGCAGATATTATCAATTCGAAGAAATGATTATTTTGTATACAGAAAAGTGTGAGAATTGGGGAATTAAACAGCCAAAAAATAAAATGCCCAGCGATAGAATGCTATCGCTGGGCGAGTAAAGGTTTTGCAGGCTCGATGCGACGAGCTTCTTGATTGTTCTTGCTAGCGCAGACTTTTTATACCAAAGGCTGAGGGTGTGTGCAACTTTTTTCTGTCATATTGGGAACATAAACACCTATTTCTGGTCAGTGTATTTACATCCTACGACTTCTCACTTTGAGTACAGTGGGAAATACAGAGATGGATAAATCGGTAGCGTATTAACCTGCTTTGAGTATGAAGAGGTTAATGTCACATAAATGAGTTGATAGAGGTTACTTTATTCGCGTAAATGCTAAACTACCGACCCAGCGGAAATCAATAAATCTAGGAATAGAGCCACATGGCAGAATTAAAAAATGATCGTTATTTACGCGCCTTACTAAAACAGCCTGTCGACAGAACACCCGTCTGGATGATGCGTCAAGCTGGCCGTTACCTTCCAGAATATAAAGCCACACGTGCAGAAGCCGGTGACTTTATGTCTTTATGTAAGAATCAAGATTTGGCTTGTGAAGTGACACTGCAGCCACTTCGCCGTTATGATCTCGATGCAGCTATCCTATTCTCGGATATTTTGACCGTACCAGATGCCATGGGGTTAGGTCTGTACTTCGAAACGGGTGAAGGCCCACGTTTCCAACGTCCGACCGATACTATTGATGCTATTAAGAAGCTTTCAATTCCGGATCCAGAAGATGAACTTGGCTATGTCATGCGTGCCGTTAGCACTATCCGTCGTGAGCTTAAAGGCGAAGTGCCGTTAATCGGTTTCTCAGGCTCTCCATGGACACTTGCCACTTATATGGTTGAAGGTGGTTCAAGCAAGACATTCGAGAAGATCAAGAAGATGGCCTATGAAGAGCCAAAGACATTGCACTTGCTACTCGATAAACTTGCTGATTCAGTAATTTTATACCTAAATGCTCAAGTGGCTAACGGTGCTCAATCATTGATGATTTTCGATTCATGGGGCGGTGCACTTTCACATCATGCTTATCGTGAATTCTCATTGCGTTATATGCAGAAGATTGTAGACGGTTTGACTCGTCACGCCGATGGCCGTCAGGTGCCTGTAACCTTGTTCACTAAAGGCGGCGGCTTATGGTTAGAATCAATGGCTGAAACTGGCTGTGATGCACTTGGTTTAGATTGGACTGTTGATATCGGTGATGCACGTCGTCGTGTTGGTCATAAAGTCGCCCTTCAAGGCAACATGGACCCATCGGTACTCTATGCCTCACCTGAGCGTATTCACCAAGAAGTGGATCAGATCCTATCAAGCTACGGCGAAGGTACGGGCCACGTGTTCAACTTGGGTCATGGCATTCACCAGCATGTCGATCCTGAGCACGCAGGTTCTTTCATTAAGTCAGTGCACGAGCTATCAGCTCAATACCACAAGTAAACTCTCTGCTTTTAGTGTTCTTGTTGTGCTATTAAGGCTCGCCATTGGCGGGCCTTTTTATTGGATTTTTACAAATAATGCTATGCAAAATGACGAGCTCTTACCGACAGATTCAGATGATTAGCTCTGCACTTGAGTTAGTGCATTTTTGTCGTCTCTTATCATAAAAGTATCATATCGAACTTTGGGATGTGATTCCCATCTGTTTTTCAGCCGATATCTGTGAATTAGAGATATTTTAATGCGCTATATCAAGGCTTCCAAAACCAGATAAATGCAGGCTATTGACTACTTTAGCAACGAGTAAAGCAAAACGGGTTTTATCCTGTCTGTAAATGCGCTATTTTGCATGCCGAAGTTACGATTACTCGTCCTGACTTATTTTTGGATTTGTTATCAGGGCTTTAGTTACGAGCCGTTTTGTCGTTTTTATTAGGTAATATGTTTTCGATGTAAGTCTGATTTTTTGCACCGGGAGTGTGCAAGGTAACATCATCATAGATTAGGGCGCTCAAGGATTAGAACAGACCCATCAATACCCTTAAATTGAAATGCCATATCGGCTCTGAGTGAAAAATGTTCATTGAAATTGGTATAAGATGCGTATAGGCAAAAAGTTAATCGTCTTTATTTTAGGCTTCTGCTTGCCAGCAGTTATTTCTGTCTCTTATTGTTTAAGCATGTGGTTTGATCATAGGGTAGATACATTCAAGAGCAGTGCGATTAACATCGAACTTAATACCATTAAGGCTCAGATAGAAAAAGATATAAATCAGCTGCGATTATTAGCTAATGTCTACGCTTTACCACTTTCAACACTTCCCATCGAGCAGAGACAATTATTAGATGAAGCATGGCGTGACAGTCAGCTTGCCGAGCATTTGAGTTTGTTTTATCTGAATGATGGAGAGCTGCAGCCATTCTCCCCTATATATGATGACATCATGTCATTTGAGTTCGATAGCGTGCCAGCCCAGCTCAGATATGCGACTCAATCCCACTCCGGTATCTATATGCGCAATGGCATGAGCTTTATCGTCAGTCTAGTGCCTGTTGCAGAGAGTCGTTCGATTCTATTGGTCAGACAGCTTACACCCGAATACCTCTCAACATATGGCTTGAAGGGGTTAGTAAGCCATATCAATATGGTGCCAGGTGAATCAAACTTGGTTTATGACGTAAAGGGTGACAATTCAGTATCGAGTATCAAGGTACCCAGTTTAGTTCTTGAAAAACCAGCTCACCTTGAGGTTAGTTTCGCCGAAAGTGAGTTTAATCAGGTCAAGTTAAAATATGACCTGGTGACCTTCTCTATCGTGGGAGTGGGCTTACTGATACTCATTATCGGCTATATCTGGCTAAAGCAGGGACTCATTCGCCCCTTCCGCAGGCTGATGACTCAGGTTGCCAATATCGACCCCATCGCCAAAACCTACACCCCGCTCGTCGGAAGCGGTTGCTCTGAGCTTGTTATCATGGCTGAGAGAGTGAATACCTTGCTTGCGCGAATATTTCAGCAGAAGGAGCGCTTTAAAACAACACTTGAATCGATCGCCGAGGCGGTGATTCTGACCGATATCGGGGCAAAGGTGGTGTATTTAAACCCCCAGGCCGAGCGGTTACTCGGTGTCAAAAATGACACTGCCATTGGCGTTTCCGTCGACTCCTTGGTAAAAACAGACAAGAGTATCAAAGATGACTTGTTTGAATTCATGTTTAGTCAGGCTCAACAACCTGTATTAAGTAAACTAAAGCTGAAAACCGATAAGACTCGAATTCTGGAACGCAGTATCAGTAATTTACTTAATCATAAGCGGATCGTGATAGGTACTGTGATTGTGCTTCGCGATATTACCCGGGAAGAGCTACTGAAAAGGCAGTTAAGGCAAAAGGCTAACTTTGACACCATTACTGGACTATTAAATCGTCGTGCTTTCGAAGAGAGGCTGGAGAAATTTAGCCACGATGCTCAATCAATAGCGATCTGTTATTTCGACCTGGAGCAGTTCAAGTTGATCAATGATTCCTGTGGGCACAGCGCCGGTGACACCATGCTGGCCATGGTAGCCAAAGCGATGCAATCTTGTTTGAGTAAAGATGAGATGCTAGCTCGATTAGGTGGAGACGAGTTCGGTTTGGCTATCCGGGATCATAACGCGACAGAGGTGGCTCAACTGGTGAAAAGGGTCGTTTCCAGTGTTTCGATGCAGGTGCTGCGTGATAATGGCTGCCACTATAAGGTCGGGGTCAGTGCCGGTGTGGCTATCGCTAGGGCACCCTATATCAGTCCAAAAGAGTTGCTCAAAGATGCCGATGTGGCGTGTATTGCCGCTAAGCGGAAAGGCAGTAATCAAGTTCATTTTTACGATGATAATGATAAAGAGTCCATCTATCAGCGTAATGCACCTATGTGGGCGGTAAGAATTGGTCAGGCGATAGAGCACAACGAATTGCTGCTCTATTACCAGCCAATTAAAGGTATGGGCCCGGGCGAGCATAAACAACGCATGGAGATCTTACTCCGCATTCAGGAACCATGCGGGCGCATCTTATCTCCGGCCCAGTTTATTGAAGCAGCTGAGCGGTTTAAGCTAATGAATGACGTCGATAAAGAGGTTATTCGAAAAGCATTTTTATGGTTGTCACTGCATGAGGAAATTTGGGATGATCACTGTATCTCGATTAACCTTTCCGGCAATAGTCTAGGTGCCGAAGGCATGGTGGAGTACATTGCCGAGCAGTTTAAACGCTTCGAGATCCCGAGTAAGTGCATCTGCTTTGAGATCACTGAAACCAGCGCGATTCAAAATAGAAATCGAGCCATGGATATGCTCAATTACCTGCGAAAGTTAGGTTTTTCATTTGCCTTAGATGATTTCGGTACCGGTTTCGCATCCTATGGCTACCTGAAAGAGCTTCCTGTCGACTATGTGAAAATTGATGGCTGCTTTGTCAAAAGTTTAGCGACGAATGCGAAAGATTTTGCCATCGTTAAGTCTATTCACGATGTCTGTGTTGTTATGGGAATTGAGACCGTAGCTGAGTTTGTTGAAAATCAGGATATCATCGACAGGCTTGAGGATATTGGGATTAACTATGCCCAAGGCTATGCGATAGGCCGCCCTAAGCCTTTAGAGACCTATATTGAACTGAGACATTCCACAGGGCAGCAGTTGCAAGCTAAGCCTGCTCTGGAGCTTGTCAGTGCCTGAAGCCTGATACACAAGAGCTTCAGGCGAGAGGGTCGTATGCACTGCAGTTGGTCGATGTTGTTATTCCACTTCAATTAGAACACCCAGAGATATAAAAAGGCCTGACACTCAACGAGTATCAGGCCTTAATTGTTTATGGGCAACTGAGTGATGCCTATAAGAAAGTGTTATTCTACGGTCAGGTTAACTTTAATCAACCACCAGGCTCTTGGTTGAATATCACCCATCTCGATGACACCGCCTGAGCGATAAGGCTTGGCAAAGTGTACTAAGGTGATTGGCTCTATAGTCTGATAATTACCAGCCGCCAGTGAGGGGTTATAGAGATCTGTTTTATCTAAACTCACCGTCACCTCCGAGTTTATCGGTTGTCTTAGGCCCGGGCACTCATATCTAATCTTTGCCCCTACGGGGTAAGTTATTTTGCTACCATCGGGGCAATGGCTGGTATTTTGCAGCCTGACAGTGGCTAAGGTACAACTGCCACTGTCTGATGTATTTTGACAAACGGTAACCCTTTTTGTGGCATAACCGCCAGATTTCTGAGGGTTATCGCCCATCGTCTCAGCTTCAGAACGGGTATCGAAGGCTGAGAAGTATGTAACATCTCCGGCAGCCACATCGATAGGAGAGGTGATAGCTAGCTCATTACCGTCGAACGTGAACACAGCCTGCTCGCCGTTATTCTCTTCGATAGGATAAAACTGAACAAAATAGTCTTTAGAACTAGGCTGGTAATTATCTCCCCCATCATCGGTGACCGTTATCTCTAGATAAGTGTTATCACGGGATCCCGGGTATTTGAGCACTCTTAAAGTTCCATTAGATGTTATTTCATACACCTCAGGGTTTATTATATGTTTGAATTTGTAGCTAAGAGTACCGAACTGATTACCAAACTCAGCGGGTTGCATCTCTAATCCTGGATAATAGCTCGCGCTGGCTGCCTCTTTGGTTATGGTTAATCCCGGGTGCCTAGCCTTACCGACGTTAACGGTGAAGCTACGGGTTGTGTCCACAAAGTTGCGGCTCACCTCAGTTACCTGCACCTGAGCCGAACCCGCCCCTTTAATCGTCAGTGCGCCGCTACTTGAGTCTGCAGTCACTACCTGTCGACTGCTATAATCAACAAAGTACTTAATTGAACTCTCAGTTGCCTTTCCAGACACTGCAGGTGAGTTAAGCTGCTTATCCTCTTCATATACGGTGTCTATGAGTGCGGAAGTCAGGCTTAAATCAAGATTTTCTGCGGCCTTGGCTACCGTTATTGATAGATAAACTTTGGTGGAGGCGATAGACCCATTACCTGAGTCTGTGATGATGTAAGTGGTATGGCCTGCATTTTTAACGGTTACAGTGTGGTCAACAAGATTAATATCGACAACATCACCGGGCTGTCCATTGTCCAGTTTATAACTTAGTTGTCCGACGACCCCCGAAATTGGTAGGCTTATAACCTTATCGGCGACATAGCTTGTCTTGATAGACTCAACCTGTAACGAGCTGGCTGTGTAGTTTACATCTACGTAGAAGTCAGTTGTCTGGCTCAGGTAGTAATCGTTACCATGATCGGTTGCGGTTATCCAGCCTCGGCCGGCACCGGTTAAAGTTATCACCTTAGTTGTCGGGTCTTGGGTTAACACATTAGCCTTCGATTGGGCTGAAATCGCGTAGGTTACTGGCCCCTTATTATTTCTAGGGGTTGGAGTGAACACTGCGTTATTCGCGACATTGTTAACACGGCTGTCATCGACACTAAAGTTATCGTTAGTGAGCTTGTTGATAGTCACAAAGAAACTAGTGCTTTGCGGTATGTAGTACAGGTCACCGTCATCGGTGACAGTGATCTCAGCCTTACCGGGTTTCAGTACTGTCATCTCACCCGATTGTGCATCTATGCCCACCACATCCGTTGCGCTGCCTGATGCAAGAGAGAAGCTTAGCTTGCCTTGTCTGCTTGCGACTTGCGCCGATATTATATTGTTCTCTTGATAAGTACTCTCAATATTTACCGAAGATAACGAAGCCGATTGAACACGTTCGACTGTGACGCTAATAATGATCGTTTTACTTAAGTAGTTAGCGTTACCTGAATCGGTGATCTTTACTTTAGTCTCTCCGATACCGCTGAAACGGTATTGTCCGGTTTCGCTGTTGATAAAGTTGATCACATCGGTCGACTCGCCATCGACAATTTCGTAACTAAGCGTTCCCTGAGCACCAGTGGTTTGGATTCTAGGCTCATCATCGAATCCATATGGAATTGTCAGAGCGGCGGCTTTAAAGCTTGCGTTATTGGCTTTATCTATGCTGACCGTAAAGGTTTGATTGGCGATATCTTGATGATTATCTTCAGCTGTCTGGCTGACGACTATTTCAGTCTTACCGGCTCCTCTGATGTTCATTACACCGGTAGTAGGGTGTATCTGTACCACATCTTGACTGGCATTTTCTGCGATAGCGTAGCTTATCTCGCTTGTCGGTGATCCTGAATAAACCGGCAGCAAGGTGCCACCAAAAATCAGAGGTTTGTTGGTGATGTCGCGGTAGGAGGCAAACTGTGAGTTTGCAGCCTCGATGGTAACTGAAAATTGGCTCTCGCTGGGGAGGTAGTTACGGCCACCGTCATCTTTGACGGTAATCTGAGTTTGTCCCTCGCCCCAAACCAGCAGTGAACCTGCGATGTCGACATTAACAACATCATCGGGATAACCAGTGCTGAGTTCGTAAAGTAATTGCCCTTTTGCACCACTCACGCTGACTTGGTGAATGGCTCCGGCAGCGTAAGGGTATGAGTAGTTATTTGTCAGCAGAGGAGCACGGGTAGCTTTATCGATAGTGACATAAAACGAGGTAGCCGTGGACTTATACCGACTGTTACCGCTATCGGTAACGATCAACTTCGCTTTACCTGTATTTAATATGGTTAGGCTATGTTGATTTACCCGCACAACGTCATTAGCTGCGCTGTCGGCTAAGCTAAAACTGATACTACCTAGACTACCATTGAGTACTGGTATCAGGGTGCCATCGGATGAATAGTCGGCCCGGATATCAGGAGCAATGAGCCCTGGGTGAGTCAACTTCTCTTGTGGTGTCGTGCTCGTATCATCATCTCCGCCACCGCATGCGGTGATCAGGAAGGTGATCATTAATAACAGGTATCTCATCGGGCCCCGGCCAAATTAAAAAGAGCTGGAGTATACGCAGATGAAAAATCTGTGACAATGGTGTTTTATAGTGTTTTAATTGTGTTTTAGTGGTCTGTATTTAGTTAATGCAATGGTTATTCACTTTTAAGAGGTATTTTTACAGCAGCTTTAATATAGCCCTTTAAAAATAAAGCACCTAATAACAGCAAGGTTATTAGGTGCTTTATTATGCAGTAAGTCTGCATGCGATTAAGGATGTGATCTAAGTCTCTTTTTAAGTCGATTACCTCTTAAGGGTTATTACTCCTTCCATTAGCAGGTATTAACTCTCCCGTGAGATAGCGCGGTAGGCGATATCGGTGCGGAAGTAGACATCATCCCAGTGGATCTTATCGACCAGTCCATATGCAGCTTGTTGTGCCTCAGTGACATTATGCCCCAGAGCGGTAGCACACAGTACGCGACCACCATTGGTTACCACGTGACCGTCTTTCATGCTGGTACCGGCATGGAATACTTTGGCGTCATTGTTACCCAAATCTAAACCGTCAATCACATCGTGCTTGCGGTACGCGTCCGGGTACCCGCCAGCAGCGAGTACAACACCTACAGCGGCGCGCTCATCGAACTCAGCCGTCATCTTATTCAATTCACCACGGGTGGCAGCGAGGCAAAGCTCAACTAAGTCAGATTTTAGGCGCATCATGATAGGCTGAGTTTCAGGGTCGCCGAAACGGCAGTTGTACTCTAATACCTTAGCACTGCCATCGGGGGCGATCATCAAGCCCGCATAAAGGAAGCCGGTATAGACGTTACCTTCTGCAGCCATGCCATCGACCGTTGGGCGGATGACGTTATTGATTGTCCAGTCATGTACGGCTTGTGTAACTACCGGAGCGGGTGAATAGGCACCCATGCCGCCTGTGTTAGGGCCATGATCGCCGTTATCACGGGCTTTATGATCTTGGCTGGTGGCCATAGCAAGAATATTTTTACCATCGACCATGACAATAAAGCTAGCTTCTTCACCTTTAAGAAACTCTTCGATCACCACGCGAGAACCGGCTTCACCAAATTTGTTACCAGCTAACATATCTTCGATAGCCGCATCTGCTGCTGCCTGATCTTCGGCGATGATCACCCCTTTACCCGCGGCAAGACCATCGGCCTTAATCACGATAGGGAACCCTGTCATGGCAGTCACTTCTGTCACATAGGCTTTAGCTGGCGCGATTTCTGTGAAGTTAGAATAGGCTGCGGTTGGAATATTATGACGGGCTAAGAAATCTTTGGTGAAGGCTTTAGAAGACTCCAGCTGCGCCGCGCCTTGGGTTGGGCCAAAAACAGGTAAACCCGCTTCATTGAATGCATCGACAACGCCGAGTGCTAACGGTACCTCTGGGCCGATAATGGTGATCTCAATGGCTTTATCTTGCGCAAAGGCGACTAGTGCTGAAATCTCTTCTACATTAATGGACACATTCTCTAATTTCGGCTCCAGAGACGTGCCAGCATTACCTGGTGCTACAAAGACTTTTTCGACCTGTGCAGACTGCGCCGCTTTCCATGCCAATGCATGTTCACGACCGCCGCCACCTATGACTAATACATTCATATCTTTACCTTTTATAGCTGCGCCATTTTCCCTATCTCTGCATCAAGCATGCTCGTGTATTGGCATACACTGTGCGTGCTTTCCTTGACCTAGAAAAAATGGCTTGCTCTAAACGTTAAACATTAATTTTGTTAATGCGCGAATTCAGTACTTTGTAGCTTAACTCGCGCAAACCAATTAATGACGGAAGTGGCGCATTCCGGTGAATACCATCGCCATACCGTGCTCATTTGCTGCGGCAATGATCTCTTCATCACGAATCGAGCCACCGGGTTGGATAATACAGCTGATACCCGCAGCAGCGGCTGCATCAATACCATCACGGAACGGGAAAAAGGCATCGGATGCCATCACTGAGTCCTGTACTTCTAACCCTTCATCGGCAGCCTTAATGCCTGCCACTTTCGCGCTGTATACGCGGCTCATCTGGCCTGCGCCCACCCCGATAGTCATGCTGTTCTTGGCGTAAACGATAGCGTTAGACTTAACAAACTTAGCCACTTTCCAACAGAACATCAGATCTTTCATCTCGGCTGCGGTGGGTTGACGCTTAGAAACCACTTTAACGTCATCTATGCCGACCATGCCTTGGTCACGGTCTTGCAGAAGCAGGCCACCATTTACGCGTTTGTAATCTAGGCTGCTCGTCTTGCTTGCCCATTGGCCACACTCAAGCAAACGTACGTTGGCTTTTGCAGCAACAACATCACGTGCTGCCTGACTAACCGATGGTGCAATAATCACTTCAACAAACTGACGCTCAACAATGGCAGTTGCAGTGGCTGCATCTAACTCGCCGTTAAAGGCGATGATGCCACCAAACGCTGACGTTGGGTCTGTTTGGAATGCGCGGTTATAAGCTTCAAGTAGGTTATCACCAATTGCGACACCACATGGGTTAGCATGTTTAACGATGACACATGCTGGCTCATCAAACTCTTTAACACACTCTAATGCTGAATCGGTATCAGCGATATTGTTGTAAGACAGCGCCTTACCTTGCAGCTGAACTGCAGTCGCAACAGATGCTTCATCTAAGTTGTTATCAACATAGAAAGCGGCTGTTTGATGGCTGTTTTCGCCATAACGTAAGTCTTGCTTCTTAACGAGCTGAGTATTGAAGGTACGTGGGAACTTAGAGCCTTCAGCGCATAAAGAGTTCTCATGACGCTCATTGGTACTGTGTGCCGGTACCTGAGTGCCGAAGTAGTTGGCGATCATGCCATCATAAGCTGCGGTGTGCTCGAACGCGGCAATGGCTAAATCGAAGCGAGTCTCCAGCGTCGTGCTGCCTTCATTGGCATTCATCTCAGCAATAACGCGATCGTAGTCATGTGCGTTTACTATGATGGTGGTGTCTTTATGGTTTTTCGCCGTAGAGCGAACCATAGTCGGACCGCCGATATCGATATTCTCAACGGCATCGGCCAAAGTGCAGCCCTCTTTCGCCACCGTTTCTGCAAATGGATACAGATTGACGGCAACCAAATCGATTGGCTTGATGTTGTTTTGTTCCATGACGAGTTCGTCGATACCGCGGCGTGCTAAGATGCCACCGTGCACTTTAGGGTGCAGGGTCTTAACACGTCCATCCATAATTTCTGGATGTCCGGTATGATCCGATACTTCAATGACAGGCACACCGTTATCAGCCAAAAGGCGGGCGGTGCCACCAGTAGATAGCAGTTCTACGCCTTGAGCGTGTAGAGATTTTGCAAACTCAAGGATTCCGGTTTTATCTGAAACGCTTAACAGCGCGCGACGAATGGGTCTGGCATTATTCATTTGGGTACAGGGTCCAGTAGTTATTTTTAAGGATCTTTCGGAAAACAGAACAGCAATCATAGATTGTCATGCTTAACCGTTTTCCAAAAGCCCCTCAATTCTAGCTTCTTTAGTCGCTCCCTTTTCGTAGCGCGCGTATTTTAACGTAAAAAGTATCCCTAGGCTTTTTTTTTCTGCACGATTTCACAATACGTTTTTGCGAACAACCTCTCTGATAAAGGAAATGTTTTGCCGTTGTGCTGTTTATGAAAACAGCTAATTTGTGCAGCGCTTCACACTTTGTTTAGTTAAAAGGAACATCGAGTCAAATTTATCGCAGCATAACCCTTGACCTTAGATTTAACTCCAAGGTTTATACTTTGTAATATTCAAGGCTCACTGTGGTCATAGAGTGTGGTCATAGAGTGTGGTCATAGATAGGGGCGATATATGTATCGAATTGGCGAGCTGGCTAAGCTATGTGAAGTGAAGGCCGACACATTAAGGTTTTACGAAAAACATGGCCTGTTGGCGCCTTCGGCGCGCAGTGACTCGGGTTACCGTTTATACAATGAGAATGATGCCGACAGGTTGCGCTTTATTTTAAGGGCTAAAACAGTCGGTTTTACTCTGGCCGAGATTACCGAACTTCTCTCTATCGAGTTAGATAAATCTAACTGGGCATGCGCCGATGTTAAAGGCTTAGTGGATAGCAAGTTGGCTCAGGTGAATGAAAAAATTTCCGAGTTAAACCACTTTCAAGTGTCACTGCAGCGTCTGTCTGATGCCTGTTGTGGAGGCCCGGAGAGCGCCGAGCACTGCTCTATCTTAGAGGCGTTAGAGTCGAGTACCGATAACATTAAGTGTGAAAATCACGCTCATTATCATGATAAAACGCAGTATACAAAAAATTGTCAAAGTAAGGGTTAGGTATGTTGTTAGCAAATTTTATTGACCTGTTTTTAGATTCGGCACCCTGGTTATTGCTGGGTCTGGTATTAGCAGGCATGTTGAAAATGTTTGTGCCTATGGCATGGATGCAAAAGCAGCTCGGCGGGCATGGGTTTAAAACTACGGTAAAAGCCGCGGTATTGGGTGCCCCTCTACCTTTATGTTCCTGCGGAGTGATTCCGGCTGCTGTTGGCTTGAGGCGCTCCGGTGCATCTAAGGCCGCAACAACCTCATTCTTAGTCTCGACGCCCGAGACTGGTGTCGACTCTGTAACCGTCTCTTATGTGTTACTCGGTCCTTTCATGGCAATCGTCAGGCCTATTGCAGCCGTTATCAGCGCGATAGTGGCAGGTCTCTTAGTTGGGCGAGATGACGATACTCCTGTAGAAACTCAACCAAAAGTAAAAGAGAGCGATAAGGGGAGTGGAGCTTGCTGTGGCAGTAAGAATGAAGTGAGCAAGCAAGCGGTAACCATGACGCCTATGGCCGTGATTGAGCCTCTATTAAGTGACGTAAAGCCTGCATCCACATCTTGTTGTAACAGTAAGGCAAAATCTGAGGAGCCTGAAGTTTCATCTTGCTGTAGCAGTAAGACAAAAATTGAAGAACCCAAAGCTTCATGCTGCAGCTCTCAAAAGAGCGATGTCAGTGAAAAGAGTGACAGCTGTTGTGAATCGACTAAAGACGTCGCTACCGAGCTAAAAGGGACGTCTGTTATCAGCCGTATCGGCAAGGGGTTACACTTTGCTGCAACGGATCTGGTGCGTGACACCACGGTTTGGTTATTAATCGGATTATTCTTTGCGGCACTGGTACAGACTTATGTGCCGGGTGATTTTATGGCTAAATGGGGGGACGGCATCTTAGCGATGTTGGTGATGGTGCTCATCTCAATCCCTATGTATATCTGTGCCACGGCATCGACGCCCATTGCAGCAGGGTTGCTCTTGGCCGGTGTTTCTCCAGGTGCTGTACTGGTATTTATGCTCGCGGGCCCAGCAACCAATATCGCCACCTTAGGCGTCGTGACTAAGGAACTCGGGAAACGAGCGCTATTTGGTTATCTCGGTGGAGTATTAGGTGTCGCACTCGTTTCGGGGATTTTGGTCAATTATCTGGTTGCCACATTCGGTTTTGAGGTTATGCCGCAAATCGGTGAGCAACATAATCTCTTGCCATCTGTTGTGGTGTACACCTCTGGTGTCGTACTGGCGATACTGATGATGAAAGTACTACTCGAGAAGCTGCCCAAGAACTGGTGGCGAAGAGATTGCTGTTCTTAAGTTTAAAGACTTAAGTTTAAAGACTTAAGTTTAAAGTAAAATGTTTTAAAAGAGAGGGCCTTTGATAGGCCCTTTTTTATTGGCCGCTGGTCTGTCAAAGTTCGTTAATTTCATCTTATCGAATTTGATTCTTGCAATTTATCCTTGTGAATCGTAATTACTTAAATCATGGTTCGCTAATACTTGTTAAGGGTTAAGTATATATTATTCAGGTGCTTAACTATTTCCTTCTGGCTGAATTAAGCTTATTTTCAGTGTACGTTAATTGAAACAAGTGTGTTAAATGTTATCCAAGCTTCTCCTTGTTGTTTGGTGGTTTTGTATACACTGTTTACCTTCATGAGTTAGCTCTTTAGTGTTTAGTTATCGACCTGATTTTCTTGCTCTACTCCTTTGACTGGGCTCAATAATTTACTTTATTTTTAAAAAATATATCCCTGCAAACGTTAATGTATTTATAGGGGCGAGCTGATCGCAATTAAAAAAAGTAAAATTCGGGAGTGGCGATGAAAATACTGAATAAGCGTTATCTGGCGTTGGTAGTGGCTGGGGCTATGGGCTTAAGTGCCTGTGGAAGTGATGGTAAAGATGGCGAAGATGGCACTACTCCGCCGCCACCAACGGTAGAGGGCTCTCAAGTCACCAATGTGGAGATGCTGTCTCACACCTTGGAAGAGGGGCTGGTTCGATTTGAATTTGAGATAACCAATGAAGAGGGAGTCTTAATCACCGGACTCGAGCAGGCTAGCGCAGAAGTCGCGGCACTAACCGAGAAAGGTATCCAGCGTAGCCGCGACGGTTCAGTGGGTGGTAGTGCCAATGCTTCTACCGACGGTGCCAGCCTCACCATGACTCAAGATGGTCGGTATGAGTTTGTCGCGCCTATGGCTGCGGTGAATGCGGGTACCGAAGGCCTTATTCGTCTTGCCGTTGGCGGTGGTGATAATATCGCTAAGTCTCGTTATATTGTGGTCGATAAAACTGAAAATATTCATACAACATCGACCGCGACTTGCCAGAGTTGTCACGTGGACTTCTTGGCCTCCTCAATTAAGCATTCGAGCTATACGGCAATAAATCCAGAAGGCGAAACTGACTTGGTTGCCGGCTGTATGGCATGTCATAACCATGTGCCACGTGATGTGGATGATGGGGGCAATTCATTGAATACTGGTGGCTATGCTAAGAATAGCTTGCAGAAAATAGGTCATATCAATCATCAGCAGTTTGAGGGCGGTTTCGCTCCCTCTAACTGTTATACTTGTCATGCAGAACCAATAACACAGGTATATACAACAGATACTTGTCTGGATTGTCATATCGAAGCGGGTGTTACCGTTCCTGTAAATATGAACGCTTTCGCCGCAGATCAAGATTTCCGATCTTTGCATACCCAAATGCCAAAGCAGCAAACTATCGATGAAGTTCACTATACCGTCACCAGCACTCCTGAGCTGAAGGAAGGGTTAAGTTGTACGACACTATCGCTTCTCAATACTGCAAGTGAACAGGAGGTCGCACTTAACATTGGTGAGATGGTCGGCGCCGGTGAGATAGCCATTAGCATGAGTTTTATGAAGTTCCATGGCAACATTACAGATACCGCGTCAGGAACAACAAGCTCTACTGACAACCAAGATGGAAGCCGTGAATATTGTACGACTTATGTGACTCCTGAGGGAGATGATACAGGTCTAATGGCCCTATCTCGTGTGACTTTCTCACCAAATGAAGGTGATCAAGTGATCATTAGCAGCAAATCTGCAGCGCTATTTGCCGACGGTAGTGAAGAGGCGCGTCGTTTCAATGTGACATCTGAGAGCTGCACCACTTGTCATAACTCTCATGGTGAATTTCATAAAACTGGCGGGTTTGCTGATGGTGGTATGAGCTGTTTGTCGTGCCATTATACAGGTAAGGACAGAAGGTCTGGGTATTCAGGGCCTGGCTTTGGTCCTATGATCCACGGTAAGCATTGGGGTGAGGGCAGTTACAAAGTTGTTGATGGTGAAAAAGAATATAATTCAGCCGCGGCGCTCGATGCCGTTAATTGTGTGGCCTGTCACGATAGCGTGGTAGACCTATATGAAATGCCAAATCAATATATGCCCTCTAAATCATTTAATGGTGGATCTGATGGTGTGGTGACGAGTCAAATTACTGCAAACTGCTTCGCGTGCCATAATGATGAGCAGGCAAAAAATCATATGATGAGTAACGGTGGTGAGATCAACACACTAACAACAGATCTAGGTGATGAGTGGTATCTGACCCCGACTAATGAATCTTGTGCAACTTGTCATGCCGAGGGTAAATCTTACGGTATAGAGAAGTTCCACAAGTTTGAACGTTAGACTAAATGGAACTTCATTTGAGGCCAACCTTCGTTAGATGTTGTATTGATACTCGGTTACCCTGCAGGCCGACGATTTAAGACACTGGATATCGAAGCGATAGACCGGATGAATATTCTGTTTACCAAGGGCCCTTAGGGGCCCTTTTTGTTGTCTGAAGTTTACGCATTCTGAATGGTCAGATATTCAGTACAATTGGTATTGTTCGCCTTTATGTTCATTTTCCTCTAGGTTATATCCTTAATCCTGATTGATGACTGTTAGGGTTAATTATGATGTGAAGTATATGGATTTTTGACTAACCAAATATTTGGGATAATTAAAGAGGGAAATATGAAAACGTCTCTTCACCTTAGTGCGCTAGCGCTAGCCGTAATCTTAGGCTTAGGTCTTACCGGGTGTTCAAATACAGCAAAAAACGCCAATGAACTCGTGGCTAATGAGCCATCGGCAGTGCAGACCTCAGTGCAGAAATATGATGCCAAGACCTTCTTCGAAACCACAACCTATTTTGGTTCATCCTTCTCGGCGGATGGGCGTTCCATCTTAATTGGTTCAGATGAAACCGGGATATTTAATCTTTATAAGATGGATGTTGCCTCCGGTGATAAAGTGGCACTGACCAACTTTAAAGACACCACCTATCCTGTATCCTGGTTTCCGAATGATGATCGCGTATTGTTGACTCAGGATGAGGGCGGAAATGAGCTCTATCACCTGTTTGTTCGTGAGATAGATGGAGCAATAACTGATCTGACTAATAGCGAAAATACCCGTGCTAATTTCGTTAATTTTACCAATGAGGGGGCATTTTTCTATGCCACCACTAATGAGCGCGATCCTAAGTTTATGGATCTCTATCGTTATGATGCTAAGACGTATAAACGTACCTTAGCCTTTAAAAATGAGCTAGGTTTTGAGATATCGGAAGTGTCACCGGACGGGCACCTGCTCTCATTAGCTAAAACACATACGAACAGGGATAGCGACACATACCTGCTGGATTTCAGAAAGCGAACCCTAAAGCCTGCGCTGATTAGCGAGCATCAAGACCCGGCTAATTACAGCCCGATGACATTCTCATCCGACAGTCAGTCTCTGTATTACAGCACAGATGCCAAGGGGGAGTTTTCACAGGTTTGGCAATACGATATCGCCATCGGCAAACATGCTTTAGCGGTGAAAGATGATTGGAATGTTAGTTTTGTTTATTTTTCTGAGTCAGGAAGATATCGTGTTTCAGGGGTGAATGCCGATGCCAGCACCCGTATCAGCATTTTGGATACCCAATCTGGTAAGCAAGTGAGTCTACCTCAATTGCCGGCCGGCGACCTGCGCAGTGTCAATTTCTCTAAAGATGAAAGCACTTTGTCATTCTATATCAATTCAGATACCTCCCCCTCTAACCTCTTCGTCTGGAAGATGGATAGCGAGTCAGCCAAGCAGCTCACTCAGGCCCTGAACCCTAAGATTAATCCCCAAGACTTAGTCGCGAGTGAAGTGGTGCGCTTTAAGAGCTTCGATGGTCTAGAAGTGCCTGGTTTACTGTTTAAGCCTAAGGGGGCGAGCGCAGACAATAAGCGTCCTGCAGTGGTATTTGTCCATGGTGGACCCGGCGGGCAGAGTCGCACCGGATACAGCGCGATGCGCCAACATCTGATTAATCATGGGTATGCTGTATTTGCGGTCAATAATCGCGGTAGCTCAGGCTACGGTAAGACCTTCTTTCATCTCGATGATAAGAATCATGGTGAGAATGATCTGCAGGATATCGTCTACGGCAAGAGGTACCTGCAAGGTTTAGATTGGGTCGATGCAGATAAGATTGGCATTATGGGGGGAAGTTATGGCGGGTACATGACAGCCGCAGCCTTAGCCTTCGAGCCGGAGGAGTTCAAGGTGGGTATCGATATCTTCGGTGTCACCAACTGGGTGCGTACGCTTGAGTCTATTCCACCTTGGTGGGAATCGTTTAAGAAAGCCCTCTATGATGAAATGGGCGACCCGGCGACCGATGCCGAGCGTCACAGAGCCATATCTCCTCTGTTTCACGCGCAAAATATCACTAAACCTTTGATGGTGATCCAGGGAGCGAACGATCCTCGTGTACTGAAAATCGAGAGTGATGAGTTGGTGGATAAAGTGAAGCAAAACGGTGTACCGGTAGAGTATGTGGTGTTCGATGACGAGGGGCATGGTTTTAGTAAGAAAAATAACCGTATCACGGCATCGGAAGCCTATGTGAAATTTTTAGATACCTATCTTAAAGGAGCTGGGCTGAAAAATCCGGGAGAAAGGGTGGCGAGTAAGTAGGTCTGAGATGTTAACCATTCACAATTAATACCACTCCATATAAGTATCTGAACTACTTAGATACTTGTTTTAAATAATAAGGCACTCATTTGAGTGCCTTATTATTTGTAGATTACCCAGGTTGTAACTTAAGGTTTTAGCTTAAGCGCCAGGAGCAAAAGCCTCAGGGAAGTGACGCTCTGTCGTTTCTTCAAGAGTTACTTCGACGGCTTGCTCGTCGATATGCATGAAGAAGAGGGGCGTACTCTCTAAGTTATCTGCAGTATCTGGATCATCATTTTGAGCGACACAGGTATAGCCTAAGTTGTAAGTACCAGCTGATACGAAGCCAAACTCATATCCCTGACCTACCTCTTCTTGCTCTTCGTTCAGGATTGGGTTGACCCAAGCTGAAGCAAGGGGGGCGACCTCAGTCAGCAGATAAGGCTCATCTTCGGCCCTGAAATCAGCCATATTTGTGAGTATTGTGTCGATTGGATAGAGGTAGACTGCTGGGCTATATTCATCGGCTAATCCAAGCTCGACGGCAGCGGACTGACAGCTGGAGAATGTCTCGGGGCTTATTTGTCCGGATATCGCTCCAACCTCTGAAGCGTTGACTAACTGCACCGAAGTGGGTTTCAGAGTCCAGTAGTCTTTATTGCCATGGGGAGCCTGCAGACCCTTGCCCAGGTTGAACTCGGCAACCAGAGTATTAGTGCCGGCAACTAGGGTAAAGGTTTTATTTAAGAACAGTCGCCCAGTGTCTTCATCTTCGGCGCCAACACCGCCGCAGGAACCATTACTGTTGGTGGTCAGTCCTTCGATGCCTTCGGCGGTCTTAACATAGGAGCTGGTTTCATCTGCCGTTTCACTCTTCTGCATATAGATACACATCTGATATTCGCCAACGGGAACAGCTTGACTACTTACTAGCGTCGCGACCTCTGCTCCTTGCACTGTAAGCAGATCGACATGCTTTAACGCTCCTCCGTCAGAGACGTCGAAAGAGATAGAGCCGTCACTCCCTTTGAGAACGACTTGCTTGAATGCGATGTTAACTATCTCAGCATTGGCGGGGTTATCCGATACTCCCAGATTAAAGATAGCGGATTCTGGGAGAGCGGGCGTGGAGTTGTCATCGCTACCACCACATGCAGCAAGTAAACTCGTCAGGGTCATCGCGAGTATTGTCTTAACGTATTTCATAAGTTACCTATAGAGATAGTTATCAACCGAGTAATTAGATTTCAACATTGGTTCAGTTTTTAGAAAATGATCCCGGACTTTGAGCCGATTGTTGATACTAATAATAGTAGGATATGACGGTTAAATATCCATCAGAAGGGGGAGGCGCACTAAAATTAGAAGAATAAAAAAGCTCGGCGGCAATGGTTCATATTACCGCCGAGCTATTTTAATTTAGATATTTTGATTTAGCTATTGGGCTTACTCTTGTGCAAACTCAGCGTTATGGTAGACATTTTGCACATCATCACAATCTTCGAGGGCTGCCAGGAACTTCTCTAGCTGCTCGATCACTTCAGGATCGGTAATATCAGTCATGGTTTGTGGAACGAAGGTGATCTCTTCAACCACAAATTCGACTTCTGGCATGGCTTCGTTCAATGCGGTCTTAGTCTTGAAAAACTCGGTATTCGGCGCATAAACACTGATCATGCCATCTTCGACTTCAACATCTGTGACGTCGACATCGGCCATCATCAACATCTCTAAAATCTCTTCTTCATCTTCACCTTTGAAAACAAACACGGCTTGATGGTCGAACATATGACCGGCGGTGCCCGGGCCACCCAGTTTGGCATCATTCTTTACGAATGCCTGGCGTACTTCTGTAAAGGTGCGTTTGACGTTGTCGGTTAAGCAATCGACAATGACCATACAGCCGCCAGGACCAAATCCTTCGTAACGTGCAGTTTCATAATCTTCACCACCGCCACCCTTGGCCTTTTCGATGGCACGTTCGATAACGTGAGCCGGTACCTGATCTTTCTTAGCCTTGGCGATCAACTGGCGTAGCGGGAGGTTGCCGTCAGGATCGAAACCACCATTTTTAGCGCAAACGTATATCTCTTTACCATAGCGAGAATATATTCTGGTTTTCTGACCAGCCGTTTTAGCCATGGATTCTTTCTTGTTCTGGTATGCTCTTCCCATCTTGCTCTATCTCATTAAGCTTAAAAAAATTGCCTGCAATGTTAGCAGCTTTATCATTATTTTTGCAGGGATGAGCTTTTTTATTTAAAAATCTTTGAGTTTAAGCCCGAAAAACTCACTCTAACGAGACAAAGTCAGGGATCTCCAGCAGGTGATTATCGGGATTTTCGCTCATTGTCTGGTAGATATACTCGATAAAGACGCGGTACTTTCTGGGCAGATAAGCCCGCTGAGGCAGACTCATGGTGATCTTGGTCTGTGCCATGGGGAAATCTTCCAGAAGCGGAATGAGTAGATGCTCATCTATGGCTTGCTGCGCTATAAAGGTGGGCACTGAGGTGATCCCCAACCCCTCTATAGCCGCTTCTCTGGCGAGGGTGACATTATTCACGACGAGCTGAGCCTCGGGCTCGACGGTGACCCACTCTTTTCCGTCGAAGAGGGTCCAGCTGCCGTCAATATGTGCCGACTCTAACTTGACAGCCTTATGATTATTGAGGTCTAGTGGAGTCAATGGTGTGCCGTATTGGGCCAGATACTCAGGGCTCGCCATTAAGGTCTTACTTGTATTGAGTAAGGAGTATGTCTGCAGCCGTGCATCGGAGCTACTGGTGATTTGAAACAGGACATCTATGCCTTCTTCAATGACATCAACCTTGCGGTTACTCAACTCGGCTTCGATGGAGATATCCGGGTATTGTTTTAAAAACCTCGCGAAAATTCTGCCAAAAAACAGCTGACCCATCTCGATAGGGCAGACAATTCTCAGTTTCCCCTTGATCAGCTGTTGGCTGGCACTGAGTTGATCCTCGGCATTTTGCAGATCGATCAGAATGTGATGAACCCGATTGTAATAGGCAGAGCCTGCTTCGGTGAGTTTTAGCGATCTAGTGGTACGAAACAGGAGTTGAGCACCGGCATCGGCCTCTAACTCGGCAATTTTTCGGCTAACCGTAGCCTTAGTTAACCCTAAAGCTTTTGCTGCCCCGGTGAAGCTGCCTTGTTCGACGACCTGAGCAAACATCTGTACGCGATTTAGATCCATGATTGTTACACCTGTGAAACAGTAGGTTGATTTTTAACTATCTAATAAACTAAGGGAGACAGTAGTAGACTATAGGGCTCTAATCAAGGAGTCATGCATGTCCAAGAGTAAATTATTTATTGCGGTGCCACTGATATTTGCAGCCTTAGCTGGTGGTGCTTATTACTGGTGGACACAAGTTCGTTTTTTCGAGTCGACCGATAATGCCTATGTTGAAGCAGATATCTCCCATATCAGCGTCAAGGTTCCCGGCTACGTGGTGATGACAGATATCACAGATAACCAGCATGTCAAAGCGGGTCAGTTGTTGGCACAGTTAGAAGATAATCAGTATGAAGCTAAGTTAGCCCAGAGTCAGGCTGAGCTAGATAGCTCACAAGCCGAGTTGCAAACCCTCTCTGCAAAAGTCGAGCTGCAACATGCGTTGATCGCTCAGGCTCAGGCTGGAGCTGCAGCCGCGAGGTCGGATCGCTTGCGAGCGGAGCAACAGCTGAGTCGCTCGAAGAAGTTAAAGGTGAAGAATTACAGCTCCCAGGATGATGTTGATCAGATGCAGGCGAGTTTCGAGTCTTCTGTCGCGCATCTTGATGAGGCTAATGCGGCCTTGGTGGCAAAGCGCAGAGAGCTTGCCGTTTTTACTGCGCAATTATTACAGGCCGATGCGAATGTCGTGAAGGCTAAGGCGGGCTTAGAGCTTGCCAAAATTCAGTTAGCAGATACCCAAGTCAGAGCGCCATTTTCTGGCGTGATAGGCAAACGTGGGGCCATGAAGGGGCAATACGTTCAACCAGGGCAGGCACTTTACAGTTTGGTACCGGATGGGGCTGTTTGGATCACGGCCAACTTCAAAGAGACTCAGATCCAACATATGCAGCCCGGCCAGTCGGTTCAGGTCAATCTCGATGCGTTTCCCGACAAAACCTTTACAGGTGTTATCGATAGCCTTTCGCCGGCATCCGGTGCCAAATTTAGTCTGTTACCCGCCGAAAATGCGACGGGGAATTTCACCAAGATAGTTCAGCGTATTCCGGTGAGGATCCGTCTGGAACTTGGTGAGGAGCGGGAGAGACTCGTTCCTGGTTTGAGTGCGATCGTTAAGGTTGATACTACAACATTGTCATTAGACAGCGCACTTGCCGCCAACACCGGCCATTAACAGATGACTGCTATCGTCAATGGGGAAATAAATGGCGCTGTTAGTCTCTCTACTGAGGCAAAACCACAGGGTTATGAGCGTGGCAGTCGCCGAGCATGGATAGCGGTATTTGGCGGGCTGATTGGTGCATTTATGGCGATTCTGGATATTCAGATCACCAATGCATCGATGAAAGAGATCCAGGGGAGCCTGGGGGCTACTCTCGAGGAGGGATCGTGGATCGCAACGGCTTATCTGGTCGCAGAGATGATAGCGATTCCTCTCTCCGGGTGGCTGAGTCAGGGTTTGTCGGTGAGACGCTATCTGTTATGGACGACTTCGGCCTTTATCTTCGCTTCCTTATTGTGTTCAATCTCATGGAACCTGGAGTCGATGATTGCGTTTCGCGCGATGCAGGGCTTCTTCGGTGGCGCACTCATTCCTTTGGCATTTCGTCTGATACTCGAATTTCTTCCCGATGAGAAACGCGCCGTTGGGATGGCCCTATTTGGGATCACAGCCACTTTTGCTCCCTCGATCGGACCCACGTTAGGAGGCTGGTTAACCGAGCAGTTTAGTTGGCATTACCTGTTTTACATCAATGTTCCACCAGGGCTCATCGTTATTGCGATGCTGGCCTATGGCTTGGAGAAAAAGGGCGTTATTTGGGAAAAGTTAAAGAATGTGGACCTGTCCGGTATCATCACTATGGCCATAGGAATGGGCTGCTTAGAAGTGGTGCTGGAAGAGGGCAACCGTAAAGATTGGTTTGGCTCGCAGCTCATTCAATATCTATCGATTATTGCCGTGATAAACATTGCTTTGTTTATCTATATTCAGCTCAAAAAGAGTGAGCCTCTGGTCAATCTAAGGTTGCTGGGACAGAGGGATTTTGCCCTCTCTACACTGGCCTATTTTTTATTGGGGATGGCGCTGTTTGGTGCCATCTATATGATCCCTCTCTACCTGTCTCAGATCCATGATTATAGCCCGCTGGAAATTGGTGAAGTGATTATGTGGATGGGGTTTCCACAGCTGTTGGTTTTACCCCTTGTGCCTAAATTGATGGAACGTTTCGATGGTCGTTATCTGGCGGCGTTTGGCTTCTTGATGTTTTCGCTTAGCTATTACATGAACAGTCATATGACCGCCGATTATGCCGGCGATCAGATGATTGCATCGCAAATAGTGCGTGCACTGGGGCAGCCCTTCATTCTGGTGCCTATCGGTATCATCGCGACTATGCATATCAAGCCCCATGAGAATGCATCTGCATCGACAGTACTCAATGTGATGCGTAATTTAGGGGGAGCATTTGGTATCGCCTTAGTCTCCACCTTGACCGATAACCTCTCCAGAGAGCACCTGGCTCATATTAAAGAAACCTTGCCGGCCGTGAGCCCTATAGCTAATGATTATCTGATGCAGACGGCTAATATTTTTACTCAGGCAGGGTCCGACCCTGTTACCGCTGCGGCGCAAGCCAATGCGCTATTGGGACAGACTATGACGCAGCAGGCCTATATCAGTGCCTATAATGATGTCTTTTTTATTATCTCTGGGTTATTGCTCATCGCCGTTGCCGCAGTGCTATCTATAAGGAGACGCAGCGATTAATAGCCGGGTCATTTAAGTCTATATGGCCAGTTATCTAACGAACTCCGGGGTTCAGAACACCTCTTTTTCAATAGTGGTGTTACACTGCTTTTTCATACTTTTTAATTGTTCAATAAGAGGGGATGGTATGCAGTGGAGCGTTCTGGCATTTAATGAGCTTTCGGTGGATGAGTTGTATGAGTCACTAAAACTCAGGGTCGATATTTTTGTGGTTGAGCAAAACTGTCCCTATCCGGAATTAGATGAAAAGGATCGCCATATCGAAACCCGCCACCTGCTCGGGCGAAATGATGGGGGAGAGCTAGTGGCTTATGCTCGGTTACTCGCACCCGGAGTCAGTTATGCTGATGCAAGTATCGGACGCGTCGTCGTTGCAGAGCAGGCCAGAGGCGGTGGAGTCGCGCATTCATTGATGAGCGAGGCCATCAGGCTGACAAAGAAACTGTGGCCCGGACAGAATATTCAGTTGGGCGGTCAGGAGTACCTCAAGGCATTCTATCAAAAGCTGGGTTTTGAGCCTGTCTCTGAAGTCTATCTGGAAGACGGGATCCCGCATCTGGATATGTTATATCGCTCGTAATAAATAAAAGGAGCACCTATCGGTGCTCCTTTCTGAGTAATAATCCAACAGTTTCGTTGAGATTAGTCCCTGAGTTGGATATCTGTTCTGTAATCCACTTCACCATGAGCACCGATCGTTGCCAGATGATTCTGCTGAGAGATCACAGCCAGAGGTCCAGAATGCAGATGACGAACAAACAACAGCCGATAACCAAATCGGTGCAGGTTATAGAGAGCAATTTTCTGCTCTGCAGTCATAGAGTCCCAATGAACGTCATGATGCAGATTTGTCTCTCTTCTGTCTTTCTGTTGTTGCGCTATTTGCATAATTATTATTCTTTACGTATGCAGGCCGATGCGCCTGTCTTGTCTTGATTTTCCCAAATGAGAAAGGGGTAGTTTGCTAAAAATTCATGCAAACTGAAAACTCATGCATGTTAACAAATAGTGTTTGAGTGAAAATTGAACCAGATCAAGGCCTACCTAATTTTAAGTAGTTATTACTCAAACATGCGACTTTGCTCACATCTTATCGGTTTTTTCTTTATTAGTAACTGTTAACCTTGGTGAGAGGGTGAGTAGCACATACATTTATGGTTGTTTTATAAAGTATCTATAATACAAGTTGTTATCTATTTTTTGTTAGGGTGAGCTCCCTAGTAAATTAAGTTTAAACCTGAGTGTTTGTGGATGCTATTTATGGATTGTGGATGTAAGGATGGAGTATTGTGTTACTCATTATTGCGTGTTCTTTTTAAGGAGTGTTAGCCTTTGAACTATATTGAGCCTCTGTTTCGCCCGCCGTCGGAGTGGAAGTCACTTATTCTGCAAGTGACTAATGGTTGCAGCTGGAACCGTTGTACTTTTTGCGATATGTATACCGCGCCGCAGAAACGCTTCAGGGCGCAGAAGCTGGATAAGATTGCAGCGGACATCATGAGTGTTTCAAAGAGTGGGCGCTTAGTTCATCGGGTGTTTCTTGCCGATGGTGATGCGATGAGCTTGCCCTTCGACAGACTAGAGGCCATCTGTTTATTGATCCGTGAGCACCTGCCAGACGTCACCCGGATCAGTAGTTACTGTCTACCAAGAAATCTCAAGAACAAGACAGTTGAAGAGTTGTCCCGCTTGCGGGAGCTGGGTTTATCTCTGCTCTATATTGGTTGCGAGAGTGGTGATGACGAAGTGCTGCGCCGTATCGAAAAAGGTGAAAGTTTTGAGTCGTCACTGGCGGCGCTGAAAAAGATAAAAGCGGCAGGTATTAAATCTTCGGTGATGATTTTAAATGGACTCGGTGGCACCGAATTATCACAGCAACATGCCATCAACTCGGCTAAATTAATGAATGCCGCTCAACCTGAATACCTCTCGACCTTAGTGGTCACACTACCTCTGGGTACTGGGCGTATGGATGCGAGCTACAATGGGCATTTTCAGTTACCGGACCAACATGGTTTATTCGTCGAGATGCACACCCTGTTGAAGCACCTCGAACTGGATAAAACGATTTTTCGCTCGGACCACGCTTCAAATTACCTCGTGTTGAAAGGGACTTTAGGTAAAGACAAAGACAAGTTAATAGCTCAAGTGGAACAGGCCATGACTAAGCCGCAGTCGAGCGGTTTAAGGCAAGAGTGGCAGCGGGGGCTCTAGTCCTTGTTGTTAAATCTTGCTCTGACCTCTTTAGAGCAAGATTTAGGTCACATTGAAAGAACTAAGTAAGTTATCTCTCTATATGAACTTCTCTTACCGGACATGGGATCTCGATTCCGGCTGAATGAAGTGCCTTATATATAGCTAAGTTGGTTTGGTATTTGTTTTGGTAATAGCGTTCGGTGGGGACCCAATACCGGATCCCTATCTCGATGCCGATACTGTTAAAACCGTTGATCCCTATATGAGGCGGCTTGTCTTGATTGACCTGTGGGCTATCGGTCAGTATTTTTCTTGCGAGTTCAATAACTGCTTCGGGATCTGACTGATAGTTAATATTAAATTTGGTTTCTACCAGCTTATTTTCAAATGAATTGTGCAGTATCTCTCCAACGATATGTTTATTGGGGATACTGATCTGCTCTCCCTCTTCGTTAGTCAGTACCGTTAAACCCAGATGGATATCCTGCACGACACCGGTTACCTCCTTAACTGTAATGGTATTACCGATAATAAAAGGGCGGGTCACTATGATGGTAATACCTGCGGCATAGTTAGAGAGCATTCCCTGAATTGCAAGACCGGCTCCCAATGAGGCTGCACCAATAGCCGCAATCATAGGAGTGACACTTATCCCCAGTTTTCCAAGTGCAATGATGGCGATCATGGCAACGATAAGGATGCGTACTAAGTTGCTGACAAAATTGCTTAGGGTGATGTCGATATTGTGTTTTTCGAACTGTCTTGTGACCAGGTTAGCGACCTTAGAGGCGAGCCATAGGCCGACAAGAAAAATCAGTAGTGCACCCACAAGGCGAAAACTGTATTGAACCAAAAACTCAGTGATCAGCGTATAGACATTTTGCAGTTGCTGAATCTCTTGCGCGAGTTGATCTTCCTTCATGGTATCGACCTTTAAATTACATGAATTGAATAATAAATAGATTACTGAATTCTAGATATATTAGTAGAAGAATTGTAGTCATTTTGATACTAGTTTTCAGGCTTTAGCGGTTGGCATTGATACTAGGTGAAGTGGATCATGAATTATCCATATTTTTAATGTGGTTTTAAGCCGACTAAGTTAATGTTTAGAATGAACTCAAGACCTAGCTAGGAATAAAAGCATGCGAACCCTGTTATTCGTTATCTGTACTCTGTTGACCAGCTTTGCTCAGGCATCATCTTATGCGGAAGGAGATCTGGTTTCTCAGATACAACTTCAGGACCAGTTTGAAAATGAGATCACTGTCTCTGAAGGAACCCAGACACTGCTTTTTAGCCGTAACATGAAGGGCGGAGATATTATTAAAGAGGCACTGGAAGTGCTGACGGCTGAGCAAAAACAAGCCTCAGATAAGCTGGTTTATGTCGCTGATATAAGTGGCATGCCTTCCTTGATTGCTAAGTTTGTCGCTATTCCTCAAATGAAAGATCTTCCGTTTTCCATGGCACTGGATAGAGAGGGAGAAACGACACGTTTGTTGCCTTCTGAAAAAGATCAGGCAACTTTAATCAAGTTAGATCGTTTAAAGGTAATGAGTGTGAGTACTTTCGACTCCAGTGCTGAACTCATTAAAGCTTTGAGATAGCGGGCTCTCGTTCTCATTAAATAGACATAAAAAATGGGCTTAATTGCCCATTTTTATTTTATGATTCAAACCGTTTGCGCTATTTTCTATAATTCTAAACGAGTGCACTAAATCATCTGTGGTGTATTTTTTAAAATCGTATGAATCTCTTCCTTAAGGTGAAGCTTCTTTCTCTTGAGCTCATGAACCTCATTGGTAAAGCCACTGGAACTATGTTGCTCTAACTCCTTAATTTCATCATCTAACGCATTATGCTTGTTAAACTTCTTCAGGAAGTGTGTGTCTTCGGATTTTAGTTTAGTAATGAGCTCTCTGTATTCTGGAAACATTGTTGTTATTCCCTCCTTTTTTTATTTTGTTTATGTCTAAATTAGCGCGATTGTTGACCGCCAAACGTGATGGCGATCAACAATTGATAATTCGTCATAAATATCTACTCGGTGGGGGAGTGTCAGCAGTGCGATCTCTGGCTAGTCACTGATAATAGGTCAGGTATAACTCCTTATTTTTTAAAGCCGCCTATACTGGTACTGAACCTATATATCTCGATCTGTGTCTGTGAGCGACGCAGTTTGTTAATGCAGATGAATCGTTTTAGTAACTGCATTACATCAAAACATTTACCTGTTGCCCAATAAAGTGTGATCGAGCTAACCTTTTTGGCTTCGATACTAGGTTAAAGTCGCAAACAGAAGAATTTTATTATCAAAATTGAAAGGGGTTTTCATAATGTCAGATGTATTTCACTTGGGATTGACCAAGAAAATGTTGGATGGGGCGAACTTGGCCATTGTGCCTGGTGATCCAGAGCGTGTTAAGAGAATTGCCGAGTTGATGGAAGGCGCCACGTTCCTTGCCAGTCATCGTGAATATACAAGTTACCTTGCCTATATCGATGGCAAGCCTGTCGTTGTATGCTCTACTGGTATTGGCGGACCTTCGACCTCTATCGCAGTTGAAGAGCTAGCTCAGCTAGGTGTCACGACCTTCTTACGTGTTGGTACTACCGGCGCTATCCAACCTCAAGTGAATGTTGGTGATGTTATCGTAACTCAAGCTTCGGTTCGACTCGATGGCGCAAGTCTTCACTTCGCTCCTATGGAGTACCCAGCCGTTGCTAACTTCGAATGTACTACAGCTATGGTTGAAGCCACTCGTGACGCAGGTCTGGAACCACACATTGGTATTACAGCCTCTTCAGATACCTTCTATCCTGGTCAAGATCGATACGATACCGTCTCTGGTCGTGTAACGCGTCAGTACAGAGGAATGATGCAAGAATGGCAAGATCTGGGCGTGCTTAACTATGAGATGGAATCTTCGACGCTATTTACCATGTGTGCTTCACAAGGTTGGCGTGCGGCATGTGTTGCGGGTGTGATTGTAAACCGTACACAGCAAGAGATCCCTGATGAAGCGACGATGAAGAAAACTGAAGTGAGTGCAGTTTCTATCGTTGTTGCTGCAGCGAAAAAATTACTGGCTTAAATCTGTTAAGTTGAGCTTCCCTGCAGTTAGCTCATTGATGGTTTGAGTTAATAAAAAGGCGCCTAAGGCGCCTTTTTTGATCTTGCTTCTTAATCAATGCAAACGGATAACATCCATCTGTCATTTCAGCAAAAATTAGAAATGATATTTAGCGATGACAGAATAGGTGTTTTGATCGACGCCTTTCACACCGTACTTGTTCTTCCAGTAATCATACTCGACACCGACAAGGAATGTGTTTTGCTTGTGGCTTCCGAAAATGACCGCGCCCAGGTCATATTTTAGTTGAGGGTTGAAGTGGAAGTTCTCTTCATAGCCTTGGTTATCGGCAGAGAATACCCAGTCAAAGAAACCATCGAATACTATGTTCGAATTGCCAACGGGAAAGTCCATTCTAAAGGCGGGAGTGAGCTGCCAACCATCGCTGATATTGCCGCTACTGATGGCGTCACGTCGATAGGTATTGAGTTGGAAATAGCTAAAGTAAGGGACAGCTATGTCCATGCCAAGACCATACAGGAAGCTCTTAACCGGCCCTTCACCTTCTTCGAAAGTCATGGCCAGAGATAGATCTGTAATTGGGCCAAAACCGATCTCTTTACCGGAAATTTTCCCGGCACTCAATCGAGTCGAAATCTCGCCGTAGGTCGTGCTGTCACTACTGACGTTCGAACCGTTGAAATAGATTAGGTCCTGAAACGCAAACCAGTCACCGTATTGCCATGCGCCGGCAGTTTCGAAGGTGAAAGTCGTTTGCTTATCGGAAGGCGCTAAATCGTAATTATCACCGTATAAGGCGGTTACGCTGGCATCCCACCAGTGAATCATATCATCGGCCATTGCCTGTGGAGCGGCGAGAAGTGCGAGTAAAAGCCATTTTTTGTTCATCTCATTACCTTTTTATTAATGCAGCCACCGGGCCGCTATCTATGACAATCTTTGCACTCTGAGATGCATTTATTGATTGTTGAAAACACCGATCGCCAAGGGTACGGCGAAGTTAAATTGAGATGTCTGCTGAGCATCCACCTCATAGGGCGGAGAATATATTCATAAAGGCACTATTGTTCAAAGGGTTTGTTACTGTTTTGGGATAAATCGGCATAAATGTCTGCTTCCAGTTTGGTTTTAAAATATTTAGGAATCGATTTTTGACATATTATGTCGCGAGAGGCTGAAACAACTGATATAGTGTTTTGACGGATACTCACATTTCAGGGGGAAATATGGAGTTATCAAATCCCATCATTATCTGGGGCTGCATTGGACTGGCATTGATGCTGGCTGAGATCATTATTCCCGGGGGAATTGTCATCTTGCTCGGTGGGGCTTGTCTGGTTGTCGCATCGGCACTAGCTATTGGATTAGTCGAAGGAATTGTGCAAAGCCTTACACTCTGGTTTATCGTTTCTATCGTACTGCTGTTAAGTTTCAGGCAGCTCACCCAAAAGCTGGTCGGTGGAGATTCTCACGTAGATAATACCGATGAGGAGCTGGACATCTATAATCAGACTGCTGTCGTCAAAGAGACCATAGGTCCTGCACAGCATCAGGGGCGAATTGAGTTTCAAGGGATCGAATGGTCGGCGCTCGGCGATGGCAGCGAAATTGTGGCGGGTACTCGCGTCAGGATCATCTGCCGGGATAATATCGCCTTAGTTGTCGAACCCTGTCCAGACGAAGTAAACATGAGTCGTTAACCATGAGAAGTTATGTCTGACTCAACGAGTTTGATGATAAGCCCTGCTTTTGGGCTCAGGTTTTTAGTGCACCGTTCATTTAAATGCAGTTAGTTTAAGTTAAGGAAGGAATCTATGTTTGTATTTACAATCTTTGTCCTGTTTGTCTTTTTTATTCTCTATAAGCTGTTGTTAATTGTCCCTATGCGTGAGGTCAATGTGATCGAACGTTTGGGTAAATTTAGGGCTGTGCTTAAGCCCGGTTTTCATTTTCTAATTCCCTTCTTCGACCGTGTGGCCTATAAGCATGAGATCCGTGAGCAGGTGTTGGATGTACCGCCGCAGAGTTGTATCTCGAAAGATAACACTCAGCTCGAGGTCGATGGTTTAGTCTACCTTAAGGTGATGGATGGCAAGCTGGCGAGCTATGGTATCGAAAATTACCGTCTCGCTGCGGTGAACCTGGCGCAAACGACTATGCGTTCTGAAATTGGTAAGTTGTCCCTGAGTCAGACCTTCTCTGAGAGAGACAGTCTCAATGAGTCGATCGTACGTGAGATCGATAAAGCCTCAGATCCTTGGGGGATTAAAGTGCTTCGCTATGAGATAAAGAATATTACCCCGTCTCGTAAGGTGATCCACACCTTAGAGAAACAGATGGAAGCCGAGCGTAGTAAACGCGCGGAGATCACCTTAGCGAATGCCGAAAAGGCCGCGATGATTAACCTCTCTCAAGGTGAACGACAAGAAGCCATTAATATCTCTGAGGGACAGAAACAGAAACGCATCAACGAGGCTAAAGGTACGGCGCAACAAATCAGTATTATTGCCAAGGCTAAGGCCGAGGGGATGGAGCTTGTCTCAACCGCATTGGCGTTAGACGGCGGCAACGAAGCGATGAATATGCAGCTTAAGGAGCAGTTTATCGGTCAGGTAGGCAAAATACTCAATGAGGCCGAAATTTCCGTTGTTCCGGCCGAAATGGCTAAGTTAGAGGGCTTCTTCGAAGGTATGGAGCAGGTGACTCATGCCGTGAGTAGCGGTTCTACAGGCTCAAATTCACTCAATTCGAATCAAATGAAAGGAGGTCGCTCATGATTGCAGGCATAAATACAGATCTAATCGTATTGGGTATCTGGGGGCTTATCTTTGCCGTTTTTATTATTAAGCTGTTTCAATCGATTCGTTTAGTGCCGACTAAGTCGGCCTATATCGTAGAGCGTCTTGGTAAATATCATTCGACATTAGATGCAGGTTTTCATGCCTTAGTTCCTTTTGTAGACAAGGTCTCCTACATTCACGATCTTAAAGAGGAGACTATCGATGTTCCTCCCCAAGAGTGCTTCTCATGCGATGAAGTGAATGTTGAAGTCGATGGCGTTATCTATATTTCGGTCGTCGATCCGGTTAAGGCCAGCTACGGTGTGACAGATTACCGCTACGCCGCGATACAGTTGGCTCAGACCACCACTCGATCGGTGATCGGGACCTTAGATCTTGACCGCACCTTCGAAGAGCGTGACGTGATCAGCGCCAAGGTGGTCGAAGTTCTCGATCAGGCCGGTGCCATGTGGGGGATTCGCGTACATCGTTACGAGATAAAGAATATTACCCCACCGGAAACGGTGAAGAACGCCATGGAGATGCAGGTGAATGCAGAGCGTGAGCGCCGTGCATTGTTGGCGAAAAGTGAGGGGGATAAGCAGAGTAAGATTAATCGCTCCGAAGGTATCAAGGCGGAGATGATTAACCTCTCGGAAGGTGAGATGCAAAAACGGATCAACGAAGCGGAAGGTAAGGGGGAGGAGATTTTAACGATCGCCAAGGCCACCGCCGAGTCTATCGAACGGATGGCTACCGTTATCGCCGCCCCCGGTGGTAAGAATGTGGTTCGTATGCAGCTTGGTGCTCAATACCTTAAGCAGTTCGACGGTTTGAGCAGTGGAGCCAGCCGGGTTGTGTTACCGGGAAATATGATGGACTTCGATCACTGGATGAACAGCATAGGCTTGGAAGAGAGTAAATCCTGATTAGGGAAATAGATTGAGACCAGGCCAATCTATTTATGGATAGTATTAAGACTAGTATTTATGGAAAGCTAGCCTGGTCTCGAGATGGAGTTCATCGATGAAAATAAGCCAAACACCTTTTCAGTATGGGTGGTACTGGATCAGTCTAAATCTTTATATGGCATTCAGTGCGGGGTTAGGTGCAAAGTTTGCAAGCACCGAACTAACAAATAATCAAATAGTAAGAGTGGCTGTTTGGAGTTTTATTGGAGTTTTGTGTGCAGAACTTCTTTCATTGGTTTATCTGAATTTGCGGCATCGCCCCTGGCGAAACGAACTTGAGGTAGACCATCTTGGAGTGAGGTATCAAGCCAGAGGTAAACAGCGTGAATTGTGCTGGCAGCAAATTACTAAGGTTAAAATGCCTAAGTCTATTCGCTTCCCGTTGAGGAATTTATGCTTCCATGGCGGTGATAACAACAAGATATCGTGTGATTTGAGATGTTTTTCACCGGACGATCGAGAAAGAATTGTTGATAGGATTAAGCTCTATCAACCTCATTGAATATATCCACTAACGCATAGCATTTGCATAGTAGCGTCTTCATTCAAAGGCCTTTCTTCACAGGCCTGTTCAAACCGCTTTGAACAGGCATCGAAGCCACTCGCTTAAAATTCGTTTGGACGTTACTATTCCTGCTATTGAACTTTCCACCCCCTAACTTGAGACGAAAATGACTATAGAACGTATAGAAACCGGCATGCGTATGAGCCGTATCGTTAAGCATAATGGCACCATCTACCTGTGTGGTCAGGTCTGTAAGGATGCCGAGCAAGGTATCACAGAGCAGACTCAAACTATGTTAGATAAAGTGGACGCTCTACTGGAGCAAGCCGGTAGCGACAGAGAGCACATCTTATCGGCAACCATCTATGTCAAAGATATGTCGTACTTTGCCGAGATGAATGCGGTATGGGATGCCTGGGTACCCGAAGGCCATGCGCCTGCACGCGCTTGCGTTGCGGCAAAGATGGCAAGAGAAGCCTTGCTGGTTGAGATCTCTGTGGTGGCGGCTGAGAAAGTTTAAAGAGTTCCTAGGTGTTAGGTTTGAGGAGCTAGGAGGGAAGCTAAGATGACGCCCTTCGGCCTATCGCTGCGCGGATGGCGATGCCTTTTCGACGAGCTTAGCCCTAGGTAGAAACAGAAGCGACCCGCTTGTGCTTTCAAATAGCACGTTTCATATTAGCCCATACAGAGCAGCGTCGATTAGCCAACTCGTTGGCGTCTGCTTAGCGACAAGGTCGCGTCCTTATTACAGAACCTAGAGCCTATAACCTAGATCCTCGGCCCTCGGCCCTCGTTTCTAGGATCTCATCCCCTGCACCTGCTATACTGCCTCCTCGATTTTTTGGAGGCAAGAATGGACGTATCTTCTTTACTAGACGGCCTGAATGACAAGCAGCGTGAAGCTGTAGGGGCACCACAATCCAGCATGTTGGTATTGGCGGGCGCCGGCAGTGGCAAGACTCGGGTGCTAACCCACAGAATTGCCTGGCTTATGCAGGTTGAACAGCAGAGTCCATATTCAATTTTAGCGGTGACTTTTACCAATAAAGCGGCCGCCGAAATGCGTGAACGAGTGGAAAAAGTCAGCGGCAGTAACATGGGGCGTATGTGGATTGGTACCTTCCACGGCTTGGCACATCGCCTGCTACGTACTCATTATCAAGATGCCAACTTGCCTCAAACCTTTCAGATCATCGACTCTGACGATCAGCTCAGGCTAATTAAACGTATTCTAAAAAGCTTGCACTTAGATGAGAAGCAGTATCCGCCTCGTCAGGCTCAGGGCTATATTAATGGCAAGAAAGATCAGGGGTTACGTCCTAAGCATATCGATGCGGGCGGTTTTCCTATCGAGCAAAACTTGCTGCAGATCTATCAGGTCTATCAAGAGTCTTGTGATCGAGCGGGTTTAGTCGATTTCGCCGAAATCTTGCTGCGCGCCCATGAACTCTGGCTCAATAAGCCCCATGTGTTGCAGCACTATCAGGACAGATTTAAGAATATTCTTGTCGACGAGTTTCAGGATACCAACGCCATCCAGTATGCCTGGATCCGCGTGCTCGCCGGCGATGGCGCCAATGTGATGATTGTCGGTGATGATGATCAGTCCATCTATGGCTGGCGTGGGGCTCAGGTAGAGAACTTGCATAAGTTCCTCGAAGACTTCCCTAAGGCTGAGACCATACGCCTGGAGCAAAACTATCGTTCGACGGGTCACATCCTGAAAGCGTCCAACGAACTCATTGCCAACAACCCTGAGAGATTGGGGAAGAAGCTGTGGACCGAAGACAAAGATGGTGAACAGATCTCTCTGTATTGTGCATTCAATGAGATGGACGAGGCGCGCTTTATTGTCGGCAGAATTAACGATTGGCATGATATGGGAGGCGATCTCAGTAGTTGCGCGATCCTCTATCGCTCCAATGCTCAATCTCGTGTGCTCGAGGAGGCCTTGCTTCATAAAGGCATAGCGTATCGTATCTATGGTGGTCTACGTTTCTTCGAGCGCCAAGAGATTAAAGATGCGATGAGCTACCTGAGGCTTATCAATAACAAAGACGATGATGCTGCCTTTGAGCGTGTGGTTAATACTCCCGCACGTGGCATAGGTGGCAGGACGCTCGATATCCTGCGATCAACGGCTCGTCAGCAGGAGTTAACCCTGTGGCAGACCTGTTTGCGTGCTCTTGAAGAGAAGCTATTGAGTGGCCGGGCAGCCAATGCGGTACGTGGCTTTATGGATCTCATTGTTGAGATGCAGCAAGACACAGATGAGATGACATTGCATCGCACCACAGATCATGTGATCAGGGAATCGGGCCTTAAGGCGATGTATGAAGCGGAGAAAGGTGAGAAGGCGCGCTCGCGTGTCGAAAACCTGGACGAACTCGTGACCGCCGCTCGTACCTTTATCATGCCCGAAGACAGTGAAGATATGGGCGAGCTCAATGCCTTCCTGTCCCATGCAGCGCTTGAGGCGGGCGAAGGGCAGGCCGACGCCTTTACCGATGCCGTTCAGCTGATGACACTGCATTCGGCCAAGGGGCTGGAGTTCCCTGTGGTATTTATGTCCGGAGTCGAGGAGGGAATATTCCCGAGTCAGATGGCCATGGATGAAGGGGACAGACTCGATGAGGAGCGTCGCCTGTGCTACGTGGGGATGACCCGTGCTATGGAGAAACTCTACATCACCTATGCGGAAACCCGCCGCATTTACGGCCGTGAAAATTTTGCCAGGCCATCACGTTTTATCAAAGAGATCCCAACGGAGCATGTTGAGGAGATCCGCCTTAAGACGCAAGTGAGCGCACCACAAAGGGCAAAACCCTCTTTGTCTCGAAGTACGGTCGTTAATGATACCGGCTTTAAGATAGGACAAGGTGTTATGCATCCTAAGTTTGGTGAGGGTAAGGTCACCAGTACAGAAGGCAGCGGTCCCCAGGCCCGGGTGCAAGTTAACTTTCTCGATGTTGGCAGTAAATGGCTTGTTGTAGCCTATGCGCGGCTCGAAACTTGCTAGAAACCATTTGAATGCTGGCGCGTGTCAGTCATAATGGCGTGATAATTGATTAAAGGCCAAAGCGGTATCAGGAGAGCCTAGAGATGAATTTAAGGGATAAATTAGACGTTTACTTGCGTTTGGCCCGTATGGATCGCCCCATTGGCACCTTATTGTTGCTATGGCCATGCTTGATGGCTTTGCTGCTAGCCGCCGATGGCATGCCGGATCTGAAAGTGTTGACGATCTTTATATTTGGTGTGGTAGTGATGCGGGCATGTGGCTGTATTATTAATGATTACGCCGATCGCGATCTCGATGCGCATGTCGATCGCACTAAGTCCAGGCCGCTTGCCAGTGGCGAGGTGACGGGAAGAGAGGCGCTTATTTTGTTTGCCGTCCTGGGCCTATTTGCTTTTGGACTGGTCTTGATGCTCAACCCGCTGGTGGTCAAGCTCTCTGTCGTTGGCATCATTTTGACCATTATCTACCCCTTCACCAAACGCTTTACCAATATGCCGCAGATGTTTCTTGGTGTGGTATGGAGCTGGTCTATTCCTATGGCTTATGCGGCGCAAACCGGTGAGGTTCCGGCCGAGGCCTGGTGGTTGTTTGCCGCGAACTGGTGTTGGACGGTGGCCTACGACACCATGTATGCCATGGTCGATAGAGAAGATGACCTTAAGGTAGGGATTAAATCGACGGCTATCTTGTTTGGCAAATATGACAGGCAGATCATTGGCTTATTTCAACTTGCGGCGTTGGCTTGTTTCGTTACCGCTGGCTGGGCGGCGGATCGTGGCTTAGTCTATGGACTCGGTATCATCACCTTCGTAGGATTTAGCGTGTACCAACAAAGGCTTATTCATGAACGTGAACGTGCCCCCTGTTTTAAAGCTTTCCTCAACAACAACTGGGCCGGTTTAACCCTATTTATTGCCCTTGGTGTCGATTATCTTGTTTGATTATGATGATTTATCAGGAGTAACTGGGCTGGCTTAAGCCTGTTTATTCCTTTTATTGTCGTATAGCGATGGGTATTAGGTATCGATTCTCTTATCTGATTTGTGATTTACCTAAATTCAAAGAGGCCTGATAGGCAGGCTTCTCTTGCTCACCGCTCGCCCACCTTTCCCGTAATACTTTTAGCTGAAACCTAAACTTTCAATAAGTTAGTCATACATCTATACCAATTTAAATCGAAATTTACTTGGGTAAACTCAAAAAATCGGATATTGTATTGCAACATAAATACAACATTTCACAGGGAGCCTTTCATGAGGCAGGTCGTGAAGTTCAGGTTGATATTCTTGAGTGTAGCTATTGCTTGTTACACTGCAGGCTTTCAATTTTTACCCGAGACACTTGAGATCTCTAATGGACAAGAGATATCGATAGCATTTGCACTCATCTATTTTGTGTTTCTTCCTCTGCTCTACTGGTTATGCATTATTAAATTGGGTAAGCAGAAGTTGTGGAAGTTACTGTTGATCTTCAGCCTTAGCTGCCTGATGGCAAGATTGAGCTTCCCGGTTGAAATCGCCAGCTATTTCGAATTTATCACCTGGTTAAGGATTCCGCTTATTGCTGTCTTGCTGGGGTTAGAGCTTTTTTTGATGGTGAGTATTATCAAAGCCCTGTGGCATGCGCGCAGCCTAAAGGGCGATCCGAGAATTAATATTCTAAGGCAATTTGGGCAAGAGGATGAGCGTAAGCGCTCGCTGGCTCTGGCACTAGCCATGGAGCCTGCGAGTTGGTTTTATGCTATTCCCAGATTTTCGCGCAATCACCTCCCCTCAACCGCACATATAAACTTGCTATCCGCCTCCCGCTGGCATTGGCTATTACTCGCTTGCACAACAGTGCTGCTGGCCGGTGCGAGTTATGTTGCCATTCAGCCCTGGAGTGAGATAACGGCGGTTATAGTCGCAAGCTTTATCCTGTATGGGTTAATACTCATTACCGCAAATTATAGAGTTTCCAGGCACTTTTCAGTTTATCGACAGGGAGATCAGTTGATAATTAACAATAGTGTATGGGGGTTTAGCCTGGTCAAGTTCGATCAGATTCAAAGGGTTATGGTGAATCCGCCGCCATGTGAAAATCGCACCGGAGTCATTCATTTTGGACAGGGTGAGAGCAGTAATATCATACTCAAGTTCAAGCATCCTCAGACCTATTTTGGCGGTTTAGGTTGGCTACCTGAAGAGGTGAAAGCCATTGCCATGGTCGTCGATACGCCCGAAGCGTTAGCAGATCTTATTTTTGATATCTCCGATGAGAGAGAGCTTGAAGTCCGCAGGGCAGAGTTAACCCCATCGAGAAAAGAGAGTATTTCACAGCAGGGCTTCGAAGCCGATGCCGATATACCGGCAGAGTTGACCTCTTGAGCCACGAGCCACGAGCCACGAGCTACGAGTTACTAGGTTAGGCGGCCATAATGACCTTATGGCCGAAGAGTTGCGGGAATTGAACTCTGGAGTTTGCACTTAAGCGTACCGCAGGTAATAGATTACAATGAAGCCTTGGCTTTTAACTCTGCAACCATATAGAAATATCGTAAAAATGAGCAACAAAAAAGCACTTCAAACGAAGTGCTTTTTCAGTTTTTGGCTAGCCAATACCAGTGAAGTGCTATCTAAACAACAATTCAGCAGACATCAACCAGCCAAAGAAATGAACAATCTAAGCTTTCACTAGCTTAGTCAGATCCGCTGGTCGGTAGTAAACCGATTTCAAAACTTTACCCTGACGAACGACTTTACCCGCCATGTCGACATCTTTGGCGCACTTGGCGATGATGAAGTCACCTTTTTGGCTACCGACGATCTCGACGCCTTGCTTGGCGTAAAACTCGATAGTTTCTGTTAATTCCTGCTCGTTGCGGCACACCTTACTCATGTTGCTCGAGTGAACTTCATCCCAACAGGTCACGAAATCGATTTCGCGGTTCTTGGCGACATGTAACAGCAGGTCGATCACGTAGCTGATTTCGATGCGATCGTTTACCCCAGTGGCACCAAGATGAACTAATCGCCCCATAAGGACATAAACAGAGTCGACGATGGCATCGGCCTGCTCGATACGGCTATCGGCTTCGGCAAGTTCGGTTAGCTCTTCGATAGCCAATGAGGTATGCAGGGTGTCAGCCTTGTCATCCAATGTGGTTTCATCTTCGCTCGGTAGGTCGAAGGTTGAACGGAACTGGAAGATATCACGGTAAAGGTGATCGTAAAGTGGCTGAGAGAGTGCGGTGAGTTTCATTGAATATGCCTTGAAGCCTGAGCTTTCGATATCTGTTATTTTGAGTGGCGCAATTTTAAATTACCGGGCGGATAAAGGAAAGGGGGGAGCGAATAGCTGGCTCAGTTTCCAAGCCCATCCTTTATGCTTGTTATTTGCGGTAAGTGAGGCTCTTTAACGAATTTAGCAGTAAAAGGTGCAATTGTTTTCCTCTCCCTATTCGATTGTCTTATCTTGTTTATCTGCATAACTATTAGCTATTCCATTTTTAAACTGAATTTTTAGTCTGCTTGGTCACTCCTGTAGTCTTGCGTGGCTAATCTGGTGATGTAATGGAAATGGACGCCAATGTTAATTTTATGTAAATATGATAAATCTTAGCCTAAGAGCAGCCACCGCAAGAGTGGGTCTTACGGCAAGTCAATTACGCTCCAAAGCGAGATAAAAACAATAATAAGGAAAACGTGATGCCCTCAAACAATGAGCCTCTGCAATCGCCATCTGATGGACCGGAAAAAGCACCTCAACATAAGCCCGCGAGTCTGCTAGATGCGTTAACCCCCATCATTGCCTTGGTCGCCATGTTAACGACGGCGGTGTATCTCTTCTCATCGGATAGCTCTTCGGGGGCCAACCAGATAGCCCTTATCATGGCGGCCTGTATAGCCTTGGTGGTTGGTGCCAAAAATGGTTATAGTTGGAAGGAGATGGAGGCGGGCATAGTTCACAGTGTCTCTATGGCGACGGGCGCACTGCTGATTCTATTCTCGGTGGGTTCCTTAATCGGTACCTGGATCTTAGCCGGAACGGTACCGACGATGATCTTCTATGGTATGAAGGTACTTAATCCCGAATACTTCTATGCGGCTTCCTGTTTACTTTGCGCCGTGGTGGCGATCAGTATCGGGAGTTCATGGACCGTGGCGGGCACCTTAGGTATAGCCTTGATAGGTATTGCCGGAGCCATGGGACTGAGTGTCGAAATTACCGCTGGCGCCATTATCAGTGGTGCCTATTTTGGCGATAAGATGTCACCTATGTCTGACACGACTAACCTGGCACCCGCGGTGGCGGGTACGGATCTCTTCAGTCATATCAGGCATATGGTGTGGACGACGACGCCGAGTATTATTATCGCCTTGATAGGTTTCGTTATCTTAGGTTTCAGCACTCAGGGCACCGGAGGCAGCAGCGATCTCGAATCGACCCTGAATATCTTACAATCTCAATATAATCCGGGCATACATCTGCTCTTGCCTCTGCTGGTGGTATTAGCGCTGGCTTATAAGAAGGTGCCAGCTTTTCCCACTGTGATTTTAGGCACCTTTGCCGGCGCTATCTGTGCTGCCCTGTTCCAGTTTGACAATATTATTGAATTTGTCGGTGACAACAATTTACTGCCAGCAATTGCGTTAGTGAAAGGGATATGGATTGCCATGTTCGACGGCTATACGGCCAATACGGGCGATGCTGTGCTTGATAGTCTGCTCAGCCGTGGTGGTATGAGCAGCATGGTCAATACCGTGTGGTTAATCCTCTGTGCTATGGCCTTTGGTGGCGTCATGGAACGCACCGGATTGTTGAAGCGCATCTTACAGAGTATCTTGGGTGTGGTGACATCGAGCAGCAGCTTAATTATCACGACTCTGGCCAGCTGTATCGGGGCTAACTTGATCACCGGTGATCAGTTTATCGCTATCTTACTGCCGGGTCGCATGCTCAAGGTGGAGTACACCAAACGAGGCTTAGCGCCCGTTAATTTGAGTCGTGCCTTAGAAGATTCTGCGACAATTACCAGCCCTCTGGTTCCCTGGAATACCTGTGGCGCTTATATGGCCAGTACTTTAGGGGTTGCGACGATTGCTTACCTGCCTTATGCCTTCTTTAACCTAGTCTGTCCGTTAATCAGTGCAAGTTATGCTTACTTTAACTTTAAGATAGAGAAGCTTGAAGAGGTGTTAGAGGCAGAAGAAGTGATTGCGTAAGAGAGTGTTCCTGAAACCTGGGGAGCTAGGTTCCAGGAACTTGTTAAATTATAGTCGGCTTACATCAACCTTTAGCGTATCGAGATGGGCGTTGAGGGCAAAACAGCAGATTCAGGATAAATACCGGTAAAAAAATCCGTCCGGTAAAAATAGGGGAAACAGCCGGACGGGAGCAATGAAAACCTTGTAAGACCTTCTATACGTGAGTTATCTTTCTTCTCTCTATCCTCTATCTCGTGAGTTATCGTTTGGCGTACTTGGCGATCAGTTTTTCCAGATAAGGTTGCACATCTTCATCTCCCCAATCTAAATATCCTCGCAGAAAACCGATAAGATTTCCTGAACCATCGAACACATAGGTGGCTGGGACAACATCTGCCGGCATGACCCGGTCGATATCCTTATTGGGATCTAACCACGTCTTATAATGGGCCAGTCCATGACGGGTTAGGAATGGTTTAACTTTTTCACTCTCCTCATCGATGGATATTGGCAGTACAACCAGATCCTTGTCGATATTGGTCTGACGGATATTCTCCATCTGAGGGATCTCTTTAATGCAGGGGGCGCACCAGGTTGCCCATAGGTTGACCATTACCACCTTGCCTTTATATTGTTTGAGGTTTACCTCACCTCCTTCGGTATCGGTAAAGGTGACGTCGGGTACCTCTCTGGCCGATTGCATCTCAATAAAGCGAGACATGATCATCGGCTTATCGATGGCCTCACCTGTGTTGTAGACTTTATTGGTCTTTGCTTCTACAGGGATGAATACAGAGGAGATGGCCAATAGGCAGGTTAATATTAGTGTCTTATTCATAGGAGTTACCATTAGTTCTTTGGTGTTTATGTTGCTCACGGATAAGCATCGCGGCGATGGCGATAATTGTCAGCAATAGAAAGAGTGGTCCAAGCCAGAGCATGGCCGTTGTCGCAGAAAAACTGGGCTGATACTTAATCTTTTCGCCATAGCGTTGAACCAGGAATTCGATAATGGCTTTTTTAGACTCGCCTTGCTCTAACATAAGGAAAATTTGAGCCTTCAATTCATTCGCTATGGGGGCTTGTGAATCAAACAGATTTTGATTTATCGACATGGGGCAGCGCAGCTCATAGGAAATTTCAAAGCCGATATCCCGGATCTGGTCTTGGGTATAGGTGATTCCCCCCGTCATAGGGGTTGCGGCCATGGTGCTTGGACTTAGGCTTAGTAAGATTATTAAAATGAGAGTGCGCATCATGCTAGCTCTCCCATTGTAATGTTAAGAGGCTTGCTATTCGAAGTGACTGTTTGATGTACCCTCAAACGATATATGCCACTCAATGCCGCTATGGTTCCTCCCAACATCATTAAGAGTCCGCCTAACCAGATCCAGCAAGCGAGGGGCTTGTAACTGATGCGGATAAGATATTCGGTATCACTGAGCTGTAGGCCACTGGAGACATAAAGATCCCTGAAGATATTACGCATAATGCCAGCCTTGGAGACCTCCATGGCGTTGGTCTTGAAAGTCTGGCGTTGAGGGGTGATGTAGCCGATAAAGTTGTCATTGGCGTCGGTCACCCGAATATTTGCCTGAATGGCGGTATAGCTTTTCTCATCCACGTTGATCGTATTTTCATACACGAAGGTATAGCCGGCAACGACCTTACCTTGCGCCGGCCCCATTCTCAGTAACTCCTGCTGTTCGAAATTTGAAACTGAGGTTGCGCCTATTATGCTGATGGCAACCCCAAGATGAGCGATGACCATCGCAGATTTTTTCGCTAAGCCTTCTATTCCCTGATGACGTAAACGAAATAGTAGATAGCCTAAGCATAGGAGCAACCATGTGGCCGAGGTAGCACCAAGAAGGAGCCAGATATTAAAACCTGAGCCTGTCAGCATACTCAGGGCTTCGGCGATGGCGAGGGATATGATAAAGAGTACGATTAAGGGTCTTAGGGCCGAGAACTTCTCTCTTTGCCATGAGATTAACGGTGCGGCCCCCATCAATAGCACAGCCATGAAAGTGAGGGGGATGAAGATGCTGTTAAAGTAGGGGGCTCCCACCGATAGGGTGCCAATATCGAGCAGTTCAAACAGCAATGGATAGAAGGTGCCGAGCAGCACGGATATAGCCGCGACTACTAAGACAATATTGCCCAGTAATATCACGCCATCTCTCGATACCAGTGTGAAATTCAACTCAGATTTAATCTGATTAGCCTTTAGGGCGAAAAGGGTTAAGGCGCCACACACAAATACGCCTAGCAGGAACAGAATCGACATCCCTCTGGTGGGATCGGATGCGAAGGCGTGCACCGACTGTACGATACCCGAACGGACGAGGAAGGTGCCCAGCAGGCTTAGCGAGAAGGCCAACAGGCACAAGAGTAGGGTGGTTACCTTGAAGCTGTCGCGTCTGTGACTCAATACCACAGAGTGCAGTAATGCTGTTGCGACCAGCCATGGAATGAAAGAGGCATTTTCAACCGGATCCCAAAACCACCATCCCCCCCAGCCCAGTTCGTTATATGCCCACCACGAACCGAAGGCATTGCCCCCCGTTAGAAATACCCATGCCAGCAGTACCCAGGGGCGTAGGTAGCTTGCATGTGTCCGGGTCAGTTTACCACCGAGCAGAGCCGCAATTGCCGCGGCAAAGGTAACCGTGAGGCCGACGTAGCCAAGAAACAGTAGTGGTGGGTGAAAGATTAGCCCTATGTCCTGCAGTATGGGGTTAAGGTCACGTCCCTCTATCGGAAAATTTGGCAGTAATCTGGCAAAGGGATTTGAAGTAAATAGCATAAACAGATTAAAGCCAGCTATCACCGAGGCTAATATTGCGATCAATCTACCTACAAATAAGCGGTCGCGATATTTGGATGAAAAGACGATGATGCAACCCCAAATGGCAATAGCGACAACCCAAAACAGCATAGAGCCTTCGTGGCTGCCCCAGACTGCCGCGACCTTATAGAGTAGCGCAAGTTGTGTGTTGGAGTGATTAGCGACATAGGCGACGGAAAAGTCATCGGTAATAAATGAGATGAGTAGACAAAGAATAGAGGCGGTAATAGTAAATGTCATTAATCCAGTCAATGTTTTTACATAGCTAAACAGATAATGGTTTTTAGTGTTTAGGGCAACGAGTGGAATAACGGCAAGCAGTAAAGATGATACTGTACTGATAATTAGAAGTATAAGTCCAAGTTCTGGGATCATCTTAATTAACTCTCTATTTCAGATAGACTTTATGTATAAAATCTATCCTGTTTGCAAAATTGCTTTAATATTTTATGGTTAACGCGTAGTTTTAATAAACCTTGACTAAATTTTTGTCGGTTAATACCTGTCAATATCATCAGCGTTGCTTTTTAGATAAGGGCATCTGGTTAAATCTGTGTTTAGGGTAGGATATGTTAGAACTAGATTTTGTGACCTCATCAGCCTCACTAGCAAACCTCATATGTTTTCACATCTTAAGGGCGACTTTTAGATGTTTTTAAATGTAAAAGCCTGTTGTTACAGCTCAAAATAGTCATTTGGTGACGCCTATCTCATTGTTTTTTTGTGCTTTATTCTGCCTCTATTCTCTGGCGAGTTACGATGTCTCATTTCTTGAGGTCAATCATGATTTTATGATAATAAGTATGAAAAATAACCTCTGTTCAACTGTTAACTTGTTTAGGTAAGCAAAAGTAAGGCGTAATCGAATGATTGTTTGACAGCCTTTTATAGTTAAAAGGTGAGGAGGGGTTGCTAGCCTGTACCCCATAACCCATTTATATGAGCAAAGTACTCCCTTGCAAGAATAAAGATCAATGTAGTGGCTATAGGGCGTTGATATTTCCTGAATGGCCCCTTACCCAGTCGGTTTTAATATGTCTTTTCCTCTTTAATAGGCCTGATTCTGATTTATTGCCTATCAGGTTGTTGAGTCTTACTTTTACTTCAATTTTATTCCCCCTCGCGCTTGTTGATACCAGTCCCACTTTTGAGTTTTATTGTGACCCAATCAAGATTTAGTCTGCTTTTTAATCAGTTTTTGAACCTGACCAGAACTAAAAAATCGGCTTTTATTTCTAAAATGATATTTTTTGAGATATTTAAGCCTCTGAATATTAGCGTAAATATGGCTTTTACATCTGATTGAACCTGATGTTTTTTTTAGTGTGCTTTGAAGCAGATTTTTACTGTTTTTTATATGGAAAATAGGTATCGCTCAGTTGTTTATGTCGATCGGTGAACGGTTAGATTTTAAAAAAGCATGTTTATAAGACATGCCAAAAACATGAAAAATAAAACAATGATAAGTAGGAGTGAATGATGAGACGATGGAAACACAAGGTAGCCTTAAGTGTGCTGTTTTGTATTGGTGCCATTGCTAATGTTAACGCGAGTGGTGGCAAATACAATAGCGTACCTGAAATGGGGAAAACAGCTAAAGAAGCTATCGCCAATTACAAAGGCACAGAACGTGTTAACGGCGTAAAAACGCTACAAGATTATATTGTCCAAGAGGAAGAGTTATTCGATTTCTTATTCGAAAACCACCCTCTATTTAAATATCAGCAGTCAGGAAACTTAGTGGGTGATTACCACATCAGTGACCGTGGTGAAGAGTATTTAGATACAGGCAAGAGCCCAAACTACAGCTCAATCGATGGTAAGCCTCGTGCGGTTCAGTATCGCTTAGGGGCTAAATCGATTCTTGACTATCCAAACAACTTCGTCGGTCCTGAAAAATGTGCCGAATGTCATGCTACTCAATATGAGAAGTGGCAGCGCTCGCGCCATGCTAAAACAATTCGTTTCCCTGGTGAACATCCAGAAGTGGACAATAACCTTAAGAAACCTATGTATGGCACTAAGGATACCTCTATTTTAGCGGATGGTATTACCCCTGATATGATCTATGCAACAGTGGGTACTCCTCGTACTAAATACGGTTACATTGATGCGTGGTTAGTACGCGGTACTTACCATATTGAAGGCGGCTTGCTGCGTGATGGTACGGGTAAAATGGTCGCTGGTGCAAACCAATTCTCACGCGGTTGGGCCGAGTGGCTGACCGATGATATGGCTAAAAAAATCAATGCTGTGATTCCTGAGTTCCCGACAACGCTTGCAGCGTTTGGCGGTTCAGGTTCTCATCAAAAAGGCATGAGTTCTTACGGTGCTAAATACCGTAAAGAGATGTTGTTCCAACCTGCAAGTTCGTATTGCGAAATTTGTCACTCTTTCAAATTCGATTTCCAAAATCAGCAAGAGTTCTTCGATGCCTTAGGCGACCCTAAGAAACTTCAAGAACATACCATCAGTAAAGGTATTGCTTGTGAAGAGTGCCATGGCGCTGGTGGTCACTTAGATGGCGGTACGGGTGGTATGGAGTCTAACTGTGAACGCTGTCATCAACGCTTCCAGTACAACCCTGCACTTATGGATACTCCAGAAGCACAAGAAAAAGGCGAGTATGCCTTTGGTGTGAAGATGAAATCTCTTTGCCCATCTTGTGGTACTGAAGGGTCACAGATGTATGGCTCTGCGCATTATGAGAAAGGCATGCGTTGTACTACTTGTCACGATCCGCATGAAGTCACTGACGGCACATGGATGTCTGGCATCACTAAGCCAAAGCTTAAGAAAGACTGTAAGGATTGCCACGAAGCTCAAACTTTGATTGCTGAAAATACAGATACTCACAGCAAGCAAACCTGTCAAAGCTGTCATATGCCAAATATGGGTAGCTGTGAAAACTTCAAAGCGATGCAGTTCCCTGACCAAGCTGGTTTCGATGCGGTACGTAAGTCACACATGTGGAAGATTGATGTAGACCCAACCCGTAAAACAATTAACCCACCTGAAGGTGAGCCTCGTACTCAAGGTCCTAAAGCGGGTAAAGGTTGGACGGTTGCTAAGAACGAAGAAGGTCGTAGCTACTTGGATCTCATGTGGTCTTGTGCCCGTACCTCAATTTCTGACCACGATGTGGTTGAGAACAAAGGTTGTCACAGCCAGTTCCAATCAGAGCTTGAAACTGGTCTGCATTATGAAGACCAAATGGAGATCTATGGCGAAGTCATGAAGATGCAGACTCCGGTTAAAGATGTTCATGCCAAAGTTGAACAAGCACTTGAGCGTATCGATCAGCTACTCGAAGTAACTAAGCTGTCTGTTGAAGACAAGACGCAAGTACTTATGTTGGCCGAGAAAGCTAAAGAGACGGTTGATCTTATCACTAAAGATGGTTCTTGGGGCGTACACGGCTTCCGTTACAGCCAGAAACGTCTGGATGCTGCACTTACTTATGTAACACAAGCGCAAAATATCCTCGATGGAACAGGTTACGCCGCTAAATAAGCAGCTTAACCGTTAATTATCTCGGCACCTGAATATGCAATAAACGGTGTCGAGATATAAGAGAGAAGATTATGAAAAAAGCACTGGGTCAAATTCTGGTTACGCTCACCTTAATCGCAAGTTCGGCAAGCTGTATTGCTGGTGGCGGTTCAGAGATGGCACCTGCCCCGCATTACGAGTACCAACTCAATACCATCACCATGATGGAAGTTGATAGCTTACTGGGAAAAGAGGGCGTTTATTTTTTCGACGTCAACACATTGGAGCTGTGGGCTGAGGGATATTTACCAGGTGCTATTTATTTCAATGTTAAAGATTGGAAAAAGCTTCTACCAGAAAAAAAAGACACCCAGATGGTGTTCTATTGTGCCAACAGGCTTTGTAACGCCAGTGAAATCGCCGCAAGAGCCGTGATGAAGCTGGGCTACACCAATGTACGACAAATGCCAGAAGGAATATATGGCTGGCGGTTATCAAACAGAGTGACTGAAAAGCCATAGCAGATGGATCTAGTGATGAATGAATACACAGACGGATCTGGTGTAATCAATTTGATGAATGACTACCTTATTTAAAGAGATGATGAACATGAAAAAATTTGCAAAAACGTCTTTGGCTGTTGTGACAGGACTTTCACTATTTATTTCTGCTAACAGCATGGCAAACACAGAACTAAATTCTGAACTTAGTACTGATGTTCAAAAAGAGTCTTACAGCATCGGCGCCTCAATAGGAAAATACCTTTCTAGCCAGATCTTTGCGCAAACAGAGTTGGGTGCGGTAGTAAATGTAGAGCTAGTTATCGAAGGCGTGGTGGATGCGCTTAAGAATAATCCACAGTTTTCAGATGAGGAGATCCTCACTTATTTAAACCAGCGTTCAGAACAGCTTAATAGTGCCAAAGAGGCGGCTGAAGAGAGAGTTGCACTGCAGAATATGACCGCCGGCAGCACCTTTCTCGCCAATAACAAAAAGCTTGATGGCGTTAAGGTGACGGATTCAGGTTTGCAATATGAAGTGATAACTGAGGGGGAAGGGCGCAGGCCTGCCGCTGAAGATGTAGTTACCGTGCACTACAAAGGCTATTTGGTTGACGGGACTGAATTTGACAACTCCTATGAGCGTGACGAACCGAATCGCTTTGCCTTAATGAGCGTGATTGAAGGCTGGCAAGAAGGGATCCCGTTAATGACTGAGGGTTCAATTTACAAGTTTTCAATCCCATCAGAATTGGCCTATGACAAAAAACAAGTCGGCATTATTCCGCCAAGCTCGACTTTGGTGTTTGAAGTTGAACTAGTGAAAGTTGAAGCCCCTGGTGAAAACGCCCACGGAATGGGCCTTAGTGGCATGGGAATGGGTGGCATGATGGGGATGGACAAAGCGCACTAGTACGCTAAGTACCTGGGTCGTAACCTAACTAAATTAGAGGGTCACTATGAGTAGTCTTGCTGTTGGCATTGGTTGTTGTCTGGTTAGTGTCATTGCGTGTGTTTGGGGCCATCACCTTCAAGCTCATCATCTTCACCGTTCTGACCTAGCGAGCCAAGATACTTTGTCTACTGCTACAGGAAGAGCTGTAAATGGAGTGGTGCCAACAGCAATCTCTTTAGTGATGTTAATTGTACCGCTGGTGCTTTATAGCCAGTTAGGCCGTTTTTCCGAGTGGGATAAAGGAGTAATCGACGAGAATATTGATTATCTGATCGCCGCAGATATCAATAAAAATGCACGTAAAGTTAATGATCAACCTAACAACGAAATTGCATTGTTAAATTTGGCTCAATCCTATGTCGATGGCGGGCTGTATGCCGAGTCTGTTGCGACCCTAAATGATCTACTCGCCATTACCGGTGAGGACGCTCAAACCTTAGGTATGAAAGCGACGGCCATGTATTACCGTGATGGCCGACAGATGAGTATCGAAACGAGTTTAGTTCTGGCTAGAGCGTTAGCCCTTGATGAATTTGAACCCCAAGCGCAATTGCTGATCGCGACAGATGCTTACCTTAATCAAGATTATGCCAAAGCGATTGAACACTGGCAGTTGTTGCTCAGTAGCGACGGTCAGAGCTTTAATCGAGCCTCAATTAACAATGCAATTTTTCGAGCCGAGCAAAAAATAGCTAATCGTTCAGTGACTGCATCTGAGTAGAGTCACGTTAAAACAAAATAAGTATAAACAGATCAGCAGAATAGCTGATAGATGGAGGATGCTGTGAGTGAAAATATAGAGAGACGGAGGTTCCTTAAATGCTTGGGAGCCAGCTCTTTGATACTGGCTCCCTTAGGGTGCAGTTCGGTCAAAGAGAAGGAGTCAGATGCAAACAAGCCCCATTATGCGATGGTGTTTGACCAAAATAAATGCACTGGCTGTGGTGAGTGTAAAGACGCCTGTAATTTAGCGAACAACTTACCGGTCGGTAAATCCAGGATGTTGCTGGAGCAACAATCAGGTGGTGTACCCGGTGAACCTTGTCCACACTGCGGAAAAACAGAGTGTGACTGTGAACGTAAGTTCGTTCGTGTTTCATGCCAGCAGTGTAAAAATGCCCCCTGTGTCACCGTATGCCCAACTGGTGCGGCGCACCGGGATGAGAAGACCGGCATTGTGACTATGGATGCAAGTAAATGTGCAGGTTGTAAGTACTGTATCGCTGCTTGTCCTTACGATGCACGCTTTATCAATAAAGAGACCAATGTTGCCGATAACTGTGATTTTTGCCTGAACAGTAAACTGGCGATTGGCGAATTACCGGCTTGTGTGCAGCAGTGCCGTTATGACGCATTGATCTTTGGTGATATCAACGACCCGACATCCTATGTCAGTAAGTTGCTAAGAGTAAAAGACTCTGTGCGTATGAAGCCTGGATTTGGCACCGAGCCAAGTCTGCGATACATACCTATTGTTAAACTGGGGGTATAGAGATGGACGGTTCAATGGAATTCACTATGGGGCTATCCGATGGTATCGCCTGGCCCTGGCCGATTGCGGTATACCTGTTCTTTGCCGGGATATCGGGTGGTGCGATAGCTACAGCGATATTTATTCGTTTCTATAAAGGCCAGACTGAAAATACGCCTTTTTATAAAGCGGCAGCATTGATCTCGTTTGTGACTATCAGTTTAGGTATGTTGTGCTTGGTTTTAGATCTAACCAATCCGCTATTCTTTTGGCGGATACTGGTTTACTACAACCTTAACTCAGTGATGTCGATAGGTGTTATTGCACTGACAGCGTACATTCCGCTGGTGGCCTTAATCACCCTGCTCGCTTTCGAGGAGGAGATCCGTAAGATCCCTGCATTGAGTATATTACTGCCAGTGATCGAGAAACTAAAAGGCGTGCGCCGCCCATGTGAGGTAGCAGTACTGATCTTGGCTATGGCGGTGTGTGCTTATACCGGGTTCTTGATCTCTGCTTTGATTCGCTTCCCTATCATTAACACCTCTGTTCTGCCGGCGCTATTTATTGCATCTGGTATTTCAGCCGGTGCAGCAAGTGCGAAAATGCTTGCTGTTTCAATGTTTAAGGAAGAGCTGCACAGTCAGGATATGAAGCTGCTTCATGGGGCCGAATGGCCAATTATGGCAGCCGAGATCCTATTTATCTTTATGATAGCTATGTCTCTGTTTACCGGTAATGCCGGTATGCAAAGTGCGTTCTCTGCGTTCCATATAGGTGACTGGGCAGGTGTGTTTTGGCTTGGGGTTGTAGGGATTGGTTTTTGTGGCCCACTGCTACTCAATTTTGCAACGAGTAAGCGGTTTAGCCATTCAACGCAAGCCTTCTATGCATCAGGTGTCTGCGCAGTCAGCGGTATGATGTGCCTGAGACTATTTATCATCTATGCGGGACAGAACTTTGCGATTTAATGTGAAGTTTGATCGAACCTAGCTCCTGATACGCCGCCCTGCAAGGTTTGTATCGGGAGTCGAGTTAATTATTGCTATACCGACTCACGCCTTATCGTTTTTTCCCTGCAAGGTATCGATAAGGTGTTGAGTGCAACCCTTTACTTCTTATCGAGTTGGAAAATGTATGAAAAAGCTTATTCTCACCTTGTTAATTATCCCTCTTCTTTTTGCGTGTAGCCGGGGTGATGCTGTTATTGAGCCGATACAGGCGGAAGCTATTCATGATCATGAGCGCTGCCACCTGTGTGGCATGATGATAAAAAAATACCCGGGCCCTAAGGGGCAGTTGCATCTTAAGAGTGAAGAGATCGTACCTAAGTTCTGCTCGACCCGAGATATGTTTAATTTTTCTCTTCAACCGGAGAACAAGCGTCAGATCACTGCGATTATGGTTCATGATATGTCGGTAACCGACTGGTCGCATCCCGATGATAAGCACTTTATTGATGCGACTAAGGCCTGGTATGTATATGGAACCAGCAGAAAGGCGGTTATGGGGCCTGCCGTTGCCTCGTTTGGCACCGAAGAGGGGGCTGTTCAATTTGCTAAAGAGTTTGGGGGAGCCGTGCTTGGCTATGAACAGATCACCCTCGAGCTACTCGCCGGCGAGTAACCGCCTATGAATCGTATCTGTATATTGGCAATGCTTTTGGGGTTCTCCGGTCTGTCTCTGGCCGGAAGTGTCACGGTATTCGACGCCAAAAGCCTTAGGTTAGCGTTAGAAAGTGCCAAGTCAGGCGATCACATCATTCTCAATCCAGGCCTATACGAAGGCCGATTTGATATAGACCGAGCTCTCTCTCTTTCCAGCCGTGGCGATAGCATTATTGATGCTCAGGGAGAGGGAAGTGCTATTACCATTTATTCCTCTGATGTGGAGATCTCGGGTCTTACTATTCGGCACTGGGGAAACGATCACTACGAGCGAGACTCGGGGATCCTGGTGGAAAAGGGCAGTGATGATGTCAGCATCAATAATAACCGGTTATTCGGCGATGGTTTCGGCATCAGAGCCGAAGAGCTAAATCGAATCAAGATCAATGACAATGTCATCACCGGCAATGATTCGCTATTTAAACTTGATCGGGGTGACGGCATCCATCTCGATCATGTCACTGGGGCGCAGGTGTGGAGTAATGTCATCTCTCGAGTCCGCGATGGTGTCTATATCGAATCGGGAAGTCGAAGCAAGGTGTTCGATAATCGCTTTATCGAGCAACAGTACGGCATCCACTATATGTATTCCAGCGAGGATGAGGCCTTCAATAATCAAAGTTACCGTGTCGATGGAGGATACGCTTTGATGGATTCCAAGCAGATCCATCTGCACAGTAATCAGGTCTGGAACGCCGTTGATTTTGGCATCCTACTTAATATGACCCAAGATTCTGTCGTTGAGGGCAATCGAGTCGAGCAGATTCTCAATCCTGACGAGAATCCCATTCCGGGTAAAGAGGGCAAGGGGATCTTTATCTATGGTGCCAGAGACAACCGGGTTGTCGCAAATCGATTGGCTCATTGCGATATAGGGTTCTATATGGCAATGGGGGGAGAGGGCAATCTGGTCTATGACAATCAATTTATCGATAACTTCAGCCAGGTTAAATATGTGGGTGAAAAGCTACTCGAGTGGAGTAAAGATGGGCGTGGAAACTACTGGAGTGGGTACCTGGGTTGGGATCGCAACTCTGATGGTATTGGCAATAGTGCATATCGCCCAAATGACAATATCGATAGACTTTTCTGGCTCTATCCTGAGGCGAACTTCTTGATGGGCAGCCCGATAGTGATGGTGCTTAGATGGGTACAGAGACAGTTTGAGATAGGTGACCCCAGCGGCATTATCGATAGCTATCCGCTACTTAATCTTAGCCCCCGATTCGATTTTGAGTTTGGCGTTCCTCAATCAATGTTGAAACTTACTCAGGAGATAAGATGAATACTGCAGTTTCTGCCCGAAATATCAGCCACCATTTTGGAGTTGATATTGCACTCGATGATGTGAGTTTCGATATGAAACAGGGACAAACGATGGCACTGCTCGGTCATAATGGCGCCGGTAAATCGACCCTGATTAAAATTTTGCTCGGCTTGATCACACCAGCCGATGGTGAGATTGATATTTTAGGACTAAATATCAAGAAAAGGAGTAGTCGTTCGACGATTAATCTAGGTTACCTTCCTGAAAATGTGAGCTTCTATGATAAGTTGACTGGCGAGGAGATCTTAACTTATTTCGCTGAACTAAAGGGCGTAGGGAAAAAACGGGTCTGTGAGTTAATTGAGGAATTTGGTTTAGGCTATGCAAAAGACAGAGCATTAAAAACCTACTCTAAAGGAATGAAGCAAAGATTAGGCTTTGCCCAGGCCATTCTCTGTGAGCCTGAGTTATTGCTGCTCGATGAACCTACCGTTGGACTCGATCCCGTCGCTTCCCAATTTCTCTATGGCAAAATCGATGAGCTCAAACACCTTGGGTGTGCAGTTATTGTCTGTACCCATGAACTGTCACTCATTGAAAATAATATCGATACCGCTCTTATCTTAGGTAAGGGTCGGTGTCTCGCGTCCGGTAACCTCGGCGAACTCAGGTATGAGAGTCAGTTAAAGACAAGGTTAACCTCACCTTCACTCGCTGCGCTGGTTAACGACAGTGAACGATTAGCCTCACTTTATACCGATAATGCGTTATTGCTGGATAGAGAAAATAAGCAAGATGTGGTTCAGTTTCTAACTTCCGAGTGTGGCCTGTTTGATTTTGCCCTGAAAGAGCCTGGCTTAGCCGATATCTATCATTTTCATATGAACAAATGCGCCCAACTAGGGGCCGTAAGTTAGCATGATTGTGATTTCCGAGGCCGATGCTGCCACTCTCATTCTTTCCTCTGTACTTGTTGGGCACGATTGTTTATCTGTTTTAGTGGGAGTTCTTTAATATGTTTTTGCATAAACCTGTACTGGTCATCGCTAAAAAAGAGATCCGGGATAGTCTGAGGAATCGTTGGGTTGTTTTTATCTCTCTTATCTTCCTGCTTCTGTCGTTGAGTGTTACGTTTGCATCTAGTGCTGTGGTGGGTCAGTTGTCATTGCCTGAGTTGAATCTCTTAATATCGAGTCTATCTACAATTTCAGTATTCATTATTCCTTTAGCGGCGATGTTAGTCAGTTACGATGCCTTCGTTGGTGAGGATGAGTCGGGGACTTTGCTGCTTCTGCTCTCCTATCCACTGTCGAGATTTCAAATTTTATTGGGTAAGCTCATCGGGCACAGTGTGATTATGAGTTTTACTATCTGTTTCGCTTTTGGGCTGACAGCAATACTCTTGCTTATGTTCGGTGAACACTATGATATTGCCGCCACGATATCTCAATTCGGTCAGTTTATTTTTACTAGTATATTACTCGCTATCATCTTTATCTTATTGGGCTACATTGTCAGTTTAAAAGCGACAGAAAAAGCCAAGGCGGTAGCGACGGTTCTGTTTGTCTGGTTTCTTTTTGTGCTCATCTATGATCTCTTACTGTTGACGTTACTAGTGGCCGACTTAGCGTTTATTAATCAGTATATTATCAATGTCTTAATAGCACTGAATCCTACGGATCTGTATCGGGCGATCAATCTTATCGGTACCGATGCGGGTAGTGGCAGCCTTGCAATTATATCTGCATCGGATTGGGGGAAAACAGGCCTCTATATTGTGATGGGCTTGTGGCTTGTTGGTTTGGCGTTTGTTGCTAACTTTATCTTCGGTCGTAGGCAGTTATAACTATCTCCCTTGTTAAGTTAACAGATGTGAAAATGAGTGAAATCCCCTACAGCCTTAGCTTTGGTGAAAGATATTTTTCTAGGTGTAAATGGGAGAACGGCGGGCTTTGTTGTCTTTATGTAAACAGTTAAATGCTATATATGTGAGCATAGGCGTCCTGATTCTTTATCACTGATTTAATCTTGGGGGGCAATCACATTTTTCACATGTTTTATTAAGTAAACTATCGCTAGGTTTATTGCTAACTCATTGATGTTAATTGATTCATAGAGGTTCAAGGTGTTAAAAGTTACTCCTTATTTGGAGTTAGATGAAGAAGCTAAGCAATTAGTTGATCATGCGAGTAATACGACGGTTACATTGACAGTATCTGAATCCGCTGTCTTACATCTGCTATTACTCTCTTCCAGCTCCGTCTGTACAAAAGAAGAGCTTCTCGCCGCTGGTTGGCCCGATCGCGTGGTCGCTGCTACCTCTTTAACTCAGTGTGTCAGTACACTGAGAAAGAAGCTTGAGTCTTATCCTGAAGTGATGTTGAGAACGATTGCAGGGCGTGGTTATCAGCTGAATGTGTCTACACGTTCTCATATTAAGATGCTTGCGGTTAACGATGCTGAGTCAGTGCGTGCGGCTATCGTAGATGTATCTCTGCTGGTTAAGTTCAGTGGCATACTTATAGCGCTAATTATTGGTCTGTCTATCTGGTATTTCAGTGATTATCATGGTGTGGTAAAAGATACGGCTAGCTGGAATGCGGATAAGTCTATCGAGCTGAATATCGGTGGCGTTAAGCAAGATGTTCAGTTGTTGTATAAAGATAATGTCGCACATCTTCACCCCTCTATGTGGCAGAAGCATCTGGCGCCGGAAGTGAATCACTTAACTGATTTGAACAAGTTTAATGGTTTCGCGCTCACCGATGGTAACTACTACTCTATGGCCGTGTGCCCCGATGCCGATGATAAAAGCTGCTCCGGAAATGGACTGATCAACATTACTGCGATCGATCCGACTCCCGCAGGGCTAAATATGAAAAACTTTGCGGCATTAACCAAAAAGATGGAGCAAAGGATCCGTTATAACAGAGTCATTATTCCACGTAATGAGCCGGGAACAAGTGGTTTTGTTGAGCATCATTATCACGCCGATGTGTATTACCCTGTACAGGGTAATATGTTGGTTAGATCCGATATTAGCTTGTCTCTTATTTATGAAGGGAAAGACACGGGTAAGTTTTATTCGGCTGCCTGTATTACTGATGAAGAGTGTAAAACGACTCCGATTAAGTACAAGATAAAGGGGAAGTTTAAGCAATACCAAGAGAAGATTAACGGCCTTGATGTCGATGTTTTTCATGTCAAAGTGGCCCAAAAAGAGTTAATTAAACCCGATGAGGTGAGCTCTTCTGCGATGCATTTCTATCGGGAGATACGAAAGCATGAAATTGTCGACAGCGACTTGTATTTCTATCGTGTTTATAAGGATATTGATACCGCTGTGTGGATTGTCCCTCTTCTGGGTAACCTGGTTGCCTGGTATGAGTATGAAGAGGTTAAACTCTAGGGGCTAGTTTCGAGAGCGGCTGAAAAGCACCTTCGAGAACGCGACTACGTCGCTACGAGAAAAGCTGTTGTTGATTTTTCTCGTAGCGAAGCGTTCTCGTAACTAGTAGTGAGCTTGCGAACGCCCTCGTAACCCTTTTATACCGATAGGTATTACTTAATAAACGCGAATGCATCGCCGTAGAGGTGATCTTCCTCCACTCCCATAGTGCGGAACAGTTCTCGTGCCGTGCCCACCATATCGAAACGACCCGCGATATAGATGTCATAGCCATTGAGACTGTCAAAGTCAGACTTTATCTGATCCAGCAGGTTAGCTTGTTTACCCTTCCAGTCATCATTGGCCTGCTCGACTACAGGAACAAAGTGCATCCATGGATGAGCATCATGCCATTCCCGTGCGATAGTCTCATAATACATGGCATCCTGGGTTCGACAGCCCCAGTAGAATGTGGTTTTCACTTGTAGATCTAATGCAATCTGATGTTCAACGATACTCTTGATATAGGAGAAGCCGGTGCCGCCAGCAATCATGAGGCGCGGGCGCTGACTTTCATGACGCAGATGAGCATCACCACCTGGTACTTCAACCTCAATTGTGGCGTTGTTTTGCAAGCATTCTTTCAAGCGTTCTACGACCTGCATCGGATAGCTTTCACTCACGGCGGCCCCGATATGCAGCTCAATATGTTCGGCATCTGGCGCCGAGGCAATTGAGAATGGGCGTTTGTCTTTTTCACCCATGACGACGCAAAGATACTGACCAGCCTTAAAGTTGAAAGCTGTTTCAGGCTTCAGAACTACCTGATAAACCACATCATTAAACGGGGTGACTTGTTCTATCTTACAGCGAATCGTTTTCATCTAACGTCCTTTTAATGCCCCTCTGTGGAGGCTTGTAAATCTTACATAAATATCAATTATAGGGTAGGGGCATCGTCTATGCCCAAGTCGTCCCAAATGCTATCGATTCTCTGTTTTACGGCTTCATCCATCACGATTGGGGTTCCCCATTCACGATCTGTTTCGCCTTCCCACTTGTTGGTGGCATCCATTCCCATCTTCGAGCCAAGGCCCGCAACGGGGGAAGCAAAGTCGAGATAATCGATAGGAGTGTTTTCTATCATGACGGTATCGCGCTTGGGATCCATACGTGTGGTTATGGCCCAGATAACATCGTTCCAGTCGCGGCAGTTAACGTCTTCGTCGACTACCACAATAAACTTGGTATACATAAATTGACGCAGGAAAGACCAGGCGCCCATCATCACCCGTTTCGCGTGTCCCGGGTACTCTTTACGTATCGAGATCACCGCCATACGGTACGAACACCCTTCTGGCGGCAGGTAAAAGTCGAGAATTTCAGGGTACTGCTTACGCAAAATAGGCACGAATACTTCGTTCAATGCCACGCCCAACATGGCTGGCTCATCAGGTGGACGGCCGGTGTAGGTACTATGGTAAATCGCGTCTTTTCTGTGAGTAATATGGGTTACGGTAAAGACTGGGAAAGCGTCGGTTTCGTTATAGTAACCGGTATGGTCGCCATAGGGGCCCTCTTCGGCCATCTCCTCGGGATCGATATAACCCTCCAGGATGATCTCGCTGGTGGCGGGAACCTCGAGATCACAGCTAACAGCCTTGCATACATCGGTGCGCTCGCCACGCAAAAGCCCCGCAAAGGCATATTCGCTCATCGAGTCCGGTACTGGAGTCACTGCGCCTAAGATGGTTACAGGATCGGCGCCGAGTGCGACAACAACCGGGTAACGTTCACCGGGGAATTTTTCTTTAAAATCTTTAAAGTCGAGTGCGCCGCCACGGTGGTCGAGCCAACGCATGATCAGTTTATCTTTACCGAGCAATTGTTGACGATAGATCCCCAAGTTTTGTCGTTTTTGACGTGGGCCCTTAGTGATGGTCAGTCCCCATGTTACCAGAGGAGCGACATCGCCTGGCCAGCAATGCTGGATAGGGAGCTTAGTGAGATCGACATCAGTGCCGGTTTTTATTACTTCCTGACAGGGAGCGTTGCGCACTGTTTTAGGAGGCATATTCAAGGCTTGCTTGAACATAGGGATCTTAGATATGGCGTCTTTAAAGCCACTTGGTGGCTCCGGCTCCTTCAGGAATGCAAGTAGCTCACCGACTTCTCGCAGTGCGAGAGGATCTTCTTTTCCCAGTGCCATGGCGACGCGCTTCGGCGTACCAAACAGGTTTGCCAATACAGGCATCTCATTGCCAATCGGGTTTTCAAACAGCAGAGCCGGGCCCTTGGCGCGCAACACACGATCGGCGATCTCTGTCATCTCAAGATGGGGATCGACCGGATGGCTGATACGTTTAAGTTCACCATTCGCTTCCAGGTGGCTTATAAAACTGCGTAAATCCTTAAAACTCATGTGGAATTACTCACTGCTATTAAAATGTGACATGGCGCGCACTATACCATTTTTAGTACACATGTTTAACTGCTTAGGATTATTTATCAGGAGAGGGCAGATAGATAAGATAGAGGTAAATTACTTCTTGCTGTAAATAGGAGTAATATAGGGAGAGAGTCAAGTCTGCTCTGATGATAGAGCGAGTGTGGAGGGAGGCAAAATGAGTCAATTATCTCGTGTTAGACGGACTGTTATCTTGTGTGGTTTGTTGTCTCTTTCTAGCCTGGGTGTGCAAGCCTCAGATCGCTTCAATTGGAGCAGTAATGTCTGGGTTCAACCTACATGGAGTAGCAGCTGGGGGCATAATTACTCAAACTACAACAGTGGTTGGCGTTGGGGAGTTGGAGTAAGCACTGGATCACCTTACTGGAATAATCACGGCTACTACTGGAACAGACCATGGTATCGTCCTTACTGGCGTAACAACTGGGGCTATCCTTATCGCTATGATCGTCGAGAGTATAAGCGCCCCGAGCCTAAGGTCATAGCACCACCACAGCGGGTGACCACCAGTGTGCAATATGCATCAGGCCTGAAGAGCCTGCCTGCAAATGCCCGGGTCATTCAAAGAGATGGCCTCACCATCTATGAATGGCAAGGGGTCGAGTATGTGTTCGACTGGAACACGGAGACCTATCGAGAATTGAAATAACTATTCTTGAAATAAAGAGTCCTAACAAAGGGTAGTTTCTATCCAAAACCAGCATAGCCGGTTCATGAATATCGACTGTGCTGTCACTATTTTATGAAGACATAAAAAACTGAGGCCCTTACCTGGAGCGGAATCTGTAACTGCCGGAAATACATAAAGCGGCATTTCTTTCCTATACTCATAATTGTCCCTCTATTTTCACGGCTGCAGTTGCCTGAGTGCCTCTTATGAATGACATCAAAAAATCAGAGATCCTTACCGAGAGTGGTACCAACGAGCTCGAAATTATCGAGTTTCATCTACATAAATTACTCCCCGATGGCGGTTATAAAGTATGTCACTATGGGATTAATGTAGCTAAGGTGCGTGAGGTGATCTTGGTGCCAAGCACCTCTGACTATCCCAATGCTCAGCCGCATATGGTGGGCGTATTCTCCTTAAGAGACATCTTGATCCCTTTGGTGGATCTGGCTGGGTGGCTTGGGATCCCGACGCAGGATGACTTGACTCACAAGGTTGTCATCGTCACCGACTTTAACAAGATGATTAATGGTTTCTTAATCGATAGTGTTCGCAGTATTCACAGGGTGTCATGGGAACAGGTTGAATCCCCCAGTCAGTTTTTAGAGGCGGGTGAACAGGATTGTGTCGTCGCCGTTGTCAGGCGGGAGGGACACCTGATTATGGTACTGGATTTTGAGAAAATCATCGCAGATATCAACCCTGAATTGAGCATGGATAAATATGATGTTCTGCAGGATAAGAGTGTCATTATCGACGATACCATGCTGGCCAAGCGCGAAGCTAAGACCATACTGGTTGTCGATGATTCCGCGTTTATCCGTAAGATGATAGAAAACACATTGAGATCGGCCGGGTATAATATTATTACAGCCAAAGATGGTGGTGATGCCCTCGAGATGTTACTTGATTACGAGCGTTTAGCCGCCGAGGAGGGAGCCTCGGTTGATGACTTTGTCAGTGCCATCATTACCGATGTAGAGATGCCCCGTATGGATGGTATGCACTTAGTGAAACGTCTGCGTGAGACTAGTGCCTATAGTGATATGCCTATCGTGATGTTCTCGTCATTGATGAGTGAGGATAACCGCAGTAAGGCGTTGCAACTCGGGGCGAACGACACCATAACTAAACCTGAGATCGGTCGTATGGTCGGCATGATGGATGGCTACGTACTTGGTGAGTAACTCCTGGTTTTGTGCTTTAAATTGAAAGGTTTAGAGTGGCGGTAACTGACCTTTGCTAGGCTGTTCTTCAGCTATCTGTCCATTATTTTCTGCTCGTTATTTTGAGCTATATGGTCTTTTTTTAATAACGAAAACAGTGTCAGGTCATGATATTGACCTTTCCAAAAGCTATGTTCCCTCAGTATACCCTCGGCTTTGAATCCGAGTTTATGCAGTAGAGACTCGGAGGCAAGGTTACCCTGCATGGTATAGGCCTCGATGCGATTAACTTTTTTGGGGCAGGAGCTTGAAAAGGCAAACTCGATGACAGCACTTATCGCCTCTGTTGCATAGCCTTTTCCCCAAAACTCTCGGTGAAACTCATAACCGATGACGGCAACGTGGCGCTCTGGCTCGAAGCGATTGATACCGCAGCCTCCTATATAGTCCCCCGATGTTTTTTCGCGTACTGCCCATCTCAGCATCTGATTATCTAAGGCCTTCTTACTGTCTCCCTCAATTAAATCCAATGCCTGCCCGATAGAATCGAAAACATCTAAATCGTAATATTCGGTAACCCGTTTATCGGAAAACAACTCAAATACAGCTTGAGCATCGTCTGCGGTGGTCTCATTTAACACGAGTCTCTCGCTGCTCAGTGTTGGAAAGCTGTTCATCGGGGACTCTTTCCGCTCTTCAGGAACATCTGATAACGATTGACGGTAAATTGATCTTCCTGGTACTGCTTATCGAAGCTCATTCCCAACTTGAGTAGTACATTGATCGATGCTCGGTTTTCGGCTACGGCGTCACCGACGACCCGATCTAACTTCATCTCTCTCCTGGCGTAGTCGACACATGCCCTGTTCGATTCCGTCGCGTAGCCCTTACCCCAATGTTCCGGGTGAAAACGGTAACCGATATCGACGGCCTCGATACGAGTTTCGTTCTTAAATCCGCAAAACCCGATCGCCTTGCCTGTTTCTTTCAGTACCACAGCCCAGCGGCCATAGCCGAATTTGTCATACTCGACTAGCCAGATATCGCGGATGATCGCTTCTGCATCTTGCAGACATTCACACATGCCGGCATCGCCCGTATAACGGTTGACCTCTTCCGGGGCATTAAAGTGGAGTACTGCTGCAGCATCGTTAAGATTAAACTCACGGATAATGAGGCGCTCGGTCTCGGTAATTATTCTGCTCATCTTATTCCTGCTTGTCTGGCTGGCTTTTGTATTGGTTTTTACTTTAACTGGATAGAGAAAACCAAAACAGATACAGTTTGAGTAAATAAAACCCAATACAGTTAGCTTAAGAGTGTTCAATTCATGGCCCAGTTCAAGTATCGCAAAATAGTAGACGAAGTTATTCGTGCCATTGAGCTAGGTGTCATCTCGGCTCAGGAGGGAGATAAACTTCACTCGGTGCGTGAATGTGCCAAAATGAAAGAAGTCGGCGTGTCTACCGTGATTCAGGCTTATCATGAGCTTGAAAGGCTGGGATGGATCTATGCCAAGCCCAAACGAGGCTACTTTGTCAGCGCCAGAAAGTCTCTTTCGCAACCCGATTATGGACGTAAAGTAAATAGAGTTCATGCGGGGCAGGATTTAGCCAGTGCCGTACAATACTCTTTCAATGATCCCGATATTCTGCCCCTTTCCTGTACGGCCCCCAGCACGGTTATCGACAATGAATTGGTGCTTAACCGATTGCATAGGCAAGTGTTAAAACATCGTCCCTATAAATTGATGATGCAAGATCCTATCGAAGGTATTGCTGAACTGAGAGAGGAGATCTGTCGACATCTGATGCGTAGCGGTCAGGTGTTTGCTCGGCAGCAGGTACTTGTGACAAATGGGCGGCAGGAGGGGCTATTGTTAGCCTTGACTGCTGCTAAGGCAATAGGTAAGTCCGTTGCGGTAGAGTCACCGGTCTCTTTCTATTTTCAGGCCATATTGAAACAGTTCAACGCCGATGTGATAGAGGTGCCCATGCAGGGGAAGTATGGGGATGAACTTGAGCTGCTCTCCCTGGCGTATCAAAGTCAGCCGTTCGATACTTATCTTGTTAATCCCAGTTTTGCCGATCCTACGGGCCGCCTGTTATCGAACGAGGATAAACTTGCGCTGATCGATTGGGCTGTGGCGCATCATGTGACCTTGATTGAATACGATCGCAGTGAGCTTTATTTTGGCGGCATACGACCCGTTACCATTGCAAGCCTGGTTAATGAATCGAACTCTTGCAAGGTAATAAGTATCGGTGATTTCTACGATACGATCTCATCTTCAATCAGTCTAGGCTATCTCTTGTGTATTAATACTTTCGATGCCTGTCAGTTCGCTAAGCAAACGGTGGCCGAGGAGCCTAGCATGGCTTTACAGCATATGCTCTCAAATCTACTCGGTTCGGGCGAATATCAAAAGTTGCTCTTTAAACTCAGAGAACAGATCCGCTTCAATTACCAAAAGTCTAAGAATTTGCTAACACCTGTGCTCGGGGAGTCTCTCTATATGAGTCAGCCCGAAGGTGGCCCTTGTTTGTGGTTTAAGTTGCCCCTTGGGCTATCCAGTGAAACCTTATGGGCTAAGGTTATCGAATCTAAGCTATCTATCGCACCGGGCGCAATGTTTTCATTCAATCATAGTTATGACGATTATTTCAGAATTACCTATGCCTTACCCTGGGATGAGAAAATGGAGTCCGGGATGCTCCGGCTTGCAGAAATTATTATGGATTTTATTGGAGACGTTAATTCGGGTGGCGGGGGGAGGACAGTCTAAGTAGTTGTTAAGTAGAGGTTCAGCTCGTGATGATAGAGTGGGTGATATGAAGCGTATTGCTGCTAATCTCTGACCTTTAGGAAAGACTGAATGATAAAAAAATTGATTAACAGATCTATTATCTTAGCCAGTAGCCTTATTTTCTCAATAAGCCCAGCCTTTGCATCCCCCCAAACAGCCGTGACCGCGCAGTTGATTAAGTCAGAAGCCGATGGTTCGATGCTTATTTGTGAATATAGAACCATGAAGCAAGTTCACTTCAAGGTACTATTTGCCAATCAAACCTGCCCACTGGCGATACAGGTTGAACATTAGTTCTGTTGGCTTCATCTGATTATACGACTGCCAAAGCAGTCGAGACTATGATCAAATTCGCTTAGCGCTCGATATGCTCAGAAGTGACCTACCACCGAACTTCGGCTAAAGGATTATCGCCCTCGGCTATGATAGTTTTGACTATGTGATTATCGCCATCGAGCAAGATGAGTCGTGGGATCCCGGCGTTGGCAAACTTAGCGTAGATGCTGCGGTCACTATCGGCGACTAAGGGAAAGTTTATCTGATATTCACTGGCAAACTTATCCAGCGCGTCTTTGCTCTCTTCGCGGCCAATACCTATGATGTCAAGATTGGGATCTAAAATAAGATCCGATGCCTGCAGTGCTTTCATCGCCCGTTGAGAATCGGGGCACCAGGTTGCGAACAGCACCAGTAACTTGGCATTGTTCGATTCGGTGAGATCTATGCTATTTCCCTGAGAATCGGTGAAGTTTTTAACCGGAACGGATTGCCCGACACTGACATAGGTCAGGTATTCAACTTTCTCCGTTTCAGAAACAGAGCTTGCACAACCTGAAACTGTGAGGGCCATAGTGACCATAAATATTGCTGCTAGCTGCTTCATCGGGTATCCATTCATTTAACAGTGAGTTATATCAATGGGTATAAGCTATCAAAGTTCTACTTTCATGTATAAACAATTGTTCGCTGTTGACAGAGGTATGAGGAAAAACTAAGGTGGAGACTCTATACTCCCTTTCTGTTTATTAAGTCATTGATTAACAGTGGTTATCAAGGATAATAACGTGTCATTAACACTTAACAATGCTTACTACTATCTATAGCCACAATGGCGTAGATAGAGGTTATTTTTAGTCCCTCCTCATTTTCAGATCACACCATTGTGGCAATTCCATCTACTATGCGGAAATTGGCCATAATACAGGGCTTGTTCCGGCTACATTCTCTCTAATTTTGGAACACCATAAATGAATAAAAGTAAAATCTTCGGCAGTATGCTCATTATTGCCGGCACGACCATAGGTGCAGGTATGTTGGCATTGCCTCTTGCCTCCTCGGGTCTGGGCTTCGGCGTTGCCAGTATTATAATGTTGCTCATCTGGTCGCTTATGACCTATACCGCCTTACTGATGATCGAAGTACACCAATTTGCCCCCGCAGATGCGACCCTGCACACTCTGGCGTATAAGCTGCTTGGTCGAAAAGGGCAGCTCCTTGCCAGTTTTTCTATGATGTTTCTGTTTTATGCGTTGTGTGCCGCCTATATCGCCGGTGGCGGAGAACAGATCCATAGCAAACTCACAAGCTGGTTTGATCTGGATATTCCTATGCAGCTGGGTGCGATACTCTTCACTATGTTAATTGGTACTGTGGTGGCGATTGGTACTCGTTCTGTCGATATGATTAACCGCAGCTTATTTTCTTTGAAGTTAATAGCCTTAGTCTTGATGTTATTCCTGCTTTTGCCTCACGTGTCTGTCGATAACTTAGTGGCGTTGCCTGTGCATCAAGGGCTGGTATTAGCCTCACTGCCTGTGATTTTTACCTCGTTTGGTTTTCATGGCTCAATTCCATCTATCGTGCGTTACTTAGGCAAGGACACTAAGGCACTGAGGTGGATCATAGTCGTGGGATCGGCGCTGCCTCTGACGGTTTACCTCTTATGGATGCTGGCCAGCCAAGGAGTGTTGACACAAGGTGATTTGATGGGGAGTCAAAGCCTCAATGGGTTCATCGGCTCTCTGAGTCGATTACTGCATGACCCTATGATAGCGAACACGGTATCGATATTTGCCGATCTCGCGCTGGCAACCTCATTTCTCGGGGTCAGCTTAGGCTTGTATGACTTTATTTCAGACCTGTTGAAGCGCAGCGCAAAGCCGGGCCATAGGGTTCAGGTCGCCGTGGTGACTTTTATGCCACCATTGGGGTTTGCGATGTTTTACCCTCAAGGGTTTATTGCAGCCTTAGGTTATGCGGCATTTGCACTCGTGGTATTGGCCATCTTCCTTCCGGTAGCTATGGTATCGACCCAACGTAGACAAGTAGGGCTGGGGGGGTATCGGGTTAAAGGAGGAGCATTGGGACTCGCATTGGTCACTTTAGCCGGTATTTTAATCATGACTGTGCAACTGTTGCAGATGTTTGATGCTTTGCCTGCTGTCGGCTAGCGAGTCGGTTAATGAGTCGGTGAATGAGAATGTTGTGCTGTTTTGGGTGATTATTGGTTGAAAAATGGCTGTTTAAGCATTTATTTGTTTTAACGGATTGTTTTTTAGTCATTTGATTCATATTGGGCTTTACATTGAACTCAAGTATCCCTATTATCAGCGGCGTTCGGAGGGATGGCAGAGTGGTCGAATGCACCGGTCTTGAAAACCGGCACGGGTTTATAGCCCGTCTAGGGTTCAAATCCCTATCCCTCCGCCATATTCAGATAAAGGGCTACTCGAAAGAGTAGCCCTTTTTCGTATATTCAATTCAGAACCCTAGGGTTCCAGATATAAGATCGCTATCCCGCCGCCACATTTAGATGAAGGGCTACCAGGAATGGTAGCCCTTGTTCGTATATTCAATTTAGAACCTATGGTTCGTATTGTTTGAAGTCAGCTATCCCTTCATTATCTATTTCAATGCAAAGTAGATATCGGTAACCAATTCGCTCTCAGGCACTTCAGGAAAAAAATTGATATAGTGGAAAAACAGCGGGAAATCAATAAGCTCCTCGCCGCTTTCGGGTAGCCAGTCTCGGTAAAACTGATAGATCTTGTCATTCATCTGCTCATGAGAGCCTAAATGACGTATCTTGGCAAAGTGTCCACCAGGCAGGGTTTTAGTGATGATGCCATGTTCATTGCTTTTGACGTTTTCTAGTACAGAACCACAAATGTCAAAGTGGAACTGTTCCGGGGGTACTGTGTTTGGATCATTAAATGGCACGCCAAAAGTCTGGCTGTTGGCAATGGGTGACTCCTGAGTCTCTTTGCGCCAAGCGATAAACCGTTGTACCGAATTGTTCAGTGCTTGCGGGTTACCATGGTGCTCAAATACAGCGACTTTAACTTCGTCTCGGTTCGTTAGCTCTACATTCACGTTATCATTCCTTATCAGGTTCACCTTGTCGTACTCCAGACTCCACGCTTGCCAATTAGGCGCAATGCGAAACTGAGTAGGGGTATGGTTAAAGGCTTTTTTAAATGCGCGTGAAAAGGACTCTGAGTTTTCAAAGCCCGCATCCAACGCGATATCGGTGACACGCTCACAAGGGTGAAATACCAGTCGATAAGATGCGCGTTTTAAGCGCATCAATTGAATGTACTTCCCTACGTTTACGCCGGTAAACACCTGAAATTGACGATGGAAATGGTATTTAGAAGAGTGAGCAATTTGGCTCAAATGTTCAACATTCAGTTCATGGTCTAAATGCGACGAAATATAGTCGCATACCGTTATGATTTTTGTTGAATACTCTTGACTCACTTTCTGCACCATATTTTGTGTTCCTCTAGCTCTTTCAAGTGTGGGGGATAATACCGATTGGTATAAACCCTAATGAAAGAGTAGCGATGATAAGGCGTAGATGCCTGACCGAAATTGCTGTTATTTTTAAGTTCAGCAGCCTCTTCTTTTCCAGAATGATGCAATCTTCTCCGCGTCATCATCCATTTGAATGCTCTTATTTGTTTGCCGTGGAAGCTCATCGTTCTGATGAACTTTGAAGGTCTTCTCGGCAATAACTTTTCCCTTCAACTCCAGCGTCATACGCCATTTGCCGACCTTGTTGTGCTGTGGTGCCCAGATGGTATCGCCCAGATAAAATTTCCAGTCATTCTCTTTGACATAAACCTCACCATCGAATGGTGGCCTGATGTTACCGTTTTCATCGGGGATATCTGGATGGTAGATGCAATATCTGAGTTTCTGATTTTTGGCTTTCTTGATCTGCGCGATGAAACCAAACTCAATGTCTATCTCGGCGGGGACATGAACCGTAGCCTTGGTTAACCTTGGAAGGCTATCACTTTGCTCGTTCCACTTAGTGAAAATCCCGCTATGGGTAATGTTAACGTCAGGTTTGAGTTTGGACATGATGGCTGCATTTGAGTTGTTGGCATGATAGTTTATCAAAATCTTCAGATAAGTATGCGTCAACAGTGAGAGAAAGCAGTGACTAAGAAAACCGTTAAATTTGAGTATGAAAAAGAGACCAAGAATAGTGTCCGCTATCAAGAGGTACCAGAATCTGGCCAGGCGCCCATAATGGGCACCGTTTACGTACAGAAGTGGTTTGCCGGTGATACCAAGCGGTTCGAGATTACTATTGAGAAGCAAGATTAATTGTCAGATTTTGTGGCTGACTCATGGCTATGAACACACGGCGATCAAAAACGGCTAGTATCTTTATCACTAGCCGTTGCGAGTTAACCTACTCGCTTACCTTATAAATCCCTGCGTTGTGCATTGGTGATCTCACCGAGCAGGCGATCGATAGAATGAACGACCCCCTCACTGGCATCCTCCATCGCTTCAACATGTTTAATCAATGCATGCTGATCACCGCTCTGGCCCGCTTGAATTGCACCATGTCCGGAGTCATGAACCAGCTGGTGAGGCGGGTTTAAGCCATTAAAGCTTGCCAGGTGGCTGTACTGCTCGGCTCCGGCTCCCTCGAAATACCACTTACCTAAACGGCATTCAGTATGCTTATTCACTTGCACCTGATAGTCCCGCTCTTGCAGATGACGATAGACATTGTTTTTCCATACCGCGTGGTCTAGCTTGACGGTATCGAGGAACGAGCGTGCAGTCGCTAACTGGATAACTTTCTGCATGTGTTGGGATTTGGATAGCACTTCATTGACGACGACACCGATCTGCTCAGAAGAAGCCGATATATCAGCCGCATACAATTGGTTTTCACTAATTGATGCTTTTATTTCATGAGTTTGCCCTAAAACTTGATTGACCAGTTTCTCTATCTTGTCACTGGCCTCGTGGGCATTCCCTGCTAGGGTGCGCACCTCATCGGCAACCACGGCAAAGCCTCGTCCGGCTTCGCCGGCACGTGCAGCCTCAATGGCAGCATTCAGTGCAAGCAGGTTAGTCTGTGATGAAATTTCCTGAATTGCGACAATAAGCTGACCTATTGATTTAGCCGTCTCATCTAAGGCCGTCGCTGAGTTCATTGTGGTATCGGTTTGTTCACTGATTTTTTGTGCGCGAGTTTTAAGTTGATCCAGTGCGGTATGGGTTTGGACAAACATCTCATCGAGTTGCTTGAGCTCTTCATTTTCATGGATAAGCTCTTCCGCACTATTAGCAAGCCCTGTGCGGATGGTTTCCAGCATTCTGCCGCCCCTAAGGTTGCTCGTTATCAAAGTGGCGTCCAGCTGCTGTTCTTGATGTAATTTGTTATGTTCAAAGTCCTTTCTTTTTAGCTCTTCGACCAGTTCCTTTATCTCTTGCTCATGCTTATCTTTTAATTCCTGAAGCTGCTGTTTTAACGCCGCATTCTCTTGTTTTAGTCCGTTATTGAATAGCATCCTTAACTCCATGATTAGATAGCTGTTGACAGTATGACACATGGCAGAGTTTTTACTGAACTGTTAATGAATGGTTATCGCAATCTGGTTGGATCATTTCTTAATTCATCACGTGAGATTTCTATCAATTCAGTGTCTTTAATCTGGATTAGATAAATTCTGGCATTCTACCTGTGCTCTACTAGCTTTAAGGGAAGTTTGATTCTTTCATGCTTTGAGGTTTCCAGAGTATGAGAAAAAGCACGCCGATTAGTGAAGCCATCTGAATGAAATAAGGTTGTTACTATGCCTAAGATCGCCATAGTTCAAGAGTCTCCGATATTGCTGGATCGTGATGCCACTATCGAAAAAGCGGTGACATTGATAGAAGAAGCGGCTTCAGCGGGCGCCGAGTTAGTGGTATTTCCAGAGGCGTTTATCGCCGGATACCCGGCCTGGATCTGGCGCCTGCGCCCCGGAGGGGATTGGGGGACCAGTGAAGCCCTTCATGCCAGATTACTCGACAGTGCCGTCGATATCGAGGCCGGTGAACTCGCTCCGCTTTGCAACGCCGCACAGACAAATAAGGTCATTGTGATTTGCGGCATGAATGAACGTGAGGGACTACAGGGGCGGGCGACAATTTATAATACCGTGGTGACTATCGGAGGTGATGGTCAGATACTCAATCGTCATCGAAAGCTGATGCCGACTAACCCCGAACGTATGGTGTGGGGATTCGGAGACGGTTCCAGCCTGAAAGTGGTCGACTCACCCCTTGGCAGGATTTCGACTCTGTTATGCTGGGAAAACTATATGCCTCTGGCTAGGTATACCCTCTATTCTCAGGGAGTTGAAATCTATGTCGCGCCCACTTATGACAGTGGTGACGGCTGGATAGGCACCATGCAGCATATTGCGAGAGAAGGACGTTGCTGGGTCATATGCAGTGGAGTCGTCCTTGAGCATAGCGATCTACCCGATGACTTTCCCGATAAAGATAAACTCTATCCGGATAGTGATGAATGGATTAACCCGGGTGACTCAGTCGTGGTCGCTCCGGGTGGAGAGATTGTTGCGGGACCGATGAGACAAGAGAAGGGAATACTGTACGCCGAAGTCGACTCCAAGGCGGTCGCCATATCGAAGAGGGCACTCGATGTGGCGGGGCATTATTCCAGACCCGATATCTTTACCCTCGAGGTAAATACTCAGATTCAGAACTCAATTAAGTTTAAATAGTTTATCCGGAATACTCCCGAGTGAGCGCATCAGATGCGAGAGAGCAGAATCGTTAACTCGGATGCTATCTCATGACTATCAGCTTAACGCTGCAAAACAGGTAACTACAATAATCCGCTCTGATAAGCCTTACTGACAAGGTTTGTCCGGTTCTTGGCCGTTAGAATTAATCTTGCTCTATCCAGGTGATAGTTGACACCACGTTCGCTCATATAGAGTTGTTTACCTACCTCTTCACTGGAACACCCTTTCGCGACTAATGAGAGTATCTCTACGCAGGTTGGGGATAATACTCTGAAGTTCGAGATGGGGTTAATGGTCCTAAATGCCAAGGCATTAAATGTCTCGGCAAACTCCCTGAGAAGCGTCTCCAATTCATTTGATGTCGTTGAGATATTATCAATAACTTGCTCCCTACCATCGGATGAGAAAAGGTTACAGATCCCTATCCAGCCTTTTTTATCTTTCACCGGGTGATAAAAGCTAATTCTGGTCCGTATTTGGTGTAGGTTTAGTAGCTGCTCGAAGCTACGCTTTCTTCGCTCCGGCATGGTGTTTTCCGGCCATATATAGGGGTTATATTTTTTCCGGATTGAGGGACCTGAGAGTTGGTAGCCCTCATCATTTCTGGCAAAACGATGTAGAAACTCCTCACGAAATTTTAAGATTTCCGGATCTGAGGCGACGGCAAAACGCATCTTCTTTAGATCGATCATTTTGGCGATGTGAAGCTCTTCGTTACCGTCGTAGTTTTGAATGTTGGCTTGTTCATCGGTCACAATACAAACATTGGATAGTTCATCCGGAATAATGCAATAGTAAAACCGTTTAATACCGAAGGGGCCAGTTTTTCGAGAAAGCTCTTGATGATACTGTTACAGACCATTCCACTTTGTTGCGCAGGCATAATGACTCCCCGACTATCGAGAGGAAGGGGTTACCTTCCTCTGAGTAATACCAATTGGTATAAGATAAAAATTACTGAGTACCTTCCTGTTTTTCTACATGACAAGTCAAGCAGCTTTCAGGCTCTTTAAAGTTGGTTTGCTCACTGTAGTAATCATCCTTGGTCGAGTAAGCATCGCCGTGTTTGGCTAAGGTTTTAGCATGACAGAAACCACAGGTCAGTAACTCCCCATGACTATCCGGCGCGCCATTATTACCATGACACTCTGCACATTCCCACGGGGCCATATCCTGAGTCACATGGCTATTGTCGGCATTGTGACAAGTCGTACAATCAGGTATTTTCCAACCAAAGTGAGACGGCGTTAACGGGGCTCTGGCTTGGCTGATATCTTTGATACGAGTCGGATCGATCTCAGGAGCTTCGGCATCACAACCAGAAGTCGATTCCTGGTTACCGTATCCATTGCCGAAGGCTGCACCAATATAGTTGATGTATTCAGGGCCATAGATGATCATGGCATCACCAGTCAGGTGAGGGTCGTTACCACCGAAAGGCAAACCAAACTTCATATAACCACGCCCCTTAGGATTATGGTTCTCATATTGCTCACCTTCACCGTAGTTGCGGGCACGATAGCCAAGAATGCCGGGGATTTTCCCATAACAGGCTTCACGGTATTCATCGCCGCCCATATCCGTTCTGGCTGAGCACATGACCCATTGATAGAGACCATTTTGGGCCCCTGAGTCCATATAATTTTCCCACTCACCCGTATGGTGAACGAACCCGCAAGAGCCGTTGTTAGTATATCGTTCGTTCACAATATTGCCCACATCATCACGGCCGTTAAAGCTGATCGCTGTCGCAACATAGCCCTGAACATTTGAATTGGTGCTCAAACGTGGCCAGTAAGACCAATCGATCTTTAGATCGGGACGTTGTTCGACCAGAGATAACCAGGCATCGAGCTCGGTTATTACGCCCTCTTTATAGATGTCGGTTCTGAGGTTGTGTGGGGTGACCTCGATATCCTTAAATACCGCACGTTGATTCGGGATAAGGATCTCGCCTGTTGCCGAGGTCTTGGCTGGTTTAAAGTCGATGACGATCTCGGGCACTATCACCTTGCCACCATTTTCGGCTAAACGGTCCATCTCTTTTTGGTATTTCTTCTTACGAATATCCATTTCACCGGGCTGCGCGGCAACCAAAACGATACTCATCTCGTTCTTAAGTGGGTGGTGATCCATACGGAAATAGATCTCCTCCTCCTTGTAATAGTAACTTTCAGTCTCGTAGCTACCCTCTTTCTTATGTTCCCATATGCTAGGGCCTACCAGATATTTCCAGCCTTGCCCCTCTGTTTTACCCAGATTATCTTGATCTACTGTTTCCGGCAGGCCAGTGATGCCCTCGATCGAGGTGATAAAGTGAGTCTTTAGGTTGTCGTCTTTCTCAAACTCAACGTTAAGATCATATTTTTTTGCCGCCCAAAGCAGTAGATCCATCACAGAACCATGACCGTCCTGAAACAGATCCGGACGTATGGAGTCGATCTTTACGCCCGACATGTTGATGGCTATCGGTGGTAATAGGTAGTCAACCTTAAGCCCCAGCTTAGCCGCATCTTCGACCATTTTAGATTCGAGTACACCCTCTATCTCATTGCCGCTCGAGTAGCTCTTGGCTTTGCTCTTGTTGGCTGCAGCAGGCTCATCGAGTGGGCTGAAACCTTTTACAATGGCAAACTGAATGACTTTATTTAGTTTCTGCTCATCTTCAGATGGGCCACCAAATACATAATCTGGTTTTACAATCGGTGGCTCGGGGGTGATTGGAGGCGTTGGGGTTGAGGCGTCGTCGCTGCCACAACCGCCAAGGGCAAAGCTGAGGGCTAACACCGCTATAATCGAGTTGCGTTTCATCATCTATTCCTTGTTGTTCTAATAAGTTTGACAAGAATAGGAGGTGTATCCGGTCGCCATCACTAGTAGAAATGACAGTGTCGAAACTCGCTGTGATTAAGATCCCCTTAGAAGCGTTTTTTCATGTTCTTTTTGCCATATGGGTAGGGGGATAAATCTTTCTGGTCAAGCTAAGAGGGGAGCGGGTGCATGCAGTAAATAAGAGTAGCCTATCTTAAGCTGGTAGAGGGTAATGAAGCGTTTTGCACGAGTGGCAAAGGAGTCGTTGAATCAAACGAGGAAAACGAAAAAAGATGGCTAAAAAACAAGGCTAAGGAATTGACTCAATGAATTATATGGCTCTGTATAATTTATTATCAGAGCCTTATTGGCTTTTTTAGGGGGGCAGCCTTTACTATTTATAGTATTTAACCGCCATATCGATCAGTGGTTCGCGGCTGGCTTTAGCGGCGCGCAGTCTGGCGAGATAATTTTCCCATAGTTCGACTTGGTTAGTCCCTAGGCCGTGCAAAATCTGCCATGAGAATAGTCCCGTATCATGACCATCGTCGAAGGTGATTTTTACCGCATAGTTGCCAACAGGAGTCAGCTCCTTAATGTTGACGTTTTTCTTGTGGGTGACTAATACCGGATTGCCATGTCCATGGACTTCGGCCGAAGGAGAGTAGACACGCAGCATCTCACAGCTAAGTTGAAACGTTTCACCCGTATCGAAGGTGACTTCGAGCTGACGAGATTTACGTTTAAGCTTTAATGCGGTCACCATAGGTGATTCGGCGTTGGTCGGATTTGCTGGAGCTGTCATAGTAGGATTGCCAATAGTAAATTTAAATGATGCCGAGCTACGAGCTACGAGCTACGAGCTACGAGCTACGAGCTACGAGCTACGAGCTACGAGCTACGAGCTACGAGCTACGAGCTACGAGCTACGAGCTACGAGCCAAACGCGTGACTCGCAGCTTTCTTTGCTATCTCTTCAGGCTAAAAACTATTTATAAAATAAAGCGACTTAGGTCTTCGTCTTGCACTAAATTGTCCAGGTGGCTACTGACATATTCAGCATCGATAACGAAGGTGTTGCCGGACTTGTCAGATGCGTCATAGGATAGATCTTCCATCAGGCGCTCCATCACTGTGTGCAGACGACGGGCACCGATATTTTCGGTACGCTCGTTTACCTGCCATGCAGCTTGGGCGATACTCTCGATGCCATCTTCGGTGAACTCAATTTTCACATCTTCGGTGCCCATCATAGCAACGTGCTGCTCTGTGAGTGAGGCATGAGGCTCAGTTAAGATGCGTTTGAAGTCGTCGGCAGTCAATGCGCTAAGTTCTACACGAATAGGTAGACGACCCTGTAGTTCAGGGATTAAGTCTGACGGCTTAGACATCTGGAATGCACCTGAGGCGATAAACAGGATATGGTCGGTTTTAACCATGCCGTGTTTGGTGTTGACCGTACAACCTTCAACTAAAGGTAGCAGGTCACGCTGTACACCTTCGCGTGATACATCCGGACCCGAAGACTCGCCACGCTTACAGATTTTATCTATCTCATCTAAGAAGACGATACCGTGCTGTTCAACCAGTTCGATAGCCTGCTCTTTCAGATCATCTTGATTGACGAGTTTTGCTGCTTCCTCTTCAATCATAAGCTTGTAAGCTTCTTTGATTGGCATCTTACGACGCTTGCTGTCACCGGGTCCCATATTCTGGAACATGCTTTGCAGCTGGTTGGTCATCTCTTCCATGCCTGGAGGAGACATGATTTCGATGCCGACCTGAGGGGCTGCAACGTCAATCTCGATCTCTTTGTCGTCGAGTTGACCTTCACGAAGCTTCTTACGGAAGATCTGACGAGTCGCCGAATCGTCGGACTTTTCGTTGTCCCAATCCTCTTTAGGCTTAGGGAGAAGTGCATCGAGAATACGTTCTTCTGCGGCCTCTTCGGCTTTGAATTTGCATTTCTTCATCTGCTCTTCACGGGTCATCTTAATAGCAGAATCGGTTAGATCGCGAATGATCTGTTCCACTTCTTTGCCTACATAGCCCACTTCTGTGAACTTAGTGGCTTCGACCTTGATAAACGGCGCCTTTGCCAATTTAGCCAAGCGGCGGGCGATCTCTGTCTTACCGACACCGGTAGGACCTATCATTAAGATATTCTTTGGGGTCACTTCCTGGCGGAAATCGGCATCGAGTTGCATACGACGCCAGCGGTTACGCAGGGCGATAGCCACTGAACGCTTCGCATCATGTTGGCCAATAATGTGAGTGTCTAACTCATGGACTATCTCACGTGGGGTCATTTCAGACATATTCTTTCCTCATGCATTAGCATCAGTGTTGAGCGTGCGCCGCGGCTTGTGGTTCAAGTAAAGCGGCGCTCGATCAGTAATTTAATTCTTCGATTGTTTTGAACTGGTTGGTGAACACGCAGATATCACCGGCAATGGTTAGTGACTTTTCAGCAATCTCTAACGCGCTTAGTTCAGTATTTTCGAGTAGTGCAATTGCCGCCGATTGGGCAAAGTTTCCACCGGAGCCGATAGCGATAAGATCGTTTTCCGGCTGGACGACATCTCCGTTACCGGTAATGATTAATGAGCATGTGTCATCGGCAACTGCAAGCAGGGCTTCAAGCTTGCGTAGCATCTTATCGCTACGCCAGTCTTTTGCCATCTCAACGGCGGCTTTCATCAGGTGTCCCTGATGCATCTCTAATTTTGCTTCGAAACGCTCGAATAGGGTAAAAGCATCGGCGGTGCCGCCAGCAAAACCAGCCAGGACTTTATTGTGATAAAGACGACGAACTTTTCTGGCGTTACCTTTCATCACGGTATTACCAAGTGATACTTGGCCATCGCCAGCGATGATGACCTGGTTATTACGGCGAACTGATACGATAGTGGTCACGATGTTTCCTCTTCTCAAACTGTCGAGTCGATACTCGTCAGCGGGTGATAGAAGATATATGGGGGAGTGTTGGATAAATATCAAGGATGAAACAGGGAAAATAAGCATGCTTTGCATTTGAGAGGGTAGATCTTGTTCCTTTGAATCACTTTCTATGCAAAGTGCGACAAAGGTGAGCCTGCGAAGCTTATCGCAGGCTTTTACGGGTCAGAGTCGTTACCCTTCCCAGTATAAAATGATACAGCCGTTAATGCCGGCACCTTGCAAGATATGACGATGTTTTTCTGCCAGCCGCTTGCGATCGTACGGGCCTAAGCTGACTTTATACCAATCGCCGGTGGTGCCTTTAACTTTGCGCACATTGGCCGATAAGCCTTGGAAGGCAATCACCGCTTTCATCTCTTCAGCCTGAGACTGAGTTCTGAATGAACCACACTGCATCTGATAAGGTCGAGTCGGGGCCGTTTTCTCCGGAATATCGACTTCTACTTGCTTATTCTCCAGCTCACGCTGATAGGTCCACTCCTCCTTCGGTTTAGGAGGAAGCGCGTTGGGATCCTTTTTTACGACAGTCTTCTTGGGCTGCTCGACAACGACGGGGCTGGTCGTTTCTGCGCTGTCGTTGATGCTCCATAGGAAGTATCCAAATCCACCGAGCAGGCTGACGGTAATAAGCAATAAAAGAATAGGAAAGCGTCTTGGCGCGGGCGCTTGCTTACCTCTTCGTGCTGTTTTCCCTTTAGCTTTGGCCGGCTTTCTATTGGCGTAGTCGCGATTTTTCATTGAATTGTAATACCGTTATTTCTGTTCTGTATATGGCTTCAATGCCGGGGTGCTATCTTAATTTAAGATCGCACCCCGGCATTGTTTAGGTTACAAAAGTTAGATTACATGCGTTCCAGCGTTTCGATACCCAACAGGTCTAAGCCTTGCTTGAGTGTCTTTGCTGTGAGCTGAGACAGGAGTAAACGGCTCTTCTTCTGCTCATCAGATTCAGCCGCAAGTACCGGGCAAGCTTCGTAAAAGCTAGAGAAAGCACCAGCCAGTTCAAACAGATAGCCACACAATGCGTGAGGCTGACCTTTGGTGACCATGCGAGATAGCACTTCACCAAACTGAGCCAACTTGTTACCCAGCTCCTTCTCTTTATCATGATCCAGCTGCATTTTTGCATCGCTAAGGTCAATATCTGCGGCCCGCTTAAAGATGCCTGCGACTCGCGTGTAAGCATACAAGAGGTAAGGTGCTGTATTACCTTCGAAGCTGAGCATCTGTTCGAAGCTGAAGATGTAATCGCTGGCGCGGTTCTTGGACAGATCGGCATATTTAACCGAACTGATACCCACCACTTTAGCAATTTTTTCCAGTTCGGCCTGATCCATATCCGGATTCTTGCTACGAACTAGCTCGAGTGCTCGAGTGTCGGCTTCAGTCAGCAGATCAACCAATTTTACAACACCACCAGAGCGGGTTTTAAACGGACGGCCATCATCGCCATTCATGGTGCCAAAGCCCATGTGCTCCAGACTCATATCCGGGTTAATAAACTCAGCAGTTCTGGCGAGCTTAAATACTTGCTGGAAATGCAGTCCCTGACGAAGATCGACAAAATAGAGTGCACGGTCAGCTTTCAGCACATTTGAACGGTAACGCATCGCAGCCAGATCACTGGTGGCATAAAGGTAGCCGCCGTCTGCTTTTTGAATGATGACAGGTAGAGGGTCACCATCTTTAGTTTTGAATTCATTCTGGAACACGACTTTAGCGCCATTGCTCTCTGATAACAGGCCCTTAGAGTCGAGATCCTTGACCACCTGTTCCAGATCGTCATTATAGGTACTTTCACCACGGACATCTTTACGTGTCAGGCTAACTCCTAAGCGTTCGTAGACGTCATGACAATGGCTGAGTGAAATATCGTTGAATTCACGCCAAAGTTTGTTGCAATACTCATCGCCAGATTGCAGTGAAACCACAAGCTTACGAGCACGGGTTGCAAACTCTTCAGACTCATCGAAACGTACTTTCGCCGCACGATAGAAGGTTTCCAGATCAGAGAGTTCCATCTGTGCCTGCTCACCCTTTTCGGCACGTAACTCTTCCATGTATGCCAGTAGCATACCGAATTGAGTACCCCAATCGCCTACGTGATTTTGACGAATGACATTGTGGCCCTGGAATTCGAGTGCACGTACCACACTGTCACCAATAATCGTTGAACGCAGGTGACCTACGTGCATCTCTTTGGCCAGGTTAGGTGAAGAGTAATCGACTACCACGGTTTGTGGCTCTGGCAATTGAACGCCTAAGTGGTCATCGTTTAATGCGGTCATTAACTGAGTCGCAAGGGCGTTCTCATCGATGAAAAAGTTAATGAAACCAGGTCCGGCTATTTCAACTTTTGCCACCTGGCTATCTTGTGGCAAGTTATCGATGATCAGCTGTGCGATATCTCTTGGATTCTTACGGGCGACCTTAGTGAGCATCATCGCCAGGTTAGTCGCGAAATCACCGTGAGTTTTATCTTTAGTTCGGTCCACCTGAACGCGAGCTTCAAAATCAGTTGGGATAACACCCTGTTGTTTAAGGGCGTCTAGGGCTTGTATGAGTAAAGATTGAATATGTGATTTCATTGGCGTTAATTGGCACTTACTAATGATGAAAAGATTTAGGGATAACCGCACATTTTAGCCGCTAGTGATGGTCAATTGCTATCTTCGAAATCACTTTTATGGTTTTTTTTACCTAAAAGTGACCGATTGACCATCATTGGTTTGGAAAAAGTCGTTAAAGTACTCGATTAGAGTAGATCTTGTGGGTCTCTATCTAAGCTCCAGCGACAACGTTTCGCCAAAGGCAGAGACTCTATCTGTGGCAGGGCATGTTCGAACGCAGCTTGTAATTGATTGCGCGACTTTGTCTGGAAAATAAGATGTCGGCGGTATTTACCCGCTTTTTTATCCATAGGGGCGGGCATAGGCCCAATCACTTCACTCTCCTCGTTTTGCGGTAAGAGTGCGGCGACTTGGGATAAAAAGTTGTCGGCGTCGATGGCCTGATGTGCCTCGGCGCGGATCAGCAGCATATGCCAGGCCGGTGGCAGCAAGGCTTGCTTACGTTCATTGAGTTGACCACGGGCAAATTCGCCATAGCCTTTATGCATTAGTTCCCGCAATACAGGGTTATCGGCCTGATGAGTTTGCATCAGCACGGTACCCGGTTTTCTGGCTCTTCCCGCCCGGCCCGATACCTGGGTATAAAGCTGGCCGAACCGTTCTGGTGCCCTGAAATCGGCGCTGAACAGGGCGCCATCGACATCCAATAAACCGACCAGAGTCACATCGGGAAAATGATGCCCCTTTGCCAGCATCTGAGTGCCGACGAGGATCTTATACTCGCCTTTATGGATAGCGTTGAGATGCGCTTCGAGGGCACCCTTTCTGCTTGTGGTATCGCGATCGATTCGAACCACAGGATACTTGGGAAACTCTTTCTCCAGAACATTAGCCAGTTGCTCAGTGCCAACGCCTTGTCCCATCAACATGGTACTGCCACAGTTATGGCACTGCTTTGGAATGGCATATTGATTACCGCAGTGATGGCAGCGGATCTCGCCCAGTGACTGATGCACTGTGAAAAAAGCATCACATCGGTCACACTCATGGAGGTGACCACACTCGTGACAGAGTAGCGCCGGAGCGAAGCCTCTTCGGTTCAGAAACAAAAGCACCTGATTGCCTGCGTCGAGATGAATACGCATCTCGTTCAGCAGGGCATGGGAAAGCCCGGTATTCAGGGGTTGATTGCTGATATCTATGATGCCCTGGCGTACTTTCTCTGCATTACCCGCTCTCTGGCCCAGCTCTAAATGTTTGTAGCGGCCACTGAGTGCATTTTGCAGGCTTTCGAGCGAGGGTGTCGCCGTACCGAGTAGCACTGGGATCTCTTCTAAATGGCCGCGCATCACGGCAAGATCCCGGGCATGGTAGCCGACGCCCTCCTGTTGCTTGAAACTGGAGTCGTGTTCCTCATCCAGAATGATCACTCCCGGAAAAGCCATAGGCGTAAACAGGGCCGAGCGTGTGCCGATAATGATCGCCGCCTCGCCGGACTTTGCCTGCTGCCATGCGGCTAACCTTTGATTATCGGTTAGCCCGGAATGAATAACGGCTACCTGCACCTTAAATCGACTCTTAAAACGGCTGATCGTTTGTGGCGTTAAGCCTATCTCAGGAACTAAGATCAGTGCCTGTCTGCCCTTGCTGAGAATTGACTCCAGCAAGGCCAGGTAGACCTCCGTCTTACCCGAGCCTGTAATTCCTTCGAGTAAGGTGCAGTGATAACCGGTTTGTTGGTTGAGTGTGGCTACAGCAATGGCTTGTTCCGGATTGAGCGTTAAGGGCTCTTCATCGAGTTCGAGGTTATCTCGCCAGGAAAGATCGACAGTGTTGACCCGTTCATCCTGGGTTATCCACGCTTTCTCCTGAAGGGCTTTCAAGGCTGGCTTACTCAGGGCTAAGCTGGTGATTTCATCTTGAGTCAGCTCCCCCTTGAGCAGGTGCTCCATGACTTTCTTCTGTGCGGGCGCGCGCTTTAGGGTATCGAGTGATGCAGAACGACCGCCCCCGGTCAGGTGCCAGAAAGTGGTGGTATTTGCCGAGATCTCAGCTCCCTTACGCAAGGCGACAGGAATGGCTTGTGAGAGCATTTGACCTAAGCTACAAAAGTAATATCTTGCAGCCCAAACGGTTAGTTTATAAAGTGAATCAGGTAGTAGCGGCTCTTCATCTAACAGTTCAATGATAGATTTTATCTGCTGAGGTGCTAAGTTACAGGTATCGGAAATGCCCGTGACCAAACCGATTAATTGCTGACGACCAAAGGGTACTTTTACTCTCATCCCTTTTTTAGGAAGGGTTGAAACGGAATCAGGTACTTTATAACTGAAGGCTTGCCGCATAGGCACAGGCAAGGCAACCTCGACAAACAGGGGCATAGGGTGACAAGATTTATCAATGGATACCACAAGTGTACCCAGCCTGGCGGTCAAGGGCTACTCTTATCTATAGACGGAGAGATCCAATGACAAGAATGATCCAAATAACCATGTTTTCACTTTTATTGATAAGCGCCCAGTTGCTTGGCGCTAGCCAAGCTTATGCTCAAATTACCCATGTGAGTATTAATCAGCGACTATCCGACTTAGGTGATTATCCTAAGTTAAGGGTTAACATTGTCTCTGGGCATGAAAATCTGGATAAAATGCAGTTTATTGCTCGTCAAGCCGGTGGTGATGAGCGCCTGATGGTTAAACCCATCAATAACTTTATGTTACTCCTGACGGGAGTCGACGATGTAATCGATCCTTCTGCACAGTTAATCGTCATGGAGTACCGGGTCAATCAGTGGCATCTGGTTAAAGTCTTCCCCCTGTTCAGTGATGAGCAGATTGTAAAAGGTGTTAGTGCTAAAACGCAACCTAAGCCTAAGGCAAAGCAGAAGCAGGTTAAACAAAAAACTGACACCGTGTCAGGTGTTGCCGGTACTCACACCACGAAAGCGACAAAGCCTGCCTCGGCCGCCGTGCTCGCAGCGCAGACAAGTAACAGCTCAACGGTCGCGGAGTTAACGCAAGAAAATTGTGAGCTCGATTACAATGGTAGCCAGACTCTGTGGCGAATGGGCAATCAATATAGTCAAGAGTGGAAGATGGGTACCTATGGTGCCATGCTTGCTATTTTCGAGGCTAACCCTAAGGCCTTTAATAAAGGCGAGATTAGTGGCCTTAGAGCCGATGTTGTCTTGCGCTGTCCATCGGTGTCACTCAAGGAAAAGTACAGCGATAATCAGGCGGCAAAAAGAATCTACGAAAAGTTATAGGCCCAAGTTAAACTTAATATTTGAAGCCATAAGTCGCAGCAGAGTTTCGCCCCGAAGGAGATAGGGGAGGCTCTGGAGGCACTAGGGATGATGACTAGTTTTATCTATTCGACCTCCTTTTGGTGGGACTTCTAGTCCCGTTTTTCTCTTGTATCTCTTTTCCATATCCTGTATTATCTCGCGCCTAATATTTTATTAACTTCATGTGGTGTCCGACTTCGGGTTGGGAGAGCGACATGGCCTTCAACTTAGAGGTAATCCAAATGAAAGCAGGTATCCATCCTGAATATGCAGAAATCACTGCAACTTGTACTTGTGGTAACGTAATCAAAGTAAATTCAACTGCAGGTAAAGCTCTGCACTTGGACGTATGTGGTGCATGTCACCCTTTCTACACTGGTACACAGAAAGTTGTGGACACTGGTGGACGTATCGACAAGTTCAACAAGCGCTTCGGTGCGCTTGGTAAGAAGTAACTTTTACTTTAAAAGTATTTCTACAATGAATTTTGAAAAGGCGCCTTTATGGCGCCTTTTTTGTTATTCTCGTGTAATACCAATCAGTGTAAAGATGTGTTCGCTCAGCGAGAATTTAGCGCTTCAGAGGCAAGGCAACGATTAAAGAGCATGTCACAAGGAGGTCTCATGAATACATTTCAATTGCCGCCCTCATTAAAATCACTGACTAGCATGCTTTTTCTGGCTATCAGCCTAATTATCCCCTCTGCTACTCAAGCTGCGCAGGCAAAGCTAACTCAACAAGAGATTAAAGAGCAGGATGCCGTGATGACGCCTGCCTTATGTGCTCCCACCCACTATGATGAGCAGGTTGAACTTAAATACGTTAATGATGGCGATACCATCACGTTGAAAGATGGGCGCCTAGTACGTCTTATTGGCGTAGATTCGCCAGAGATAGATTTTAAGTTACCTGAACTGTCAGAGGCATACGCGAAAGAATCGCGGCAGTTTTTGCAAAAATATCTCAAACCCGGCCAGGTATTGAACTTGTTCTTCGATCAAAAGAGACTGGATCCCTATGGCCGCACTTTGGCCTATGTTTATACTGAAAGTGGAGAGCATCTTCAGGAGCTTCTATTAAGTCATGGTTTCGCTAAGGCTCGGGTTTACCAGAATGATTATTTCTGGAAGTGCTTAAATCGGCTAGAGCTAGCTGCCAAAGATAAGAAGTTGGGGTTATGGTCACATCCTGACTATCGCGCCAAAACGGTTGACGAGTTAGGCAGGAGCGATCGTAATCGATGGGGAGAGGTCAAAGGCGTCGTTACCGGATATGAAAGAAAAAGCCAATATTTGTGGCTCATATTAGATGAAAAGTTCTATGTCGGCATACCTAGAGCCGAATCTGGTAAATTTAGCAACATTTTGAACCTTAACTTGCTTGAAAGCCCAGTAATTGTCCGTGGTTCGTTGTATTATTCCTACAAAAAATGGCAGTTGATCACGAGTCATCCCTCGCAGATAAGTTTGCAAAATAGACCTTAGAGCAATACTTTCTAACTTCTGCTGAATTTTCCTAATCTTATGTTTAAAAAGTGTGTCATTTCGAGTATCTTAGCCCAATCAGTCCCCTTCATCTTTTAATGCCTAAAGAGTCGGGAGATTGCAGACCTCTATGAAAAGTTAACTTGTCGCATTTTCAGGATTAAAAAAATGTCAGATCTTCGTCAACAAGCCCTCGATTATCATGAATTCCCAGTACCAGGTAAAACCGCTGTTTGCCTGACTAAACCAGCAGAAACCAGTATGGATCTCGCGCTTGCTTATAGCCCGGGTGTTGCAGAGCCTGTACGTGAAATTGCTGCTAATCCTGATGATGCTTATCGTTATACGGCGAAGGGCAATACCGTCGCTGTTATCTCAAATGGTACTGCCATTTTGGGGTTAGGCAACTTGGGGCCGTTAGCTTCTAAGCCTGTTATGGAAGGCAAGGCATTGCTATTCAAGCACTTTGCTAATATTGATGCGACTGACATTGAAGTAAAACATCGTACAGCCGAAGAGTTTATCAATACCGTTGAAGCCATTGCCGATACATTTGGTGGAATTAACCTCGAAGATATCAAGGCCCCTGAGTGTTTCGAAATTGAGAAGGCATTGATCGAGCGTTGCAACGTACCTGTGTTCCACGACGATCAACACGGTACGGCCATCGTTACTGCGGCGGGTATGATCAACGCGCTTGAAATTCAGGGAAAAGAGATAGATAAGGCGATCTTTGTCTGTATGGGCGCCGGGGCTGCGGCTATCGCGTGTATGACAATGCTGGTTAAGTGTGGCGTTCAGCGTGAAAATGTCTATATGCTTGACAGGAAAGGGGTTATTCACACCCGTCGTGAAGATATCAATGAGTATAAGGCATTATTTGCCAACAATACCGATAAGCGTACCCTGCAAGAAGTCATTAAAGGCGCCGATGCGTTCTTAGGCCTGTCGGGCCCGGATGTACTTGCTGCCGAAGATGTTGCTTTGATGGCGGATAAACCAGTTATCTTTGCTTGTTCAAATCCGGATCCAGAGATTAGACCCGAGATTGCACATGATGTTCGTAAAGACTTGATCATGGGGACTGGCCGCAGCGATTACCCTAACCAAGTCAACAATGTACTTTGTTTTCCGTTCATTTTCCGAGGCGCGCTGGATGTTAGGGCTTCGAAAATTAACGATGAGATGAAGATTGCAGCGGTTAATGCCATTGCGGCACTGGCTAGAGAGAAGGTCCCGGCTTCGGTCTTAGCGGCATATCCTGACGTTAGTGAATTAAACTTTGGTCCCGATTATGTGATCCCTAAACCAATGGATCCACGCTTGCTGTCTAATGTTGCTAAAGCAGTGGCCCAAGCAGCCATCGATTCTGGTGTCGCTGCCATCGACACTTTGCCGGATAATTACATGCTGTAATTTTTCCGTTTGAGATGAAAGGGGCCTTTGGGCCCCTTTTTGTTTTTCTGATTACAACTTTTAACTCTCTGAAAATATTATTTAATACAGGATTTATCATTGTTCTGGCCGCGATCTTTAATTTTGGCTGTCGAGCTGTGGCAGATAATTATCGTTGTGAAGAGTAAGATTTGTTTGTATTGTGGGATTTTAAGCGTTAACTAAAATTTAACGTTATGGCCAGCTGAATCCAGATTTCTGACATTAATAATAATAAATTCTGCGGGAAAGCGGATAATGAAACTAACACAAATTTTGACCAGAAAACTCACAGGGTTTTGGTTACTGTCTCTTGCAGCGGTAGCTTTTATATTTCTGCTTACCGCCTTTGTCAGTTTTGCACAGCTGACCTATAAGTTTCAGCAACAAAAAGTGTCAGAGCTTGAGTCTATGCTTGTGCATCATTACGAGCACGACAGTAACAGAGCCCTATCCTCTTGGCTCCCCTCTATTTTGACGGCCTATAAGGCGTCGAAATTTAAACTGCTGGAAAATGGTCAACCTATCTATGAGTATCAAGCGGATGGTGCTGATAAAGGCCATGTTACTTACGAGAGCGTGCTGATCGAAGAGCGGCATATTAAGCTCTCCATGACTCTCCCACAGCCGTTTCAAATGTATGACTTAAGCTGGTATGAGCTCCTCATCCTGTCTGGTGGCATCATATCTGTGGCATTTTTTGTTCGATTTGGGCATCAATGGTTGTCAGTGCAGTTGGTGGGGATCGAAGACTTAGCGGCTCGAAGTAAGCTTATTTTAAACAATGAATATGAGCAGGCGCTCGCTGAAAAGGGCCATGGTAAACCCAGGATGATTAATCGTGCCCTGACTCATATGCTGCTAGAACTCGATGATGCCCAAAAGCAGAGGGCGAGGTTCGACCAATTTATTCGTTCGAATACCTTTCTCGATCCTGAAACGGGAATTGGTAACCGACTATTTTTGAAGAATCGCTTAGATGCACTGAGTAATGCTCGTGGAATGATGGCTCCAGGAGTGATGTTTTTGCTGGAGATGGAAGATCTCGATCTCTTGCAGCAGGAGTTAGCCGACGAGTCGATAGAGGCGCTGTTGCTACAGACCATCAATGATATTAATCAGATATTAGATACACAGGCTAACAGCATATTTGCTCGACGTTCCTATAATCAGTTCGCCATCGTTGTGCCACAGATCTCCTTGAAAGATGCTGAAAAATTAGCGGTTAAACTGCTTAAGGTGTGCTTGAGTCAAGCGCTACCGGCAACGCAAAATAGTGATGATTTCTATCATATCGGTGTCGCCTACTTTAAGGTGGGTGAGACTAAAGAGCAGTTGCTGGATGAGTCAGAGCGGGCGCTGAGGGCGGCTCAATTTCAAGGAACCAGTGGTTGGTTTATGTATGATAAAGGGGCCGTAGACGAAGAGTTTGCCAAGGGATCCGTTCGCTGGCGAAGCTTCCTCGAATATGCTCTCGTTAATCGGCGGCTGGTCGTTTTTTCTCAGCCCGTAGTCGATAGTGATATGGAGACGCATCATTTCGAAATATCGAGTCGTATCCGTGATAATCAGGATAACTTAATCAGGGCGACGCTCTATATCCCTATGGCGATTAAGTGTGGTCTCACGCCTCAGTTTGAGAGGCAAGTGATTGAGACCGTGTTGTTTGACCTGCTCAGTGACCGCAGCGATACAAGAACAAGATACAGTGTGAATTTGAGCCTGGATACCTTATTAAGCCGGGCCTTTATCCGCTGGCTTAAAACCACCTTGCTCGAATATCGTCACTTGACCTCCAGACTTATATTCGAAGTTAATGAAGATATCGTTGTTCATCATAGGGAGCAGCTAAAAGATCGTCTTGATATGATCAGAAAGATGGGGGCGAGTCTCTGTGTCGATAAGGTGGGGCAAGAGGTCGTCAGCACTCAATATATCAAAGAGTGTCATTTCGACCTGATTAAGCTTCATCGATCAATCGTTCGTCAGATTCATTTAAGGCAGGAGAATCAATTGTTTGTCCGCAGTCTGATCGGCGGCTTATATCGCACCGATGTTCAGGTATTTGCCGATGGTATAGAATCATTTGAGGAGTGGCAAACCTTGAAAATCTTGGGCGTCAGCGCCGGGCAGGGGAGTATTTTCAGCGATCCTATAGAAGAGGTCTAGTTTGACTCTAAACCTAGAGTGTGTGCCCTTAAAGCTGCATGTTGTTTACATAAATAGGACTGTTGATTTGGTTCTATTTGCGTTGCTATCTGGTTTGTTGGATGTGCATGGCTTGTGATATCCAAATAACAAGCCTATTTAAAATCTATATAGCAGTGTTTTATCTATAAAATTATAAGATTAGTCGTTACAATGAGCGTAATAAAATTGACGCTCGCCGTGTATTTTTATACAAGGGGAGCTATTTGTGTACGCAGTTAGTTGCAATTGTTTCCGGACTCTCTCAACTTAAGATACACATCGGGTAAGTGGGTAAAGGGATTATAGGCATTCTTTGATGGGAAAGAGTCTTCTTAGCAGATTGGCTTTCTGGCAGAAATCTAATTCAAAAATCAAAATAGGCATCTATGTCTGTTCTGATAAGCTTATTGTTTATCGGGCCATTGATGATTCCGACAATGCGGATGAGCATAAAGCGACCTATGAGTTTGCATTCGATGGCATTAATTGGTCAGGGGTCTTTGCACAGATAGCAAAGCTGTTTGCGCCAGCTCAGCTTCAGATAACCTTGTGCTCCTCTTTTTATCAGCTCCTGCTCGTCGATAAGCCCAATGTTGAATCTGAAGAGATGACGCAGGCCTTGCTTTGGTCTGTCAAAGATATGGTGAGCCAGCCTGTCACTGATATTCACCTGGATTATTTCGAACCTCCATTACCAAGTAATACCAAATTAAATGTTGTCGTTGTCGAAAAGGCTGCTTTGAGCGCCTTAGTGTTAGCGGCGAAAGATCACGATATGGAAGTCGTGGGAATAAATATTGAAGAGATGGCGGTGACCAACCTATTCACCGAAGAAGCTCAGGCGAGACTGGTATTGAGTCATGCCTCCGGTCAGGAGCTGTTGTTGACTGTCGTCAGGCAGGGTGAGTTATATATGCAGCGACGAGTGAGGGGATTTAATCAGCTCGATAGTGTAACTGCCGAGGACCTTGCGTTTGGGATGGCCGATAACCTAAGCCTGGAGCTACAGAGATCCATGGATTATTTTGAGAGCCAATTGCGTCAGGCTCCGGTGGCATCGATTGAGTTGTTGATCAATGGTCATGTCGGAAAACTTGCCGAGCTGGTTAGTGCTAACTTTAACCAAAAGGTTAATGCGATCGAAGCTGACTCTGTTGAGGCTAAAATGGCTGCCCTGGCTCTGGATGAGTTTAGTCGAGATGAGTCGGCAGAAAGAGGCATGAATCCATGACGATGAAGACCAGAGTTAACCTCTTTTCTGCTTCACTTTTGCCACCTGAGCTGAGGTTATCATTCAATAACCTTGCTCTGCTATTGTTGGTTTTAGTTGGCCTGTTCACCATAGCCAGCGGGGTCAGTTATGCGTTAGTTTCGGGTCTTGAGACCGATAAAACTGAACTGAGCATGCAAAAGCGTAATCTGGACAATCAAAAGCAAGAGCTTGAGGCCACGCTCGCCAATCGCGCGCCGGATTCAGCGCTTGTCGATGAAGTCGATCTTCTGTCTCAACAGGTAGAGCTGAAACGTATGCTACTCGGAGAGTTAAGCCAAAGAGAAGCCTTGACCAGTCACGGTTATTCTACTTTGATGAAAGATCTTGCTCGAGTTGCTAATAGCAATATCTGGCTTAGCAGAATTCAGGTAGATAATAATAGCTTTATTTTCGAAGGCTTTAGCTCCGCGCCTCACAGCGTTCCACTTTGGGTCGAACGCCTGAAATTAACCGACACGCTCAAGGGGCATGCATTTGCTTCGATGACCATGAACCGTGGGGAAGGCAAGCCATTAGCATTTACCCTGACCAGCAAAGCGGGCGAGAGTGTGGAGAGTAACCAATGAAGCAGAGATGGCAAGCATTAGGTGAGCGCTTCGATCTGTTGAGTCAGCGTGAAAGGGTGATGGTGGCAACCGCTGCCTTTGTTGTGATCGGCATGCTTTGCTACCTGCCGCTCGAGTCTCTATTATTGAAATATAACTCCCTGTCTAAACAGATAACGGCGATCGCTGCAGAAAATAACATATCGCAGCAACAGATTGAGTTATATGAGCAACGCTTAGCTCAAGATCCCAATGATGAGTACAATAACCGCCTTCAGGTTCTCAAACAGCAGAGTGCAGATCTCGATGACCAGCTGTCATTTCAGATGGTCGATATGATCCCTGCGGATCATATGCCTACGCTGTTGAGTCAGCTATTAGGCAAGGTGACAGGTATAAAGTTACAGGAGTTTACGTCTATTGCGCCGACTCCGCTTCTGGCTCTCGATGATGAGAAGAAAACGAATCTATATAGCCATGGTATCCGCCTCAAATTAGAGGGGGATTATTTCTCTTTGCTGAAGTTTATCGAAGCCGTTGAAAGTATGCCCAATAAGCTTTACTGGAAACAGATGGATTACAAGGTTGAGGAGTATCCCGGCGCCATCGTCGTTTTGGAACTTTACACCATCAGTGTCAATAAGGACTTCATCAGTGTTGCAAATTAAGGTGAGCTCACTCTTCTCAGTATTCGTGTCACTGCTGGTGCTAGTGACGAGCACTGTCCATGCTGAGACATTACGTGACCCAACGCGGCCGGGCAGAGGCGCAGTCATTACTGACACCAGAGTGGCTGGGCAAGCCAACGCTTTGGTACTCCAGAGTGTCATGAAGGGGGAAACCTCATCTCATGCTGTGATCAACAATAAGATCTTTGTCTTAGGTGATAGGGTGCAGGGTGTGAAAATCGTTAGAATAGACTCAAATTCGGTGTCCTTGGCCGATGGACGTAAATTGAAAATGTACCAAGCAATAACAGAGACAAAGGGAAATAAATTCAAATGAGAGCGATTAACATTATTACGCCTCTGATAGCGCTTTTGTTGGCAGCCTGCCAAACAACAGACAGGCCACAACCGATAGAATCGAAGCAAGTTTTGTCAGATTCGGTACTCGCTGAGCAGAACAAAACCAAGACACCACCTCCTGCTGTCATGCCCCATGCCATTCAAAAAGAGTTGGCATCGAAAGAGCTACTCAGTGGTTTGTCTCCAGTGGTGAGAACGGAACGTCGCTTCGATGTATCGGCCAATGATGTCGATGCTAAGGTATTTTTCCCTAGTCTGGTACAAGGTTCACCCTTGAGTGTTGCCGTTCACCCTGGGGTGACCGGGACGATTTCACTCTCGCTGAAGGGGGTTACGCTCAGTGAGGCCCTTCAGGTCGTGGAAGATATCTATGGCTATGAAGTCAGCCGTGAAGGCAGAATTTTGCGCATTTTCCCCTCGGGCATGCGCACCGAAACTTTTCCGTTGAACTACCTGTATATGGAACGTCAGGGCTTGTCGTTGACCTCGGTTAACTCGGGTCGCATATCCGATAATAACAACTCAAATTCGAGTGGCAGCAACAATAACAATAATAACAGTAGCAATAATAACTCTTCGAATAATAGTTCCGATCAAAGCGGTAACAGCAACAGTAATGATACGACAAACGGCACCTTCATTCGCTCTACCACAAAGACAGATTTTTGGGGAGAGTTAGAGAAGACTCTGGTCTCTATTGTGGGCAGCACTGGTGGCGGACGTCAGGTCGTTGTAACGCCACAAGCCGGCTTGGTAACGGTTCGTGGTTATCCTAATGAGTTAAGACAAGTACGCACCTTCCTACAAACTGCTGAAACTCACCTGCAGCGTCAGGTCATTCTGGAAGCGAAGATTTTAGAAGTGACGCTTTCTGATGGTTATCAACAGGGGATCCAATGGGATAACGTGCTCGGCCATGTGGGAAATACCGATATTAGTTTCGGCACCAGCAAGAACAGCGAAGGGATGGGCGATCTAATTAGTAATGCCATCGGTGGCGTGACCTCATTAAACATCAAGGGGTCTAATTTCACTACCATGATCAACCTGCTCGATACTCAGGGCGATGTCGATGTGCTTTCGAGCCCCAGGGTAACGGCGTCAAATAACCAAAAAGCGGTCATTAAAGTCGGTACAGATGAATACTTCGTAACTGATGTGTCATCGACAACCGTTGCCGGAACGACTCCTGTGACGACACCTGAAGTTGAATTAACACCATTTTTCTCGGGCATAGCACTGGATGTGACTCCGCAAATTGATGGTGAAGGCAATATCTTATTGCATATTCATCCTTCGGTTATCGATATTAAAGAGCAGACTAAAGTCGTTAAGATCTCGGAAAACTCTCTTGAGCTACCATTGGCTCAGAGTGATATTCGTGAATCTGACACTGTGATTAAAGCCAAAACCGGTGATGTGGTGGTTATCGGTGGTCTGATGAAGAGTGAGAACATTGAGGTCGAATCTAAGGTGCCGCTCCTTGGCGATATTCCTCTGCTTGGCGAACTCTTCACCAACAGATCAAAGTCACTTAAGAAAACGGAGCTTGTTATCTTACTTAAGCCAACGGTTGTCGGTGCCGATACCTGGAAACAGGAGTTACAAAAATCCAAGGCGCTATTGGATCGCTGGTACCCGGAAGAAAATGAAAACGGACAAGGGCAGTAAGTTTTGTATCTGCAACACTTCGGGTTGGCGGAAACCCCGTTTTCGCTGACGCCCAATACCGAGTTCTTCTTCGGATTAGCGCCTCATGTTGAGGCGTTACAGGTTCTTCAAACTGCACTGCAAACTGGTGAAGGATTTATTAAAGTTACCGGTGAGGTGGGGACGGGCAAAACCCTCATCTGCCGAAAGTTAATCAATGAACTTCCCAAACGATTTCATTGTGCCTATCTGCCCAACCCCTATCTTTCTCCTGCCGAACTAAGGTGGGCTGTAGCCCTCGAATTGGGGCTTAAATATTCTGCCGATATCGACCAGATGCAACTTACCGGGCTGATACAGCAACAGTTACTGGCTCTGTGTGCCCATGGTCACTCCATCGTATTAGTACTCGATGAAGCGCAAGCCTTGCCAGATGAGAGCCTCGAGGCATTGCGTCTGTTTACCAATTTGGAAACTGAGAGCCGCAAGTTGTTGCAGGTGGTGCTGTTTGCCCAGCCTGAGTTAGACCAGAGGCTGAGCTTGCATAACTTTCGACAATTAAGGCAGAGGATCACCTTTAGTTACAGCCTGAGACCTTTGACCTTAGGTGAGGCCGAAGCCTATGTGCAGCACCGATTGTCGGTTGCTGGCAGAGTGGGTAAGCCCTTGTTTACCCCTAGAGATACACGCTTGCTGGCCAAGGCATCTAAAGGGATCCCCAGATTGATTAATATTTTGGCTCATAAGGCATTATTGCTCAGCTTTGGCGAGGGATCACACCAGGTCGAATATCGGCACGTGAAGGCTGCAATTGTAGATACAGAGGATACGAAACTGGGTTTTCAAGCTAATTGGTTGTGGTTTATGGGATTTGGCATGATGTCAATGTTAGCGGGTGCTGGCCTTCATCTGTTTTATGGAGGCATATCATGAGCGTGATCAATACCATGCTTAAAGATTTAGATAAGCGTCAACAGTCTCACGAACTGGAGAATTTACATGTGGCACCGGTGCAATATCAAAGCGCCACGCCTTCAAAGCTTCCCTGGATATTATTGGGCCTGGTCTCCCTTGTCTTAGTGTCTGGTATCGTTTTCAGTTGGGAGAGATTGACCGCTAAGGTGTCTGACGATGCAGCGGTACTCTTAGTCGATACTCATGTTGCAGATAATCCGGCTGTAGATACTCCTGTTGCCGATAGTAAGTCGACTGAAAACAATAGCGCTGATATCAAGCTTGCTGAGAACACTGCACCTGAGTATAAGTCCGGTGCACTAAAGGAGTCTGCCTCCACATCAGTGGCCTCTATTTCGACTGACACTGATAAGCGGGTGTCATCTGAGGTCAAGGCTGGTGTTGATAAGGCTGGTGTAAATGATATTACAAAAAGTGAGCAGCGACTAACTCAACTGCCTGCTATTCCTGAGCAAAAACGCCCGTCTGAGAGCGCAGTGATAATCAAAGAGCAAGCGCCAGCCGAAAAAGAACAATCCATTATAGTTAACAATAAACAGAGTACGACTTCGACGCCTATATCTCAGTCCGTTAAAGCCGAAGCACCAGTGGCTCGCTCAAGCAATAATGGTTCAATGGCTGTGACTGAAGTGAAGCTGTCTGATGAACAGTTAGCGCAGAAGAGGCTCATGTTGGCGAGCGAGGCGGAGCGGCAGGGAGAGCAAAATAATGCCATTATTTATTATACTGAAGCCCTTGCACTCAACCCCAAACTGCATCAGGCAAGAAAGCAGCTGGCCGCGTTATATTATGGTAAAAGTAGGCTGGATCTTGCCGCCGATCTATTAAGGCAAGGGATAAGTCTGTTTCCTGGAGAATTTGATTATCTCTTGCTACTCGCTCGCGTTCAGCAGGCATCGGGTAACAAGACACAAGCCTTATCCACCCTTAGTCAGATCCCCGATAGTAGCTCGCTGGCAAGACAGAAGTGGGTCGAACAGAGTAGCCTGGCGCAAGAGGTCAGTGATTTTGCTTTAGCCGAACAGGGTTACCGGAATTTACTCTCTGGGGAAACTAATCAGGCCAGATGGTGGATGGGGCTAGCCTATTCGCTGGATGCACAGACAAAGTATAGCGCCGCTAAGGATGCCTACAGACAGGCTGTCTTATACAAGTCGGTGCCTAGGAAGGGCTTGTCGGCGCAGGCATTGGATTATATTGAAAATAGATTGGCGCAGTTAGGAGAGATTGAGTGAAACCAAAATTAAAGATGCGTCTGGGTGATCTCTTAGTACAGGAGCAGATCATCAGCGAGCCTCAGTTAATGGAGGCTTTGACCGAACAGCGAAGCACCGGCAAGAAGCTGGGGCGTACCCTGATCGATCTCAACAGTATCTCCGAAGAGCAGCTACTCAGGTTTCTGTCTCAACAGCTGCACATCCCTTTTATCGATATCAGTAAGCGACCTATTCCTCCGGAAGTTGTTAACCTGTTGCCTGAGGTTCAGGCTCGTCGTTTTCGTGCGCTTGTCGTAGAAGATAATGGCGATCGTGCCTTGGTGGCCATGAGCGATCCCGCCGATCTTCAGGCGATGGATAACCTCGAAGTTTTGCTCAGTCCTAAAAGACTAGAGATCGCAGTCGTTACCGAGGGCCAGCTGCTCGATGCCTTCGATAATATCTACCGCAGGACCGATGAAATTGCTCAAATTGCGGGCAAGCTCGAAGAGGAATATGCCGCCGATGATCAATTCGATCTAGCGAGCTTAACCGACGGCGATAGCGATAACGAGACCACAGTTGTTAGGTTGCTGCAGTCGATATTCGAAGATGCGGTGCAGATGCGTGCGTCGGATATTCATATCGAACCCGGTGACAAGGTGCTGCGGATAAGGCAGCGTATCGATGGCCAGCTGCACGAAAATATTCTGCCGGAGGCGAGTATCGCCGCAGCCTTAGTATTAAGGTTGAAGTTGATGGCGGGCCTGGATATCTCTGAGAAGCGGTTGCCTCAGGATGGCCGCTTCCATATGGAGATTAAAGGGCATCAGATAGATGTTCGTATGTCGACTATGCCTATTTACCATGGTGAGTCTGTGGTGATGCGTCTGCTGGATCAATCGGCAGGCTTGTTGACCCTGAATGAGACCGGTATGCCACCGGAGATTTTGGATAGGGTCCGAAAGCAGATTAAACGCCCCCATGGCATGTTACTGGTCACCGGGCCAACGGGTAGCGGTAAGACCACCACACTTTATGGTGTCTTGAGTGAACTCAACACCGCAGACCGCAAAATAATCACGGTCGAAGATCCGGTGGAGTACCAACTCCCCAGAATTAACCAGGTACAGGTAAACCATAAGATAGGCTTAGACTTCTCTAACGTACTGAGAACTACTCTGCGTCAGGATCCCGATATCATCATGGTCGGTGAGATGCGTGACCAAGAGACCGTAGAGATCGGTTTGCGAGGCGCATTGACCGGTCACTTCGTACTATCGACCTTGCACACTAACGATGCGGTCACCAGTGCGCTCCGTTTGCTGGATATGGGGGCGGCGAGTTATCTGGTCGCCAGTGCGCTGAGGGTGATTATTGCCCAGCGTCTGGTGAGGCGGGTGTGTCAAAACTGCGCCAGAGAGTATGAATTGACAGCTCAGGACAGGGCGTGGCTCAACAGCACCAGCCAGCAAGACTTCTCTCAGGCAAAATTCAAAATTGGCTCCGGCTGCCAAAGTTGTAACGGTAGCGGTTACCGGGGACGAATTGGTGTATTTGAGATCCTTGAACTCGATGAGGCGATGATCGATGCCATGCGCACGGGTAATCCCCAGGACTTTGCCCGCGCCGCATACTTAAGCCCTAACTTTACTCCGTTGGCCGTGTCTGCCTTTAAGTATCTGTCCGAGGGTATGACGACTATCGAAGAGGTGGCTAAACTGGTAGAGGATCTCAGTGATAACGAGTCCCCGATATCCGTAAGCCAACCCCAAGGAACTGAGTTTTAATAGCAATCGGGATGAATGCCGTTAAAGGCAACCTGGATTTATGCTTACAGAAGCAGTGACTGTGAGTAACAGAGAGTAATTGAACATGGTAACAGCTTATGGCTACCTATAAATATCGTGGGCGGGATGCACAGGGACAGCAAGTGACCGGTATGGTCGATGCGGCCTCTGAGAGTGCGGCTGCCGATCAGTTGATGTCTCGCGCAGTGATCCCATTAGAGCTCAATGAGGCTAAGGAGAAGCGAGAGTTTTCCTTGGCTTCTCTGTTTAAGGGAAAAGTATCACTCGATGAGCTGCAGATCTTCTCCAGGCAGATGTACTCGCTGACCCGTTCGGGGATCCCTATTCTCAGAGCCATTGCCGGACTCTCGGAAACGACACACTCACAGCGAATGCGGGATGCGCTTAACGATATCTCTGAGCAGCTCACCTCGGGCAGGCCATTGTCATCGGCGATGAATCATCACCCGGATGTGTTCGATGCGTTGTTTGTCTCTATGGTCCATGTCGGTGAGAATACCGGTAAGCTTGAAGATGCCTTTATTCAACTCTCGGGCTATATCGAACGTGAGCAGGAGACCCGTCGACGGATCAAGGCGGCAATGCGTTATCCCATCTTTGTCCTGATTGCCATCGCTCTGGCCATGGTGATCCTCAATATTATGGTGATCCCCAAATTTGCCGAGATGTTCTCCCGTTTCGGGGCCGATCTTCCCTGGGCGACCAAGGTGCTTATCGGCACATCCAACCTGTTTGTTAACTATTGGCCCGTCATGCTGGTAGGCCTCATAGGTACCTTTATCGGTATTCGTTACTGGCATAGCACAGAGAAAGGGGAGAAACAGTGGGATAGCTGGAAGCTGCATATTCCGGCTGTGGGCAGCATCATCGAGCGTTCGACTCTGTCACGTTATTGTCGAAGCTTCTCCATGATGCTGAGCGCGGGGGTGCCTATGACACAGGCTCTCAGTCTAGTTGCCGATGCGGTCGATAATGCCTATATGCACGACCGAATTGTGGGGATGCGCCGTGGCATCGAGTCAGGTGACTCTATGCTGAGGGTATCGAATCAAAGTCAACTGTTTACCCCTTTGGTGCTTCAGATGGTTGCCGTGGGTGAAGAGACAGGTCAGATAGATCAGCTGCTCAACGATGCTGCCGACTTCTATGAAGGTGAGGTCGATTACGATCTGAAAAACCTGACCGCCAAGCTGGAACCTATCTTGATCGGATTTGTGGCAGGGATCGTGCTTATATTGGCACTAGGCATATATCTACCTATGTGGGATATGCTCAACGTTGTCAAAGGCGGTAGCTAGTCATGCTGACTTTGCTTATGGGAGACCGCTAGCCATGCAAAGCCAACAGCAGGCCGATGGTGAGTTGGTGCAGATGTTTGGCAAGGTGATAGCTATCGTTCTGCTTCTCACATTGCTTAGCATATTGGGATTTCGTTATTTCGGCTCTGTAGACAAAATCAGTGCCCAGGGGCTTAGAGTCGATCATACCAAGATGCTTAATGTACTGGCTATGGTCAAGGCGCAGTGGCTGGCAAAGGGGCGACCATCCGAGATGAGACTGGAGTGGGATGGCTTAGACTTTGCAACCCAGGAAAAACATGTTTCGGTGGATCAGAACCTGGTTAAAATGAGCTCCGGTGGCTGGCCTCTGCCCGATACAGCCGATTCAGTGGGCTGTAAGCAGCTTTGGCGTCAATTGTTAGGGCGGGAACCTGTTGAGCAACAGCTTGTAACGCAACTCAGCTCTGAGGGAGATGTTTGTAGTTTTGTTGCTAAAAATGCGGATCGATTAAGTTATCAGCTGACCACCGGGCGCGTTATTTTTTTGACGAATGAGTAAATTTAGCAAATTCATGGGTTTCTAAAATTTGGCGAACTGTTAGAATTATAAAATTAGATATGGGGCGATATATGCGGATAAAAAATCAGATGCAGAATAGAATAAATCGTAAGCAGCATGGTTTCTCATTAATTGAGCTTGTGATTGTAATTGTGATCTTAGGCCTGTTAGCAGCGACCGCAATTCCACGCTTTCTCAATGTCACCGACGATGCTGAAGATGCCAGCTTAGAAGGTGTTACAGGCGGCTTAGCTACGGCCGTAGGCTTCGTCCGTGCCCAGTGGGAAGTGGATGGCCGCAGTAACAGTACAGTTATTCTGGATGGAACTAGCGTCTCTCTTGATACACGTTTTGGCTATCCAACAGGTACCGGCCCAAATGGCACTGATGTCACAGCGATGAATGACAATCGTTGTCAGCAAGTATTTAACTCTGTATTGCAGAGTGCTCCACGAAATGTTCAATATACAGATGATGCCCGTAACCAACGTTACACAGTGAGAATGCTTGCAGGTGTAGGTGGAACGGCAACAGATTTAAATGGCCAGACTGTGACTGGTATCGATCTCTGTGTGTACCATCAGATAGCTTCGCTGGCATTAGATCCTAATACAGGTATCCCTACTCAGACTCCTGATCTAAATGTGGGTAAGGGAATCACTTATAACCCAGGCACAGGTACAGTTGTTAGTTTTACCAACTAAATTATTTCATGCTGTAAAGCAGCTGAAATGGTTTTTGAATTAAATCGTTATTTGAATTGAACAGTAGCAGACATTGTTACTGAACTTGAAAACAGAAAGGTCAAGACTGTGAAAAAACAAAATGGTTTTACGCTAATCGAATTAGTGGTCGTTATCATCATTCTAGGTATTCTTGCGGTTACCGCAGCACCTAAATTTATTAACCTACAGGCAGATGCTAAAGCATCTACCGTATCAGGCTTAGAGGCTGCAGTTAAAGGAGCAGATACATTAGTTTATTCAAAATCTTTGATTGCTGGTAATGAAAAGAAAGATGCGGCAGCTGGTGTTGAGGTAACTGTTGATTCATCTGGAACGAAAGTATTGCTGAATGTGGGTCATATCAAGCCTGTTTGGACTGGTGCGCTTAAAAATGCACTTGATATTGATGTTGCTGCTAGTGGTACGACTACAGAGTGGTTGTATGAAGAAGATACTAACATCGTATATTTGTATCCTCAAGGAAGTAAGGCTCCTGACGCGGATTCTGGTGAGTGCTATGTTAAGTTTGAAAACTCATTAAAAGCCGATGGCTCTGGTGACAATAAATTTGAGATCTCTAGTCTAACGACTGGGTGCTAAAAGGGTTGTATATGAAAAAGCAAAATGGTTTTACATTAATCGAGTTAGTGGTCGTTATTATAATTTTAGGTATTCTTGCGGTAACCGCCGCACCTAAGTTTATCAACCTACAATCGGATGCTAAAGCGTCTACTGTTTCAGGCTTGGAAGCGGCTATAAAAGGTGCAGATAGTTTAGTTCACTCTAAATCTTTGATTGCCGGTAATGAGAAAACAGTTAGTACTGCTACTCCTGCTCCAACAGTTACTGTTGCAACAGGAACAACAGTGACTCTAAATTATGGTCATGCCACACCAGTGTGGACAGGTAGCATGGCAAATATGTTAGATATTGATGCCGCAAGCTCAGGCACAACAACCGAGTGGTTGTATGTGGAAGATTCCACCTCTAAGAGTATCTACTTCTACCCCAAAGGTGGAGTCAGCCCTAAAGCTACTCCAACGGCTGGTACTTGTTATGTGCAATATGTTAATGCACTGACAGCTTACGGTCCGATTACTGTCAATAAAGTAGTGACAGGCTGTTAAAGATTAAATAGTAAGAAAAGGCCTGCCTAGCAGGCCTTTTTTGTATCTAAACATCTAAATTTTTTATTTATTTGCCATACTTATTAAGTTGTTGGACACTAGAAGTACGAGCTTCGAGCTTCGAGCTTAAAAGTTAAACTTAAAACTTAAAACTTAAAACTTAAAACTTAAAACTTAAAACTTAAACCTTAAAACTTAAAACTAAGAGTTTCCCGGACACTGAATGCAAGCAGCGCTGCGACACAAAGGCTTTACCTTGGTAGAGCTGGTTACCACCATCATGTTAATTGCCATCCTCTCTGTGGTGGTGTTGCCGCGCCTGATAACAAGCTCAAGCTACAGTGCGTTCACCCTGCGGGATGAGTTTGTATCTGAGCTTCGCAAGGCGCAGCTGATGGCGATGAATAATGGGGATCGCTGTTATCGTATCGCAGTAGATACAACGGGCTATCAACTACAGGGCTTTAAATCCATGACCTGCACAGGTACAGCTGAGTTGACTGAGACCAAACAGAAATTTGAAGGGCGCGCCAGTCTGGCATTGAATAGTGACAACTCAACTAGTTTCAACGTGAATTTCGACAGGCTGGGGATCGCTAGCTTAGGCTGCAGCGGAGCTTGTATCAAGGTGATCGCCGATGAGCCCTTAATCATCAGTATCGAGAGTCAGGGGTATATTCATGGCCGTTAACTCTGGTAAGACTCATAAACTGGGGCCCATTGTAAAGAATCGTTCGAAAGGCTTTACCTTGGTGGAACTTGTGGTTGGCATGGTGGTGCTGAGCATCGCCTTGGTCATGCTGACCAGTATGCTGTTTCCTCAGGCCGAGCGCGCCGCCGAGACACTTCACAGGGTGCGCTCTGCCGAGCTGGCCCACTCGGTGATGAATGAGATCTGGGGTAAGCGCTACGATCAAAACACTAACCCCAACGGCGGCGTCCCCGCTTGTGGTGCATCTCCAAGATCTGATTTGGGATTGCCTGCGGGTAAGAAGTGTACCGCTCTGGGAGATCTAGGCCCGGATACTGGTGAGACCCGTAACAGTTATAATGATGTCGATGATTATGATGGCCTGAATCAGACTAGTCTGATGTTGAATGCTGCTTCTAGTACAGATACCTACGCCAGTCGTTATCCTAATTACCTGCTTGCGGTTGCCGTGACCTATCCCGACACCTCAGATCTGAACCGTAAGTTGATAACAGTAACAGTGACAACGCCCAGCGGCGAGCAGATCGTCTACAATGCGGTAAGGAGTAACTACTGATGTCGGGCTTAAGACAGCTACGCAAAAGCGTCGGTTTTACTCTGGTTGAGATGGTGATGGTGATCATTATCTTAGGGATCTTAGTGCTGGGGGTCAGTAGCTTCGTTATCTTAGGTACCCGCATCTTCGTCGAATCCACCTCGGTAGACCAGGTGCTCAGTCAGAGCCGCTTCGCCATCGAGCGTATGACCCGCGAAATTAGAAACGCCGTGCCAAACAGTTTGCGCCTTACTAATAGTGCAACATATCAATGCATGGAGTTTATGCCGATTCAGGCCAGTGCCTCCTATATCACACTGCCTATCGCTCCCGGTGTGGTAAGTAATACCGGTAAGATAATGGCGCCATCCCAAGGAATTGACACCGATCATAGAATGTTGGTCTATCCTCTTACACCGGCTCATATCTATTCGGCGTCAGATGAGGCGATCGAAGCTCGCTTGTTGAGAGTCAAAGAATATGACGGGGCAACAAATACAGTGACTTTTGGTTCGGCGACACAGGAGTTGGCTATGCGTTTCAGCGAGGCGTCTCCGAGAAATCGTTTCTTTATGGTGGGCACCTCGGTGAGTTACTGCTTCTTTGTCAATGGTGATGTCAGGCGCTATGGAGACTACAAGCTAAATGCTACTCAGCCAGCCCCAGGTGGTGATATTAATGTCAAGGGGAATATGGGCAATGGCGTTTTGATGGCCGAAAACGTCGTTATTACCACTACGGGAACTACAACCAACTGGCCAATCAGCTACACTCCCGGCAGCTTAACCAATAACGCTGTGGTACAGTTAACGCCGAAATTTGAGGTCAATGGTCAGGCGTTTCAATATCAGCACCAGGTGCAGGTGGTCAATGTCCCCTAGCTATTATAGAAAGAATTATAGAAATAATCATAGAGCTAACAGACTCAATCAAAAAGCTAGCAAGCCATTTAGCGGGTTCGCTTGCAGTCAGGCCAAGCAGCAGGGCAGCGCGTTGGTGATAGGTATCTTCGTCATCACTGTGATGTTCCTAATGTCGGCCGCGCTAATCAATGTACTCGAAGATGCTGACGAGCAGGTGAGTCTCGAGGTGTGGGGTACCCGCGCCCTATTTGCCGCCAACTCCGGCGCCGATCGTGCTCTGTCTCAACTGTTTCCATTAACGGCGACCGACGCTAGCGCCGCATCTTGTACCAATGTGTCGGCGAAGTGGGAGAACCAACCGAGTGTGCCGGGTTTTCATGGATGCTCCGTTGCCTTGACCTGTGCGACCAATACCGTTAGTACCGGAAATCCTGTTACCACCGTAAACAGTTATCGGATCACCAGTACGGCGACCTGCAAGACGGGAGATTGCAAAGGCGATGACAGCAGCTGCCTGCGTGTCAACCGCCAGGTGGAGGTAGAAGCTCGTGATTAGATTCTTCCTTTCGATAAGACGGGGATCAATGTCGGTTCTGGTAGTTGCAGCTATGTTTGCCTCTATCTTACCTGTTGAGGCTACAGATTGGAGTCCGGTATTTATTGAGGGAGTTAACTCTCATCATCCAACGGGCGAAATTGACTTCAGCAAGGGAGCCCATTTAGAACATGCTCCTGCCGACGGGGTACTTCCCTCCCATGAGGTGGATGATGAGGACAAAAATGCCTGTTGGACATCAGGCGGTCGAAATGAGTGTACTGCCTCAGGAGTGTCATCCTCATTTCCCGATGACCGGCTGGATTTTAAGCTATGTGAATCGAGTAGTAATGTGGATGTTGGTCCACCGCCAAGAAATAATGTCCCGCTAGATATCCCGGCGGGTGAATACGCTAACATTAATTTAAGCGGGAAAAAACGCATCATCAGGTTCACCACTTCAGGCGGTATCTATAAGATAAAAAACTTAACTGCAACCAGTGGCACGTTAAAGTTTGCGCCTGGTCAGTATTGGATTGAAAATTTACAAATTAAAAAGAATGTTAATGTACTCTACCCATCAAGTGGAACTGTCAGTTGGTTTATTAAGAACGATTACAGCCACAAGAACAGCAGCCTACCTTATAGTGCAGAACAGCTTTTAATTCATAACTATGGTAATTTCGAACTTGCTGGCCGTAATTATCTTCGAGCCTATGTGTTTTCAGAGAAAGATATCACCATAACCGGTAATTCATCGGTAGAGGGGGCGATTGCAGGTGGAGAAGAGGTCGACCTGGATTCGAATAGCCGGGTTATCTTCAAAAATACCTCTCATAAGATCGCTGTTACCCCTGATTGTGGAGCCACGCCTCCTGCAACCAATCATTACCGTATCGAGTTCTCATCCGATGCCCTGAGCTGTGCGGCAAAACCCATTACCGTCAGGGCTTGTGCCGATACAGACTGTAATACCCAGTCGCCGCTACCATTCAGTGTCGAGTTGTATAAAGATACTGATAAATACAGTGATCTCAGTTCCACGACTGGCAGCGCTAAGACAGATCTATGGCATGTCGATGGTGGCAGTGTGCTGTTGAGCTTGGGAGCCACTGCCCCGTCTGGTACTTATCGCTGCTTTATCGATGGCCTTGAAGTCGCTAATGCCGCCTGTCAGCTAACTTTTGAAGATACTGGCTTCTATTTTGATGCGCCGGATACGATATCTAATAAAGATAGTGAGCAGTTTGAACTGTTGGCAGCCACTAAAGACCCCGTTACACAGGAGTGTAAGTCTCTCTTTAAAAATCAAACCAAGTCTGTAGATTTTTCGTTTAACTACAAAGACCCAAGTACGGTGAATAACCCCGCATCATTAACGCTTACCGCGTCAACTCAGAGTAAAATCATTGCAGGTGGTAATACCGAGAGTGTGAGTGTGCAATTTGATGCTAACGGTAAGGCACAGTTAACGGTCAACTACCCCGAAGCTGGCGAAGTCACCCTCAAGGCATCCCATACCCATACCGTGACTACGCCAAGTGGCTCTGAGGAGCTACTGCTCGAGCATCAAGATAGCTTCGTCGCTAAACCGGCTGGCTTTCATTTCTTCAATGTATCGGCGGATCGTTGTGAAAGCTCTGATCCTTATGACGCCAACTGTAAAGTGTTAGCCAAGGCTGGGGATAATTTTGAGATGCGGATGAAAGCCGTAGGCTGGCTTTTTGATGGTGATAGTGATTTTAGCGACAACCCAACTCTGCAAAACTTTAAGCACAGCAATATTCAGATCCAGGCAGCGGTAGAGGCGCCATCGTTAGCCGATGGTGGCGTTAATGGTAGCTTTAGCACTTTGGCGGTGGATTTCAATTTGGAGGCTAATGAGAGTTCGCAACTCATCAGTCAAAGCTGGAACGAGGTGGGAACTGTCAAAGCGCTACTTAGTCAAGATATCAGTTATCTTGGGAGCACGATTTTAAAAGATAACGCCAGCAGTGAACTGTTTGGCCGCTTCACACCGGCTTATCTGGATATATCCGGAAACTCTCCCTCTCTGACCCCTAGTTGCAGCACTTTTACCTATATGGATCAACCCTTTGCTTTTTCAGGGGGCGGAGAGCCGGTTATTCAGGCCAAAGGTATGGCGAGCGATGGTAGTGAAACCAGTAACTATCAGATTGGTGACTGGTGGCGCTATAAGCATAAAGAAGAGTCGGACAGGAATCAGTGGTCAGGCAGAAGCTATGAAGATAAAACCGGTGAACTGCAGACTCAGGATAGCGAAGCCCCAGATCTATCGGGCAGCGTGAGCTACGCAAATAACGCTAATACCGCGACATTAACGGGGGCAGAAGTCGAATATGTGCGTTTGTCGACGCCTACTGCTCCATTCGATGCCAAGTTTGATCTAAAGTTAACTGCAACGGATGTCACCGATGAAGATGGTATCTGCTATAAAGCCGATTCATCCGCTAGTTGTCAGCCTTTCTCTTTCGAAGATATCGCCGATGGCGCCTCATTTGAATTACGTTATGGCCGCTTATTACTCGAAAATGGTTATGGGCCAGAGTCAGAAAGTCTACGTTTGCCACTGCGAACCGAGTATGTCAGCGCGGTGACTGTGGCTAATATCCCTACCTGGATAACCAATGCTGATGATAGCTGTTCAACATATGATACTCAAAGTTCTGCAGATAGCGGTGAAACAGCCACTCTGGGGGTAAATATGACCTATCCGAGCGGTTTTCCTGAGATAGAAGTTTATACAAATTCAACTCTTTCCAGCCAAGTTGGGCAGTTAAATGCGGGTCTTGGTCATCTCTTCTTTGAAGCTCCCAATGCACCCGGTGAAGTACCATTTAAGCTTCATGTCGATTCTTGGTTGAAATGGTATTGGAATTACGATGGCGATAAACCTAATGCTCTGTATGACCCAAGAGCCAGCGCCTTCTTCGGTACCTATCGCGGCCATGATCGCGTCATTCAGTGGCGAGAGGTTAATTAACTCCTCTATCTCTATGAGTTAATTAATATTAACAGTCCATTTCCCGTTCACAATCGTTAGTGGAATACCACTTTCTCAATTCGTTAACTGTTACTTCTGTGAGCAGCTTGGCAATTTGAGTCGGAACTCTAACTTTTATCTTACTTTTTTACTCTTTACATAACACTTAAGTGATAATATTTCGCCAGAATTTGACTTACCTGGGTTGTCTCTGGTGTTTTGCTTTTTGTTAGCACTTTATTCTGACAGCCGCTCTTTATTCAGTATTAGTTTCTGGGAGGGAAATACGCAGGCACTTCCTGTATCCCGAGTCATGAGCTTTTCTTGTACCAAGCCCCCCCTGTTCAAATTCCCTATTTCTAAGTTCACCTTTGTAGTGAGCTGATAGCCGATTAACAATAGTATCTAAGTCTGTTATGCCTAATTTTTATTTTAAAAAATCGAGTCCCATCTGCAGTGCTAAATGGATCTTCATCGCTATTTTGCTGTGTTTTTTTGGACTTTCTGGCGTAGCGTCTGCCGTTCCTCAATGTACTGATATTTTTACCGATTCACCAACAGGAAACCACCATCCTTTTGGTTTGGTTTTGCCTAATGGGATACTGTCGACGCCATTGGATGATCTAACCTGTGAATCTGATAGGTGCATTATCGATGGTATTCCTTACCATAATAAATTTCCCAAGGGCGATTTTGATTACGATCGAGGGAGGTTTAATAACCAATCTAGGATAAGCACCTCGGGATCAACGACTAGGTTATATTTTAATTCTTTATCATTAACCAACGCTAATTTGAATCAATACGGTAATCCTGAAGATTTAATTATATATGTGGCGAATAGTTTGAGTATCGCGGGTCAGAATCAGATTAACGGCATTGTTTATGTTGCTGGCTCGGTCACTGTTTCTGGTCATGCAAGTATTAATGGCGCTCTAGCCTCTGGTGGCGCGTTAGCTATTCAGGGACGAAATGCTCAAGTGGTAGTTAATAAAGCGGCGGTTAAAAATGCCGACTTTGCTGGGATGTGTGATAGCACGGTGACCCCGCAGTCTTCATTGGCACTGCAGTTTGGTAAGGCGACTTCTGGCGCGGTTACATTCGATACTCCATTTGAAGCTGGCGTTACACCGCTTATTTTCGTTATGCCTACTATTACCAATAATGATCCAGAAGATAATGATGGGCCAGCCTCTGTTTTTCTTACCCAAGTATCTAATACCGGTTTTAGTTGGCGAGAGGTTGAGCCTGATATTCCTTGGTGGAGGTCTGATTTAAATTCTAAACCAATGAACAAGGTTCATTGGATCGCAATTACCCCCGGTCAACACGAGTTATCGGACGGTACATATCTCGAAGCTGGTACTGTGAGTGTTGATGAGCCGCTCTATAAAAATAAAGGTTCCTATAAGCAAGTCACTACGAGCCGAAATTATGATGTGGTATTGAATCAGATTCAATCATCAGTAAATAATTGCTGGCTGACTAGTACGAGCGAGTGGAATCGAGGCAGCATATCGCTTGGCATCGATGTATCAGAGGTCGTGGATGCCGGCTCTGGTAATGGGTATGGCAATAAGTATTGCTTACCGGGTTATGTCAAACTCAATAAATTGAAACCTGAACGAGTCGCATATCTAGTTCTTGAAAGTGGTGCGGGTAAAATATCTATCGATGGAAAAGATATTCAGTACCAGTTTGGATCCGATTTTCGGACTCCAAATTCACGGGACGGTGTGGATGCTAATCAGCAATGTAGTACTTTACGCCCATTAGTCGGCTTTTCGAAAGTCCCCACTTTTGTAGCAGGTAAACATTCTAGATATGATAATAACGGCGGCTGGTTGCGGCGATGCCAGTTAACTAAAAATACAGTCAGTATGGTCACAGATGAAGATAGATACCAAAATTCTGAAAGGGATCATAAAGCAGAGAAATATGGATTTGTAGCGCTGGAGGTTATTGAAGACACTCCCGAGTTAGATTGTTTCAATGATGATTTTAATCGTGATGATTTAGGCAGTAACTGGGCGATTAAAACGCTGGGTAGTTCAGCTCCACCTGCTATTGTCTCAAATAAAATGAGAATTACTCCCGCACGTGGAAATCAAGCTACATCGAATACTTATCAGCGATTATTTCCTGCTGCTGACAACTTCGTACAGGTAGAGTTTGACTACTTTGCCTGGTCTCCTTCTCGTGGAACCGGTGGAGATGGCGTGGCTATTATTCTATCGGATGCGTCGATAACACCTCAACCTGGAAGCTTTGGTGGGGCCTTAGGTTATGCTCAGCGCAATAATGGCACTCAAGGTTTTGCCGGAGGTTGGATAGGTATTGGACTCGATGAATATGGTAATTTTTCGAATCCAAGTGAAGGTAAGGTAAAAGGTCCGGGGGCTCGAGCTCAATCTGTCGCGATCAGAGGGTCTGCAAGTTCAGGTTATATGTACTTAGCCGGGACGGCAGCGAGTTTAACGCCCGGTATCGATGTTAGAGAGGTTAATAACGCCGCGCCTAATCATAGATACCGAATAACTGTAGATTCTAGAGAGGCCGGTGAAGCGCTGGTTTTGGTTGAGAGAGATGTAAAGGATGGCAATGGGTTTCAAGTTTTAATTCCGGAATTTAATGCTAGAAATATACCTGGGCAAGGCGGTGTACCTGATGATTTTTACTTGTCGATTACCGGATCAACAGGTGGCGCGAATAATAATCATGAGTTGGATAATTTTCAAGTTTGTGCCCTGGCCTCAAACCCTGTCGGCCAGCTAGTTCACCATTTTGAATTTGATTACTCCAGTAGTCCTCTGACTTGTAATGCCGAAGAGATGACGGTTCGTGCTTGCCGAAATGCAGACTGTGATCTGTTTACCGATCCAGTTACCGCAACTTTGTCACCTGAGACGATGGCTAATGGCGGTTGGGTTGGTGGAAATGACGTTAAGTTTGTCGATGGCAGGGCGAAAGTGAGCCTACGCTCTAATACCACGGTTCCGGTTACTATTGGTGTTACCAGCTCTTTTCCATCAACGGTTGCTGGCAGTGATACTCTATGTAGAAAAGGAAGTGGCTTGCTCGATAAGGCAAAATGTACCATTGAATTTGCCACAAGTGGCTTTATCTTTGAAATTCCAGATGAGTTTTCAAATAAGCCTTCGAAAAACATTTTGGTGAAAGCCGTAAAGGATGGAGGTGGACAGCAGTGTCTTCCCGCATTTAAAAATCAGAGTAAATCACTCACTTTCTGGAGTAATTATATTGCGCCAAAAACTGGCACTAAAAAGATTTCTGTAAAATCAGGAACGACTGAGAAAGAGGTTGGCGACTCAGATAAAACCGCTGAAACCTTTATGTTAAATTTTGATGCCAAGGGCGAGGCTAAAATCGATGTGAACTATGCCGATGCCGGAAACATAGAGCTTAATGCCAGATATACCGGCTCGGGTGATGAAGCGGGTCTGGTTATGGATGGTAGCAAACAGTTTGTACGCCGGCCTGTTGGCTTATGTGTTGAGTCTGAAGCTTGTGATAATTGTAGTGTCACAAGTAATAAATATAAAAGAGCCGGCGAAGAATTTGATATTACCGTGAAAGGCATGGCGTGGGAGTTGGATAATGATGGTGATATCTGTAGCGGAAATATGGTTACGCCCAATTTTACCCATAAGAATGTGGAGTTCACACATGAGCTGATACGCCCCTCAGTTGATGATGGAGGCGTAAAAGGGATGCTAGGGGTAAGTGAATATGAGCAAACATCCGGGGAGCAGACAATTAAGCAATCTGTCTCCGAGGTCGGTATATTTACCTTTTCTGTGACACCTAAAGCCGGTGGGTATTTTGGTTATGATATCCCGGGGGCAACGACAGCAAATATGGGGAGATTCACCCCCTATTATTTGACTACAACGCCAACAGAACCCAAGTTACAGCCAGGCTGTTTCGCATTTACCTATATGGACGAGCCGTTTGTCTTTAAAACAGGGCTTGAACCTAGGTTACTTATTGTTGGTAAAGATAAAGCCGGCAATGAGACTAAAAATTATCAGATTAAGACTGATGATGAGAACTGGTGGAAATACAATAACCAATGGAGCGAGCGTAAGTTCAGTAACTTAGCTGGTTCACCCTTACCAGTATTAGAAGATGTGAGCCCAACTACCAGCTCAGTAGCTTTTCTCAATGGCGTGGGGGGGCGTGCAAGATCGGCTTATCTGAAGGGGGCAGCGCTCAGATACAAGCGCACCTCGACTCCTTTAGCTCCCTTTAACGCATTATTTGAGCTTAAGCTATCAGCCGATGACCTTAAGGACAGCGATGGCATCTGTTATCAGAAAAGTGCAACGCCAGTATGTGTTGGAGTAACCTTTAAAGATATCGCTAAAGGCGATGATTTTGAGTTGAGGTACGGGCGCCTGTTATTGGACAACGGTTATAGCCCTCAGTCGGAAAGTCTGCGTCTGCCTTTGCGAACCGAGTATGTCAGCGCGGTTGATGCGGCTAATGTCCCGACCTGGGTAACCAACGGTGATGACCGCTGCTCTGTATATAACACGCTAACCTCAAAGGATACCACTGAGGGAGTGACAACAGGTATAAATATGAGCTTGCCAGCCGATTTTCCTACGATAAAGGCTTACAGTAATGATGCATTAAATTTGCAAAGTGGGACTGTTGCCAAAGGTGTTGATCAGATCTATTTTACTGCACCGAACACGCCCGGAGAAGTTAGGCTCAAGCAACATGTCGAGCCTTGGCTCAAGTGGTATTGGAACTTTGATGGTGATAAAGCTAACGATCTTTATGATCCGCGAGCGTCGGCCTTCTTCGGTACCTATCGCGGCCATGACAAGGTGATCTACTGGCATGAAGTCAATTAAGTTCTGAGAACCTAGAACCTAGAGCCTAGGCTCTAGATATACTTTTGGGGAGCGATTTCATGAAACAGCGTGATTAAATCTCCCCTTTGGCATGATAATTAAAAAAAAACCGCTTCATTAGCAAATGTTAACCTCATCGCCCTTGTGTCATCAGGGTGTCGTTGATAGAGTTACCTGATTTTTCTTTTTCCGACTCCACAGAGACAGGCTGGTTACATGTTCAAGAAGCTGCGTGGCATTTTTTCTAATGATCTTTCGATCGATTTGGGTACGGCTAACACCTTAATTTACGTTCGCGAAGAGGGGATCGTACTGAACGAGCCTTCTGTTGTTGCAATTCGTGGCGAACGGGGTAGTGGCGGACAGAAGTCCGTGGCGGCTGTAGGTACAGAAGCTAAGCAGATGCTGGGTCGTACTCCGGGCAATATCCAGGCTATCCGTCCGATGAAAGACGGCGTGATCGCCGACTTCTACGTGACAGAGAAGATGCTGCAGCACTTTATCAAGCAAGTGCACAACAACAGCGTGTTCCGTCCAAGCCCTCGAGTACTGGTTTGTGTGCCTGTAGGTGCAACTCAGGTCGAGCGTCGTGCAATTCGTGAATCTGCAATGGGCGCCGGTGCTCGTGAGGTTTATCTGATTGAAGAGCCAATGGCGGCTGCTATCGGTGCGGGTTTGCCGGTATCGGAAGCGACGGGTTCTATGGTTGTCGATATTGGTGGTGGTACTACCGAAGTGGCAATTATCTCACTCAATGGTGTGGTCTACTCATCTTCTGTTCGTATCGGTGGTGATAAGTTTGATGATGCTATTATCAACTATGTTCGTCGTAACTACGGCAGCCTGATTGGTGAGGCGACCGCCGAGCGTATCAAGCATACGATTGGTACCGCTTATCCGGGTGATGAAGTACTCGAGATCGAAGTGCGCGGTCGTAACTTAGCCGAAGGTGTCCCTCGTAGCTTTACACTCAACAGCAACGAGATCCTTGAAGCGCTGCAAGAGCCGTTATCGGGTATTGTCAGTGCCGTTATGGTTGCACTCGAGCAATCTCCACCTGAGCTGGCGTCAGATATCTCTGAGCGCGGTATGGTATTAACTGGTGGTGGTGCGCTAATCCGCGATCTGGATCGTTTGTTGATGCAAGAGACGGGCATTCCTGTGATGGTTGCCGATGACCCATTAACCTGTGTTGCTCGTGGTGGCGGTAAAGCGCTGGAGATGATCGACATGCACGGTGGTGACCTCTTCTCCGAAGAAAACTAATTTGGTATGAATAAGGCGGTGTTTAACCGCCTTGTTTTTTTCTATTCCTCATTATCGTTGCAGGTTGTGAAGACCTGATATTGTTTTTGACCCCTTTAAATGCTGATTAGCATTTCGAAACCATTTTATAGTTTTTTATGAAGCCCATTTTTGCACGTGGTATTTCTAACCAATTCAGACTGACACTGGCAATTATTTTGTCGGTGATCCTCATTGTGGCTAACAACCGACTCGATCCCGTTCGTAAATCTGTCTCATCCGTTTTAAGTCCTCTGCAATATGTGGCGAATGTTCCCGGTGCACTCTTAGACTGGTCGGCCGAGAGTCTCGCGACCCGAAATATGCTGTCGAAACAGAACAAGGAGCTTTTGAGACAGCAACTTCTGATGAGTGAGCGTTTGCAGCGCTTCGAGCACCTCAGACAGGAAAATGATCGATTACGCGCACTGCTGGGCTCTCCCGTGCATATGGATTCGAAGAAGGTCGTTGCCGAAGTGATGGAAGTTGCCAGCGATCCCTATCATCAGTACGTGGTGCTTAATCATGGTGCCATAAGCGGCGTGTTTGTCGGTCAGCCCGTGGTGGATGCTCAGGGCGTAGTAGGGCAGGTGGTGGAGGTCAATGAGTTGACCAGTAGGGTACTGCTGATCTCCGATGCTACCCATGGTATTCCCGTGAGAGTCACTCGTAATGACGTACGTTTGGTCGTGAAGGGCACGGGCGTACTCGATGAACTCGAGCTCAGTTATGTGTCTAAGAGTACAGATATCAGGGTCGGAGACCTCTTGGTTTCTTCGGGTCTGGGTAAGCGTTTTCCGGAAGGTTATCCCGTTGCCCGTGTGATGAGTGTGGTCAAAGATGACGGTCAAAGCTATGCCAGCGTGACTGCTCAGCCGTTAGCCGCCCTCGATAGAATTCGTTACCTCTTGTTGATCTGGCCCGATGGTTCTCTACCCGACGAGCAGGATGAAAGTTTGAGTGAAGATGAGCTTTTGAACATTGAAAATACCTCAGGATCGATAAAACAAACCTCTGAGGTGAGCCGATGAGTATGCATATTGCTAATGGTCGCTGGGTGGTATGGTTAAGTTTTCTGGTTGCCATGTTATTTCAAATTATGCCATTGCCGGATCTTGTCGAGCCGTGGCGACCCGACTGGTTACTGCTGGTCATTATCTATTGGGCGATGGCATTGCCCCACAGATATAATATTTTATCGGCCTGGGTCTTAGGTGTGATGCTCGACATCATGTTGGGGGCGCATCTGGGGATCCGTGCGTTAGCGATCTCCTTAGTCGTCTATGTGGTGGTGCTCCATTTTCAGCGTCTGCGTAATTTCCCCATGTGGCAGCAGGCACTGATGATCTCCAGTTTGATATGTTTATATCATCTGGTCATCTTCTGGGTTCAATTTGTGGTTGATACGGCTACATTCGATGTGCGTCTCTTTTTGCCAGCCATCTCCAGCCTCATTATCTGGCCTTGGGTTTTTTGGATTTTACGTCGTGTCAGACGTCTATATAAGGTGAGATAAGAATGAATGGTTCAGCTCGACTAGTATTAGCTTCAGCCTCTCCGCGTCGTAAAGAGTTGCTGACACAGCTTGGTTTTTCTGCCCCCGGATTTAGCTTCGATACGCTATCTGCCGATATCGATGAAACTCATCAGGCGGGTGAATCTCCACAAGTGTTTGTTTCTCGTCTTGCGGTTGAGAAAGCCGCAGCGGGCTTAGCTCTGTGTGATAACCTGATAGCTCCCGTGGTACTAGGTTCAGATACTATAGTTGTATTAGGTGAACAGATATTGGGTAAGCCGGTCGATGAAGCCGACGCACTGAAGATGTTAACCGAGTTGTCCGGCCATATTCACAGCGTGATGACGGCGGTGGCCTTAACCGATGGCAAGACGACACTGACGCGTCTGGTTGAGACCAAAGTACAATTTTGTCAGCTCGATGAGCAAGATATTCTGGCCTATATCGCCACAGGCGAGCCTATGGATAAGGCGGGAGCCTATGGGATCCAGGCATTAGGCGGCAGCTTTGTCGAACGTATCGAAGGCAGCTATTCGGCCGTAGTGGGCTTACCTATGGTAGAGACCCGTGAACTGCTTAAAGTGATGAACATTTTATAAAGTTATCTAGGCCCTAGAACCTAGAACCTAGAAATCTACTAAAAATGAGTATGAATATGAGTCGCAACGTCAGGAACAGAGTACAGAAAAAGATTGGTTCTGAGCTATTGATCAATGTGACGCCGACCGAAGCTCGTGTCGCTTTGGTAGAGCATGGTGTGTTGCAGGAAATCCATATCGAAAGGCGGATGAAACGTGGCTTAGTCGGTAATATCTATAAGGGTAAAGTCAGCCGGGTACTGCCGGGTATGCAGGCAGCGTTCGTCGATATTGGCCTGGATAAGGCGGCATTTTTACATGCTTCAGATATCGTTCCCCATACAGAATGTGTTGCCGATGTAGAAAAAGGCAACTTTATCGTTCGTGATATCAATGAGTTAGTAAGACAGGGGCAGGATATTATGGTCCAGGTGGTGAAAGATCCCCTGGGAACCAAAGGGGCTAGACTGACAACTGATATTACGCTTCCCTCCCGCTACCTGGTCTTTATGCCCGGCTCAAGCCATATTGGTGTGTCTCAGAGAATTGAATCTGAAGAGGTACGCTCTCGTCTCAAAGGCTTGACTGAACCCTTTGTCGATGAAGATGGTGGATTTATTATTCGTACCGCCGCAGAAAGCGCCGGCGAGCAGGAGTTGGTTCAGGATGCCGCTTTCTTACGTCGTGTTTGGGGTAGGGTGAGTGAGCGTCGCAAACGCAAAGGTGTGTCGCTGCTTTATCAAGACTTGGCCCTGCCTGTTCGTATCGTGCGTGATTTTGTTGGCACAGAACTCGATCAGATCCAGGTCGATTCGAGTCAGACTTTCGAAGAGTTACAGGCATTTTCTGAAGAGTTTATGCCTGAGATTGCCGAGAAGATAGAGCACTACAACGGTCCGGTTCCTATTTTCGATCTGTATGATGTTGAAAATGAAGTCCAGCGTGCCCTTGGCAGAAAAGTTGAACTTAAATCCGGCGGTTATCTGATTATCGATCAAACCGAAGCTATGACCACGGTAGACATCAATACCGGTGCCTTCGTTGGCCACAGAAATCTCGAAGAGACCATCTTCAATACTAACCTAGAAGCGACACAAGCTATCGCGCGTCAACTCAGATTGCGTAATCTGGGCGGCATCATCATTATCGACTTCATCGATATGTTGAAAGCTGAGCATCAGAAACGTGTCCTTGCCAGTTTAGAGCTTGCCTTGTCTGCCGACAGGGTTAAGACCAATATTAGTGGTTTCTCTGGTCTGGGTTTAGTGGAGATGACGCGTAAACGTACTCGAGAGAGTATCGAGCATGTGCTATGTGGAGAGTGTCCAGCCTGTTATGGCACCGGCAGTTTGAAAACCGTTGAAACTGTCTCTTATGAAATATTCAGAGAGATCATCCGATTAGATCGTAGCTACGATGCCGACGAATTCTTAGTTTATTGTGCTCCCGGCGTCTTTAACAGCCTGACGGGAGAGGAGGGACATCTGGTTGCAGAATTGGGTGTGTACATAGGAAAGCGTGTTCGTTTTCAAAATGAACCTATGTATGCGCAAAACAAGTTTGATGTGGTAATAATGTAGTGCCTCGTCAATTCTGTCCCCGTAAGTTTAGCCGTTTCTGTTGGCAAATATTAGCGATTATATTGGTGCTATTTGCCTTGGCTGTGAGTCTGTTTCGGGGGCTCTTGCCCCAGCTCGCCGAAGTAAGGCAGGAGCTGGTCAATTATATTGAAGACCAATACCAGGTTCAGGTCGATGTCGGTGAGCTTAACGCCGAATGGCAGGCCTTTGGTCCCGCCCTAACGGTGAAAGACCTGGTACTCCCCCCTCAGGAACGCTTGCCGTTTACCCTGATAATCCGTGATGTTCATGTCAAACTCGACTTCTGGGAGAGTTTGATGACGACAAGTCCCCAGATTGAGAATGTTATTTTCGAAGGTGTCCAGGTTGGGCTGGATATCGATAAACTCAATCAAGCTGGTTCTTCAACGTCATCAGCAGAAACCGATACCGACTGGCTATATCGACTTCTGCTCGAGCAGTTAGAGCGCTTCTCGATAACAGACGCCAGCTTACAACTACTCAGTGATAGTCATGATTTCAGACCTATTCATGTCAAGGATTTGAGATGGCAAAACAGGAATGGCAAACATCAGGGCAAGGGGAAGCTCTATCTCGATGAAGAAGCTTCTGAGGTTGAACAGCTCTCTCTGTCACTGGATATAGATGGCAATGGTTTCAGGCCAGACAGTCTTAAAGGGCAAGTTTATCTCGCGGCCAGCTCTTTAGATTTGGGGGAGTGGGCCTCCAGACAGAAAAACCCATACGATGAGCAGAGTAAGTTAGAGCTGGAAGGCGTAGTGAACCTGCAGGCCTGGCTGAGCCTGGGAAATCGAACGATCGAATCGGGACTCGTCCAGTTTGAGCCCAGCTGGCTCGAGTGGCAGCTAAATAATGAAGTACAACATTTTGAAATTAAAGGCGGGCAGTTCGAGTGGCTACCGACCGATAAAGGTTGGCAGCTAAGTAGCAGAGCGCTTGAATTTGAGACCAATGAGCGATCATGGCCTGAGCTCTACTTTGCTGCAGAACAGCGAGGCGAGCAGCTATCTGCTTATCTGAACCGATTAGACACCAGTAGCCTGTTACCTCTTCTTCCCTTAGTGCCGGCCGTGGACCTGCTTGCTCTGAAAACCTGGCAGTCGGTAAACCCACAAGGTTATCTGGATGATATTAAATTCTCTCAAAACGGTGTTCTGGGTCCTCAAGCATCGCTGGATATTAATCAGTTGCAGTGGAAAAATGTTGGGAGCATACCGGGCAGTAAACCATTGAACTTGCAAGTCGCCTGGTATGGTGACTCACTCTATTTCAGTGCCCCTGAGCAAGCCTACGCCTTAGATTTTGGCACGGCTTTCAAGGCGCCTATTGCGTTAAATGGTGCAGCTTTCGATGCGCAATTCAATACCCAGTATAATGAATTAACGCTGCCTCGCCTTCAATTTAGCAATAAAGATATCGGCATAGACGCTTCCATGAAAATGGACTTTGCTGGCGACGCTCATCTTGCACTGCTTGCGGATGTGAAGATCAATAATGTCGTCGATGTGGGCAATTATTTTCCGCTACATGGTATGGATGCCGGGTTAGTCGACTATCTTGAGGCCGGGCTCGTTGCGGGTCATACCCAAGATGCGAGAGTGGTATGGCATGGTCCACTGAATCAATACCCCTACAAGGATCATTCCGGGATCTTTCAGGCGGCGTTCACTCTGAGTGATGCTGAATTTAAGTTTCAGCCCGATTGGCCAGCGGTAACCTCTCTGGAGTTGTCGGCTCTGTTTGAGAACGCCCGCATGGATCTCACTATCGATAGAGGCGATCTCTTAGATGTCGTTGTCGATGGGGCCGGTATCAGTATTCCTGAATTAGGGGCTCGCTCCTTACTGGAGATCGATGCCGAACTGGCAACCCAGGGTGATGCCGCGACAGAGGTGATCCAAGCCTCCCCTCTGGCCGGGTCTGTTGGCTCTACCTTGGCGGTTGTTCAGGTGCAGGGCGATGTTACTGCCACTTTGGATCTTTCAATTCCTCTCTATGATGGCGAAGAGGAGCAGATCCGTGGCTTAGTGAATCTCGATAACACACCTATATATATCACCGAACCTGGGGTGCAGCTCGATGGGGTGACGGGTCAGATCAGCTTCGTTAACGAGGTGGTGAAGGGCAAAGATATCTCCGCTCTGTTATATCAACAACCGGTTTCATTGACTTTCGATACCGAGCAGGTACGAGACAATTATGGATTGAATCTGGATCTGAAGGGAGTATGGCAGCTCGAGGAACTGCCGGCCGAGCTCGATAATCCCTTGATGGATTTCTATGTCGGTGAGGTAAACTGGGATGGTGCCATGACACTCATTTTCGATCAGACGGGCTACCGCATTCAGGCGCAGGTCAATAGCGATCTGCTTGGTACCGAGTTGATGCTTCCTCCACCATTTTCTAAAGCAGCAGATGAGAAACGTCGCTTATCTGCCGAACTCATCGGTGACAATAAACAGTCATCCCTGGGGATTAAGCTGGGCAAGCAGGTGGAATTTTGGGGCGGGTTCGATCTGGAAGCGGGTGACCAATTAGACCACTTCGATCTTCTGCTGGGACGCCTGTTTAAGCCGGGCGATCAACTTAAGAGAGACCAAGGGCACTTGCAGTTAGATATTGCTCAAACAGAGTTTTCCCCTTGGCTACCCATTATTACCCGTTTTACCTCTGCAGCCACTGCTGAGACTAGCATTGCCCCGGTTGTGTCTGACTCAGAAACTGAGCCAGTGCCTGCTCCTGAGTTAAATCCAGACCCGAAGGCACCGGTGCAAGAAGAGCAAACCAGGGGCTTCTTTCCTCCGTTGATTAGCATAGATGCCCAGATTGACGATCTGAATTTAATGGGGCAAACCCTGTCTGAATTGACCATGACAGCGGCACCTCTCGAGGAGTTATGGCGCTTCGAGGCCGAGTCGAACGAGTTCGATGGCAGAATAGATTTCTATCCTGACTGGTCGACTCAGGGTCTGAAGATGGTTGCCAAAAAGTTTTATATTGCGCCTGAGGTGAAAGAGGAAGCCAAGGCTGACTTTAAGTCCCATACCGTGCTGAATAACCTGCCGCCACTGGCATTAGATGTCGACGATTTTCGTCTGTATGGAAAGCCTTTGGGCCATCTGGTATTACAAGGGACACCCAAAGGGGGAGACTATCAGATACAGACACTCTCTCTGACCACGCCGGAGGTGAAGCTGAGTGGTAAGGGAGCATGGAAGAACAGCGAGGGCGAAAATGTCACCGAGTTCGACGTGAAGTTAGGTGCCACTAAATTTGATGCATTATCTTCTATTCTCGAGATGGATCCGGGGTTGAAAGATGCGCCGGTTGAAATTGATGCCAATATCTCTTGGCAGGGAGCGCCCTATGGATTCTCTCTGGAGTCACTCAATGGTCAGGTAAACTTCGAACTGGGTAAAGGGCACCTGTCTGAAGTCAGTGATAAAGGCGCCAGAATTTTCTCGCTGTTTAGCTTAGATTCTCTGCTAAGAAAACTATCACTCGATTTCTCCGATGTCTTTGGCAAAGGTCTCTACTTTAACTCGTTTACCGGTACCCTGGAGATCGATAACGGTGTCATTAAAACCCGTGATACCGAGATGGATGCCGTTGCGGGGAATATGAAGGTCAGAGGTTACACAGACTTAGTTACCGAAAGCCTGAATTACGATATTCGCTTCGTACCTCAACTCGCCTCCAGTGTGCCGACCGTGGTATTACTCACTACAGGTGGTTGGACGCTGGGGTTAGGTGCTTTTGCCCTGACGAAAGTGCTCGAACCTGTCATTGAGGTGATAACCGAGCTAAGGTTCAGACTAACGGGAACCATGTCAGAGCCTAAACTCGAAGAATTAGAGCGCAAGAGTAAAGAGATTGAGATCCCTGAGTCAGCACTGCCTCGTGTTAAAGGGGACCTGCCTGGTAATGACCTGCCAGCGGGTAAACAGCCCGCTACAACGCCGCCAGCCAAAAAACAGGGGGCTGAGACTCAAGGAGTTGAGAAGCAAGGACAGAATAATCAGGGAGCCGATAATCCAGAGTCCGGAGCTCAGAAGGCCGCGATGGAACCACTGGTAAATCGTGGTCAACAAGAGAACAGAGATGCGGCGATAGAATACTCAGCTCCTGCAACAATTACCGGATCCGGAGTCGAAATTCTTGCACCAAAAGTGATTGAGATGCCAGACTTTAGGGAGAAGAAGGATGCTTATACTCCAGCCAGCAATGAAGATAAGATCCGTATACCGAAGGAAGCAATAGATGCAGATCAGCCTGTTACAGTGCCAAAGCAGTCGAGATATAACCCAAAACCTGCAGTTCATCGAGTCGCAGCTTAGTCTCCTGCCCAGAGTGTCGGGTGAGGAGCAACTGGTCGTGTTGCCCGAGTGCTGTTTACTATTTGGTGGCCATGAGAGTCAGCAAGGGGAGTACGCACTTAATGCCTGCTCAGAAGAGAACCCGCTGAAAACAGCGATGTCAGATCTGGCCCTAGAATATGATGTCTACCTTGTCGCGGGCACCATCCCGGTTCTGGCAGACGATAAGCGGGTTTATAGCCGTACTTATCTGTTTGACTGTGCGGGTAAAGTCTTGGGTGAATACGATAAGCTGCATCTGTTTGATGTTGATGTTTCCGACGGTACCAAGGAGTATCGTGAGAGTGATACTTTCTGTCCGGGTGAGAAAATTAGTGTAATCGACACCCCCTTTGGTAAGTTAGGGTTAGCGATATGCTACGATCTGCGTTTCCCGGATCTGTTTCGAGCGATGAGACTGGCCGGAGCAGAGATCATTGCTCTGCCAGCTGCCTTTACTAAGGTGACGGGCGCCGCACATTGGCAGCCCTTGGTTCAGGCCCGGGCGATAGAGACACAATGTTTCGTTTTAGCTGCCGCTCAGTGGGGGCAACATAACAAAGGCAGCCGGGAAACTTGGGGGCAGAGCATGATTGTCGATCCCTGGGGACGGATTAAGGCGGAAAAATTGACAGGTTGTGGCTGGGTTCAAGCGTCACTGGATAAGAGTGAACTTGCACAAATCAGACAACAGATGCCGGTAGAGCAACATAACCGCTTTTCACCGCCACAATTACAACAAATTAAATAAGATCTTGGGGACCTGTTTCCTGAGATCTTCTTATAAAGATTAAGCGTGATTAAGCTCAACTGAGCAAGAAGAGAGAATTATTAATGCCATTTTTAACTCAAGTAGAAGCAAGCTTACTGCAAGATGGACAGTCACTGAATGATCTGCAGGGCTACCTCAACTCAATTCATCAGCACAATGTCGATTTTTCAGATCTCTATTTTCAGGGAAGCCGCCATGAGTCTTGGGTATTAGAAGATGGCATAGTCAAAGATGGCAGTTTCCACATCGAACGTGGCGTCGGCGTGCGTGCTATTACCGGTGAGAAGACTGGCTTTGCCTATGCCGATGAGATAACGCCTGCGGCGCTCAAAGCCTCTGTCGAAGCCGCGCGCAGTATTGCCGTTGCAGGAAAGAGCGACACGGTACAGGCCTGGAAGAAACAAGAGGTGAAAGCGCTTTATCAGAGCGCAGATCCGATTGCTGCGATGGAAGAGATGAAAAAGATCGCGCTACTCAAAGAAGCCGATGCTTATATCCGTAGTCTGGATAGCCGTATCATCCAAGTGGTTATCAGCCTTTCGGGGGTGCATGAAGAGATCTTAGTCGCAGCCAGCGATGGTACCCTTGCAGCCGATATTCGTCCTCTGGTGCGATTCAACTGTAGCGTGATCTTAGAAGATGACGGTAAACGTGAACGTGGTGCCAGTGGCGGCGGTGGACGTCATGGTTATGAAGTCTTGATGGAGCACGACGATGCCGGTTTACCAGCCTGTTTCTCCTTTGCCCGTGAAGCGGTCCGTCAGGCGTCGGTGAACCTCAATGCGATCGATGCTCCTGCCGGACAGATGCCGGTTGTACTCGGTGCCGGATGGCCTGGAGTATTACTCCATGAAGCCGTTGGTCACGGACTCGAGGGTGACTTTAACCGTAAAGGCAGCAGTGCATTTAGTGGACTCGTCGGCCAGCAGGTTGCCTCAGAATTAGTCACTGTCGTCGATGACGGCACTATACCCAACCGTCGTGGCTCTCTGAGTATCGATGACGAAGGTGTGATAACCCAAAAGACGGTCTTGATCCAAGATGGGATCTTAAAGGGCTATATGCAGGACAAGCTCAATGCCCGCTTGATGGGTGAGTCGACCACAGGTAATGGGCGCCGGGAATCCTATGCTCACTTGCCTATGCCAAGAATGACTAACACCTATATGGAAGCGGGTGACAGCGATCCTCAAGAGATTATCAAATCGGTAAAAAATGGGATCTATGCGCCTAACTTCGGTGGAGGCCAGGTGGATATTACCTCGGGTAAGTTCGTATTCTCGGCTTCCGAAGCTTACTTGATTGAAAATGGTGAAGTGACTCAGGCGATTAAGGGAGCTACTCTGATAGGTAATGGCCCCGAAGCCATGGGACAGATCTCTATGGTGGGTAACGATCTCGCCTTAGATCAAGGCGTCGGCGTCTGTGGTAAAGATGGTCAGAGCGTGCCGGTCGGTGTGGGCCAGCCCTCATTGAAGCTCGATAGCCTGACGGTGGGCGGAACCGCTTAATCTTTCTCACTATGTAAGTGCCAGGTTGTTGCTTTTAGGATCTGGCTCCTACTCTTGCGGTGCAAAAAATGTTAGCATTCGCCAAGGAATTTAGAGTAAACACTCTAAAGCGGGTGTAGAGGAAAGGGGATGAAGTTTTCACATATAGCCTTATTGTCGTTAGCGGCACTAGGGCCTTTCACGGCTGTAGCTAAAGAGATGGGGTTCTCTCAAGCTTGGCAGCAGCTGTTGACGGTAAGTGATAAGTTGCAGGCCGGTGCTCAGGAAGTGAATCGAGCCGAGGCCGAGCATGAAGCCGGAAAAGATCTTTATCTTCCCTCAATTAGTCTCAACGGGAGCTATACTCGACTCGAAAAGCCGATCGAGTTAGATCTTAATGATCTTAACCCTCTTGCCTCTATGGATCCCAGTACACTCCCGCCATCTATCGGTGGTGCCCTTGCCGGTATCCCAAGCTCTATGTTTGTCACCCAGTTTACCGAGCAAGATATCTTTCGTTCAAGTCTCCAGGCTATGTGGCCTATCTATACGGGAGGCAAGATCACCGCGGCCCAGGGAATACATGCCGCACATGTGATAGAAAAAGAGCAGCAGTTACAGCTTTCTACCCGTGATCTCTTTATTCAGTTGGTGGACCGCTACTATGGCGTTGCGGTGACTCAGTCATTAGCGCAGACCCGTGGTGAATTAGTTTCTTCTCTGGAAGAGCATGCCAGCCATGCACAGAAACTCGAAGAGCAGGGACAGATAGCGAAAGTCGAACGGCTCAATGCGCAAGTTGCGCTGGAAAATGCCAAGGTGAACTTTGCCAGCGCCAAGCGTCAGGCTGAGATGGCTGTCATAGCCCTATCCCGGATGCTCCATGAACGTGAAGTCGATACGACATCAGCCTTGTTTATGCTCGCCGATGCCCCCTCTCTTCCTCATCTGAGTCAGCTGACTTTGTTGCAGCATCCGGCATTGAAACTGCTTGAGGCGAAAGAGGAGCAGGCCAGTGGCTTGATCGATCTTGAAAAGGGCAAGTATCACCCTACGGTATTCCTCTATGGTAATTACACCCTGTATGAAGACGATAGCCTGTTTTCTAAGATGGAGCCTGACTGGATGCTTGGTGTCGGAGTTAAGGTACCGCTACTGAGCCGTGACGGACGCAGCGGCAAGGTACAGGCGGCTAAGAGTGCATTGCTACAGGCCAGATATACCAAGGCACAGACCCAGCAAGATCTCAGCCTGCTATTGGATCAAAGTTACCGTCAACTGTTACAAGCTCAGGAGGAGGTGTTATCGCTGGAGACCTCTCTCAGTTTGGCACAAGAGAACAAGCGCCTCAGAGACCTGGCTTTTCGTCAGGGATTATCGACTTCGATCGAAAAGGTCGATGCAGAATTAAAGCTTACTGGGGTAGAGACACAGCAGCTAGGTGCCAAATATCGTTATATTCAGGCGTATGCCAGACTCATGGCCATCAGTGGCCAATTGGAAGAATTTTTAGGTCGTAGCGTTAGTAAATATACTGGTGTTGCGATGCAGGAGAGTAACAATGCAGGCTAATCGTATTATTGGTGTCGTGGCAATTATTGGCCTGATTGGATCGTTAGGTTACGGCTTGAAACTGGCCTATACCCCTCAGGATGAGCGCATACAGGGTCAGGTTGAGGCGAGAGAATACAATATCTCCTCAAAGGTACCAGGCCGGGTCGAGCAGGTGTTAGTGCGCCGTGGCGATAAAGTTGAAGCGGGCGATCTGTTATTTGCCATCGACAGCCCCGAGTTGAGTGCAAAATTGATGCAGGCCGAAGGTGGCAGAGATGCCGCCCAGGCGATGCAACTTGAAGCCGACACCGGTGCCCGAAAGCAGCAGGTGATGGCATCGAGAGAGCAGTGGCTGAAGGCGAAAGCGGCGGCCACTCTGGCCAAGACTACATATGATCGCGTCGAAGTCTTGTTTGTCGAAGGTGTACTGGCAAGACAGAAGCGCGATGAGGCGTTCACTCAATGGCAAGCCTCCAAGTATACTGAGCAAGCCGCCCTGGCCATGTATGAGATGGCAAGTGAAGGAGCCCGGGAAGAGACCAAGGCAGCCGCCGCAGGTAATGCACGTATGGCGGAAGGTGCGGTGAATGAGGTGAGTGCGATATTAGCCGATAGCCAGATGCGCGCACCTAAGTCGGGTGAGATAAGCGAAGTGCTGTTACAGCCAGGGGAACTCGCACCAAGTGGCTTCCCTGTGGTGAGCGTCATAGATATGGATGATGCCTGGGCTGTGTTTCAGGTGCGCGAAGATCAGCTAAAAGATTTTAAGATGGGTCAAAAGCACCTCATCTTTATCCCGGCACTGGGTGGAGAGTACGAATTTTCGGTCACTCATATCAGCGTGATGGGAGAGTTCGCCACCTGGCGTGCTACCGAGAGCGGCCATGATTTCGATATGCGTACCTTCGAGATGGAGCTTCGTCCCGTGAAGACGATTCCCGATCTCAGAGTCGGTATGACTGCCTTGATGGCGCAATAACCCAAAGTGCCAGTGTCAATGACCAGCCTGGTAAGGCGTGAACTGAAGGCCTTGTGGAACGATCCCTGGCAGTTTGCACTCGTCACCTATATTCCCATTCTGGGGATTATTTCGTTATGGTGGCTGTTCAGTGCGGGTATGCCCAGACAATTGCCGGTGGCGATAGTCGATCACGATCAAAGCCAGCTCAGTCGTATGCTGGCGAGGCGGATTCAGGCTAATCCAGCGGCTGACACGATCGGTTATCAGGATATCGCCAGTGCAAAACGGGCGATGACCCAAGGTGAAGTGTATGCGCTGGTGGTGCTTCCACACCGTTTGAATCGGGAGCTGCTCACGGGTCACAGTCCGACGATCGAGATACGCTATAACAGCCAATTTCTGTTGGTGGGTAAGCTACTCTCGAGTCAGATCCAACTTAGTCTGGGTGATGGCCTGGTGCATGTGGCGAACAAGAAGCAGTTAGCGCTTGGCGTGCCTAAGGCACAGGCCGAAATAAACCTTCGACCAGTGACCAGTCAGACGACCGCACTGTATAATTCCAATAGCAACTATATTGGCTTTCTTGTGCCGCCGATATTGCTTGCGCTGGGGCAGCTGCTCGCCATGCTCGTATTTGCCAATAGTCTCAATCGTGAGTTACGACTGAATACTATGAGTGAATGGTTCAGTCTGGGAACCAGACGTGTGCTGTATGCCAAGATGCTGGTCTATACCCCCTTAATCGTATTGCAGGGGCGCTTCATTCTCGCCATCTTGTATCAGTTTCTGAATCTTCCTCTGCAAGGGGATTTCGGATTGTTGCTGGTGGCTCAGGTCGCCATGTTACTTGCCGTTTGGTTACTGGTTCTGGTGATCTTCTTTCTGCTACAAGATTGTGCCAGAGTGATCAGCTTCTGCACCGCACTCTTTGCTCCGGCCTTTCCCTTTATGGGGATCACCTTTCCCACCCAGGATATGCCCTTGTTGGCTCAGCTGTGGCGAAAGCTGATGCCATCGAGCCATTATATCGACACCCATGTCGGCGTGGTTAGTTATGGACAGGGCTGGGATACGCTAGCGGATCAATTGATTAACTATTGGGGATTCCTGTTTTTGATACCGGTTATTGTCTTCCTGGCTAAGCGAGTGAAGCGGGCACATCTGGCGGATCAATCTCTATCCCCGGAGGTCGCTAAATGACTTTTTGGCAATTTTTATTGGCGGATCTGCGCGCGATTGTCACGGATAAGGCGATCGCTATAACCTTGTTTGGTGGTGTGCTTTTCTACTCAGTGCTCTATCCACTGCCCTATCTGAATCAGGTGCCGACCGAACAGATGTTGGTGGTTATCGACCATGATGGTTCGTCTCTGAGCCGTCGCTTGATCAGACACGCTGATGCCAGTCCTAAAATTACCGTGACCGGCCAGGTCAGCAGCATCGACACGGCCCAAAACTGGATCGAGTCCGGCAGAGCCAATGGCTTATTAGTGATCCCCCATGGTTTCAGGAAAGATCTGATGCTGGGACGAGGGGCCACCCTAAGCTATGGCGGCGATGCCAACTACTTTCTTATCTATTCGGCCGTGGTAGAAGGGCTGGTCTCTGTGGGACTGGATGCGAGCAAGTATGTGCAGCTCGTGGGTCTTCTGGCCCATGGCGAGAATGCTAAAGCCGCAGAGCGAAGCCTGAATGCGGTGAAATTAAATAGTGTACCCGCCTTCAACCCGAGTCTGGGATACACCCCCTATGTGGTACCCGGGGTACTGCTCTTGGTGCTCCATCAAACTCTCTTGATAGGCACCGGCATCTTAGGCGCCGGGCAGTGGCAAAACCAAGGTTATTGGCGCAGGGTTTCCCCCTTGATGCTGATTAGCGGGCGTATCTGTGTGTTCTTCCTCATCTACACCCTGTTTACCAGTCTGTATGTGGGGCATTGTTACTACTGGTACGGGGTCAGCGTACAGGCAACGCTGGGACAGGTTGCGTTATTCCTGCTGCCATTTTTGCTATCGACCGCCGTTACCGGTATTGCCTTTAGTTGCCTGTTCACCCGTCGGGATCTGCCGACTCAGGTATTGCTGCTTATCTCTATGCCGATCCTCTTCGTATCCGGCTTCGTGTGGCCGCTGGAGTTGATCCCCGAACCTCTGATCTGGATCTCCACCATTATTCCGGCGGTACCGGCAATTATCGGTATGCTACAGCTCAATCAGATGGGCGCTTCATGGACCAGCATCATGCCCGAATGGCTACATCTGTGGGGTCTGTTTGCACTCTTCTTTATGCTAGCCTTCTATGGGGTTAATAAACGGTTGAAGCGAGAACCGAACAGCGAGTTGTAAGCTGTAAGTTTTAAGTTTTAAGCTACGAGCTACGAGCTACGAGGTGTAGGAGCGGCTTTAGCCGCGAAGCTTCGAGAAGCGGATAGTGATACCAATCAGTATAAGAAAGTGATCTACTCAGCGTGTTTTTTGGCAACTAATTCAAGGCGAATGGATGATGGAATGGTTGTTCCCTTGTGAGATCATTCAACGCAGAAGTAGGCAGACAAAAACACGCCTAACAGGCGAGTTTTAGCGCATCCGATGCTGTGTTAACGAGCTTGAACCTAGTTCAACTATGCTCTTCACTCGCTGCGAGCAACATGGATGTTGCAAATGCCATTTATGCACGACTATATGGATATAGGAGGTAGAGTAATGCATGGAGCAGTTACCGAGGAGCAATTTATGGCCTTGCCTCAGAAGCGCTAAATTCTCGCTGAGCGATCACATCTTTATACTGATTGGTATAAAAGCCATTAATCCGATCGCTCTAGACACTAAAAAGCCCACTCAGATTAACCATCTGAGTGGGCTTTTTAGTGGAGTTTGCTCCCGGACATCTTGTTTCTTAATTCTGGGGTGACTCGGTTAAAGCCGGTGGTCGTTAATCACCAGCTTACAGTCATATCTTAGGTTCCCGATAGAGTGATACTTAAGCCGGCACCCGATTTAATGTTCTTCGGCGTAGTCAGGTTAATGCTGACGTTGCTTAGTTTTGCAGGCTCGCCTGTACTGGCCGGATCGATATCGTTAGTGATAATGAAGCCAGTCGTGGTGCCGCCGCGACGTGTCGTGTTAGCAACTTCAAATGCGTCGAAGATAAGCTCTCCTGCTGAGGCATCGACGGCCACCTGAGTGCTGGCTGGCATGATCTGGTAAGCACTGTCATAGAACTGCACCGTAAAGCTAGATGATTGCCCCGGTGCAATTGCTGTCAAGGGAACAATTGGAGCCGTTTCCAGTCCAAAATCATCTTGAATCAAGCTGTTGCCCTGCCAGATGGTGAAGCCTGCAGTCGAACCTGACATGGTCATCACCAAGGCCTTGCGGATATAGGTATTAGGCTTACAGCCTACCAGTGTTGACTGACATTGAGGACCGTTAAACTTGCCATCTGCGCTCTGGTACTCGTCACTGCTTTCTGTGTTGAAGTACTTCTCACCTGGGCTATAAGAGTAGCTCTCGTCATCGTCACGGAAGGCATCGCCTAAGTCGCTAAAGCCACTCGGTAGGTAGGCTTCGATATCCATACCATTGCCCGAGCAAAGAACGGCGTCTCCGTTATTATTTAAACAAGCCTTGTCTACAACAGGTTTTCCCTCGGCATCTACAGTGACATCTTTATCATCGAAGATGTTGTTGCCGTTAGTATCGAAGAAGGTCTCATGTCCAAGGGCATAGGCCAATACTGTGATGCGGTGATCCGGCACTCTCGGGCTAGCCGATGTCCACTCGACGCTACAGCTGCCATTGACTGTCAGACAGCTGGGGACTATCTGGCCACCTTCGGTGGTAAAGTTGATGGTGGTGTCATCGGGGGCTGGGTTACCGAAGCTGTCTGAGGCATAAGCGGTTAGGCTCACCTTTTCACCGTTAAAGTCACCGGCTTCCGGGTTAAACATGGTGGTCGATATGCTGAACCCAAGCTGTTGAGGCAGACCGGTATTAATCGTCAGCTGCTCCGATTGACTGGTGATGGTCTCACCCGTGTCACTATCGGTAGCCGAGGCAAGCACACGAACCGGCGTTGGCATGGTACCGGCCAGAACGCGAACGCTGGCAATGCCCTGTGAGTTAGTCAGGCTCTCGGCGCTGTCCTCACCATTTGAGAAGCTCAAATCACCGACGACCGTGTCGAGGGCAAATTTAACCGTCTGCTGCGCCGCCGGTTGGCCGTTGGCGCCGGTGACCTTAAAGGTTACCAGAGATGATTCTGTGCTACCGGTGCCGCCTGCGCCCTTGATGCGGATATTCTTCGGCTCGGCGGAGACGAAGCTCAGACTCGCCAGAGTTTGACGCTCAAGGGTGAAGGGCAAGTTTGCCGTCAGGGTCTGGTTACCTGCCTGAGTGGTCGCGACTATCTGATCATCACGTTCGCTGTTACCGCTGCAACTGGTATCCTGGAAAGTTGAACTGGCACTACCCGATAGTGTGGTGACCGGGGTGTCTACGCTGGCGTTGTTGCTGGTAACACAATCGGAGCTAAAACTTATCGAAGATGGGGTCTGAACTCGAGTAATAGTGCCGTCGTCGGCTACGCTGACTAAGGTCGCCGTGAGGCCGAAGCTACCGCCTGCGCTGATGCGATACTTGTCATCGACCAGGCTGAGCGTGGTACCCAGCTCATCTTCGATAAAATTATCGTTGGCATCAAAGTGTCCTAGTTTAAGGACGCCATCATCACCAATCGCATTGGCTGGTAGCACCTCATATAGGCTGCTGATCTGATAAGCTTGCTCTTTATAAGTCAAAGAGACATTCAGGCTGGCCGCACCCAGTTCACTCTCCGATGGGGTGTAACTGACCTGTGCAATACCCTGCTCGTTAGTGAGCGCCGTATTCGGATTCAGGCTGGTGCTTCCTGCACTAAAGGTGACAATCTGCTGAGCGATCCCCTGGCTCGAGCCATCGAGGAACTGCGCCTGAAGCTGCACGGTCTCATCGACCTTAAACTGAGTCACCGTCGCCGCACCATTAATGATGCTGGCGCTGACTTTTGGTGTATCTTCATCGGGAATGCCGTTGTCGACAAACTCATAGTTACGATTGACCGCAAGGATATTATTCTCTGCAGCCTTAGTATCGAATTGTGCCGTTAGCGTCCCAGCGCCCGGTGATGCCTGAGCATTACCCAGAATGACTTCGGCAATTCCCTGACTGTTAGTCAGTTTCGTTGCGGGAGCCAGTTCACCCAGAGTTGCACTGAAACTGATTAAACCACCATTACTGTTGCTCCCTCCCTGAGTTAACTTAGCCACGGCGCAGATACTGGCGTTACTGGCAAAACTCAAGTCGTTGGTTGCATCGGCGCATTTGCCGTCGACAACCGTTTTATAGCTTAGTGAGAGGGCGTACTCTCCGGTGTTCTCTCCACCGCTATCATCAGAGGCGCCATTACAGCCCCCCAGAGAAGATAGAAGCAAGAGTGAAAGAGGGAGAGCAAAAGCAGTTTTAATCAGTCGCATAAGCAACATCCTTGTACACAAAAGGAATAAACGAAATACAGTTGGAATTTTTGATATTGATTAACTTAATTTTACTGATAAAAACAAGTTAATCAGATATCTCACTTCGTAAGTATTTGACCAATTCGACTGAAGATTTTGAAGCCTCGTCGGGTTTCTTATCCAGCTCTTTCTTTGACTGACGGATAAGTTGACGTAACTTCTGTCTTTCCAGTTGAGGGTGCTTCTCGAGCAGGTCTTGAACGGCTGAATCGCCTTCACTGAGCAATTGCTCTTTGAGCTTCTCGGCAACATTCAGCTTCGCGCTTTCGTTACTGTTTTGATTCAGCACATTCTTAATATCGACTTGTAATGCTTCAATATCGACATTACGCATGATCTTGCCGATAAACTGTAACTGACGACGATAGGCTTCGGTATTGATTTTAATCGTCTTAGTTTTCATTACATTATCAAATAGAAGCTCATCCAAATCTAACTTTAGAATTTGGCTTTTACTTAATGCAACCAGCTTGGTACCAAGCTCTTGGAAAATTGCTATTTCACGTTTTGTTTCAGCTCTGCTGACATATTCTTCATCGTGGTCAAAGGGCTGTTTAAAGTGTTCTGAATCACCGACTATTTTCATTTAAAAAAATCTCTTACATAAACTGAGTTAATAATAACATTTCAGGAGAAAATCGCCTATCTCTTCCTCATATACTGTGATTACCCTGAGGATCTTGCTGCTATATCACCGGCATTAGCTTCGCTTACTTTAATTACCCGCCACAGAGCGGGCTTCGGCAGTTATTTAATGTGATTGGGAATTGGGTTTGTTATGCTTAAGGTATTCCAGATAACAAAAGAGCAGATTTGTGACTACACCTAGCACTGACATTGAATTGAATTCATTAAAAGACGCCGTATCTATGGCCCTTGAGTATGCTAAAGAACTCGGGACAACGGCTGCTGAAGTTGCCATCAGTAAACAGCAGGGCTTATCGGTTTCTACCCGATTGAAAGAGGTCGAAACAGTTGAGTTTAATAAAGATGGTGCGCTAGGTATTACCCTGTTCCGCGATGGTTGTAAGGGGAGCTCATCCACTTCCGATTTGAGCCCCGCTGCTATCAGACAAGCGGTGAAAGCTGCCGATGATATTGCCAAATTTACCTCATCCGATCCCTATAACGGTTTAGCCGATGCCGAGTTAATGGCAACCGAATTTCCGGATCTGGATCTATTCCACCCTCAGGAGATCTCTGCCGATGAGTTGACCGATTTAGCGGCGCGCTCTGAAGAGGCGGCCCTGAGTGTCGATAGCCGGATCACTAATTCAGACGGTGCCAGTGCCAATGCACATACCGGCCTGAAAGTTTATGGTAATAGCCATGGTTTCCTTCATGGTTATTCAAGCTCACGCTACAGCCTGAGCTGTGTGGTTATCGGTGAAACCGATGGCAATATGCAACGTGATTATGACTACACAATCTCGAGAAAGTTTGGGGATCTGTTGTCACCGGAAGAGGTAGGAAGAAAAGCCTCTGAGAAGACCCTGAGTCGTTTAGGCAGCAGAAAAATTGCGACGACTGAGTTGCCTGTGTTGTTGGCACCGGAAATTGCGACCGGTTTAATCAGCCACTTGGTCGGTGCGATTAGTGGTAGCAGCTTATACAGAAAATCGAGCTTCTTACTCGACTCTATCGATACTCAGCTGTTCCCTGACTGGTTCAGTATCGAAGAACAACCTCATCTGAAAGGGGCATTAGCGAGCGCCAATTACGACAGTGAAGGCGTCGCGACTCAAGAGAGACATATTATCGATAGCGGTATTTTATCGACCTACCTGCTAACCAGTTACTCGGCCCGTAAATTGGGACTTAAGAACACCGGTCATGCCGGCGGTATCTACAACTGGACGCTGTCCCATACGGGTCAGACCTTCGATCAGCTGGTCAAAGAGATGGGCACAGGCTTGATAGTGACAGAGGTGATGGGCCAAGGCGTTAATGCCGTCACGGGGGATTACTCTCGCGGCGCTGCAGGTTTCTACGTTGAAAATGGTGTGATTCTCTACCCTGTCGAGGAGATCACCATAGCGGGTAATTTGAAAGATATGTACCAAAATATTGTTGCGGTGAGTAAAGATCGCGATCTGCGTTCATCGATACGTACCGGTGGTATTTTACTCAGCGATATGAAGATCGCGGGTAATTAACGGCGGTATCTGGGCTGTGAGTCTGGCTTGAGCTCTTGTTCTAGCTAATCGCCGAGCCATGACTATTTTAAGTTTGTGCTCGGCACGCCACTCTTTAGGGCTACCGGTAAGGAGTTAATATGAACAGGCATTCGGGTTTTACGCTCATAGAGCTCGTAGTGGTTATCATCATCCTAGGTATACTAGCTGTGACTGCGGCGCCTAAATTTATTAACTTACAAAATGATGCGCGTATCTCGACGGTGCAGGGGATGAAGGCCGCGGTGGCCTCCGAAGTGCATCTGTTCCATTCCAAGTCATTAATACAGGGGTTAGAGCAAGACAGTGAAGTCGATATCGATCTGGGAAATGTGACGGTAAAAAGCGTGTATGGCTATCCTAAGGCTGAGTTTAAGTCGAACTGGTCAAAATTGCTCGAAGCTGATTTTGGTGAAGCCGGCTACGTTGATCCTGCCGAACATGACTGGATCTGGCGTAATCGCACCAGCGGCAGCAACATAGGTCTCTACTTTATGCCCAGAGGCTACTCCAACGATAATCAGAATTGCTGGGTAAGGTATCAACAGGCCACGGCTGTCGGTGGCGAATACCAGTTAACCATAGAGACGAGTGGCTGTTAGTCGCCCTTTTAATTTATCGGATTGAGCCGTTCACTCCTGCTTTTAGTTTTTCTTTTTCGAGTAAGCTTTTGTAATAATCTTATCTTTTATAATTCTTGTCAGAAAATTCAAATGCAACCTTGAATATATGGATAATCATATATATGCTTATCCATATGTTAATATCTTTTATTTTTTGAGCCATTTTTTAGAAACGAGCTTTCTGACATTTGTTGTTTGAGAGTCGCTTTTGAGAGTAGTTATGACCGCATTAGATCTATTTAAAGCCCTGAGTGATGAAACCCGTTTGCGCAGCCTGCTCTTAATTCAGGCTGAGCAGGAACTCTGCGTCTGTGAGTTAATGCAGGCGTTGGAGGAGAGCCAGCCAAAAATTTCCAGGCATCTGGCTCAACTAAGAAAATTTGGCCTGCTTACCGACAGACGTCAGGGCCAGTGGGTCTTCTATCGACTGAACCCTTCGCTACCTAAGTGGGCTAACGCCGTGATAGACGAAACCTGCGCGGCCAATCGAGCCTTGATAGAGGAAGAGTTGACCCGCTTAAATAAGATGGGTGACAGGCCCGATCGTGTTAAGAGCTGCTGTTAGAGCCACGGGCCACGGGCCACGGGCCGCGAACTAAGAGCTACGAGGTGTAGGAGCGGCTTTAGCCGCGAAGCTTCAAGAAGCTGATAGCGAAAAGCCGTAAGCTATAAGTAAGAGTTTGCTGACGATGGTGTCGCGTTGAGATACAAGATTAAGAGATAGAGAGAAAGATTATGGGGCTGTTTGAGCGTTATTTGAGTGTGTGGGTTGGACTCGCCATTGTCCTTGGGGTGATATTAGGTAACTTGATGCCGGATATTTTTGCCCTGGTTGCTGCGGTTGAATACGCACACGTAAACTTAGTCATAGCCGTGCTTATCTGGGTAATGATCTACCCTATGATGGTGCAGATAGACTTTGCCGCCGTCAAGGATGTGAGAAAAAGCCCTAAAGGCTTGGTGCTGACTCTGGTGGTTAACTGGTTAATTAAACCCTTTACCATGGCACTGCTGGGTTGGCTGTTCTTCAAGGTGTTATTTGTCGAGTGGGTCGACCCACAGACGGCGACCGAATATATCGCGGGCATGATCTTGCTTGGCGTCGCGCCCTGTACCGCCATGGTATTTGTCTGGAGCCAACTGACCAAGGGGGATCCTAACTATACCTTGGTACAGGTATCTGTTAATGACCTTATCATGGTGGTGGCCTTCGCTCCGATCTGTGCCTTCCTCCTTGGCGTCAGCGATATTCAAGTGCCTTGGGAAACCTTGCTCTCGTCTGTATTTCTCTATGTGGTTCTGCCGTTAGTCGCAGGCGTATTGACTCGCAGAAAGCTGGAGTCCGATGGCGACCCCGAGTCCCTCACCCGGTTTGTGGGTAACCTAAAGCCCTGGTCTATCGTGGGTCTGTTGGCGACGGTCGTCCTGCTGTTTGGATTTCAGGCAGAGACCATTCTCAATGAGCCACAGAACATATTGCTTATTGCCATCCCTCTGCTCATTCAGACCTATGGCATATTCTTTATCGCCTACTACGCGGCCAAGAAACTCAAGCTCTCCCATAAGGTCGCAGCCCCGGCCTGCATGATTGCGACCTCTAACTTTTTCGAGCTTGCGGTAGCGGTCGCCATCTCACTGTTTGGACTACACTCAGGTGCAGCACTGGCAACTGTTGTCGGGGTATTGGTGGAGGTGCCTGTGATGCTGTCACTGGTGGCATTTGTAAATCGAAACAGAAAACAATTTGAAGATGAGACCGTCTAACATTCGGCGGTCTCAAAAGTAGGGTGTCATAGATCGGCGAGTCAGATTGAGAAGTGAACAAGCTTCTTTAGGCATGATGAAAAAATAAAGGATTTAATATGAGCATCAAGATAGGTATCAATGGCTTCGGTCGTATGGGGCGGTTAGCGCTTCGCGCCGCATGGGATTGGGATGATGTTGAGTTTGTGCAGATCAACGATCCCGCTGGTGATGCGGCAACGCTGGCGCACCTGCTGACATTCGACTCGATCCACGGCCGCTGGCACCATGAGGCTATCGGTGAGGGGAGCGAAATCCGTATCGGTGATACACGCATCGCTACGACTCAAAATTCGAATATCGGCGATACCGATTGGTCAGGCTGCGATCTGGTTATCGAGGCTTCTGGAGTGATGAAAACCAAGGCACTGCTTCAGGCTTATATCGATCAAGGGGTGAAGCGTGTTGTCGTGACGGCTCCGGTCAAGGAAGAGGGAGTGCTAAACGTAGTCATGGGGGTAAACCATCACCTCTATGACAAGGTTATTCACCCTATCGTGACCGCCGCGTCTTGCACCACGAACTGTCTGGCACCGGTGGTAAAAGTTATACATGAAACGATTGGTATCAAGCATGGTTCGATGACCACTATCCATGACATCACCAATACCCAGACTATTCTCGATGCACCCCACAAAGATCTGCGCCGCGCACGGGCTTGTGGGTTGAGTCTTATTCCCACCACAACAGGATCAGCGACCGCCATTACCCATATCTTCCCCGAGCTGAAGGGCAAGCTTAACGGCCACGCGGTGCGTGTACCATTGGCGAACGCCTCGATAACCGACTGTGTATTCGAGCTGGAGCATGCCACTACAGAAGAGGAGATAAACGCGCTGCTTAAGAAGGCCGCCGAGGGAGAGTTGAAAGGTATTATGGGTTATGAGGAGCGACCACTGGTTTCTGTGGATTATAAGACAGACCCCAGATCCTGCATTATCGATGCGCCATCTACCATGGTGGTTAACGGCACTCAGGTGAAGCTCTATGTCTGGTATGACAACGAATGGGGCTATGCAAACCGCACCGCGGAACTTGCACGTATGGTCGGGCTTTCGGATAAAGGTTGAACCAGTTTTAAGTGGTAAGTTTTAAGCTGTAAGCTCAAGACAGGGCAAAGAAAGCTTCGAGTTACGAGCCATGAGTTAAGGCGAAGATAATCACAAGAATCGATTCGTCGATTGTAGTTTTCGGGTTTAATCTTTTGCTCGAACCTCGAACCTCGAACCTCGAACCTCGAACCTCGAACCTCGAACCTCGAACCTCGAACCTCGAACCTCGAATCCAGGAGATCTATGTTAGCCAGTATTAAGGCATTGCCGGAGCAGGTCAGACAATACCTTATTGTGACCGGTAACTATTGGGTGTTTACCCTAACCGATGGTGCGCTGCGTATGCTGGTGGTGCTGCACTTTCATCAGCTGGGTTACAGTCCACTTGCCATCGCCATGTTGTTTCTCTTCTATGAGATCTTCGGTGTGGTCACCAACTTAGTCGGTGGCTATCTTGGGGCGCGGCTCGGGCTTAACCGTACCATGAACTTAGGGCTTGGCTTGCAAGTGCTCGCCCTTGGCATGCTCCTGTTGCCCACATCCATGCTGACCATAGCCTGGGTCATGGCCGCACAGGGGCTTTCCGGCATAGCTAAAGATCTTAATAAGATGAGCGCCAAGAGCTCGATTAAGTTGCTGGTGACTTCCGGCCAATACGGCAATGGAGAGCAGGAGAGACTCTATAACTGGGTTGCCCGCCTCACTGGTTCTAAGAATGCCCTTAAAGGGGCAGGTTTTTTCTTAGGTGGCGCACTACTGTCTATGTTCGGCTTCACTGCAGCGATTGGGATCATGGCAAGTGTGCTGGCTCTGGTCTGGCTATTTAGCGTGGTGAAACTAAAGAAAGACTTGGGGAAATCCAGGATCAAGCCTAAGTTCAGTGAGATCTTCTCCAAGAGCCGCAGCATCAATATCTTATCAGCCGCAAGACTGTTTCTGTTTGCGGCCAGAGACGTTTGGTTTGTGGTGGCCCTGCCGGTATATCTGGCGAGTCAATTTGGTTGGGATCACTATTACGTGGGCGGCTTCCTGGCGCTGTGGGTGATCGCCTATGGCTTTGTACAGAGTATTGCCCCGAGTCTGACCGGTAAGCGACAGGGAAAGATCCCCGATGGTCGCTCGGCGCTTCTCTGGGTCATGCTGCTAAGCTTCATTCCTGCGCTGATCGCGCTGGCATTGAGTCATGACATCGCGCCTCAGATAAGCTTGCTGCTAGGCTTGTTCTTGTTCGGCGGTGTGTTTGCGATTAACTCTTCCTTACACAGTTACCTTATCGTCAGCTATGCCAGCGACGATGGCGTGTCTCTGGACGTCGGCTTCTACTACATGGCCAACGCCATGGGGCGGTTGCTGGGTACAGTGTTATCGGGCTGGGTCTATCAGGTCGCCGGACTGGAAGCCTGCTTGTGGATCTCATCGGCCTTTCTGGCCATGACTGTGGTGATTAGTGTCTACTTGCCAACAAGGGGAGCTACAAACCAGTAATTATCTAATTGCATATTTTTTTGGGCCTACAATAAACTCGATAGCTATCGCTTTTTAATATACATCAAGTAGATAAATGTTCGGCTAGATAATCAATTAAAAGCCTGACCCTGCGGGATAGATAGCGGTTTAGAGGGTAGAGCGCCGATATGGCTGTGGGTTGTTGACAATAATCTGTAAGCAGTAAGCGCAAATCACCTGTTTCAATATGTTTTTTGAACAGAAAACTAGGGCCAAAACCAATTCCCAACCCATTAAGCATTGCATCGACAACTAACGTTCCGTCGTTACTTGTCAGGTTGCCTTTTGCTTTTACAGTAAATGTTTCACCATTTGGCATAATAAATGGCCAACCTCGACTCGATCTCGAATTCCCATAGAGTAGACAGTTGTGTTGCATAAGATCAGATGGTTGCAACGGCTCTCCGCACCTTTCTATATACTGGGGAGAGGCGACGACCTGGAATGAGCACTCAGCTAACCTACGTGAAATTAGGCTTGAATCTTCCAGTTGTCCAACTCTTAACGCTATATCTATACCCTCTTCGACCAAGTTCTCTATACGGCCACTCGCAATCACATCAAGTTCAATATCAGGGTGAACAGCTTGAAAAGTGAGCAATAGTTGACCCAAACCTGAAATGATCAGGCTTTGGGGAATCGTCATACGGATTTTACCCTTCGGAGCACTTTGACTGTCTTGTATTTCGGCTTTGGCACTCTCCGCTTCGTTCATAATGAGTTTACAGTGTTTATAAAATTGAGCTCCTTCCTCAGACAAGCTCAACTTACGGGTTGTTCGGTAAAGCAATCGAGACCCTAAATCCTGTTCCAGAACTGATACTTGCTTACTTACAAAGGATTTAGAAAGGCTAAGCTTTTCTGCCGCAGCGGTGAAACTTCCTGTTTCCACCACAACTGAGAATGTTTCCATCAACGTTAAAATGTTCATATTAAGCCTTGTGGGTAAACAATTAGTTCACTTGTAGCTTATATATCATCCTGTGAAAGTACAATAAACTTGTGTTATACGATGCATTTGTGTCAACCACATTGATATAGAGGTGACTTGTGAATACTGCACACGCTAATGAAAAAACTTATGGGAAGCTTGCAAAATTGTTGCATTGGGGGATGGCTTTGATGCTGATAGTGCTTATTTCAGTTGGTGTCTACATGGTAGGACTCGACAAATCAGACCCGAGCCGACTTCAGCTAATGGGAATGCATAAATCCTTCGGTGTGATTTTCATGCAATTTGCCATTTTCCGCGTGATCTGGGTTCGTTATCAAGGGACTCCAAAGTTACCGGAAGTGTTGGGAACATGGGAGAGGGTGCTCTCTAAAGTTGTAACCGTTTCACTATACATTTTGATGTTGGCTATCCCGTTTAGTGGCTATGCCATGACCAATTTGAGTGGCTATCCAGTCAGCCTGTTTGGGATGTTAGATCTGCCACAACTATTTGATAAAAACCCCGAAATGGCCGGATTAGCTAAGGGATCACATGTTGTATTGGTCTATACCTTGATTATCGCACTGCTTGCGCATGTTGCTGGTGCAATAAAACACCGCTTTCTTGATGCTCCTGAAGCAGACGTCCTTCACCGAATGTTGCCATTAAAACCACGCTCGTAAGGGTAGATAAACGCTTACATGGTTTGCCGTTAGCGTGAGTTAGTGCTTAATTTCCATCTATTAAAGGAAAACTATTTATGAAAACGTTATTGCAAAAGGTCATTTTGATTTTTGGCTTAATTATACCCTCGTTAGCGGTGGCTACACCGACTTTTCCCACGCAAGAGCCGATGGGAGGGAAGGAGTTCGGGCACAGTGTTAAACATGTTGGTAATGGGATATATGTATTTCGTTGGTGGGTTTACAGAAACGTTTTTGTCGTAACAGATGAAGGCGTTATCGTAACCGATCCGTTAAATCCGAAAGCCGCTAAACTCTTGAAGAGTGAAATTCGTAAGGTAACCGACAAACCAGTCAAATATGTTGTTTATAGTCATAATCATCATGATCATATTTCAGGGGGGACAGTCTTTAAAGCGGAGGGAGCAAAGTTCATCGGTCATAAAAACCTGCTCAAAGAGCTGGTAGATCATCCAAGCCCGGTGCTTCCTCTGCCTGATATCACCTTTGAAGATAAATATACATTAAGTTTGGGTGGGCGCACGTTGGAGCTATCATATTTTGGTCCTAATCATGGTAACAGCCTCGTGGTTATGAGGTTTCCAGAAGAGAAAATCTTGTTTGTTGTTGATATTGTGACTCCTCGAAGAGTCGCCTTCAGAGGCATGCCAGACTTTTGGCCTGATGAATGGGTTCGTTCTTTGAAAGAGATGGAAGGTATGGATGTTGAGTATGTGATCTCTGCTCATGGCCCCCAAAGTCAGCCTGCTATCGATTCGGCTTCTGTCATTAAGGAGCAACGTATCTACATTGAAGACCTAATGGCCGCAGTGAAAGAAGCAATGGATGCGGGAGTGCATAGCCCTGATGCACTAAGAAAGCAGGTTAAACTGCCGAAGTATGAACACTGGCAATATTATGACCAGTGGCTCCCGATGAATATTGAGCGTATTTGGGCCTTTTATCATATGGGGTGGTAAATATCGGTATATAGTTTTCATCAAGCAAAGAAAGCGTCTGGCTATCCAGAGGCTTTCTTTTTTGTTTTATGATTTCACTGGCAAGTCACTGAACCGCTGATCGGTGACTGAATCAGAATTAAGCCGACTATTGAATTCAAAAGGGAGGCGGCCTTGGAATGAAGGCCGATGGCATTTTTTGGCTTTTGCGTCTGACTGACTTGGCGTTGGCAAACTTGCTGAAGGTCGAACTTTCATGGGTTTCTATCGCCTCCCCGGCGGGGGAATGTGCAAGCACTCATTTGGCACGCAGCTAGTCCATCCCTGGATGCTCTGCGGTTTCATCCATGAAACCGAAGGCCAAATGGGTACTTACACCGGATGATTCGAAAGAAGGTTACCTCTTCGAATACCTAAGTTTTCGTTTTGTACAGGAAAAGTGATCATTGCTTCACTTAAGGCATACTGATAAGTTATTAAAATAGCTGTAGATAATCTGTTCTTTGCGATTGAATAGACTGCCTGTGGAGTGTTTGTCGAGTTAGTTTAATTTTCCGACTTTATTTGGCATAAAGTAACTTAAGCCTAATTTTTGAAGAGGTGAAGATGAAACCATTAGGGCTGAAAGAAACAGCATATGGAATTTTAGTAGCGTTATTTCTTGCTCTGTTATTAATTTATCCTGAGACTGAAATAGTCAGCGAAATGGAAGAACTATTCTCTATTAAACTAACCTCTACATTTGTTGAAATTACTTATGTTTTTCTTCTTTTACTTATATGCAAATATCTATTTAAAAAATTGGATAAGAGAAAAACTAAAGAAAATGATAGGCAATAGTGTCTCTTTTGAGGGGGCCGTTTAACTAGCCTCTTAATCAAGACTCACTATTGTTGTTAGAGAGTGTTTCATGGGTAATATCGAGCGTAAGGTGGTTTGATGATATCAATCAGAAAGGCGGTTGAGGGGGATGCTCAGGCTATTTATGAGCTCAGGAGTCGGGCTATCCTCGAAGAGTGCGCTGGACATTATAGTGCGGAGCAGCTTTCGTTATGGACGAAGGGTGGTGTGTCAGAGAGTTTAATTGAAGATATCGTAAACTCATTTTATGTGTCAGAGATCGACGGGCAAGTCATAGGGAGTGGCAAATTAACGGTTGAAACCAGGATGCTGGACGCTATTTTCGTTGAGCCACAATTTTTCGGTAAAGGGGCTGCCAGGCTAATGGTTTCTTTTCTTGAAAAGCTAGCTCTGGAGCATGGTCTTACTTCAATCAAACTTGAGTCCACGCTCAATGCCGCCTCATTCTATCGTCGATGCGGATTTATAGGTGATGAGATCTCTACCTACCACTCACCGAGAGGCATTAGCTTATACTGTGTACCAATGCAAAAGTTGTTGGGAAAGAAAGAAAAGAGTTCTACAAGTTAGTAGTGGACTTGTTTCTGGGGTCAGTATTTTCTGTGCTCAGAGTAAACTTTAATGCTAACCTATCGGCTTGGATATGGTCTATAAATCGGAATTTATGAAGTTGGCAGTCACTTACTAATCCGCTCTTGTGTTAATCCCCCTGAAAGGCTAAGTCGCCTTAATCATCACGCCAAATAGAAGAGATAACTGCCTCGAAATCATAACTGGTGTAAACGCAGCTACCTGAATATTGGGGGCGGATGTGGGATAACTACTTAATAGCTATAGATTATCGAGGTCTAGAGTTTGTCTTGGTTAGCTTGATCTAGTCTATTGGCTTCGCGGGACGGGGAGTAGAATGGTGCTAAGATACTATTGTGAAGTAATAGCATTGTGAAGTGATGCTATTGAAAATAATAGTTTTGTAAGATGATCGAGGAGGTATCAGATTTCATACCTAATTGATTTGTAATGTGTAACTTGTAAACCGCTTAATCCGGACATCAATGTGCTTGTTCAAGATGACTAAGCTCACGTGATTGGCCCAGTTAAGGCGCCCACATATTCACAGGAGCAAGATATGAGTAAAGGTAAAAGTAGTCGTAAAGAAGGTAAGAAACAGCCGCAGAAAACGGCCAAAGAGAAACGTATGGCAAAACATGCGAAAAAGGAGTCCAGAGGCCTGTTGGATAACATCAAGTAATCCTCTTCTGTGCGTCTCCTATTCGCGAAGCCCTTCTCTTAGTGAGGAGCTAGCGAAGAGATTATGTTGCTGTCAGCCAGCATCTGCCATGGCAAACATGGTTAAGTTTGAAAGTCGAGTCGGGCTAACTTCGAGTTAGCCCTTCTGTTAGTTCTTTACTCCTGATTCAGCCCCCGCCCCTGTATCTATTTGCCAAAAGCACATTGTAATGACGTAATAGCTAATGCTAGGTCTGGCTATAGGTTGTCATGAAGGTGATCCTTCAATTAACTACATCTATCAGCCACAGCAATTAACGACAAAAAGTGCCTGAACCATACTCCTGCTTTCATTTTATACACTTTTCGTTGTACTCTGAGATGCAATCAACAAATTCCGGGCATTAGATCACGGAATGAATATAACAATAATGATAAAGCGTCGACGAGGTTTGAATGGAAGGAATTACTGAATTTGTCAATATGATCAATGGCTTCGTTTGGGGTACTCCCATGCTGGTCATGATCTTGGGTGTGGGCCTGTTCCTCTCGGTTGGTTTGAAGCTTATGCCAATCCTGAAGTTGGGAACCGGCTTTAAATTGCTCTGGTCGGGTAGGATCCCCGATAAAGATAAGACCATGGAGGGGGAGATCAGCCCCTTTAACGCCCTGATGACCTCGCTTTCGGCCACTATTGGTACGGGTAATATCGCAGGTGTGGCGACCGCCATCTTTATCGGTGGACCGGGCGCGCTATTTTGGATGTGGTGTACGGCGCTGGTGGGGATGGCAACCAAGTTCGCCGAGGCAGTGTTGGCCGTTAAGTACCGTGAAGTCGATGATAATGGTAACCACATAGGTGGTCCCATGTATTACATCAAAAACGGTCTCGGAAGTAAGTGGGCCTGGTTGGGCACCGCTTTTGCGTTATTTGGTTCTTTTGCCGGCTTCGGTATCGGTAATACGGTGCAGTCGAACTCGGTAGCCGATGCACTGAGCAGTAACTTCGGTGTACCGACCTGGGTGACGGGTGTCGTGCTTATGGTGCTGGTCGGCGCCGTATTGGTCGGTGGTATCAAGCGTATCGCCGATGTGGCAGGTAAGCTGGTTCCCTTGATGACACTCTTCTATATTGCTGCCGGTCTGGCCGTGTTGGCCGTCAATGCAGCTGCGATCCCGGATGCGATCGCTATGATAGTACATAGTGCATTCAACCCGGTTGCTGCACAGGGTGGTTTCGCCGGTGCGGCGGTTTGGGCTGCGATTCGATTCGGTGTGGCGCGTGGTGTGTTCTCGAACGAAGCGGGTCTGGGTAGTGCACCTATTGCTCATGCCTCTGCGCAGACCAATAATCCTGTGGCTCAAGGCTTAGTCGCCATGTTGGGGACCTTCATCGATACCCTGATTGTCTGTAGTATTACCGGTTTGGCTATTATTGTATCGGGTGCCTGGACATCCGGTGAGAACGGCGCTGCATTGACTTCGCTGGCTTTCTCGACGGCGATACCTATGGGGAATTACATCGTTGCGATAGCGCTGTCTGTCTTTGCTTTCACGACTATCTTAGGTTGGAGTGTATACAGCGAGAAGTGTGTGCAGTATCTGTTCGGCGTTAGAGCCGTTAAGCCTTTCAGAGTGCTTTGGATATTGGTGGTGCCGTTGGGAGCCGTGAGTTCGCTGGACTTTATCTGGTTACTGGCCGATACCTTGAACGCTATGATGGCCATTCCTAATCTGATTGCCTTGATGTTGCTCAGCCCTGTGGTATTCGGTCTGACACGTGAATATTTTATCAAGAAGCGTGAAGATGAAGCCCAGGCTAAAGTCACTTCGTGATTTTAGCCTAAGATTTACTGCGTAAATAACTAATACCAAGAAGTATAAGTGAGCAGATTGATGTTATTGTCTAAGCATCAATCTGCTCCATAGTTTACTGTTAACTCTGATCATATATTCACCGAAAATAGAAATAGATAGCGAAGCTATATCCATAAAATTCCCCAATTCAAAATTCAGACCTCAGCTGTTATACCACCCTATATACTTCCCTCCAATTGGATTACCTCACGTCAAAGTTAAGTCCATGGTGTAAGAGAATTTTAATCGAGTCGTTTATTAAATCTCAACCAGGCGATGATGATACCTATTACCGTGAAACCGCAAAGCCAGAGCGCATCGAAGCGCATATCACTTATTTCGCCTCCTCGAAGTACAAGGGCGCGGATGAGCCGCATAAAGTGGGTGGCTGACACTATCTTCGGGTCGTTCATCATTGGTTAATCTTAGCAGGTAGGCTTGCGCTTTTTGGGCTTCAACATTGGCCATTGCAACCATCATCAATAGTTTCTTGTTATCAAACTGTAACAGTGACTTGCCCTTTTCTACCATGCTGCCTTCGGTTATGGCTAGAATGGTGATGATCTCACTCGCCGTCGCTCTGAGTCATATCTGGTCACGTTCTAACGTTGCCAGTGCCTTATTTGTAACATCTCTCTGGCAGGCGCTCAGGCTGAAGAGAAAGATTATCGATAAAAAAGGCCTCATATCTAAATGTCATTGATGTTTTATATCTACAGACCTAGTCATCGCTGATAATGATCATTAAATCAATTGATTATCTTGTTTTGTTGTTGGTTTTGTTACTCATTGCAATAGTCTAATTCAGTGATGATAAAAGTAACCTACCGCAAGTTTTAATAACCCCCTTAGCTCGTAAGTGCAACAGTCGTACCACTTAACTGCCTTTTTTCTCGCCAGAATGCGATTTACTGAATCTTGATATCTTCATCACATATACGTCCGAAATAACACCGATGAATAACTGAAACGCAACATTTAAATGATCTAGATCAAAACAATCTGGCACCTTCGGATTTAGAGTAAAGACTCTAATTTAGAGTAAATGCTCTAAGTTAGAGTTTTAGCTCTAACGTGGTTTGAGAGCTTGTTTAAAAATTATTTTAATTGAATGTTTGCACTGCTGAAGGGTAAACGTTCTGAATCGATAGATAACTCGTACCTGGAGGCATTATGGACATTCCTGTCTGGCAATATGTCGTTTCGATGACTGGATATATTGTGTTTTTGCTCGTTTTGGTGGAAGGCATGCGCCGTGCACCAAGAATGACAGCCGCATTTTGGCTGCTGTCCCTTTTAACTGCGCCTCTATGGGCAGACAACCTCGATGGTTGGTTCCGCTGGGCTAAGACGGTCAGCGTTCTTATACCAACTGCTATTGTCGTCGGTGGTGCCAGAATTGCTTGGCTATACCATGATAACCCAAACAAATTCCTCGCGTTCTTCCGCGGAGACTGGGTGTTGAAAGTACTCTACGCGGTATTGTTCCTCAATATTGCTGAAGCAACGGCTAAAGATTTTGCCACCGCTAACTACTTTAACGCTATCTGTGGTGTCATCTTATGTATCACGATTCCGTTCCCACGTTATAAAAACGGTAAGCGTCTTTATTGGGTGATCGGCCGTGATAAGCCAAATGATCTGCTGTTCTATTCAACTGCGGCATGGAACTTCCTCTATACCACATGGAACCTGGCATTCGTATTCGGTGAAAACCCAGGCTTCTTCGCCAGCTCATTCTGTATCTTGATGGCTGCCGAGCTTTACCCAATCATCAAGGGGCGTCCCGAGCTTTATATCATCGCTCGAGTCTACACCTTGGCATTCCACATCCTGGTGAGGGCAAACGGCGACATCTTCACGCCAATTATGGACTCGTCCAGTTGGGCCAACGATAGCGTGGTCTATTACTGGGGCGCGATTAACCTGGCTATGCATATTCCATTCGTTATCTGGTACTTCAAGACGAAGAAGAAGAGTGAAACCAACGAACCTCCATTTGGAGAAAAGTCTCCACCACCGCTCATCTCAGATTATTCAGACACAAAGGTGAATGACGAGAGCAAGCTAACTACAGCCTGATCGAAAGGTCACATCGGATACCTAATGGGTAGGTATCCGATACCAAATTCATAAAGAGAGTAGTTGATATGAAACTCAGGGCGAGAAGTATCTATACCGCGATGTTGGCGTTATTGATGATGTGTTGGGGGTCAGTTGCAATGGCTGAACCTACGCAGAGTCAAGATGGCGGAGCCGATAAACTTCAGGGCGAGGTATGGCAAGGTACCCGTGATGGTAAACCTGGCGAAGGTAGCCTGTTTTATCGATTGGAGTTCAATGCAGATAATAATGTTGAGGTAACCAAGCAGTCTGGTGGCTTTAACAAGACAGAGACTCAGAAGTGGAGCCTCAATGGTGACTCGGTAATGATCGAGAGTCTCACCGGTGACGAAATCAAGGATTTCGATGGCGCATCCTTGGCGTTTGTCGATAGTGAGGAGATACGTTTCTCTCTCGATGGTGACGGCTTCAATATTCACAAGTGGTACAAGTACCGTGCATTTGCGCACGTCCTGTTTGTACTTATCGGTTTGATGGCACTGAACGAGCTTTGTCGTCGCCTCAAGTGGAGTAACTATGTCTTATGGTTCGCACTGCCGATTGTATTGATTCCATTATGGTCAAGCTATGAGATCACATACTGGTTCAAGTGGGTCAAGCTCTACTCGGTTGTCGGCGCAGCGGCACTGTTTACGCTGATCCGTTTTACCAAGGTTGGGGATATGAAGTGGGCCAAGTTTGGTGCCGGAGCCTTCCTTGCAATCAACATCTCAGAAGCGGTAATGCAAGACTTTAGCATGGGCAACATGGCTAATATTCTTAACGCTATCGGTGGTGTGCTGTCAATTATTACCTTAGCCGGTTGGGCAATGATCCATGCCGATAAGAGTAAGCAGCAAGATATGATCTGGCCTGCGATGACCACCTTCTGGATTATCGCCTATGACGTCTGGAATATCGTATTTGTCTACCTGAACTTCCCAGGTTCAGCGACCGCTCAGATGATGGTACTGATAGCAGCGACCCTACCTTCACTCTTTATTAAGAAAGGCACTTGGTTACAGGCGCGTGCATTCACCTTAGCCGGTTCATTCATGTACTACTTCAGCTGTCCGTTTATGTACGAAAGCAACGTCGTGCCTATGCCGCGTAACGATGAGCTGATGTTGGCGGCTGGTGCAGCCAGTTTCATCATCAACGGCATCTATGCCTACGTCTTCTTCAGTAAGAAATTCAGACAGCGTCAGGCGGTAGCCAGCGCATAACGATTATCCATAGCCAGTGCTATCGGTAGACCAACCGATGGCGCTGAGAGGGGAGACCCTCAGAGTAAACCCGTTTGGACGATACACAGTTTTAAAAAATAATTTATTAAAAATATTATAAATATGATGGAGTTACTATGAAAAAGCGTATTCTCAGCATTGCTATTCTTGCTTCAATGACATCAGGTTTAACTTATGCGGCCGATGACGCCGATATCGATATGTCAAACCCAACCGACGTATACACCTCTATCGGTGCTTCATACGGTAGCGAAGGTGCAAACATCAAGGGACAGCTGATGTTGTCTGAAAAGACGGCAACTTCAGGACAGAAGAGTGGTGTTATTTTCGAAGCCAAAAACATCTTAAACGAAGGGGATAAGACGCCTCAGTTTACCGGTATGGTGCAGCACCCTGACTACGGCATGGTGCCGACATTTAACGATGAAACCAGCAAGCGTTCATACCGTCTTCGTTACGGTACCATCAATACCACTAACGGTACTGGGTGGTCTATCGATGCTATTTTAGCTGATCATCCTTTCTACGGCAGCATGGCCGTGGTTCAAGCCGGTCCGGTAATGACGATTCCTGTAACCGATAACTTCTATATCTGGCCGATCTTGTATGCCGGTGGTGTTGTGATTGAAGATAATATGTCACAAATTCTTCCACCTGACATGGCGGGAAGTACAGCAGTATCGAGCAGTGGCATCGACGTTCCATCACTGATCTTAACTGGTATGGTCTATGCGCGTTATGCCTTTAACGATAACTGGTGGACATTGCTAAGTGCCTCATACACTGAGGAGATACAAGGTAAATCATGGAGCGATGACATCATGGCTGGCGGACTGCAGATGGCGAGTTTCTCTGGTGAGATCTCGGTAGCCTACCAGATGAACAAGCGTCAAAACGTACGTGTTAACTATAAAACTGATAACAGCGATAGCACCGATGATAGCTACTGGATTGAGTATAACCACGCGTTCTAATTACTCATCAATCAGTTTTGATCCTGCCGATGCATTGCCTGCATCCATGCATTGGCAGTTTTATCTATTGTTAATTATTAATACTTTATCAGGAGTCTTACATGATTAAACGTGCACTTGTACTCGGTACTATGTTATTTGCCTGCGGCAACGCAGTCGCTGGCAGCGAGATCTCCGGCGTAAACCTACCCGACAGCATCACCTTGCAGGATAAGGTGCTCAGCTTTAACGGCGCAGGCGTTCGCAGTAAGTTTTTTATCGACCTTTATGTCGGTTCCTTGTTCACTGTAGGTCAGGTCGATCAGGCCTCGAAGGTTATCGATAGCGATCAGCCTGCGGCAATTCGTCTGAATATTACTTCGGGTATGATCACATCTGAGAAGATGACCGACGCCATGAACGAAGGTTTCGACCGTGCGACCGATGGTGATCCTGCTTCGATTCAGGAGAGTATCACAGAGTTTATCGCAACCTTTGCTGAGCCTATTAAAGAGGGCGATCAATTTACCCTGATGAGTGTTCCCGGTGAAGGGATCATCAGCTATAAAAATGGCAAGCAGTTGTCTGTGACTCGTGGCGAAACCTTCCGTAAGGCCGTTATGGCCATCTGGTTAGGTAAGAACCCGACAGATGAAGACTTAAAAGAAGATATGTTAAAGAGTTAATTCAATTAACCACCTCGTCCAGGATGGACGTGGTGATTCATGGCGATGAGGGGTTTTCGTGTCCCCAACCCCGATTCGTCATGAACTTTAACTGTTTTGTTTGATTAACACCTTTGTTATTCAAATAAAATCACTCTCCAAAGGGCGAATGAAGAGGAAATAGCACGATGACTCCACTGGCAATTTGGCGGGCGATGTTTATGCCTAAATTCCATCAATGGCGACCGGAGCAGTTACGCTTCGTCGATACCTTGATGTTCTTTACCTTGCTCTCTTTTTTTACCGGCCTCTACAGCCTTTTTAAATGGCTGCAACACGATCACACTCTCCTTATTTATACCTCATTTCTTCTTATTGGTGCCGAGTTGTTAGCCGGGGCAATTGTGCGTTTTGCCCGCATGCCTGTGTTGGCCCTTAACGTCGGATTTTTTGGCATGGTGGTACATGCGCTGAATATGATCTATCAGGGGGGAGGCGTACTGAGCTCGACTCAGAGTCTATGGATCCCGGTATTGATCATCTCCTTCTTCCTGACCGCTAACCTCTTGATGGCAACGCTTTGGAGTCTTGGCGTTATTCTGTTCTCATCCTGGATGGTGGCGAATGCCCTTAATGGTATCGCTATGCCACAGATGCCGCTTTCTTCCTCGGCGTTGGCAACCGAGACCTGGTCCGGATTACTCATGCCGCTGATAGTTATCGTGGTTGCTCAGGGCTTCACCGCTAAGCAGCGCAATAAGGCGATGAACGCCGCAGAAAAGGCGCAATCTGACACCTTAGCCACGGCTGAAAAGGCGCAGCAGGGGGCGCAACAGTTATCTGAAGTATTAGACAGGGCGGGCGATAATGCCGGTCAACTCTCTTTAGTGGCCAATGAGCTAGAGAGCCAGTCGCTTGATCTGCACCAACAGGTCAACAACCTTAATCAAAATTGTGAGTCTCAGGCGAGTGCGGCCGAACAGATGAGCCAGCAACTGCTACGAATGACATCGGATATGGAACAATCTGAGCGCTTCGTGACAGAGATGAGATCCCGCAGCGAGGTGATTAACAGACAAGCACAAAGCAGTGCCGAATCCCTGGAGGCATCAACTAATGCGATCGATAAGATCTTAATCAGCAATGAGAAGATCATGTCGGTAGCGGGTTTGATCACTTCGGTAGCAGATCAGACCAACCTGCTGGCCCTGAATGCGGCGATCGAAGCGGCACGAGCCGGGGAGCATGGGCGAGGTTTTGCGGTGGTTGCCGAGCAGGTACGTGAACTCTCGGCAAAGAGTAATGCATCGGCCGTGGAAATTCGGGCCCTGCTGGATCTCAGTAAACAGGAGGTCAACCATGGTCAGGTGGTGATACAAGCGACGGCCACTGAGCTGTCCGGTATTATCGAACAGGTCGGTGAGACTGTCACTGATGTCAATCAGTTGGCCGATACCATGGTGCATCAGGTTCAGGCGGTGCAGGAGTTGAATTCGGCCAGCGCAGAGGTGGCCAATAGTGTGGTGCAGACCAATCAGGTCTCTGAGTCGGTAGCGACACAGGGTAAACAGCTAACGCAACAGGTCGACACTCTAAAGGCGCTTGCCGAGGACCTCAGGCTCGCTATGTCATCAAAGAGTGCGGCATAGGGCATGTTTAATCAGTCATAAATATTAATGTTTTAGGAGAGAGGGCGAACTTATACCGATTGGTATGATACGGGGTCCGAGGCTTGCTAGTGGCTAAGGACCCCGCCTCCTCGCTTCCTCGCTTTCGCAACGATAACCAGATAGACAATACTGATTTAAATCGCGGCTTCCGATGCCTTTGTCCGCGTTAGCCCTGGTGTGTGTCCGGTCCAGAGTTTGTAAGCGCGAAAAAATACTCTGGCATCACTGAAGCCCAATTGCAGTGCTATCTCATCCATTGATAACTCACTACAGGTAAGCCAGTAATCTGCCATCTCATGGCGGATCTGATCCAGTAATGCCTGATAACTGCTCCCCCGTTTAATTAAGTGTCTTTGCAGACTTCGACCGGCCATATGCAGGTGGCCGCTCACTTGTTCCCGCTGAATTTTTCCCTGAGGCAGGAGCTGACGTATCACCCTGGCAGTTTTCAACTCAAGATCGTCGGTATCACCGATATTATTCAACCTTAAGTTGGCGCTGATGGTTAATTGACTCAGGCGTTTCAGGTTACCACCGGGAAGGCGACGCCCCAGTAGTGCCTTGTCTATGATTATGGCGTTATCACTCTGAGCGAAGTGCACCGGGCAGCCAAAGAGTTGTTCATATTGTTTTACTTCCGCTTGGGACGGCTTATCTCTTTGTAGCTGAATCGAACGTGGCCTTGCCTGATTGTCTTCGAGCAGAAATCGGGCAAAGTTGACCCAGGAGGCCAGCACATTATCGATAAGGTGGGTGATCACAAGCGGATTGCTGTATTGGCAGTGCCAGACCATCTTGATACCCTCGCTATGCTCTCTTATTTCGGTAACCCCCATGTCTCCGACCAACTTCTCTAATGGCATGGCTTCTTTTAATGCCTGAGACAGATCCGTCGAGTTAAGACCTATCTGGCCTAAGATATAGAAGCGATCAGGCTGAATAAATCGGGCGCTGTAAAGTCCAAAAAGGGGATGTTTAGACTGCTCGATAAGGTAGTGGAGCAGACGCTGGAACTGCTCTCCACTCAGCCTGCCGTCGATCTTATAGAGTTCAGACTGTGCAATATCCGCGTGTTCTAATGCAAAAGAAACGTCAATTTTACAGTGTCTGCCCGCCTGCAAAAACTGCTGTACCGGTGGAATGGAGGTCGTGCCCAGAGAGCGGCTTGCTTGTCTCTTCATTATACAATTCATTCACATTTGTCCATATTTGTCACTGACAAACCGTAGTGACATTGTAGGATAAACTAATGTAGATGCAACCGGAACGGCGAAATATGAACAGATCACAGGAAGATAATCGACATTGGAATGGCTGGGGCGCTAAAGAGAAGCGGATGGAACTTTCACAAGATGGTGCAGCTTTTATCTGTGAAAAACTGGGCCCGGTTAAGCCATTAGGAGTATCGACTTTGGCGCGTGTGATTGCCAAGGTTCCCGATTCCAGACTCGCTGACTGCGAGCTATATTCGACCGATAGAGAGATCAGGTTACGCCACGCCCGAGGGCAGAGCCTTCCCGATTGGCTGGCCATGAAGAGTGGCGAGTTTGGCGTCTTTCCCGATGCGGTCGCATTTCCTACATCGGGTGAAGATATTCGCATCTTGATGGCGGAGGCTAAAGCGAATGGCTGGCAGCTTATTCCCTATGGCGGTGGCACATCGGTCGTGGGTCACATCACGCCATGTCCGTCAGATAAACCCGTTATTACTGTCTCTCTGACTAAGATGAATCGGCTCCTGGATCTGGACAGAGTCGACCAGATTGCCACCTTCGGCGCCGGGGTCAAGGGGCCATTTTTAGAAGCTCAACTACAGGCCCATGGCTATACGTTGGGGCATTTCCCCCAATCGTTCGAGCTGTCGACATTGGGCGGCTGGGTAGTCACGCGCTCTAGTGGACAGCAATCATTGGGTTATGGTCGTATCGAAAATCTGTTTGCGGGTGGAGAGATAGAAACCTTCAATGGCACGGTGGATATCCCGACATTGCCTGCATCGTCGGCGGGACCGGACTGGCGCCAATTGGTACTGGGATCGGAAGGGCACCTGGGGATCTTGACCGAAGCTAAAGTCAGGATCAGCCGTGTGGCCGAAGAGGAGTTTTTTGGTGTTGCCTTTATGCCTGACTGGCAGAGCGGGATCGACTGCGCCAGAGAGATAATCCAGCAAAAGTTACCCCTTTCCATGCTGCGGGTCAGCAATAGTGAAGAGACCCATACGCAGCTATTTCTTTCGGCGACTCAGACTCAGCGCAGCTGGTTGAATCGTCTGCTTTCACTCAAGGGAGTTGGTGAAGGTAAATGTATGCTGGTCTATGGCGTTACGGGAGACCTGGATGCCAACAAGCAAAGCTATAAACGACTCAAGCAGGTTTTACGTCACTTCAAAGGCGTTAATACCGGGCAGCGTCTGGGTAAAAAATGGGCTCATAAACGATTCACTTTCCCTTATCTCAGAGAGACGCTGTGGCAGATGGGTTATGCCATCGATACCTTAGAGACGGCGACAAACTGGTCGAATATCGAGCCTCTGACAAAAAAGATAGAGCGTAGCCTGCGAGATGGGTTAACTGAGTTTGATTCCAAGGTCCATGTATTCTCGCACCTGTCTCACCTCTATGGCGATGGCGCCAGTATCTATACCACATACCTCTTTCCTGTCGCGGATAGTTATGATGAAACCTATCGTCGCTGGCAGAAACTCAAGACGACGACATCGACCCTGATCGTGGAAAGCAATGGCACCATTAGTCATCAGCATGGTGTCGGCAGTGATCATGCCCCCTATCTAGCCAAGGAAAAAGGCAAGCATGTGGTGGCATCCCTGCAGACCTGCTTCGATTACTTCGACCCAGATAAACAGCTGAATCCGGGTAAGCTGTTTAAGGCGGAGCAGACGGCTCATGCAGAGACTAATCTCACAGAGACTATCCACTCAGAGAAAAGTCAATGAAGACCCTGACTCAGGCGTCGACGCTGACTCGTGAGGCGATCGCTGCAAAACCTCCTTGTGAGTACGATCTTGTTGTGATCGGTGGCGGGATCACGGGGGCGGGGATATTTCATCTGGCTGCGAGCCAAGGGCTAAAGGTGTTGCTGGTTGAACAGCAGGATTTTGCCTGGGGCACATCGAGTCGCTCATCTAAGATGGTTCATGGTGGACTGCGTTATCTGGCGGCTGGCCAATGGCGCATGACGCGGGATACGGCCAGACAGAGAGAGGCGCTACTTGCCGAGTTACCGGGCCTGGTCGAACTCATGCCCTATATGATGTTGCACCGACAGGGCGATTTCCCCTCGGCGGCGCTGTTTAAACGGGTTCTGTCTGTTTACGATAGACTCGCGGGATGTGACTATCACAAGCCTCTTACACTCGAGAAGGCCCAATCCTGGATGTCTGATCTCTCCTTTGATGGAATCACCGGAGTGAACCTGTTTGCCGATGGCGTTACCGATGATGCCCGCTTAGTGCTGCGTTTACTTCAGGATGGGGTGCTCGCCGGCGGAGAGGCGCTTAACTACGCTAAAGTCACCGGCCTTATCGAGTCTGAGAGCGGGGTCTCGGGGATCGAACTCGAACTGGATGAGGATAAGCATCATATAGGCGCTAAGTGCGTCATCAATGCGACCGGTAGCTGGGCATCACAGCTTCACCCACTCGAAAAGGGGCTGCTCAGGCCCTTGAGGGGCAGTCATCTGGTGCTGCCTTTTGAGCGACTTCCAGTATCGGCCTGCATCACCTTTTTTCATCCTATCGATAAGCGCCCCGTCTATATCTATCCATGGCAGGGCTGCACTGTGATCGGCACAACCGATCTTGACCATGAGGAAGGGATCGAAATTGAGCCGGGAATATCATCAACCGAAGTGGATTATCTGCTGCAACTGGCCCGGCAATATTTTCCGGATAAAGAGATCCGTGAGTCAGATGTGATCAGTTGCTGGAGTGGTATCAGACCGATATTGAGTTCGTCACTCGATACGGCGCCCTCTAAGGAGTCCCGCGAACATATGATCTGGTCGAAACCCGGCCTTATCTCGGTCACCGGTGGTAAGCTAACCGGCTTTCACCTGATGGCTGAGGAGGTACTTGAGAGCATCAAGACTCAATTTCCCGCTATGATGAAGGAGATACAACAGGCTAAGTTCAGTCAGCCTGTTATGGGTTATGCCGATAAGCGCCTCATCGGATATTTTGGCCATTTTGCGACAACTATTTCAGAGATGAAAAACAGTCAGCAGATCGGTATAAGCCGCTGTCAGTGGCGGGAGTTGGAGTGGTCTGTGACGCACGAGAGTGTGGTTCACCTTGACGACCTCTTGCTTCGTCGTACCCGTTTGGGCTTATTGTTAGGAGGTGGCATTATCAAGTATAGAGATCAAATTCTCGCTCTGTGTTGCCAGTCACTTCACTGGTCTGAGTCGATGGCAGAATTGGAGTGGCAGAGGTTTGAGCAGATTTTTTCAACATACTACTCACTGCCAAAAACAGATAAGCCGGCAGGTGCCCACAGCCAGTTAAGAGTCGACAGCCAGTTAAGCGCCGATAGCCAATCAAGTACAGAGAATTTACCAGGTACAGACAATCTATGATGAATGAAAAAGATAACGACTACCTACTGGCTATCGATAATGGCACTCAGAGTGTCCGGGCGCTGATCTTCGATCTACAGGGGCAATTGGTCGCTAAATCTCAGGTGAAGCTTGTCCCTTATATGTCACCTCAGTCGGGTTGGTGTGAGCAAAGTGGCGAGTATTATTGGGATCACTTGTGTAAGGCCTGCCAAGCACTCTGGGCTCAAGGCATAGATAAGACCAGAATCAAAGGGATGTCTGTGACCACACAGCGCGGCACTATGCTGCCGCTGGACAGCGAAGGCAACCCGTTGCATGACGCCATACTCTGGTTGGATCAGCGAAAATCCGAGCCGGAGAAGAGTCTGGGTGGGATCTGGGATCCGCTGTTTAGGGTGATGGGGCTTACAGAAACCATTAACACCTTTCGCAGTCGGGCTCAGCCGAATTGGCTCTATCAGGCCAGACGGGAGCTATGGGATAGAACCTATAAATTTACCTTTCTGTCGGGCTTTTTTCATCACAGGCTGACGGGTGAGTGGGCCGATTCATCGGGGTCACAGGTGGGTTATCTTCCATTCGACTACAAGAAGCACAGGTGGGCGAAAAAGTGGGATTGGAAGTGGCGAGCCTTGAATGTAAGAGAGGATCAGCTGCTGCCTCTGGTCGATCCCGGCGATCGGATCGGTGAGATCACGGCACAGGCGAGTGCATTGACCGGGATCCCCGAAGGATTACCTGTGATCGCCGCAGCAGCAGACAAAGCATGTGAGGTCTTGGGCTCCGGCGGTCAACACTCAGATGTGGGCTGTCTGAGCTTTGGTACTACCGCAACCATCAATGTCACCATGAAGCGTTATGTTGAGGCGGTGCGCTTTCTGCCCCCTTATCCGTCGGCCATTGCCGGGTCTTATTGCAGTGAAGTGATGTTATATCGGGGGTTCTGGATGGTGAGCTGGTTTAAGGAGCAGTTTGCGCATATCGAGAAGGCAAAAGCGGATGAAGCCGGGATAGAGGCCGAAGCCTTGTTCGATGAGTTGGTCAATACTGTGCCCCCCGGCTCTATGGGCTTAATGCTTCAGCCCTATTGGGGCCCGGGTGTGAAACAACCTGGCCCCGAAGCTAAGGGCGCGGTGATAGGCTTTGGTGATATTCATACCCGCGCTCATCTGTATCGGGCGATATTGGAGGGGTTGGCCTTCGGCCTTAAAGAGGGGCTTGAGGCCATCGAAAAGCGCAGTGGCTGCAAGATAAAAGAACTTAGAGTATCCGGCGGTGGAGCCCAGAGCGATGCCGCCATGCAGATCGCCGCCGATGTATTCGGCTTGACCACGGTCAGGGCTCACACGGTGGAGACTTCGGGACTCGGCGCCGCCATCGATGCGGCGGTCGGGTTGGGCTTACATCCGGATTTCGACAGTGCCATTAAGGCCATGGTACATCAGGGGAAACGCTTCGAGCCCGACGAGGAGCATTATAAGATGTACCAGCGGCTCTATAGGGAAGTTTATCTCAATATCTATAAGAAGTTGCAGCCGCTATATTCTAAGATCAGGGATATAACGGGCTACCCTGAATAAACCCCGGTCGTCAGAGTGGGGCGTTTTGACTTTTAGTAAGGGGATTGTGCCTTGTTAGGTTATCCTGGGTAAATTGAGGTGATAAACTCAAGTGACAAATGGAAGCGACAAATGGAGTAATAAATTGAAGCTATCAGATATGAGAGATAATTTTTGCTCCTTCGGCTTGTTGATGGGGGCTCTGGTCTCCGTCTTAGTGACATCAATTATTGTCGTCTGGGAGTGGGTAGAAAATCCGGGAGGGATTTTTCACGATCAAAATGGTACCAATTGGAATTTTGTTTTTGACACCGCTTCGAGCTGGTTTGTGCCTACATTTCTCTATGCTGCGCTCATTGTCGCAGCCCTCTACCTGTTGCTTTATGCAATACAATGGCTTAAGCAAGTTAGGCAGAAATAGTAAGCTTATAATGGCTGTTCTGTTTTCAGCCCCTCTTTAGCTAAAGCGGGGCTGATATCTTATCCACACTCTGCCACCCCACGCGCTGCCTGTGAATTGTACTGATAATGCACCTTGTCGTGCACTTTGTCTGTGCTGAAAAGTGATAGGGTTTCGCGTCTAAGACATGATCCTGTTGACGATATCACATTCGTCCAGCTCAGCAGATTTTTCCCTGTTTATGTATACCGCTATGGGGCCGTCAACAGTCCCTGAAGTAGGGCCTTCGCATTTTTCTAAATTTTCATTTTTCAATATCATCTGCTCGGGGAGTAGGCCAATACCAATGCCTCGCTCGATGAGTTTAGAGGAAAAATCAGGGGTATCGATGATCATTATCTGCTTATAGTCTGAGCCCTCAGACATACACTGGCTCAGGTCATGCCAATGATTCCAGACATCTGAATGAACGAAGGTTGATATGGGAGGCGTGAACTCTGTATTGGTCTTTTTTGCCCAGTAAAACTTAAGGTTATCCAGCTCAACAGCGTGTTCGAAGACCGGGTGGTCGTTGAATATACCTTCGGTGATCACTACGTCGACCTCGCCTGAATCCATCCAGCCCTTAATGGTCGCTAGCTCTCCGGTACTGATCTGCATAAAAAACTCAGACAGAAACTCTTTTGTTAACTTAGGCTCAAGGTACTTTTCATAAAGTCTTGGTTGAGTGGCTATCTTAATTAATGCCTTTCCCTTAATCCTTTTAATTCCTTGTTCTATGTTTTCAAAGGACTTTATTGTCTTTTCTACTTCAACATACAAGACTGCGCCTTTTTTGGTTAGGTGGACACCATGCTTGTCCCGCTCAAAGAGCTTTATCCCGACCTCTTTTTCTAATGCGATGATTTTCGAACTTACGCTGGGCTGTGAAACCTGCATAAATTCTGCGGCCTTGGAGAAAGATGAATACTTGGCGGCGTAGTAGAAATAGTGGATTTTTGTGTTCTTTAGCATGAGATTGTGTTTCTTATGTCATTGTTCTGTTAAAAACGTGAGTTCCATCAAAAATGCCAATGGAATAGATAACGTATTCGAAATTGTGATTATGACCCGAAGTGCCTGCTATTAGGCTGACTAGCTTCAAACTTCTGGTACCTCCCCAGGTATAAGTAATAGTTATGCATCGGTATACCTGACTCTTATCACATAAACTTACCCTCTCTCCCAATATTATGCTCGACAGAAATAATGAGAAACAGACATAGGGTTTGATGATGACAAAAATTAAGTTGATGACACGCACGTTACCAGTGCTGTTCGGTGCAGTACTCATGGCTCCGGTCAGCTATGCCGAAACATTTACCTTGGACGGGAAGAGTCTGACAGTAGAGACTCTTCAAGAAGCGGCACTGCCTGGGAACGATGTTCGAATATCTAAAGAAGGCTGGAGTCGTATTAAGAAATCATATGACATATCTATCGATGCGACTAAACATGGTAAAACTGTTTATGGGCTTAACGTAAACTTCGGTGAACTCAAGGATCAACAGGTAGTTAACGGTGACGTTACTAAAGAGCCTATGAGAAGTGCATCTATCGCTTTCAATGAGCGTCAAATGCGTATTCAAGCGGCTGGGGTTGGTCCATTCCTGGCTAATGATATCGTTAAGATGTCAATGATCATTCGCTTGAACCAGATGGCAGCAGGGCTTACGGGCATGACAACCGATGCGGCCAATGCGTTCATACAGCTGGTGAATAACGATGCGAATCCGCTTATCCCTAGTCGTGGTTCTATGGGGTTAAACGATTTAGCCTGGCCGACTCATATCGGCTTAGCGCTTATGGGGGAATGGGACATTAACTATAAGGGTGAGCGAAGAGACGCAAAGGAGGTGTTGAAAGCGCTGGGGATGAAAAAATTCCGTCCTTTCGGCTTAGATGGGATCTCAATTCTATCGAATGCTAACGTCTCTATGGCCATCTTAGTCGACGCGATGCAAAAAGCGGATAAGATCATTAACTACTCTCCATACCTAATCGCTGCGGGTCTTGAAACGCTCAATGGTAACGTTAGCCCATTTCTTTGGCATTCTGTCGAGGGAAAGGGGATGCCAAAAGGGCATGAAGCCGCCGAAGCGATACTTTTATCTTTGAAGGGGTCGTATCTGTGGGATAAGAATGAGCAACGTAGCTTACAAGATGCGCTCTCTTTTCGTAGCGCTCACTGGACACTGGCGACAGCATTGAATGAAATGGATCGCCTGAAGAATCTGATAAATATTCAAATTAACCATACGTCAGATAATCCACTCGTGACGATTGCTGGTAAGAGTGACCTTTGGTATTCAGATACTCCGGTCGTTAAGCATTACGCTGTCGATCCCAGCGGCGCCACGCGTGATTACATCAATTCCAACTCAGCGTTCGATTTCACTCAGATAGCCTTGCAAACAGAAAGCACCATAAAGGCCATGGCTCATCTGTTACATGGTTCTGGCTGGAGAATTATGCAGGTCGATGATTCACGTCGTACCCATATGAGTAAGTATCTGTCTGCTAAATCAAATGTGACTAACGGAGTCCATGGTGATGGTTTCGCTAACATAGGTCAGCCCATGGTCGGTCTTTATGCCGAAGCGATGTCACTGACGAATAATGTGACGCTTTACGGCATGCCTACCTCTGGTGGCATCGAGGAGATGTATAGCAACGTCAACCTAACGGCGGACCGTCTGCGTCAGATGGCTAACGTGGGAGCTGAGATCCTATCTTTTGAAACCTTGCATATGACTCAGGGGGCTCAAATGCGTCGTGATGAGCAGGGGTATGAGCTGGGTGAAGGTACCAAGCGCTTGCTCAAGGCCTACCGCAAAGTTGTGCCATTCGTAGATAAAGACAGAGCCTACACCAAAGATATCAACAACGGCGTCCAGTTCATCAAGAACGTTCAGCTGGAATCACTATACCAGTAATCCTGCTTGCCTCCCCCTCAACTTCATGAGGGGGTCTACCCAAGAGAAAAGTTATGAAACGTAGAGACTTATTAAAGGCTGCGGCGCTCTTGCCTGTGGCAACGTTAGGCACTGCGCACGCTGCCAGTGCCTGCAAAAAAGAGAAAATGTCATTCGATGAAGAGTTCGACATCGTGATTGTAGGCAGTGGCTTCGCGGGATTGGCTGCGGCTTACTCAGCAAATAAAGCGGGACTGAAAAACATCTTAATTATCGAGAAGATGGTGGCCTACGGTGGCGCATCAGCTATCTGTGGTGGCATTGTGTGTATGCCTGGCACCAAGCTGCAAGCGAAGCATGGTATCGAAGACTCACCAGAGCTCTTGGTGAAAGACATGGTTAAAGTTGGTCGTGGGTTCAACCACCCAGAGCTTGCAATGACGATGGCAACGCAAGCCAGCACGGCCTATGACATGATGATGGAATGCGGCGTTCAGTTTAAAGATAAACTGCTTCGTCTCGGTAGTCACAGCGCGCCAAGAGGACACATTCCAACAAACGCATCGGGCGGTGGAATCGTTGTACCTATGCACAAGCATTTGCTTGAGAAAGGTATTAAGTTCCAGAACCGCACAAACGTATCGGCGATCATCAGCGACGACAGCGGTGTTAGCGGTGTTAGCGGTGTTGCAGTTCAGACGAACTTCGATTCTAAGACAGGAAAGTTTGATAAAGAATTAACTTATAAATCACGCCACGGTGTCGTGATAGCGTCTGGTGGCTGGGGCAGCGACAAGCAGTTCGTGAAGACCACTATGCCAGTTTATGCAGACCTGAGAGCTACCGCTCAGTCAGGTGCTACGGCTGACATGATTAAGTCGTTACTGGCAGCGGGTTCATTGCCGGTCATGTTAGACATGTACCAGTTAGGGCCATGGGGCTCGCCAGATGAACGTCCGGCGGGACCAGGTTCTTTCTTCTCTGATTATGCCTTCAGTGAAGGGATTGCCGTAGACCCTAAGACGGGTAAACGTTTTGTGAATGAGCTTTCATCTCGTCGAACCCGTTCAGAAGCTGAATTGGTTGTGATGCAGAAAGGCACCAAAGAAACGCCAAACTATCCATTTACTTTCTGCGGCGAAGAAACAACGAAGCATGCAGAAGGGTTTTATGCGGCCTATCGCGACGGTGCGGTGAAGAAGTCTAACTCTGTGGCTGAGTTGGCGAAGCGTCACGGCGTTGACGAAGCAACATTGACCCAGACTATCGCCGAGTGGAATGAGATCGTTAAAGGCGCGCCAGACCCATTCAACAAACCATTGGATGTGCGAACCGAGCTAAAAGCGCCGTTCTACTCATTCCGCTTGTCACCTGTACTGCACTACTGCATGGGCGGGGTTGCTATTACGCCTGATGCACAGGTCATCGACGCTACGACTTGCGAGCCGATCGAAGGCTTATTCGCTGCGGGTGAGATTGCTGGTGGTGTTCACGGTATGGATCGTCTAGGCGGTTGTTCATCAATTGACGGTTTAGTGTTTGGTCAAATCGCAGGTAGAACTGCTGCAAAATATAAGGCGAATGCGTAATGAAAACCTCTTTAGTCGTAGCCGCTGCTGTAATGCTGATCTCTTTCAGTGCCAGTGCTGCCAACACCATGAAACCTCATCACGAGGATGCGTTAGATTGCCGCACCTGCCACACCACCAAAGGTAAGTTTCAGCGTCCAGAGGCTGAAACCTGTATTGAGTGTCACGGCGGGATGAGCGAAATTCCGACAAAGCCTAATCGTTGGGATAAAAACCCACATAATTCACATCATTATGAAGACTTACTTGAGTGTACAGCCTGTCATTCAGAGCATAAAGCCTCAGAAGCTATCTGCGTAGAGTGTCATGTAGTGGAATTTCCTAACCTAAAATAAAAATATAGAGATAATGATGACAAAATTTACTGCGATTGCAGCTTCCCTGCTAGTAGCGCTCGCGGCTCCCGCGGGGGCCGCTGAAATAAATGAAAACCTCAACATTGGTGGCTCTGTTCGAGTTAACTATAGCTACATTGACTACAGTGAGGCATCTACAGATAAGCTTGGAGATATAGCGTTCGACACCTTATCACTTACCGCTAGCGGAAACAGCGGTAACTGGGGTTTCGCTTCAGAATATCGCTTGAACAATAGCACCGACTACTTGATTTTGGGCTATGCGACTTACGATGTGTCCCCGGAGCTTCAGGTACAGGCTGGTGTTACACATGTGCCGTTCGGCAATCACGGCTATATCTCAAATTCTTGGTGGATGGGCTTGCCTTACTACCTAGGCTTTGAGGATGACCGCGACGTAGGTGTTAAGGCTATCTACTCGGTCAACGGGAGTCAAACAGATATCGCCTTCTTTAAGAGTCCTGAATACGGTGCCAGTGAGAACGCGCGCTACGCGGCAGACCTTTATACGGGCACGGTGAATGGAACTGAGTATAGCAACGAAGAAACTAACCAGTTTAACCTTCGTCACACGCAGACGTTCGGTGCGGTTACGGTCGGCGCATCGGGGCAATATGGGCAGATATATAATAGTAGCACTGGTAATACAGGCGATCGCTTTGCTGTTGCTGCTCATTTAGATGGCAGCTTCGGCTCCTGGAACGTCCAGATGCAAGCCATGCACTATGAGTTTGATGCTGCAGATTCTGCGGATGAGAACAAGATAGCCGTATCTGTGGTTGGATGGCAGTATGAGGTCGCATCTAAAGGTCAGATTTACAATTTCAACCTGGCTAAAACTGTTGTCACCGACTTCGGTAGTATCAAATTCTATAATGATTTTGGTCTGCTAACTCCCGATGTTGAAGATGAGTCTTACGATAACAGTTTCCAGAACGTAACTGGTATGGCTATCGCTGCGGGACCAACTTACACCATGGTTGATCTTATTGCCGGTAAAAACATGACCTTCTCGACAGCGAACAACGATCATGTTGGCTTACCTGAGCTTGGTGATGATTGGGATTACCGGGTAAATATTAATTTCGGCTACTACTTTTAAGAGGCCTTCGCTTTATCTTATACCAATCGGTATTAGGGTGTGGTCACTCAGGTAAAACAGATCTGAGGTATGTAACCTGCTGAGGTTGGAGAGTTTACTTAGCTCGGTTCTGAGGCCTGATTGGGAGTTGAGGTAGAAGTTTGGTATAGAAAAGCTTGAATCCAGGGGGAGAGTCCTGGATTCAAGTCGTAGTAAGCAGATTAATAAAAGTCTCCGCCTATGGCTCGCTGCAGTGCAGCTGCCGCCAGTCGCTCTTCCAAGCGTTTTTTTACTTCACGTCTGTGTTTAAGGTCATCTGCGGCCCGTTGGTTTTTTGGGGCCGTCATCGCTTCTATCTCTGCATCGTTGGGCACAAGGTCAATAATCTGAGCCATAACCAACTCCTCTCTTGTGAAATACTTATGGCATTTTAATAGTTGCCATCGATTAAGAAATGACACCTACAGCGGTGCCAGAAAGTTAATGTAAAGAACATAAAAAAGCGCTATAGCTTAAGACGTTAACTCGGGTGAGCCGGAAACATTAGTAAGCGCTGATGAGAAAGATATCAGGCTCTTGTGAGGAAAAGTGAGATCGATTTAACATTATCTGCAGAAGGGTAAAAAATTAACTTTTTGACTTTTTTATAACTCGTTCAAATAAAATGTTACTTTATATCATATGGTTGTGGCTGGGTTTTAGATGCGTCATCACTATTTTAGTAATGGCGCATCTAGCTTGAGATCACAAATTGAAATTCTGGCATTCCTTTAAGATGTTTTTCGAACAAAGGAAGTTCGCTATGCCAAATGTTCGTGGTAACTCATTTAAAAGCTATAGCTCCAAGTTATAGATCGAAGCTATAGCTATATCCCAAAATCACTTTTGGATCGTCTTGCTCCAGATCGGTATCACTCACCATAAATGAGACCGTTCCGATATCTGTGTCTTTATTTAGAGATAGAGAATAATCGGCGTAGCTATCGACGTCGAACCAGGCGGTGCTCACATCACCGGATGAATATCCGTAGTGGAGATCTAAGCTTAATGTGTCTGAGAAAGGATATGAAAAACCAGCCTGAATATAGGAGAGATCTTTTTCATCCAGCGGATCTGAAGCCACATCACTGTCGGCATTGACTATCTGAGAGTAACTTACCGAGAACCACTTCCAACTCAATGCTGCGGTAATTTCGCCAAAGTCTACGCTAGCATCACTATCGGGGTAGGCATAATAGAGATAACCAATATCATAGCCAAAGTCATCACCTATGGCCCCTGCATAACCACCATAAAAATCAATTTCATAGCTTGTATCATCACCAAAGTCTACATTCGAAGCCCATGTGCCCAGATAGACTCCGCTATCATGCTCATAATCGATACCCCCTTGAACGGCAACAGCGTCCTGAGTCTGAGTGACGCCTCGCCAGAGGTAGTTAGAGCTGGCACCAATATTTGCAGTGATACTTGCATTAGCGCAAAAGCTCATTAATAGCCCTGAGGCCAGTATAGAGGTCGTTCTGAGTGCTTGTTTCATATTCATTCCCTTTCAGTGATGAGCCAGTTCATTTTTGTTATTACTGATTGAGAAAGATTGCTAATCTTGTGCCATAGTTTATTTTGATTAATATCAATGCTTTATGTTTTTACATCATAAGGCTACATAGCTAAAGGTTATTATTGGAGCAGAAAATGCACTCGACTAGTGCAGTCGAAGAGTGAGGGGAGTCGTGCCGGGAGTTTGTTGTTTCGACAGCGGATACAAAAAAACCTCCAATAGGAGGTTTTTATTCATAAACAATGAAGAAGCGTGATTAGTTAACGCTATCTTTCAGAGTCTTACCAGCTTTAAATTTTGGAACGGTTGCTGCTGGGATTTGGATCTCTTTACCCGTTTGTGGGTTGCGACCAGTGCGTGCAGCGCGATTAGAAGTTTCAAAAGAACCAAAACCAACGATAGAGATCTTATCACCATTTTTCATCGCTTCGGTAACAGTCTCTTCAAAAGATTTTAGTGCGCGTGCAGCTTCTGCTTTAGTCAGTTCCGCATTCTCAGCTATTTTTGCAACAAGTTCAGTCTTATTCATTTGAATAGTCTCTTCTTTCCGTAGATTTAATTATACCAATCACATTATATACTTAGCAATTGCTGCACCTAACATGCCATAAGCTATGTCATATTAAAAGAGCTTTAGCCCTCAGAATTGCCCTTTGAGGTCAAAATTTGTCTAAAAATAGATCAATTTACACCTGTTGGCCTAATGAACCAGCATTCCGTCGAGTCGTTCAGCAGCTTGCCTTTGGAATGAGTAATGCATTCTCTCTCTTTTAATCCATATTCGGTGGTCACTCATCGAGCAACTGATAGAGGATCTGCTTAACAATTTGAGGCTCAAATGGTTTATCACAAAGGGCATTGACGCCTGCTTGGGACACATTGCTGAGGTGGGCATCATTGGCTTCAGACGACACCATAAGGATGGGGATATGAGATTGTTGACTATGATTACGAATAAATTGGGTCAAGGCTAAGCCATCGACACTGGGCATATTATAATCTGTGATCACTAAGTCAAACATATTTAATTTCATTATTTCGATGGCTTCAGCTCCATCGACTGCTTCGGTGATCAACTGAAGGCCTAAATTTGAAATAGTTCGTCTGATGATCTTTCGAGCCATCTTACTGTCATCGACAACCAGGACTCTAAGACTGTGTACATCGAAGTGACTAAGATCTAGCTCATCTTGGCTTAAGAGATCGATGGTGGCATTGAGCGCTTTACCTAAGTGTTCAGATGAGAATGGCTTAGGAAGAATGGATACCACGCCAGACTGTCTATAAACCTCTAGCTGTTCACGGCGACATTCACTCGAGACCAACATAAATTGAATGTCTCTGTATTCATCAGTCTCTTTTAATTGTTTTAGCAGATCTAATGCCGTGCCATCTTCGAAGTGCATGGCACTGGCAACCAGATCCGGATGATGACGACTAATGATGGTTTGAGCTTCGGTTAGACTCGTTGCAGTTTGAATATTGCAGATGCCTTCATGAGTTAGCCTGCTACAGATAATTTTCCTCTGTGTATCGGAAGGCTCTACAAGGAGTATTGAAAGTTCACTAGGCAATAATGTACTCATATTCTCGATTCTTATTATTAGTATGTGGCGGCTAAATTACATCAAGGACAACATCTTAGCAACAAGACTCCAACCCTTCTCATCGGATCTGCTCGCCATTATTCTGTAGTGTCACGGATCAGGTATGTTTTTGTCGTTTTAGAAAAGGCGACCCAAAACTGAAAGGCCAATAGGAGTAGGCCTGAGACTGCGATTAATGGTACCGGGATCTCTTGGTTATTAAGCACCACTTTCACCTCGTCAGGTGTTATCTGATAAGCGATGATGGCGGTCCCTGCAAGTGCTGCTAAGCCTAATGCCTGAATGAAAAGGTAGACTTTAAATGCGATGCCTGCCCAGCTGGTTCTCATGGCTAAACCAAGGAGCACGGGGATCACGCCTAATGAAAACAGATCTATGGCTTGAATGCTCACGGCTCGCCATAGTGCGACGATAGCAAGGATGGCGTAAAGCAACATGATGATGGAGAGTGCAGGAGTTGGTTTTCTCATTAAATGTCTCTTTAAAGCGGTGAGGATACCCGGCGAGTGTAAAAAAATCATTCCCGAGAGTCAAAATAGAAAAAGAGCCCCGATTAATGAATTGTACTGCTCAAGTCTTCAATATTGATTAGAATAGCGGGAGGAAAACAAAGTGAGAGTTTTATGACCGAAACAGAATTTTGGCAACTAGTTACGAGAACGACACCGGATCAAGACCAGATCAGCTTAGCCGAGAACTTAAAGGAGAAACTTGAACAGCTTAGTGATGAGCAGCTTGTTGAGTTTGATAAGTTTTTTGGACAACAGATGCGTCGGTCATACTCCTGGTCGATATGGGGGGCTGCCTATATCATTACCGGGTGTGACTCTGAGTATGCCTTTGCAGAGTTCCGCTGTTTTCTTATCTCATTAGGTAAAGACTGGTACGACAAAATCATTGCTAATCCGGATGACCTGGGGCAGCTTATACAATGGCCGGAAAAGGATGGTTATGCCTATCCATTTTTAGATGAGTATGACCTGATAGCCGGACAGATTTTTGAAGACAGGACGGATGGGGAATTACCTTTCGTACCTTCGGGAATGGCGACTCCCCAGGGGAAGAAATTTACGACGAAGAAGAAACAACTTAAAGCGGCCTATCCTCAATTGAGTAAGGCATTCCCGTTTTAGTGTGTTATAGCGATAGGTATTAAATCGACAAAAAGCGAGGGCCTCCTCGCTTTTTTGTTAGATTCGATTTTTAACTGAAAGTTATTTGTAACAGACCTCTGCATCATTATCATATTGCATCCCTCTCTCATCACATGCCCTGTCCATAAATTGATCTTCTGCCGTCGACAATTCGACATCAAATTCATGCTGCTGATTTTCGATTAATGAGTTATCTGATTCATGTTGTTGCGTGGCCAGAATGTCAAAGTGCTGAGTGACTGCAGCCTGCTCTGTGGGCGTCAATTCATCTGCTTTTGCCTGCCCGACAAATGCGCTTGCGATTAGCAAGGCGGCGATGAAGGCGACCTTTCCTGAAAATGCGACCTTGGTTTGTGTGATTGAGTGGCTCATAAATAATCTCCAGATTTTGAAGTTGTGACCATAATGGAACCGTTTTCTCTTGATCCTGTCTCTTTCAACAAATATGGATAAGAGGTGTCATCCTAAGGCTATTAGTCTCGATTAATTAATGCGTATATTACCCGGTAAAAGATGTACCAGAGCTGAATGAAAAGTGAGCAGTTTGAACTCAGGATACTTGAGGGTTTGAAGTTCTAATTATTGCTGGAGTTAGAGATGAACCTATGTAAGAGCGGCTTTAGCCGCGAATGGATCTTTGCGAGTGGTGTAGAATACTCGAGTCTTAGTCGTCATTCTGAACTGGTTTCAGAACCCATAGCTTTATGATGCTTGAGGATAGGGGGGCTAAGAGGGCGTTCTTAGATAATGGCTAACTTAATTTGCCCTACATAAATATGAGAGGCCTTATAGCCTCTCTTATTTAATCACTATCGATCATTGCGCTACACAGACTTCGTCACCGGTATTAAGATCGACTCTGTATTCGCTACAGATAGGCTGTAACAGGTCGAGTTCCTCATCGTTGAGTTGATTCTCAATCGCTTCTAATTGTCTGTCTGCGCTCATATCTTCTGCGAGATCTTCATATTGCTCCAGTATTTCATCGGCAGACGTTACGCTCTCCTCGATACTGATAAGTTCGCTTGCATTCGCATTCACACCTATCACAAACGGAAGGGTAAATAGGCTGATAAGTAAGGTGTTTTTTATGCTAAATGTCATAGTGTTGCTCCTATACACATAAGGAGGGATACCCTTTGAAATTTGGAAGCAGGATATTAACATTGGAAACTTGAACATTTGCTGAATTGATCGTGGAACTGCGGGTAGCACTCGTCTTAAAAGTAGCGGTCAACATAATCCCAGCTATCCGAACCAGCGCTTACCACCTCTTTATCTACTCATTTTCCATCGTCTCGCATTGGAATCCTTGGCGGCTGGAGTCAAAACGGCATCTTAACCCACATTCCCACGGGGCTTGATCATGCTCTACTGATTTATCTAATGAATAGGCTCTACATGAAGGGTAATCTTCGAAGTCATCGACCTTTTTATATCGACCAGAGTTATAGCCATTGGTATAGACAAAAGAAGACCAGGTTTCCGGCTCATCAGACGCTTCGGATTGGTTAATCAGATAGATCGTGACTCCGAGGGTCATAAAAAGGCTAATAACAAAGATAATGGGTAGAGAGTTTTTCATTTATGAAGCGGCCCAGTATAGAAAGAGCAGATATTCTATACTCAAGTGATACCAATCGGTATAAGAAAGTGATCTGCCCAGAGTTTTTTCAACTAATTCAAGGTGACTGCTTGAGGAGATGCTTGCTCCTTAATACTCGCTCCTCGTTGATATCACATATCTGGCCTTGATAAGTATTGATACAATCTTTTCCATTAGTAATGAGAACAAATTGAGACTGTTGCGGTCTATTTTTTATAGTGCAGCTATACAGCTGCATAGGCATTAATTTCTTTGCATTAAGCGCATATTCAGGATAGGTTTTGTATATTAAATCAGCACCTGTACAAATATCTTCTTAATACCGACATCAGTGACAGTTGTAACAATTTGGCGATAAACATCCGAGTTCAGCCCCAGGAGGCTCATATGAAGTTAACCTACATATTATTAGCGGGAGTATTAACTTCCACTGCTGTCATTGCGGCAGATGAAACTGTTGATAATCCAGTGACCGAGCAGGGAGTTGTCAAAATTGAGTGGCAAGATCCCAAGAACTTTCGTGATGTGAAGGCGGTCGGCGATATTCAATCCCGCTATGAAAAAAGAACATTTGAGACCCTGACTAAGAACTTGAATAAAGAAGCGAGCAAAACATTAAAGAGTGAACAAAAGCTTGAGATGCTGGTGACAGATCTCGATCTCGCCGGCGATGTAAGGCCTACATTTGGTGCCACGATGAATGATATTCGCTTAATTGAGGATCTCTATCCTCCACGTATCACTTTCAGCTATAAAATTCTCGAAGGAGATAAGGTCATTATGGCGGGCGACGAAAAGCTGACCGACATGGGATTTATGCAAACCGTTGGGCGCGCAAGTGATAAGCCACTGAGGTATGAGTCAAAATTGCTGACTGACTGGCTAAAGAAGACGGTTGAACCTAAATTGTAATGAGCCGTTAAACGACTTTGGATTGTTTAAAAAGGCTAAATGAGCTGACTGCTTGTTTAGCCTGTTTTTTTGCAGAAGCACTATAGGTCGATAACTGATGTTCAGTGCACTGAGATGTGATTGTCGGTGGAAGCAGGCCGACACATAAGCTTATCAACTCATGTTCACAAATTTGACCTTTGCGATCCTCTCCAATCATCTTCTGGGCCCTCCAATGAGTGTCCGAGTAGAAGAGCTTTCTTCGTTTTGAGAAGTTAACTAACACCTGCCTACATAGCATTTCAATACTGTCACTTGTACTTATGATGACAAAGTCATCGCCGCCCACATGACCGATAAAGTTATCACTATTATGATGTTGTTCGAGCAGAGTCGAGACCTCTTGAATGACCTCATCGCCACGGCAAAAACCGTAAACATCATTGTAAGGTTTAAAGTTGTTGAGATCGAAGTAGGCTAAATAAAAGGGCTTATTCTGTAGCCTCAAACGTTTAATCTCCTCCTGAATCGGAATATTTCCGGGTAAACCTGTCAACGGGTTTGCGTGACGAGCCATTTTTATTCTCTGTTCTGTTAGCTGTTGCAGCAACTCCTTGGTGTGTCCTATTCCTAAAAATTTGTCCTTGCGCATCACAATGAAATGTTGCGATATGATGTGGCTAGTTTCAGAGGTTAACGACTGACTGACGTCCGATAAGGGGGCGCTAGCTTCAACAGTTAACACCTGTGAATTCATTATTTCAGTTACCCGCCGATTTTCATGCAGAGAACGTCCATAGGGCGTACTGAACAGCTCCATTAACTGGGTTCGATTAATAAGGCCTTGTGGTTGCTCATCTTTAATGACTGCGACAGCCTGAAGAGTGGGTTGAGCACTAAACATTTCGATGAGCTGTTTGAGCTTAGTATCTTGTCCGATAGTAACCGCATTATGGGAGAGGCTCTCCGCGGATTCGCCATAACGGATCTGTTTTCGTATCGGCTCCTGTGGAATGCTGGCAGTAAGGGTGAGATTTGGAGTCTCGGCAGGGCGGCCTAAGAGGTAGCCCTGACAGTAGATGATGCCCAGTTGTTTCAGTATTGCCAGTTCGGACTCAGTTTCAATGCCTTCAGCGATGACTTTGCATGATAAGTTTTGACATAGGTCGATGATGGAACGAACAAATTCTTGCTTTACCAGTGATTGATCGATCTGATGGATGAAGTGGCGATCTATCTTGACATAATCCGGTGCAAGTTCAGACCATAGTCTCAGACCTGAGTATCCCGTGCCTAAGTCATCTATCGCAGTAAGGAATCCTTGGCTACGATAGTAGTTGAGGCAAGACTTTAGAAGATCGATATCATCGGCCGGGTATTGTTCGGAAAGCTCAATGACGACCTGGGAGGGTGACAAGCCCAGTTCCTGAACTAAGCTAAGCGTCATACCTTTAGCGTGATTGGGCTCGAGTAGTACCTTAGGTGATATATTGATGAATAATTTTCCACGAAGCTGTTTTTTATGAAACTGAGTGATCGAGATATTTCGACACAAGCTTTCGAGTTCAGACAGGCGACCTTCATGTGATGCGGTCTGGAATAAGGGGACGGGGGAATATAGAGGGCTATGTTGAGGCCCTCTGCTTAATGCTTCATAGCCGTGTAAAGCATGACTGTTGATATTATATATGGGTTGAAAGAGGGCATTGACCTGCTTTCTTTCAACTATTTTACCCAGCTCTTTACCTAGATCGATTGCTGACATCTTTATCACCCTTATACGAAACACAAAAGATTCTAGGGTGTTAAAGTGACACTTAGATGACAGCGCTAACCAGAACTGAGAAAGTGATTATTTAGCCTGATCTTTGAATGCTTGTAGAGTTTGTAGCAATACACCTAGCTTGCGGACAAATTTTTCTAAGGCTTCAGGGAGCTTTTCTGCATCGGTTGGCATCTTATCCAGTTCATCGGCCAGCTCTTGTACATAGGGGCGGAAGCGGTTGCTGCTTGTGCTGAAGCCCTCTTCTTGAGTAAAGATGGTATTAAATTTTACGTGACCGGCTTTTTTTAATTCATCTAACTTACCATCGGCATCGATCGATTTACGATAGGCTGTTTGTAAGTTGTCTTTTAGTTGTTCAATAACACGAGTGTGTGGCATAACAGCCTCTCATTTACATAAATTTTAATTGTCGGGATTATAAGGGGCGAAGCAGATGGCAACAAGTCAACTGAAGCGATTAGTTGCATTGGTATGTATGTTTATGGCGATGGGGCTGGCTTGTGCACAAGCGACACCACTGGATACGCCACCATTTTATAAAATTGAATATAAGGGGAAGGTATCCTATCTGCTGGGCTCGATTCACGTGGGCAAGGCAAATTTTTATCCCATGTCTGAGCAAATCGAATCTCTGTTCGATTCGGCTGAGTCTTTGGTGGTTGAAGCGGATGCTGCCAGTGCTGATATAGCCACACTGGTCAGAAAGTACGGAGTAGGCCAAGCCCCTATCGATATTGAGACTCAGGCTGTACTCGATAGTTATTGCCAAAGAAGAGCGAGAGAGTGCGCCGCGTTAAGTGGTTATGCCCCTTGGTTGCAGTCGATGCAACTGGGAATGGCCCGATTTGAGGCGCTGGGTTACAGCGCTGTATATGGGGTCGAACAGGTATTGATCTCAAAGAACAGGGGCAGGCCTGTTTTGGAGTTGGAAAGTACCGAGTTTCAGTTTCAACTTATGGCTTCATTCGATGATAAGACCCAATGGAACATGGTTAAAGAGGCCATCGAAGGACCCGATGAAGATATGCATGGCCTGATTAGCTCATGGCGCACAGGAGATGAAATTCATCTTGCCGAATTGATGGAAGGGCAGATGTCCGATGGAGATGATAAACAGTTGCTCGAGAAGATTTTATGGCAAAGAAACATCGACATGGCGGCAAGAATAAGAGAGCTGATGCTCGACCCCGACACGCCACAACCTATGTTTATCGCTGTCGGGGCGGGGCATGTTGTCGGCGAGAGAAGCATGGTACTTGAGATGCAAAAACATGGCGCTCAGACTACAAATTGCTGGCAAAAACAGTGTAATTGAATCAGAGCCTGTGAAACTCGATTAAGTGAAATAACAGGGCAAGTTAATGGTCGCCTGTCTATACTCTGGAAACGCGTCGATTCCAGAAGTTCAGGGCTCGATTCCATTGATTCACAGCAGGGAGGCTGAATGCAGGCTGTCGCGATACCTCCGCCACGAACTGGCTTTGAGGGGATCCCCAGAAACTGGGACAACAAACATAGTAAAGTGATTGCCAGGGTCGATCCCGGTGCCTTTTATATTACTTCCCACGATGAATATATTTTTACGCGGCTCGGCTCCTGTGTGACGGCCTGTATCTGGGATCCACTCTTAGGTATTGGCGGTTTAAATCACTTCCTTCTCCCGGAGAGAGAGCTCCATGAAGATTGGCACCAATTAACCAGTTACTCCTCTCGCTACGGTAATTTAGCGATGGAGCAGCTGATCAATGGCATCTTAACCTCGGGTGGTCAACGTCACCGATTAAAGGCTAAAATTTTCGGCGGCGCACAGATGACAAAAACTTCGGTGCTCAATGTCGGGCAATCTAATATTGAGTTTGTGAAAAATTATCTGGCATTGGAAGCTATCCCTATAGAAACAGAGGATTTAGGTGGTCCCTGGCCGAGAAAAGTCCTTTTTCACCCCAATAGCGGCAAGGTGTTACTGAAACGAATGTCTCCGGAGCGGATCGCTCAGATGATGACGGAAGAGAAGGTCTATCTCAAAGGCATTGTCACAGAGCAGGAGGATAATCAGGTCGAGTTATTTGATTAGGTTCAGTCAGATGTCGGAACTAAGGACAAACTCGCTCGGTTTGGGTATAATCGCCCGCTTGATATCGGTTTGGTGGTTTGAAATTTGAAAGGTTCGGTAAGCGTGGAAAAAGATTATTCGATTGAATTAAAGGCGTTGCCTTCGCTGTTCTCCTTGTATCGCAAGATCTTCTTTGGTCGCAAGCCGGGTTGGAACGAACAAGCATTACCGAAAATCCAAGTCAATAGTTCGGGCGTATGTCTGTCCCGGGAAAAAGTTGAGCAATATGCCTCAGTATGTGGTTTTGACTTCAATGGTAAAACGTTACCCCTGACCTATCTTTATGTGATGGCTTTTCGTCTGCATGCGGTAATTTTTACCCATCAGGCTATCACTTTCCCACTGCTCGGCATGATACACCTGAGAAATAGCATCACTCTACACAGAGCCGTCAGTGTCGACGAAAAATTTAACTTAGAGTGCGAATTGACCGATAGTCAGGTGACTGATTCCGGTCTGGAATTTGATCTCGTGTCTCGAGCATTCGTCGATGGTGAGTTGGTGTGGGAGTCGTTATCGACTTACCTGTATCGTATCGAAGGTGCTACGCGACGCGTTCGCCCGCCTAAGGGTAATGGCATGGCGTGGGAAACGCCTCAAGCCTGGTCTCTGTCAGATGATCTCGGACGCCGTTATGCTAAGGCTTCAGGTGATTACAACCTGATCCACCTGCACCCGGTACTCTCTAAGCGATTTGGTTTCGATAGAGTATTGGCTCATGGCATGTGGTCAAAGGCTCGCTGTATTGCTCAGATGATGCCTCAGATTGGCGATCGTCCCTGTACTGTGGATGTTGCTTTTAAGCTGCCACTTTTCATGCCTTCCGATGTGAGTTTTGCTGCCGAAATTAACGAAGACAATTTAGTATTTGAGTTGAGAGATGCCCGCGGTCGTCGTCCACACCTCTCCGGAGAACTTAGGTTTCTTTAGCCCTAAGTTCTTATCGGTAGTTTTTTTCCGATAGCTCTTATCAGATTGAATGATGAAAGGCGTGAACGCGTCTTTTGTCTTCTACAATCTACCCATTTATGCGTTACCGTTTATTAACGAGCGGAGACGTATTTCTTGATTTAGATTCATAAAAGCTTAAATAAGTAAGGCATTTCAAAGCCAGCTATTTAGCTCATGTCGTAGATCCCCTATATTCGGGGCGCATATTTTATTCTACCTAGAACTATCCTACATATTATTAAAAAAGGGGAACATTAGAATGCTGACCGATATCGAGATCTCTCGTCAAGCCAAGCATCGACCCATTACCCAGATCGCCGAGCAATTCGGCATTAGCTCAACTGAACTTGTCCCCTTTGGAGACGCTAAAGCTAAAGTAAAATTATCGATTTTAAAGCGCGTAGATGACAATTTAGAGGGCAAGTTAGTCATTGTTACGGCCGTGACACCCACGCCATTCGGTGAAGGAAAGACAGTCACCAGCATTGGGTTAACTCAGGGGTTAAATGCGCTGGGTAAAAAAGCCTGCGCCTGTATTCGCCAACCCAGTATGGGACCCGTTTTTGGCATTAAAGGTGGTGCTGCTGGTGGCGGTTATTCCCAAGTGATCCCGATGGAGGAGCTGAACCTGCATCTGACCGGTGATATTCATGCGGTGAGTAGTGCCCACAACTTAGCCGCTGCGGCTATCGATGCCAGATTATTTCATGAGTCCAGAATGACGGCTGACGAGTACCGTGAGCAGTCGGGGCAAGCCCCCCTTAATATCGATCCGGAGAAGATCTTGTGGCGCCGGGTGGTAGATCATAATGAACGCAGTTTAAGAAATATTACCGTAGGGTTTGGTGACAATAACGGCCCCATACATGACTCCGGATTTGATATCACGGCGGCTTCAGAGCTGATGGCAATATTAGCCTTGAGTCTGGACTTAAAAGATATGCGTAGGCGTATCGGACAACTCGTACTTGCACTCGATATCCAGGGAAAACCGATAACCGCTGAGACCTTAGGCGTTGCTGGCGCGATGACTGTGATCATGAATGATGCGATAGAGCCTACGCTTATGCAGACATTAACGGGTGATCCTTGTCTTATCCACGCCGGCCCCTTTGCCAATATCGCTCATGGTAACTCATCGATTATCGCCGACGCCATAGCCTTAAAGCTTGCCGATATTGTGGTGACTGAAGCTGGCTTTGGTTCAGACATGGGGTTCGAAAAATTCTGCAATATAAAGACGCGCGTATCGGGTAAGACACCCGATGCTGCTGTTGTGGTGGTGACCTTAAAAGCACTAAAAGCCAACTCGGGAATAGATTCACAAAACGATATCAATCAGCCTGATATGGTACGCCTTCAAGCGGGTTTTGCTAACCTGAAATGGCACATCGATAATGTGAGTCAATATGGCGCACCAGCTGTCGTGGCGATTAATCGTTTTCCAACCGATACCGATGAGGAGCTGGCGTGGCTTAAAGCCAAGGTGGTACAAACTTCGGCATTTGGCTGTGAGATCTGTGATGGTTTCAGTCAGGGAGCGAAAGGTGCAGAGGCATTGGCCAGGGTCGTTGTCAGCGCAACAGAGCAGAAATCTGATTTTAAATTCCTATACCAGCTCGATTCGAGTATAGAGTCAAAGCTGCTCACTATCGCCGAGATGGGGTATGGTGCGTCAGGCATAAAACTATCACTCGAGGCCGAAAGTCAGCTGCGAGAGATACACTCTATGGGGCTGGGTCATCTGGCAGTGTGTGTGGCAAAGACCCCACAGTCGATAAGCCATGAACCTAATGTTAAAGGCGTCCCAAGCGATTTTGAACTGCCTATCACTCAGTTAAAAATCAATGCCGGCGCCGGTTTTATAACCGCCTTGGTCGGTAAGGTGATGACAATGCCGGGACTGGGGATTAAACCCGGGTACCTGAATGTGGATATCAATGAAAACGACGAGATAGTTGGGTTGGCTTAACTGAAATCGAAGATTTGAGTTCCTAGGGACCAGTCCCTAGGAACTTCTGTATTGTTAGTTCTGATAAATATGAACATCGCGCTGTGGGAATGGGATGCTGATGTTCTCGGCATCGAAACGCATCTTCACGGTGCGGGTCACATCCCAATACACTTCCCAGTAATCTTCCGGCTTAGCCCAAGGGCGCACAACGAAATCTACCGAAGACTCGCCTAATGTATGTAATTTAACGATAGGCTCTGGGTTTTTAAGCACCTTAGGGTGTTCGAGCAAGATTGCATTCATTACCCGCTCGGCTTTTTCTATATCATCGCCATAACCTATGCCAAAGGTCATATCTACGCGTCTTTGATGCTCAACGGTAATGTTATTGATGGTATCGCCCCAGATCTTATTATTCGGAATAATTAATCTCTGGTTATCTAAGGTCTTAATCGTGGTCGACACCAGGCTCATATGACTGACCTTACCCGTCACGCCTGCTGCATTGATCAGATCGCCGACGTCGTAGGGACGATAGATCAGAATCATCATTCCTGAGGCAAAGTTAGATAGCGTATCTTGAAGTGCAAAACCAATAATCACACCGGCCACACCGAAACCGGCTAATAGAGGACCGAGCTCTATACCTAACTGAGAAAGGGCAATCAGTACACCTAAGGTGAATACGGCCTTACCCGATAATGAGATAAAGAATTCCTGCAACAGTAGGCTGAATTGCAGTTTGGAGTTGCTCACTGTTTTCTTAACAATCTTCTGAGCCAGCTTGCCCGCCAGGTTGGCGACAAACAGAATTAAGACGAAGATAAAGAGTTTGAAGATGACCCCCGGCCCATTATCTATGGCCTGAGTCTTAGCCGCAGTAAACCACTGCTCAATCAGACTCGACGCGACATCGATGTTCAACACATCCTGAGTGATGTCCCCTGAAGTACTGAACAACGTCTGTTTTAATTCCGAGGTGTCCTGACCTAGCGTATCGAGAAGGCCGATGGCTACGGCTAAGCTTGAACTGCTTTGAGCCAATCTCTCGTTAAGCTGAGTGACAAGTAGAGCCTGTTCTGAGCTAACATCACTACCGGCAAGACTTGCTTCGCTCACAGCGAGTTGGAGCTTCTCTTGGGTGTATTGAACCAGGCTATTGAGCTTATCCGCACGCTTAACCAGTGTTTGGGTAAGGCGTTCAGTCTGCTCGCCTGTATTTATCGCTAACTTTTTTGCCCATTCCAGGGTGTCGAGTTTTGCTTCCAACTGTGCATCTCGCTCTCTCTCTCTGAACGATATCTGCATCATGACCTTGGCATCATTATCTTTACCAAGCTCACTTTTTAACTGCTTGATGTCATTTGTGTAATAGGTATCGACCTGGTTGATGAAATCCAGATGCTCCCGGACCAGCGGAAGTAATCGTTTGCTATTTAGAGGGGTCTCATCCATCAACTCTTGGATCTTAAGGTGCAGCTGCTGCGCATTTTTTTTGATTCTGTATTCGGTGAAGCTGGTTAGCTCCCCCTTTGTCAACTTGAGACGGTTAACGTCTTGAGTGATCGATTCCTGCAGTGCAGTTAGTTCACCTGTCTCAGCAGTGACTTCAATCGAGGATTCGGTTGGAGATTGTGTTGGGCTTTGTGCGTGCGAGGGCATGCTGTTGAGCCCGACTAGTACGAGCATCACCAGAGAGAGTATGCGATACATAGGTAAATTCCTGTTACTTTTGTAGGTGCTCATAATATTACGTTGTTAGGGGGACTGTAAATTGAGAACGCTAATTTTCATTATGAGTTATTGAAATGAATGGCTGACAGAGACAAGCTGGAAACCGTATTTTTGACTCAGATTCTGTTAAACTCACGCATCGAATGTTTGTAAGAACTAGAGGCTCAACAAGTGTTGTGTACCCACTGTAGTCAGTGTTTTGGTGTAAACGAGGTTAAGAATCAACGGGGTAAAGGCTTAAATTCACAGATCCAGTGTCCCCACTGTGAGGCTTGGTTAGGTAAGAGTCCTACCCTATCGCGTTTGAAAATTTTGGGTTTTTATATCGGTCTCGCCGCTTTAGTCTATGGGTATTTCACCCCAGAGCTTCGTAACGTTACCACCGCGGTCGCAATTTTTTCGGCCATGATTTTAATGGTCAGCCATATGATGGATCACCTGAAAGTCACGCAGGCCCCGGAGAAGCCCTTTGTCGATGATAGTGAACATAGGCGTAAGTATCGTTAGTTACTGGTTAGATTGATACTATAATCGCTGAGGCTTTAAGGGGGATTAAAGAGGAGTTTTATAAGATTATTCAGGTCGCTGCCGGTATCAATATCGACGATATTCGAACAACCACCTGAATATATGTGCTATTCAGAGCTGATTAGCAAAGTGCTAAATTAGTCGATAACCTGAACTTGTGCTTCTAAGGCTGCTTCGACGTAGTAGATCCCGCCACCCACGGCAATGAAGAAAATTGAGGTCCAAAGGATCATTTTAAAGTTTTCGCGAAAGAATTCTAACATGGTCGTTAACTCCCCTGATGGGTATAAATTCGAACATCAGTTATTAATGTATCTGATGCAATATTAGCCTCTACAGCTTAAGTCAGTATTAATTGTTTACCGAAAATAATCGATTAAGATCACCTTCTTCTGGAGAGTAAACTTACCTTTTCTTACATTTATTGTATCAATAGTGGTTATTTATACCCAAATAGTAACTTGACTTAACCTTTCGTTTGCATAAACTTGAGCGCGATTTGTTGGTATTAAATTTTCTGAACATTATCTATGGTGCCTTTTTATGGTGAGAAGTAGCGTAAGACGAGGAGTTGCAATTTGGCTATCTGCCATATTGATCTGCCTGTCGTTTGCCGCTTCAGCCCATAGTGTTCAGCATATTGATGATGGTGCTCAGGGTCACTGTACCCTCTGTTTTCATCAGCATCAGTTAAACAAGTTACTGCCAACTCATCAATTTCAGCTTCCAATCTCAGTTCCAACCTATGAAGTTGTTAACTATCAGGCCCACGCACATCATACGGTCCATGTTAACCTTTTTCGAAGTCGAGCCCCTCCGATCCAGCGCTAAATCAAACTCACACAATAGAAGTTTAACGTCTTTAATAATCCGTTTTGATTATTAAGCGTATTTGATTTTGTTCACCTGCCCAAAAGGGCGGGGGATTTAGCTGTATTTTGGAGAAAAAATGACTGTTTTTAATAATCGCATCTCTTGCGTGGCCGCCGCGTGCGCCCTGTTTTCGACTTCTGCTCTTGCGCAAGACCCATCGTTAACCAACCCAGCCATCAGTGCCGTCCTCGATGGCTACTACCAAAACACCGAACGCCCGATGGCGGAGCGTGTTGAAGGGTTTGGCTTAGGGCATACCGAGCTGGCGATGAGCGCCAACATCGACGATATGTTTTATGGCAAAATGACCGCTGTGGTTGAGATGCATGAGGGAGAAACGGAACTGGGTTTAGAAGAGGCCTTCATTCAGACGCTTGCTATGCCTGGTGGCTTTTCAGTTCGCGCGGGTCGGTTCCTTTCCGATGTGGGTTATCTGAATAACCAGCATGTGCATACCGATGCCTTTTCCGATCGTCCAGCAGCTTACCGTGCGTTTCTGGGCAGCCATTATTTTGATGATGGTGTTCGTCTCAATTACGTCGCGCCGACGGACATCTATTGGGCGATGGGTATCGAAGCCTTTAAGGGTGACAATATGCGCGCTGTGGATGAGCACGGAGAGCGTGATTTCAAAGACTTGGGCATCTATACTGCTTATACCAAGTTAGGTGGAGATATCGGTGCCAATGGTTCATGGCAGGCAGGTCTGAGCTATATGCGAAACGAGAATGGCCGCATGACTGCCGATGAACATGAGGAACACGTTGAGCTTGGGGATGATGACCATGGTCATGACCACAGCCACAGTGCTAACTATACCGGTGAGAATACCTATATTGCCGATTTCGTTTATAAATGGGCGCCGAATGGCAACTATAAGTATCAGCATCTTACTGTCAGTGGTGAATACTTTAAGGTGACGGATTTTACTCCGTTAGCCCATGAAGATGAGCATCTATCGGAGCAAAGTGTCGATGATCAGCAGGGTTGGTATCTCAGTGGTGTTTACCAGTTCTCGCCTAACTGGTCAGCGGGTTTACGTTATGGTGAAGTCGATACCCAGGAGATGCACGGCGATCACTTCCATGGTCAGAAGTTGAAAGAGAGTGAAGTCAGCTTAGCTTGGCATCACAGCCATTTCTCTACCGTGCGTCTGCAGTACACCAACCAGAAAGGCACTAATTTTGACGGTATCGAAGATGATAACGTCATTACTCTTCAATATGTTATGACTCTGGGGGCTCACGGTGCGCATCAATTCTAATCTGACTAAAATCGCCGCGCTTGCTTTGATGACGAGCTACTCCAGTATCGCGAATGCCGGACTGAATATTTTTGCCTGTGAGCCTGAGTATGCTGCTCTAGCGAAAGAGTTAGCGCCGGACGCTAAGATCTATTCTGCGACGACGGCTATGCAAGATCCACATCAGGTGCAAGCCAGACCTAGCCTTATTGCTAAGATGCGCCAAGCAGATCTTGCGGTCTGTGCCGGTGCCGAGCTTGAGGTCGGCTGGTTACCTATGTTGCAGATGAAATCTTCAAACTCTAAGGTTCGCTCAACCGATCAGGGGCTCTTCTATGCCGCGGAACAGGTGGCGACGTTAGATAGGCTTGAATCTGTCGACCGTAGCATGGGAGATGTACATGCGCAGGGTAATCCACATCTGCACTTCTCTCCGGAGCGTATATTACAGGTTGCACAAGGATTAACGGATAAGCTGATACAGTTGGATCCCGATTCGAAAGCCGAGTATCAAGCGTCGCTGGCTGATTTCAGCAAGAGATGGAGCGAGGCGATCCCTGTATGGGAGGCGAAAGCGGCTTCTTTGCAAGGGAAAAAAGTGATCGCTTACCACTCAAGCTTTCGCTATCTGTTCAGCTGGGTTGGGATAGAGCAAGTTGCCGATCTGGAGCCTAAACCTGGCCTGCCGCCTAGCAGTAGCCATCTGGCAAGCCTGCTCAAACGTACCGAAGCTGGAGATATCATGGCGATTATCGTGGCTTCTTATCAGGATGAGCGCGGCGCAAACTGGTTAGGTGAGAGAGCGAGCCTGCCGGTTCAGGTTTTACCTATGTCGGTGGGGGGAAATGAGCAGAGTACAGATCTGTTTAGCCTCTATGACAGTGTGTTAGATCTCTTGTTGGGCGTAAAAAGCAGCTAAGCAGGCTTTTTAGTTCATGTTATCGACACCTTAGCTCAGTCTAATGAGGTGAGGTGTCGATATTTCTCTCTTATACGAGTTATTTCAATCAAAGAGAATCTGTTATGTTTGATCTCGATCTGCTCTCGATTTTATTACCGGCCTTTGCTGCCGGAATATTGGTATTATCTACCCATGTTGTCCTTGGGCGGCAGGTATTAAAACGTGGCATCATATTTATCGATCTGGCTATTGCTCAAGTGGCCGCCTTAGGGGCGATTGTCGCGCACCTGAACCATGATATAGAACACCTTCCTTTTTCGAATATCTGGATGCCTGCTCTTTTTGCTCTGGCTGGAGCAGCTTTTATTGCCTGGTTATCTAAGAGGATGGCCGATGAGTTGGAAGCGATAATTGGCTGTTTTTATGTACTCGCCGCGGTAGCCGCGATGCTGATGTTATCTAATGATCCCCATGGTGCAGAGATGCTGAAACAACTGATGTCCGGGCAGATCCTCTGGGTTAACTGGTCACAGCTAATACTGCCTGCCTGTGTCTCGGTAGCGGTATTATCTGTCGTATTCCTGCGTCCTCATATGCTCGATGGCAGTGGTTTCTATATCATGTTTGCCCTTGTCATCACTCTGTCTGTCGAACTGGTCGGAGTTTACTTAGTGTTCAGTACCCTTATATTACCTGCTCTAGCGGTTAATAAGTTTGGCCATAAATACAGTTTAGTGGCGGCTTATCTGGTGGGGTTAACCGGGTATATCTTCGGTTTAGTGTTATCGGCGAGTTTCGATCTGCCAAGTGGGGCGGCGATAGTCGCAACCCTTGCCTTCAGTGCCATATTGTTCAGACTGATGTTGGGATTATTAAAGCTTAAACAGGGCGGTGGTTCGAATGAAGATAAAGTTGAGTTAAACCAGAACTAAACAAGCATTGAACTTGTGTTGTTTAACCTGGATTAAGCCTAAGCTTATACTCCCAGTGTGTGGTGTGATGGCTCATCTGAATTACTGATTAGACTTGTTTCATATGATAGGTATGCCGATTAAACCTTGGTTTCAATTTGGCGTAATTTAGCCAGTCTCAGTCTACATATGTAAACAATATATTGAGTCGCACCACCTTGCTGGCTATACTGTCACCACTGATATCAAGGGAGTTAGTTGTGCTTTTAATCCTCAGATCGTTGATTTTAGCAGTCATGTTACTGCTATCATTTGTTTTTGGTGGCCTTTTCTGTTTAATCAGACCTCGCCATCGTGACAATGTACACATGTTCGCTAAAATATTTTCTTTCGCTGCACCTGTATTAGGTATCAAGGTGATCGTTCGTAAACCTGTAGCGAAAACAGATGAACCGTGTGTCTTTCTTGCTAATCATCAAAATAATTTCGATATGTTCACCCATACAGCGGCTGTACCGAAAGGGACGGTGAGCTTAGGTAAAAAAAGCTTAGCTTGGGTGCCATTCTTCGGTCAGATCTACTGGCTGTCGGGTAATATCTTGATCGACAGAAAGAACCGTAGCAGAGCCTTCGACACTATGGCCCAAACGGCGAAAAAGATAAAAGAGAAGTGTCTCTCTATCTGGATTTTTCCTGAAGGGACACGCTCTCGTGGTAAGGGGTTGTTACCCTTTAAGTCGGGTGCCTTTCATACTGCGATAGAAGCCGGCGTTTCAATGGTGCCAGTGCTTGCCTCTAACCAAGGCCATATAAAACTTAATCGTTGGAATAATGGTGTTGTGATCATCGAGATGATGGATCCTATCGAGACGAAAGGATTAGCAAAATCTCAAGTCAAAGAGCTCTCATCCAGAATTCATTCGATGATGTCGGCCAGACTGGCACAGCTCAACCTGGAAGCTTCGGCCTTAATGGCTAAGTAACCTTAGTTTGGGTTAAACATGGCGTTATATTGATTGGTATTATAAGTAAGTGTATCTCGCATTTTCAATTGTGTTGCGTATAATCACACCAGAATTTTTATTGGGAGTTATCCATGTCAATTGATCGTTTACTTAAGGCACAGAAGCAGGAAAATCTGGAGATCGTTACCGCAATCCTAGATGATGGCTCTAAGCCTGATGCTGAGTACACCATCGAGCATCACTTTTCATCGACTAACTTCGACCGTCTGGAGAAAGCCGCGGTTGATGCTTTTAAAGCGGGTTTTGAGGTCAATGATGCCGAAGAGATGGAGCTTGAAGATGGGTCTGTTATCTTCTGTTTCGATGCCATCGCTCATCATAAGCTTGAAGTCGAGATGCTGGATAAAGCCTGTGAAGCCTTACTCGTGTTAGCTGCGAAGCAGAAAGTTGATTACGATGGTTGGGGAACTTACTTCATCGGTGAAGATGGTGAAGAGTACGTTGACGACGATGAAGAGTTTGAAGAAAAACCTGTTCATTGATCGATAGTGAAGCCTGAATAATTAAAAATGCCCATCTTTGATGGGCATTTTTATGAGTCGAGCTTAATATCACAGTGGTTATACCAATTGGTATTATTGAGCTGAGTCCTGATCGTAAATGACGCAATTGTTCCGCCCCGACTCTTTGGCTCGATACAATGCCTGATCGGCATAGGCTAGCCATTGGCCACTGTTATCAAGTTGATCATTAATTTCGCAGATCCCCATACTTACCGTGATTTTTATCGATTCTCCTTCGAAAACAAGCTCTGATTTTTCTATTTTTTTCCTCAACCTATCTGCGAAGTTAAGTGCATCCTTGGCACAAGTGTTAGCCAGTACCACAGAGAACTCTTCTCCTCCATATCGCCCCGCACAATCGGTTTCACGTAAAGATTGTTTTAGCAGGTGGGAGATATGTTGAATAACTTTATCGCCCGCTAAATGGCCATAGCTGTCGTTAATCTTCTTAAAGTGGTCGATATCAAACATGACCAGACTGGTTTTATCGCCATAACGGCTATGGCGATCGAACTCTTTTTGCATACACATCTGCCAATGACGACGGTTATGCAGTTGAGTTAAGCCGTCGGTCTGGCTGAGGTGCTCTAAACGTTCATTGGCCGCTTTTAGCTGTAGCTTATTGATGGCAACATCAGTCACGTCATAGACTATTAAGCTTATATGGGTGATCTGCCCGGTCAGCGATGACAGTGGGAGCAGAGTGACATTTTGGTACATGAAATCAGCTCTACCAGTAATGGGACGGTAGTTCTTAAACTTAAATACATAGGGGCGCTGTTCCCAGCTGATAAAGGCACGGTTCTTTAGCAGGAAAACCGACTCCATCTTCTGTTTTAGCCAAGATGCCGGCAGGTAATCAAACTGCTCAAAAAGGTTGCTGCCTTTAATGGAGTTTGGAGAGACACCGCTGTGGTTCTCCATAAAGCCATTCCAAAGCTGAATATCAAAATTCTTATCTAATACCACTAAGCCAACTTCAATGGTTTGAACCATATCTATCAACCAGTGAAGTTCGTTCATTGCACTTTGGTCATATGACATATGATTGGTCCAACTTATTCAAACAGGTAACCGAGCTTAAAATTAAGCGTCGGTAGTGAGTCTTCGGTAAACAACAGGAGAAGATCGCACTGAATATCATGATCTTCGATGCGATAATTGATCTCCATTGCCAGGGTACGGGACCATTTCTCTGAATTATCATGGATCAGGTCATTGACCGTGCAGTGACGCCCCAGCACGACAGGGTGACTCTGACTGAACTTCATATGAAGCTGTTCCGATATTCCGTTCAGGAAGGCCCCGATAAGGACGTTGCCGGTATCAATCATCACCTCGACTTCGGTATTTCTATCTTCGGGATTCGCCAGCCCCATCAACTTTGCCATGTCTTTAAATGAAGAGTCATGAAACAGTAGCAGGGCCTCGCCCGCTACTCCTGCACCGATAAAGCCCTGACAGAGAGCCGAAACCGTACTGCGTTCTTCCGTGGCCTTGAGCGTCATGGTCAGCTCACTGACTTCGAGCACATTTACGTTGGGAATGGGCAAGAGTACAAATACATCGAGCAGTTTAGCCAGAAGATCTGCCGCGCGTCCCATGGCGACATTGGCGACCTCTTGACAGGCATCCCTGAGATCGACTTCGATCATCGGAGTATCGACCGCTTCCTCCCCCAGAGCGATAGTAAGAATGCCGTATTCCTGCAAAATATTACTGATGGCATCGGCGCTAACGGGTTTTTGAATAAAATCCAGGGCACCTAATGCTTTGACACGTTCATGGGCTTTGATTTGAATATCGCCGGAAACCACAATCACCAGGGCTGGCAGATCATCTTGCTGGATGGTTTTCAGCACCTCATAGCCATCCATTACCGGCATATTAAGGTCGAGAAAGACAACTTCGCCTTTACCGGCACGAATAGCCTCGATGCCTTCGGCACCATTGTTAGCAAAGGTGATGTCGACATCCCACTCTTTGGGAAGTGTTCTGGCCATCTGCTTTCTGGCCAGTGCTGAGTCATCACATATGAGTACTGGGATTGGCATTATTGTTTTAACATCCTAATTTGCTCATATATTCAAGATAACACTTATTATTGAACTCGGTGCTCAAATGATGAATTATTGGGCAGTAATTATTCTTATTTTTTGAGGCTCAACTCTTTTCGAACTATTTTAACCTGAAGAGTCCGGCGAGGATATTGCTTTTTTTATGGCTTAAACCAACGAAAATCCTAGATTTTCTTCTTTGAGGCATTGAATTTACTCAGGCTTTATCCATCCAGAGGAGGCCTGCCTAACCATTGTCTATCACTCTGAGCAAAAATAGTAAATAAGAGTGCCATTTTTTTGACTGAAGTCAAACTTTCTCTGCGATGTTATCGCTATTAGTTAAATATTCCAAATATGTTAACCTGTGAATCTGGACAGACCAGTTTGAGCTGAGAGGATGAGATGGCAAGGAAGTATATTAAATTACAAATAGTTAATGGAGTGGCACAGGTCGTTATCGATCGACCTGATAAATATAATGCGCTTAATTTCACTATGTTTAAGGAGTTGGACAGTGTTATCTCTGAACTAAAAAAAGATCTCAGGGTTAAAGTCGTTATCTTATCGGGGGCTGGCGGAAACTTCAGTTCCGGGCTCGATGTGAAAAGTGTTATTCAATCGCCAATGCAGCCGATAAAACTACTGTTCAAGTGGTTACCCGGCAATGCAAATTTGGCTCAAAGAGTCTCCTTTGGTTGGCGCAACCTACCAATTCCGGTGATTGCAGTTTTAGAGGGGTGCTGTTTTGGTGGAGGAATGCAGATCGCCCTGGGAGCGGATATTCGTATTGCAGCCGAAGATGCCCGATTATCAATCATGGAGGCTAAGTGGGGATTAGTGCCTGATATGGCAGGCTTAGTATCACTGCGAGAGTTGGTCGGTAAAGATCAGGCTCTGCTGTTAACTATGACCGCTAAAATCATGTCGGCCGGTGAGTCTCTCGAGAAGGGGCTGGTCACTGAGGTCGATAGCGAACCCATGCAAAGAGCCTTGGCGCTTGCCAGCGAGATTGCCAACACATCACCGGATGCCAACGCGGCAATCAAGATGAGCATCAACCGCAGCTGGGGGGCGAGTGTCAGAAGTTTGCTGTCCCGTGAATCTATCAGTCAGGTAAGACTGCTCTTAGGAAGTAACCGGATTATTGCGGCCAAGAGGCAATCTCATAAAGCCAAGTCTGAAAACGAAGCCAATGCTAACAGTAAACAAGACTCTGGCACTAAACCAGTCTCAGGCAGTAAACCAGAATCAAGCAGTAAACCAGAGTACAAACAACGGCAAGCATGGTGGTAGGTCAGAGTACAGAGCTGTGGAAACCAGCTCTTTATCGATTAATTCCGCGTGATTTAGGTTAGATGACTTTAAGGATAAGCCTTATTAATACGCTGAGCGAAGCCTTCAATCAGTTCCAAACAGGTTTGCCAGGCTGTCTTCTGAGTTAGATTAAGTGACATCAGTTGCTGGCTATATCGGTATGGCGAGTTATGAGGAGACAGCTCGCGCCTAATCTTCACTGTGTCCAGAGAAGCCCTATGCCCATCTCTCGACTGAATATCGAGTACCGGGATCTCCAACTCTGCCAACAATTTTGGAAGAGCTTGATTTTCATCGCTTTGGCGCATAAATGGATTGATAACGACTAAGATGTCGGGTTTTGGCAGCTTATTTTTACTGAGTAGTGAGATAGTCAGTCCCGCACCCTGAGCCGTCGTGATGAGCATACGTTTCCCCGGGTAGGGTTTACCCAGAGCATCGAGCTGGTCCATCGATTTGACTACAAATAGTTCCTGTTTATCTCTTATTTTCTGCCAGTCTTCATCGCTGAACTGCTGAGTGGGCTCATCGCTCTTCTGGAGCGCCTTCCCTTCCCCGGCCTTAGCAACCTCTTCGGGAGTGGTTGCGAAATTGGGAGTCATCACGCTGTTGGGTGGGGTTATCGAAATTGTTGCCCATCCCGTATGGGTTAACTCCCGCCTCAGAAATGCCTGCAGCCCGGCCGCATCTGCATCCATGCCGGTATTGGCAAACATGATAGCCGCGCCCAGTTTTTTCTTACCTATCCAGGAACGAATAAGCACTTCAGATTTTTGCTCACCGACATCGATTGAGATCACTTCATCACTGGGAAGATAGTCATATCTCGATACCTTGTCAGCGGTTGCTGCCCATGCAGTTGCAGATACCGTGGAAATAACTAAGGAGATAAGCATAAAGCGAAAGGAAAACAGGCGGATAAGACTCATAGAGACCGAACTGAATGTTAATATGGGATAGGGCAAGTATAACAGGTTGTAAAATAAGGTCCTAGATTTGAGAAACTAGGCTTTAGGTACCAGGCTCTAGGTCCTAAAACCTAGCGCCTAGAACCTAGGGCCTTGAAGATTACGCGTGGCTTACCAGTACCAGGCGAATCGCATCGAGCTGCAGCAGACAGCCATCGAGGTATCCGTTGAGTTCATTCATCTGCTCACGGATGTGCTCAAGCTCTTCATCACGGATGTTCGGGTTCACCGCTTTAAGGGCTTCGAGACGTTCTAACTCCAGAGTGAGCTGAGAAGTCATCTTGGCTCTGGCGCTATCGGCTAAGAGCTTTAGTTCTACCTCGGCAAACTCTTCGCCCTTAGCAAACAGTGGGTGTAAAATCGTCTGCGAGGCATTCACTAACTTGCTGGCGATATGGCGATTAACCGCACTGAGTTGCTTGTTAAAACTCTCATAGGTCACATTGTCCGACAGGTTATTACCATTCTTATCCAGTAAGATACGTACCGGGGTTGGCGGCAGGTAACGGTATAACTGGCTGGACTTAGGTGCCGAAGCATCGGCCATGTAGATCAGCTCAAGGAAGATGGTTCCGGCCGGTAGTGCCTTGTTCTTTAACACGGCAACACTAGTGGTACCCGTCTCAGAAGAGGTGATCAGATCCAGTCCTGTCTGTACTATCGGATGCTCCTGAGTGATAAGCGCAATATCGTCTCGCGACAATGCCATCTCTCTGTCGAAAGTAACAGTGATGCCATCTTCAGGTAGACCCGGATAGGTCGGGAACATCATGTGCTCACTCGGGTTCAAGACGATAGCGTTTTCACCACAGTCCTCCTGCTCGACACCGATAACATCCCACAAGCGTATGACAGAGCCGATAAGCTGAGTATCTTCATCACGCGCGGCCAGGCTTTGTACTAACTTATTCGCCCGTTCGCCACCATGTGAGTTAATCTCGAGTAGCTTATCCCGACCTTGCTCCATCACAGCTTTCAACTCTTTGTATCGAGTTTGAGTATGGTTAAGCAGCTCGGTGAGCGAGTCATCATTTTGATTAATCAGCACATCTAGCAAGGGCTCTGAAAATTCACTAAAGAGAATGTGCCCGCTGGGACAAGTCTGCTCAAATGCATTAAGACCTTTGTGGTACCACTGCATCAAGCACTCTTGCGCCGTTTTTTCGAGATAAGGTACGTGGATCTCGACATCATTGTTTTGACCGATCCGGTCCAGACGCCCGATACGTTGCTCGAGCAGATCCGGGTTGAGTGGCAGATCGAACAGGATAAGCTGGCTGGCAAACTGGAAGTTACGACCTTCCGAACCAATTTCGCTACAGATAAGAGCCTGAGCACCACCGGTTTCCTGAGCGAAGTAGGCGCCCGCTTTATCGCGCTCAATGATAGACATGCCTTCATGGAATACGGTCGTCTGAATACCTTCACGGGTGCGCAGTGCTTCTTCAAGACTCAGCGCCGTCTCTGCCTGGCTGGCAATGATCAGCACTTTCTTTCTACGATTCTCTTTGAGGAAGTTGATAAGCCAGTCGACTCTCGGGTCGAACTTCCACCAACTTGCACTGTTGCTGTCAAAATCCTGGTAGATTTTTTCGGGGCTCAGTGCTTGTTTGACTTTACCCTGAGTATCGAGGTGGCCATTCATCATGGCTCCGACACGGGCGGCTGTGACATATTGAGATGGCATCGCCTGAGGATATGCATTGAAGATACGGGTCGGGAAGCCTTTTACCGACGCGCGACTGTTACGGTACAGGACGCGGCCAGTACCGTGTCTGTCGAGTAGTTCCTGCAACAGTTCATCGCGGGCATCTTGCTGTTGATCGGGATCGATATCGGTCGCCTGAATCACATTAATACTTGGGGTGATATCTTTCTCTGACAGTAACTCAGTCAGGCTGTTGATAGCATCGTCGGGTAGCTTATTACCGCTGGCTAAGGCGTCGGCTGCACTGGCAACATCTTTATAGCTGCTCTCCTCTTTAAGGAAGGCCTCATAGTCGTAGAAACGATCTGGATCCAGCAGGCGTAAACGGGCAAAGTGGCTCTGATGGCCCAACTGATCCGGGGTCGCGGTCAACAAGAGTACGCCAGGGACGACTTCACTGAGCGCCTCTACGACTCGATAAGCACGGCTAGGCGCATCTTCGGTCCACTCCAGGTGATGAGCTTCATCGACGACCATCAGATCCCAGTCGGCATCTAAGGCTTGCTCTAAGCGTTTCTTCTTGCGCAGAAGTTCCAGTGAACAGATAACCAGTTGTTCGGTATAGAAGGGGTTATCGTTATCGGCATAGGCTTCGATGCATCTGTCTTCATCGAAGACTGAGAATTTGAGGTTAAAACGACGTAGCATTTCGACCAGCCATTGATGGCGTAGTGTATCGGGGACGATAACCAAAATGCGTTCGGCGCGACCGGTAAGCAGTTGCTGATGAATAATCAGGCCCGCTTCAATCGTCTTACCCAGTCCCACCTCATCGGCCAGCAATACCCGGGGGGCAAAACGTCGTCCGACTTCATGGGCAATCCACTGCTGATGAGGGATAAGACCCACTCTTGGGCCCTGTAAGCCAAGCAGATCGGAGGTCGCTAACTTGTGTCTTAATAACTGGCATTGATAGCGGACGCCAAAACGTTCGAGGCGATCAATTTGTCCGGCAAAGAGTCTGTCTTGTGGCTTATTGAAACGGATATTGTGGTTAAGCAAGGTCTCTCTCAGACTCGCCTGCTCACCGGTTTCACTATGAATGCCATGATAGATGATGAGGTTGTCTTTCTCCTCGACTTCACTAACGGTCAGGCTCCAGCCTTCGTGGCTTTCTGCTTTATCACCAGGGTTGAAAATAACCCGAGTTAAGGGAGCATCGGTGCGTGAGAATAATCTATTCTCATCCGTTGCCGGAAACATAAGGGTGACCATACGGCCTTCCAGTGCGACTACTGTACCTAAACCAAGTTCAGATTCGGTATCACTTATCCAGCGTTGACCTAAGGAAAAGGGCATTACTTATTTCTCATCTACAGGGTGAATCTCGAAGGGCGCGTATTTTTACCCAAACTCCCTCAAAGTGCAAGGCTCACGGCTCGGTCGCTTGAACAAAATCGGGTACCATTTCGGGCTAATGCTCCTCTTATCGGAATAAGTCTTTTTCAGTCGTGCTAACGCTGTCATAGCGAGCGGACCAACTCCCGCAAGGCGAGGGGCATCTGGCATTAAGTGTAGCAAGTTTTTTGTATTTATTGTTCAATTAAAAACGTCGAAATTACTGGCGCTAATCTTGACCATGACCCAGGTTACTTGGTCGTTATGCTGTGAAAATCAGCCTATCGCTTGGGTATAACCAAGGTGCTCTAAATTATAGAAAGTTCTAAGTAAGTGATTGATGCGTTACTGTATTGGTGTCAGTATGGATTCAGGTGATAGCTTTTTATTATTTCATTCACCAACAGTTTATTCATACTTGTTATTGATATTTCGCCCACACAGGAGAAGCCGCAAAGATCCCAACATCAGACCGATAGAAATTATGGAGGCGCCATGGAACAAGACGACAGAAAGTTGTTTGTACTGGATACCAATGTATTACTGCATGAACCTTTAGCTATCTATTCATTTAAAGAGCATGATGTAGTGGTCCCGATGACAGTTCTGGAAGAACTGGATCAGATTAAAGATAGAAAACGAGACGTAAGTAGAGATGCCCGGGTGGCGATCAGAGCACTCGAAGATATTCTTGGTGGCAAAACGACCCCAGAGGAGATAGTCCAAGGCGTTAAACTTCCCCGGCGAGAAGATCATGGTGATGCCAGCGGCACACTCGCTATCTTCCCCGATCATCAACTCGAATTGACCGAATCATCACTTCCCTTAAACAATAACGACAACCGCATTATCAACACGGCGTTACATTTACAAACACTCCATCACCCCCGTACAGTCGTCCTGGTGACGAAAGATATCAATATGCGCCTCAAAGCCAAGGGGGCCGGGATCATACTGGTTGAAGATTATCGTACCGACCAGTTGATCGATGATATTCGCTTCCTAACTAAGGGCTTTCACCAGTTCAGTGGCGATTTTTGGGAGAGAAAGGAGCACGTCTCAACCGAAACTCATGGCCGGCATACCTACCATACCGTTCCTGTTTCCGAAGTGGGTGATGAAAACTTCTATAGTAATCAATATCTTTTAGATGAAGGTTCAAACTTTTGTGGCCGAGTGGTTGAGCGTGATGACAAGAACTTAAAATTGTTGGATCTCGGTAAAGATCGGCTCCTGAATCTCGATGCATGGGGGATAAAGCCCAAGAACATCTATCAGGGCATGGCTCTGCAGGCGCTGCTCGATCCCGATATCGATCTGGTCATTCTGACCGGTCCGGCGGGCTGTGGTAAGACACTGCTGGCTATGGCCGCAGCATTAGAATTGGTCGTAGAACGAGGTATGTATGAAAAGGTTATAGTGACCCGTAATACACCGGAAATTGCCGAGTCCATAGGTTTCTTGCCCGGTACCGAGGAGGAGAAGATGGCTCCCTGGCTCGCGGCAATTACCGATACCCTGGAGGTGCTGCACAAGAATGATGTTAACCCCAGCGGAAGTATGAATTACATCATGGATAAGGCGAATATTCAGTTTAAGTCGATCAACTTTATGCGGGGGCGTTCTATCCAGAATTCGGTTGTGTTGCTGGATGAGTGTCAAAACCTGACAGCATCGCAGATTAAAACCATGATCACCCGAATGGGAGAGGGAACTAAGCTCATCTGTAGCGGTAACCTGGCTCAGATTGATACCAACTATCTATCCGCAGTCACGTCCGGATTAACCTATATTGTAGAACGGTTTAAAGACTTCGACGGCAGCGCCAATATCTATCTCAATGGTGTCGTGCGTTCACGTTTGGCCGAGTTTGCCGAGGAGAATCTGTAGCGCTTTGTGACTCGAGCATGATGTTGAACTCGTCTGTCTGATGTAAAACCAATAAGGCCTGGGTTTAACCCGGGCCTTTATTCATATATGAATAAGTGTCATTTATAGAATGCCTGTCTTAGGCCAGTGTTATAACAAATGTGACTTAAGTGGATGGACATACTTATTGCATGGCCGTAAAACTCTAATTACCTCTGTATCAAACTGTAAGACTTTAGTTTGCGAAAAGTCGTTTATCTGATCTTAGTTAACTTTTTCTACTAATATAATGTATTCCAACCCGCTATCTTCCTGATACTATATAGTTAATGAATTCATATGGCCCTGGCGAGATATGCTGGGGAGATATCGCTTTATTCAAGGGTCATGAATGAAACCGACTGAGCAGGATCTTCAACTGAAGTCGCCGATACAGAAAAACTACAATCGTGCTGTTTTTTATACCTATATCGGTGTCATCATCATGGCGTTGATCACGGCATGGTTTTTCTTCGAGCGAGAAAAAACGCACTTGATGGAGATGAGAGAGGAACAAGTTGAACGTCACGTACTTCAAATTGACCTGCTACTCGAGTCAAGTATTCGCGCGGTAAAGAGCCTCAAGAACGTGGCGGTCGATCATTTGCGCCTAGGCGAGCTGGTTCGTACCGACAGACTGCCTCAGTATGAAAAATTCAATGAGAGCGGGCAGTTTTTCACCTTAGAGCCCAGTTACGCCAAAACCGGTGAACCTTTTACCAACATGGGGCGTATCACCGGAGCGGGTTCGCTCAATGGCCGCAGTGACAAGTTTTATCAAGAGCTGGAGATGTTGTTTGAACTGTCTCTCTCTTTTCCCGTTGCGACAGAAGCCGCGCCCAAAGCCTCCTCGATCTATTACATCTCTAAACGCCGTATCATGTCCTATTTTCCCTGGCCATCGGATGATCAAAGATTCAGGGAAGAGTTACTCAACAAGAACCAGTTTCAGTTAGCCACACCGGCCATGAACCCACAGCGCAGTGTATTCTGGAGCCCGGCTTATGTGGATCCAACCGATAAGGGGTTATTGACGACCGTAGGTGTGCCTATCTATCTTCAGGATGAGTTTATCGGCTCTATTAATCTGGATATGACTCTGGCGTCATTGTCTAAACAGATCCGGCTCTATTTTAAGATGCCCGGCACGGTCATCTTGTTGGATCAAAATAACAATATTCTCTCCCATAACGGTAATGATGCGACCAATATCAGCCGGGTGTTTCATATCAGTCAGAAGATCCCGTCTGAGCTGCACTCGGTACCGGAATCAGAGTTGTTCGATGCCCATGAAGGGATAATCCGTAATGGTTACTATATCCATTCGGTGGCTCTGCAAAATACGCCTTGGCGCTTGCTCTACCTGCAGGATGAAGATGAACTCTTTAAGGACTCCTGGGAAAAACTGGAGCTCACCTTTATCTTGGTGGTGTTGGCCTTGTCGATTTTGGTCACCATAGTTCACTGGCAAACCCGGCGCTCTTTCGTGAATCCCGCTTCCCGCCTGCTGACTCACCTCGAAGGCTGCTCCCAAGAGCCGAGAAAGCCACCGGAGACCATCACTGTGGGGTGGGAGCCCTGGTTCCAACTGGTGAGTCGTATTTTCGAAGAGAATCAACAGTACACCAGACATCTGGCGGAGCAGAATCGTCGCCTGGATAAGTTGGTGGCACGCCGCACCGAGAGGCTAAAAGAGACCACCGAGCGGCGTGAACGTGAGTATGCACTACTGCGTTCACTGCTCGACTCCATTCCTGAAGCGATTGTATTTAAGGATAAAGAGGGCAAATACTTAGGCTGCAATAAATCCGCCGAGCGTATGCTGGGTTATACCGAAAGTGAGATGATAGGGCAGGAGAGTATTAGGCTGACCACCGATGAGCAATCGGTACGGATTAAGGCTGAAGATGAGCGGGTGCTGTCTGAACGGACGCCACTACGTTACCAGGAGAAGGTAGAACTTGCGGGCAAGCCGGTACTGCTCGATACCCTAAAACTGCCTTTCTATAATCGCCGCGGCGAACTGCTGGGCTTGATTGCCGTATGGCGTGATGTGACCCGAGAATATGAGTCGGCCGAGCAGCTTAGATTGTCTGAAGAGCGTTATCATCTGGCCATGGATGCGGTAGAAGATGGTTTATGGGACTGGTATTTAGACTCCGAGCAGATCATCTGTAATCCGGCCTATTACTCTATGCTTGGCTACAAGAGTAATGAGTTCCCCGCGCTGGTTTCCACCTTAGATGAGTTGATCCATCCCGATGACCGTATCCGTGTCGAGGAATATCGCGACCAGTACCTGGCGGATCCTATCGGTGCCTACGATATCGAGTTCAGAATGCGTGGTAAGAGTGGTCAGTACCACTGGGTGCTCTCTCGAGGTCGAGTGGTCGAGTTCACCGTCGATAACCAACCTAAACGTATGGTGGGAACTCACAAAGACATTACTCGCCATAAGAGTAACGAAGTGGCGATGCTGGAAGCCAAGCAAGATGCCGAATCCGCTAACCTCTATAAGAGTGAGTTTCTGGCAAATATGAGCCATGAAATTCGTACACCGATGAACGCAATTATCGGTATGTTACAGCTCGCTCAGCGTACCTCTTTGACACCACAGCAGGAAGATTACCTGGATAAAGCCGGATTCTCGGCTCAGTCACTGCTTCGAATTATCAACGATATTCTCGATTTCTCAAAAATTGAAGCCGGTAAGTTAGAGTTGGAAAGAGTTGCGTTCCCGCTGGACAAGGTGCTTGATCATGCGCTCGATCTCAATGCCTTAAAAGCACAGCAAAAAGGCGTGGAGCTACTGCTCTATGCGCCAGTGACGGCAGGATTGATTCTGGAAGGCGACCCCTTGCGTCTGGGTCAGGTGCTGATCAACATGCTCTCTAACGCGGTTAAGTTTACCCAAAGTGGTGAGATCGAGCTTGGCTGTGAAGATGTGGGCGAACGCGATCATAGAATCACCCTGAAGTTTTGGGTACGCGATACCGGTATCGGTATCGGCAAAGAGCAGCAAGCCAGTCTGTTCGATGCCTTCGCTCAGGCTGATGGTTCAACCACCAGAAAGTATGGCGGCACGGGTCTGGGGCTCTCTATCAGTAAGCATCTGGTGTCAATGATGGGCGGCAAGATGCAGGTTCAGAGTGAGATGGGAGTTGGAAGTACCTTCAGCTTTACCATTAGCTTCGAGATTGCCGAGGAGGCTGAAGTTAAGCCTATGATCGTACCTGAAAAGTTAGGTACTCTTAAGACCTTAGTGGTGGATGATAACCCGACGGCACTGCAAATTTACTCTTCAGTCATGCAAGATTTTCACTTCGAGGTGGACACGGCGGCGAGTGGCTCAGAGGCTATCTATAAGCTAGGCAGATCTTCGGTGGATCTGCTACTGCTCGACTGGATGATGCCGGAGATGGACGGTATCGCAGTGATAGAAGAGCTGGACCGTATGGTTGCCGATGGTCGATTAGATAAGCGTCCTATCGTCATCATGATGACGGCGTACGCGGCCGAGCCGCTGAAAAAAGATGTCGAGAAATCGAATATCTTTGCCATGTTGCAAAAGCCATTTAAAGCATCCGCACTATTCGATGAGATTATCTCGGCCTTTGCCGATGAGCCAAAACTCAATCCGGTTGTTGAGTTGCCGGTAGAGAAGGTGGATAAACATGCCGGTAAGGTCCTGTTAGTCGAAGATAACTTCATTAACCAGCAGGTAGCCACTGAGCTACTCAAGAGCGCGGGTTATGAGGTGGATGTGGCCGAAAATGGTCAGATCGCTATCGATATGATCGAAGAGAAAGCGTTCGATGCCGTGTTGATGGATATCCAGATGCCGGTCATGGACGGATTGACGGCAACGAGAGAGCTGCGTAAGCACTATAGTTCGACAGAGCTGCCTATTATTGCCATGACGGCACATGCCATGTCAGGCGACAGAGAGAAGAGTTTGTCGGCCGGAATGAATGCGCACATTACTAAGCCCATAGTATTGAATGAACTCTTCGATACCTTAAGTCATTGGATAAATCATAAGGAATAATCAAACAGGAATGGTAAGGCGAGTTCCTGTTTGATGTGAGTGATTTTACCTCTTATGGAAATACTGTTATTTCCATAAGAGGCGGACATTGAATTATTTGCGCTTGAGACTCTATCGAGAGCAGTTTAAGCTCGTTTTATTCATGAACATTCCATCTCTGCAGCCAACAACAAGAACTAAAAGTAATTAAGCTGTAGCCCCCATTCAAGGAGAGCAAATGAAGCCCTATAACATCGCCTTGGCGATTGCACTGATATCTATCCCTGCCGCCAATGTTATTGCCGCGCCGGTAAATACCGCCACCATCATAAAGAAGAGTCAGTCTGCCAAAGGTTTTATTAACCTTTTTTACTCCAAAGCAGATGGTGAGTTATACCTCGAAGCCAACAAGCTCAATCAACCCTTTCTATTGCTGACCAGCTTACCCCAGGGGGTCGGTTCTAACGACATCGGACTCGATCGTGGCCAGCTAGGTTATACACGTATGGTGCAGTTCGAGCGTCACGGCCCTTATCTGCTCCTTAAGCAACTCAATACTCAGTATCGCGCGAGTACGGATAACAGCGCCGAGCAAAGAGCCGTAAAAGAGGCGTTTGCCGAATCGGTTCTGTGGCGTGGGAAGGTCATTGACGGTAAGCGGGATCTGGTCTCGATCAATGAGTTGGTGGTGAGCGATCTTCACGGAATAGCCTCGACTCTGGAGCAGACAGAGCAGGGAAGTTACCAACTCGACAAGGCGCGATCGGTTATCTTACCTGATGGGGTCAAGTCCTTCGAGCGTAACAGCGACGTCGATGTGCTGCTTTCATTTAACAGTAAGAAAGCCGGTGAGTATGTGGCTCAGGTCACCCCCGATGGTAAACATCTGTCGGTGCGCCTGCGCTATTCATTTATTGCCCTGCCTGAAGAGGGATATAGCGCCAGAAACTATCACCCCATGAGTGGCTACCTCTCCAATGAATACTTAGATTATGGTACCGAGGTTGATGAGGATATTCGTCAGCGTCACCTCTTGCGCCATAGATTGCAGAAGGTGACACCGGGTGATGCGCCCAGCGAAGTGGTTAAGCCTATCACCTACTATCTTGACCCAGGTGTGCCCGAGCCTATTCGTAGTGCCTTGTTAGAGGGGGCTAGCTGGTGGGAAGAGGCGTTTACTCAGGCTGGCTTTATCGGTGGTTTCAAAGTTGAACTTCTCCCTGAGGATGCCGATCCTCAAGATATCCGTTACAACGTGATCCAATGGGTACATAGGGCTACCCGTGGCTGGTCTTATGGCTCGGCGGTGGCCGACCCCAGAACCGGTGAGATCATCAAGGGGCATGTCACACTCGGCAGTCAGCGCGTCCGTCAGGATCACCTTATCGCTCGGGGCCTAACGGCGGGGTGGGAGGACAGAGCCGCGGCCGATGAAGCGGCGATGGCACTCTCTCTGGCCAGAATTCGTCAGCTGGCGGCCCACGAGGTCGGTCATACTCTCGGATTCGATCATAACTTTGCCGCATCGAGTAATAACAATTCATCTGTGATGGATTATCCCCATCCACAGGCGACCCTGCGGGGAGATAAGATCGATATTTCGGCTCCCTATGGTGTAGGACTTGGCCCCTGGGATAAATTTATGGTCGAGTACGGCTATAGTGAATATGGCGATGGGGCTCTGGAGTCGACTCAGCTTACTGCATTAATCAAGAAGGTACAGCTTGATGGTCTGCGTTATATTGGTGAAGCCGATTCACGTGCTCAGGGAGCAAGCCATGCCTACGCGAGTCTCTGGGATAACGGCAATGATCCCGTCGCGGAGCTGACTCGACTCACTAAGGTGCGGGCGCAGGCGATTGAGGATTTCTCAAACCTGGCTCTGTTAGCTAAGCAGCCGATGGGAGAGCTTAGTGACACCTTTGTACCTGTCTACTTGCTGACTCGTTACCAGATCTCGGCTGCGGCTAAATTTATCGGCGGTACCGATTACAGTTATAACGAGGGTATCGATGGTGAGTCATGGCATTACCTTGCCCCGCAACTACAGAAAACAGCCTTAGATGCGCTGTTAAAAACGTTGCTGCCGTCGTCGTTGATGATACCCCAGCAACTGCAGGAAGCCTTAGTGCCTAAGTCTGGCAACTACAGTCTCAGCCGGGAAAGTTTCGATTCCGGGCTGGGAGTGATAGCTGACCCACTGGGGATGGCGGAGGTGTTGAGCCGTCATACCGTAAAGCAACTGCTGGCATCCGAGCGGTTAAATCGGGTCAATCAGGCTTATCTGAATGATAGAGAGGAGCAGCTTTCGGTTGCCGTTATCGTAGACAAACTGCTTGGCAAAACGCTTTATGCCGATATTCCTACAGGCGCCGAGTTGGGCGTCTGGATGCGCGTTAATAGTGTCATCCTGGATGAGCTGCTATCTGCATATCATGATGAACGGACTCGTCCTGAAGTGAAGGCGCAACTTGCAGATAGATTGCGCTATAGCCTTAAGCAACTTAAACGCAAAGTTAAACGTGCCAGTGCCTATGAGGCTGCGCACTTTGCCTGGTTAGCCGACGGGGTCGAGAGAGGGTTAAAAGACGCCAAGGTTAGGCTAATCGCTAAGCCACTTAAGATGCCTCCTGGATCGCCGATCTAAGCGCAATTTTATGGCGCCTTTATCCATGAGACGGTTATCAATGAGACAGTTATCGATAAGATAGGCATCCATAAAATGAAAAATCCCGACCCACATCAGTGGGCCGGGAGCGCCGGGAAGCATTTTTTATCAATTCATCAAGCTTTCTTCTCTATTAATCAGCCCTCATTAACCTCCTTTATACCAATTGCATCAAGTACCTGACTATTCAGCGAGAATTCAAAGCTCTGTAGGCAAGTAGGATGATTGAAGCTAATAGTTATTCTATATCGAAAGCATACTGTGCAGCATAAAGGGCTTTGAAGCTCGCACTACGTGAGCCCCTCAGGCTTCCCACTTCTGCTTTGCATTGACTTAAAAGGGATAACCATTTCCTCATCAATGCGCCTTGAATTGAAAAGCCTGAGGGGCTCTGAATTGGTTAATTATTTAATGCAATTGGTATTACCCTCGCGTGGATAGGGAATTCTAAATGCCAAGGTGTAAGTCACAGGCAATACGATAAGCGTCAGTACCGAAGCAAAGCCTAAACCAAAGATGATGGTGATCGCCATTGAGCCGAAGAAGGCATCATTCAGTAGCGGCAACATCCCCAGCATGGTTGTGATGGCGGCCATCAGTACTGGCCGCACGCGGCTGACCGATGAGTCGATGACCGCCAGATAAGCCTCTTTACCCTGACTCAATTCCAGATTAATTTGATCGACCAGCACGATGCCATTTTTGATGATCATTCCCGTCAGGCTCAGCAGGCCGAGCAGGGCCATAAAGCTGAAGGGGGCATCGAACAGCAGTAAGCCGGATACGACGCCTATGAGCGCCAAGGGTACGGTAAACCAGATAACCAATGGCTGGCGCACCGAGTTAAACAGCAGTACTGTGATCAGGAACATTGCCAGGTATCCCATAGGGATAGAGCTGAATACCGAGACCTGAGCCTCACCGGCGGTTTCAAATTCGCCGCCCCACTCCAGCTCATAGCCGCGTGGCAGTGGAATAGCCTCGACATCGGCACGTATCTTTCTCAGTACCGAATCGGCGGTTTCATCGGTGCCGTTGATCGGATCGGCATACACGGCCAGCATACGTTTCCTGTCACGGCGCATGATGAGCGGGTTTTCCCACTCAGTAGTGAACTCCGAGACCACTTGAGTCGCGGGTACGAAGACATTGTTCTCCGAGCTCCATACCTGCAGCTTCCACAGACTATCCGCATCGAATCTGTCTACAGCCGGTGCGCGGGCGATAATAGGCAATAGGTGGCTATTTTCACGATAGGTACCGACCTGCTTGCCGCCGAAGTTCACCAATAGTGAATTATCGAGATCTTGCTTACTGATCCCGGTTTCGCGGGCCTGTGCCAGTGCGAACTGTGGGCGAATGAGGCTCACCTGGTTACGCCAGCTATGCCTGACAGCAACCGCGCTAGGTTCCGCTATGAAGATGGCTTCGGCCTGAGTTGCCAGCTCACGCAATACCTTAGGATCTTCACCATAGAAGCGCGCCTCTATCTTAGCCGCAGGGCTTGGGCCATTTTCCAGATACTTGAAGCGATATTCCGCCTCTGGGTACTGAAGACTAAGTTCCTTTTCCAGGGTGCGCATATATTGGTTGAGTGTGGTGAGATCAGTCATCTCAATCAGCAATTGGCCATAGGCGGTATAACTTTTCTCAGGTACATAAGGCAACACAAAACGTTGTGACCCCTGACCGATAGTGCTGGTAAGGTTAACCAGTCCAATGTCATGGACCTCTTGCTGGTTCATTATCTCCTTCTCTATGCGGGCCAACAGATTCTCTGTGGCCTTGATATCGGTGCCTTCGGGCATCCACACATCGACAAAGAAGATAGGGGTGTTCGACGAGGGGAAGAAGACATTCTTTACGTGACCGAAACCTGCTACCGAAGCTATCAGGGCACAAATAACCACAACCAGAGTCACGAAGCGAAAACGCATCGCCAGATTGAGCACGCCACGATATAGGTTGAATATCCAGCCCTTGTAGGGGTCTTCATTTTCATCCACATCGACCTCGCCATCTTTAAACATCATATGACAGAAGAAGGGAGTCAAGGTCATCGCGGTGATCCAGCTGATAAACAGAGAGATCAGCAGCACCTGAAACAGCGAGGCACAAAACTCACCGGTTGCATTATCAGACAGGCCGATAGGCGCAAAGGCCATGATGGCGATAACGGTTGCCCCAAGTAATGGCCACTGTGTCTGCGATACGACCTCCTTGGCGGTTTCCAACCGGGACTGGCCGCGCTTGATGCCGATCAGGATCCCTTCGGTGACCACGATGGCGTTATCCACCAACATACCCAGAGCGATAACAAGTGCACCTAAGGAGATGATCTGTAGCTCTATATTGAGTATATTCATCACGATGAAGGTGCCGAGTATCGTCAGTAGCAGGACGAGTCCCATCAGGAGACCCGAGCGCACGCCCATAAAGATCAGCAGTACCCCGATCACAATGGCAATCGACTCAGCCAAATTGATCAAAAATCCCATCACAGTCTCATCGACCATCAGGCTCTGATCGTAGACCGTGCTTAGCGTCATCCCTATGGGACGCTCATTATCGAGCTCGGCCAACCTCTGGTTCACGTTCAGTCCCACATCGACGACATTGACACCGCTGGAAAATGCGATTCCCACAGACAGCGCCGACTTACCATTGCCATGATAGATGTTGCCCGGCGTTTCCTCTGCAGCCTTATAGATATCGGCGATATCGCCCAGATAGATGAGCTTAGTGCTGCCAGGGGCACTGACTAACAGACGCTCCATCTCAGAGACATCGCTAAATTCGCCTGTTGGGTGGATGCGAATACGGTTGTCACCGACGCGGATGCTTCCGGCATGGGAGACGACATTCTGACTGCTAATCAGACCATAGATATAGTCCTGATCTAAGCCCAGAGCGGTGAGTTTCTCCTGTGATATTTCAACTACTACCTGATCGGCGATCTTACCAGCTATAGAGACCTTCTTTATCCCCTTAACCAGTACCAGTTCTCGCCTGAGAAAATCGGCATAATTTTGTAGCTCACGATTGCTGTAGCCGTCGCCGGTAACATTGAGCAAGATGCCGAAGACATCGCCGAAATCATCGATAACAGTCGGCGTCATTACACCCGGTGGAAGCTCGCCCTGTTTGTCGTTGACCTTACGGCGAACCTCATCCCATACCTGAGGAAGCTCGGACGCACCATAGTGTTCTTTTATCTCGATCTCTATCTGCGACAGTCCGGCACTGTTCACCGAAGTGATGTGCTTGATGGCATCGAGTTGCTGCAGCGCATCCTCTAAGGGGAGTGTCACCTCCTCTTCCACCTGCTCGGGTGACGCCCCTGGGTATGCGGTAACCACAATGGCTTGTTTAATGGTGAATTCAGGGAATTCTAATTGGCCTAAACTGAAAAAAGAGACACTGCCGCCCACTAATAAGAGCAGGGCAAACATCCAGCTAATAACTTTATGTTGTATTGAATACTCGGCTAAATTCACTGTCTATACTCCACGTTGCCAGCGCAGAGGCTTGACCTGTTGACCGTCAGATAGATATTGAATCCCGGCGACCACCACGCGATCGCCTTTAGCTATCCCACTGATTATTTCGATACCTTGAGTGCGTACCTCGCCCAAAGTCACAGGTTGCGGTGAGACCGTGCCACTGCTTTCGCTATATAGCCAGATGATATCTACGCCATCTACGTCGCGTTTCATGATGGCGCTGGCCGGGATCACTGTGCTCTTCACCTGGTTTTTTGCACCGGAGACATCCAGTGTCAACTCTGCACTCATACCTGGCAGAACATTATTTCCAGACGGCTGGGGTAAGGTGTAGACCACCTCATAGCTTTGTGTTCCGGGGGTAGCTTGGGTTGCATACTCTTTTAGTCTGACTGGGTAGTGTTTGTCAGGTTGAGTGGAGAAGCTTACCGAAGGTTGAATGCTTGAATTGCGTTTAAAAAAAGTGACATTGGCGGCTAAGGACTCCGGCACCTGGATCACCACATCGATGTCACTATCTTTTTGCAGTACCAAGATGGATTGATTGGCTTGCACCATCTGAAAGTTGTCGATAGCAATCTTAGCTATCGTGCCGTCATAGGGCGCCTGCAGCTGAGTATAACTAAGCTGGTCTCTGGCGCTAGCCAGTGCCGCAGTCGCCGATTTGAGTTGAGCCTTAGCCAGATCATAGTCGGCTTGAGATATCAGCTCACGACGAAGCAGTTCGCCCTTACGTTTAAAGTCGGCGGTCGCTAATTCGTGGTCGGCTTCGCGGTTAAGCAAGGTATTGCGCGCGTCTCTGTCATCGAGCCTGGCGAGCACCTCTCCCTTCTTGACTTGTTGGCCTTCGACCAGGTAGAAGTCAATCAGGTGCCCCGAGAGGCGAAAGGCCAGATCGGCCTGCTTCGTTGCCGCAACCTTTGCGGGAAATGTTCTGATCGATGCCGCGTTCAGATCGGCGATATCGAGCAATTTTACCGGTCTTATAACCGGAACGGTAGCCTCCTTAGACTCAGTGCTACAACCCGCCATGAGTGCTGCAAAAATGAAGAGGGGGAGGTATTTAGAGGCTGAGCTCATAAGGTGGTTTCCATATTAGTGATACAAGATGTAAAGATTTGAGCGTAAAGATACCAGCATGATATGTTGAATAAAATGGGAATAATTGGAATCATCAGTTCCACATAATGAAACAAAAGGCTTATAATGCTGAAATATGTGTTATTGGAAATGGTTGAACGTTATGAAAACTGAAGATGTTTCCCTGTTTCATCGTATCGTAGAAACAGGCAGCCTGGTGGACGCGGCAGATCTGCTGAATCTTCCAAAATCGACAGTGAGTCGCCGCCTGCAAGCCTTAGAAGATGAGCTGAAGGTTAAATTGTTTCATCGACAGAGTCGCTCGATGACACTAACGGCCTCGGGGAGTCATTTCTACGACAAGACACTATCTATTCTTGGAGATCTTGAACAGACCCTGGTTGAGCTTACCGATGCCGAAGCTGAGATTGGTGGACATTTGCGCATCCTGATCTTCCCGGTGCCTCAGTTACTGGATATTGTTAAGGGTATTTTCGACTTTATGGATCACAATCCAGAGCTTACCGTTGAATTGATTGTCAGTACTGAACCACAGGATATGATCCGTAATAAAATTGATCTTGCCTTTATGGTTGAGGACGCATTTAACGAAAATGAGATGGTGGCAAGAGAGATGCTTACGGAAGTGCTGCATTTTGTTGCCAGTCCAGGCTATCTGGCAAAGGCGGGAATGCCAGTCCTTCCTGAAGAGCTTTCCAATCACAACTCAATCCTGTTTCGCTATCCTAACGGTCGGATTTTCAATGAAGTTCCGTTCGGTAATGATAGGACCATCTCTGTTAAAGGTAATTTGTGCCTCAACAGCATTGAACTCTGTTTGGAAGCGGCGTTAAGTGACCGTGGTATTGCCTTCTTGCCTATTGAGGCTACCCGTGAATATGTTGAGCGGGGTGAACTGACGATGTTGTTTGAAGATGTTGAGCCCTATATAGGTAAGTGTTATCTGGTTTATCCCTCGAGGCGCTTTATCAGCTTAGCGAGCCAGCGGTTTATCGATCATATGATGGGTGCGCTCGAGAGCTGTAATTCCGGTAGAGGCTGCGCCAGAGAAGAGAGATTACGAGGCTCTATAAAGTCTTGGCATTCAGCATGAACGTATTCAGATAAGTGACACTTATTTCTGCATAAATACGACTACCACGGCATGAACCGGTTTTAAGCTGGCGTTGCCGTACTGATGGGGGAGGTGGCCCTTAAAGTAGGTGAGGTTACCTGCCTCTATCTCAAACATCTCTCCCTGAACCTCTAAAGTAGCCGTGCCCTCCAGACAGAGAAAGAGTTCATGGCTGCCTTCGGGATGAGGCACCCCTTTAGTGTTGCAGCCGGGCATCATGATCACATCATTAATCTGCAGGTTTTGGGTGCTGATGGGGCTGGTACGAGTGCTGATAAACTTACCATCGTGTTGATGGGATACTGGCATATCCTTTCTTTCAACCTTAGTGACATGCACCGACTGTCTGCGGGTGATGAGATCGTCAATCGTGACTCCCAGTGCCTGAGCGACCTTCATTACGACACCGATGCTGGGGTTACTGTTTGCCCCCTCCATATTGGCAAGCGTCGCTCGGGGGATCCCGGCCATCTCGGCCAACTCTATTTGAGTCAACTTATGTTGGGCGCGCAGGCGCTTGATACCTTCGTTGATGGGATTGGCCATGGTGATTCCTTATTTTTTCAGGTTCGAGAACCGAGGTTTTAGGTACGAGGTTCTAGGTTCTAAGTTTTAAGTTTTAAGTTTTGAGTTTTGAGTTTTGAGTTTTAAGCTCGCTCCTCGCTCCTCATGGCTCACAGCCAAGATATCAACATCATTCTGGCCGGAATTCCAATATTAAAACATATTTCTTATAATTTAGCATTTTACCCCTGGCAAGGCTTGTTTAAGCCAGTGTGGTGATGATATTTTAGCGCCAGTTTTTATATATAATCATTTATATATCATTATTTTATTTCTGGAGTTATAAAATGAACGTAGATCAGCATTTGAAAGTAGCACAATGGCACATCGAACAGGCTCGTCTTCACGCAACAAGTGAGCACGCTTGTGGTTGCCCAGCTAACGATCACGATCAAAAAGCGATCGATGCCGTTGAAGCTAACCTAATTCTTGAAGAGAAGACTTGCTCTCTGTAAGTTGATTCTCACTGCCGAAGCCTATTCGGCTAGTTGAAATTTCAAAACGCCTTACTCATGGAGTAAGGCGTTTTTTTATTCAGGAAAATCGGCTTAATGAGCTAGTGATGCACTGAATATTGAATTTGAGAGATAAAAAACGTCTAGGCTGCAACTAATGCCACTTCTACGGGTCTAGAGTTATACCATTGGCATTATAAGGTCTGAGTGTTCAGCTGTGATTCAACGTGTCGTGCAAGTACTTCTATTGATAACTTTAGTTGGGCAGAACTTTCTCTCTCCGGCTTTGGCGACCCATGACATTATGCATTCACTGAAAAGCATCGCTGCAGAAACGGTAGCAATATCTCTTGGTGCCTCTTCAGATCCCTTGGACATTTCGACGCCTTTAAATCAAGGCCCCGTCAATTCAAAATCTCTCAATGTAAACTTAGTCGATTCAAACCAGCTCGAGTTAAAATCAGTGAATCAAAGTGGGTTAAGTTTAAGCCTGGCAGACTTGAGCGCTTTTAATTGCGCAGATGCATGTACCATGTTGGCGAGCGGCCACTGTGTTAGCCACTGTGTTTCCTTGACGGGGATATTTATCGAGCCTTCGTTAACAAAGTACCGGTCCGGCAAGAGTCCACAAAATAGTTTCCTGCTCTGGTCACCTCAAACCGCTGACTCCCTATCTATACATCGCCCTCCAATCGTTTAACTTTAACCGATAATTAGAGTTAATCACTGTTTTTAATATTAAAAATAGCGCGTGCGGCTCTGAATTTCTACTTAGCTTTCTACCTGGTTTTTAACCCGATTATCAAACAGGTATGTATCAATTTGCATAAAATTTGATTCATTTGTTCACTGATGATGTAATTTACCTTAAGCTGTATGTTAATCATTTGTGGTCAAAAAGATTGGAGTTCTATATGAAGATGTTAACCAGCGTGACCTTATCTGCCCTACTCGTGTTTGCGTCGCAGTCAGCTTTTGCCGAGAAACCGGATTTCTCAAAGACGAATGCGGCCAAGGCAAGTTATGATTTTTCTCAAAATAAACCTGCAACAGGCAATCAATTGCGTCGAGCGTCGACGCAACACGATTTTTCTAAAACGCTGGCTGCAACAAGCCAGTATGACTTCTCTAAAAATCAGCCTGCTATGCATAGCGAGCCTAAACCATCGACACAGCACGATTTTTCTAAAACTGAAGCATTCTGAAAGGAAAGCTAATCGCTAATTGTTAATCAATAGCCTATGTAAACAGAAAGCGATAAGCCAGCAAGCCATAAAGCAGTCAAGAATCATAAAATCTTGACTGCTTTTTTATGTCTGGAACATTTATGTCTGTTTCCCAGGGATGGATAGAAACAGACGTAGTGTCTGGACATCTTGTAGTAGAGAGTTATGCCTGTCTTTTCACAGCTAGTCGGTGGACGTTGTGAGCTCGGCTTTATCCATTCTATGGCCCAATCGATAGGAGTCTATGACTCCCACGAGCCAGGCAAAGATAAAAACAGAGGTGGCGATGTTAATCATACTTGCTTGAGAATTCGGAGGGGCCTGCGTGATCAATGGGTAGATGACGTTGATATCCAGCGGGAGTTCACCACTTAATATTCTATCGGATATCTGATGGGCTCTTTCGACAGCCTGATTGAGCAGGTATAACAATCCACTGAGCATAGCGACGGAGATAAGTGTCCCCGTGGCGTATTTTTTCAGGTAAAAGTGGCCACCGCCAGGGCAGACAAAGGCCGAGATGAGTGCGGCCTTAATTGCTTTGTTCATGTTTAATACTCTCTTAGCGATAAGCTATAAGCGATAAGCTATAAGCTATAAGCTATAAGCTATAAGCTATAAGCTATAAGCTATAAGCTATAAGTTTGAGATGACTTCCTAAAAGCGGATCACTCAAGATCGATGCGGCGAATGGCTTGGGTTAAAAACCCTACCCTTTCAGTCAGTTTTTCTTTGGCGCTGTGGTCTTCTGTTTTATGGTCCCTTGTAGCATCGAGCTGACTCTGTACACCCGATAACTCCTGAACCAGCCAGCCTCGAATCATCACATAGTAACGCGAATCGGTACCATATTGGGTAATGATCTGCAGTGAGTCCGGCTCATCGGCTGAGGCGATGGCCCGAGAAAGCGCCTTAACCATGACGCCTATCTGATACTCTTCGCTTAAGAGCTCTTTGCTTAAGGGCTCAGCCTCTTTTGAGACTGTCTTAGGCGTTGAGAAGACCGGCTCTTGTGCCGACAGATAGGAGGTGATTGAGATACCCGCAGAGGCCTGTGATGGTAGCAGACAGGCTAAAGAGAGGGTAAACACAACTGCTGTTTTGGCTGAGGGTCTTATCATCCGTCGGGTCCTCTATTAGCGGGGGGAATAATTATAAACTGAGAAATAATGTAACTCAGGCATCGCCCCGCTGACAAGCATCATAGTAAGAAGTTAGTGGTCACTAATAAGCAGCTCAACATGACCACTTAAAGATGGAATGGTACCAAAGGCCCATAAATACTTATCCCGTGGGCGCTAACTCTATGAGTGCTATGGGATAGGTCGTCAACTGGTTGAGCATTTAGATAACTGTTGTTTTTCTCGCCTTCCTCGCACCTCGCACCTCGACTCTCGCCCCTTAAGGCTAGTCCGGCGTAACGATAAGGCCTAAGGGGCTCAGCAGTTGTTCCTGCTGCCATTGGTTTATCATGACTCCCTCAAGTTTGACGTTGCGGGGATCCAGCCCCTCCAGTTCGACGCGGCATAGGTTACAGCCTTCGAGTGCAAAGGTGCCCCATTGGGATGCTGAAAACTCGCCGCCACTGAGATCTGAGCCTTTCATCGATGCACCGATAAGCGTGGCGCCATGCCAGCGGTTGTCCATCAGTTCACACTTTTCCAGCAAGGCACTCTCGAGGTTGGCATAGGCCAGGTTACAGGCAGTGATAAACGCGGAGCAGAAGAAGGTTTTGTGAGTGATGTGATTGGCAAAGCTGGCTCGAGCGAAATCGGCGCCTTGCAGGTTGCACTCTCTCAACTCTATGCCGAAGCATTTGGCGCCGGTAAATATTGCCATGCTCAAGTTGCAGTGTTTGAAGCTGGCATTGGTTAATGTGGCGTAGTTGAAGCGACAGGCTTGGGTTTCGCCCTGTTCGATAAACTTACAGTTGATAAAGCTGGCATCGGTGAGATCGGCGCGGCTAAAGTCACAGCGGTAAAACTCGCAGCGCTCAAAAATTGCATCTTGCAGATCGTCTTCACTGAAATTGCTGTCGATGAAAGTTTGGTTTGTAGCTTGCATGGTGTTCCTACTCTGTTAGAAGCCGCTGAAGGCTCACTTTCTAAAAACCGCTGAAGGCTCTTCGATTCTACTCTTTACAAGTGGCTGAGGGCTCTGCGCTAAGGGCTCTGCTACTCAGAGTGCTGAGGCTACTTACTTTCTACATCTGGCTGAGGGCTCTTTTCGGGTTCAGAGACCTTAGTGGCCAGAATATAGCAGGCGATCCCCATGATGGTGTTAGTAATAGGCAATGCCAGTAGTAGGCCTTTTACTCCACCTAAATAGGAACCTAATGCGGCCAAGGGCAGCATGATAAGGAATAGTCGGCACACATTGAGCACAAGCGAACACATGGGCCTGTGATAGGCATTGAGTGAGGTCGCCATCAGAATAACGATGCCGAGCGGACCATAGGCAGCTGGTAACATTAAGATATAAAAGGTTAACCACTCTATGACTTGAGCGTCACTACTGAAAATATGCGCGATTGGCTCGGCAAAAAGCCATAAGGGCAGGTACAACACGGTCTGAAATATCAGTACAAACCTTAGCGATAACAGCAGTGCTTCACGGGCGCGCTCGGTCTGTCCGGCTCCCAGGTTTTGCGCGATAAAGGGCACCAGACTCGAAGAGAGCGCCATCACGACGATTAACAGTACCGATTCAAGCCGTGTACCGGCACCGAAGGCGGCGACCGCTCCATGATCGATACGTGCCAGCATGGCCATGATCATGGCATTAGCCAGTGGATTTAACAGATTCATCAAGGCCGCAGGCTGAGCGATATGAGCCAACTGTTTCCAGTTACATCTTAATCGCTTCAGGTTAAGCGCCGCAAACTCCACCAGGTGGCGCTTGAATATCAAGAGGTAACTCGACAGCGACAGGGCGACGACCCAGGAGATCACGCTGGCAATGGCCGCACCTTGGATCTCCAGGCGCGGGAAGGGGCCGATCCCGAAAATCAGTAAGGGGTCTAAAATCAGGTTGATCAGTGCTGCCAGCATCATTATCTGCGCCGGAGAGTGGGTATCGCCGGTGGCGCGTAGTCCCTGATTCCCCACCATAAGCAGCACTAAGATAGGGGCGCCCAGATACCAGATAAACATGTAATCGTAGATCAAAGGCAAGCTGGCTTCATTGGCACCGAGCAGAGTGAACAGCGGGCCGATACACAGGCTGCCTAGCAGGGAGATAAACGCCGTTAAAAAGAAGGTCAGCAGGAGTGAGTCATGCAAAAACACCTTAGCTTTCGGCGCTTGTCCGCTGCCGATGAGCCGGCCTAAATTAGTCGATACCCCGGCACCTATGCCTATGGCTATACTGGATATCACTAAGGTTACCGGGAAGGTAAAGCTGATCGCAGCCAGTGATTCTGTACCCAATTGGCTGATAAAAAAAGTGTCGACGAGGCTGAACCCCAGAATGGTTAAGATACCAATCAGGTTTGGGAGGCTCATATTTAGCAGTACACGACCAATTGGCTGTGTAAGCAGCCCGTGTCTGTCTTTCATGGGGAAGTCTTGCCTAGTCTACAGAAGGAGGGCAATTCTATCAGGATTGAGTCTGCATTTATAAATCAGAGTTAAAAAAAATGACATTTTTTTTGTAAAGGCCTTGGATCTGGGTCCGGTGACCCCCATATATCGAACATCAAGCGGTAATAATTTAAGCGTAAATTATTGTCGAACTTAATAAAAATGCCAACCTTTGTTGGGCTAAAAAATCATTAGGAGCATCCATAGATGAATATTCGTCCATTACATGACCGCGTTATCGTTAAGCGTTCTGAAGTTGAATCAAAGTCAGCTGGTGGCATCGTACTCACAGGTAGTGCAGCCGAGCAGTCATCACGCGGTGAAGTTCTTGCAGTAGGCAATGGCCGAATTCTTGAAAATGGCAGCGTACAGCCACTTGACGTAAAAGTGGGTGACATGGTGATCTTCAACGAAGGTTACGGCGTGAAGAAAGAAAAAATTGATGGTGAAGAAGTTCTGATCCTTTCAGAATCTGATCTAATGGCTGTAGTGAGCTAAATCACTCCGTTTAGACATTTTTCCAATGCCTGTGGTTTTAAGCCTCAGGTCATTTAAAAAGAATTTAAAGGACAATTAAAGATGGCAGCTAAAGAAGTATTATTTGGTAACGATGCACGTGTAAAAATGCTTGCAGGCGTTAACGTACTGGCAAACGCGGTAAAAGTAACATTAGGCCCAAAAGGGCGTAACGTCGTTCTGGACAAGAGCTTTGGTGCTCCACTTATCACTAAAGATGGTGTATCAGTAGCTAAAGAGATCGAATTGGAAGACAAGTTCGAAAACATGGGCGCGCAGATGGTTAAAGAAGTTGCTTCTAAAGCCAATGATGCTGCCGGTGACGGTACCACTACCGCAACCGTTCTTGCTCAGTCTATCGTAACTGAAGGCCTAAAGGCCGTTGCCGCTGGTATGAACCCAATGGATCTTAAGCGCGGTATCGACAAAGCAGTTGTTGCTGCTGTTGCCGAGCTTAAAAACCTATCTCAAGAGTGTGCAGACACGAACGCTATCGCTCAGGTTGGTACTATCTCGGCTAACTCTGATGAAACTATCGGTGAAATCATCGCAACAGCGATGGAAAAAGTTGGTAAAGAAGGTGTTATCACCGTTGAAGAAGGTCAGGCACTGGAAAACGAACTCGACGTCGTTGAAGGTATGCAGTTCGACCGCGGTTACCTGTCTCCATACTTTATCAATAAGCCTGAAACTGGCAGTGTTGAGCTGGAAAGCCCGTTCATCCTACTTGTTGACAAGAAAGTGTCTAACATCCGTGAACTACTACCTATCCTTGAAGGTCTGGCTAAAACAGGTAAGCCACTGCTTATCGTTGCCGAAGACGTTGAAGGTGAAGCACTAGCGACACTGGTTGTGAACAACATGCGTGGTATCGTTAAAGTCGCAGCCGTTAAGGCACCTGGTTTCGGTGACCGTCGTAAGGCTATGCTACAAGATATCGCTATCTTGACTGGCGGTACTGTTATCGCTGAAGAGATTGGCCTTGAGCTTGAGAAAGCGACGCTGGAAGACTTAGGTACGGCTAAGCGCGTTATCATCACTAAAGATGACACCACTATCATCGACGGTACCGGTGAGCAAACACAGATCCAATCACGTGTTGCACAGATCAAGATCCAAGCTGAAGAGTCAACGTCAGATTATGACAAAGAGAAGCTTCAAGAGCGTATGGCTAAACTTGCTGGCGGCGTAGCCGTTATCAAGGTAGGTGCTGCCACTGAAGTTGAAATGAAAGAGAAGAAAGCCCGCGTAGAAGATGCACTACACGCGACTCGCGCCGCTGTTGAAGAAGGTGTGGTTGCCGGTGGTGGTGTTGCTTTGGTACGTGTTGCCAGCAAGATTGGTGACGTTGCCGTAATCAATGAAGACCAGAAGCACGGTGTGGTTATCGCACTACGTGCTATGGAAGCACCACTTCGCCAAATCGCGACTAACGCGGGTGAAGAAGGTTCAGTTGTTGCTAACAACGTGAAGAACGGCACAGGTAACTACGGTTACAACGCAGGTAACGACACTTACGGTGACATGCTTGAGATGGGTATCCTTGACCCAACTAAGGTGACTCGTAGTGCACTACAGTTCGCAGCGTCTATCGCAGGTCTTATGATCACAACCGAAGCAATGGTTGGCGAAGTGAAAGAAGATGCTCCTGCTGGTGATATGGGCGGCATGGGCGGAATGGGTGGTATGGGCGGTATGGGCGGCATGATGTAATCTAACTGGTTAAAATCGTTTATAGCTGCGTTACCTTGCCACTCGTTTAAGAAAGCTAAACGTCGTGGCAAGAAGCCTTGCTCTAAAACGATTTTTCCTGCGTTAGCTACTTTTGCTGGTCTATAGCCTAGAAGCTTAAAGCCAAACTTCTTGAAAAAGAATGATAAAAGCCCCGATACCTAACAGTATCGGGGCTTTTTTGTGTCTGGAGTATAAGCTCCCGCATATTCGCAGCCCTAATGTAGGAGCGGCTTTAGCCGCGAAGCTCTTTTACAACGGGGAGTTGTTGTAACCTGCGGCGGAATTTAGAGTCGCTAAATTTTACTCTGACCCTGAGGGATCCCCACGAATTTAGAAACTAGCTTGCGGTGCAACAATGAGCTCTCTTAGTGCATCAATCCCTGCTAGCCATTGCGTTTTAAATAATTTAAGCCGCTTATCTTTATAGGCTCTTAGCCCGATGAATTGATTAGAGAGTACGTTGCGATGCTTAATTGAGTTTGCTTGGTTTTGCCTGTGTTTATCAGCAGATTTGACAGCTAAACCTAGCAGGTACAGCATAAACTGAGATAGACAGGCAATGAGTAGCAATACGCTTAGCCTAATTGCTATTCGAGTACCGCTATTATTCATCTTTAGGCCTGTTTTAACATCTCTGAAGCTCTCCTCTATCTGCATTCTCGTCGCGTAGATTTTAACGATTCTTTTAGCTGTAGCACTTGAATTACAAAGTGATGTCGCGAGTAACCAAGGCTCTTTTTCTCGCTCTGCACTTGCACGAGACCGCTTGCTCCGCCTAGCTTTATCACCTGTTGCAGTTCTGTCTTTTCGTCCTTTAGGATCGCGTTTGAAGATAACTAAACGAGAGTTGAAAGAGACCTGTTCACCTAAAAAGTATTCGCCGAGATCCTTAGCTCTAGAGCTTGCTTGAGCGTAAAGCTTTTTGACTGGATACCAATGATGAATCGCGATTTTTCTACAGTGCGTTCTATTTCTAAAGCGACCTACATAATCCCACTCAAGAGCCAAAATCTGTTTGAACCAAGGGATGCGAAAGCCAGCGTCAGTTACGATGATAGGCTTACAATCATTAGGTAGCATAGCCTTTAGTTTTGTCATAAATAATAGATGAGTCTTTGGCTTCTCTTTCTTATTCAGTGAATGTATTTCTTCGTAGAGAGTAAGAGATCGGCCTTGAGCTGCGAGCGATCCCCGGATGAGAAAGTGTTGCTTGCGGTCATCAAGACCTGACCAATCGATATGAATGATTGGCTGTTTCATTGTCCCAACTAACAGGTAGGTCATACGGGTATAGATGAACTCGAGGATTCGTCAGGGTCAAAGTAAACTTTCTCTAAGCCTTAAATCATCTGCTGTCCATAATTGCACTCTTGGCAGCTGAGCGTGTAGGTTTTTTTTCGTTTCTGTACCTTGGTGTTCTTGCTTTGGCACTTTATTTCGAGACGGGGACAAGGCTGTTTCATGGGGGGGTTCTTAGTGCATTGGTTGCATTTGATGTACTAATACCTAGAAGAGAGTCAAACTTGCCATACATTGGGGTGTAATTGTTTGATTCTCCGCAATGTTTGTAGCTTATCTTTTCTTTAGCAAACAAATGGAGTTGGCAGGGTAAACTTTCCCTAAAAGTGAATTTGAAGTCGTTGATAACGAGGACTTGCGGGTTATCTTTATATGCGCGGCGCAGAAAAAAGGCGATGTCCTGCTCCTGCTTTTGGCCTGCAATAGCTTGAGGTGATTGGGCGTTACTTTGCCTTCTTTGGTAAGTTGAGAGCAGAAAGAAGAAAACCCGAGACTTGAAACAGTGTCGGGTTTTTTAATGGGATTAGTTTATGTTGAAGAAGCGCTTTTAGCTAAGTTTACTCTCCTCCACTGACTGAACACCCATTGATTATGTATTTGGTGGTTAGCGGATTATTCGCTCACTTTAGTGTTGTCATTAAATTCATAGTCGTTGAGCTTTTCATTGTTACTAATATCTACTGCAGCAATTGGGTTGCCAGTGGCCCACAGCTTACGCAATTTAGGGTTGTTACTGACATCGAGGCTGCTGATGTGATTATCGGTAATGTACAGTTTGCTCAGCTTAGGGCTGTGGCTAACATCAAGGCTAGTTAGCTGGTTGTACATTAAGCCTAGGCTTGAAATTTTATTGTTCTTAGGCAAGCTAAGTTCAGTGATCTGGTTGCTGTCTAAGCCCACCTGAACCAGCGCGTTATTCGCACTGAAATCAATAGTGCTAAACTGGTTTTCCTTAGCCCATAAGTAACGTAGTGCTGGATTATGACTTAGATCGAGCTTAGTCAGCTGGTTACCCACGACACTCAAGTCTGTCAGCTTAGGGTTAGCGCTTAAGTCGATAGCGGTTAGTTGATTGAAAGACACGTTGAGCTCTTCAAGTTCTGGTGTATGGCTAAGATCAATACTCTGTAATTGAGCTGACATGACAGCCAATTCTTTAATTTTTGGCGTACGACTCAAATCAATGCTGGCGATCTGCTTCGCGTCAATGCTTAACACTTCAAGGTTAGGGGTATGACTTAAGTCAATGCTATTTAACTGCTTACTATTTATCGATAGGTTTTTCAGCTGTGGATTATGGCTGAGGTCAATGTTGCTGATTTCTGGGCCGGCAAGTGTGACATTCTCGAGTGCTGGAAAATACTTTAAGTCATCAAGGCTCTGCATTGGCAGATGGCGGCAGTTGAGCTTTTTGGTTTTACTAGGGTCAGTGACGCGGTGCACTTCCACACATTGTTTGAAATTGACATCGGCAAAGGTGATCTGGTCAATGTTGTTGATGGCAGTCGCCTGAGCCTGACTACTGGCACTCATTGCCAATAAAGTAGCGATAATCGTTCTATTATTCATTGGTTTAAGTCTCTATCCTTGATAAAAGTGCGCATAGTAGCGTGTTGATGAGATAGGTGGCAAGCCATTATATTTAAATCATTTTTTATACCTGTTATCTTTACAGTGGCAGATGTTGCTGTTTGTTTAACTGGCTGTAAAGTCGGTATGTCTCCTCCACTCTAGATGAGTTGTTTTAACGACTGATTTAAAAAAAAAGCCATTAAAATTATTTGTTTTTTCTAACTGCTAGTCTTGGCGCACTTTGCCCCCAATCTCCGGACTCTAGTCATATTTGGTTAACTAAATTTTTACATGGCTCTATTTAGATAACAAAATGGAAGTAAATGGGGTCAGACTCTGCCCCCATTTTTAGCCGCTAAGTCTCTTTCAGCGTGGACTAGATGTGATCAGCAGCTGTGTTTGGAGTGATTATTATGACCCCTTTATCAAGTAGCTTTAACCACGTGCTATAGCGCACATACTGAGGGTACCTTGGTAGTATCCTCGACTCTGTTGGTAGTATTCTCGGCGATGTGCATCAGACATTTATAGTAGAGGTAAGTAAATGAACGCGTTATTACTGCAAATAAAGGCGCTCACCAATGGTGATCCTTTGTTGACGGCTGTAATAGTTGGAGTATTGACATTAACCTTTAGTGGACTCGTGGGCTACATGCTAAAAGATATCCCTGCGAAGATCTTAAGCTGGTTCAGTAGCCTGCTGTTTATAAGGCTGACTATAGATGATAGCCATCAGGCGCGCACAGAGGTATTCAATAAACTGTCCTTTTTGATCAGTAATACTACAATTCCGCTATTTTCACGCTCTATCTCTGAGGCTGTGTACTATGACTATCGTGCGAGTTACGACGGTCGTATCAGTGTTAAGTCTATCGGTTACGGCATGCATGTTTTTAAATACGATGGTTGCTTTATGCTGGCTACTCGGTCCAAGGTCGATAGCACGATGCCCTACGACACTATTACTATAACTGCACCATGGTGGTCAAAAGATAGACTGCATAGTTTTTTAGAAGATACTCGTGGAGACATATCTACTGATCCAAGAGTTAATATTTTCGAGGAAACAGAATGGTGTCGCTATGGCACATTGAAGTCATCAGGTTTTAGTGAATTAGTGCTGGATGAAGGGTTTAAGCAGGAGTTCCTTCGTGAAGTCGATAATTTCGCAAGTAGAGGGAAATCGGTTGCAAGTAAGCTGACCTTACTGTTACATGGACAAACAGGTACAGGTAAGACTGGTATAGCTAGAGCCTTAGCTGTTGAGTATTGTCGCGATCTATACATACTGAATCTTTCTACTGTAAATGATGCCACTGTTCACAAGGCTATTAGAAAGGTGCCGCCTGGAGCTATGTTGTTAATAGAGGACTGTGACTGTGTAAAGGCTACAGTATCACGTGCTGCTGAAAGTAATGCAGAGAATCCACCGCTAACCTTAGGTGGCGTACTTAACGCGCTAGACGGCGTCATTCCTCTTGATGACTGCCTTGTCATAATGACCACTAACCATATTGAGAGTCTTGATCCTGCGTTGGTACGTAAAGGTCGTGTAGATGTCAGTATTGAAGTACCGCTTATAAGTGCAAAACAAATCAATAAAGACTACCTGGACCGTTTTGGTGCAGTTATCAATAGAACTGAGCCTATGTTAGGTTGTGAAGTATATGAACTCCATCGTAGAGCCAGCTTAAGATATAGTGTGTGTTGTAAGCCTCTGTAACCCTCCCGCTGTAATAGGCTTATTTAGTGGTCAACTAATTTTGGCCACGGCTTTCATGGGGCAAGTAGGAATCAATAGGGGCAAAGTAAGCTTTTCCCCAGCCCCTTTTGTCGTTAATACCCGCAATGTTGTCTTTCGCAGGGGATGCCGTCACCATCGCCGTCCATTTTGGTGCCGGGGCAGTTTCTTAGGTAATACTTAGCTTCGGCGCATGAGCGCATCTGGCTGCAGTGTTGTTTTCCTGCTTCACAGCGGAAGGTCTCTTTGGGCTGGGTCCATTCTATTTGTTCTGCGGCTGGCTGCTGGGAAAGTTCGTTGGTGACCTGTGCTTGTGTGTTTGATTGAGCTGTTAACGCTTCAAATCGTTTAAAGCCGAAGATACCTAGTGCGAGTATGACGAGTAGTGGGATGAGCATGACACTGGATGATTTAGATTGGCGGCTGTGTCTCTTTTGGCTCTTACTATTATGACTGTTTCTATGATGACTAGTGGGTGCAGCGCGTTTTGAGGTTGAGGCGACAACAGCAACGCCTTCGATGCTGGCCTTGGCGGCTTTAACTTTGCCGTCAGCCTGTTGCTCAGTCAGGTACTGAATTTCATCGCCGACCATAGGCTTTCTTGCCATATGTTTAAGTGCTGAGATATGGATAAAAACATCTTTACCATTACCTGCTTCAGGCTTAATAAAGCCAAAACCTTTCTCGTCGTTCCATCGAACTAATGTGCCTCTTTCCATGGCTGGTGCCTTCCTTCGTTTTTGTCTGGTGTTTATGCTATCTCAGTTTGTTGCTCGATGCTTTGATTTTACTCGACATTTTTAGATTTAAGATCCAGAAAAGTGGAGAGGGAGCGCTGACTCTGCCCAACTTTGCCTACTTTTCCTTATCCCCCTGATGAGCTTATGACGCTGAGACTATAATTGACTTAGTGGTTCGACTTGCACGAGTGCATCTATTTGAACAAGTTTATCCGGCATAGACTTGCCATGAGTAAATAAATACAATAAGATTGTGCGCAATTAAATTGCTCGAAATTAAAATTTCGAAATTAAAGTAAGTTCTAAGTCTTAACTGGGCAACAGTATAAGACCACAGGCAGTTCGGTGAATGCCTGTAGCAAAACCGATGTTAAGTCAGATTTATTTAATCACCTTTAGCAAAAAGGAATACCATGAAAGCAGCATTAATGATTGGCCAACGTGCGATGATTTTGTTTATTACGTTGATTTGCAGTGCAGCGAGTTATGCCGCTGCAACGCCTGGATCTGAACCCGCCGCTGTAAATATCGATGAAGCGAGTTTTAGCTGCATACGCGACATGACGCCAGTGCGCCACTTTTATGTTGATAACCTGTTGGGAGACATTGACGGGACTCTGGCCGCCGCTAATTCGCCTGAGGGAGCGATTTACCCGACAGGATCTGTGGTGCAACTGGTACCAACCGAAGTTATGGTCAAGCGTGAGCCAGGCACTTTTCCGGCAACCAGTGACTGGGAGTTTTTTGAGTTAGAAGTTGATGAAAGGGGTTCTAAAATTGCAAAACGTGGTTTCGTTGATGTAGTGAATCGTTTCGATGGCAACTGCTTCGCTTGTCATGTGCCCGCTAAAGATAAGTGGGACTTCATTTGTGAGTCGGGACACGGCTGTGAACCGATCCCAATCGACCATAAAATGACTGGCGCATTGCAGCGCTCAGATCCACGTTGCGGTGAAGCGGCACTAGAGTCCGGTGATACCATGGCACTAATCAAGCTTAAGCTGATGGTCAGCATTGGCCTGACCAAGAAGTGGCTGGAAGATCTGTTTTAAGCTAGGCCTCAGGTTACTTGATTACAATTGATGGCAGATATCTATTTCAATAGTTTAAAGAGGGATTTGTCATCATGGGTAAACATAATTCAAACGCGACTCGCCGAATGCCTTGGGTGGCTATCGGTGTCATTACATCCGTAGTGATATTGCTTGGTCTGTTGTTAATGATGATGCCCAAAGGTTTTAAGGCGACTCACGAAGAAATCGGCAGTGGTAAGCCTGCAGTGGTGTTTGTCTATGACCCCAACCTTACACTGAGTAACAGCCAGACAGAGCAGATGAATGAAGCTCGCACTCATCTTGGCGATCAAGTCTTTTTTCTCCTCGCCAGAGTGGGCACTCCTGAAGGGGAGCATCTGATCGCTAAACACCGCGCCGGCTCGGCTGAACTATTACTCTTTGATGCAGCTGGAAGCCTGAGTAAAAGGCAGTTTGCGGTAAAAGGGGCTAACGAGCTGATTCAGTGGGTACAATAGACAAATGAGGGCTTCTGTAAAAAGTGGGGTTAGAGTCTGAGGGCCCCACTTTTTTGGACGATGATATGTTTTACTGTTCGGTAAATGACGCTTGAATCTTTTCTAACTCTTGCTGTTCCTTAAGCTTAAGCTGTTCTTTCGCTTTAAGATTTGCTTCTTCGAGAAGCGCTGCTTGTCTTTCTTTAAGGCTATGTTTCTCAGATTTAGTCAGAAACTTAAAGGCTTTCTTATTGGCAAGTGCGTAGGCAACGACATCTTCGCCTTTTACTCTGCGCTCATCCACTCGTTGTGAAAAACGTTCGTTGTCTCGGGCTTTACGCTCTTCGGCATTTAACTTGCTCATATCTTGTATCCTCATTAGTTGGGTTTTATCAGGCTCAGTCAAACAAATGAGAACAGTTGCACATTCATAAAGCTGATAGGTGCGACTCTAACATAATATGCGTTGCAAGCCCCATGGTATCTAGCTTTAGTCAGGTTTTAAGCCGTTAACAAGACAAAGGGGGGCGAGCCCTTTAGTTAGATGTTTCCCATTAACGCCTACAGTCATGCCTTTCGCAGAGAATAGCGTCGCCATCACCGTCCATTTTAGTGCCGGGGCCGTTTCTTATGTAGGAGCGGCTTTAGCCGCGAAGCTCTGAACCATATATTCCTAAGTACACTCAATGCTTCCAGAAGTTAGCTCGCTAACTTCTGGATTGGGGGTTGAAGATACTTAGATACATCGACGGTATCGATCTGTTTAGGGTCGAGGAATTTGTGGGCATACTCAAGGTAGATGCCACTGGACAAGAACAGCTTAAATATCTCGATATCTAAGTGTTGGTCTAATGCCATCTTGTGCAGTATATCCACGGCGACGCTGATAGGCTTCGCCTTCTTATAGGGTCTGTCTGCCGCGGTTAACGCCTCAAAGATATCCGCAACCACTAAGATGCGTTCAGGAATAGAGAGATCTTCAGCCGATAACTTACGTGGATAACCGCTCCCTTTTAAGGTTTCATGGTGGGTAGAAGCATAACGGGGCACCCTTGCCAACTCTGGCGGGAATGGCAAGTTCTCCAGCATCTTGATGGTACTGGTGATGTGCTCATTAATCTTAAATCTATCTTCAGTGGTTAAGGTTCCACGAGATATAGCCAGGTTATGTAACTCGCCCAGGTTGTATCTATGCTCAGGAATATCCATCTTGATGCCGAATTTCTCATCAAACTGCACCGGAAAATCTCGTTTGATTATATGGTGCGGTTTATTGCTCAACAGCGGCTCTGTTACTGGCAGTTGGACAGTTTCTTCGGCTAGATTAAGCTCCTCAATTGGCGATAAGCCGAGTCGATCATCGAAGTTACGTAACCAAGTCATTTCAGCCAACTGATGTAAGCGGTCGACATGCTCTTGGCTCATGAACTCACCGCCTACGTTGGCATTGGCGATAAATGCGAAGTCGTCAGTCAGCTGTTGCTGCTTTTTCTCTAATTCGGCTTTAAGCAGCTCTACATTTTCAGGGAATTGTGCCAACTGCTTTAACTGCTCAATCTCGGCGTCTCGCCATAACACCTCAAAGCGCATTCGGACCTCATGAATACGGTTATATATGGTCTCTAATTTGCTGCCTTTATCAACAATATGCTCTGGTGTGGTGATCTTGCCGCAATCGTGTAACCAAGCGGCGATTCTGAACTCGCGTTGTTCATCTTCTGTTTTAAGTGCAAAATCTTTAAATGGCGGCTGATCTGATTTGGATATGGCTTCGACCAGCATAAGGCCGAGTTCGGGGACGCGGTTACAATGCCCAGCGGTATAGGGAGATTTATCATCGATCGCTTGTGCTATCAGGCGGATAAACGCCTCCATTAACTGCTTCTGCTCCTCCTCGTATTGCTCAATAGCGGAGGACATCTCAACCATAGAGCCAGCTAAATCATCAATCTCCTCAATGTAAGTATTAACCTTCACCACCTCTTTATAGCGGCGATTTTTGATCTTTTCATTCTCGATTCCCAGAGCCTTAATAGGACGAATAATTGGCGAGGCAAACACCCAGGATACCGGCAAAATTAGTAGCAGACAGCCAATAGTGATGAGTATCGATTTCTGTACTTTAGTGTTGCTCGATGCCAGTAACACCTTTGCTGGCACGATTATCGCAAACTTATCTTGCATCAATTCATTTTTGTTAGCGCCAAATGAGGTGACATAGATAAATTGATCAACCCCATTTAACTCGGTTCGAATTAGCTGGTTTTGAGCCTTTGGATCGGCAGCCATATCCACCAGAAGCTCATAAGGCACAGTCCCTTGAGTGGTAAAGCTTTGCTGCTCCCCTTTATCAAACCATTTTTTCTTAAGAGCAGCGCTTTGCTCTGGAGTGATATTTGCCACTGCTTGGCTAATGATGCTGGCTAATGGCTTATTTTTTCCCTGCATCACCATATGTAATCCAGTGGGTACCTCGACACCAAGCCCGACTGGCTCATGGTACTTCAGCTCATCTATAAAAAAGCTTTGGGCGGTATAATGCAAGATGATGCTATTATCTAACGCCCCATAGACATCACCATTTTCAACGGCTTGCAAGATTGCTTGAGTTGACGCTAACTCAACCACCTCTATATCGGGAAATTCTTGCTTAACAACCGAGATAACTGACCAGCCTGCGGGGATAGCTAATCGCTTGCCTTTTAACTGCGCTAAGTCAGTTATCGTTTCCACATCAGGACGTGTGACGACGGCATAACTTAGGTCAAGAAAGGGAGCGGTGAAGGTGCCTAATGCTTCATTGTTATCGGTTCGTATGACTGACTGCAGTATGTCGATATCCTCTCTTTGATACCTATCGACCAGTTCATTCCAGGTAAAACCATTCACAAAGGTAAACTTTAACCCTGTCATCTCGGCCACGATATTAATCACATCGATGCTATACCCCTGAGGTTGGCCGGAGATAGCAAAATCGATGGGGGCCCAATCTGTCTCATTAGAGATGATGAGTTCAGGGGTATTATCGACTAACTTACGCTGAGCTGGCGTTAATGGCAGAGGGAGTCCGCCTGGGATCATGACCTGTGATTGTGTCTGACTATTAGAGGCAATTAGTTCGCCACTGGCCTTATAGAGATAGATCTCGCTCAGAGACTGCCTTGCGCCTTGAGCAATCAAATGTTCATTTAAGGTCGACAGTGCAATATCGACGGCCAAAACGGCGCCGGTTTCGGGTAGCTTTATTGAATAGGTCTGCCCCGGAGCCTGTAGGTGCTGAAATAGGTAAGGTTCAGTTTTATTTACCGTTTGTGCGGTTGCATCTACGAACCAAGGTCTCTGACTTGCGTCATATTCACTTGGCTGCGACCTGACAGTTCGGACGTTAAAATCTTTATTTAAGTATTGATATAACTGCTTTCTTTGACTGCCTTCTCCACTAATTGTGATGGATACCCAACGGTCTTGATGTGAGGCCTGAAGTTGTGTGCGAATAATGGGATGGGCGTCGAGGTTAATCAGCTCATAGAAATCCCCGTTATCAAGACCAACATAGATGGCATAAAACAGTGGGTTTGAGCGCATAACTTGAGCGAAGGTCTGTATCGAGTCGTTATTAAAGTTTTCTTTGACAACTAAGTTATCGAAACTTGCTAATAGCTTAGTGATATTCTTGGCTTGGGTATCAATCTGAGTCAGGTAGTTGCTGGTGTTGTCCGCTGCTTGGCCGTAGTATTGAAGCGCAGATTCGGTGGTAAGGCTTTTACTGAAATAGAACTGCAAGCCAATAGCGATGGCCGCAGTTAAAAAGGTGGCTAAGATGAAGGTTCCAACAACGGTGAACCTAATCGTAAATCGCTTTTCTTCACCGATTAATCCACTTACCATAATACTTCCCTTGTTCAATAAATCTCCAATAGACTTAGTGTATATAGACAAGCCTTCAAGTCAACCAAACTCAATAACTAACGCCTATATATCCCTTCTTTTCATATGGATAAGCTCATTCGTTGGTGTATGGCAGAATGAATCAATAGGGGAATAAGTGGGGGGGGGGGAAGTAAGCGGGGGCAGAGTCATTTACCTGCCCCTTTTTTATTGTTACAAACTTGCGTTCTTGCTTTTGAAAGGGGACCGTCGCCCCCCGTTCATTTTTGTATCGGGGCAGTTTCTTATGTCGGAGCGGCTTTAGCCGCGAAGCCCCTCTCACCCCACATTTATTGCGCTGGACTAATTCTCAGTGCTAACACTTAAACGGTTAAAGCGGTCGTTGCCGACTTTTTTTATCTCTACAAAGTGCAATAACTCCTCCTTTGTAAGTTCATCTAACCCTAACGAAGTTAGAGTTCTGCCTTCTTCATAAAAATCTCTTTCTAAAATGCCACCAGACATCTCGATCAAACGATTACATTCAGCCATGTTAATACCTAACTTTTCGCCTAATGATGATAATAAAACCAATCCCATAGGAACATCTTCAGTGATGTATCTATTGTCGAAACTATAAGGGCCTGGAGGTGATGAGATTTTATAGCTTTCAAAAACTTCTCTGGGGTCTTGATTCTGATCTTCTTCATTTCTGAATAAACATGCTTCCAGATAAGGGATGGGTTCACATCCCAGAGCACTTAACACCGCCATTTTTTCAGCATCTAATTTATCTATCATTAGCCAAGCCATGTCAGTGGAAAGTGCATCTCTGTACATATATGGCACTTCATCGGGATGATGTTTTGCACAATACTCAAGCATCGGATACATGACATATTGCCCGATTGTATGAACAATGATATTGGGATTGTGCAGTGCCGATTCGAATATATTTTTTCGAACTTTGGTTTTTTCAATGTTGTAGGCAGGGAACAAGCGAGATGCAACGGCCATGCCTTCTGCGGTTCTGGTGGCTGGAAAGAATGACAGCGAGTTTCTGGCATTCTTAAACAGGACTTTCACTGTGCCAGGTTCAACGACTCTTGCGTCATTAGGGGTCGATTCGCCCTCTGCAAATATCGGATTATTATCGCAATGCTTATTATAAAAGATACTGCCAGCATACCCTGGGATTAAGATAACCAATTGATCATCTGTGAAATATTTTGCGATTCTTTCGGCTAAAGCAGGATGGTATGTGGTTTGAATAAAAATCATTATTACATCGGTCCCCTCTATCGCTTCTTTAGGGTCTCGCGTAATCATTTCTAAGGGCTGAAAGGTTTTTTCGGCATCATCAGAACTATCCGTAAAATGCCCTTTTTTTGTATTATCGATACAATATATTCCCCCATTTTTGATCATCGTTTCAAAATGGTCATCATGAGTAATACGGTTCGAAGTCTTCAGTAGTCTTACTTTATGTCCTGCCTCGGCAGCCATAAACGCACAAGCAGAACCAGCATTACCAGCTCCAATTATGGTGATCTTCATTTTTCCTTCCTTTAAATATTTTTGTTTTTATTCAAGTTGTTATTGAATTTAAGCTCCTTGAAAATATAAGCCGTTGAAATATCGATATGCGGAAACTGTGAAAATATGGAAGCTTGGAGATGTGGAAACTGTGGAGATGTGGAAGCTTTGTAGATGTGGAAGCTTTGTAGATATGGAAGCTTTGTAGATATGGAAGCTTTGTAGATGTGGAAGCTTTGTAGATATGGAAGCTTTGGAGATATGGAAGCTTTGGAGATGTGGAAGCTTTGTAGATGTGGAAGCTTTGTAGATGTGGAAGCTTTGGAGAGGCGAGTCTCCTAACGAGTTAGTTAACGCTGAATATGCTCTAAAACACTGGCCAACAATCAGAAGTAGTCATGCTGTCGGTGTAGATTTATCGAGCACATTATAGCCTATCCCAACGCTGCCGTCATAAATCATTAAAAATGGGGCTGAGTCTTAAAAAAACAGACAGAGGGTTAACCTTCAGTTTTTGATGTTCCCCCCTCAATCAAACAGTTCGTTGAGTCGAAAATATTGCACCTTGCGATCGACTGAATTGGTATCTGTTGACTTCGCCTCAGACATTGCGATTCGGCACATCTTACCGGCGACTTGCTTGCCAGTGATGGGACGATACTGTTGGAGTCCCGGTAGCTTGCACAGAAATGGCAGCAGGGTGCTTGCGATTTTTTCGCCGAGACGAAAGTCTTCTCGTTTGCCTAATAGCAGTGAGGGCTGAATGATGCTGGTTAGGGGAAAATTAAGGGCGGTGATCTGTGCTTCGAGCTCGCCTTTCATCTTCAGATAGGCGCTATTACTGTCAGGGTTGGCGCCGCTGGATGAGACCAGCAGGTAGTGGTTTACGCCATTGTTTAAGGCAAGCTTTGCTGCGCGGTATTGATAGTCCACATCGACAAGGCGTTGATTTTCGATGGAGCCGGCGAGCTTCAATGTGGTGCCTAAGCAGGAGAAAAAAATATCAGCCTTAAAGGCGCTGGCGTATTCTTCTAACCGGTCGAAGTTAACGACATGGTTCGTGACCTTATCATAAGCGCTATTATGTCTATCAAGCGTGATTGGCCTGCGGGTGATGGTGATAACCTCATCTATCTGAGGTGTCAGACTCAGCTGTTCAACCACCTCACGGCCCACCACGCCGGTGGCGCCCAATACTATTGCTGTTTGTCCCATCGTCGCTTCCACCGCTGCCTTCTGCTTTGTGATATTTATCATACGCCTTTATCACATTACTGTTTACCCCCTGATGACACCCATCGTTGTGTTATCAGGCAGCTTGAGTCGAAATAGAGGTCTATTCGCTCACGCATATGTGAAGTTGAATACTGGCATTTCGATGGATATTTATCGACTAAAATACTGTTCGAATGCATCCAGGCATAGCTGCCTGAACCATTGATGTTCCTGATCGTGGTGATGTTTCGCATGCCATAGCAGGTAATACTTGTGCGGTGGTAAATCGAAGGGTAAGGGTTGAATGCTTAACGCATGAGATTTGGCGTAGTAAGACATTAACCTACGAGGCGCTGTTATTATGCAATCTGTGTTGCTAATGCAATGTAGCGCGACTTCAAAAGAGGGGACTCGCGCATATATACGTCGCTTTTTTTGATGCTTCGAGAACGCGATATCGACTTGGCGATAACGCTCACTAACACCATTGACGACAAGATGCTTAGCCGCCAGATAGCTCTCCATGGTTAAGGTTTTTGCTGCCATAGGGTGTCCCTGTCTCAATACCACCACGTAAGTATCCTCACCTATTTGATTGCCGTGGATATTTTCAGGGATCTCTTCAGCCAAGGCCGCAGCTAAATCGAGTTCTTGATCGGCTAACAGAGATAGCTGTTCCTCTTGCCATAGAATGGTATGCAGATCGACTTGCGGTGCAATGGATTCGATGTTTTGGCAGATACTAGAGGTAAGGTTAGCCGGAAAAAAAGGGGTCACCGCTAATGAAAACTGCCGCTGACACAGCATCTCATCGAATCGCGCTGGCCGATAGAGGTTATCGAGCTCTGTCATCACCTGGGGTAGTTGGGCTTTTAGGGCCGATGCTCTTGCGGAGAGTACAAACTTATTGCCCTCTCTTATTAAGATTGGATCTTGAAATGCGGCGCGAATTTGAGTCAGTGTTTTACTCATAGAGGATTGAGTGACATGTAATTCCCGTGCGGAATCAGTGATATTACATGTTTTTAATAATGAGTGGAGTGCCGGTAATAACTTGTAGTTATTCATATGCAATATTCCTGAGTGACAGAATTTCATTATAGCTTGGTATAACTTTATTTCATGCTAGGTATGGTAAATAAGAATTTTTAGCATGTTGCTGTGGGGCGGTATTCTAGGGGCATAGAGGTATGTGTCATCCGAATACTTCGGGGGCTTTATCGAATACACTTTCAATCTGGAGAGAAAAGTTAATGTCATACTCAGTTGAACCACTCACGCCTAAATATGATGCGGTGGTGTGTGAGATTATAAAAAGGGTAGGCGCTGAGTTCGGCGCTGTTGGTGAGGGCTATGGTCCTTCAGACAGTGAAGTACAGTGTATGAGTCAACATTATATTCAGTGCCGCCGAAGTGTGTATCTTGTCGCACTGGTTAACGGAGAGGTCGTTGGGGGAGGTGGTGTCGCCGCCTTTGGTGATAGTGAGGAGATCTGTGAGTTAAAGAAACTGTTTATTTTGCCTGAGGGCAGAGGTTTAGGCTTGGGGAAGCAACTTGTAGAACAATGCCTGGATTATGCTAAGTCTCAGGGTTATCAAGATTGCTATTTAGATACTTTGTCCTCAATGAAAGTAGCTGTGAGTCTGTATGAGAAATTGGGTTTTCAACATTTAGATGCACCTTTGCAAGGCACTGAGCACTCGTCCTGCGACGTATGGATGCTTAAATCATTGCTTCAGAACGAAGAGGGAGAGTGATGACTTTCCCTCAGCAGCTGTATTTGAACTCAGGTACCGCAAGTTGTACCGATTACTGTTGTAGTTGAGCCTTGGCGGCTTCGACTTTAGAAAAATCTAAGCCCAGCTCTTCAACGGCTTCCTTTATCAGGGCTGGGTTTTGCATGACCAGCGCCATCAGCTGTTGTAGCTTTTCCGGAGGAATGCCTAACTGGCCGATTGTGCCCATCGCCATCAAGGGGTTTTCGGTCAGAGTCTGAAACAGTTCATTAATTTGTGTGTCGCTGACATTGTGTTCTTTTAAGATCGCAAGAATGGGATTCACTGCACTACCTTGTATGATTTGAAAGTTAAACAGGCGGTGATTCTATCACACATACAAAATAGAGGTCGGGTAGGGCTGTCTGGGTAGCCCTTGTGGATAGTCTTTGTCGATAGTTTTTGTGGTAGGGCTGAGAATAAAGAGTCGATTTTATGGGGGGATATCGGCTATGATTTTTGAGTCTGCGGCTCTTAACAGGTGAAAATAATGAGTGAACAATTCAGGTGCTGGCAATGTGGTAAGGCGCTGGAGGAGGTGATTTTGCCTATGTCCAGACGCGAGGAGTGTGGGGCTTGTGGGGCGGATCAACATGTGTGCAAGATGTGTCTGTTCTTCAATGATTCAGGCCGGGGCGACTGCAAGGAGGAGCGCGCCGAGTGGATATCGGATCGTGAGCGTGCCAATTTTTGTGATTACTTTAAACCTTCCGCTAAGGGGGATGCTTCTGACGCTCCTAGTGCCAACGAGCAGGCTCAGGCCGAGTTTGCAGAGCTGTTTGGCGATACGTCCTCGACCAGAACAGAAGATAAAGACAAAGACAAAGATAGAGAGAAGACTCCTGCCGAAATAGCCGAGCAGCAACTACGGGATCTGCTGGGGTAAGCAAGCTATAAACCTCACCAACGATAAAGAGGCCTCACCGTTAGTTAGGAGGCTTCACCGCTAGTTAGGAGGCTTCACCGCTAGCTAAGAGGCTTCACCGCTAGTTAAGCGACTTTACCTATTAAATTGTTCAAAGATGGTACGCGTTACCGTTAACCGTACCATTGTCTCTGCTGCTTTCCCCATATCTCACATTCATCCCAATATAGACATTCTTGTTTATCGTTTTCCTTCTTGTTAGCTCTCTTTGCCTTACCTGTGGGCATCATTAACTCCTGTTGAAGTCAATTTGGGGTTAGCTTTTTTATTTTTTTGCACATGAGTTTTGACTAAAAATACAAAAATGCTGACCGCTTTATAAAGATAGCTTGATGGGAAATATTGATAATACACCTCAATAGCTCAGAGGTTATCAGTTATCCCTTTTATGCTTAGCCTTTATTTTAACGATGAAATTCAATGAATTTCACAACGAAATCATCAGGATTTATCATGTCAGTCAACAAGATCAATTTACTCTTATCTGAACTCGGTCCTTCCTTAGACCTGAACCGGATCACTAACCACGACGACCAGATATGGACACTTATTTTTGACGATGAGCAAGAGATAGATATTCAATATCTGGAGAGTCAGGAAACGTTATTAATCTCATCAGCCATGACGGTCGATGAGCGTGATAATGAACAGCAGTTATTTAAATTATTGCTCGAATATAACTTTCTTTATAAAGACACGGGTGGGGTTCAATTCGCTCTGAATCCTGGGAATAGCGATGTGATTTTACAGGTAAGTACTCAGCTCAATGTCGATATCAGCCAGCTGGCTAACCTTATTTTGCAGTTAAAAGAGCTCACTATCAGCTGGTCTGAATTTATCCGCGATAGGGATGAAACCTCGGCAGTTGAATCCGATGATAACCACAACTTTTTTTTAGTTTAATCGAGAGAATCCCATCATGATAAATGCCTCTAATATGACCTCGTTGAGCCAACTCAGGCAAGAGTTGTCGACTCACTCAGCTACTGCTTCAGATAGCCAGGAATTAAGATCGAGTGGCAAAGATATTTATGTAAAACAGGGACAGCCGAAAAACACCAGGGTATCCTCGCGTTTAAAGCATCAGGCAAGTGCTAAAAAAGTCGTTATCAACCTGTTGGTTAAACAGGGGGTGCCAAAACCTCAAGCCGAAGCCATGCTCAAGAATGTGCAAGGAGGGAGTAAGGCGATAACCATGGGTAATCTAAAGAACTTAGAGTCTCTGGCTGGTACGCCATCTCATTGGCCTTCGGCTCAAGAGCCGATCGAAGCGGCTCAAACGAGTAAGTCCCATAAGGCCTTTAAAACGGGTTTAGATATGGTTAAGGCTCACCAACAGAATTTACAAAAGTTCGGTGATTTTGCCTGTACTGATATAGGCACATTTGGTGATAAAAAATCGGATTTTTATAAAAAGAAAGCCGGCCCTAGATTAGCGTCTCTAGCCGTCGACAAGGGACGACAAGCTAAAGACCATCAGGCAGCGATGAAATCGACTGGCATCTCCATTGCCATCAAGAGAGGCAATACACCTTCAGAATCTATGCTTAAGGGGATAGCAGATGCTGTTAAAGGAGCACAAGCTGGCTGTTGCTCTACCTTTGCTTTTTCAGCTGCTTCAGAGCTATTAGAAGGCTTGTCGGGCGCTTCAACCGCTAATCCCAAAGTCGAGGTTGTTGCCTTTAAGGGCGGACATTCGAGTACTCATCTCTACGTGTTGGTGGGAAGAGAGGAGGGCAGTAATATCAGCGACCCCAAGACCTGGGGGGACAAGGTTTCGATCGTCGATCCCTGGGCTTCGACAGCCTTTGGCGCCAATATGTTCGGCACTAAAGAGCGCCCACCTATCAGTAACATGTTCCCGCCTACTGAAGTGGTTTTCGACAGCCACAAATTAGACGATTAACACTTGGTGAGGCGCATTCAGCAGTTTCAAGAGAAACTGCTGAATTGAGAGGGTAAAGCCTAAAATAGCAGCTGGATAGGAAGGATGTCGGCGGCACCTATGCGTAGCAGCAGCAACTCTTTTTCCAGATCATGCCTTTCGTTTTTAAGGCTTCTTTTATTTTCTTTATTACTCGACACATCTTGCTTGTCATTGATCTTTTTATTGAGCTGGGTAAGCTCTCGATCAATATCTCTAAGGCGGGATTGAATTTTCGCTATCTTATTTTTTATCTCAAACTGCCGATGGCCTTCGTTGTACCGTTTAACAAATTCGTTATTTGAGCAAACGCCGTTGTAGTAGGCACCTTGTAAACCTAGCTTGTATCCATTTTCTGGCAGACAGTAGTTTTCAAGTCCCGTATGATATCCAGCAGTCCACTGCTCGCCATTAACGCCAAGACCAAATTCGCTACAATCCTCTATGTATCCATTTAAAGTCGAAGATGCTGCGCCACTGTTTCCGTCACTCATGCCTAAAGAGTACCAATCGGAATGTTTACACTGCTCCAGGTTTAAACTTGTACACTGAGTCAGACTCAAGGCTGCTATCGCAGCCAATATTTTAAATTTCATCACATCTCCCCATAGAGTCGAAGGCGAGCAATCTATCAAAGATAGAAAGCTTAGGTGTGATGTTTCTTGAGGTATTTACATTTGTATCTTTTTTGGGTGAGTTTTCGGTAAAAGCCTTTAATTAATGTGGCGTTATGTTTTGTGGTGGTTTGAGCCTTGTTTCGATTATGTAGCTTGTTGTGAGGCCTATGTTGTTGGGCGTCTGGCTGCATTTAGCGCTGCATTTAGTGTCGGCTTTGGGGCTGTGAGGTGCTGATTACCCCTTATGCTTCTTTAGCCTGATGAGATCTATAGTTGAAATACCAGATATCACCGATGGCGATACTTAAAGCAACCCATAGAAAACTGTCGATAGATTGAGAGGTGTAGGCGATGAACATGATCATCATGGGCAGGTTGGCCTGAAAGTCTAATGTACCAATTCTGCAGGGGGCAAGAAAACGATCAGAAGCCTGGCCTAATCTTACCTTATAGATGAGGCTCGAACTCACGGTACTCGCTATGCAATATAGCGTAAAGAAAGCGAAGCCAGATACTGTGCCGTAGACCTGACTGAATTGATAGGCTCCATTGAGGTGATCTATGGTTAAACCCAGCGCTAAGCTAAACAAGATGGTTACGATTGATTTGGGCATGTCGCTTCCTTTAAAAGTGCTAATTACGGTCCTTGTAAAGTCGACTCGGTTATTTGTTAAGTGATTGAACCGTTTCGATATCATCTCTTTATTTCTGTCGAATCTTTTCAGTTGAATACTAACATTAACCCAATAAATTGGCCTAATAAAGAGGCCTTCTAATTGTTAGATGTACATCTTAGAGCATTGTCTTGGGTGTAGTCGTGGAAGTCTAAATAGTTTAGCTGCTGCTTGGGGGATGTACTCATAGTTGATATAGCTTGCTTTAACCGCATCACTGCCTAGTATTTAAGTTACTGTCGGCAAAGGATTCTTAGGTTATGAAATCTTCTCCACATTCTCAAGAGCGTCTTTCCGGATTTTCTCCCGCACTAGCCCCGGTGCTGGGAAATGTGACTCAGCTTATCGGAAATACCGATCTGCTGCGTATCAATAGCATTTCAGAGCTGACGGGCTGTGAAACTTTGCTTAAATGTGAGCAGCAGAATCCAGGGGGGTCGATTAAAGATCGCGCCGCACTGCAGATGGTTCAAGACGCGATTTTCAGCGGGAAACTCAAACCGGGTATGACCATAGTCGAGGGGACGGCGGGGAATACTGGTATCGGGCTGGCGTTGGTGGCTAAGTCGCTCGGGTTTAAGATGCTGGTGGTCATGCCCAGGGGGCAGGCTCCTGAAAAAGAGCAGATGATTAGCCTGTATGGTGCAGACCTGCTGCTGGTTGACGCCTGTCCTTTCGCAAACCCGAATCATTTCTATCACACCGCGAAACGGATTGCCGAGGGAGACGATAACTACTGGTGGGCCGATCAGTTTGAGAATATCAGTAACACCAAGGCGCATTATGAGCACACCGGACCGGAGATCTGGCAGCAGACCCAAGGAAAAATTGATGCAATCGTATCGGTGGCGGGAACCGGAGGAACCATTGCCGGAAACTCTCGTTACCTGTCCGAAATGCATCATGGATTGAAAACCTGGCTGGTGGATCCTGATGGCTCGGGGATCTACGCGTACCTTAAAACTGGCCAGTACGTCTCCAGCGGCAGCTCTTTCACTGAAGGGATAGGGATTATGCGCAGTGTCGAAAACTTTCGTCAGGCCAAGGTGGATAAGGCTATCACGCTACCAGACAAAGATCTGATTGCTATCGCACGTCACGCACGGGAACTCGACGGCATTGTTTTGGGGAGCAGCTCGGCGCTGAATGTCGCGGGTGCCCTCTATGCTGCCGCGAAAATGGGGGCGGGCAATACGATTGTGACCTTCTGCTGCGATCTTGCCGAACGTTCTTCCTCTAAGCTCTACAACCAAACATTTTTAACTGAAAAAGGGTTCTTTGAGCCCTGTGAGCCCCTTGAGGAGATGTTTGAGCGTTATCAGAGTGAACCCGCCGATGCGGTTGTCGATGTTAAAATTCACAATAAAATGGAATCAAGCGGGTGAGATGACCCAAGATATCCATTAGATAAATACGTATTTTAAGTGGGGAGGGGTTGTGGGAGACGGTTTGTCTCCCCTGATAAAAGCCGGGCAAGTTATTTGATTATTTGATACAAGCGGCGAGGACGTCCGCCCGTTTTATAATTTAGCACCACACGGATCATGCCTTCAGATTCTAAAAACTCCAGATAACGTCTTGCCGTTATCCGGCTGACATTCATCCGGTTACCGATCTCATTTGCTGAAAAATCATGTAGGTTTTCTTCATAAATAATATTTTTGAGAGAAGCTAACGTGGTGACATCTATGCCTTTTGGTGTCTGGCGTATTTGTTTTTGGGGCATTTTCCCTAAAATTTGGTCGATATCTCCCTGATCAACAAATGCGGCCCGAGCCAGTTTATTTTTATATAATTTATAGTCATCAAGGGCCTGGTTGACACGAGACATCCGAATTGGTTTAACTAAATAGTCCAGCACGCCTAGTTGAACCGACTTCTCAACCGTTGCCGTTTCACGTTCTGCGGTCGTCATGATGAAATCGCAATCTGCATTTTGTTCACGTAATTGGCGAATAATATCAATGCCATTACCATCCGGCAGGCTGATATCGACAAATATCAACTTAGGTTTAAATGCCTCAAACAGGAACAAAGCATCGGCGCAGCTTTCGCTGGCGGCGACCACGTTAAAGTCTGGATGAGAGTTAATGGTTGATTCGAGTGCGTAGCTGGCTCGAACATCATCTTCAATTAGCATTACAGTCGTGGTTGTCATAATTCTCAATTTCTATTTTATTTATGTAAATACTGAATAGTGTTGTTTGATGCTCTGTACGTTCCCAATCAATGCTGCCATGAAAATAATCGACCAGCTGTTTGACTAAGTATAGGCCAATCCCGCTGTGCTCATCGTCGTGCTTAGAGCTCACTCCAAACTCTAGTATGAGCTCAGAAATATCCCGAGGAACACCAGCCCCACTGTCTTGTACTTCTAAAATTATGTTGTTGCTACGATCGCTTAAGTATATCTGTATTTCCGGGTCTACTTTATGCCTGTTTTGCCATGCCGCCAGCAGAGCATTATCGATTAAGTTGCCTATGATGGTGACAAGTTTCTCTGAGATATTGGTTTCGTAAGCTGATAGGTTAGTGTCCACATCGATAGTGAATTTAACGCCAATCTCAGTGGCTTTATTAAATTTAGCCAGCAATAAACCGGCGACTGAGCTGTCGGTGACCGTGGACACAATATTGCGAATGATAGTCTGGTAGCGATCGGTTTCCTGCTGAATAAACTCCACAGCTTCATCGTAGTTCCCAATTTGTAACATGCCAGATATAACGTTGAGTTTGTTAGAATATTCATGAGTTTTACTACGAAGTAATTCGGCGTAGTTTTTCAAGGCGGTGACCTCGTGCTCCAGCTGTTTCGGGTCCAGATTGGCGAAAAACACGATCACTTGACCATTATTTCCTTTAGGACTATTTATGGGGTAAATATTTGCCTTGTACTCTGACTTACGTATGTTGAATATTCCTTGTTGCAATACGCCTCTGTTAGCCAGTACTAAATGGCTGAGAGGAGGGCTGTAGTGTGATAAAGGATGGTTGACGTAATCATAGCGATTCAAGGCTCCCATAGAGAGAAGCATAATGGCACTATTATTAATCATGGTTATGTTCATATTATTATCGACAGCAATAATGGCGTCGCGAATACTATCGAGTACCATTTCATGTTCGCGGAATTTATTGACAATAAATTCAGGTTCATAATCCAAGAAAGTGCGCTTCATCTTGTAGACGAAAGCCCCCATAATACCGATGCCTAACAGATAGACTACGCCAATGAGTAGGCCTACATGACCATATTGCTGGAATAAAACATCAGAGTTTTTCGTTGATAAATAGCCAATGCTGACCGCACCAATAACCTCTCCATTTAATATTACAGGCGAAAAATTGCGGATTGCTTTACCAAGGGAGCCTGAAGCGGTGCTGCTATATTCCCGCCCCTCCTCTAATGCCGGATAAATATCATCCCCTATGAAATGTTTACCGACTCTCTCGGGGTTTGGGTGGCTTAAACGCAGGGCATTTTTATCGACAACCACGATATAAGAGGCATCGGTACGGGCTCTGATATCTTCTACATAATCTTGCAGGTTGAAGTTACGGCGTTTGTTTTTAGCATTAACGGCAGTGATAACAACGGGGTCGTGTGCGATCACTCGAGCGAGTTCTAATCCCCGGGCTTCGATGCCATCTTGATGTGCAATTTGCAGCATTAAAAAAATCGCCGTCGTTACGGCAATAACAATAGAGGAAGTGGTTACCAGTGTCGTGAGGGCTAGGTGACTCTTTAGTTTCATGACAGATCCCGCAGCCATAATATTGTAAGAAGAAAGTATATCAGAATAGCTGTAGCCAATATCTTGATATAAACCAGTGTTACTCGTTGAAATAATGAGCTGACGAATATTCGCCAGCTTCATTATTTTAATTTCGTCGCTGGTTAGCATTCACTATGAGTTAAGTTTGTCTATTTCCGGATCCCAAAATGCCTGATTAATTTTTGCGATGAGTTCATCGTCATCCATAGCAGTTATGCTATCGGATAACCCTTCTACAATTGCCTGTTTTGCGACGGCAAATGCGATGGCTTTAGATACCGCTAAGCTATTTTCGATAGCGGGTAGCACTTCGTTAGCCGAACAAAGGTGACAATCGAAGTTTGCTAACGAATCTACCGCTTTTAGTAGCATGCCATCAGATATAGCAGAGGCATTGATCACCCTCGCCCCGAGTCCAAGGCCTGGGAAAACGTATACGTTGTTACACTGAGAGATGGTATAGCTTTGTTGTTCGTATTGAACTGGCGTAAATGGACTTCCTGTAGCAATAATTACATCATTTCCAATCCAATCAAATACTTGTTGTGGTGTTACCTCACAAGCACTAACAGGGTTAGACAGCGGCATAATAATTGGCATCTGGGTATTAGCTGCCATGGTTTTGACTATGGCCTCATTAAATAGACCCGCCATACCCGTCACTCCAAGAATAACATCAGGTTTGTAGTGCTCTATGGCTTCTATCAGGCTCAATTCTGACTTGCCTGAAGGGCGTTCATCAGCCGGACGGGCCAAGCTTTTCTGTACCGGAGACATATCAATGGAATCTTCAAATAGCATCCCCTGACGGTCGAAGACACAAACCCCATCTCCATGTTCAAATTCGAAACTTTGGTTAAGTAGCTGTCCTATGCCACAGCCGGCCGATCCTCCTCCAACAATGAATACTCTTGAGCTGGCAGGCTGTTTTCCGGCTTTGAGTAATGCGCGCTTGATGGTGGCAGCACTCACCGTCGCAGTGCCTTGAATATCGTCGTTAAAACAACGGTACTGATGACGGTACTTTTCAAGTAACGGGTAAGCATGGTTGTTACTGAAATCCTCAAATTGGATGATTGCTTTTGGCCAGCGAGCCTTGAGCGTTTGCATTATGTCATCCAGATAACGATAGAAAGTATCATCATCGATACGATCTCCTTTATCACCAAGGTAGTGTGGATCTTGCTTCAATGCACAGTTGTCGGTGCCGATATCAATACAAACAGGAAGTGTTCGTTTAGGAGATATACCACCAACGGCCGTGTACAGTGATAGCTTACCTATCGATATCCCCATTCCTCCGATCCCGAGATCTCCCAGTCCCAGTACCCGGGAGCCGTCAGTGATGACAATGATATCTACGTCATTTTCTATGCTATCTATGCTTGTCTTTACCTGCTCATCACCGCGATATGACAAATAGAGGCCTCGGGGAGCAAAGTTGAGATAGCTGTATTTCTGACATGCATCACCTACTGATGGGGTATAGATAAATGGCAGACTGTGTTTAATGTTGCTCCTTATATAATGATAAAAAAGTCGTTCATTCTGATCCTGTACGTGTCTTAGCATCAAATATTTTGACAGATTGTTACCGGCCACATCGATAGAGAAGCGTATCTGCGCCGTCTGATTATTAATGTTCATCAATGACCCCTGAAGAGCAGAGTATTGATGGTTTAGTGTGTTCGTGTAGTCAGGCTGTACGTTTGACATAGTCTTACCCTATTTAAGCAATTCAATAACGAGTGTCGCGAGGATGAGCATGAATGCACCGCCGATACGTGAAGATATTTGTGCAAAGGGCATCAACTCCATACGTTTACTTGCTGCCAGAACTGCCACATCACCCGTTCCTCCCATGTTTGCCATACAAAGACCGGCGGTGATCGCCGCCTCAATCGGATAGAAGCCCATTAAGCGTCCTACGATAGCTGAACCGATAACGGCGCCAACAACAGTTGCCAATACCAGTAGGAAATACATTAGGTTTAATGACGCGATAATTTGGTCAAGGTCTGTGTATGCCACACCAATGCCTACCAATAATGCAGGGGTCAGGTTATCGACCACAAACTTGTACCAGGAATGCGCGGCCGTTTCTAACTCACGAGGCATCACGCCGGTTACTTTGACAAAGGTTACGAAGAGGATCATCAGGGCATATGTGTGCATACTGATAAAGCTGTGTAGCAGTGTGCCAACATAAAACATGGTAATCGCCATCAAGGCACCTATGGCCAACATGTTGATAGAGGTTGGCTGTGCTTGCTCTTCTTCCTCTTGCTCAGTTTGCGTGTCTTCGGCGCTACGGATCAGCTTGCCGTTACCGGTAAGCGAAGGGTAGGACTGTCCAAGTTTGTTCAGCAAGCCTGCTACTACGATAGCTATCGCGTTACCGATGGCGAGAGCTGGTACCATTTTTGACATCAAAGTTTCTGCCGACATGCCTGTGTTACCGGACATAATCTCTACAAGCGGTACTGCACCGGCACCCATGCCCCCGCCCATGATAGGTAAAGCAATGAGCATGACAGAATCAAAGACCTGGTAGCCGAGCAAAGTACCGATAATCCCTGCAAGAAGGAATGCACATGCCACACCGCCAAAAATCACCGGAATATATTTCAATGCAGCTTTTTTAAGTACATCTCTGTCCATCCCAAGAATTGAACCTGTTACCAGGCTTGCAATAAAGAAAGATAAAAAGCCTCCGCCTTTTACGAATGTGGTAATGGTTTCTGACGTTGCCGAGGGAATAAGGCCACTGTGAAATAAATATGATGAACCGAATATAATAACGATGGCGCCGCCACCGAAGAATTGTTTAATAATAGGGGTGTTATTGCCTATAACGTTAAGAATATAACCGACTACTGCCATTATACCGATTGCACCTATAATCCCTTTAGGCATAGAATCTTGCATGGTCGCGAGTAGAATAATTACGGCGGATAGTGCGAATATGATATTAACTACGTGTTTATTGTCACTGTCTGTTATGTTTTTGGTAAGCATTGGTCACCTGCCTGATCGGGTTGTTATGATTTGTGCGTAGTCTAACAACACTGCTGACAAGAAAATTGATCAAACTGCTAATGTAATTATCATAGTGTTTTGTATCTTTTGTAAGTGTTGACAACGTTTTAAAAGCATCATGAATTTATTGGCGTATACAGACATAGGAAAAGGTTTCTTCCTATATTTTTAAGGTGTTTACAGCCGTAACTGTTCTTGAATAATGGCGTTTTCTATTTCCATTATATTCTGTAAATATACGTATCTTTGAGTAGGTTGTTGATATCTAAGGTTTTTAATTGTAACTTTTGGTTGTTGGATTTATTTATTAGCTGTTAACCTTGGCTACTCGGTAAAGTAGAGTTTCAGGTTGTTCGTATATATTTGTTTGTCTGACATGCTCATTTTTATCTATTTAAATGTTTGATGTTAAAGTGTTACGGATTTTTGATTGTATTGAGGGTGGGGTATTGCTAAGTAATAATTTTTTAATTATTAGTCTTGTAAAAATTCTGACATATAAATGATTGGTTACTGAGATTGTAGATATACATAACTTACGTTACTTACGATACATTTCCTAAAACAAAGTGTGAAGCATTTATCGGAATTTATATTACCAACAAATTATTGTCAGGTGCCTTATTTTCTACGGTTGATGTTTGCGATGGTGTGTAATTCAAATCAAATAATCACAATAATAAAAGGCTTAGATGTGCCCATTGCCGGGGAACCTCGGCAAGAACTCGGTAACGCCGCAAGGCCATCGCATGTGGCCCTTCTCGGTGAAGAATATGTTGGCCTAAAGCCCACCATGATGGTGGAAGTCGGTGATAGGGTCAAAAAAGGCCAACCACTTTTTGAAGACAAGAAGACACCGGGTGTACTCTTTACCGCGCCAGCCAGCGGTGAGGTGACCGCGATCAATCGTGGCGAACGCCGCGTATTGCAATCTGTGGTCATCACCTGCGAAGGTGATGAGCAAGAGATGTTTGAGACCAGCGGCGATGTATCGTCGATGAGTCGACAGGCGGTGCAGGATAACTTGGTTAAGAGTGGTCTGTGGACCGCACTTCGCACCCGTCCTTTCTCGCACGTGCCCGGGCTCGACAGCACGGCTGCCGGTATTTTCGTGACCGCCATGGATACCAATCCGTTGGCCGCCGAGCCTCGTCTGATTATTGCCGAAAATGAGCAGGCATTTGCAGTGGGTATGTCGGCCCTGACTCGCTTGACCGATGGCAAGGTGTACCTTTGTCACGGAGAAGGCGAAGCATTACCGGGTCATGAGCTATCACAGGTTGAGACGCATCGCTTCGGTGGCGTACATCCCGCCGGGTTAGTCGGTACTCACATTCACTTTGTTTTACCGGCTAGCGTCGAGCGTCCTGTTTGGCATATCGGTTATCAGGATGTCATTGCCTACGGCAAGTTGTTCCTGACCGGTGAGCTCTATACCGACCGCGTCGTGGCGCTTGCGGGCCCTAATGTGGCCAACCCTCGCCTTATTCGTACCCAGCTGGGCGCCGAGTTAAGTGCGATAGTTAAAGACGAAATCAAACCGGGTTGTTCTCGCGTGGTATCTGGCTCTGTTCTTTCGGGTCACACCGCCAGCGGCGTTCACGATTACCTGGGGCGTTTTCATG
>Ga0316197_10000012_pt1 | contig 271978 bp, 236 predicted proteins | sample OudBiesiAoxic_MG_FD_204939 | JGI IMG/M metagenome (GOLD analysis project Ga0316197, IMG submission 204939) | Coastal sediment microbial communities from Oude Bieten Haven, Netherlands - site A oxic | ecosystem: Environmental > Aquatic > Marine > Coastal > Sediment | place: Netherlands...
ATCTACAATAATATGAGACCGCATCTGAGTTTGGGTATGCAAACGCCAAATGAAGTGCATGAAAAAGGCCAGCAGCTAGCGCTACTGGCCGATCAATAAACCGTCAACGTATTTTAGGACGTGACAGCGATTCAATTTAGTAGGTTTTATTCACTGCTCGTTAAGCAGGAATATATTCTTTTTATTGTATAACCACTAAGAATTGAACGGTGTATTTAATGTCTATGAATAAGTACAAAATATTCTTCGTACTGCTGTTTATTGCAGGTAGTGTACAAGCTAAGGAAGATAAAGCAGCGTATCAAGACTGTGTTTTACAGTATGTAACGGGAACGGAAGATCCGAGTGCGGCCAGCATGTTAACCCATGCCTGTAACCAGCTTTATGTTGATAACTTCATGTTGTCTGAAGAAGATGCGAACTATAATCAATGTTTACTCGATTACCTGCCAGATTCCAAAAATAGAGCAGTATCAATGAAAATTAAAAAAACATGTAATGAGAAGCACCGTAGCTTCTTTAACTAGATATTTAATTATATGCTTTTAATCAATCGTGTTTCTCGTTGATAAAGAAAAGCCAGCAATGCATGCTGGCTTTTCTTTGTTTACAATAATGTATTCGTAATACTCGGTGCTATCTTTCTGCTCTTTTCAGTTGACTCAGCATGAACATCGCAGCTGCTGCGACAACAACAGAAGGGCCAGCAGGTGTGTCATAATGCCATGACATTGCAAGACCTATAAATACTGCAATAATGCCAATAACAGAGGCCATACACGCCATCATTTCTGGGCTATATGAGAATCGACGGGCGGTTGCTGCTGGAATAATGAGTAACGATGTAATAATTAATGCGCCAACAAACTTCATTGCCACGGCGATAACCATACCCACCATTAGCATTAGCGCCAGTCGCATTAAGTCTACATTTACCCCTTCAACTTGTGCCATGTCTTCATTGATGGTCATTGATAGTAGCGGACGCCAAAGTGCGATCAGCGCACCAAGTACTAAAATCCCCCCGCCGTATATCCACATCAAATCAGCGGTTGTAACGGCCAGTAGATCACCGAAAAGATAAGACATTAAATCGATACGAACATGATCAAGAAAACTCACTGCGACTAAGCCTAACGACAATGCACTGTGTGCCAAAATACCGAGTAAAGTATCTGTTGCGACATATTTTTGTTTTTGCAAGCTCACTAAAATAACGGCTAGCACCATACAACAAATAATTAGCGCTAAGTTTAGGTTTATATCAAATAGAAAACCGAGGGCTATTCCTAGTAATGATGCGTGAGATAATGTGTCACCAAAGTAAGCCATTTTTCGCCATACAACGAAAGAACCTAGTGGCCCCGCAAGAATTGCGATACCAATACCAGCAGCAAGCGCAGGAAGAAGAAACTCAAGCATTATCGTGTCCGTGTTGTTTATTATGTTGGCATGGGCCGACAGGGCTACCAGCTAAATCGTGCTCATGATTATGATGATGGTGATATAATGCGAGTTGTTCACTCTGCTGTTGACCAAATAGCGCAACATATGACGGGTGATTAGTAATTGTATCAGGTTCACCTGAGCAACAAATATGATGGTGTAAACAAATAACGTTATCTGTTTTTGCCATCACTAAATGTAGGTCGTGCGATACCATTAAGATCGAACAATTTAATATATCGCGAAGGCTTTGAATTAGATTGTAGAGTTCAAGTTGACCATTTACATCTACACCTTGAACAGGCTCATCTAGCACTAATACATCGGGTTTTTGTAATAGTGCACGCGCTAATAAAACCCGCTGCATTTCACCACCCGATAAAGAATGCATATCACTATGATGTAAGTGAGTGCCACCGACTAAGGTTAATGCTTCCTTCCTGGCATTTTCGTCATAGCTACCAGCTAGACGCATGAAGCGGTCGACCGTTAATGGCAAGGTTGAGTTGAGTTGTAACTTCTGCGGTACGTAGCCAATCCTAATTCCTTTTTGACGAACAACGTGTCCTGCAGAAGGTTTACGTAGCCCTGTAATGACTTTAACCAAAGTCGATTTACCTGCACCATTAGGACCAATTAATGTGGTGATCTGCCCTCGTTCAAGTTTCATTGATACTTGGTCAAGTACATGTCGGTCACCAAAAGTGACAGTCACCGATTGTAATTCAACTAACGTTGTCATAAAAAAGAATGCTTATAGAGATTTGCAAAAGTAAGGTGTTATATTATAACATCACACCATATTGCTCGTCATCTTTAATTTTTATAGGAATTCTTATGCGTCGCTTTACCTTGTGGTGTAGTGCCATTGCGTTAGCTTTTTCAACAACAGTATCAGCAAAAGACTTTACGGTTGTGACCACGGTGAAGCCATTAAATTTGATTGTGCAAGAACTGGTAGAAGGTGTAACAACCAGTGAGAGTATTTTGCCTCCAGGTACTTCTCCACATGATTATGCATTACGCCCGTCAGATGTTAAAAAAATTCAAGATGCTGATTTGGTGATATGGGTGGGGCCGGAATTGGAACGTTTCCTCACCAAATTGTTAACAGATAAAGAGAACAGTTTAGCAATTACACTCTCGCATTCAGTCGATTTTCGCCATTATGATCATGATGAGGTTATCGACCATGGTGACCATAAACATAGCCATGATGGTATAGATCCACATCTATGGTTAGGGCCAAAGCAAGCAATTCAAGCTGCAAATGTGATCACTAGCGCGCTTGTTAAGCATGATCCATTGCATAAAAATGAATATGAAGCTAACCTTTCCCAGTTCACTGCAGAGGTGGAAGAGGCAATTCTAGCGCTAGAAAATAAGTTGAAGCCAGTAGCTAACCATGGCTACTTTGTTTTTCATGACGGTTATGGTTATTTTGAAGAACAATTTGGATTAAACAATCTTGGTCATTTTACGGTAGAGCCAGATCGTAGACCAGGTGCGAAGACGTTAATCTCAATTCGTCGAACATTACAAGATCAACAAGCTTCTTGCGTCTTTAGTGAGCCTCAGTTTTCACCTTCTGTTATTAACAGTGTAATTAATGGCACTGAAGTGAAGATAGGTACTCTTGACCCTATGGCAACAAATATTGCTGAGGGCAAGGGAGGTTATGTCCAATTCCTGGAGGAGTTGGGGGAAAGTTTTAGCAAGTGTCTTAAATAAAAATGAAATTTTACAAGGTTGCAACTTCTTCAGCTAAACAGTTACCTAGGCAGCACCGGATTGCGTTGGCCTCCACGTCATTGCTGGTGGCTCTTGCCCTTCTTTGGCAACCTGGTAAACATACTACTCCTACGTTTCAATCTACTCAGCGAGTTGAAATTCAACTCGCTCATGATGACATTGAAATTTTGTCAGAAAATAATAGCGAGCCTTTAGGTGCCGTTATTGATCAAGCAGATCCCGAGTTTTTAGCGCCTAAAGATGAATTAGAGCAGAAGCTTGATGCAGTAACAGATGTTGCACACTCCCATACAGTTACATCAGGCGACACCCTAGGGTCTATATTCTCGCAATATGCGATACCAATAAGCGACATGTATCGTTTAATTGATGCGAATAAAACAATTCAAAACCTACATGTAGGGCAAAGCATTGAATGGTCGTTGGATAAAGAGGGGAAGGTGAAAGAGCTTTCTATTCAGCGTAATAAAAAAACGACCGATACCTTTGTGTTAGGCCCTAAAGGTTATACTTATAAAGCCGTTGAAAAAACAGGTGTAATCCAATCCGTGTTCTTAACGGGGCGAGTTTCAGGAAGCTTTTATAACTCAGCACAAGCTGCTGGTTTGTCACCATCACAAATCCAAACTATCGTAAAAGCATTGCAATGGAAATTTGACTTTGGGCGTGTAGCGCGAAAAGGCGATCGTTTTGCAGTCTCTGTTGATCGTGAATTCATTGATGGTAAGTCGGTGGGGCGAGGGGATGTTAAGGCTCTTTTTTACTTAAGTGGTAATCGAGAAGTTTTCATAATGCGTCACTCTGATGGTCAGTTTTATGATGTGAATGGCCAAAGTTTGAATCGCGCTCTTCGACGTTACCCAACGGCGAAACGTTATCGTATCAGTTCGTCGTTTAACCCTAATCGTAAGCACCCTGTAACAGGGCGGATCTCACCACACAATGGTACCGACTTTGCTGTGCCTATTGGTACGCCAATACTGTCAGCAGGAGACGGTGTTGTGGTGAAATCAAGATATCACCGGTTAGCTGGTAATTACATTGTCGTTAAGCACGGGCGTGATTATATGACGCGCTATCTGCATTTGAGTAAGCGCTTAGTCAAAGTTGGCGATAGAATAAAAATGGGTGAACGCATTGCTTTAAGTGGCAATACTGGACGCTCAACGGGTCCACACCTTCATTTTGAATTGATTAAAAATAATCGCCCGGTAAATGCAATGAAAGTACCTTTACCTCAAGCTGCCCCTATAGCAGGAAAAGCACGCTCAGTGTTTAAACAGGAAGCAAGTGAAGAGAAGCAAAGATTATTGAGTGTTATGCCTGGTTAAACTTGCCTAGATTAGTATTACTACGTAATTGAAAAAAGCGCACTGAGTGCGCTTTTTTTATGGATTCAAAATACTGGAAAGAAGTATGAGATTTCCTAAAATTAAAACTTTCATTTTTGGAATCAATGAATCCATGTGTGAGTGGGTAAATGTTGATTTTAAACAAGATAGAATGCAACTGAATGTGTAAGATCTTAAGTGGAAATACTAATAATTCTTATTAAGGTAGTTATTTACTATGAAACTGTCTGAGTTGTCGTGCGGTGAAAGCGGTATTGTCACCCATTTATCTGATCTTCCTACTGCAACCCGTAAAAAGTTGATGGTAATGGGACTATTGCCTAACACTGAAATTACGGTCGTGCGTTTTGCCCCGCTGGGAGACCCTCTTCAGGTTCGAGTTCGTGGTGTTAATATTGCCTTACGTAAGCAAATTGCTGCAGATATTGAAGTGGAGGCACATTAATGAAGTACAATATTTTAACTGTTGGTAATCCAAACAGTGGTAAAACAACTTTATTTAATGGTCTTACTGGTGCAAAGCAGCAAGTCGGTAACTGGGCTGGTGTAACTGTAGAAAAGAAGACGGGTAACTACCAATGTGCCGGTGATAATTTTGCATTAACAGACTTGCCTGGTATCTATAACCTAGACAGTGCAAATGATGCGAATAGTTTAGATGAGGCTATTGCTTCACGCGCAATATTAACGACACCTGCCGATGTCATCATCAATGTGGTTGATGCATCTTGTCTTGAACGTAGTTTGTATATGACACTGCAATTACGTGAATTAGGGCGCCCAATGGTGGTCGTGCTTAATAAAATGGATGTGTTACAGCGCCAGCGTCAAATTCTGGATGTTAAAGCATTAGAAAAAATGCTTGGATGCCCTGTTTTATGTTTATCTGCAAATAATTTAAAACAAGTAGAAGCGTTCAAAACGAACCTACATAAAATGCTTGCTCAGGGTGTCGCAGTTGGTGACATGGTTTTAGATTATGGTAAGCATTTTGAATCAGCAATTGCTGAGCTTGAAGGTTTATTTTCTAATGGCCAACTAAACGCACGTTCTCAAGCTATTCGTGTATTAGAGAATGATACCTTAGTGATTAATGGCTTATCTGAAGCAGATAAAAGCCAAGCATGTAATATACGTAATAAATTATTAGTTGAAGTTGACCCTGATATTCAAGTTGCTGATGTGCGTTATACCTATTTGCACCAACTCTGCCAAAAGGTGCGTCGTCAAGAAGGTAAATTAAGCCGAAGCATTAGCGACAAAATTGATGCTGTATTATTACACCGTGCATTTGGTATCCCATTTTTCTTCGTTGTAATGTATCTGATGTTTATGTTCTCTATCAATATTGGTAGTGCATTCATCGATTTCTTTGATATTAGTGTTGGTGCGATCTTTGTTGATGGTGGCCACTATTTATTAGATGGTCATTTACCTGTCTGGTTGGTGACGGTTATTGCTGATGGTGTAGGTGGCGGTGTTCAAACCGTTGCGACCTTCATTCCTGTTATTGCATGTTTGTACTTATTCCTAGCAGTACTTGAAAGTTCTGGCTACATGGCTCGTGCTGCTTTTGTGCTAGATAAGGTGATGCAGAAAGTTGGTTTGCCAGGTAAAGCGTTTGTACCATTGGTACTAGGCTTTGGCTGTAATGTCCCTTCAATTATGGCGACACGTACTCTTGAGCAAGAGCGTGAGCGTAAACTTGCAGCGGCAATGGCGCCATTCATGTCATGTGGTGCACGTTTACCTGTCTATGCTTTATTTGCCGCTGCTTTTTTCCCTAATAATGGTCAAAACGTAGTCTTCGGTCTTTATGTGTTGGGTATTTTCGCTGCTGTAATGACGGGCGTTGTGCTTCGTTACACACTATACCCAGGTAAAAGCGATAGCTTCATTATGGAAATGCCAGATTATGAATTTCCAACTATGCGTAATGTCGGCATTAAAACGTGGCAGAAGCTAAAGCGTTTTGTATTTGGTGCGGGTAAGACGATTGTTGTTGTTGTTGCCTGCCTAAGCTTTTTCAACTCATTGGGTACTGATGGTACATTCGGCAATGAAGACAGTGAAAATTCAGTACTATCAAGAGCTGCACAAATCGTAACACCTGTTCTTTCGCCTATTGGTGTAAAAGAAGATAACTGGCCAGCGACAGTTGGCATTATCACTGGTATTTTTGCGAAAGAAGCTGTAGTTGGTACGCTAAATAGCTTGTATGCTCCTTCGGCAGATGAAGATGCAGAATATGATTTATTTGGTAGTTTACAAGAAGCGGTAGCATCAATTCCTGCAAACTTAGCTGATCTTAGCTATTCGGATCCCCTTGGTATTACCGTCGGCGAGCTAGATGATCTAAGTACAGCGGCTGAAGAGCAAGAAGTCGATCAGTCTATCTTTGGTAATATTCAAGCGCATTTCGTGAGCTCAGCTGCGGCAATGTCTTATTTAATATTCATTTTGTTATACACGCCTTGTGCGGCTGCTATGGGTGCGTATGTTCGTGAGTTTGGTCAGAAGTTCTCTGTATTTATTGCCGGCTGGACAATGCTGCTAGCATATACTTTTGCGACTATTTTCTACCAAGTAGCGCATTTCATTGAGCATCCGGCAAGTAGCATGGGATGGATCGCTTTCTTCGTTTTGATTAATGTTGGATTGTTTATTGTGTTTAAATACCAAGGACAAAAACAGCAAAAAGAATTGGCATTATTATGATTCTTCAACAGTTAAAGCAATATATTGAGCAACATGGGCGCTCGAGCCGTAGCAACTTAGCGACTCATTTTGGGATGTCAGCCGATGGGGTTGAAGCGATGCTAGCGATATGGATCCGTAAAGGACTTATTGGCCAAGAGCTAGTGGGTTGTGACAGTGATGGCTGCTGCCAATCAGCAAAAGAAGTCTGGTATCGATGCTTAGATGCAAACGAGTTATCAGTAACCGTTATGCGCTAATTTTTGCTCTATAAGATACAGAATATGAAGGCAACCTATTGGTTGCCTTTTTAATGCGTGCCGTTTGAAAAACGGCTAATCATGACAGCGTTATGCTGAAACAAATCCAGCAATGTTGTTTAACTCTGTACGAAGATCTTCTGCTAATGCGAGTTGTAGCTCTTCAGCGCGCTGTGTGCCATCAGTATTGCCCCAAACCGGCCCAGGCCATGCAACATCAACCTTAAAGCGCGCGATATGATGAACATGCAATTGAGGGACGAGGTTACCTAACGCCCCTACATTAATTTTATCTGCTTGATAGTTATTTTCTAATAACGAAGCAACCGCGCTTGATTCACGCATGAGCTGATATTGCTCATCTTCAGGAAGGTGGTGAATTTCGGTTAAGTCTTCTTTTCGCGGTACTAGAATTAACCATGGCCCTAATGCTTCTTTAGACAATAATACTTGGCAAAGCGGTAAATCGCCTAAGATTGTGGTATCTGACGCTAATCGTGAATGTAGTATGAAACTCATTGTAAATATTCCTTAAGAGTACAGTGTTGCTCACAAGCTGAAACATTGTCGATTTCTATAAATAGGTACATCGGTATTCTGACATTATCTGTGAAATAAAAAGACTCTGCTACTGTAAGTATATTTATTCGGGTATAAGCGTTGTGGAGCAATCGGTGTGTACAAGTTATTGGCTTGTTAAGCAAACCTTTGTTGCTTGAGTGGAGATAAAAATGGCTAATGAATATCAGCAAGTTTTGGACTTTTGGTTTGGTGAGATGGATGGAGAAGTCCCTAAAAATGATAAGAACGCCTTATGGTTTAAAGGTGATAAAGAGACCGATACATTAATCACAGAGCAGTATAGAGATCTGATGAGCCGCGCAGGGCGAGGTGAGTTGGGCAAGTGGGCTGAAACCCCCAAAGGTGCGTTAGCACTTATCATCTTACTCGATCAGTTTACTCGAAATATTTACCGTGGATTAAGTGCGGCGTTTCGCTACGATTCATTGGCTCTGGCTATTTGTAAGCGGGGGTTAGCAAAAAATCAAGATGAAGAATTAACGCCAATTGAACGAGTTTTTTTCTATCTGCCGTTAGAGCATTCAGAAACACAGGAAGATCAGGAAGAGTGCGTATTTCGCTTTGATCGCTTGCGACAGACAGTGCTACCAGAAAATGCGGTTATCTTTGACGGCTTTTATCAGTACGCGATCAGCCATCACGATGTCATTAAGTTATTTGGTCGCTTCCCGCATCGTAATGCTGTTCATGGGCGGCTATCGACCCCTGAAGAAATGCATTGGTTAAATGGTGGCGGGCAGCGTTTTGGGCAATAAAGTGATGAGCGGTAAGAGATCCTGATATTAAGTGTACGTGATTTACTTTATATCGGCTTTGTGAGGGAAAAGGTCATTCTTTTGTTTCAAATATTAGGATGACCTTTTTCATACGACATATGTCGTTGAGTGCTTTTGTTAGTTCAACGCTATTGTTAATTTAAAGGTAATACGCGGTTTCTGCCCAATTGTTTAGCCTGATTCATAAAGGTATCAGCACGGTTAATTAAACATTCACCTGACTCATTTGGCTGCTTCTCTGCAACACCAAAGGATGCGGTTATTGAGTTAACACGCTGACCTGTTTTTTTATCAATCACAGAAATTCGTTCAAATGCCCGTCTGAATGTTTCAGCCTGTTGACGTGCTGATGCCTTCATTTTATGAGGAAGAATAATAGCAAATTCCTCACCACCAAAACGATATGCTTGAGCATAATCACGGCAGTTTACTTTTAAGCGACGGGCGATGGTTTTCAGTACTTGATCGCCCATCAAGTGGCCAAAGTTATCATTGAAATCTTTAAATTTATCGATATCTAACAGAATGAAACTGAGCGGGGTGTTGCTTTCGATGTAATGTTGGAAATCTCGGTCAAAAGCGCGGCGATTCAAAATGCCGGTAAGCGCATCTTCATTGGCTTCTTTTTGGCTTTCAGCAAGGGCTTCACGTAGTGTGGCTATTTCATCTTTTGCGCTGTTGAGTTGCCCCTTAAATGTACCCGTCGAGGCTTGAATTTGACGAGACTCTCGAATGAGATCTCTAACAAGCTTCATTGTATCGTCAAGCGATAAACCATTTTGTTCTGCGGTTTCGAGCTTATCAAAACTCTTTGTTAATACACCTTGGAATGTTTCGGTATCAGATAGCGCATCCATCATTGTGTGTGAGAGCTCTTGTACCATAGCCGTTAGGCTCTGCTTCACTTGTTGTACATCTTGCTCAGTTTGATTGGCTAAGTGTTCTTGATATAACGATTCACACAATGTAGGCGTACATAACCCGAGTTCAGCAATGCCTTTATCGATAGCTCGGTTGAGTTGAGGGGTTTGTTGCTTTGTATACGTATACCAAAGAGCGTAGTTAGTCGGGGTTATTGGGACTTTGTGTTTCATCATAAGAGGAACGGTTTTTTTTAACGTTTCAGTTGATTCCACAAAGCTATCTGTACTCATAACCTAATTCCATGTCTAAACGCAAAACTTGATATTGTGCCAATCAAGATAAATATTAATGCTCAAAAATAATACCGAGGTGCTCTTAAAGGTATGTTTATGATGGTCTAATTGAGTTGTTTCGTGAATATATAATAAAAAAGCCTTCTAAGGATACCCTAGAAGGCTTAATTTTTTTAGTTTGTATTGTTTAAATTATCAGCCAGAGCTCAAAATTTATTACATACGTTCAAGGGTTTCGATGCCTAGTAGGTCTAAACCTTGTTTAATTGTTTTAGCTGTTAGTAGAGCAAGCTTCAGGCGGCTCTGCTTCACAGCTTCTTCAGCATTCAAAATTGGGCAAGCTTCATAGAAGCTTGAGAATTTACCTGCAAGTTCGAATAGGTAAGTACACATAAGGTGTGGCTGACCTTCACGAGAAACATTCAGTACTGCTTCTTCAAACTGAAGAAGAGTTGATAGAAGTGCTTGCTCTTTCTCATCGTTGATCACAATAGGATGAGTCAGATCTGCTAGATTCACGTCTGCACGCTTAAAGATAGAAGCTACACGCGTATATGCGTATTGCATGTACGGTGCCGTGTTACCTTCGAATGCCAACATGTTGTCCCAATCGAAGATGTAATCTGTTGTACGGTGCTTAGAAAGATCGGCATATTTAACCGCAGCCATTGCCACTGTTTTAGCAATTTTGTCTTTTTCAGCTGCATCTAGATCTGGGTTTTTCGCTTCGATAAGTTTTGCCGCACGCACTTCTGATTCATCAAGAAGATCAGCTAGACGAACAGTACCACCTGCACGTGTTTTGAAAGGGCGTCCATCTTTACCTAGCATCATGCCGAATGCGTGGTGCTCAAGTGTGACTTCTTCTGGTACGTAACCTGCTTTACGCACGATAGACCAAGCTTGCATTAGGTGTTGATGCTGACGTGAGTCGATGAAGTAAAGTATACGATCGGCATTTAATTGCTCGAAACGGTATTTAGCACATGCGATATCTGTTGTTGTATATAAGAAACCGCCGTCACGTTTTTGGATGATAACGCCCATTGGGTCACCATCTTTATTTTTGTATTCATCAAGATATACAACTTGTGCGCCGTCACTTTCAACAGCCAGACCTTTTTCATTCAGATCAGCAACAATGCCTGGAAGCATACTGTTGTACATTGATTCACCCATTACATTATCACGTGTTAGTGATACGTTTAGGCGGTCATAGTTAAGTTGGTTTTGCACCATAGTAACGTCAACAAGCTTTTTCCACATTTCTGCACAGTATTCGTCGCCGCTTTGTAGCTTAACAACGAAACCACGAGCGCGAACGGCAAATTCTTCATCTTCGTCGTATAGCTTTTTAGATTCGCGGTAGAAGCCTTCAAGGTCGGAAAGTTCCATAGAAACTTCGCCAGTTTCATTTTGAACGCGTTCTAGGTTTGCGATAAGCATACCAAACTGCGTACCCCAGTCACCAATGTGGTTAGCACGAATAACGTTGTGACCTAAAAATTCAAGGGTACGTACTACTGCATCACCAATGATGGTTGAACGTAGGTGGCCAACGTGCATTTCTTTTGCAACGTTTGGTGCAGAGTAATCGACAACAATATTCTGTTGCTTCTCAGCGGTAACACCAATGCGATCATCGGTTAGTGCTTCTTCGCCACGCGCTGCAAGCCAAGATTTATCTAGGAAGATATTAATGAAGCCAGGGCCTGCGATTTCCACTTTTTCAGCGATACCGTCAAGATCTAGCACATCGATAACTTTCTGAGCGAATTCGCGAGGGTTAGTGCCTAATTTTTTAGCAACACCCATTACACCGTTTGCTTGGTAATCACCAAACTGAATTTTTGCAGATTGGCGAACTGCTGCTGGGCTACCTGCTGGTGCGCCAGCGGCTTCTAGTGCCTGAGAGACTTTATCGTTAATTAGTGCTTGAATGTTCACACGCAGATCCTTTAAATCGTTTGTAACGCTAATGTATTGATTAGCGAGATGAAAACGTTACGGTACTCAAGAGTTGCAATATGCAAAACCGTCAAAAATAATCACGAAAATGGGCTACAAAAATTCGAATAAATTAATGCAAATATACGTTACGTGAGTATTTTTGACGGAACATCCTCTGGACTAAGAGATAGCATCTTGAATACATTAATATGTATAGTCCTAATAATACCCACATATTAAGGTGTTTTGGCAACCTGAAAAAGGTATTGTTTGCGTTTTTTTTTGAGGAGTGGGTAACGGATGAAAATTATGCACGAATCAAGATGCAGCAAGGTCTGTCGTATGGTGTTTGAGGCTTCCTCTTATGCCAAAACTGTGGATAATTATGCGTTCATTGGCTGACTTAATAATTACTGGAGAAAAAACATGCAGAAGTTAACTGACATCGACCTACACCCTGAGCAAATGTTGGCCAATTTACCCGCTTTTTTAGATCGTATTACGGCATTGGCAAATGAACTTGGGTTACCTTTAGAGCAATACCAAGCGGATCATATCGCATTGCGTGTTAATGATTTGGATATCGCGAAGGCACTTCATCAAGCATGGCTAGCGTATGGTGATGAGTGGTCAAACAATATGATTAATGGTCGCCCCATCATTGTGATTGGTTTTCACCAGCCATTAAATGTCGGTTCTTGGTCGATAGAATGTTTAGAGTTACCGTACCCAAGTGATAAGGCCTATCCACAAGAGGGGTGGGAGCATGTGGAGTTTGTGATCCCAGGTAAGGCGAAGAATACTGATGAACTCAAAGACGTATTAGAGTTGGCATTTCCCCAACTTGAACGAGAATGGCCTCGACTTTCTGAAAAGGGCATCAAGCTGAAAGCAAGTTCACCTTCTGGCGAAAAAGAGCGTTTGCCGAATCCCACCTATGCGTTTAAGAAAAACGGTGTATGTATTAAGTTACATCCGTGTTCGCTAAAAGCGGTGATTGACAGCGAACATGCTTAAATAGCGAATAGGCAGACAGAAGGCAGAATTAAATAACGAGTTGTAGGCATTAGTGGCTCTCAACTCGTTATTGATTCTGTGATAATTATCTTAGCTTACTAAAGAATGATCGTCCTATTACCATGCACAAACACACGATCATCAACCACTAACCCCAGAGCTTTGCTGAGTACTGATTTTTCAACATCGCGCCCTGATCGTGCCATGTCAGCGGCACTGAAATTATGATCAACTGGGATCACGTTCTGCGTAATAATCGGGCCTTCATCTAGGTCATTCGTTACAAAGTGGGCTGTTGCGCCAATGATTTTCACACCTCGCTCAAAAGCTTGTAAGTAAGGTTTTGCACCAATAAATGCTGGCAAAAAGCTATGGTGAATATTAATGATTTGGTGCGGGAGTGCGGCTACAAACTCTGGCGTAAGTATGCGCATGTATTTGGCGAGCACGACATAATTCGGTTCATATTGCTTAATGCATGCGAGCATTTTATCTTCATGCTCTTCACGGGTAAGTCCTTCATGGCTCACATGGTGGAAGGGGATATCAAACTTTTCTGTTAATTTACCTAATGTATCGTAATTACCCACAACAGCGGCGATGTCGACATCAAGCGTACCGTCGTACGCTTTTACCAGAATATCACCAATACAATGTGCTTCTTTCGTCACCATAATAACAATACGTTTACGCTCTGAACTGATTAAGCGGCGGTGACTACCTGTTGGAAGTGCATGATCCAGATCGGCTAAGAAGGTTTTATCGTTAAAATACCCTTCTAATTCGGTACGCATGAAGAACTGCTTGTTGGTGTTATCGACAAACTCATTGTTGTGCACAATGTTGAGTTGATGCTTATAACAGATGTTCGTGATTTTTGAGATAAGACCGATTGCATCGGGGCTATCGGTGAGGAGCGTTTTCTTTTCCATGGTCATCCTTGAACGGTATTTTTAAATTACACTCCCTTCTATGTACCGTGTATTTATAACAGGGTCAAAAGATAATTGAATTATCACGCTACTGAATAGCCTTGATATGCATTTGATTTCTATATTCCTTATGTCATTGCACTGACAACAACGAATACTTGTTTTAATTAATCATGGTCGCAGATTAACAAAGTTGGCATAATGCTCAATATTATACTGTATAGATAACCATGAATGATAAAATCTTTTTTTGCCGCCAAAGGCGCCCTAGATAAAGCGATTCCGGGCTTTCAAGCACGACAACCTCAGATTGATATGGCACAAGCTGTAGACGATGCTATCTGTAATAAAACACAGTTAGTGGTAGAAGCGGGTACGGGGACGGGAAAAACATTTGCTTATCTTGTTCCTGCTTTAGCGCGTGGCAAAAAAACGATTATCAGTACAGGTTCGAAAAATTTACAAGAGCAATTATTTCACCGTGATTTACCCTTAATGATGCGTTCATTGGGCTTTACAGGGCGAGTGTCGTTGCTAAAAGGGCGTTCGAACTATTTATGTTTAGATCGCCTCAGTCGCCAAATGACAGAAAGCCATGGGGTACATGCCGATCCCACGCTGCTTAGCCAGTTAATCAAAGTGCGTAGTTGGTCTTCTGCGACAAAAAGCGGTGATTTGGGTGAATGTGATAGTGTGGCAGAAGATAGCCCTGTTATTCCAATGATTACCTCTACTAACGACAATTGTTTGGGGCGTGATTGTCCGTCTTTTGATGATTGTTTTGTTGTGCGAGCTCGTCGTAAGGCGATGGAATCTGATGTGGTGGTGGTAAACCATCATTTATTTTTGGCCGATCTCGCGATAAAAGAAACTGGTTTTGGTGAGTTAATTCCCGAGGCTGAAGTATTTATTTTCGATGAAGCCCATCAAATGCCTGATATCGCGAGCCAATATTTTGGTCAGAGCTTATCGAGTCGCCAACTTCAAGAATTAGCCAAAGACGTTGAAATTGCTTACCGTACTGAAGCAAAAGATATGCGGCAGCTACAAAAGACGGCTGATAGATTAACGCAAGCAGCCTTTGATTTGCGGATTGTGTTAGGTGAGCCCGGTTTTCGAGGAAACTGGCGTGATGCCATGAAAGCCCCTGCAGTACAACGTGAATTAACCCGTCTAAACGATGCGTTAGATCTCACCTACGATGTCTTAAAATTAGCCCTAGGGCGTAGCCAACTATTAGATGCGGCATTTGAACGTGCCACATTATTAAAAGCGCGCCTTAATCGTTTATGTGATACCTCGATTCCAGGCTATTCTTATTGGTTTGAATGCACGCCGCGTCATTTTACTTTGCACATCACCCCGTTATCAGTAGCTGAAAAATTCAGAGAACAAATGGCGCTTCAAAAAGGGGCATGGATTTTCACATCGGCAACACTTGCCGTTGATGATGATTTCAGTCATTTTAGCCATCGCTTGGGGCTTGAACCTAAACAGCAGTTCTCGTTAGAAAGCCCGTTTGATTATCAACAACAAGCGTTGTTATGTGTGCCCCGGTTCTTACCCGAACCAAATAGCTTTGGCACCGCAGATAGGCTGGTGGAGATGCTTACGCCACTGATTGAAGCCAATAATGGGCGTTGTTTCTTTTTATGTACTTCTCATCAAATGGTGCGAGACTTAGCAGAAGGTTTTCGTGCGAAGTTAGATTTACCTGTTTTAGTACAGGGGGAGACAACGAAGCAAAAGCTTTTAGCAGAATATTTAGAACGGGGTAATGCACTTTTAGTGGCGACAGGTGCCTTTTGGGAAGGTATTGATGTTAGAGGGCAGGCGCTTAGCTGTGTTATTATCGATAAATTGCCTTTTACTGCACCGGATGACCCGTTGCTAAAAGCACGTATTGAAGATTGCCGCTTACGTGGTGGTGATCCTTTTTCACAAGTACAAGTACCTGATGCTGTTATTACCCTTAAGCAGGGGGTGGGTCGTTTGATCCGCGATAAGCAGGATAAAGGTGTGCTCGTTATTTGTGATAATCGCTTGGTCACGCGTCCTTATGGCGCTGTCTTTTTAAGAAGCCTACCACAGATACCACGTACGCGTGATATCAGTCGTGTTGGGCAGTTTCTGTCGGAAGTTAACGGTGTTGATACGCCGGTAACTGATGACCACTAGCATTCAGAGGCTTGAATGAGCACCAAAATACTTGCAGTTGATACATCAACTGAAAACTGTTCTGTAGCCCTTATGATGGGTGATGAAATTATCTCACGTTGTGAATATGCACCACGTGAACATACAACTAAAATATTACCTATGGTCGATACTGTTCTGGCTGAAGGTGGCGTGAAGTTGACTCAACTTGATGCGTTAGCCTTTGGTCGAGGCCCAGGAAGTTTCACTGGCGTTCGTATTGGTATTGGTATTGCTCAAGGTTTAGCATTTGGTGCTGATTTACCTATGGTGGGTATTTCAACATTGATGACAATGGCACAAGGCACGTACCGTACACATCAATCAGAGCAAGTGTTAACGGCTATCGATGCTCGCATGGGTGAGATTTACTGGGGACAATACCGACGTCAAATCGACGGTGATTGGTTACTACAGGGTAAAGAGCGAGTTCTTGCTCCTGATGCTCTAGTACAAAAACAGAATGCAAACCAAACCGATTCCGGTATCTGGTTAACGGCAGGTACAGGTTGGGAAAGCTATGCTGAATTACGTAGCCAGCTGAATCTTAATGCTCAAAAGGGCGAGATTCTTTATCCTGACTCACAAGATATGGTTGTGCTTGCTCAATATGCATTAGCACGAGGTGAAGCGGTTTCTGCTGAAAACGCGAGCCCTGTGTATGTACGTGATACCGTGACTTGGAAAAAGCTACCAGGTCGAGAATAAAGCGTCTTTAGTAGCAGGCGAAATATGAAGTAATAAATAAGAAACGAACATTAACAGCAATCAGTACAACTGGTTAAATTATACATGTTAGCGCTCGTTTCTTTGTTTATCGGAGGCGTATTATGGTGTCAATTACTCGTTTACCACCTTCCATTCATCCACAACAAAAACCTCAGGCTTCAAAGCCTGCTGCAGTGGTGAATAATACACAATCTGCTGTTATTGCTAGTGGCGTTTCAAAGCTAGCTACAAGCCCTGATGTTATTCTTAATGCACGTGCCAATATTCAATATGATCAACCTGAAGGCATAAATCGAGAAGCGCTGGATTCATACCTCGGTGTGATGCATCAAAATAAGAGAGATGAATTATCAAATCTCGTTGGTGTCGATCTTTATGCGTAGTTATATAGACTCAAAGTCCATATAAAGTCGATTCACTATAAAATGCTACTACTTATACCTATCGACGATTTTATATCATTTTACTTACGATAAACTCTCTGTTTACTGATGTTGTTAGTTGTTGAGCGTATATTGAACGTTATGACGGAGAACCCAATGTTTAGAAAGCTATTTCTTGGGCTGTTTATCTTCTTTGTGGTAGGCTGCGCGAGCATACCAGATAGCCTGAAAACTCAGACTGAAACCCCAATAACTGACTTTGCGACGATCGTTGATGATCCCGCATTTGTACAGCATAAAGAGGTACGTCTTGGCGGAATTATTGCCTCGATTACCAATGAAAAGCATCGAACACGTATTGAAATAGCAAGCTTGCCTTTAACCTCTGATGGTCGTCCAAAATTGGATGAGAAGCCACAAGGTCGATTCGTTGCTTATGTTGATGGGTTTCTTGAACCACTAGAATATACCCAAGGGCGTTTATTAACGGTTGTCGGTACGCTAGATGGCAACGAGAAAGGTAAGGTTGGGGAATTTGAATATACATTTCCTGTAGTGACGGTTTCTGGTTCTCAAATCTGGCAGATTAAACAAGAAATACGCATTGATAATTTCGATGCGTACCATAGCTGTATAGGTACTCGCTGTTCGTTTATGAATTATGGTTTTGGTTCGACACGAGGTGAAGTAAAGCAACGTGTGACTAAGTAACCGGATATCATCAGTCATTAGAGACTTAAACTTGATGCACAATATTTTTATTCAGCTAGCTGAAAAACAGTTGGCTGGGCTTTGTTCATTTAAAAACAGCAATAATAGCTTATCCGTACCGATAGAAAAAAATAACGGTACAGAGAAACCAACGTTATTAATGCTGCATGGTTGGCAAGACAATGCAGCCAGTTTTGACGTGCTATTTACAGATTTAATTAAACACTATCATGTTGTGGCGCTTGATTGGCCAGGGCATGGCCTATCTGACCATCGCCATAGCGATAACTATTATCACTTTGTTGATTATATGGATGATTTGCATCAGATTGTTGAGCTTCTGTCAGTGCAAAATCTTTATTTGGTTGGGCATTCTTTAGGGGCTATTGTCGCGGGTTGTTATGCTGCTGCGTTTCCTGAAAAAGTGCAAGGTATTGTGTTAATCGAAGGTTTAACACCACTTTATGAAATAACAGACAATGCCGCTTTACGATTAAAGCAAGGCATTACGAGCCGTCAACGTTATCGTCAACGAAATGCTACACGTCCCAAACGAAAAATGGCGTCCTTTGAAGAGGCGTTGAATTTACGAAGTGTTGTTAACAAGCTATCAAAATCTGATCTGTATCCGTTAGTGAAACGAGGAACAGAAACCGATGGTAAGGATTGGTATTGGCGTCATGATGAGCGATTGCGGTGTGATTCACTGTATCGAATGGCTGAAGAGCATGCACAAGCATTAATGTCGCAGATTCAATGCCCAGCTTTATCAATTGTTGGTCATAGTGGTTTTCAACAATTACAACGAAAAAACCCAGAAAGAACTTGGTTTCAGCAGCTTAAGCAGGTGAAAGTGACGGGGGGGCATCATTGTCATATCGACAGCCCAAATGATGTGTACCGTCATATTTTGACCTTCACACAAGGTTTTTGATGTTGACTTCAAAATTCATATGGCTGGTTTAATCAGTCTATGTTTATTAATTATTTGTTGGTTGTGCTGTAATACTGAGCATAAACAATTGTTTAATGTGCTCATACAGCAGAGTTAGTGGCGAAATGCCATAGAAAAGAAGGAGAATACAATTGGATAAGGTTTGGCTTAACCGCTATCCGGAAGATGTACCGGCTGAAATTAACCCGGATGCATACCCGTCACTGGTTGAAATGTTTGAGCAATCTGTACACAAGTTTGCAGATCAAACCGCATTTATTAATATGGGCCAGGTAATGACTTTCCGTAAGTTGGAAGAGCGCAGCCGTGCTTTTGCTGCTTATTTGCAAAATGACCTGAAACTAAAGAAAGGCGATCGTGTAGCGGTAATGATGCCTAACTTGTTGCAGTATCCAATTGCTTTATTCGGTATTCTTCGTGCTGGTTGTGTCGTCGTTAACGTTAACCCACTTTACACACCCCGTGAGTTAGAACATCAACTTAACGATTCAGGCGCGAAAGCAATTGTGATCGTTTCCAACTTTGCACACACCTTAGAAAGTGTGGTCAAAAACACATGTGTAAACCATGTTATTTTAACCAGCCTTGGTGATCAGCTTTCTCGTCCGAAAGGTACATTGGTTAATTTCGTTGTTAAGTATGTGAAAAAGATGGTGCCTAAGTATCACCTTCCACATGCTACATCAATGCGTGCTGCATTAAAGAAAGGTCGCCGTATGCAATACGTCAAACCCTTCTTGTCAGGCGAAGATACCGCATTCCTTCAATACACTGGTGGTACAACAGGTGTTGCAAAGGGAGCCACTCTGACTCATCGCAATATGTTGGCTAACGTGATGCAAGCGAAAGGTGCTTACGGACCAGTATTAACCGATAGTCGAGAGTTAATTGTTACGGCACTGCCTTTGTATCACGTGTTTGCTCTGACGGTTAACTGCTTACTATTTATTGAAATTGGTGGTCAGAACTTATTGATTACTAACCCACGAGATATCCCGACGTTTGTTAAAGAACTGCAACGTTATCAATTTACAGCGATTACCGGCGTGAATACGTTGTTTAACGCATTATTGAATAATGAAGATTTCCATGAGTTAGACTTCAGTAATTTGCGTTTATCTGTTGGTGGTGGAATGGCTGTTCAGCGTGCTGTTGCTGAAAAGTGGAAAGACATTACAAAAACGTATTTGCTTGAAGGTTATGGTTTAACAGAATGTGCACCACTGGTGGCGGCTTACCCTCATAATCTGGTTGACTATAATGGCTCTATTGGCTTACCTGTACCCTCAACGGATGTACGTATTGTCGACGACGAAGGTAATGTACTCCCGAATGATCAAACGGGTGAACTACAGGTACGTGGCCCTCAGGTGATGAAAGGTTACTGGCAACGCCCTGAAGCGACGAAAGACGTCTTAACGGATGATGGTTGGCTTTCAACGGGTGACGTAGTTCGTTTTGATGATGAAGGTTTCCTGCATATTGTCGATCGTAAAAAAGACATGATTCTTGTTTCTGGATTTAATGTTTATCCGAATGAAATTGAAGACGTTATAGCGCTTCACCCTAAAGTGCTTGAAGTCGCAGCAATCGGCCAAGAACACGAAGTGTCAGGCGAAATTGTGAAAGTGTTTGTGGTTCCTCGTGATTCAAGCTTAACGCGCGATGAGCTTTTAATGCATTGTCGTGAGCATTTAACAGGTTATAAAATTCCTAAAATTGTGGAATTCCGCGAAGAGTTACCAAAGACTAACGTAGGTAAAATTTTACGTCGTGCTTTGCGTGAAGAATCGGGAAATGCAGCTAAACCTCAAGATGCATAACGACGCTTTTGCTTTTGATGAAGCCTCTGTTTTTGATGGGACCCTTGTTTCTGATAATGTATTTGGTCGTTAAAAATCGAAATACGCAAGAGGCAAAAAAGGTTACAATTAAGTGCTGACAATCATAGTCGGCACTTTTTATTTGAGATGATGATTGTTATACCCAGTTACTATAGTCTTAATTCGTTAAGGCGCTTAATAGTAAATTATCCATATCATTGGGTGTTGGCTCATTGCTATTTCGTATAGTAGCGATTAAATCGTAGTGAATAGCTCTTTTTTATATGGCTATTAATATCACTTCTATTTTTCGCTCTTGTACGAAATAGCTGTGGGCATAACATGACTGAATATCGTGATTCATTTGTGATAATGAATGAGTAGATATGACTGCCAGCTAAATAAGGTTTGCTGTGAATTTTGAAATAATAACGACAACTCAACGTTTAGACACAATCTGTGATCATGCCCGCACACATTCGGTAGTTATGCTTGATACCGAGTTTGTACGTACTCGCACGCTTTATCCTAAGCTGGGTCTTATTCAAATGTTTGATGGTGATAATCTTGTATTGATTGATCCTATTGAAATAGAAGACTTAACACCGTTTTGGGATTTACTGTGTGATCAATCTGTTATAAAAGTACTTCATGCTTGTGGTGAAGATTTGGAAGTATTCCAGCACCATGCAGGCTGCTTACCAACACCAATGATCGATACACAATTAATGGCGGCATTCTTAGGCCATGGTGTTTCAGCAGGTTTTGGCTCTTTAGTCAGTGAATATGTTGGTGTTGATCTAGAAAAAGGCGAAGCACGTACTAACTGGTTAGCCCGCCCACTTACAGAAAAGCAACTCGACTATGCCGCTGCAGATGTCTTTTATTTACTGCCTTTGTATGAAACGTTACTTGAAAAAGTAAAAGCGAAAGGCTGGATGGAAGCATTAGAATTAGAATGTGCAGCTTTGATGCAGAAGCGTACGAAAGGGATTGATTTAGATAAAGCTTATCGTTTAGTGAAAAATGCTTGGCAGCTAAACCCTAAACAATTAGCAGTATTACAGCATGCTGCGAAATGGCGAATTTTAGAAGCACGTAAGCGCGATATTGCATTGAATTTCGTCGTTAAAGAATTACATATCTGGAAGTTGGCTAAATATAATATTAAGTCAAAATCGGTGATGTCGACTGAAGGTTTCGAGAGTATGGAAGTTCAACGCCATGGTAATCGACTGTTAAAAATTGTTCAGGATGTAGAAAATATTCCGTCTGAACAGTACCCAGAAAAAATCATTCGCTTGGTCGATCTTTCAGGCTACAAGCAGGTGGTGAAGCATATTAAAGATGTAGTCACTAAAGTTGAGGAAGAAACAGGGCTTGCACCTGAATTCTTAGCGTCTAAAAAGCAGATTAATCAGCTGATTTCATGGGCGTGGAAATACCAGAAATCAGACGATAAGTTGCCTGATATGCTAAAAACATGGCGTAAACCATTGTTTGAAGAGCACGTCTTACCATTACTGAATAAGAAATAGACAGTACGTTTTGTTTTGGTTGAAAAAAGCCCTGAAAGTATCTTTCAGGGCATCTTATTATTTATCTTCAGGCAACGTAACATTCAGTTCAAGAACAGACAGATCTTCGTCTTTTTGATCGAGATTGACACTCACTTGATCTGGATTGATATGTACGTATTTTCTAATAACCTCTAGAAGATCAAGCTTCAGTTGAGGTAAATAAGAGGGAGCGCCTTGACCCGCAGAGCGACGTTCAGCAACAATAATTTGTAGCCTTTCTTTCGCTACACTTGCCGTAGTCGCTTTCTTTGGACGGAAGAACTCTAGCAAAGCCATAATAAATTAGCCTCCAAATAAGCGTTTAAGGAAGCCTTTTTTCTCTTCCTCTAAGAAACGGAATGGGCGCTCTTCACCCAGTAAACGTGCAATGGTATCACCATATGCCAATCCAGCATCAGATTCTGTATCAAAGATAACGGGTTCACCTTTGTTTGATGCGTTGAGTACTGCTTGGCTTTCAGGGATAACACCTAAAAGTGGAATGTGCAGAATGTCTTCGACATCTTGAACACTCAGCATATCGCCGCTAGCAACGCGCGCTGGGTTGTAACGTGTCAACAGCAAGTGTTGCTTAACTGGTTCTTCAGCTTGCTCTGCTCGGCGAGACTTCGAATCTAGAATACCTAAAATACGGTCTGAGTCGCGAACTGAAGATACTTCAGGGTTCGTTGTTACTATGGCTTCATCGGCAAAATACAACGCCATTAAGGCGCCTGTCTCGATACCTGCTGGTGAATCACAAATAACGAACTCAAAACCCATTTCACCAAGATCATGTAGAATGCGTGCTACACCATCTTTTGTTAGCGCATCTTTATCTCGTGTTTGAGAGGCCGGAAGCACAAAAAGGTTATCAACACGTTTGTCTTTTATTAGTGCTTGATTCAGGCTAGCTTCGCCATTTATGACATTAACAAAATCATATACAACACGACGCTCGCAACCCATGATTAAATCAAGATTACGTAAACCTATATCAAAATCGATTACTGCCGTTTTTTTCCCAGCTAAGGCTAAACCGCATGCGATTGCCGCACTGGATGTGGTTTTACCAACACCACCTTTGCCTGAGGTAACAACGATAACACGCGCCATCTATTAAATTCCTTATCAAACGTTATAGAGTTAAATGCTCTATGTTTAAATTATTTTCCGCAAGTGAGATAACGACACCTTTACCCCAGAACTCTTCCTTGATTTTATCACTAAGCCAGTAGTTACCAGCAATAGAAATCAATTCAGATTGTATGTTCTGACAAAAAATTTGCGCTTGATGCTGGCCACTAGCGCCTGCAATTGCACGGCCTCGTAGGTTGCCATAAACATGAATACAACCATCTGCAATAATTTCAGCACCAGCGCTGACATGGCTCATAACAACAAGGTCACAATTTTTAGCATATATTTGTTGTCCAGAACGTACCGGGGTACGAATAATTCGCGTTGGTTCAATAGCAACAGGCATATCCTTAGCCTGTTTTGCAGCATTCATAATAGCAAAGCCTGCTGATTTTGCCTCATTTTGCATGCGAGCGTCTTTACAACCACTAACCCCAACAGGAATCATTCCTGCATCTTTTACATCTTCTTTTAACTGCTTAAAATTAATTTCACGTCCTGCTTGGGTTATATCGATTACAACTGGTGCAGACGCAAAGAAGTTAGGTGCCTGATTTACTTTTTCTTTTAAGTAATCAGTCGCCTTTTTTATATCCCCATCAACTAAGTGTAGGGCGGAGAGCGTAAAGGAGCTCCCTTTTAATTCTGCCATTTTGGTCATGTTCATTATATGACTTAAACTGAATTAGCCAATTAGATACGTTATCACAAAGGTACTTGCATGGTATATTCCTATAGGTATATCGGCAAGCTATCCTTGCCTTAGCGTTGGAAATTCAGACAAGCTTCTCATCCAGTACCTTATCAAATCGGTATTTAATGGAATGATTAAGCAAAATAGTTGTCCGAATTGAGTGAAGCTTTAACAAACAGGCGATTTTTGATGTTGTGTTCAATTTATAAAAGTTCAAAAAAAGAAAATACGTACTTATATATTAATAAAAAAGACGACTTTTCAGATGTGCCTGATAGTTTAATGGGAACCTTTGGAGCGCCACAGTTTGTTATGGTGTTAAAGCTTGAAGGCCGTAAGCTGGCATTGGCTGATGTAGAAAAAGTGAAGGAATCACTTGCTACTGTCGGTTATTACTTACAAGTACCACCCCCAATAACCAATTTATTACATCAATATAAGGCAGAGAAAGCCTCACAAACTTCGTAAAGGTGAATATGCACAAGCGACTGATATCGGCCATGGTGGTCATTGGATTAGGGATATCTTCATCAGCTTTTTCTGCTAATGAAGGTTTTGATGAATATGTGAGTGGATTAAAAGTTGAAGCTCGTAGTAATGGAATTTCAGAGTCGATTATCAATTCAGCTTTCGACAATATTCAATATACTGAACGTGCGGTGAAGGCTGATAAAAATCAGCCTGAGAAAAAGTTAACGCTTGATGAATACATTCCTCGCGCGGTACCTGATTGGAAGGTAAAGCAAGCGAATAGTTTGTATAATGAGCATAAAGCAGCCCTAGACCGAATTGGTCGTGAATATGGCGTTCAGCCTCGATTTATTGTTGCCTTATGGGGGGTCGAAAGTAATTTTGGTCGTCTTATGGGGGATTATAATGTTGTTGAAGCACTTTCTACATTAGCTTATGACGGGCGTAGAGAAGCGTTCTTCCGTAAACAAGTTATGGCCGCATTACAAATATTGAATGAAGGCCATATCGCGCCCGAGAATATGAAAGGTTCTTGGGCTGGTGCTATGGGGCAGCCACAATTTATGCCGACGTCTTTCCTGACTTATGCTGTAGATGGAAATAATGATGGCAAGATTGATATTTGGCAAAATGTTGATGATGTCTTTGCCTCCGCTGCCAATTACTTGAAAATGTCTGGATGGAATGATGAATATACATGGGGTCGACAAGTTAAAATAGTCTCTCCTGTGAGCTCAGATTTAAAAGGCGTTGAACGGGAAAAAGGTAAATCATTAGCTGATTGGCAGAGCATTGGTGTTCGAAAACTTAATGGTGAGCCATTACCTGATGTTGCAATTAATGCTTGGTTGGTTCAACCAGATGATAATCATGGTCGAGCGTATCTAGTTTATGGTAATTACCAAACATTGTTAAAGTGGAATCGATCGCATTATTTTGCTTTGGCCGTTAGTCATCTAGCAGATAAAATTCGATAGTTGACGTTATTAGTATTAGGCTCATTTCTTACTTATAATCGCTTTTCAAAGCCAGACATTAATGTCTGGCTTTTTTGTGTTGAATTATCGTAATACTATATAGGTAGAACTTACTCTGCGTATTTTGTAATGTAATCGAAACTGAAGATTACATCTTTGTTGTTATTTTGTATTGGGATAATGACTTAGATAGGAAACTATAAATAAGAATATTGCTATAATATTAGTATAGATAAAGCTTTATGTATTCCCTGTCGTGTTTGGCTTTAATTGCTTTAAAACAGTCACTTACTATGGAACTGTTGGTTTGGTAGTCATTGGGTTACATTGGGTTGTGAAAGTGTTTTTATACGATAAATTTAACAGGGAAGAGTATCGAAATAGTATATGGTAAGAATAAGAGTTATGTTTATTACTTATATTGATAGTGCTGTGTTTTTGGTCAAGGTATAAAAAAACCCAGTATTAACTGGGTTTTATTCAGCTTAGATTCAGCTAAATTATAATTCGAAATCTTCTAAAGATTTACCGTCATCTAGTGCTTTCTTAAGTGCACTTGGAGTACGGCCTTGACCTGTCCATGTTTTTTCTTCACCGTTTTCATCGATGAATTTATATTTAGCAGGGCGAGCAGCACGTTTCGCTTTAGGTGCTTTAGCTAGGCTAGATAATAATTCTTCAGGATCGATACCGTCAGCCATTAGCAATTCACGGTAATGATCGAGTTTTTCTTTACGCTCAGTTTCTTTAGCTAAATCTTCAGCTTCAGCTTCAGTGCGTTCTGAAACGACACTTTGTAGCTTTTCAAGTGCTTCTTGTAGTTGTTCTACTGTATATTCACGAGAAAGCGCGCGAAGGCTACGTAGGTTTAATAGTACTTTCATTACGTCAGACATTTTTATTTCCTGTTAGTTTTAAACTAGCTGTAAATAATAATAGCAGTCAAAGTTAATTTACAGCAATAGTAATACTTTTATATGTAATGTGCCAAACAATTTATTTAATTACTAATTAAATAATGATTATTTTTCAAAGATGTTCTCATTTTTGAAAAATGTAATGGAAGATTTTGATGAGAAGCCATAATACATTTTCAGTTCATATCAATTTATTAATGTGTGTGATTTCATAATAAAGAAGAGAAGCATTCAAATTTAATGGTTAAAAAATCACCATGCTGGCAATATTATTCACTATTTCTGTTAAAAAATGCACTAGAACTTGTTGCAAATGAATTGTCAGTCCGTAGAATGAACCATTCCTTAACTAAGGGTAGAGGCGCATTGTCTATAAGTAACAAGCTGGAGGGTGATTCCTATGATTGCTTGTGAAAGGAGCCAATGCCGAAGTAAGTAGGCGTTAATCGAACGTTCTTGCTGGGGTTGTATCGAATAGGTGCAACACTGCCATAGTATATAATTACATTAACTATGGAGCGCTACTGTGAGGGTGGGAGAGGGTTTACCTTCTTTCCTTAAACTCTTCTAATTGCGGTATTACACCGTATTGGCAGTAGATCTCCGACCAGACCGGTTGTAGTAGAGATCATGAATATTGTAGATTTTTCCCATTCAGCTATATCGCTTTTACCACCATTGGTGGCACTAGGTTTAGCTATTCTTACACGTAAAGTACTTGTTTCATTGGGTGTAGGTGTTCTTTTAGGTGCTGTATTACTTACAGACTTCTCCGCAGGTGCAACTGTTGGTTACTTATCAACGACAGTATCAAGCTTGTTCATCGATGATGGCGCAATTAATAGTTGGAATATGAGCATTGTTGCTTTTCTTCTGTTACTTGGAATGATGACAGCACTTCTTACATTATCTGGTGGTACTCGTGCTTTTGCTGAGTGGGCGCAGACTCGTGTTAAAAGCAAACGCGGTGCAAAATTACTAGCAGCATTTTTAGGTGTTTTCATTTTTGTTGACGACTACTTTAATAGCCTAGCTGTTGGTTCGATTGCTCGCCCAGTAACAGACCGTTTTTATGTATCTCGCGCTAAACTTGCTTATATCTTAGATTCTACCGCTGCCCCTATGTGTGTTCTTATGCCAGCGTCAAGTTGGGGTGCGTACATTATCACCCTTATTGGTGGCATTTTAGCATCACATGGTGTGACTGAATATTCAGCGCTGAGTGCTTTTGTTCAGCTAGCGCCAATGAACTTCTATGCAGTCTTCGCTCTTGCAATGGTATTTGTTGTTGCATGGTTCCAAATTGATGTTGGTCCAATGAAGAAGCATGAAATTCAGGCAAGCCAAGGCCGCGGATTTGATGAAGGTGATGATGATAGCCGAGCAAAAGACTTAAATGATGAGCTCGAAATCGACGAGAGCAGCAATGGTCGTGTTGCTGATTTGGTTCTGCCTATTATTGCGCTAATATTTGCTACATTCTTCTTTATGATTTTCACCGGTTATCAAGTGCTTGCCGAAGATGGCATTGCGTTTAATATTCTTGGTGCTTTTGAAAATACCGATGTTGGTCTATCGCTTTGCTACGGTGGCTTAATCGGTCTGATTTCAGCTCTAGTACCAGTGATTCGTCAGAAGATTCCAATGGCCGATGTTGCGAAGACTATGTGGATTGGCGCTAAATCGATGTTTGGTGCGATTCTAATCCTTCTATTTGCATGGAGTATTGGTAGTGTTATTGGTGATATGGAAACCGGTAAATACCTGTCTACCCTTGTACAAGGCAACATCGATCCAATGCTATTGCCTATGATTCTATTTGTGCTTGCTGGCATTATGGCTTTCTCGACAGGTACTTCATGGGGCACATTCGGTATTATGCTTCCGATTGCCGGAGACCTTGCTGGTGCAACGGATATCGCATTAATGTTACCAATGTTGGGTGCAGTATTAGCCGGTTCGGTATTTGGTGACCACTGTTCACCGATTTCTGATACAACGATTCTGTCTTCAACGGGAGCTCGTTGTCATCATATTGATCACGTTTCAACGCAGTTACCTTATGCGTTATCTGTCGCGTTTGTATCGATTATTGGCTTCTTAATACTTGGTATAACGGATTCATTACCCGTTGCCTTCATGGCTGCAACGATTACCTTTATTCTTGTATGTGTATTCTTGTCTTGGTTGTCTCGACGCCCTAAAGGTGCAACAGCTAGCGCATAACGAGTGCATATCTAAAGTAAAGAAATACGAAAGCCTGTGATATTTCACAGGCTTTTTTCGTTTTGACGGTATTTATCAGCGCTACACGCCATTAATCGTATTTCTCTTTGGTCGAGACTTTCAATTTACAGGGGTTTTCTGTAGCATCTCGGCTGATTTTGAACCAAGCTAATCGTCTTATTAGGGGAGCCACATGGCCCAGATGTATTTCTATTACTCTGCAATGAATGCGGGTAAATCGACAACATTATTGCAGTCATCTTTTAATTATCGCGAGCGCGGTATGAGACCAGTGATTTTTACGGCTGCAATTGATGACCGATTTGGTACGGGGAAGGTGAGTTCTAGAATTGGCTTGGAAGAAGACGCTGAGCTATATAATAAAAACGATGATCTTTGGTCTAAATTGAGCATGATGCATGCAGATACACATATTGATTGTGTATTAATTGATGAATGCCAATTTTTAACGAAAGAACAAGTTTACCAATTAACAGAAGTCGTTGATAAGTTACATATCCCTGTTCTATGTTATGGCTTACGCAGCGATTTCCGTGGCGAGTTATTTGACGGCAGTCGATATTTGCTTTCTTGGGCTGATAAGCTCGTAGAGTTAAAAACAATTTGTCACTGTGGCCGTAAGGCTAATATGGTTATTCGTCAAGATGAAGCGGGTCATGCCATTGCTGATGGCGATCAGGTCGAAATTGGTGGTAATGATCGTTATGTGTCAGTTTGTCGGAAGCATTATAAAGAAGCATTAGGTCGTTAATAACGATACCGTACGTAGTGGTATAACATGAATTAAAAAAGGGAGCATTTGCTCCCTTTTTATTTATTTCAATAACATCTAACGCTTTGGTTTACGATTATAAATAACCATTTCAAGCCTGTTATTTGTTATGGCGTTCTTGCAGTTTTTCAGTAACGTCAGATAAGCTTAGTCCCTGATCTTGTAGCAAAACAATCAAGTGATAGATCAGATCAGCGGATTCACACACTAATTCCGCCTTGTCACCCGACGTTGCCGCAAGCGCGACTTCAACGCCTTCTTCGCCCACTTTTTGCGAAATACGTTTGGTGCCACGGGCGTATAAGCTGGCTGTGTAAGAAGATTCGGGATCTGCACCTTTACGATTAGCCAAGACTTGCTCAAGTTGATGAAGAAACACCAATGCAGGTTGTTCTTGTTTGCCTTCTGCATCGTTGTCGAAGCATGTTGGTGTACCTAAGTGACAAGTTGGCCCGACAGGGTTCACTTTTACTAATAATGTATCTTGGTCACAATCAAGGTTGATACTTTTAAGCTCAAGTACATTGCCAGAGGTTTCTCCCTTTGTCCAAAGGCGCTCTTTGGTGCGAGACCAGAATGTGACTTGTTTTGTTTCTAGCGTCTTGTTTAAGGCTTCTTTGTTCATGTACCCTAACATCAGTACTTGACCGCTGGTATTATCTTGAATGACAGCAGGGACTAATCCGTCTACTTTTTCCCAATTAATTGTTGTTACAAGGCTCATAGTCGGATCTCCACATTCTGTTCTTTTAAGTACTGCTTAAGTTCACCAATATTGATGATTTGTTTGTGGAATACGGAAGCGGCAAGTGCACCGTCCACATTGGCTTTTTGATAAGCATCTGCAAAGTGAACCATTTCACCTGCACCACCAGATGCAATTAAAGGAACATGGCAAACTTCACGCACCATGTTCAATTGCTTTAGATCGTAACCGTTACGAACGCCATCTTGGTTCATCATGTTTAATACGATTTCGCCTGCGCCACGTTTTTGCACTTCCTGAACCCAATCTCGGGTTTCCCATTGGGTTGCTTTAGTACGTGATTCATCACCAGTAAATTGGTAAACCTGATATTTACCTGTTTCAGCATCAAAGTATGAATCAATACCCACCACGATGCATTGCACGCCAAACTTATCAGCAAGTTCTGTGATAAGCGCAGGGTTGGCAAGGGCGGGGGAGTTTATCGATACTTTATCTGCGCCAAATTGTAATATACGGCTCGCGTCTTCGACAGATTTAATGCCGCCAGCAACACAGAAAGGAATATCAATAACTTCAGCAACACGAGCTACCCAGCTTTTATCAACCACGCGCCCATCACTGGATGCGGTAATATCATAAAAAACCAGCTCGTCAGCGCCTTCTTCTGCGTAGCGTTTGGCTAAAGGAACAATATCACCAATAATTTCGTGATTACGAAACTGCACCCCTTTTACTACTTGACCGTCTCGAACGTCTAAACAAGGAACGATTCGTTTAGCTAACATAATTGTTTGACTCCTTGTTCTAGCTATTCCAGCACTGGAAAGCATCTTCAGCGGTAAATTTACCGTCTAATAAAGCACGACCTACAATGACGCCTGCCACACCGCTGCCTTTTAAGGCTGCAATATCGTTTAAATCGCCAATGCCACCTGAAGATTGAAATTGGACTTGTGGATATTGAGCACAAAGATCGACATATAGTTCAACATTCGATCCCGCTAAGGTGCCATCACGTGAAATGTCGGTGCACAATACGTGTTTTAGCCCAACGGTTAGGAAGTCTTCAAGCAATGCCTCAATGCTCACTCCTGAATCTTCTTGCCAGCCAGAAATCGCCACGTTGCGGTTACCGTCTTTATCAATATTAACGTCTAGCGCTAAAACAATGTGCTCTGGTCCGTATTTTTCCATCCAGCCTTTCACCATTTCTGGTTGCTTTACGGCAGTTGAACCAATAACGACACGTTGTGCGCCAGCGGCCAATAAATCAGACACATCTTTTTCTGACCGTACACCACCACCAATTTGTATATTTGCTGGCGTGCTTGCCAATAATTGACGGATTAGGTCTAGTTGACGAGCTGATGTGTCTTTTGCACCGGTAAGATCGACTAAATGTAGCCAGTTAGCACCAGCTTGGTTATACAGCTTAAATTGTTCTGCTGGGTCTACTTTGTATTCAGTGACTTGGCCATAGTCGCCTTGAAACAAACGAACGACTTGACCATTAATTAAATCGAGTGCGGGAATAATCATCCTAAATCCTTTTGATGCCTATAAATCAATTTCTTCGTAAATTGTAATTTTTATTAGCAGACTACATCTCTAAAAAATTCTTAATCAGTTGAGAGCCTGCTTTGCTCGAACGTTCAGGATGGAACTGCACACCGTAATAATTACCACTTTGAATCGCAGCACTAAAAGGCTGACCATACTCACACTGGGCGATGGTGTAATCGTTGACCTCTGTTGAAACCGGCATGGCGTAACTATGTACAAAATAGAAGTAGCTGCCTGCTGGAATACCCTTAAATAATGGGTGATTGTCAACAGGAATAATCGTATTCCAACCCATGTGTGGCAAGGGTAAATTACCTGTTTTTAATTTTTTAATCGGGGCATCGCAAAGGTTTAAACAAGGAATAAGTTCTTTTCCGTTCTGTCCTTGTTCCTCAGATAATGCACCCAGTAATTGCATCCCTAAACAGATACCAAGTAATGGTTTATCAACCTGCTTGACGAGTTCAACTAAATCGCGCTCTTGCAGGTTTTTCATGGCTTCACTTGCCGTGCCTACACCGGGAAGAAATAACTTATCAGCATTTAGTACCACGCTTGTTTCTTTACTTATCGTAACGGTATAACCCAAGCGTTCAATCGCAAAGCGAACAGAAGATACGTTGGCACAGCCTGTATCAATGATGACAACTTTTTGATTTTCACTCGCCATTACAGCACTCCTTTACTGCTTGGTAGCTCATTACCGTCAACACGAATTGCTTGGCGTAATGTGCGACCAAATGCTTTGAACAAGCTTTCTACAATGTGGTGATCGTTATGACCTGTCGATGAAAGGTGCAAGGTACACGCCAGCGTATCTGTAAGTGAGCGGAAGAAGTGCGATACCATTTCGGTTGAAAGATCGCCAACTTGTTCTCGTCCAAAGTCTGCTTCAAACTTTAAATAAGGACGACCTGATAAATCTAATGCACATTGTGCTAAGCATTCATCCATTGGTAAGCTAAAGCCAAAACGTCCAATACCGCGCTTATCACCCAGTGCTTCTTTGAGTGCTTGCCCTAATGCGAGGGCTGTATCTTCAATGCTGTGGTGATCATCGATGTGTAAGTCACCTTTCACATTAACCTGCATTTGAAAGCCACCGTGTGTCGCAATTTGATCGAGCATGTGGTCAAAGAACCCCAAGCCCGTCTCAATAGAGTTACCGCCCGTTTCATCTAAATTTACTTTAACGCGAATGTCGGTTTCTTTAGTGGTACGAACAACTTCAGCAATGCGAGGGTTTGTTGTTAGGTCTTTTACAATCTGTTGCCAGTTCAAGCTGCTCTTATCGGTAGGTAGTGGGTTGTATTGAATACCTTTGATGGCCATATTTTCAGCCAACTGAAGATCAGTTTGACGATCGCCAATTACTGCAGATGTTGCGAAATCAACCCGACCTTGCTGTAGGTAACTTTTCACTAATCCTAGCTTTGGTTTACGGCAGCTGCAGTTGTCTTCATTGAAGTGTGGGCAAATTAATACATCATCAAACTTAACACCTTGCGACTCGAAGATTTCCATCATCATATTTTGCGGTGCATCGAAATCTGCTTGTGGGTAGCTATCTGTTCCCAAACCATCTTGGTTAGTCACCATTACAAGTTTATACCCTGCATCTTGCAGCGTTAACAGTGCTGGTATAACAAACGGTTCTAGCTTGAGTTTATCTAATCGATCAACTTGAAAATCCACGGGTGGCTCAACAATTAAGGTGCCATCCCGATCAATAAATAGAATTTTTTCTTTGCTCACAATGTACTTCCTTGTGTTTAATTAGATGCGTTTAATTCATCATTATTTGCTGATGCATTGCTCTGTGATGTGACATGAGCACGAATAAAGGCGAGTGTTTTTTCACATTCATCACGATTTCCGACACTGATACGAATGCAGTTTTCAATAGGAGATCGTCGTAAAATAATGCCGTGATCCCATAATGCTGTGAATAAAGCATCGGCTTGTGAGAATTTCACCAGTAAATAATTACCGTAGCCATCATAGACAGTGACACCAGGCAGCATCCCTAACCCGGCTTGCAAGTAAGCACGATTTGCACTGATGTCGAGTACTTGATATTTCGTTCTAGCGCGACCAGCGACAGACAAGGCTTGAACAGCTATATCAGCAACTGGCACTGGTACTGGGTACGGTGCAATAACTTTCAACAATAAGTTAATAACATCGGTGTTGGCTAACGTAAAACCACAACGTAAGCCTGCTAATGCGAATGCTTTTGATAGTGTGCGAAGAATCACTAAGTGTGGATATTTCGCAAGTAGATCGACTGTCGAGGTTTCAAGGCAAAAATCGATATACGCTTCATCAACGACCACAAGTGCTTTATCTGTGGTCATATCAAGTAGCTTTTCGATATCTCGGCGTTTCATGACGTTACCGGTAGGATTGTTAGGGCTACAAACGAACACTAACTTAACCCCATCAAGGTTGTTTTGAATTGAAGGCAGATCTAGTTGCCATTCCGGTGTTAATGGCACTGTTTTCGTTTTGATATCAAATGTTTCTGCGCTAATAGCATACATGCCGTATGTTGGTGGACAGTAAAGAATACTGTCTTGGTTTGGTTCACAGAATGTACGGATTAATAATTCGATACCTTCGTCAGCACCACGTGATGTTAATACTTGCTTGCTATCAACACCCGCATAATTAGCATAAGCCTGAATCAGGTCGGCTGGTTGGCATTCACTATAGCGGTTTAGTCGACCACAAGTGACACTATATTCATTAGCAAAAGGGGATTCGTTTGCGTTTAACCAAATATCACCACTGCCACCTAAACGACGTGCCGATTGATAAGGCGTAAGTTCGCGTACTGTTTTTCGCGCCAGTTGTTCAATGCTCATTATTACGCCTCTTTTTCTTCAACTTGTTGTGATTTTAAGACTTTTTGTTGTTGTAACTTTTCGATACGGATTGTAACAGCGCGTTTATGTGCATCTAGCCCTTCCGCTTCTGCCATGGTAACCACGGTAGGTGCTAAGGTTTTTAGGCCATCTGCGGTGAGTTCTTGTACTGTCATACGTTTAGAAAAATCAGCAAGACCTAAGCTTGAATAGGTACGGGTGTAACCATAGGTTGGTAATACGTGATTAGTGCCAGAAGCGTAATCACCCACCGATTCAGGTGACCAATCACCGAGAAAAATTGAGCCAGCATTATCCAATAAAGGCACTAACTCTCGTGGTTCACGTGTTTGTACTATTAAGTGTTCAGGACCATAGTGATTGGATATAGAGATACACTGTGTGATTGTTTCCGTAACGATGAGGATACTCGATCCTAAGGCTTGGCGCGCAATATCAGCACGAGGTAATACTTGCAGTTGCAGTTGAATCGCATCGGCCACACGATCCGCAATGCTTGGTTCTGGTGTTAATAAAATAACTTGAGAATCAGGACCGTGTTCCGCTTGGCTTAATAAATCCGCGGCAATGAAATCAGGATCTGCTGTTTTATCGGCAATGACTAATACTTCGGAAGGACCAGCTGGCATATCAATCGCCGCGCCACGGAAATCATTACTGACTTGGCGCTTAGCTTCTGTAACGAATGCATTACCAGGTCCGAAAATTTTATCGACTTTAGTGACCGATTTTGTGCCATAAGCCATAGCTGCAATGGCTTGCGAGCCCCCAGCATTATAAATTTCTGTAATGCCACATAGCTGGGCCACATATAATATTTCATCGGCAATGGGTGGCGGTGAGCATAAAACGACCTGACGGCATCCTGCGATTTGCGCGGGAACACCCAGCATTAATACTGTCGATGGTAATGGTGCACTACCACCAGGTATATATAAGCCAACAGAGTTAATAGGGCGTGTTACTTGCTCGCATACTACGCCGGGTTGTGTTTCAACACGTAGTGGCTTTATTTTTTGTGCTTTATGGAATGTTACGATATTTTGATAAGCCTGTTGCAGCGCCTGTTTCATGTTATCGCTAAGCCGTGATGTAGCAGCCGTAACTTCCTGTTCAGATACTCTGATTGAATCAGGGCGAACTCGATCAAACTTTTCAGTGAGATCTAATAGTGCTTCATCACCACGTTGACGGACATCAGCAACCACATCAGCGACAATGGCGGTAATATTTGCGCCTTCAGTTATTGCTGGACGCTGAAGTAAAGACTCTTGCTGGTTTTCACTGAGAGATTGCCAAACAACCGTTTTCATTGTGTTACTCCATCATTTTTTCAATTGGCAGTACTAGAATAGAGCTCGCCCCTAATTCTTTTAATTGTTCCATCGTTTCCCAGAATAAATTTTCAGTACTGACAAGATGAACGGCTACGCGGTTGTTATTTTGTGATAGTGGTAATACGGTTGGATCTTCAGCACCAGGTAGCAGCATTTTAATTTGCTCAAGACGATCTGTTGGTGCATGTAGCATGATGTATTTTGATTCTTTTGCCTGAATAACACCTTGCATACGTGTTAATAAACGGTCAATTAGCGCTTGTTTTTCAGCACCCAGATCGGCAGTGCATTGAATCAGAACGGCTTTAGAACGAAGAATAACCGCGGCTTCTTTTAGCCCATTAGCTTCCAGTGTTGCCCCTGTTGATACAAGATCACAAATCGCATCGGCTAGGCCAGCGCGAGGAGCGACTTCAACTGAGCCATTTAGCATACAAGGGCTGAATGTAACGCCTTGTTCGTCCATATAACGCTTAACAAGTTGAGGGTAGGTTGTTGCGATACGCTTACCTTGCAGATCTTGTGGTCCGTTATACGTTGCATCTTTGTCTATAGCTATAGATAAGCGACAGCCGCCAAAGTCTAAACGACGAAGCTTTTTATAATCAGAAGGTTCATTGCGAGCAGCACGTTCTAGTCCCACTTCTTCTAGCTCATTCTCACCAATAACCCCAAGGTCAACAACACCATCCATGATAAGGCCAGGGATGTCATCATCACGAACAAGGAGTAGGTCGATAGGCATATTTTCAGAGTGAACCACTAGGCGCTCACCCACCATATTGAATTTAACACCGCAACGCTTAAGTAAATCTTGGCACTCTTTACTCAGACGTCCTTTCTTTTGAATCGCAATTCTTAATCGTTGTGTTTGCATGGTCATATTCCTTAATCCAATTCTGTAAAGTTAATATTTTAAAGCCCTAAAACGCAAAAACCCTCGGAAGTATTGCTCTCCGAGGGTTTGAATTCTTTATTTTATCAAACACTGGAAGAGTTTTTGGCTATCTTCCAGAGTGAGGCGTATCCTCCCGAAAGACTAGTCAGGATGATGATGGTGATGTAAGTTTACCATTGTGATACGCATAATTATTTACTCTGTATGGATAGTTACTGAATGCACTAGTGTGTAATGCTTGGTATTCACACTAACGAAGCTCATTAGAATTTGCAACATTAATTTTATGTAAATAGTGAATTCATTATTGATACCGACTAAGGTCCTTCTTTGTGCTGGCTTTCTCACGGAGATACAGGGTATCCCGTGAGGAGGTTCTAGAATTGTATTAACAAAAGTGTAGCAGTGTGTATGCTAGTTAACGCGCCTATCAAACATAAATATCTAATAACCCTTTTTTATGTTTATTTGTTTGTTGTTTTTCAGGTTCTTCGGATGTGTCTTCTTGTTTGGTTTCAACCCGCTGGTGGCGATCAATGAGCATGGTTGATTGAGTGACTTTTTTGAGCTGTTTCTGTGCAGTTCGCGGCAGATTGTTGTTGGTATTGATCATGTCTTTCCCTCCACGTTTATAGATGTTGTATAGGACGTGTCGGCATATTAGTGAACAACTTGAGTGTTTTTTGTGCTGTTTTTTTGTGTGCATCAATGAAATGCTAGGCGGCTTTTGTGCAGAGAAATAATGTTGAGGGCGGGATAAGCAAAGAAGTAAGTAAAGAGATCTGCTAACGCTGATCTCTAGGATGTTTTAAAGCGGGTGATGTATTTCAGTTGCTGCGGTTATCCGCAACATTTTTTGAATTTCTTACCACTGCCACAGGTGCAAGGGTCATTGCGTCCAATGGTTTTGGTGCTTACTGCTGGTTGAATCGCGGGGGGCGTTTCTGCAGTTTTTTCTGCAGTGTGGTTTTCAGGATAATCGCCATCAATATAGAACCATTGCTGTTTTCCGTTGACTTTTTCTTGCAGAAAACGAGAACGTTCATGAAGCGTATATTGATCCTTTCCATCTTGATACATGGCTCTGAATTCAACAAAGCCTTCACCATTGTCTGCAATCTCACTGTTTATAACTTGAAGTCCAAGCCATTTTGAGTGAACTGAATCTGCAATTGCTTCGCGGTGTTGCTCTGCTTCACAACTTGGGTGGTAGGTAGCAACAACAAAATCAACAAGACCTAGAACGTGTGCACTGTAACGCGCGCGCATAATTTGTTCAGGGTGTGTCGCTGATGCGGCTGATTGATGTATTGGCTGACAACATTCAGCAAATTGTTTCTTGCTACCACATGGGCATAACGTGATTGGGTTAGACATGATTATTTGGTCGCTGATGATTTCTCTATAATTGCCGACCATTTTAATGACTCAACATAGACCTCTGCAACGTTTGTTTCATCAATTCCAAGTTCTTTACTGTAGAGGGAGACTTTATCCCAGTTTGCTTGGTCATAAGCGACGGCTAATTTAAGTATTATACCGAGAGGTCCTGTTTTACTCACTAGTGCAGCTTGAATTCCCGCGTTTAAAGGCAGCTGTTCAATTAGCTCTTCAATTGATTGATCAAGTAATGAATCAAGCAGTGAAAATAAACCCGTTAAAAAAGCCTGATTACTCACTATTTTGGGTGTTATGAGTACACTTAAACGCTCACAAAAGTTAGCTCTTTGTAAGGAGAGACTATATAACGATTGGGGTTTTTCCGCCAAAGCATGAGATGCAGCGACAAAAGAAATAAAGCGGCGTAATTTTTCTTCACCTAAATAGATTAATGCCTGTTTGAACGATGAAATAGGCTTCGACTTTGACGATGTAATAGTGTTTACATGGCGAAGCAATTTGTATGACAGTGATACATCGGTGGCTATAATTTTTTCAACTTTATCAAAGTTAACCTGTGGTAAGCATATTTCTTGATAGAGCTGCATTGTTGTTAAAGCTGATGGTTTCAGCGACTTACTTTGTATCATTTCGGGCTTACTGAAAAAGAAGCCTTGGAAAAAATCAAATCCAGCATCACTAGCTTCAATGAATTCAGCATACGTTTCGACCTTTTCTGCTAAAAACTTAATATTATTTTTCTTATATTTTTGTATAAAAAAGCGCGTTCTACTTATTGGTATCGCACGGATATCAAATTTAATAATATGGATGAAAGGTAAAAAACGTAGCCAATCTTTACTTGGAACAAAGTCATCTAATGCCAGCGTGTAGCCTTTTTTATAGAGCTCAATTACCGCTTCTAGTAATGCATCCGAAGGGGTGCAACTTTCCAGAATTTCAATCACAAAGCTTTGCTTGGGAAAAAGAAGAGGTGTTCTTTGAAGAAGGCTTGATTCTGGGAAATTTACGAAGGCTTTTTTACCCGCAGTGACTTGTGATGACCCTGAAGTGAAAAAATTATTGATCAATAAACGATTGGTTGCGAGCTCATCTTCAACATCAGGGAAGCAGTTATTTGGGCCATCACGAAAAAGTAATTCGTACCCGACGGTTACTTTGTCTTTATTTAGAATAGGTTGCCGTGCTAGGTATGAATGCATGTGCTTTTCGTATAACCAATATGAAGGAAATGAATAGGAAAACAATGCCAATTGTACCCATTAATAATGCTAGTGAATAGAATCATTTGATTAGTTATATTACAAATTACTATCAATACTCAATGTGATGTTCATTACAAATTAAGACAATGATATAGGACAAAGACTGATTACAGGCATTAATAGATAATATTTTTCCTTTTTCAACATATTGTACTTTAAATGAATATATTTACCTTGCTACAAGCGGGATTGCTTGTAGGAGGAGGCGTGTTTATTGCTATGCTTTTTTTATCATGGCGTAAAAACCGAGCGCATGAGGCGCAAACAAGAATACTTCCTATTGCTTTTATTGGTGGCTTTGCCAACTTTTGCGACACATTAGGTGTTGGTAGTTTTGCTATAAAAACGGCAGGTTATAAACAATTTAAGCTTATTGATGATCAGCTGTTACCCGGCACGTTGAATTGCCAAGCTGTTTTAGCAACCGTTGTACAATCGTTGATCTTTTTAACGGCTGTAGATGTTGATCCAACGACCTTAGTCAGCCTTGTCATTGCTGCTTGTTTAGGCGCAACATGGGGGGCTCGTTTAGTGTCTAGTTGGGATCGTCAAGTCATTCGCCTTGTAATGTGCATTGCTTTACTCATTGTTGCAGGGTTAATGCTTGCGGGGCAGTTAAAGCTGTTTCCTTTAGGTGGGATGAGCTTGGGGTTAACTGGTTGGAAATTAGCCATTGGTATTATTGGTAACTTCTTATTTGGTGCGCTTATGACCGTTGGCATTGGTTTATATGCACCGTGTATGGTAATGGTTTATTTACTGGGCATGCACCCGCTGGCTGCTTTTCCTATTATGATGTGTTCTTGTGCATTTTTAAGCTTTTTCTCTGCTGGCAGCTTTATTCGTATGAATCGAATTAATAGCCGTGCAGCGATTGTAGTGGCTATTACAGGGCCGATTGGTGTGGTTATTGCGGCGTATTTAGTGAAGTCATTAGATATGCATGTGTTGGCTTGGTTAGTGACTGCTGTTGTATTTTATACTTCAGCGACAATGTACCGCTCATGGACAAAAGGGCGCACCAGTCTGCGTACTGAAGCATCTGCAGGTTAGTTCCTGCGACACCATTTTTCCGCTATAAACGATATTAGCTATAAAAAATATCCGATATAAAACAATAAAAGGTACGTTATGGCGTACCTTTTATTGGTCTAGCGTTGTGATACAAGATGTATTCCCGTTATTGTACTTTTTCGTTGAAATCACGAGTTTCAAGTTTACAGCCATCAGGAGTACACACTAAAACGGAACCATGATGATACCAATCACCTAAAACCGTACGGGTTGCGGATTTTCCATTAACCTCAATATGGTGTACATCAGGACGGTGAGTATGACCATGGATCATATCAACAACGTTTTGTTCTGCCATTAATCGTACGACTTCATCTGGCGTTACATCCATAATACTGGTTGTTTTTTCTTTATTATTTTTACTGCTACCACTACGAATCTTATCCCCAACTTTTTGGCGATACGTTAAAGGTAAACAGAAGAATAGCCATTGAATAAAACGGTTATGTACTCTTTTTCGATAACGTAGATAATCCTCATCTTCAATGCAAAGTGTATCGCCATGAAGGATTAACGTGGGTGTACCGTAAAGGTCGATAACAGTGTGTTCAGGTAATAATGTCATGCCGGTTTCTTGGCAAAAACGCGACCCAATTAAAAAATCACGGTTACCATAAATGAAGTAGCAAGGTACGCCTGAGTCTGTGAGCTGTTTGAATGCGTGCTTTATCTGTTGCAGGAAAGGGGAGTTATCGTCATCTCCAATCCACATTTCAAATAAATCGCCGAGTACATAGAGCGCATCAATGTTTCTTGCTTCATGTTGCATGAAGTGAAGAAAACAATCGGTGATATCTGTACGTTCAGCGCTGAGGTGCAAATCTGCAATAAAGAGAGTCGTCATAATAGAAAGAGGGTGAGCAAACGCTCACCCTAATCAAAGATTATTCTTCGATTGTTACGTCGTTGATTACAACGTCTTCAACTGGCACGTCTTGGTGAACGTAGCCGCTGTTACCAGTAGAAACAGCTTTGATCTTGTTTACAACGTCCATACCTTCAATAACTTCAGCAAATACACAGTAACCCCAACCATCAGGCGTTGCTGATTTAAAGTCTAGGAATTTGTTGTCGTTAACGTTGATGAAAAACTGAGAGCTTGCAGAATGCGGTTCCATTGTACGTGCCATAGCAAGTGTACCCACTTTGTTGCTTAGGCCATTGCTTGCTTCGTTTTTGATTGTTTCACGTGTTTCTTTCTCAACCATACCAGAAGACATACCGCCGCCCTGGATCATGAAACCATCAATTACACGGTGGAAAAGCGTACCGTTGTAGAAACCGTCACGGCAATATTGTAGGAAGTTTGCACACGTTTCAGGCGCTTTTTCTGTGTTAAGTTGGATCTTGATGTCACCAAAAGTAGTGTGAAGCGTTACCATGAGATTGTCCTTTAATGGATTGTATATGCTTAGACTTTGAAGTCTAACTTACTAGTACCTATTCATACAAATTTTGATGTTTCAAATGGTGATAAAAATACAGTGAGTCATTGTGCTAGAAGCCAATAAATTCACACTGAAACTCGCATCTTGACGATGTTTGGGTATAATTACTTCTCTTATATCGACACCCATTAAATGAGTACGTACGAAGCATGTTGAAGATCTATAACTCACTGACAAAACAGAAAGAGGAATTCAAACCCATTCAGCCTGGTAAAGTAGGCATGTATGTCTGTGGGGTAACCATTTACGATTTATGTCACATTGGGCATGGTCGTACATTTGTGTCTTTCGATGTGGTTTCTCGTTACCTGCGATACTCTGGTTACGATTTAACGTTTGTTCGAAATATTACTGATATCGATGACAAAATTATCAAGCGTGCGGCTGAAAATGGCGAAAGCTGTGATTCTTTAACCGAACGTTTAATTGGTGAAATGCATAAAGACTTTGATGCTTTAGGCATGAAACGTCCAGATATTGAACCGCGTGCAACAGAATTCATTGCTGAAATTATTACCATGTGCGAGCGTTTGATTGAACGTGGCTTTGCATACGTGGCGAGTAACGGTGATGTTATGTTCGAAGTAAGCAAGTTTGAAGAATATGGTCGCCTATCTAGGCAAGATCTAGACCAGCTTCAAGCGGGTGCTCGTGTTGATATTGATATGGCTAAGCGTAGCCCTCTTGATTTCGTATTGTGGAAAATGTCTAAGCCTGGTGAGCCTACTTGGGAATCACCTTGGGGTGCAGGTCGCCCAGGTTGGCACATTGAATGTTCAGCAATGAACTCTGCAATTCTAGGTGATCATTTCGATATTCACGGTGGCGGTTCAGATTTACAATTCCCACACCATGAAAACGAAATTGCACAATCATGCTGTGCAACGGGTTCGCAATATGTGAATACATGGATGCACAGTGGCATGGTAATGGTTGATCGTGAAAAGATGTCTAAATCTTTAGGTAACTTTTTCACTATTCGTGATGTACTAGGTCATTATGACGCAGAAAGTGTGCGTTACTTCTTGATGTCTGGTCATTACCGTAGCCAGTTGAACTACAGTGAAGACAACCTGAAGCAAGCTCGTTCGGCACTAGAGCGTTTATATACATCATTGCGTGGCTTGGATTTGACTGTACAAGCTGAAGGTGGCGAAGAGTTTGTTACGCGCTTTACTGCATCAATGAATGATGACTTTAATACTCCTGAAGCGTACTCCGTATTATTTGATATGGTTCGTGAAATCAACCGTCTAAAGGCTGATGAAACAATCGCCGACAACATTGCACAAGCATCAGCATTAGGTGCACGTTTACGTGAGCTAGCTGATATTCTAGGTTTATTGTCGCAAGACCCAGAAGCTTTCCTTCAAGGTGGTGCTGGTCAAGATGATGTGGCTGAAATTGAAAGTTTAGTTCAACAACGTCTTGATGCTCGTGCTGCAAAAGACTGGGCTGCTGCCGATGCTGCTCGTGATAAGTTACTTGCGATGAAGATTATTTTAGAAGATGGTCCGCAAGGAACAACGTGGCGTCGCAAGTAATTGCAGGTTGTCAGTTTACACACTCTGTAAGTTACTATGTGTAAACGTACGCTAATGATGAGTTAGCAGGAAAATTAAAAGCCGAAGTATGAACTTCGGTTTTTTTATGCCTTTTTTGTTTTTATCGCAGTTTCTTCCAAAAAGAAGATAAAGACGAGCACGAAAAAGCAGGATAGAAAAAAATAGACGCACTATTTCGCTCTAAATGGAGGTTTTTATTATGGATCCGGTGTCACCATTCGAAGTGTAAATGTTCGATTTCGAGCGAAACCGGTCACAATTAGCATATTCAGTCGAAGCAAAATAGACGGAAATCTTTATTATTCCTTCCGTGGTTTATCTTACTCATACTTGTTCCCCCCTTTTCATATCATGAAGGGTAAGTATTGATTATTAAGGAAAATAATAATGAAAAAGCTATGGCTTACCGCTGCTATTAGTAGCACCTTACTTATGTCCCCATTTTTTGCTCAATCAGCTTCTGAAACAGATAAAGTTGTTGTTGCCCATCGCGGCGCATCGGGGTATTTACCTGAGCACACCTTGGCTGCAAAGGCTATGGCATACGCTATGAAGCCTGACTACATTGAACAAGATGTCGTTATGACAAAAGACGATAAACTTGTCGTGCTTCATGATCATTATCTTGATCGTGTTACTAATGTCGCGCAAAAGTTTCCAGATCGAGCACGTAATGATGGTCGATATTACGCTATAGATTTTACTCTTGCTGAAATTAAGCAGTTGAGCGTGACCGAAGGGTTTAATGTAGATAAAGAGGGCAAGCAGGTTCAAGGTTTCCCTGAACGCTACCCAATGTGGAAGTCAGACTTTAAAGTTCCTACGTTTGAAGAAGAAATTGAAATGATCCAAGGTTTGAACAAATCTTTGGGTTATGACATTGGTATTTACCCTGAAATTAAAGCGCCTTGGTTCCATCGTCATGAAGGTAAAGATATTAGTAAAGCGGTATTAAAAGTGCTGAAAGAGTATGGCTATACCGATAAAGACAGCAATGTGTATCTGCAAACGTTCGATTTTAATGAATTAAAGCGTATTCATGAAGAATTGATGCCAGCCATGGGTATGGATCTGAAGCTGATACAGTTAATGGCGTATACCGATTGGAATGAAACCATGGTGTATGACAAGAAAGGCAATTCACAGCCTTACAGCTATGATTGGATGTTTGAGAAAAAAGGGATGGAGCAAGTTGCGAAATATGCTGATGGTATCGGACCATGGAAGCCAATGGTTGTATCAGACAAATCCTCTAAAGGTAACATTCAATTAACAGGGTTGGTTAAAGCAGCACATGCTGAAGGCATGAAAGTACACCCGTACACATTCCGCGCAGACCAAGGAAGAATTCCAACGTATGCCAATAACTTTGATGATATGTTAGATATTTTCTATAATACAGCCAATGTTGATGGTGTATTCACTGATTTTCCAGATAAAGCAGTCAATTATCTCGCGACAGAAAAGTAGTGAATAAAGACGTTTGTTTGATACAAACTGAAAGTTCAGTTTAGTTAACATTTAAGGTTAGAACTGAAATAAAAAACAACAAAAGACAATATCGCAGCTGTGTTTAGTGAACAGTAAGCGTATTGTCTTTTTTTTATGTTGCGTTTGTGTTGATTGAGTTTTATTTAATTTCAGCTGTAAAATAAATCACAACCAAACAAACATGTAACATTCACTTTATAGATGTTCCGGCAGTTTCGTCCCACACTTTTTACAGTATTCCGCATCTGTTTCATGACCGCTGGTGGCACAGTTTGGACAGCGAATAAACTCGCGATGTGTTTTCATTTCTTGGCTGAGTTCAGCTGTTATGATGCCTGTAGGTACCGCAAGGATTGAATAACCTAATAGCATGGTAAGAGAAGCCAACGCTTTCCCCATAACTGTGTGGGGAATCATATCGCCATATCCTACGGTGGTTATGGTTACTATTGCCCAGTAGATACTCTGTGGAATGCTGGTGAAGCCGTTGTCGGGCCCTTCGATAACAAACATTAACGAACCAAATACTGTCACTAGAATGAGTACTGAACTAAAAAAGACGAATATCTTACGTTGTGCTTGTCTTAAAGAACGCAGCAAGATGTTGGAATCTCTTAGATAACGCGCCAATTTAAGTATTCGGAATATTCGCAAGACTCTTATAAGGCGAATAATCAGTAGGTAATTAGAGCCGGGTATGAAGAAGGCAATGTAGGCCGGAATAATTGCAAGTAAATCTATGATGCCGTAAAAACTACGGGCATAAGCAATCGGTTTAGGGGAGCAATACAATCGAGTAATATATTCAATCGTAAATAATAGAGTAAACAGCCACTCTGCATATAATAACGAATCAGGAAAGCGTGTTTCTACTGCTGAGACTGACGATAAAATGAGTATGACTTCAGAGCTTAATATCGCAATGATTAAGGCTATATCGAAGATTTGACCAGCTCGTGTACTAGTGCCAAAAATGACTTGATATATTTTTTGCCGTTGAGTAAGTGTGGCCATGGTCATTCTTCACTAAGCGTTAAATAAAAATGATGTTTTATGTCGAAAGGCTATTTAGCACTCACGGTTAGGCATCAGTAAAAGGTGAGGTTTATTATAGTATACCTAAGCCACCTCAAGGTGCAGGATCCAGAGTGACTTGTGTATATAATGAATAAGTTAGAATTCACCATATACAAAAAGGACTACGCTAATCGGCAGCCCTTTTTTTAATCAAATTTCAGACTATTCAGCGCCTGTACTGCACTAACTATTAACTTAAGCCTGGAAACAGTGCTCTTAAGCCTGTTGCTATAAACTCAATACCTAAAGCCGCTAATATTAAGCCCATAATACGGGTAATAACGTTGATGCCTGTTTGACCTAAGAATCGAACAATAATAGGTGCCGCTCTAAATAATAGCCAACAACAGAACGCAAACGCGATAATTGTAGCGGCAATACCAAGCGTATTAGGGATACCAGGGAAGCGAGAACCATATACGATCGTTGAACTAATCGCACCGGGACCAGCCATTAAAGGCATGGCAAGGGGGACGACACCAATCTGTTCTCTGCTAGCAGATTCTGATTTCTCTTGCTTGTTCTGTTTATCTTCACCGAGCTTACCACTCATCATTGAGAAGGCAATTGTGAGTAATAATAAGCCGCCAGCTACCCGAAAAGAATCGAGTGAAATACTGAACATATCAAGTAGGAATTGACCCGCAAGTAGAGACACAGTCAAAATAATTGTGACAGCTATATTAGCAGTAAGCGCAGTTTTATTTCTTTCTTCAGACCCCATATGAGCCGTTAAAGTAACGAAAATAGGCATGATGCCGATAGGGTTTACTGCTGCAATTAAACCGACGAAAAATTGTAAAAAAATGGCGAATTCTAGTGACTGCATTGTTTGACCATTAGACAAACGTTAATAAAAAAGAAGCGTACTTCTTGCTCACGATTTGCATTTATGTTCTCTATTCGCATTCATTAATTCTGCTTTGATAACAGCTAATTGAAGGCATAAAACACAAGAACATAAAGGGAGAATGAGAAATGAATCACTATTGTCTAATGATGATTTATCCGAGTCTCTGCCAATCAGCAACACTTTAAGCTAAAGAAGATAAATCCACCAATTAAAAATTGTTATATCTAACAATAAACATTCTAATGATTTTGTTCGTTGTTAACGGACTGTAAACTTAAGGCAAACTGTATTACTCTAAGAGGGTAATATTCGTGCTAGTAAATATGAAACAAAGTTTAATCACTCAGCGATTAAAAATGTGATTATTGTCACAACTGGTAACGTTTTTTACATACTATGTATAAATATTACGTAATATTTCTGCAAGTTTTGAAGGTTTATTTTGTTTTACTTACTTTTAAAAAGGTTATAGGTCGTATTTTTGACTGTAACTTATTGATTTGGTCTTTTTGAGATCAAAAGTTGACAAAAATTACTCCTTTTGGATTACAAGTGATCTAAATCAAATTAATTCGCAGTGTGAAATTTTATAATCAGTTTTGAAAGCAATTTACTAAGTATGTGTGTTGCGGGATTGTTGAAACAATAAGCTTCCATCCAGCCGCCTTAAAGGATTTAAGACGTATCCTTACTAAAGAATTTTCAATATTAAGTTAGGAGTTAACTATGCCTGTTACAAATATGGCTGAACTAGATGCAATGGTTGCCCGCGTAAAAGCTGCTCAACAAGAGTTTGCAACTTTCTCTCAAGAGCAAGTTGATAAAATCTTTCGTGCTGCTTCTCTAGCGGCGAACAACGCACGTATTCCTCTAGCTCAACAAGCTGTAGCTGAGTCTGGTATGGGTATTGTTGAAGATAAGGTTATCAAAAACCACTTCGCTTCAGAATTTATCTACAACAAATACAAAGACGAACCAACTTGCGGTATTTTGGAAGAGAACGAAGAGTTCGGCACCATGACTATCGCAGAACCAGTAGGTATCATTTGTGGTATCGTACCAACTACGAACCCAACATCTACTGCAATCTTCAAATCTCTTATCTCTCTTAAAACACGCAACGCAATTATCTTCTCTCCACACCCGCGTGCTAAAAACTCAACAAATGATGCTGCTAAATTAGTGCTTGATGCTGCTGTTGCTGCTGGTGCGCCAAAAGATATCATCGGTTGGATTGATCAGCCTTCAGTTGAACTTTCAAATGCATTAATGAAGCATGACGATATTAACCTTATTCTTGCGACTGGTGGTCCAGGTATGGTTAAAGCGGCTTACTCTTCGGGTAAACCAGCTATCGGTGTTGGTGCGGGTAACGTGCCTGTAGTTATTGATGAAACTGCTGATATTAAGCGTGCTGTAGCATCTGTACTTATGTCTAAGACATTCGATAACGGTGTTGTATGTGCTTCTGAGCAAGCCGTTATCGTTATGGACGAAGTATATGACGAAGTGAAAGCTCGTTTTGCATCTCACAACGGTTATGTCTTGTCTAAAGCTGAAGCTGATAAAGTACGTAAAATCTTACTTATCAACGGTAACCTAAACGCAGATATCGTTGGTCAGCCAGCAACTAAAATTGCTGAAATGGCGGGTGTTACTGTTCCTGCTGATACAAAGATCCTTATCGGTGAAGGCGTTGAAGTTAAGCACGAAGACGAATTCGCACACGAAAAACTATCTCCAACGTTAGGTATGTTCCGCGCAACTTCTTTCGAAAATGCAGTAGAACAAGCTTGTACTATGGTTGATATCGGCGGTATCGGTCACACATCTGGCTTATATACTAACCAAGATGTAAACAAAGATCGTATTAAGTACTTCGGCGACAAGATGAAGACTGCACGTATTCTTGTAAACATTCCGACTACTCACGGTGGTATCGGTGACCTTTACAACTTTAACGTTGCACCTTCTCTAACTCTTGGTTGTGGTTCATGGGGGGGTAACTCTATCTCTGAGAACGTAGGTCCTAAGCACCTTATCAACAAGAAAACTGTAGCGAAGCGAGCTGAGAATATGTTGTGGCATAAACTACCAAAATCAATCTACTTCCGTCGTGGTAGCCTTCCTATCGCAATGAGTGATCTTGAAGACAAGAAACGTGCATTCCTAGTTACTGACCGTTTCCTATTCAACAACGGTTATGCTGATGATGTGGTTAAACTACTTAAAGCTCAAGGTATTGAAGTTCAAACTTTCTTTGATGTAGAAGCGGATCCAACGCTATCTATTGTTGAGAAAGGCGCAGAGGCAATGAAGAGCTTCCAGCCTGACGTAATCATCGCGCTTGGTGGTGGTTCTCCGATGGATGCTGCGAAGATCATGTGGGTTATGTACGAGCACCCAGAAACTCACTTTGAAGAACTAGCAATGCGTTTTATGGATATCCGTAAGCGTATTTACAAGTTCCCTAAAATGGGTAAGAAAGCTGAGCTAGTATGTATTACTACTACATCAGGTACGGGTTCTGAAGTAACACCTTTTGCTGTTGTTACAGACGATAAGACGGGTGCTAAGTACCCACTAGCTGATTATGAATTAACACCTCAAATGGCTATCGTTGATGCGAACTTAGTAATGAACATGCCTAAGTCGCTAACAGCATTTGGTGGTTACGATGCAGTAACTCACGCACTAGAAGCTTACGTTTCAGTTCTTGCGAACGAATACTCTGATGGTCAAGCTCTACAAGCGCTTAAGATGCTTAAAGAATACCTACCATCAAGCTACGCAAATGGTGCAGCTGACCCAATCGCTCGTGAGAAAGTTCACAATGCAGCAACTATCGCTGGTATTGCGTTTGCGAATGCTTTCCTAGGTGTGTGTCACTCAATGGCTCACAAAGTGGGTGCAGAGTTCCACGTACCACACGGCCTAGCTAACGCATTGTTGATTTCTAACACAATTCGTTACAACGCGAACGATAACCCAACGAAGCAAACTGCCTTCTCTCAGTATGCTAGCCCACAAGCTCGCCGTCGTTATGCAGAAGTTGCTGATCACTTGAGTCTATCTCAAGCTGGTGACCGTACTGCTCAGAAGATTGAGCGTCTACTAACATGGTTAGAAGAACTGAAAATTGCACTAGATATCCCGCTATCAATTCAAGCTGCGGGTGTTCCAGAAGCTGATTTCCTAGCGAAACTAGACCAACTATCAGTTGAAGCGTTCGATGACCAATGTACTGGTGCTAACCCACGTTACCCTCTTATCAGCGAGCTGAAAGAAGTACTAACGTCTGCTTACTACGGTACTCCGTATATCGAAGGTGAAACTTTCGAAGGTACGACTGTAATTAAGAAGTCTGAGCCTGTAGCAGTAGTTGCTGAAAAAGTAGAAAAAGTGAAAGCAAAGAAAGAAGCAGCTAAAGCTTAATTCTTAAATAGCGAATCATGATTATTAAACCCGCCAATTTGGCGGGTTTTTTTATCCCACTTCTGCCTCGATCATTCTTCCATTAAAATAATCATTTGCCACAATATATTCAGCACTTCTTACTATTTCGTATTGAAGGTGTTGGTTTAATAAATTGCCTTGCGGGTTATTTTCTTCGTGACTGAAGCGCATTGGTACAACCCCACCAACACGAATATTAAATTCAGCAAGTTCTGATGCCCAACTCTGCGTTAGACCAGAAATCATCGCTTTGGAACCAGAGCTGATGCTGGATTGAGTATTAAATTGATGAGCTGCAAGATTAATAATTAGACCCTTGCTGTTGTTCTTTCGCATGTAGTTAGCGGCTTGTTTGCCAAAAATGAAAAATGTTGTCGCCCCTTTTGTCATTGAGCGGCAGAATTTATCAACAGAACCATCACTGAATAAGCTTGGAAGATCTTCCCCCAACCAATAATTGACGAGTATATCGATTGCCCCAAAATGATTATGCACATCATTTATTGCATGCATAATGGTGTTTTCATCTTTACTTATTAGTAAAAATTGTTCGCAAGAACCACCAATTGCAAGGCATGCCTCATAGGTTTGTTTAAGTGTAGATGGATTAGTATCAAGTAAAGCAAGCTGTGCCCCTAGGGAGGCAAAGTGCATTGAAATTGCTTTTCCCATCGGACTGCCTGCTGCGGTTATTAAAATAACTGAGTTCGCAATATCCATTCCAACCATCCAACTTATAAATTACTAACGTTATTTGAATATATTGACGCCTTTTCAATTGATTGAATGTGAAAAGACACGCATATAATGAGACTCTGTTAATAAATGTTAGTAAAGTGTGAAGATGCTTCCTTTGGGAGATATCAAAGCTATGATGACTGTCACGAAATAAATATTTATCTAACGAATGCTGGAAGAGTAGGTAGCATTATGCTGAATGATACATTTCTGCATAGCGTTTTGATTGTATCAATGATAAATACAAATCTTGTGGTGATGCTTGAATGGTTGCATCTTCCGTTGGCGGTAATTTACGGCGTTCGTGACCAGAGAGGTTATGATACAAGTCTTCGGGCATACCTTTCGTGCCGAGAGGTGGAAAGGTAAGTGCTGTTGGTTTTAATTCATGAAGGAACTGTGAACTGCTTAAGCCTCCTTTATGAAAAGCATCTGCTTGAGCGGCTGCGCGATCATAGCAATACTCAGTACTTGTTAGCGGTTGTGGGTCGGGTAGTTCAAAATATGCGCGTAGATCTGCTTCTGTTTGCTCTGAAGCTGGCGCTGGGTCTACGGGGGTTCTCTCTAGATGATCCGGAGATAGGAAAGCGAGCATTAACGCAAAATCAGCACGGCGACCACCTTCAACCGCATGGTTGAGTTGGTTACCAAGCTGCACTTCGTTAATTAACTGTGCTTTATCTAAAGTGTGGACTTGCATCGTTATAAAGAGATTCCTTGTTAAGGTTTCTCTTTATCGGTTTGTTATGGCAGAACTTTAGTCTAAACAACCATTATTTATGAAATGATTTAATATCATCTTTTTCGAGTGCATCAATAGCTACGCGCATGCGGCGTAAGGCTTCAATAAGCGTTTCATGGGTACAGCCAAAGTTTAATCGTACAAATTTTGGGTTACCAAAATCAGTCCCAGAAGAAAGGCCAACACCTGCTTGCTCAAAGAACTTAAAAGGACTGGTGACAGGTAACGCTGAAGCATCAATCCATGCTAAATAGGTAGCTTCAATATTCTGAAGTGTTAAATAAGGCATATTATTGATGGCTGTTGTTAGCGTGCTACGGTTTTGCCGTAAGTAGGCAAGTTGATGTTCTAACCACGGTTGACCGCTTTCATAAGCGGCTTGTGCTGCGGTATACGCGAGCACATTAACATCGGGTACTATTCCCGCACGTACTTTATTGAATTTATGACGCAGGGCAGAGTTTGGAATGATAGCCATTGATGCCCCAAGACCTGCAATATTGAAGGTTTTACTGGGTGCTATTAACGTGACAGACCGTTGCTCGGCGCTTTTATTCAAACTTGCAAACGGTATGTGTTTTACATCCGTATCTAGAATTAAATCGCAATGAATTTCATCGGAACATACGTATAAGTCATTTTTTTCAACGAACGTTAATATTTGTTCTAATTCGTTGCGACGATATACCGTTCCACCAGGGTTTAATGGGTTACAGAACAAGAGAAGCTTGGACTCTGGAGCGGTTTCCACTTGTGTAAAGTCGATTAACCAGCGTTTATCTTGCAATGTGACTGGCGCGTATGAAGCAGTACGTTGCGCTAGTTTAATGGATGATACAAATGGAGGATAAATTGGCCTTGGCGTAATCACACTTTGATGTGCTTCTGTTAGTGAACGCACTGCGAGATTAAGGCCACATACTAGACCGGGTAAGAATACAATCCACTCGGGTTGAATATCCCAGTTGTATAACGTTTTCATGCGCTCAACGAGTAATTCAGTTAAACGAGCAGGGGGTTTACCATAGCCAAAAACACCATGATTGATATGTTCTTGTAATGCTTCTGTTATTTCTTTAGGTACACGAAAATCACTGTCAGCGATCCACATGGGTAAGATATCTGCATTCTGATACTTATCCCACTTTATGCTATTGGTTTGTTTGCGGTCGACATGTGAGTCAAATAACGCATTAGATATAGTTGCTGACATAGTGAATTCCATTTGTTTTGAAAGCTAGATGAATAATTGCTTAGGCTTTGTTGAAAGTAATATTATTCGCACATTTTTGAGATATAAAAAAGCCCCAGATAGTCTCTGAGGCTTAGGTATTACTCTTGATTTACGTTCAGGTTATCTTGTTTGATTAGAACGTTGTTTTACACCAAACTGATCAGCGGCGTAAGCAACACGGTCTTCAGGTGGAGGCATTTTAGCCGTCATACCTAAATGCTCGATATGTTGCAAGCGAGGTAATAAACCACAGCCATTGGCAATTTGAATCGCTAAACCGGGTCGTGCATTGAGTTCTAACACCATAGGGCCTTTGCTTTTATCAAGTACCATATCAGTACCCAAATAGCCTAACCCTGTCATTTCCCATGCGCTGGCTGCAAGTGTTAATAACTTACTCCAGTTAGGTACCGCTAATTCGCTTAGTAATCGATCGGTATCTGGGTGGTGTTCAATCGGTTGATTAAATTGCACTGCACGTACAGCTTTGCCTGTCGCAATATCGATACCGACCCCAACAGCACCTTGGTGTAAGTTTGCTTTACCATCTGATGCTGCGGTTGAACAACGCATCATCGCCATTACAGGGTAGCCCTTAAATACGATGACACGTACATCAGGCACACCTTCAAAACTGAAACCATCAAACACATTATCAAATTGGATCAGGTTTTCAATCATTGCTACGTCATTCTTACCACCCAGAGAGAACAACCCCGCCAGTGTATTGGTAACGTGACGCTCAACATCTTGTTTATTTATTTGTGCACCAGATGGCTTAGTATAAATACCATCTTTATGATTAATAATAACAAGAATACCTTTACCACCAGAACCTTGTGCTGGTTTGATAACAAATCCCGGCCAGTTTTTAACCATGTCGTGAACACGTTTTACGAACACTTGGCTATCAATGACGCCAATCAGATCGGGGACTGTTGCACCGGCTGCTTGTGCGATAATTTTCGTTTTTAATTTGTCATCAACTAACGGATAAAGCGTCCGGTCGTTATAGCGACCAATATAGCTATGATTCCGCTTATTCATGCCCATAATACCGCGATCGCGCAGCTTAAACGGTGAGGTGAACTGTGACAATATAGACATAGTTTAATCCTCCGTTAATGGTTTGAATCGACGAAGTTCGCTTAAACGATAGCCTGTGTAATTACCGAGCACTAGAATGACAGCCATGATAATAAGCTGCATACCGATAAAGTTGAATGTAAGGTGACGAACAATCTCATTGGTCATTGCGATGTAGACTAAAACCGCAGTTAACAATGAACCACCACCTTGAATGAAGACTTCTTTTGCCCCTTCTTCTTCCCATAGAATAGACATACGTTCTACAGTCCACGATAGAATGATCATCGGGAAGAACGTAATCGTTAGACCTTCGACTAAACCAATCTTAAAGGCAACAACGGTAAATACTGAAATAATCAATATCACCGAGATAATGACCGTGGATATTCGGGCGACGAGAAGTAAGTTGAGTTTAGAGAGATAACTACGAATTATTAAACCGGTGCCAACAATCAATAAGAAGCCGATAATACCGGTGATCAACTGCGTTTGTACAAATGCGACAGCGATCAATACTGGCATGAATGTACCAGATGTTTTTAGCCCGATGATAACGCGAAGGAAAACAACAATTAGCGCACCAATAGGCACAAGCATGATGGTTTTGAACATTGCTTGTTCTTCAACCGGCAGCGTATGAATCGAGAAGTTTAAGAGGTCTTCTGCCTGTACTTTTTCTCTTGTTGCCTGTTGAGGGGTAATATCTTGTGCAATGATTGAGAAACTAATGTGTGAGTTACGACCGCCAACAACATCCAATAATGAATGACCTTGCTGATTCCATACTAATACGTTATCTGGGCGACCTTCGTTACCAGTTAGAGGATCAAATAGCGCCCACTTTTCAGAGGCGGTATCCCATACTTCAACCATAGGATTAATGCTTTGGCGGCGACGACCGTCTTCAAGTTGAAGTCCACCAACCACACGGCTATGAATTTTTTCTAAAGAAAGTAGCCCAGTAATGGCTTCTTCACGGCTTAGGTTGTTGAGAAGCAAACCTGCATTCTGATTTTGTTTATCGTTAAATTGTTTAATCAATTCACGTGTCAAAGTCAGATTGTCAGAAGAACGAGTGCGGGCTTGGTCAAGCAATGCTGTGGCAGCTGTTTGTTGTGGGTTATCTAAGCTAACCATCATTGGCTCACCCTTGGGAGGGGTGTCTTTATAACTGGCCTGATCATCGATAAGCATCTGCGTTTTGTAATACAGAATTTGTTGCCCCATTGCTTCACGAATAGACCATTCAGCACGGCGACCTTTATCGGTATCAATTAACGCAACACCGTAACCTGGTGATGACGTACTTTCATCAATTAATGTGAAGCCCTGCTGTGTTTCAGGTGCTGCCATTGAGATTTTAACCGGATCACCAATCGCATCGAATTCAACGCGTGCTTCTACTTCCCAAACGGCACGTTCAGCACCTGGTGTCCAAGGTACGCCATACACATCATGACGGTACATGCTTAGTGCAATACCCGCAAAGACGAGTAATGAAACTATAAAGTAAAAAGGTATTCTTGACGTCATGACATCCTCATCATTTAATTATTAGTCTTTGATGCCGTTTCGGGCTGACTCTTTCCTTGGATAAATTGTTTGCCAACATCGACTAAGGCAATGTCTTTAAAAAATTCACGACCGAGCAATACGGGATAGGCCATTTGAGTGCGATCAGCCAATGTAAATTGTACTTTCTCGTGTAATGATCCTAATTGAATCCATGCATCTATAACGGGGCGTCGAGCTGCTTCTTCTGAAGTTGATTGACGAATTTTAACCCAGCGTACAACTGGCGCTTCAATGATTTCCGGCTTTTTGCTTGTTTCATCGTTAAGGTGACTTAAGTTAAAGCGAACCCATTCTTTACCATCACGTTCGAAAACTTGCAGATCAACAGCATTCAGTGACGATGTTGTTGCACCAGTATCAATCCGAGCCTTAAAGTGCTGCTTAACCGAATCAAGCCAAATCCATTCTTCTTGGCCTAAAACTGCTTTGCCATTAGCGACTTTTACATCAATGGGTTTTGCTTCTGCTGGAATCGTTATAACTTGTTTCTCTACAACCAGTTTAGGTTGAGTTAATACTTTATGCTTAACGAACTTCACATCTTTTGAAACTGATGATAATTCATTTTCTAAATTGGCAATGTGTTCATTTTGTTCATTAATTTGCTGAGTCATTGTCTCAAGCTGAATATTGACATTGCTTTCCATTGTATTAATGGCAATTAAGGTTTCTTCGTGATTTTTTGACTGCGTAAGTGTACAGCCTGAAAGCATGGCTAAAGTGAGTAATGTAAAGCTACGGCGAAGCATGGTCTCTCCCAGAAGAACTTCTATTTTTCTATAAGCGGCGATAGTTTAGCGTAAAAAAAGGGATGCGAAAAGCATCCCTTTGTCAGTGGTTAGTCAGGATTCCGAGCAACTAAAATAGCGCGCTTAGGTGCAGGGTAACCCTCAATGGTTTTTGTTGGATCATCTGGGCTTAAATACTCCGGTAAGGAATTATTGGTCATCCAATCTGTCGATCGTTGCTCATCGGTTGTTGTGACACTTTCATCAACAATACGGACATCAACAAAACCACATTTTTCCATCCAGACTTTTAACGCTTTTGCTGATGGGAAAAAGTACACGTTGTGCATTTGCGCGTAACGACCAGTCGGCACGAGTACTGAGTTTTCGTCACCTTCAATCACTAAGGTTTCAAGAATCACTTCACCATCTTTACGAAGTTGGTTCTTTAGCTGAATGATGTGATCTAATGGCGAACGACGGTGATAAAGTACACCCATGCTGAAAACAGTATCGAATGCTTTTAATTCTGGTAGCTGTTCAATACCTAAAGGTAATAAAAACGCACGGTTATCATTGCCCATTAGGCGACGAATCGCTTCAAACTGGATTAAGAAGAGGTTAGAAGGGTCGATGCCCACGGTTAACTCTGCACCTTCACCCAACATACGCCACATGTGGTAGCCGTTGCCACAGCCAACATCTAACACTGAACGACCTTTCAGCGGTGAGATATGCGGTAATACGCGATCCCATTTCCAATCTGAACGCCATTCAGTATCAATGTGGATACCGTGCATGTTGTACGGGCCTTTACGCCATGGGTGCAATAAACGTAACAGACTTTCTAAGCGTTTTTGTTCGCCGATAGCAATACCATCTTCATAACGAACACTTACTTCGTTTTTGATATCGATGATATCAGGCTTATCTGTCGGGAATTTTTTCAATGCACGCATCCAGCGACCCATGTCGCCGTGCTCTGCTTCTTCCCAATCACTTAATTGCTTTGGTAAGGTATTTAGCCAAGGGCGAAGTGTTTCGTGCTGGGCGATTAGCTTATAAAACTCAGAAAAACTAAACATAGTAAAACAAAATACCTTATTTAATAGCGAACATAGAACCGAAATTAAAGCACTGGAACCATACTTCAGTACTACTGAAGCCAATTTCAGTTAAGCGTTTTTTGTGCGTATCAATACTGTCGGGGCGCATCACGTTTTCGATCGCGCTGCGTTTTTGACTGATCTCTAGCTCGCTGTAACCGTTGGCTCGTTTAAAATCGTGGTGAAGATCGATGAGCAATTCGTGTGCTTGCTCATCGTCAAAAATATATTTTTCAGACAGGATCAAAATGCCACCTGGACGCAACCCTGCGTAGATTTTCTCTAGTAGCATTTGTCGATCTTCTGGTACTAGAAATTGCAAGGTGAAGTTCAAGACAACCACAGAGGCATCGGCAATATCGATATTACGAATATCGGCTTCAATCACCTGTACTGGGGTATCAGAACGGTAGGCATCAATATGTAGTCGGCAACGCTCAACCATGGCAGCTGAATTATCGACAGCGATAATTTCGCAGCCTTCTTGCTGAATAGAACGACGCATAGACAGCGTGGCGGCACCTAAAGAACAACCCAAGTCATATATCTTTGAGTGTGGTTTAGCAAAGCGTTCCGCCAACATACCAATCGCAGAGATGATATTGCTGTACCCGGGAACCGAGCGCTGAATCATATCTGGAAAAACTTCTGCAACTTTTTGATCGAAAGTAAAATCACCGAGTTTTTCAATTGGCGCAGCAAAAATATTGTCTTGGCCTGCCATTCTCACGAACCTCTTAATTGATAAAGAACATGGATCCTGCTGTTCAACGCAAAGCGTGTTCCATCACCCTCTGAAAGGTCGCGTATTGTAGAGAAAATGAGGTCATTTGTCTTTAGTGAATTAATAATAAACAGCCCTGGTTCATTACGTAATTAAACAGAAGAAACTGTCGCTGCTAGAGTAACGTAATTTGAGGGCTTGCTTCTGGTTCCGGAGGAAGCGCAATATCAGGCAACGATAATGCGCTGTTCGCAATGCGTTGCTGTAATTTTTGATACAGACGAATGGCTAATTCAGGGGCTAAAACATTGTCAGGAGTGTGGATGAACAAGTACGGTTGTTTCCCATCGGCCATCCACTTGGGTAACCGGGTTAGCCAGTTATCAAAGAAAGGGTCGTTACTTAAATTTTCAGGATGGCCAATAAAGCGAATCATTGGCTGCATAGCCGTTGCGATGGCATGAACAGGCACATGCGGTTTCTTTTGGTGGGCGTCAATTACCGCTTCAGAGGTCGGCGGGGCGGCAAACACTGGGCGGCTATCCATAATAATACGGTTGGCTTGGTGCTCGATCAGCAATCCATTTAAGGCTTTTTCAGCTTCACCTTTATTGAAAAAGGCGTAATGCCTCACTTCAACACCATAAGTAAGGTGCTTAGGGATCTTTTGTAGAAACTTCTTTAGTACGGGTAGCGCATCTGGTCCAAAGTTGGCGGGTAATTGAATTTTCCATAGCCCAACTTTACTTTCAAGTGGCACCATTACGTTGAAAAAATCCGCTAACAGTTGATCACAATGCATTAACTGATTTTGATGAGTAATGGTGCTGGGCAGTTTGAAGGTAAATCGAAAATCACTCGGGGTTGCATCATGCCATTTTTTTACCGTGGTAATCGCAGGTGTTGCATAAAAAGTGGTGTTGCCTTCTACAGTATTAAAGACCTCTGCATAGCGCGCTAAACGGTCACTATTTTTACATCCAGAGCCATATAAACTTTTCTGCCATTGGTTATGAGACCACATAGCTAGGCCGAGAAAAAGAGGCCTATTAGTTGGAATTGTCATAGCAAGCCTCCTTTTTAATAATTTAGAACACTGGAATTGAATGATTTTTGAACGTTGATAAATTACGTATTAACGCTGTAAGTTCTTATTGTGAGTAGATAGTTTGTGTCAGGTCAACGTTATCTGCAAAGAAGTGAGTATTTTTCCTTGATTTAGGGGGCGGATTTTTCCTACATTGGTTTTTTTGCTTTATAATGTTTCGTCATTTTTGCATCTTGGCCACACTTAACATCCTAAATTGGATAAAGATTGAGCGGTTAGTGGTCAGGAATGAATCAGCCTGTGCAAGGTAAGTGATTAGCTTGCTGAAATCGCTCACAGGATATTAGTAAACAGATCAGGAATTTCTTATGCGCACCCAATATTGTGGTCACCTGAACAAGTCCCTTGAAGGACAAACAGTAGAATTATGTGGCTGGGTTAACCGTCGCCGTGATTTAGGCGGTCTAATCTTCATCGACATGCGAGATCGTGAAGGTATTGTTCAGGTAGTTGTCGACCCGGATATGAAAGATGTATTCGAACTGGCTAACCAACTGCGCAACGAATTCTGTATCCGTCTTATCGGTGAAGTACGCGTTCGTCCAGAAAGCCAAGTAAATAAAAAAATGGCAACAGGTGAAGTTGAAGTCTTGGCTACAGGCCTTGAAATTATCAACCGCTCTGACGTGTTACCACTAGATTTCAATCAGAATAACTCTGAAGAACAACGCCTTAAGTTTCGTTACCTAGACCTACGTCGTCCTGAAATGAGCGATCGCATTAAACTACGCGCTAAAGCATCTAGCTTTGTTCGTCGTTTCCTAGATGAGAATGCATTCCTAGATATTGAAACACCAGTATTGACTAAAGCGACACCAGAAGGTGCACGTGATTACTTAGTACCAAGTCGTGTACACAAAGGTAGCTTCTACGCGTTGCCGCAGTCACCACAGCTATTTAAGCAGTTGTTAATGATGTCTGGTTTCGATCGTTACTACCAAATCGTTAAATGTTTCCGTGATGAAGATTTACGTGCTGACCGTCAGCCTGAATTCACACAGATCGATATCGAAACCTCTTTCATGAGCGCCGAGCAAGTGCGTGGGGTGACAGAGCAGATGATCACTGAAATGTGGAAAGAGCTACTTAATGTAGATCTGGGCACATTCCCTATCATGTCATTCGAAGAAGCGATGCGCCGTTTTGGTTCTGATAAGCCAGATCTACGTAACCCGCTTGAATTGGTAGACGTTGCTGACATCCTAAAAGATGTAGACTTCAAAGTATTCTCTGGCCCTGCTAACGACGAAAAAGGCCGCGTTGCGGTTATCCGTGTTCCTGGTGGCGCATCATTGTCGCGTAAGCAAATTGATGAATACACTAAGTTCGTGGGTATCTACGGCGCGAAAGGTCTTGCATGGATGAAAGTGAACGACCGTGAAGCTGGCTTTGCAGGTGTTCAATCTCCAGTCGCTAAATTCTTGAACGAAGAAGTGGTTGCAACCCTATTAGATCGTACCCAAGCACAAACGGGCGACATCATCCTATTCGGTGCTGACAGCAAGCGTGTTGTTACTGAAGCGATGGGTGCACTACGTCTTAAGCTGGGTGAAGATCTTGAATTAACTGACAAGTCAGCATGGAAACCGCTATGGGTTATCGACTTCCCGATGTTTGAAGAAGACGATGAAGGTAACCTACATGCAATGCACCACCCATTCACATCACCATTAGGTATTACGGCTGAAGAATTGGCTGTTAACCCTGCGGCTGCGAATTCAAACGCATACGATATGGTAATTAATGGTTATGAAGTGGGCGGCGGTTCTGTGCGTATACACAACGCAGAGATGCAATCAGCAGTATTCAGTATTTTAGGTATTGAAGAAGGTGAGCAGCAGTCTAAGTTTGGTTTCCTACTTGAAGCATTGAAGTACGGTACACCACCACACGCTGGTCTTGCGTTCGGTCTTGATCGTTTGGTTATGTTGTTATGCGGTACAGATAACATTCGTGATGTTATCGCATTCCCTAAAACAACAGCTGCATCTTGTTTGCTAACCAATGCACCAAGCCTAGCGAACCCAGAGTCGCTAAAAGAGCTTTCTATTGCCGTTGCGATTGCAAAAAAAGAAACAGCTAAAGAAGAAAGTGCTGAATAAAGACTCTGTGCTTTAATTTATCACCGTAATCTATTTGGCCAGTGATTCCACTGGCCAATCTTCATCCTCGTGAAACCTCAAGCCAACAGGCTGACTAAAAATTCGGAGTATTCATGGCTGGTCATAGTAAATTTGCCAACATCAAACACCGTAAAGCTGCGCAAGATTCTAAACGTGGAAAAATTTTTACTAAATTAATTCGTGAGATTGTTGTTGCGACCAAAGACGGTGGCCCAGAAGCAGAAAATAATCCCCGTTTGCGTGCGGCAGTGGATAAAGCCTTATCCAACAATATGACCCGCGATACGATTAACCGTGCCGTTAAACGTGGCGCTGGTGGTGACGGAGAAGCAGATTTAGAAACGGTTATCTATGAAGGTTATGGCCCTGCTGGTACCGCTGTTATGGTTGAATGCATGACAGATAATCGTAATCGTACTGTTTCAGGTGTACGTAATGCTTTCAGTAAGTCTGGCGGTAACTTAGGCACTGATGGCAGTGTTAATTACCTGTTTGATAAGAAAGGCGTTATTTCTTATGCTGCGGGTCTTGATGAAGATGTAATGATGGAAGCAGCGTTAGAAAGCGGTGCAGAAGACATTGAAACTAATGATGATGGTTCTATTGATGTATACACAACCCCATCTGATTTTGGATCGGTAAAAGATGCATTAGATGCTGAAGGTTTTGAAGCTGCGAATGCAGAAGTCACACTTGTACCTTCTACAAAAGCTGATTTAGACCTAGAAACCGCACCTAAATTGTTGCGTCTAATTGATGCGTTAGAAGATTTAGATGATGTGCAGGAAGTTTACCATAATGGTGAAATTACCGATGAAATTGCTGAACAACTATAATGGTTGATGTATTTATCGCTAACGCAGTGACAAACCAATGACGATTATTTTAGGTATAGATCCAGGTTCTAGAATTACAGGTTATGGTGTTATTCGTCAGGTTGGTCGAAATCTTGAATACCTTGGTAGTGGCTGTATTCGAACGTCTTCTGAAGATATTCCTGGCCGATTAAAGCAAATCTATGCGGGTGTGTCTGAAGTGATCACCCAATTCCAACCCGATACGTTTGCGATTGAAGAAGTCTTCATGGGGAAGAATGCCAGTTCTGCGCTGAAACTGGGGCAAGCACGAGGCAGTGCGATTGTCGCAGCGGTTAATGCTGACTTACCTGTAAGTGAATATGCTGCTCGTCTAATAAAGCAAGCTGTAGTTGGTACCGGGGCTGCAGATAAAGCTCAAGTTCAACATATGGTATGTTCGGTTCTTAAGTTGCCAGGTAAACCACAAGCTGATGCGGCCGATGCATTAGCGGTTGCCATTTGTCATGCCCATACACATAAAACATTAATTGCTATGTCTGGTAAAGCAAGTAGTGCCCGCCGTGGTCGTTATCGTTAAGCGATTAATAACAAGCAATAATAAGTATTTGCTTATGTAGTGTTAGCCAGATCAAAAAAGCAGCCATTGGCTGCTTTTTATTTTGTGAGTGTATTGTTAATTAGCATATATTGGTCAGAGGTCATATAAGTGATCTGTTTCATACCGTGCCAGTTATCTCATCCGCTATGGTTTAACAAATCGAATTATCGAAAGGAAAGGTTTTATGACCCCCATCTCAATATGGCGACATTTATTTTTACCGCCTTCTTATCAGTGGAATTCTGAACAAACCCGTTATGTTGATACGCTCGTATTCTTTACACTGCTTTCCTTTTTTGTGGGTATGTATAGCTTGATCAAATGGTATAAACATGACCATTCATTGTTGATCATGACATCACTGTTATTAATTGCTTGCGAAGTGTTTGCTGGTTTGATGTTAAGAGTATTCAAAGCGCCTGAATTAGCTCTCAATATTGGTTTTGTTGGCATGGTAGTGCATGCATTCAATATCGTTTATCAAAGTGGTGGTATCGTCAACTCCACTCAATCCTTTTGGATGCCATTATTGCTGATCGCTTTTTTTCTTACTGCCAGACCTTTGATGGCGACATTGTGGAGTGTGTTCGTTATTGCGAGTTCAGCATGGATGGTTAACGTCACCTTAAGTGGTTATGTATTTCCAGAGTTAATACTGACTGATAGTGCGCACATTGTTGAAACGTGGTCAGGTATTATATTACCGCTGGTGGTTATCGGTATAGCGCAAGCCTACACGGTGAAGCAACGACAAGCTGCGCTTTCTGCGTCTGAACAAGCTCAACAAACCAGTCAAAAAATTGCTGATAATGCTCAACAAGGCGAGCAAAAACTATCTATTGTATTGCAACAAGCAAATGCAAATGCTAGCCAGTTATCAGATGTTGCCAATCAATTGGAACAGCAATCAGGTGAGCTTTATCAGCAAGTTAATCATTTAAATATCAATTGCGAATCGCAGGCCAGTTCAGCTGAAGAAATGAGTCAGCAATTGATTCATATGACATCAGGTATTGATGAATCAGACCGATTTGTTACTGAGCTAAAACAACGCAGTCAATTGGTTGGCGAGCAAGCGCAAAAAAGCGCCGAATCACTTGAAGCATCAACTAATGCAATCGACCGTATTTTAAGCAGTAATGCAGAAGTTGTCTCTGTCGCTGATTTGATCACAACGGTTGCCGATCAAACTAACTTGCTAGCATTGAATGCTGCGATTGAAGCAGCGCGAGCAGGAGAGCATGGACGAGGTTTTGCTGTCGTGGCTTCACAAGTGCGAGAGTTGTCTGCTAAAAGTAATGAATCGGCACTCGAAATTCGTACATTATTAGATAAAAGCCGTAAAGAAGTGCATCACGGTCAAACGGTAATTAAAGCAACAGCCCAAGAGTTGACGGCTATTATCGAGCAGGTAAGCAGTATTTCTGGTGATGTAAATCAGCTAGCAGATATTATGAGCCATCAAGTTCATGCATTAAAGGAGTTAAATACGGCAAGCCATGAAGTAGCAACGGGGGTTGTTGAAACAAATAAAGTATCAGATTCCGTGGCGATACAAGGGGCGCAGTTAGCACAACGTGTTGAAGCATTAAAAGGTTTAGCCGACAGCTTAAACGCAGTCGTATCCCCTCCAAAAGTGAGTTGATTTTTTAAGATGTAAATAGAATGAATATCATCTCCGTTTTTCTACTCACCTAAATACATAAAGTGCTGGATATCCATCCAGCACTTTACTATCCTAGAGCCAATTTCAACTCATACAGAGATAGTGCAGTGATTGGCCGACTTAGTGGAACCATTTTAGAGAAACAACCACCAGAAGTATTAATAGATGTTGGTGGTATCGGTTATGAAGTTCAAATGCCAATGAGTTGTTTCTATGAGCTACCAGATGTAGGTCAGGCTGCGATCATTTGTACGCATTTCATTGTCCGTGAAGATGCGCAATTACTGTATGGCTTCAATAAGAAAAGCGAACGAGAGCTTTTTCGTGAAGTAATAAAAGCCAATGGTGTTGGCCCGAAGCTTGGTTTAGCCATTCTTTCTGCGATGACAGCAAGCCAGTTTGTTTTGAGTGTTGAAAATGAAGATATCACGACATTGGTGAAAATTCCCGGTGTTGGTAAGAAAACAGCAGAGCGTTTAGTGATCGAAATGAGAGATCGCTTGAAGGGGTGGGGCGAAGGCGATCTATTCACACCAGCTTCAGATGCTGCGGCATCTAATGCAGAAGTACAAAATTACTCAAGTGCACGTGCTGAAGATGAAGCGGTAAGTGCGCTTATTGCTTTAGGTTATAAAGCCCCACAGGCTGCAAAAGTGGTATCCCAAGTGGTGAAGCCTGAGATGAGCAGTGAAAACATCATCCGTGAAGCATTGCGTTCGATGGTATAAGGCTAAACAGGCAAACACATTATGATTGAAGCTGATCGATTAATATCAAATAGTTTTGAAAGCCGCGATGACGAAGTCATTGATCGAGCAATTCGTCCTAAGTTATTAAATGACTATCAAGGGCAAGATCATGTTCGAGGTCAGATGGAAATTTTCATTAAAGCGGCTCAGCTTCGTGAAGAAGCCCTCGATCATTTATTGATTTTTGGTCCTCCTGGGTTAGGTAAAACGACGTTAGCGAATATTGTTGCCAACGAGATGGGGGTAAATATTCGCACGACTTCTGGCCCGGTATTAGAAAAAGCGGGTGACTTAGCAGCGCTACTGACTAACCTTGAGCCTAACGATGTACTTTTTATTGATGAAATCCATCGACTAAGCCCACATGTAGAAGAAGTTCTCTATCCTGCAATGGAAGATTATCAGTTAGATATCATGATTGGTGAAGGACCTGCCGCACGCTCTATTAAAATTGATTTACCGCCTTTTACGCTAATAGGTGCGACAACCCGCGCGGGTTCCTTGACCTCACCGCTGCGCGACCGATTTGGTATTACCCAGCGACTAGAGTATTACAAAGTAGGTGATCTGAAAGATATTGTACAACGCAGTGCTAATTGCCTTGGTCTTTCAATGGAAGAAGAGGGCGCGTTAGAAATGGCGCAACGTGCTCGTGGTACACCACGTATTGCTAACCGCTTATTACGTCGAGTACGTGACTATGCTGAAGTGGTGGGTAACGGCATTATATGTTCAGATACCGCAAAGAAAGCCTTAGATATGTTAGATGTTGATAGTAGCGGTTTTGATTATATGGATCGAAAACTGCTTTTAGCAATTATCGATAAATTCATGGGTGGACCAGTAGGGTTAGATAACTTAGCTGCCGCGATCGGTGAAGAAAAAGATACAATTGAAGATGTATTAGAGCCCTACCTGATTCAACAAGGTTTTTTACAGCGAACACCGCGTGGACGTATTGCAACTCACCGCGCATATTTGCATTTTGGGCTTGATATACCAGAAGCTCGTTGAGGTATCTTGGGTATACATAAATGAGGCTAGTGAGCATTTCTCGTTAATGACTAGCCTCGTTTTGCATCACACTGTATGAAAAGCAAGCGCAACTGGTTAATTTGAATTTTTTATAAAAAAATCTTGATTTTCTTTACCCCTATCCGCACAAGGCTTTACCTTGGTTATCCACGGAAACTGTGGATAACTGTGTTGATGGACACTAGAAAAGTATCTTCGATGTATAAAATGATTTTCAATGTGAGTTTTTATCAATATGAATAATGCTGGATAAATACTTGTTATCAGTGCGATTGAAAAATAAGTATTAAGTTTGAATAGATTATTAGAATAAATGGTCTACATTATTTTTATTATAAATATAACTGTGAATTGATTTAAAACAAAAAGAGGAAAAGCTGTGGATGATTTTTTTTGTCAAAAAATAAAAAAGGGAATATCAATGTTTATTTTCAGCAGGAAGCTGAGTAAAGGCGAGTATGAGAAACTCTGTGGGTGAGAATAATACGCCGATAAGAAATATTGGTCAATCCCTTGCGATTATTATTTATACCAAAATTACCGCAAGATGCTCTGAATCCTGCATCTTGAGGTGAGTTGGGTATAGGTCTTTCTTTCCTCTTATTCAAATGTCACCATTAGCATTGACTTTACAATATCTCAACGCAAAATGGAGGCTTATTGTCTTGTTTTGGACGCGCTATTATGAGTAAAGTCTTTTCTCTATCTTCTGGTTTCTCACCTGCAGGTGATCAACCGACAGCGATTAATCAATTATTAGAGGGGCTTGATTCAGGGCTTGCTCATCAGACTTTACTGGGCGTTACAGGTTCAGGTAAAACGTTCACTATTGCGAATGTAATCGCAGAAGCCAATCGCCCTACGTTTATTATGGCGCCGAATAAGACGTTAGCCGCGCAACTCTATGGCGAGATGAAAGAGTTCTTTCCTGATAATGCTGTTGAATATTTTGTTTCTTATTATGATTATTACCAGCCTGAAGCGTATGTGCCGACAACCGATACTTTTATTGAAAAAGATGCCTCTGTAAACGCACATATTGAACAAATGCGACTATCTGCTACCAAGGCGTTATTAGAACGTCGTGACGTTATTATTATTGCTTCTGTATCTGCCATCTATGGTCTGGGTGATCCTGATTCCTACCTGAAAATGATGTTGCATGTACGCCGTGGAGACATGTTAAATCAACGTGATATTCTCCGTCGTCTCGCTGAGTTGCAATACACGCGCAATGACGTTTCTTTTGAACGTGGGCATTTTCGTGTAAGAGGGGAAGTTATCGACGTTTTTCCTGCGGAATCAGAACATGATGCTATTCGTATTGAGCTATTTGATGATGAAGTTGAGTGTATCAGCGTATTTGATCCTTTAACTGGCGCTATACTTGAAAAAGATTTACCGCGCTGCACGATTTATCCAAAAACGCACTATGTAACTCCCCGAGAAAAAATTCTGGAAGCCATTGAAAAAATTAAAGATGAGCTGGTTGTTCGACGCAAGCAGCTTATGGATAACAATAAGCTTGTAGAAGAGCAACGGATTTCACAGCGTACGCAGTTTGATATTGAAATGATGAACGAATTAGGCTTTTGCTCGGGTATCGAAAACTATTCTCGCTACTTAAGTGGCCGTGAGGAAGGTGAGCCGCCTCCAACGCTATTTGATTATTTACCGGCTGATGGTTTGCTCATTCTTGATGAATCTCATGTCACTGTCTCGCAAATTGGTGCTATGTATCGAGGTGACCGCTCTCGTAAAGAAAACTTGGTTGAATACGGGTTTCGTTTACCATCAGCCCTTGACAATCGTCCTATGAAATTTGATGAGTTTGCATCATTAGCCCCACAAACTATTTATGTTTCAGCAACACCGGGTAAATATGAAATAGAGCAATCGGGTAATGATATTGCCGAACAGGTTGTTAGACCTACAGGTTTACTCGATCCTATTATTGAGGTGCGTCCGGTTGCAACACAAGTTGATGACCTTCTGTCTGAAATTCGGATTAGAGAAGCGAAAGGTGAGCGTGTATTAGTAACGACACTGACTAAACGTATGTCTGAAGATTTAACCGAATACCTTGCAGAGCATGGTGTCAAAGTACGTTATCTTCACTCTGATATCGATACGGTAGAGCGTGTAGAGATTCTTCGTGATTTACGGTTAGGTGAGTTTGATGTGTTGGTGGGTATCAACTTGCTTCGAGAGGGCCTCGATATTCCAGAAGTGTCTTTAGTTGCTATTCTTGATGCAGACAAAGAAGGTTTTTTACGTTCAGAACGATCGTTGATTCAAACAATTGGTCGTGCGGCACGTAACCTTGAAGGTCGCGCTATTCTCTATGGTGACAAGATCACTGGCTCAATGGAACGGGCAATCTTTGAAACTAATCGCCGGCGTGAGAAGCAAGCTCTCCATAACGAAAAAAATGGTATTACTCCGCAGGGGCTGAATAAAAAAGTGGGTGATATTCTTGAGTTGGGTAAGCCTAGTTCTCGTTCTAGAACGAATAAAGCAGCACAGCTCAATCGTGTTGCTGAAAGTAAAGGCACTTATGTAAATCTGTCTCCTCAGCAGTTAGAACTTGAAATACAGCGGCTAGAAACAGAGATGTATGATTTAGCGCAGAACTTAGAATTTGAAAAAGCAGCCGAAGCCCGTGACAAAATACATACGTTACGCCAGCAATTTATCATGAACAGTTAATGAATCGTGAATAACAAGCCAGCGTTTGCTTGTTATTCATTACGATTTCTCTTCTTTACCAAATTACAGGTAAAAAAAAGCCAACCGTAATAGTTTCGGTTGGCATCATTGTTTTAGTGAATTCATTCCACAAACAACGTCAGTTGGCTAGGTTGACTCTACATTAAGAGTCACTTCTTTTAATGCATGTCTTATGCCAACTTTTTTATTGTACCTATTTTGCCATAAATACAGCGTATAGCGATTAATTTGTCATAAATTATTGCTAACTTTTTTAGAGCTTTCGCATTTTGCGAATCGTTTTGCGAATTAAAATGCGACGGTCGTAAGTTTTTTGCAAAAATACAAAAATACACACTACATAAATTTATGTATTGATTACAATTAGTTCAGGGAAAGATAGCGTGGAGTGGCAATGGAAAGCGGAATAAAACAAAGACAAGTCCTAATGGTCGAAGATACGGCATCGGTAGCGGCATTGTATAAATCTTATCTAAACCCATTAGGATTAAATGTCACGATTGTAGGAACAGGAAGAGATGCACTGAACTTCATGAAAGAAACAGTGCCCGAGCTTATCCTGCTAGATCTTCGTTTACCTGATATGACAGGTATGGAAGTACTTGAATCTGTACGCCTTAATCATCAGGATTTACCTGTTGTTATTATGACTGCTCATGGGTCTATTGATGTTGCGGTAGATGCGATGAGACACGGCGCACAAGATTTCCTGATCAAACCCTGCGAAGCCGATCGTTTACGCATTACGGTTAATAATGCACTAAAAGATAATTGTAAAAGTCAGCAATCACCTAAATCCAAACAAGGTGGAGCGCAATATCAGGGATTCATCGGTAATAGTATACCGATGCAAGCCGTATATCGTGTTATTGAATCTGCAGCATCCAGTAAGGCAACCGTTTTTGTGACCGGTGAAAGTGGTACGGGTAAAGAAGTGTGTGCAGAAGCGATTCATGCAGCCAGCCCGCGTAATGATAAACCGTTTGTCGCATTAAATTGTGCCGCTATTCCTAAAGAACTCATTGAGAGTGAGTTATTTGGTCATGTAAAAGGTGCATTTACAGGTGCATCGACAGAGCGGCAAGGTGCTGTTGAAATGGCTCATAAAGGAACATTGTTTCTTGATGAACTTTGCGAAATGGATTTGGATTTGCAAAGTAAGTTGCTACGTTTTATTCAAACAGGAACATATCAAAAAGTAGGCTCATCTAAAACAAGCACTGTTGATGTGCGCTTTGTATGTGCTACAAATCGTAATCCGTGGATTGAGGTTCAAGAAGGGCGTTTTCGAGAAGATCTCTATTATCGCCTACATGTTATTCCAATTGCATTACCCCCACTGCGTGATCGTAGTGACGATATGATAGAAATAGCACATGCGTTATTAGCGTTAATGTCTGTAGAAGAAGGTAAAAACTTTAGTCGTTTTTCTTCAGACGTGATTGAATTGTTTAAGCTACATGCTTGGCCGGGCAATGTTCGTGAATTACAAAACGTTATTCGTAATATTGTCGTTTTAAATTCTGGCGAAGAAGTGACACTTCAAATGGTTCCACCGCCAATTAGTGAGATATCTGGCGCTGAAATTGCATCCCCTCTAAGAATTGCTTCTGGAGTACAAAAAAGTACGATTGTACAGAAAGATATCTTACACACCGAACCCATTGAACGGACTACAATTGAGCCGCTTTGGGTTGTTGAAAAACGCGCAATACAAACTGCTATTGATGCGTGTGATGGTAATGTTCCTCGTGCTGCAGGTTTGCTAGAAGTTAGCCCATCAACAATTTATAGAAAATTACAAGCCTGGCAAGATGCTGTAGGTAGTAATAGGGAGATCGATTAATTATGGCTATTAATATTAACCAAGAAACAATAAAGCGCCTAGCTGATGAAGTGGGTGACGAAACCGTTTCGATCTTGTTCAATGTATTTAGTGATGAACTAGAGCAATATTTGCGTCAATTATCCGATCAACCAACGGTAGCCCAAATTGGTGATATTAGTCATGCTGTAAAGAGCAGTGCTGCTAGTTTTGGTGCAGATGATCTCGCTCAAATGGCTCAAGAATGTGAATCGAGAGTGAAGCAAGAGCAAGATCATTGGATAGTCGAACGTCTGCCTGAATTTAAGACGATGGTTAAAGAGACTGCGTATAAATATAAGCAGTTAGCCAGCAATAATGATCTTATCAATAGCATGCTTTAATTTTTCTCTATCATGACGCCATTCATGATTGTTAGATGCTAAGTCTTCGATTAGTTGCTCATATCGAGGTGCGAGCTCAGGTATCGGCTTGTCAGTAATGACAGCATCAATATACTTGCCGTTCATTGCTCGCTCACACCAATGCAACATTGTCGTTAGTGACATTTGCCCTGCAGGTCCATTTTCTTGATCTAAATTCGAGATGAAAACAATTTTGGCATTCGATTCATTTAATGCACCTGCAATTTCTTTCAATAGCAGTGGTGGCATAATGCTGGTTAAAAAGCTGCCGGGACCTAGTAAAACAATATCGGCCTCATGAATAGCCGTTACTGCTTCTTTTGTCGCTGGTACTAATGGCTCAACATACAGACGTTGTGGAATGTCTGGCAGCTCGTCAATACTGGTTTCGCCACAAATGACTTCACCCGTTAGCGTCAAAGCAGATAAATCGGCAGGATGCTCAGACATGGGGATAATTTGTGTTTCAACTTTAAGCATATCGCGAATAAGGTTTATTGCTTCTAGAGGGCGCACCGATAGGTTATCGAGTGCGGTAAGCATTAAATTACCTAAGTTGTGACCATTTAACTCACCATTACCCCGAAATCGGTATTCAAAGATCATTGAACCAACAGAAGGCTCTGTAATCAATTGGTTGATACAGTTTCTCATATCTCCCCATGCAATTCCGCCTTGGCAAGCACGAATTCGTCCAGTAGAGCCACCATTGTCTGTGGTTGTAACGATCCCAGTAACCTGAGAGCCGTAATCAGACAACGAAGAAAGTATACGACCTAAACCATGACCACCGCCAATAGCGACGATTTTTGTTTTTATTTTTTTTTGCGTGTTTGTCATGTTCAATTTGCAAGCTTTCGTGATCTGTATTTACCCGTGAGTGTATACAAGGCTGCAATATGAATACAAGGCTTGGGCTTTAATATGCTGCTTGTATCACGCTTAGTAAGCATTATTGTGTGAAGCTTAAGCGAGTATAAAACGCTTTAATCATAAGGCGAAAATACACCCTAATGTGATTCCAGCATCATACTCATAAGATAATCACAGGTATCGAGACAGTTTGGTGTGTTGAGTAGCAGCTGCTTTTCACTTGCGGGTACCGGCAAAATCTCTAACCAACGTTGGCATAACCAACTCAGATTATGAAATTCTTTGGTTCTGTGTAAATTATCTAATTCAGGGTATTTATCAAACATGATTTGTAATTTATCAGCCAACAATTGTTGGTTGTTACGTGCCTTCATTTCAGACCATTGTGGTAGCGCCTGATATTCTCCAAAGAAAACACCATTCTCGTTTTGTTCTAACGATTTGATACGGAAGCTTTCGTGTCCATAAACCGTAACGATTAATGCACCATCTTTTTTAGATGTATCAAAATCTTCAACCGTTACACGTGTGCCAATATGAAAAAATTGGTGATTATGCTCACTCCGGTCAAACATACAAACGCCAAATCCATCTGTAGATGTAACGGCGACTTTAAATACTTCAGTTTGCGGTCCTGGAGCGATCCTTATTGGCATTCTGCCTGTTGGTAAAACATGACGTTTTTGAAAAAGTAGCGGTAGTAAATTCGTCATTGTCGGCTCCATTTACAAAGATTGGTGTCTGATAAGGTAGACACTGCAAATGTGATGCCGATATTTCAATACCGCTATTTTTGTCGTTTTATACCTTGCAGGCATGAAAGGTAGGGTGTGTTTTTTTGCATACTGCAAACAGTTTGTTCACCCAAACTGCAAAATGCAAAGCACTTTACTTTTGATTAGCAATAATACGAAGCGCATTGTCACTGGGTAGCAGTTCTAAATGCCCTTGGTCGTTAAAATACCAGCCTTTGATAATTCCTTTGTTCGCCATGTCGTTGAAGCCATCAATAACACTTTGTGCCTGTTGATAGGATGCTTTTATATCTATACCGTCTTCTCGCTGCAGATAGAGCGCTATATCGTCAATGGTCGCAGATTCAATAATATTGGACATAATACCCCCAGAATTAGTAAGAATTTTAAAGAATATTCCCTTTAGTAGTATTGTCGCTATCTGCGCCAAAAGGTAGAATACGGCAATATTTTTTCAGTAATTTGTCAATAAGGCATTTTATCTGATACTTTTATAATTAGATTAGCTGTTATGTTGATTGTTTCTTAATGAATCAGTTTGCATAGCTGCCATAACTCCGAGCTTTGGTCACTACGTTTTCTGCTTTTCTTAAATTCAGAATATATGTGTTCAGAGCCAGTGACATACTGTCACCAGGGTCAATTTAGAAATGAATCGGCCTCCCGTATTTGGAAAGGTGTTCCATGGCGCAACAATTAGATAATGATCTTCAATTTGAAGATCGCTTTCATCGTAAGTTTTATTACTTACGACTATCAGTCACAGATGTCTGTAATTTTAAATGTACTTACTGCCTGCCTGATGGCTACAAGCCGACAGAAAAAAAGAAACCGTCTTTTCTTACATTGGATGAGATTGAGCGCGTAACAAGGGCTTTTGCTGAATGTGGTACGTCGAAAGTGCGTATCACTGGTGGTGAACCTAGTTTACGTCGCGACTATACGGATATTATCCGTACTGTTGCGGCTCAACCCGGCATAACTAAAGTGGCTACCACCACGAATGGTTATCGTATGGAAAAGAATGTCAAAGAGTGGCGTGAGGCTGGCCTTACTCATATTAATGTGAGTGTGGATAGCCTAGATCCTAAGATGTTTTATCAAATCACCGGTGAAAATATGTTTCATAAGGTGATGTCTGGGATCGATGCGGCATTTGACGCAGGTTTTGAACAAGTCAAAATCAATACGGTATTGCTAAAAAATCAGAATTCACAAGAGCTACCTAAGTTTTTAGCATGGATCAAAACGCGTCCAATTCAGCTACGCTTTATTGAATTGATGCAGACTGGTGAAATGGATTTGTTATTCCAGAAGCATCATGTATCTGGTGTTAGCATTCGTAATCATCTTATTGCTAACGGTTGGCTCTTAAAGATCAATGGCAAAAATGATGGCCCAGCACAAGTCTTTTGCCACCCCGATTATCTGGGTGAGATTGGACTCATCATGCCTTATGAAAAAGATTTCTGCCAAAGTTGTAACCGTTTACGCGTTTCAGCTAAAGGTAAACTTCACTTGTGCTTATTTGGTGAGCATGGGGTAGAACTTCGTGATTTATTGTCGGCAGATGAACAACGACCAGAACTCATCAGTCGTATTCGAGGTGGATTAAAGGAAAAATCCGTTAGCCATTTCCTTGATGTCGGCAATACTGGTATGACACCTAATCTTGCTTCTATCGGCGGTTGATTCTTCAGCTTACTCAGTAAGGTGTTAGTTGTATAACACCTTACAGTGCATTTGAATCGCGAAGAACGAAGCCTTACTTATGAATACATTTAGGCATGCCAGGTCATTTTTTCATGCCTCTTTATGGAAAAAATATTGATGAATCAACTAACTCATATCAACGCTTCTGGTGAAGCAAACATGGTCGATGTGTCAGCGAAAGCTGAAACTGTACGTGAAGCTCGTGCAGAAGCATTTGTACATATGGCACCAGAAACATTAGAACTGATTGTATCGGGTCAGAATCATAAAGGTGATGTGTTTGCCACAGCACGTATTGCGGGTATCCAAGCGGCTAAAAAGACGTGGGATCTGATACCGCTTTGCCATCCTCTTTTGTTGTCAAAAGTTGAAGTACAGCTTGAAGCAATACCTGCAGCTAATGAAAATGAAACCAATATGGTACGCATTGAATCGTGCTGTAAACTTGCAGGTAAAACAGGCGTTGAAATGGAAGCATTAACAGCTGCCTCAGTCGCTGCATTAACCATTTATGATATGTGTAAAGCCGTTCAGAAAGATATGGTTATTAGCCAAGTTCGTTTGCTAGAGAAAACGGGTGGAAAATCAGGCCACTTTAAGGTAGAAGCATGATTAATGTACTTTTCTTTGCCCAAGTTAAAGAGTTAGTTGGTGTTGATCGTTTAGAGGTTAATGCTGAGTATGCAACAGCAGAGATGCTACGTGCACATTTGACGGAACGTGGTGATAAATGGCAGTTGGCACTCGAGTCGGGTAAATTATTAGTTGCGGTTAATCAAACGATTTGTCATTTAGATACTGAAATTAAAGATGGTGATGAAGTCGCTTTCTTCCCGCCAGTAACGGGAGGCTAATGATGATTTCGGTTCAGTTTGATGATTTTTCTGTTGCTGAAGAATATGCACTTTTATCGGCAGGCACTGATGCCGGTGCCGTGGTTACTTTTATTGGTAAAGTACGTGACTTTAATCAAGGTGATGATGTAACAGGGCTATCGCTCGAGCATTATCCTGGTATGACAGAGAAGTCGTTAGAAGAAATTGTAGTGCAAGCACGCGAGCGCTGGCCATTATTAAAAACACGTGTGATTCACCGTGTTGGAGATTTGGGATTAGGGGATCAGATTGTATTTGTTGGTGTAACAAGTGCACACCGTGGTGCAGCATTTGAAGCATGTGAATTCATCATGGATTTTCTTAAAACCCGAGCGCCTTTTTGGAAGAAAGAGCAAACGAGCAACGAAACTCGTTGGGTCGATGCTAGAGATACCGACACTTCTGCTGCAGATCGTTGGCATAAAAAATAACCTAATACGGATTGTTAGGTAGGTTAAAAAAAGGAGCTTATAGCTCCTTTTTTGATGGCTGAAACAATGATGTGAAAGGTTTATCTGCATGTATCTATATTCCTCTTTTTGATGCTTTCTATTTAGCTATTGCTAGGTTGGCTCCCATATAATTAATGACTATTTACCTTTGTCTTCGTTGATATAAACCCAATTTGCGGGGAAGGGGTAACTTAATTTAATTAGTCATCAATAATTCGAACTAATACGCCCTGTGAATTGGTTTATCGCGGGCTATATTGAATTGCTATTATTAATCTTATTCTTAAATGAGCGTAGAGTTGAACGTTAATAATAAATTGGGTGCTTTTTGACCGTAATTTAGGTTTTTTGATTTTTTTATTAATATTTTTTTATCTTTTTTTCTTGGTAGTTATTCTTTTTTGCTATTAGAATTTATAAAATACAAGTTATTGTTTATGGAATTATTATTCGTTATAAATTCGATTTTATGGGTGTATTGGTGGTTTTTTATTTAAAAATACTGATTAATCACTCACTCAGCGTGCTTTTTGAAAATGTTATTTTTCATGTCAATTGTTTCTGTTGTGTTAATTTTTCGGGGTTTTACCGTGTTGCGGTGTTTTTTTGTTACTGCTAAGTTCTCTGCAGCTCAGGAAGAGTTAAATAATTAGAAATTATTACAGGAACGTAGAATGAAAAAGACATTGTTAGCAGTCGCAATCCCAACATTATTATTAGCTAATTCAGCTATGGCCGCTGAAATTATTAAGACAGAAGACGGTACCGTTGATTTTTATGGTCAGCTTAGAACGGAAGTTAAAAAGCTTGATGATAAAGACGTTACATTAAATGCGGGCTCTTCTCGTACTGGTGTTGACGCTCGATATAAATTAACAGACACAACGGATGTGTTTGGTAAAGTTGAATTTGGTTTGAATTATAAAGCAGATGGTTCAGATTATTCTATGAATAACCGTCTGCATTATATTGGTATTGATTCAGAATTTGGTAAAATTTCATTTGGTCGTCAATGGACAGTATCAGATGATGTTTATGGCGCTGATTATTCGTATTTCTTCGGTGGTACAGCACTTCGTTACAGCACACTTTCTGGTGCTCGTCATGATTCATTAATTAAATATAATTTTGATGGCGAAGACTTTTGGGTTGCAGCGAACTATGGCCTATCTGAAGATGATAGTAACCAAGAACTAGCAGAACTTTATGTTGGTACAAGTGTTGGTAGCTTTAACTTACATGCTGGTGGTGGCCAAAACCGTGATAAGTCACATAAAATTGGCACAGAAACAGTAACTCCAGAACCGACTCTTCCTGAATTTACTCAGGAGAAAGCAATCACTGCTGATATCGAAAATATCTATTTTGAAGGTACGGTAGAATATACCGTTGGGGCGGCACTTATTGGCTTTACTTATTATAACGCAGAGCTGTCGGATAAAAACTCGAACCTTTCGATTGATGAGAATGGCTATAGTTTAGCGGGTACATATAGCTGGGCTGATAATGCAACTGCGTATGCTGGCTATGAATATACAGAACAATCCGCAGATGGCGTTGAAGATCAAGACGGTACATTGATTTATGTTGGTTCTGATTACAATGTGAATAGCTGGTTCCGTGTTTATGCTGAATATGGTTACGGCGACGGTACAACACTAGGTTACTCGAATAAAGGATCTGATTCATTTATTGGTACAACTGAAGTAGATAGTGAAAGTTCTTTTGCACTAGGTGCACGTGTTTACTGGTAAGTAAGCACACTGATACATCCCTTATATCCCTGTTTTTTCCCGGCTCTTGTAGCCGGGTTTTTTATATCTACTGATCTACATTATTTAATTAAACACCTCATCAGATGAATATAGAGAGGCTATGATGATTTGTGAGTATTAAAGGCAGTAGATACCCTAACAATAAGGTCGCGAGCGACTTAGAGGGGCGACATAAGTATAGAACTAACGTTAACGATGTAGCTTAGCGGGAATGCTACATCTTTTTGAAAGTGGTTTGTTGTTCTGCTGTTCAAATTTAGCTAGCTGTAAGTAACAGTTTCTTTCTGCAGCATTTAATTCCATCATTACTGCGTTTATATCAGCCTGCTGTTGTATTAATAACTGTTGGCGGTGTTTTATGGCATTTAACATATCTTGTTGTTGTTTCTTATTGCTCTTATTTGAATCGTAAAATTCAAAGAGCTCACTAATATCAATAAGTCTAAAACCTAAACGTTTTCCTCGTAAAGTTAGCTTTAAACGAGCGCGATCTTGCTTTGAATATACGCGAACTTTACCTTTACGTGTAGGGGTAAGTAAACCGCGGTCTTCATAAAAACGAATGCTTCTTAGCGTAATACCAAACTCGTCAGCAAGCTGAGAAATCGAGAAAGTATCCTTACTTTCCATTTTCATTATCCTTACTCTCTATCTATCGAACTATGCTTCTATCGGCTTATCATTTCACAACTAGGGTCTAATACCAATACTATTCTTCGTGAAATTGGCTGCTAGTTTTAGGGGGTAAGAATGAGAAATGAAATTTATTTTCGAGTAAAAAAATAGCCCCTATATAGGAGCTATTATTTTATTGATTCCATAGCATAATTTAGCTATTAATCACTTTTTTTATTGTACTGAGGGCGGTGTGCAGGTGGCACATAGCCATGACGAACACGGGTAGGACTAGGACGAGCGAGACAAGCTGCTGGTTTTGCTGATGCCATACTAAACTCACAAATGCTAACAGAACGGAAACGGAAGTATCGGTAAGATCAAGCTTGATTACTGAAATCTAATTAATCATCCCGATATGAAGATAGTAGCGCTATTGCGGATCGATAGGTACAGGAAGTTCATTAAAAAACAGCGTTGTGAAATCTTAATCTATCAGTGTTTTTTTTATACGTTTTTGTTATTAAAATACGTGCTTCAGTCATGCGAAAAAGGCAGATATCATGCTTTTATAATTTCTATTTTCACTGCTAATAAAGGCCTGCTCAGGCGCATACTTAAATTCTGTGCCATATTTATTGAGTGTTTTGATAAAAATGTGAATTTTTATCTATCTGGTCTTATTTAACAGCGGAGAGTTATATGAAACACAGACGCGTAGGCAGCAAGAAGATTAAGCAGATGATGGATGATTTAGGCATTTCAGATAATGCAAAATTAGATGATGATCAACAGCTTTTATTAGAGCAAAGACAGCAATCTGTGAGTGACGATAAGCAAATTACCCAGTTTGATAGCGAAAACAAGTAAATTTCATTATTTTTAATTGTTAACTGGTTTGAATTAGCGCCTTAATAAAGGCGCTTTTTTTATGCCTTAAGATCATACTTTTACTTTTATGTTATTGACTCCGCCGTCAGATGTTATCTTTATGAGCATATTATGCTGATTACTTATTCATTTTGGTGTTTTTATTATTCAAATAGGCACTTTTATTAGCTTTATTGGCGGATTTTCCTCTACGGAGTGGTTTTTTTAATAGATATATCTAACCGTTTGTTTTTGTCTGGTCATTTGTTCTGCATAAAGCGCCATTATTAAGAATTATCTCACTTTTTGTAATGGTTTTGTGGCAAATTGCTTCAATGCCTGTTAATGTTTTGACCAATTCTTCGGTTTGCTATGCATTGTTTAGGACTAACAGTGCATGGGGTGCAAATTATTATGCCGGCTGAAGAAAGTCATGGATGCTAAGAATTATGTATTGGAGTTATGCATGTATAAGAACAAAATCACTCAAGCACTACTAATCAGTGCGGGCCTAACGGTTGCTGCCACTTCTTTTTCTACAATTGCAGCTGAAGTACCTGAAGGCGTAAAACTATCTGCAACACAAGAACTTGTTCGTGGTAACGGCACTGAAGTTGCCTCTCTTGATCCCCATAAAACTGAAGGTGTTCCAGAGTCGCATGTTATTCGTGACCTACTTGAAGGTTTGGTTAACCAAGATGCAGACGGTAATACTGTTCCAGGCGTCGCTGAAAGTTGGGAAACAACCGATAACAGAACATTTATTTTCCACCTTCGCAAAGATGCTAAGTGGTCAAATGGCGATCCAGTAACAGCAGAAGATTTTGCATACAGCTTTAAGCGCGCAGCTGATCCAGCAACGGCATCACCTTACTCATGGTATATCGAAATGACGACCATGAAGAATGCTGCTGAAATCATCGCGGGTAAAGCTGATAAAGAAACGCTGGGTGTAACCGCGGTTGATGCCAATACGTTAAAAATTGAGCTTAACGAAGCCGTTCCTTATTTTGTGAAAATGATGGGTCACACAACCGTGAAGCCTGTTAACAAAAAAGTGGTTGAGAAGTTTGGTAACGATTGGACTAAGCCTGCGAACTTTGTGGGTAATGGCGCATATGTTTTAGACAAATGGGTTGTTAACGAACGCATCGTATTAAAGCGCAATACTCAATATTGGAATGATAAGAAAACGGTTATTAACCAAGTAACTTATTTGCCAATTGAAAACCAAGTTTCAGAAATGAATCGCTTTTTAGCTGGCGAGATCGATATTACTAACGAACTACCGAATGAACACTTCCGTCGCTTACAAAAAGAGCACGCTGAAGACGTTTCTATTACTGGTAACCTTTGTTCGTACTACTACGGCTTTAATAACGATAAAGCACCATTCAATGATGTTCGTGTTCGTAAAGCGCTTTCTTACGCAATTGACCGTGACATTATTACTAAAGCGTTATTAGGCCAAGGCCAAAAGCCTGGTTACTTCTTAACACCTGAAATTACAGCTAACTTTAATCCTGTTACACCTCAGTACGGTAAATTAAGCCAGAAAGAGCGTAATGAAAAGGCGAAAGAACTTCTTGCTGAAGCTGGTTTCGATAGTAGTAACCCACTAGAATTTACTCTGCTTTATAACACATCAGAAAACCACAAGAAGCTAGCCGTTGCTATTGCTTCTATGTGGAAGAAGAGCCTAGGTGTAACAGCTAAGCTTGAAAACCAAGAGTGGAAAACATACTTGGATAACCGCCGTCAGGGTAACTTTGACGTAACACGTGCGGGTTGGTGTGGTGATTACAATGAAGCATCCAGCTTCTTATCACTAATGCAAAGTAACAACAGCTCTAACGATCCTAAATATAACAGCAAAGCTTATGATGGCATCATGGCTAAAGCATTGAGTTCAACGTCTGATGTTGAACGTGAGAAGCTTTACGCCGAAGCTGAAAAGCAACTTGCTGAAGATATGCCGATCGCACCTATCTACCAATACGTTAAGGCGCGTCTTGTAAGCACTAAAGTTGGTGGTTACGCGTCAAACAACGCAGAAGACAAATTGTTCACTAAAGACATGTACATCATTGCTGACAAATAAACAGCAAGATATATAACGCTATTAACGCTGCACCCGGAATTTTGGGTGTAGCGCTCTTTCTGTCACAGCTATAAAAAATAAAACGGTAGAGTTTATGATTAAATTCATCGCAAAACGGATTTTTGAAGCCATCCCTACGTTATTGGTACTTATTACCATTTCGTTTTTCCTGATGCGCTTTGCGCCAGGCAACCCTTTCTCAAGCGAGCGTCCATTACCGCCCGAAGTAATGGCAAACATTGAAGCTAAATACGGGCTAGATAAACCAGTTTCAGAGCAGTACATCACCTACCTTGGTAATATTGTTCAAGGTGACTTTGGTCCTTCATTTAAATATAAAGACTTCACGGTAAATGAACTGGTTGTTAAAGCATTACCAGTATCAGCAAAGATTGGTTTCTTTGCATTTATCTTTGCTTTGGTGATGGGGGTAACCGTCGGAACCATTGCAGCGTTGAAACATAATACCTGGATTGATTACACCATTATGTCGACAGCCATGGCCGGGGTTGTAATGCCCTCGTTTATTTTGGCTCCTATTCTCATTTATATATTTTCAATAAATCTTGGTTGGTTGCCTGCTGGTGGCTGGCAAGACGGTTCAATGAAGTTCTTATTACTGCCTATGTTTGGTATGTCACTGTTATACGTGGCTACATTTGCGCGTATTACACGTGCCAGTATGATTGAAACACTAAACAGTAACTTTATTCGAACAGCACGTGCGAAGGGCTTAAGTTACCCGTATATCATTATCAAGCATGCGCTAAAACCTGCATTATTGCCTGTTGTTTCTTATATGGGACCTGCATTCGTCGGCATTATCACTGGGTCTGTGGTTATTGAAACGATCTTTGGTCTGCCAGGCATCGGCAAGCTCTTTGTAAACGCAGCCTTCAACCGTGATTACTCGCTGGTTTTAGGTATTACAATTCTTATTGGTACGCTAACGATTATCTTCAATGCTGTTGTTGATATTTTACTTGCGTATATCGATCCGAAAATTCGTTACTAGGGGCCAGACAGATGATGCTAACTAAAAAAGAAAATGTAGAAGCTGTCGAAGCGTTTTCAGAAAAACTGGAAATCGAAGGTCGCAGTTTATGGCAAGATGCTCGAACGCGTTTTAAACGAAATAGAGCAGCAATGGTGAGTTTAGCGATATTAACGCTAATAATGCTAGCGGTAATTTTTGGCCCAATGCTGAGCCATTATGCCTTTGATGATACAGACTGGTATTCGTTACACGCAGCACCAAGCTATGGCGCAGAAGGTCACTTCTTTGGTACCGATAGCCTAGGTCGAGACTTGTTCACCCGTACGCTTATTGGTGGGCGTATCTCACTAATGGTTGGTGTGTTAGGTGCGTTAGTTGCTGTTGTTATCGGTACACTTTACGGTGCGACTTCTGGCTTTATTGGTGGTCGTACTGACCGTGTAATGATGCGTATTCTTGAAATACTTTATTCGATTCCATTCATGTTCTTCGTAATCGTATTGGTGACATTCTTCGGCCGAAATATCATGCTGATCTTTGTGGCGATCGGTGCGATTTCTTGGCTTGATATGGCACGTATTGTTCGTGGACAAACCTTGTCACTTCGTAGCAAAGAGTTTATCGAAGCTGCGCATGTATCAGGCGTGAGCCGTTGGAGAATCATTACACGCCACATCGTGCCGAACGTACTAGGTATTGTTGCTGTGTATTCAACACTGCTTGTGCCATCCATGATTCTGACTGAATCTTTCCTTAGCTTCCTAGGCTTAGGTGTTCAAGAACCAATGACGAGTTGGGGCGCACTACTTCAAGAAGGTTCACAAACAATGGAAGTTGCTTTGTGGCAGTTGATGTACCCTGCGGCATTTATGGTGGTAACCCTGTTCTGCTTTAACTATGTGGGTGACGGTTTACGTGACGCACTAGATCCAAAAGACAGATAAGAATCAGTGATACTTAACTCAGTGCTGTTAATGGTGACATTCTCACGCAATGGGCTGAGTTAGGTATACAAGTATAAGGAAGTAATGATGAGCTTATTAGATGTCAAAGATCTACGCGTAGAATTTACAACACAAGACGGTATTGTCACCGCGGTAAATGATCTTAATTTTTCTCTTAATCTAGGTGAAACCCTAGGTATTGTTGGTGAGTCGGGTTCAGGTAAAAGCCAAACCGTATTTGCTATTATGGGGCTATTGGCTAAAAACGGTATTATTAGCGGTAGTGCTAAATTTGAAGGGAATGAAATTCTTAATTTGCCTGAAAAAGAACTGAATAAAGTTCGAGCTGAGCAAATAGCGATGATTTTCCAAGATCCAATGACGTCACTGAACCCTTATATGAAAGTAAGCGATCAGCTTATGGAAGTACTAATGCTGCACAAAGGCATGGGTAAAAAAGAGGCGTTTGAAGAAAGTGTACGCATGTTAGACGCGGTTAAAATTCCAGAAGCCCGTCAGCGTATTACTATGTACCCGCACGAATTTTCAGGCGGTATGCGTCAGCGTGTAATGATTGCGATGGCGCTATTATGCCGCCCTAAATTGCTGATTGCTGATGAACCAACAACCGCACTGGATGTAACTGTTCAAGCACAGATCATGGAAATGCTGAATGATCTGAAAAAAGATTTTAACACGTCGATCATTATGATCACCCACGATCTAGGTGTCGTGGCTGGTAGCTGTGACAAAGTACTGGTGATGTATGCTGGTCGTACGATGGAATATGGAAAAATCAATGAGATTTTCTATAAGCCTGCGCACCCTTATACCGAAGGTTTACTACGCGCAATTCCACGTTTAGATACCGAAGGTGAAGAATTACCGACAATTCCAGGTAACCCACCCAACTTATTGCGTTTGCCTGTTGGTTGTCCTTATCAAGAGCGTTGTCACCGTGTATCGAGCCGTTGTAAACAAGAAGCGCCAGATTTGAAAGCGTTTTCTGACGGTCGTTTACGTGCTTGTTTTTCTGACTTGGGGACGTGGTAATGAATGCACAAAAAAATCTATTATTAGATATTAAAGATTTAAAAGTTCACTTTAACATTGCCGCTAAATCAGCATGGCCTTGGACTAAACCATTAAAGCTTAAAGCCGTCGATGGGGTTGATATCCGTCTGTATGAAGGTGAAACATTGGGCGTTGTTGGTGAGTCAGGCTGTGGTAAATCAACGTTTGCACGTGCCGTTATTGGCCTAGTTGAAGCTACCGATGGCAATGTTGTTTGGCTTGGTCAAGATTTAACAAAATTAAGCCATGTGAATATGCGTGAAAAACGCAAAGAAATTCAAATGATTTTCCAAGACCCGCTGGCTTCACTAAATCCACGAATGACCGTTGGTGAAATCATTGCGGAACCATTGAAAGCTTTCTACCCAGATTTGCACGATGATGACGTGAAAGAGCAAGTTAAAGTAATGATGACCAAAGTGGGTCTATTACCTAACGTAATCAACCGTTATCCTCATGAATTTTCTGGCGGACAGTGTCAGCGTATCGGTATTGCGCGTGCTTTGGTGTTAAAGCCTAAGATGATTATCTGTGATGAACCTGTTTCTGCACTTGATGTATCGATTCAAGCACAAGTTGTGAACTTGCTTAAATCATTGCAAAAAGAAATGGGCTTAAGTTTAATCTTTATTGCGCATGACCTGTCGGTAGTGAAACATATCTCTGATCGCGTATTGGTTATGTATTTAGGCAATGCGGTTGAAATGGGTGAAAGCGATGCACTTTTTGCTGAACCCAAACACCCATATACCAAAGCATTAATGTCTGCTGTACCGATTCCTGATCCAGAGTTGGAAAAAAGTAAAGTGATTCAACTGCTAGAAGGCGAACTTCCTTCTCCGATAAATCCACCATCAGGCTGTGTATTCCGCACTCGCTGCCCAATTGCCTCTGATGAGTGTGCTCAAACAAAGCCAGGCTTGCAAGGCGGTGATGTTCACGCCGTATCTTGTTTAAAAGCTTACTAGTTCAAGCCTGTGACAGGCTTTAGGCGCGGTGTCAAAACCGCGCTTTTTTTATGTCAAAAAAATATCGTATATCGTTAATATATAAATGGTTAATTAATATTTTCGCATGTTGATAATTTAATAAATAACAGTTACATTTTGGTATCAAATACAAACAAGGATTGTTTATATGCGTTCGCTTTCTGTGCAATGGAAGATCACGCTGATGGCAGGAGTAGGGATACTACTTACAGTATTCGTATTAACTGGGCTGTCATTTTATTTCTCTAGTCAAAACCAGCAACTTGTAAGTGAGCAAACGTTCACATCCTTGCGTAATCAATCTGAAGCGCTCGTAAAAATACAATCGGAACGTCAGGCTATATATGTTCAACAGTATATGGATGAAGCCACTTATAGGGCTGAAATGTTGGCGCAAAGTGTTTTGTTTTTAAAGTTTAATGCTGAAGAAAATTATACAAATAGTGCAGAACTTCGTGGTTCCATTAATGAATTATTGCGGCGTTCGGTCAATAATTTCCCCAATATCTATAGTGCATTCGTGGTATTCGAACCCAATGCGCTAGACGGTGAAGACAATAATTATCATGATGCTAGTTATGTAGGTGCCAATAGTATCGGGCGTTTTGCACCCTACTGGTCAAAGCCATTAAACCAGGAAGCCGTTCAACGTGTATTTACTGAAGAGCAAATTGAGAATACGAGTTTGAATGCAGCAGGGCGTGCAGCTAATAATATTTTTTCATGTAGTGCACTTTCTCAAAATACCTGTGTGATGAATCCTACCTTTTCAAGTGAAGAATCTGGACGTCACCTTATTAGCTCAATAACCACGCCGTTGATTGTTGATGGTAAATCTATCGGTATTATGGGAATCGATATTAAATTAAATACCCTTCAGCCTGTTATTAATGACGTCGATAACAATTTATTTAATGGTGTCGGTAACGTTAGTCTATTAAGTAACGACGGTACGATTGTAGCGTGGGACCAAGGTGAAAATCGCTTAGGGGATCGATATACACCGCAAGATGGATTGCCCGAAATGTTACCCTCTTGGTTAAGTCAGGGCGATGATTTTATTGGTTGGAGTGATAGCCAACGAACGTTATTAGCGTATACACCTGTAATGCTGGGTAACACCACATGGGGGATTACAGTTCAACTTCCTGCTGAGCAAGTATTAGAAGAAGCAATAGCATTAGACAGCGCGATTCAAGCCCAGCGTTCTGCATCATCAAATATTCAAATTATCGCGAGTGTACTGATCGGTGGTTTTGGCATCTTAGTAGTGCTATTTGCAGCATCACGGTTAGTCGCGCCGATTAAACAAGTTGTCGAAAGCCTAAAAGAAATAGCATCTGGCGAAGGCGATTTAACGCAACGTATCGCCGTTACTCAACAAGACGAAGTTGGAGAGTTAGCAACTTGGTTCAATCGATTCCTTGATAAGCTGCAAGATACAATTGGTCAGGTTGTTGTGACGGTAGAAGAAGTGAGTAAAACAGCAGGTGAAGCCGCTTATGTTGCCAGCAATACTCGTGATGGTAGTGAATCACAATTTAAAGAAGTTGATATGGTTGCAACGGCATCAGAAGAAATGACCCAAACATCAGCCCAAGTCGTCGGCCACACTGAAACAGCTGTCTACGCTGCTAAGGAAGCAGATAGTGCAGCACAAGAAGGGCAGCAAGTTATACAGTTATCAGCAGGCTTAATGGCAAGCCTTGTTAACCGTATGGATAGTGCGGTCCCTATTGCTAAAGAGCTAGAAAGCAATAGCGAGAATATCAATGAAATATTAAAGGTGATTGAAGGTATTTCTGAGCAAACGAATTTATTAGCATTAAATGCTGCGATAGAAGCTGCGCGTGCAGGAGAGCAAGGGCGAGGCTTTGCTGTTGTGGCTGATGAAGTACGCTTGCTCGCCAGCCGAACAAAAGATTCTGTTGGGCAAATTCATACAGTAATTGACGATTTGCAACAAGGGACGCGCAGTGTTGTTGGTGCAATTGAAGAAGGAAACCAACTCGCAGGTGATACGGCAGAGCAGGTAAGTAAAGCGGTTGAGAGTTTAAGCCAAATTACGGAATCAGTTGGTGCGATTCAAGCCATGAATGAACAAATAATGCGGGCAGCAGAAGAGCAGCAAGCTGTTTCTGGTGAAGTGAATCGTAATGTATCTAATATTCGCGAGCTGAGTGAGGGCATCTTAACGCATGCTGAAAGCTCTGCAGATATAGGGCAGCGTTTAACAGAGATTTCTGAACGCCAGAAAGCGCTCGCGAGTCAGTTTAAAGTGTAAGTATTGTACATATATTTACGGCATAAAACGTCAGGACATCTGACGTTTTTATAGCGCTATAACAGGTTAAATTTACTTATCTTGATGGTTTCATTCGGTCTTTTTGTACGCTTTATATCTATTTCTCTTGTTTTGATAGAGCTGTTTATCTGCTCGTATCAGGGCGTTGTCGACGGTTTCGTCAGGCTGTATTTGAGTGCAGCTTGTCGTAATTGATGTATAAATATCATGGTGGCAAAAGCGTGTTGTGCTTATTGATGATTCGAGTCGAGAAGCTAATTTCAATGCCTGAGCCTGTGTCACATACGGTAAAATAAGGCAGAACTCATCCCCACCAAGACGAATACAGATATCAGTACTTCTGCTAAGAAGAAATATTTGGCTTGAGATATGTTTAAGTGCGGCATCGCCAATATCATGGCCATAGTTATCATTAATGGCCTTAAAGCCATTTGCATCAATAACGATTAAAGAAACTGCATTGTAAGATATCCGGCATTGTTCAATTAAATTGACCACGATCGATGATAATACTCGGCGATTATATAGCCCCGTTAGTAAATCTGTACGTGCTTCTTTTTTATAGGTTTGTTGCTGGATTTTGTGCCGTTCAACCCTCATCATCAAATAGTTGAGTAAGATAATTAAAATCAAAACGAGTGCAATGTTTGGGGCTGCAGAACGTAAGACATAACGAATATCAACTTCAGCATGAATATGTAGAAAGTCATCAATAGTTTTCTGTACGTCGATGATTGGCCAGAATATATGTAGTCCCTTTCGTAATATAATCTCTTGTTGTGTCGACATGGCATCGAGATAAATGAAGATAGATGAATGAAGTGCTTTTGGTAAGGTAATCGCCGATGTTATTGATGTAAGAGGTACATCAACCCCAATATCACCGATAATTTTATCGTTTGAATAGATAGGGGATTTTATAGAAAATATTTTTTGCTTCGTGACAATGTCAATATAAGGTTGGGAGAAATAGAACCCTTTTTTTAGTTCTTCTTCACTTTTATAATATGAGCGTTGTTCATTGTAGTCTTGAGTTTCAAAAATGTTAGAGGGTAGCCTAAATAATGTGGATGTGTACTTACTTGAAACATAGAAGTATTCGTTTAGGTACGACACATAATAATAATTGTAGTTAATATTAAGGTGATGTTTCTCTGCCCACAGATCATCAATGGTAGGGAAAATAAAAGTATCGGTCAGTGCCGAAGGTGAGGGTTCACCAATACCTACCAAGGTACCATTCAATAAATTATCTTTGTATTGACCGCGATTAAAGCCGAATTCATTGAGTTCAGGGTAGTGATGAACGGTAACCAAAGACTGACCTAATCGATTGTTATTATTATTTACCGCTAACGAAATATATTTAGCATAACGCTCATTACGATAAGCAAGTGTCAGTAAGCTAGATTTTATTATTGATAAATTTGATTCAAGGTATGATGTTGTATTCTCGATCTCATTTCTAATGTTTATAGAAATGGCGAAAAGAATAACAATACTGTTGACTAAAATAATCAAACTATTTTTCATATCATCATCTGCTTTTTTTGCATTATGTATGGCATCCTTGCCAGATTATGCTTCCTATCATTTATGTTCATTATTTGGGTATAAAGTTATTCGAATAGATTAAACTTTATTTTATCGAAAGGGGCTGGTTTACCGTAGTAATATCCTTGGTGATACTTTACGCCAGCTCGGAGTAATGCCGAGGCTTGTTCTCTATTTTCTATGCCTTCAGCAATAACTTCAACTTCTGCTTTATCAGCAAAAGCGACAATTGACTCAATAATAACCATACCATTATGGTCGCAAATATTTTTCACGAATATTTTGTCTATTTTTATCGTACTTGCTTGTAATTTCTGAAGCGCTAAAAAATCACAATAGCCATTACCTACATCATCGAGTTTCACTTGGATACCTAATTCATTCAATGAATCACACACATTTTTAGCTTTATCAAAGTCTGAAATAGGGGTACGTTCTGTTAGCTCAAATGAGAAGTTATGAGGTTGTAATTTAAACTTGTTTAGTGTCATTTTGATTACATTAATTAATGCTGTAGATTGAATGAGGTCAGGGGATACATTGATACTAAAATAGTGTGGTAGTGGTGCTATTGAGTGCTGAACCTCAAGGCGTTTGATGTCTTTAGCAACAGTTTCAATTAGCTGTACAGTCATCGGAACAATTAATCCATTGAGTTCAGCTTCTGGAATAAAGACATCTGGCGGAATGATTTTCCCCTTTTTGGTTTCCCAACGCATAAGTACTTCATAGCCACAGATATGATTTGTTTCAGCATTTACGATAGGTTGATAAAAAGGTATTAATCGATTTTGTTTCAATGCTTTGATTAACAAAAATGTTAGCATTTTTCCGTTATGAAAGCGACGATGCATTAATACGAGTAAAATAAGCGTTAAGCTGCATAACAGTATGATCAAATAGGGGCGAATGCTTTCGCGGTAATGCTGAATGACATTATCTGCTACGTAATATTTAATCCAAGCGTTATCAAGTAATGGTATCGATAATATGGGCTTTACGACTTGATCGGTTAAGTCTTTATTCAGCTGTAGAGGTGAATTAAAGATTTTATTTTCAGCGCGATTAGCATTCCCGGTGTAGAGGATAATGCCATTACCTTCTACTGTTTGTAGCCAGCAACCGTCACATTCATTTTTAAGTAGACTAATGGGATCTTGCGGCGTGATATCTACCGTCATGAATCCTTTTAATATTTGGCGATGATATTGAATAATTGCTCTGTCTTTTGAGGTATTAGCAATTAAGCTAATTTGCTGGTTCAGATAAATCTCTTGTTTTGGTTTTGCGTAAATATTAAGCGTATCTACCATGTCGCCGCAGGTTATGCCATTTGGCGTACGCAAACTTAGACGCCTAATTTCAGCGTTAAAATAGCTCGCATGTTCTAGCGTATCGATATCCTGATTATCACAGGTATAGTTGAGTTCATATTGAAGGTTATCAAGTAATATGGATGTCGCTCTTACTCGTTCAAAATATTGTTCAATACGTTGATTTTCTGCATATTTGAAGTGATATTTAAAAAGTACTTTGTTCGCATTATTAGATATTAATAAAGCTGCGAATCCTATTATCATACAGAGCACAATAATTATTAGGTTAGAAAGCATGTATGTTGATTTCTTTTTCATGTTCACAGGCGGCTTATCTAAGTGAATAGCAATGGAACAATTTAACAAAATAATGGGCAATACTGTTCTTAATCATATTGATAAGTACATATTTGTTAAATAATTAGTTTTTATGATTATTTATTATGCCGCATTATATAGGGAGAAATGGTCGTTGGTTGAGGTTTGTTTTCTTTCAAATCAAGAGCTTAGGCTGTATGTCTTGAAGGGGCGTTACTAGGGCGATTAATAGAAAATACCAGGGGAGAATGTTACTAATAAGTAGCACCAAACATTTTGTTTGGTGCGGAAATTAAACGATTATTGAATATTACTCAACGGGATACCAATAACCCATATTAATAAGCTGTGTCAGCATTGCTAAGAAGGCTGGGTGATCGAGCTGTTTTCCAAGCAAGGATAGGTTTACTTGTTCTTCATCACATAGGCATTTAGCAGCTTCTGCGCACTCTTCTGGTAGTTCGAATTTTTCACCGTTTATGTACAAAACATTAGGTTGTTCTGGGTGGTAAAAAGCACGTAAACCACCTAAACGTTTGAACTCTTCACCATCTTCTAAAAATTGATAGGTTTCATTTTTTTGCCAAGGTGGCTCTGATGCAATGATATCGAGTTCATGGCGGCTCTGGCTTAGATGTTCGCCCATCCATTGTTTCATTAAATTAGGGTGATCCAATAAGCTGCGCATCATTGCTTCAAGGTCATTACATTCTGCTTTTAAGATTGCCCCACTATTTTGGCGAGCCGGGATTGAAGGGTTGTGGTAATGCACATCTCCAATATCGTTAGAAATAATGAAATCAGCAAAGCTACTTAATAATTCTTGCTTCTTTGGTGAGCGAAAGCCAACAGAAAAGCTCATGGATGTTTCTATCGCGTAACCGTCGTGCGGAAATCCTGGCGGAATATATAAAATATCACCAGGTTCCATTACTTCGTCAATGATTGGCTCAAAGCCTTTGATTTGACGAAGCTCTGGGTGGTGGAGTTCTTCTTCATAATCATCTTTTTTAGGACCAACTCGCCAATGACGCTTACCTGAACCTTGGATAATAAATACATCATATTGATCAATATGTGGACCTACACCACCGCCCGGCGTTGAATAGCTGATCATTAAATCATCAAATAACCAGTTGGGTAATTGACGAAATGGTGTAACTAATCGAGCAGCACCTTCATGCCAATGATTCGCAGCTTGAACAATGAATGACCAGTGATCTTCTGGTGTATTATCAAAGGATAAAGGACCATGACGAACGTCCCACTCTTCGCCGTTTCTTGCGATATAGCGAGAATCGACGTCTTCTTCCATCGCTAATCCTGCAAGTTCATCAGGGCTGATTGGGTCGATGAAATCTTTAAAACCACCTTTTATGACAACAGGCTTTTTCTGCCAAAACTCGGCAAGAAATTCTTCAAACGAGAAGGTTAATTGGTACATGTTCAAACTATTAATTATTGAGCTTAGTGCCGATTATAGCGCAAAGCACACCATGCTAGATAAAAAATCATTTAATGATGGGTATTTCTTACGCCAAAGTTTTGGTGAATAGAACGGTGTTTATTGGCTTTTTTTTGATTCATTTTCGTGTCGAAACTGAATGTTTATCGTTAAATTTATTTTGAAAGTAGAGTGGTTTTAGTCTGAATATGTCTGATTGTCTTTGTAGTGATTTGTTTTTTAAGTGCTTTTGAAGGTTTCGGTATTGCTGCTCTTATATAGGGGACAATATTTGATATTTTTATTTTTGAGACTTCAATTGTTAAACCATAGTGATGGCTCGATTAGGAAAGCATGAGGGGGTAAAAGGTAAATTTATTATTTAGAAAATGAGCGAAGATAAAATACCGAAGTGATTTTATCCACGTTTTTATTATTTAACGCCAAATTATTGACTTGTTAGACTTTGACTAAATTTGACGATCTTAATGCTTGATATGAAGTGTAGGCATGTGTTCGTTAAAACAAAATATAACTAATATAACGAAGCAAGGTCAGCAGCAAGTCTATGAATAACGGTTTAGCTCAAGTCAGGTTCATACCCCTGTGTGTTTTTCTTTTGTCTGTCATTTTTTCAGGTAATGTTTTTGCTGCCAGCAGCAATGTGGCTATTTCGCTCTCAAGTACCAGTAAAGAATATGATAATGGCGATAACATTGATTATAAGTTAGTTGTTACTAACTCAGCTAGACGCGGTGTAGAAAGCATTGAAGTTAAAAGTGATTTACTTGCTGTTTTAGCAGACATTGATAGTGGTGGAAAGGGTAATGCCTTCTCTTCGGTTTCAATTTCAGCTGATGCTTCTTCTGCTAAATCATCAGCTGGTAATTTTTCGTCTTCGGGGAATCTATATGCTCAGAATGTGACGATAGCTGCTGGTGATACAATCACTTATCATCTTACAGCAAGGGTTGCTGATGACGTTGTTGGTCCCATTGATGCTCGTGGCTCTTTTGTAACTGCCGCCCCTCATGAGACGATTGAATCTAATGTTGTTTCTGTTAAGCGAATTAAATACAATTTTTCAGTCAGTAAAACTGTAACCGAAGGGGATTTTGCACCAGGCGAAGTGATTACTTACCAAATCCATATTGATAATAGCGGTACATCGCCTATTAAAAATATGACAGTGGCCGATGCCGTTATGGCAATTCAAGCCATCTCGATTGACGGTCTCCCAGTTCCTGCTTTTTCTTCTACCTTGATTACAGCTTCAAAATCCGGTTCGCGATCAAATGTCGGTAGTTTTAATTCATCTGGCAATTTAAGTGCAACGAATGTAAGTATTGATACTGGTGGATGGGTTGAATACCAAATAAAGGCAACCGTTGTACTTAATATTGTTTCTTCTATTGATAATATGGCAGAAGCGACAGCCCACTCAGTAACTAACCCTTCAAATACTATTGTTATAAACCCTGCCAAGCCTAACCTTTCTATTACGAAAACCGTTGGTAAGAAAAATGATTATCAGGTAGGTGATGAGCTGACGTATACCATTACCGCATTAAACTCAGGGCGTGGCATTGCCTACCAATATCAGGTAAAAGATGCGATTAGTGATATTTCATCTTTGTTAGCCAATGATTTATCAACTAAGCATGATCACACCGATGTGGGTGTTAACCCATTCCAGAGCTGGACGATAAAAGTGGTGTCGGTAGGGGCCAACAGTCAGTCTGCATTAAAGCTAGCGGGTGAGGCCTCAGGTGTCGATTTAGATGATGTGGTCTCTATTGCACCAAATGAATCGGTTAAATACACCATTAAAGCGGTAACAAAATCGGTATCGATTTCTCCAATAGATAATAGTGCCCAAATCAATGATAGTGCGGGTGCTCAAGTCGCCACTTCTGATGTTGCCACTTCGACTAACCTAGACGTATTAGATACTGCATCAGCAAGCAAAAAGACCACGGCAACCCAATACTCTCCCGGTCAGTGGGTGCCTTATGACATCACAGTTGAAAATGATGACAGCGATAAATTTGCTAACAATGTCACCATGGTGGATAACCTCACAACCTGTGTGCAAACAGAGCAAGCTGACGGTTCAACATCGGATGCGTTTTCTGGCTGGAAAGTGAAGAGTGTTGAAGAAATTGGCGAGGGTACTGACGCTGGTTTGGTTGCGAATAAAACTAGCCAACAAAGTGGCGATTTTGAATTTGTGGCTGACTTAGCGCCCAATGGTAAAGTGGTTTACCACATTGAAGCATTGGTAACTGAAAATAGCGTGGGTCATATTCGTGATACCCCTGGGTGTGATGCTATTGATGAGAGCGGTTCAGGGCTTGAAATGCCAAAAGGCAAAATTCAAGTAAAGAAAACAGTCGATAAAACTCAATTTATTCCCGGCGATAACCTTACCTACACCATCACTATTGAAAACCCAGCGCAAGGGTATGTGATTAATGTACCTGTTGATGACGCTATTTCGGATGTAATGGCAGGTAGCGTTGATGATGTTGATATTAAGGCGTTTGATAGCTGGACGGTAGTTGCCTCTGCGACGAATACTTCAGGCGCAGCAACCAATCCGACTAACCCTGACTTAGACGGTTCCATTAATGATAACGTTGATATTCACACCCATGCCACTATTTATCCTGGTGATACTGTCACATATACCGTTACAGCTAAAACGAATGTGAAAGTAAACGATGAAATCCGCAACAAAGTGACGGCTGGTGATGGGGGCAATTCAGAAGTTGGCTCTACGCCGTATATCCATGATATTTCCATTAGCAAAAATGTTGATCACGGTACGTACAGTGATTCTGAAAATACCTTTACCTACACGATTGAAGTCAAGAATGGCGACTATGCAGGTTTTGCTAAAGGCGTGCATGTTTTTGATGACATTGAAGGCATTCGCGCTGATCTTTTAGAATTTGGTCCTGCCGAAAATCCGTTTGAATCATGGGAGATTACGGCGGTTGCCGAAGGTGATGAAGCTGATTCTGGTATGAGTGGTTTAGTTAAGGATAAGAACCTTGATGTTAAAGCTGATATTCCAGCCCGCGGGAAAATTACTTATACCGTGGTTGCTCACTTAAAAGAGCGTACGCAAGATCATATTATTTGGGGCCCGTTTTCAAACTCAGTTAATGCCATGCTAGTGACTGATGATGTGACTGGTAATGCGATTAGTCAGCCTAAAAAGCCTAATTTACGTGTTACCAAAGACGTGAGCCAGCCTTATTACGCTGTGGGTGAAAAGGTCACTTACACCATTGTGGTTGAAAATATTGGTGATGGTTATGCAAATGATACGACTGTGTTTGATGATATCGCCTCTTTGGGACTATTTAATGAATGGAAAATAGATTATGAAAAAACAGGCTTAGGTACGCGTGTTGAACAAGAATTCAAGTCAGTCAAAACCTCGGAAAACATTGATACACAGGTCGATATTGCCCCCCATTCTAAAATTACCTTTGAGGTAACTGGCACTGTTATTGATAGTCTTCTCGATCGCGGAAAAATCACCAATACTGTAAAAGTGCATGACAATCAAAACAATCGTGAGTTTGATGAGTCAGCGGATATCGATGAACCAGAGAAAGATATCAGTGTCAGTATTGATAAGTATTCAGAGCAGGTTTACTACCACCCAGGTCAGGAACATGTATATGTGGTGTCGGTAACGAACCATTCTGATAAAGAAATGAATGATGTATCCGTTGTTGATGATTTATCGACTATGGGGGTTAAAACTGCGAATGATAAAGACGCTCATTATCCTGATGCTAATGAAGACACAGCGTTTGAAAGCTGGGGAATAGAGCGAACGATAGGATCTGTTAGTGAACAGATTATACCGCCGGGTAGTACAACTGATCTAAATGATCACATAACGTTACTGCCGGGAGCTGAAGCCGTTTATCGTATAACCACTATTGTGAAAGACAATGTCATTGAAGATACCCTTGAAAACATTGCGTATCTGAATGTTGTTTCGATAGATCGTAATGGGAAAGAGCACACGTATGAAGCGTTTGCAAAAGTGCAAAACCACCGTGCGGAATCTGGTGGGGCCGTTGTTCGTAAAGTGTCCCCCGCGATGTATAAGCCCGGTGATAAAATCACGTATACCATCACTGCTTCATCTTCATTAGGCTACTTTAACAACGTTGCTATTCAAGATGAGATCAGCAAATTACGCGTTACGTTATTAAACGGCGGTGAAGGTAACCCTTTTGCCACCTACGATGATCCTACCCACCCACAGTTTACTGTTGATGTTGTGATAGAAGATGCCATTCCTAAAGATGGTGGATCGACAGATGGAACATTGGATGGTGTCGTAAAAGCCAATACCGATTTAAATACTATTATTGACGTTGCGCCAAACGATAAGGTTGTTTACACCATTACAGGTACGATACGTGATGATGCCATTGGTGAGATCAATAATGATGGCTTAATTGTGAAGCCCTATGCAGCACAGATTGAATATAAGAAAGAAACGGTTGAAGCGAACTATGCACCGGGTAAAACGCTAGAGTATTTACTGACCGTCGAGAATACGGGCAAGGCGCATGCACAGGATGTGAATATTGAAGATGCTATTTCATCTGTGGAAGTGACAGATGTTAATAACAACTTAATTAAAGCATTCACTGAATGGACCATAAAACCAGTATATTCTGGTGATTTCAAATCGTTCGCTTCACCAGGAAGTTATACCGATAACACCGATCTTAATACAATGGCAGATATCCCGCTCGGGGGTAAATTCGTTTATCACGTAACAGCGAAAGTTGCTGAAACCGCTGCTGGTGACATTCTGAATGTCCTCAATGTTAACGGCAATACGACCAGTGTGACGACCCGCCCTGAAACTCGCCAGTACGATGTCAGTAAAGAGGTTGTCGCGTATTACGATGTCGATGGCGATAAGCTGCCAAACAATAATGGATACATGCCGGGTGGCAGCGTGGAATACCGTATTCATATCCAAAATAACAGCAGCAGTAATATTGCTGATATTCCAGTGAAAGATGCCATAGAAAGTATTGAAACGGATTACTTTGATAATACGACAGGTCAAGCTTTTACTCGCTGGCAGATAACGACTGAAACAGATTCTGGTGGTGTGTCTAATGCTGGCTCAACCAGCGATAATCATGATATTGATACTCTTGCCGATCTTGGTCACGACGGGTTTGTCGATTACATTATCAAAGCCCAAATCAGTGAAAAAGCGGTGGGTGACTTTAGCAATACCGTTGATGTTTTTGGTTTAAAAAAGACCTCTCCCGTTTCAATAATGCTGCCATCGAAAGTCACTCTAAAAAAAGCGGTGTTTGACTCAGCAGGCAAGGCTATTTCTCAATATCTACCAAGCCAAGATGTTGTGTATAAGATCCGCCTTGAAAATACCAAGCAGGGTACTATCTACAATCAACACCTCTCCGATATTCTATCGTCAATCACCACCGATATTGCTGAACTGTCTGGTAGTGGCAAAGAGAATCCAACTGCTAATCCGTTTATGGTATGGAGTGTATCTGTTGAACAATCGAGTGGTATTACTAATGTAGATGGTTTTACGGGGGGGAATAATGTTGATATTGATACCGATATCGATATTGCACCACTTGGTTACATTGAATTGACTGTTAAAGCCGCTATTCGCGATACAGCACTGGGTCAAATTACCAATACTGCTCATTTGAAAGCAGCAGCAGGATTATCACGAGATAATCGTAGTTTATCCGCCACGGCGGTGTTAGACCCGCAGCCTAAGCAAGTGGAACATCATAAAACGATTGTATCAGTAGGCGGGGCGACATATTCAAAGGACACCCATTATTTACCGGGTGATGAAGTTGAATACCAAATAACAGTGGATAACCAATCTGACGGTTGGGCAAATGATATCACCATGAAAGATGAAATAAGCAAAATCATGGTTGAACTTGCTGGTGATAAGACAGAAACCGCGTTCTCTTCTTGGGTTGTATCCCATGAAATTAGCCGAGGTTCCGATCTCGAGAAAGATACCTATTTACCGAATTATTCACCAACAGGTAACTTGGATCTTGAAGCTGATATTGCACCAAAAGAAGGGATCACTTTCACCATAAAAGCCCAAATAAAAGACAATGCGTTAGGCACTATTGATGCGAATACTGCGATTATCGATAGCAAAAACAATACCACCAACCCCATCTTACCGACGCCACCAGATTTAGATTCTGACAAGCTTGTACTTGATACATCTGCCGATCAGGGCGATGCGTATTATGCTCCAAAAGGGTTGGTTCATTACCGCGTATGGGTAACGAATAATGGAAAAGGTTTTGCTAATGACGTGCATATTGAAGATCAGATAGACCAAATCAAAACCACCGATGGTGAAGTTGCCTTTTCCAGATATTCAGTTGAACTGACATCAACATTAGACAAATCAGTAATTACCGGTGGAACCTATTCAGGTGAACACCCACTGGATGCAACTATTGATTTAGCACCTAATGAGAGGGCTGAATTTATGGTAACGGGTTTGGTTTCTGGCAATGCGACTGGAACAATTACCAACACGTTATTGGTCAACGGTGTTGATACCGCACATGTTGATTTGCTGCCGGGTGATGCCAAAATTATTGCTGTTAAAACCACGGATACGCCAAATTATACCCCTGGGGGGAAGGTTAACTTTCAAATAGCCATAACCAATACTTCAGATTCGATTGCTATTATTCAGCTGAAAGATGAGCTGAGTAAAATTGAGGTTGAAGCTGCTGACGGTACTGTAAAACCCGCTTTAAAAAATTGGACGATCACTACTCGAGTGGAAGGTGATACCGCTGATACTGATCTATCTGCAATCGGAACAACAGGCGATATCGATGCTGAAATCAGAATCGCATCGGCTATACCGGGAAGCACATCAATTACGCGAGCTTTTATTAATATAGAGGCTACAGTGATTGATGATGCGATCGGTGAATTTACGAATACAGCTTACCTTGATGGCACAGCATACAAGCTCCTTCAGGGTATGATTAAACCGCTTCCCGGAAAAATAACCCTGACGAAAGTGACCTCGCGCGGATCTGAAACCAATCCCCCTGCCTATGTACCGGGTGAAACCATTGGTTTTGATATCAGCATCAAAAATAGCGGTGAAGGTTATGCGGTTGATACGAAAGTGCAAGACATGCTCGACACACTTAAATCAGAAATTGCTGGTGGCGGGGAAGATCGCGTTTTTGTGCAATGGGATGCTGTCGATATTACGACCACGTCATCATTAACATCAGCGGTTGCTGGACAGTTTAGCAATAACACCAGTGGCTATACTGATGCATTCAATATCCACCCAAATGAGGTTGTTAACATCCACTTAGAAGGAAAAGTGAATGATCAAATTTTAGGTGATATTACCAATGTGGCACAAGCAAGCTATGAAGGTGCATTAGAGCGTGATGATGCAACATACGTTTATTCAGCGCCTACCCATTTGTTAAGTAAGCACGTTGATAAGGCGACTTATAGTGTTGGCGATGAAGTTACCTACCATGTCTTAGTGGCTAACCAAGGTGGTGCTTGGCTGAATGATTATGAGATAGATGATGATCTCGCCAGTATTCAAGCCGATATTGCAGGCGGTGGTCTTGGTAGTGCATTTGTTGCAGATTCGTTGACTGTTACCCATGATGGCGACCCAAGCCTTGTTACGTTTGATGATTCGAACAACGTCTTACATGCCGCATTAGATGTTCCACCGAATACAACGGTAGACTTCACTTTAAAAGCAAAACTTAACGATAATGTATTAGGTGATGTTCAAAATACAGTAACAGATTCAATGGGCGAGACTGCATCGGTAGTCATTAAGCCAGAAGTGCCAACCGTTACAATTAGCAAGACTGCAGATATTGTTGAGTTTGTACCGGGTCAAATGGTGACTTATAACGTTGTGGTTCACAATGAAACAGCAAGCTGGGCAAATGATGTCAGTATTATTGATGCGGTTAAAGATATTGAAACAGAAGTTGCTGGTGGTACGGGCGCAGTGCCTAAACTAGGGGCGGCATTTGATTCCGCAACGATCACTGCGACATTTGTGGCAGCAGGTAGCTATGTCGTTCCCAGTGCAGATCAAACGTCAGCATCGGCCGATATTGCACCTAACAGTGATGTAACGTTTACGATCAAAGCAACGGTTGCAGAAGATGTCATTGGTGATATCACCAATATTGCAACGGCGAACGATCTGCCTGCTGATGTCACTATTACGCCACAGGCATCTTCGCTAGAAATTCATAAAGCGGTTGATACAGATACGTACATTCCGGGGCAGACTGTTAATTATACCGTTACAGTCACCAATACCGGTGATACATGGCTGAATGATGTTGTAATAAAAGATCCGATTAGCGCAATTACAGCTGAAATAGCGGGTAGTTCAGCTACGCCGAATATTGGACCAGCCTTTAGTTCATCATCGTTATCTGTTAAGCAAAGTGAGAGTTACGTATCGGCTAATCCTGATGGTTCTATTTCAGCCATCGCAGATATAAAGCCGGGCGATACCATTACGTTTACGATTGCAGCGATTGTGTCTGACAATGTTATCAGTGAGATTTCGAACACCGCGACAGCCGATGATATTCCTTCAGAAACCGTTATTATCCAGCCTGCACCTTTTGATATCGAGGTAACTAAAACAGCAGATACAAAAGAGTTTGTACCTGGTCAATTGATTACTTATACCGTGACAGTGTCTAACCCGACGAATAGCTGGGCTAACGATGTTGCGATTAGTGATGAGGTCTCAAAAATTGAAGCTGAAATCGCACATGACTCAACGGCAGGCAGCGCAATAACGGGACCAGCATTTGATGCCGCGACTATCACTGTCGATATTGCGAAAGGGACGAGCTTTGTTGATGGTACAGGTGAGAATGCCACCGCTGATATAGCACCAAATAGCAATGTGGTATTCACAATCAAAGCGAATGTGGCTTCAAATGTAGTCGGTGAGATCAGTAATATTGCGAATGCCAACGATAAATCGGCAGAAGTCGTTATTACCCCGAAAACAGCCATTTTCACCATCATAAAAAGTGTCGATGAGCCCACGTTTATTCCGGGTCAAGTCATGACCTATAGCTTAGTTGTTGAGAATACGACGGATGCTTGGGCGAATGATGTGAAAATTACCGATGATATAGCTGCGATTAATGTAGAAGTTGCGGGGGGAAAAACAGGGCCAGCATTTGATATCAGCTCCTTAAAAGTGATTTCAGGCGTAGTCGACGGCGAGGGGTTTGTCTTTGCCAATCCAGATGGCAGCGTATCGGCAATGGCAGATATTGGTCCCGCAAGTAAAGCGACAGTTACCTTTGAAGCAACAGTGGCTGCCGATGTTGTCGGCGATATTCCCAATACCGCGTTCGCTAATGATATTGCCTCTGAAGAGGTGGTCATTACTCCTAAAGAATCAACGCTTGAAATTACGAAAAAAGTTAATGCTGCTGAATATGTACCAGGGCAAGAACTAACGTATACGGTCACGGTTAGCAATACTTCTGGTAGCTGGGCAAATGACATTGCAATAAAGGACGAAGTATCAAAGATCCAGACAGAAATTGCAGGGGGATCTGCATCTGTGCCTGCAACAGGCAATGCCTTTGATGTCAGTTCGATTACTTTTGAGGATCCAGTCGTCATCAGCAGTATTGTGGCAAAAACCACTGACGAAACGGCGAAGGCAGATATTGCGCCGAATGAATCAGTCATCTTTGTGATTAAAGCCAAGGTTGCAGATAACGTTATTGGCGACATTACCAATACCGCGTCAGCCAGCGGGCAAGATGCAAGTGTAGTAACGCCTGCTGCACAATCAGAAGTTGAAATTACCAAGACCTCAGAAAGTAAAACCTATACTGATGGTGGCAAGGTTGTTTACCACATTGATGTACATAACAAATCGCAATCTTTTGCTAATAATATTGCGCTAACCGATGAGATATCCAACATATTTGTTGATACCAATTTGGGTAAATCTGAACGTGCATTTACCGACTGGAAAGTCGAGTACAAAGCCGGTGATAGTAAAACTGTCGTGATGGCAAATACCCGCAAGATTTATCATCCTGCCAACAATAGTGATATTGATGCGGTGATGGATATTGCGCCAGAAGATACGGTGACCTTCACTGTAACGGCGAAAGTTCAAGACCATGCGATTAGCACCATCACAAATACAGCGGTTATCACAGATACTGACGGTGCTTCTCAAGAAGATGATGCAGTTGTCGAGCCAGCACCGACCTCAACGCGTGTGAGTAAAGTCAGTGTTGAAGAAAAATACATCCCCAATCAGACATTAAGCTTCGTACTGACGATTGCAAATACCTCGTCAAATTACATTGACGATATGATTGTCGTCGATGATATGTCTACGGTTCAAGTGAAGTACATTGACGGTACGACTGGACCTGCATTCATTCCGGGTACTATCAGCTTTACGCCGAAAGTTGTGCCGGCAGGCTCATTAACTGTTAAAGGTTCCGAGACCAGCTATAAAGTGGATATCGCACCTAAGTCTACAGTGTCGTTTGATGTGACAGGCACAGTAAATGAGCATGCGACAAGTGATATTCAAAACATTGCCCAGCTTAATGAAGACGATGTGAAAAGTAACTGGGTGCCGACGGTAGCTGCAAAAGTAAAAGGCACATTAGCAGCTGTTGAAGAGGAGTACGTGCCAGGCAACACCATCGAATACCACTTAACATTGGCAAATGACAGTGATGGTATTGCTAAAAATGTATATCTACTTACGCAGTTTAATAAGGCATCGGGTACCTATATTGATGGCCACGAGGACAATGCGTTTGATAGCTGGACCATTAAAGCCGTAACCGAAGGAGTTGATACCACGTCAGGAACGTTTACCGATGATAGTGATATAGCAACATCTATCAATATCGCGCCCCACGGCAAAGTTGAATACACCATCGTAGCCACCGTTAATCAAGACATGTTAACGCCCATTGATCTCAGAACTTTCTTTTTAGATTCGACCATCAATATACCGGGTACAGGATCTGCTAAGCAGATAGCCAAAAAGATTGAAGTTGGTACATCAGGTAAATTAGAAGTTTTACAAATACCACCGGTTGGCTCAAAGCTGGATGTAGTAAAAACGGTAGAGAAGACCTCTTACACCGATGATGACAAAACGGTGCAGTATCAATTATCGGTTAATAATACCGGTGGTGGTAATGCGCCAAACGTTACATTGTTTGATGATATTGCAGGTCTTAAAAACACCAAAGGGATTGATGTATTTGCAGATTGGGTGATCACTGGTCGTGAATTTGAAGAAGGGCGTCTAATTGATCACTTTACGATTAAAGGAGATCAAAATAATAAGAATAATCTCAATGTGATCAAAAACATGAAGTCGAATGGTCGTAACAATATCGAGATGATAATTGTTGCAACGATCAATAAGCATTTGGATGATGACATTACCAATGTATTTAAAGCAACTGAAGAAAATGGCAAGGTTACTCAAGATGAGGCAACCACGCATATTAAAAAGATCCCCGATAATACGGGAGAGTTAGATCTTACTAAGCGCGCGACAAAGACTGACGCGCAAGTGGGTGATGTTGTTGAGTATGAAATCATTGTCGATAACAACAATGAATCTTACTTTAACAATGTTGTTGTCGATGACCGATTCCCTGCTGGTTTTCAATATGTGCCAGATTCTACCGAGATGGTGCTAAGCGGTGCTGATGGTGAATTTGAAACTTCCGACGATGTGGTTGTGTCAGCAGAACCTACGCTATCAGGCAGTTTGCAATTCCCTCAAGTGGATTTTGACCCCTACGAAAAATTACGTATTCGCTACTTGATGCGGGTAAGTATAGGGGTGACGTTTGGCAAGTATGTTAATACCGCGGTAGCGAAAGTTAATAATAGCAATGTATCGAACACCGGTTCGGCAACTGTGGAAATTGAAGCGGATAAACTATTCGATACCGCATCGATAATCGGTAAGGTGTTTGAAGATCTCAATGGCGATGGATTCCAAGCCGATGCAACGGCTGATGATATTGAGCTAACTACAACGGTTAAACTACAAGACTATATTACGGGTTCAACCACCCTCGAGGTTAATGGTCACACTGTGGTGGTTGATGACGAAAATACGGTGCCAGCAATAAACGGTATTCATATTGATGAGTTATATGGCCAATCTAAAAACCGCACGTTGAAGCAGTCAAATAAGGCATATATCCAATTCAAGACACGCACGATGACGCCATTTTCACTGGTGATAGAAACGGATAATGGCACAACGATAACATTTGATGCGCAAGGTAAAATTCAACGCCACCTAGAAGGTGATGTAAAAGAAGAGTTATCTGCTGAAGAGCTGAATGTGACCCGTAATCTTTATAAAGCACCCGATGGTTATTTATGGGAAATCGTCATCGAAAATTTAGGTGTCTATGAAGATGGCATTCCTGGTGCGCGCTTGATAACTACAGAGGGTATCAAGATAGAAACCGATGAATACGGTCGCTACCACGTTCCCGACCAATGGGTTACAGATAAGAAAGGGCGTAACTTCCTGGTGAAGTTAGATTCTGACTCGTTGCCAACGGGGATGAAGGTGATCAGTGAGAACCCTAAAGTAAAACGTATTACCCCCCATGCGTTAGCGAAATTTAACTTTAGCGTTCAAGCCAAAAACAGTGCAGGTAATAGCCAAAAGAAGAAGCCGATAAGTTCCTAATAAAGAGTAATTACAAAGGAAAAGGGCTGATGAAAATTCATCAGCCCTAGGTTTTTTCGTTTTGATTTTCTGTAACAGCATTTTTAAAAGGTTAAAGAGTGAAGAATTTTAAATTAAGTCGACTGTCATTACTTATTATTACCTGCTTACCCTTTATTGCCAAAGCTGGGGTAACAGATGGTTTGGAATTAATTAGCAGTGAATCAACAGACATAAAGAAAGAGATTCATAAGCAAACAGATAACTCTCGCATTTATTTGAAAGAAGGTGCTATTTGGGCCACCCGAGATATTACCAAAGTCGATCCCGTATTAAATATTAGCCTGAGTGATGAGGTTGAAATTGAAAATGATGCGATAAATAGCAACCTGAATTTTAATGTTCAAACCAACTATAGCTACTATGTAAAAAAATGGCAGTTAGAGGTTTATCAAGGTAAAGATAGCCACTTGTCTCAACCGCTAGCGACGCTTTATGGAGATAAACTAAGTAATGATTTTGATATCGACTGGGACGGTAAAACCCAAATTGATTATAAATTTGAATCTGGGAAGCAGTTGCTGTTTCGCCTAAAAGTTTGGGATAAAGATGGCAACATGGATATATCAACAATAGGTGTTACCGATATGGTGAAACCTACGAAAGAAGTTGATATCGATAAGTTTGATGATGAAGACGATAAGAATGGGCGTAGCTACGGTGAAGCAAAGCTCATGCGCCATAACATTCCCACATCTTCCGGTATGGCGAAGCTAATGGGTACTGGCTTAAAAGGCATCGATAAAGTTTATATCGGCGATGATGAATATGATATTGAAGATAATCGTCTCTATGTTGAACAATATTTACCGACAGATGCATACATGTTTCCTGTACGTGTTGAGTACGATAACGGTGATGAGCGGAAATATCAGCTATTTGTCCGTATTCCGGATACTTACTATTCTCAGGCTGGTTTAGCCGATTTATATCTAGGTAAAAATCGCGTATCGGGCAATAAAGACGTACTTGGTGTTGATGAACAATACCAAGGTGATATTTACAACCGTGGTCGCTTAGCCTACTTCGGTGAAGGTAAGTTTGGCGATAAGCTCCGCGTAGTTGCCCATGTTGATACTAAAGAAGCTGCGTTAAAAGACATGTTCAAAAACCCGTTTGCCGCTGATGAAACCACCGTATTCGATATCGTAGAAGATGACGATGAAATGTATTACGGCAACTATGGCGATAATGCCAATATTCAGAAAGTCGTTAATACCAAAGGTAAGGTTTATCTTGATGTGCAATATGATAAATCACGCTACTTATGGGGCAACTACAACACTGGGGTAACTGGCACAGAAACGGGCGGTTATAACCGTAGTCTGTATGGCTTCAAAGGGGATTACCGCACCCGTGAAACCACCAAGTTTGGAGACGATAAGCTCAATATTGTTGGTTTTGCATCGCAAGCTGACAGCTTGTACTCACATGATGAATTTTTAGGTACTGGCGGTAGTCTGTACTTTTTACGCCATGGTGAGGTTGTACCGGGAAGCGATAAGGTGTCGGTAAAAGTTATTTATAAAGACACTAATATTGCAGAAAAGCAGGTGTATCTTCAATCAGGGCGTGATTATGAGATTGATGAATACCAAGGTCGTTTAATTTTAACCCGCCCACTTTCTGATGTCGTTGGTGATGACTTTGGCTCGGTGATCGACAGCGGTCCTCGCGGCGATTTAGAAAACTACTTAACGGTTGATTATGAATACGTACCTGAAGGGTCTGAAGCCATTGATAAGATGGCAACGGGCGGGCGGGTTAAAGGTTGGGTAAACGACAATGTTGGGGTTGGTGCGACGTATGTACAAGAAGAAAAAGACGACCAAGATTATGAAATGTATGCCAGCGATTTAACCTTGCGTGCGACAGAAGGGACCTATTTAAAAACAGAGTTTGGTCATAGTGAAGGTACGCAAGCAGACAGTAACTTTGTGTCTTTCGATGGTGGTTTGAGTTTCGACGAGGTGAGTTCTGGTGCAAAAGTGCGAGAAGGCGATTCGATTGAAATTACTGGTGTTGCTAGCCTTTATGATCTTATGCCCGATACATTTGGCGCGGTAGGCAATGACGTTCGTAGTTGGTACAAAAATAAAGATGCCGGGTATTCATACGCTAGTCAAACCGACGATTTGGCACAAGAAGCTTACGGTACGCAACTTCGATTACAAACCGGAGATAAATCGCAGGTATTGGCGCGCTATAAGCATATTGAAGAACAAGAAGAAAATGGTGATATCACCACTGATACCGACGAAATAGAGCTAGAAACCCAATATATGGTGACAGAGCACGTCAAGGTTGCAGTTGCCGGAAAGCATATTGAAGAGCTGAATAACCAAGATGAAAAGGGGGGTGGTGATCTTGTGGGGGCACGTGTTGAGTATATTTTTGATGACGATAACAGCGTGTACGCAAAAACCCAGAAAACCATCAACCAGAGCAGCAGTTATGATCAGAACGACAGCGTTACTGTGGGGGCCGAAACTAAAATTACGGAAGATTGGACCTTATCTGGCGAGTATACCAGTGGCGATCGAGGCGACGCTGCAGAAGCAACAGTTAACTACGATGTAACGGAGGATTACAGTACCTATGTAAGCTATGTAGAAGATGAATATGATGATAAAAACAATATTGTTTTTGGTCAGAAAGCGACGCTCACAGATACGATAGATGTCTATCAAGAAAACCAATTTGTTGATGAAAATAATGGCAAAGGACGGATTGATTCGTTTGGTTTCGATTTTGACATGGATGATGATATTGAAGCTGGGGTAGCTTTTCAGCAAGGTACCATTGATTACCCTGATGAAGCGGGGGTTGAGCGCAAAGCAACAAGTTTGTACGTTGCCTTCGATCAAGATAACTACACTCTAAAAGATAAAGTTGAGTACCGTGTTGATGATGGTGAAGAAAAAATTCGTCAGTACGTTACCACCAACCGCTATACCCACCATCTGACCGATGAATACACACTGTTTGCTAAATTTAATTATTCTAAATCGGAGAATGCCACTTCAGATGAAGTGGTCGAGCGTTTTATCGAAAGTAATATGGGGTTAGCGTACCGTCCAATTTTCAATGATCGCCTTAACTTTTTAACTCGCTATACCTACTTGGTTGATTTCGACAATATGAATCGTGATGTCGATTATAAAGACGAGAAAAGCCACATAATAGAAGGTGAAACCATCTACTCAGTGGATGCACATATCGATGTGGGGGCCAAAGTTGCCTACAAGAAAAAAGATGAAATCTATACGCGCGAGTCTGGTGCTGATGTGCCAGTGAAGAACGATATTTTCCTGACGGGTTTAAGCGCAAGTTATAACGTGATGAAAAGCTGGGATGTCACTGGCGAATACCATTGGAAAAAAGATCAGGAAAATGACCAGCTTGAACATGGGGCATTAGTATCAGTGAATAAGCATATTAACGATAATATGAAAGTGGGGGTTGGCTATAACTTCTCGAGCTTTGAAGATGATCTCGTACATGACGATGATTATGACGCAGAAGGTATCTTTATCAATGTTGTTGGTAAATTCTAAATAACATGGCTAACCGCCTATACGTATTTACAGGATCTATAATGAAAGTTTTTTTACACACTGTTTGTATAACATTGCTACTAACCCTGCTGGCTGGCTGTGCCACAGATACTTATGTCAGTGATGAAAATATTGATAAATTTGATGACCTATCGGTGAAGAAGTTTCTGATTGCAGAAATACAGCCGACAGTGGAGCCTGAGAAGAAAATCTACCTATCATTGGTGTCGCATTTCGATTTTGATCAATCTATTTTGAAGCCTGAAGATATTGCAGAACTGGATGACTTTATTGCTAAAGTCATCAACTTGAAAGGGCATATTGTTATTGCGGGACATACGGATTATCAAGGCTCTGATGACTATAATGAAAAGCTATCATTCCGCCGCTCTACAGTAATCCAACAGTATTTATCTGCGCGTATTCCAGTAGAAAACTATACGTTTGAAGTTGCGTATTTTGGCGAAAATAACCCCATTGTTAAAGCACACAGTCTAAAAGCAAACGCCCTTAACCGGCGCGGTATTGTTATTTTTACGCAAGCTTAATTAAGTGATTTAGCTAGGTGAAGCAAAAAAGAGAGGCATCGTGATGCCTCTCAATATGAAATCCATTTCTAGCAGTGATTATCGAAGGTTGGTATTAGCCCTCGTTTTAATTATTCTATTGGTAATAATCTTAAAAGCGGGAATGCTGCTTTCAGCTGGTTGTGACTCACAATGAAACCTGCGAGGTCGCCAGTTGTTTGGTTAAAGGCTTTGGCAACTAAGCCTTCAGGTTCTTGTTTTACTTCCCAAGTTAAATTATCGCTGGTGGTATCGCCCGATAAATGCAGCGGCAGCCAGGGCGTTTTCACCTTTACTAAACTGGCTGGCAGTTGAACTGGCGTTGGCGATCCGAGTAATGTTTTTGCTAATGCCATAGCACTTAACATGGTTGGCTGTAAGAAAGCTCTTACCTTGCCATTTAGTTCGGCACAGTCGCCTAACGCATAAACATTGTTTATTGATGTTTGCATGTGCTGATTAACCAGAATCCCTTTCGCAACATCTATACCTGATTCCTGCGCTAATTGTGTATTAGGTGCTAGACCCATAGCAGCAATAATGACATCAGCGTGTTGATAAGAGTCATCTTGCAGCGTCACTATCAATTCCTGATGGTGACGGGTAATTGTTTTAACTTCTTTGCCTAGCTTTATATCAACCCCTTTTTCTTGCATGGTTTGATATAAATTGGCACTAATAAATGACGGTAATAGCGTTGGCATAAGGCTGGTGGCACGATCTAGCAATGTCACCTTTTTACCTGATGTCGCTAAATCCATCGCGATTTCAGTGCCAATTAAACCTGCTCCAAGCACGAGAACAGACTTCGCTGTTGCTAGCTTACCTTGCTGCTCTTCATATTCCATTAGGCTGTTTAATGTGACGATCTCGTTTGTTACATTACCAGAAAACGGCGGAACAAAAGAGGTCGCGCCTGTCGCCAGCACCAAATCAGAGTAGCCGACACAGTGGTCATTAAAATGAACCACCTGTTCTGAACTGTCTATCGCCCTTACTCGGGTATTAGCAATTAAAGTGATGTTGTTCGTATGAGCAAAGTCGTCAGCTGTTTGCTTAATCAGATCATTAGCGGTTTGCTGCTGACTGAATACATGGCTTAAGTCCGGCTTAGAGTAATCATCGCCATTATCGGCAGTAATAACCGTAATAGGGGTTAGCTCATTTTGTTTTCGTAGTGATTTGACCAATTGATAAGCCGCGAAACCACTACCGATTATAACAATATGCTTATTCATACTATTGCCTTAGTTGATAGGTTCGAATACTTGTTTGCCAATACCACATTCAGGACATAAGAATGAATCGGGTACTTCTTCCCATGCTGTTTTGGGTTCAACACCTTGATTAGGCTCGCCTAGTTCTGGATCGTATATCCACTGGCACACTGTACAAATTTGTTTCTGTTTTTGATCTGTGCTGCTAGACGTTGTGGTGCTGGTTACTTCTTGTTGCACGGCTGCCGTTTCATTTGTTGCTGGTGTTACTGTTTCTACTACTGGTTGTGGTGCTACAACGCTGCGAGGTGCAACATTCAGTTCGTTTATCGCGGGTGTAGTCGCAGTTACAGTAAGGGGTTGTAACGCCCATTCACGAGCAATTTTACGCCCGTGTTCGCGACATTCCTCCATTGCATTTGAATCTGGGCGCCATTTGGTTTTTAACCCGACAGTAGTAAAGAAGCCCGCATCGGTTAAACGAGAGTGAATACGATCGACAGCACCACCGTTCCAACCATAACTACCGAATGCACCGGCCTTTTTTCCTTTAAAGCGTAAGCCCGTAATTTCTTCTAACATGCCAGCGACTTTTGGCATCATCACATTGTTCATGGTTGATGAACCGACAAGAATACCTTTAGAACCAAATACATTAGTTAGTATTTCATTCTTATCATGACGAGAAACATTGAAGATTTTAACCGCAACATTTGGGTCAGTTTCGGTGATACCTTGAGCGATACCATCTGCCATCATTCGGGTGTTATTAGACATTGAATCGTAGAAGATAGTGATTTTGTCTTCTTTATATTCATTGGCCCACTCAAGATACTGTTCGATAATCTGAGTAGGGTTATCACGCCAGATAACACCATGAGATGTCGCAACCATATCAACAGGAAGGTTAAAGCTTAGAACTTCATGGATCTTGGCGGTAACAAGCGGGCTAAACGGCGTTAGGATATTGGCATAGTAGCGTAAGCATTGTTCCATCAGTTCGTTTTGCTCAACTTCATCGTTGAACAGACGTTCGTCACAGTAGTGTTGACCAAAGGCATCGTTACTGAAAAGTACTGCGTCTCCTGTCATGTACGTCATCATACTATCAGGCCAGTGCAGCATTGGTGTTTCGATAAAGACGAGTGATTTACCATTACCAATATCAATGCTATCGCCAGTTTTGACTACATTGAAATTCCATTCAGGGTGATGGTGGTGACCAGTAATAGAATCAATGGCATTTTCAGTACAGTAAATAGGTGTGTTTGGGATCTTGCTAAGTAATACAGACAAAGCACCAGCATGATCTTCTTCAGCGTGATTGATGACGATAAGATCAATCTCGTTTAGGTCGATTTCTTGCTCTAGTTGTTGGACGAAATCGTAGCTAAACTTATGATCAACGGTATCAATTAACACGTTTTTACCTTCACGGATCAGGTAACTGTTATAGCTCGTTCCTTTCAATGTTTTGTATTCAGTGCCATGAAAATCTCGAACTTCCCAATCGCGCTGACCAACCCAATGAATATTGTTCTTAACGTGAATAGACATAATTCCAACCTATAATTCTGATAACCTGTATTTTGAATGCATGTTATACCTGAGGATTAGCTGTGGCAATAGTAAACATGTATAAATAATGCATGTTTAAGGTATCATTTTGATTTATAAGAATTTAAATTTTAAAATAGTTTATTATGATTTCAGGAGGGAAGTGTTTGTTGAAAAAGGCGAGCTACTTAAGTAGAAAGTTGGCATAAAAAAGGCTGGTCGAAACCAGCCTTAAAAGAGTCTGTACAGCCAGCTTATAGTTGGTCTGTTAGCTTTACTGCATCGCCGATGTAGTTAGCTGGTGTCATTTCTTTAAGACGTGTTTTCTCGTGCTCAGGAAGCTCAAGACTGTCAATAAAGTTGCGCATACCTTCGCCATCAACACGTTTGCCACGAGTTAGCTCTTTTAGCTTCTCATATGGCTTTTCGATAGCATAGCGACGCATTACTGTTTGTACTGGTTCAGCCAATACTTCCCAGTTTTTGTCTAGCTCTGCTTCTAGCGCTGCTTGGTTAACTTCAAGCTTGCTAATACCTTTTAGCGTCGAAGTATAAGCAATGATTGCATAACCACAACCAACGCCTAGGTTACGAAGCACTGTTGAGTCAGTAAGATCACGCTGCCAGCGAGAAACAGGTAGTTTCTGTGCTAGGTGCGAGAAGATTGCATTAGCTAAGCCTAGGTTACCTTCAGAGTTTTCGAAGTCGATAGGGTTAACTTTATGCGGCATTGTTGAAGAGCCAATTTCACCCGCAATTGTTCTTTGCTTGAAATGACCTAGAGCAATATAGCCCCATACGTCACGGTCAAAGTCTAAAAGAATTGTGTTGAAACGAGCAAAGCCATCGAACAACTCTGCGATGTAGTCATGCGGTTCAATTTGAGTTGTGTATGGGTTCCAAGTAATACCTAGCGACGTTACAAACTCTTCGCTGTACTGATGCCAGTCAACTTCAGGGTAAGCAATCACGTGTGCGTTGTAGTTACCTACTGCGCCGTTAATTTTTCCTAGAATTTCAACGTTTTCGATTTGCTTGAATTGACGTTCCATACGGTACGCAACGTTAGCCATTTCTTTACCCATCGTAGATGGAGAAGCAGGCTGACCGTGTGTACGTGAAAGCAATGGAATTTCGCGGTACTCATTTGCAAGCGCTTTAATCGAATCAATAACGTTACGTACTTCAGGTAACATTACTTTTTCACGAGCTTCAGTCAGCATAAGAGCGTGAGAAAGGTTGTTGATGTCTTCTGATGTACATGCGAAGTGAATGAATTCATTCACAGCGTGTAGCTCAGGAAGCTCTGCTACTTTCTCTTTCAAGAAATATTCAACAGCTTTAACGTCGTGGTTAGTTGTGCGCTCAATAGCTTTAATGCGTAGGGCATCTTCTTCACTAAATTCAGCAGCAACACGATCTAAAAATTGATTTGCTTCATCACTAAATGCAGGAACTTCTACGATAGCATCAGTTGCAGCCAGCTTTTGTAGCCAACGGATTTCAACGATAGTGCGGTATTTTAGCAGACCAAATTCGCTGAAAATGCTGCGAAGTACACTTGTTTTACTTCCGTAACGGCCGTCGACCGGGGAAACAGCAGTCAGAGCTGACAGTTCCATGTTGTATCTCTCCTGATTTATGAGGATGTGTAAACATCGCTGCTCTTATCTTGAGCATATGAGCAGCGAGAAAAAATAAAATAATTAACAGCGAGCCAATAAAATTTTGGCTTGCTCGACCATTTGCTTACGACCGAAAATTAAATGACGACGCTTACCACCAACCTGACGCCATAGCACTGCACCACGAACAGCAGCAAGTAATAACGCTCGCACTTTATGCTGTACTTGTTGCTGTTGAAGATGTGCTGGTGCACCTGTTACCTGAATACGAGGGCCAAGAGGGCTGATAATATCAAGGTAAATACTGGCGATATTACTAACCATTTGATCGTCTAATAAATCAAAATGATCTTTCTGACGTATGATGACATCAATACGGTCACCAAGTTGCCCCATGCTATCGCGACGACCTGATAATTTACGTTCAAGTGCCATCACGCTCACTAAGTAGCGAGTAATTTCACTGCCTGTTGGTGAGCTATCGATTTCTTGCGATAAGGTTTCAAGACCAAGGCGTAGATTGCTCTCGTTACCATAAATCTCAATGGTATTAGAAGGGTTCGTTACAGTAATACTGTTCAAACAAGCTTCTAGAATTTCGCGATCACAGTTGCCATTTTGCGCAACTAATTGAACCAGCTTTACTGCTTGGCAGATGCTGGCAAACGCGATTGTACGGTCATATAAGGTGTGTGCCACTTGTGACGACTCCTTTAGATTCGCTGCTCAATAATACCGCCGCCTAAACAGATCTCATCACTGTAGAAAACAGCTGATTGACCTGGTGTAACTGCGATTTGAGGTTCATCAAAAATAACTTTGATATTTTCATCATCGATAGGGATGATGGTACAAGGGATATCTTCTTGACGGTAACGGGTTTTCACTGTGCATGTCATTGTTTCACGAATTGGTTGACGGTCTACCCAATCTAATTGAGATGCGACTAAACCATTCGATTTTAGGCGAGGGTGATCTTTACCCTGACCTACAATCAACACATTACGTTTAAGGTCTTTATCGACTACGTACCATGCATCTTCAAGACCGTTCCCGCCTTTTTGACCACCAATATGTAGACCTTTACGTTGGCCTAACGTGTGATACATCAAACCTTGATGCTCACCGATAACCTTGCCTTCATCAGCGGTTTCAATTTTACCTGGCTGCGCTGGAAGGTATTTACCTAAGAATTCAGTGAATTTACGCTCACCAATAAAACAAATACCCGTTGAATCTTTTTTCTTTGCTGTGATCAAGTCTTGCTCTTCAGCGATACGGCGTACTTCAGGTTTTTCCAATTCGCCTACAGGGAATAGGCTACGAGCAATTTGTTCATGGCTCAGTGTGTACAAGAAGTAGCTTTGATCTTTATTGCTATCAACACCGCGTAGCATTTTAGGCTTTTCGCCTTCAGCTGTCGGGAAACTACGACGTGTGTAGTGTCCCATTGCAATGTAATCTGCTTCTAGAACTTCATCGGCAAATTCTAAAAACGCTTTAAATTTGATCTCTTTATTGCAAAGGATATCCGGGTTTGGAGTACGACCTGCTTTGTATTCAGCTAAGAAATACTCGAATACGTTATCCCAGTACTCAGCTGCAAAGTTAATGGTATGAAGGTGGATACCCAATTTGTCACATACAGCTTGTGCATCAGCGAGATCTTCTGCGGCAGAGCAGTATTCTTCGTTATCGTCTTCTTCCCAGTTCTTCATGAACAAACCTTCAACTTGGTAACCCTGTTGAAGTAGTAAGTAAGCTGATACCGATGAATCAACGCCGCCGGACATGCCGACAATGACTTTTTTCTGGCTGTTATCTGACATATTTCTCTTCAGTCGCAATTTAGTGTTAAGAGCGTAATTCTAACAGAAAGCTATCTGCCGAAACAGACCGAGAACAGAATCACACTTTAATAATTTAATCGTTTTTTTTCATGGCTGAGACAAATTTGTTTCATTGTGTAAAAAGAACCGAGAAATTGACAATATGCTGTATATAAATAAATTTCTTTTGTTAGGGCGTGTTGACGTTTCAAATTCTAGCCTGTGAAGTCTGAAAACGTCTTTAGACAAGGCACTTAATGTAATGTTTAGTCACCTAAATGCACATGAGTAACGCAGTATAAAGCTTTTCAGACTTCACCCTTTGGGCTGAGGCTATTTTTCCACCTAACTACGTTAGAAATTTTATGATTAGAACTACTAGTCACTGCAATTTCTGCCTTGTTATCTGAAAAAATCGCTCTCAGCAGGCTGAATCTTGAAACGTCAACCCGCCCTATATGTAATGCTTTATTTTTCAGTGGCGCAATCGTTTGCTATTTGCGGGCAATAATAGTGTAAGTCTGGGGGAATGTGTAGCTTTTTATTATGGGTTTCATGACAAATTGTGTCGTTATAAATTGGTCGTTGGAGCGACCAATTTATAAGATTGCGGCTTAAAATATAGAATCTAGCGCATTTGTGTATTAGGTAATGTCACTTCACGCCATTCTCCTGGCGCTAAATCATCGACCGTCCAATCTGCCATTTTATAACGAATTAGGCGTAATGTAGGAAAGCCAATATGAGCCGTCATACGACGCACTTGTCGGTTTCGTCCTTCGCGCAGGGTAAGTGCAAGCCATGTGGTTGGAATGTTTTTCCGTTCACGAATTGGTGGAGTACGATCCCAAATCACGGGCTGCTCCATGCGTTCGATATCTGCAGGTAACGTTAGCCCATCTTTTAATGTGACGCCTTTACGAAGCTGCTCCAAATCGTCATCACTTGGTGAACCTTCAACTTGAACCCAGTAGGTTTTAGGCTGCTTAGATTGCGGTTGTGTTAAACGCGCTTGCAGAATGCCATCGTTAGTTAAAACCAATAAGCCTTCGCTGTCTTTATCCAGTCGCCCTGCAGGGTAAATATCTTTGATAGATATATAATCTGCCAGCGTTTTATCGCCTGGTTCACCCGAAAATTGAGTCAACACATTGAAGGGTTTGTTAAATAAAATGATCTTTTGCGGTCCGCGAGGTCGCTTCGGGTTTGATATCTTTCTTGATGCTCGACGCTCATTATTGGCACGTTGAGGTTGACGAAAAGGGGTATTTGGCTTCATAAATAGCTGCTGTACTGGGGATTAGTAAATCGACGTGCCTATTATACGCGAAAATAACAGTATTGGCGTGTCGATAAATTTTCGAGTATGATTTGCGCGCATCTTACAAAAAGATAACAAATGGACGCTAGGAGATTTAAATGGATAGTAAAGTAGTTGTACCAGTAGAAGGTCAGAAAATCACATTGGATTCTGAAGGTAAACTGGTCGTTCCTAACAACCCGGTAATCCCATACATTGAAGGTGATGGTATCGGTGTTGATGTAAGCCCTGCAATGATCAAAGTTGTCGATGCGGCAGTAAATAAAGCTTATGCAGGTGATCGCAAAATTGAGTGGATGGAAATCTACACTGGTGAGAAATCAACTCAAGTTTACGGCGAAGATGCATGGCTACCGCAAGAAACTTTAGAATTCATTCGTGAATACAAAGTCGCAATCAAAGGCCCACTAACAACTCCAGTTGGTGGCGGCATTCGTTCTCTAAACGTTGCTCTACGTCAAGAACTTGATTTATACATCTGTGTACGTCCTGTTCGTTATTTTGATGGCGTACCTAGCCCAGTTAAACGTCCTGATCTGACAGACATGGTTATTTACCGTGAGAACTCTGAAGATATCTATGCTGGCGTTGAATTCCAAGCTGGTACTGCAGAATCAGACAAAGTTATTAAATTCCTACAAGATGAAATGGGCGCAACTAAAATCCGTTTCCCACAGCAATGTGGTATCGGTATTAAGCCAGTTTCAGAGGAAGGCACCAAGCGTCTAATTCGCGCTGCACTTCAGTACACAATTGATAACGACCGTGACTCGCTAACGCTTGTACACAAAGGCAATATCATGAAGTTCACTGAAGGTGCTTTTAAAGATTGGGGTTATGAAGTTGCCCTACAAGAGTTTGGCGCTGAGTTATTGGACGGTGGTCCATGGATGACGCTTAAAAATCCAAACACTGGTAAAGAGATCGTTATCAAAGACTGTATCGCAGATGCATTCTTACAGCAGATCCTTCTTCGCCCTGCTGAGTACGATGTAATTGCAACCATGAACCTTAACGGTGACTACGTTTCTGATGCACTAGCTGCACAGGTTGGTGGTATCGGTATTGCACCGGGTGCGAACATCGGTGACGGTGTTGCATTGTTTGAAGCAACTCACGGTACAGCACCTAAGTATGCTGGACAGGATAAAGTAAACCCAGGTTCACTAATCCTTTCTGCTGAAATGATGCTTCGTCATATGGGCTGGCTTGAAGCTGCTGATTTGATCATTAGTTCAATGGAAGCTGCAATCAGTAACAAGACAGTGACTTATGACTTTGAACGCCAAATGGAAGGTGCTACCTTACGTAAGTGTTCAGAGTTTGCTGATGACATGATTGAACACATGTAATTGTAAATCTCTTACTCTGTAAGATATTTGAGGCTCAGCTTAGGCTGGGCCTTTATTCTATCCTATCTCAGGTAAAATAACGTTTGCTACACTCTTTTCTTTCTTTCTCTCTTTCAAATCTCGATGCTTTCCTGACCATAGTGCTGCTGCATATTAAAGCAGTTAAGTTGCAAGTTCAGAAGATATAAAGGTAATCAGTGCGTTTACTCTCAATTCTTCTTCTATCTGCTTTGTCTCGATTTGCTCTTGTTCTTTTTTCGCCTATGATAGACATATATGATGATTCTCTTAGAGGAACATTAACCAACACTTGTTAATAGTATTGTTAATAAAATGTGTTCGAGGCTATTCATTTTTTATTCATTAAGGTTTTTATAAGTTTTAGTGGGTAAGAAGGATTGCTGATGTAGGTATGATTAATCAGGTGAGTGGGTAGATAAGCGGTATTTTCAATAAAAAGGCGAGCCAGTGCTCACCTTCGAAATTGATGCGATAACTTTCAGTGACTATTTGGTTAGTTCACCTTCGACTGGGACGATCTCGCTAGCATGGTGACCTTTAGGCCCTGTTTGAATCTCATAGTTGACCTGCTGGCCAGCTTTGAGAGTTCGATATCCATCCATTTGAATAGTTGAATAATGCGCAAAAATATCGCCTTCACCCTCTTCTGGGCAGATAAAACCAAAACCTTTGGCGTTATTAAACCATTTAACTGTACCTGTTGCCATGCTTTACATCCCTCTTGCATTCAAGATCCATTTAACTACTAGTATACAAGGTATTCCTTTTTGTTCTTGCATACTAATGCTGTTTTGATGCAGTTTATATCTACTACAGGTTACACTTTAGTAAAAAGAGCTAGACAGTCAAGTGCATATTGTAACATTTTGATAAAATCTTTTTTTCTGGGCCTAGATATAGCAAGCACTTGAACTAATGACTAAGATGAGATTATGAGTAAGTTATACGAATGGATTATTCCTGAGTCAGATGTATTAGATAAGGAAGAAGCTCAGGTTAAACCACCAGCGATGTACAAAGTTGTTTTAAACAATGATGATTACACTCCGATGGATTTTGTGATAGAAGTGTTACAGAAGTTCTTCTCAATGGACATGGAGAAAGCCACACAGTTGATGCTCAACGTGCATTACGAAGGTAAAGCAATTTGTGGAACCTTCACTGCTGAAGTCGCCGAAACAAAAGTGGCACAAGTGATGATGCACGCAAGAGAGAATGAACATCCGCTACTGTGTACGATGGAAAAAGCTTAATTTTTCCGGCACGCCACTTTGAGTGGTATTTAGGGGAGGTGCCTTATGCTAAATAAAGAACTAGAAGCTAGCTTGAATGGTGCATTTGCACGAGCAAGAGAAAAACGTCATGAGTTTATGACTGTTGAGCATTTGCTTTTGGCTTTACTTGAGAATGCAGCAGCTCAAGAAGCTCTGCTTGCGTGTCGCGCAAATCTCGATGTATTGCGTAAAGAGCTCGACTCATTTATCGAGCAAACAACTCCTCTCATTCCTGCTGATGATGAGAGCCGCGAAACACAACCTACACTGAGCTTTCAGCGTGTACTTCAACGTGCCGTCTTTCATGTGCAATCTTCAGGTCGTAGTGAAGTTACGGGTGCTAACGTTCTTGTCGCTATTTTTAGTGAACAAGAATCCCATGCGGCATACCTCCTCAAGAAGAGTGATATTAGTCGTCTTGATGTGGTTAACTTTATTTCTCATGGCACTGTGAAAGACAGTGACAATGATGATTTAAATGGCCCTGAAGTTGGCAGTGAAGAACCAAGAGCTGAACAGTCGTCTGAAGACAAACTAGAGAACTTTGCAACGAACCTTAATCAGTTAGCCCGTGCTGGTGGTATTGATCCGCTTATCGGTCGTGACAGTGAGCTTGAGCGTACCGTTCAGGTGCTTTGTCGCCGAAGAAAGAATAATCCTTTGCTAGTGGGTGAAGCTGGTGTGGGTAAAACCGCGATTGCTGAAGGGTTGGCATGGCGTATTGTTGAAGGTCAAGTGCCTGATATTATTAAAGACTGTGTGATTTATTCTTTAGATATTGGTTCTTTGCTTGCAGGTACTAAATATCGTGGTGATTTCGAAAAGCGTTTCAAAGGTATTCTGAAACAGCTTGAGAAAGAAGATCACGCTGTATTGTTCATTGATGAAATTCATACCATTATTGGTGCGGGTGCCGCATCAGGTGGACAAGTCGATGCTGCGAACCTTATCAAGCCATTACTGAGCAACGGTAAGTTACGCTGTATGGGGTCAACGACGTATCAGGAATACAGCAATATTTTTGAGAAGGAACGTGCATTATCGCGTCGCTTCCAAAAAATTGATGTCATTGAGCCTTCGCTTGATGATACGACGAAGATTTTGATGGGGCTGAAGCCTAAGTATGAAGCGCACCATGAAGTTCGTTTTACCAATAAAGCGATTCGTGCCGCTGTAGAGCTATCTGCGAAATATATCAATGAACGTCATCTACCTGATAAAGCGATTGATGTTATTGATGAAGCGGGTGCGCGTTGCCGTTTAGCACCAGCAAGCCGTCGTAAAAAAACCGTTAATGTTAGTGATATTGAGTCGATGATTGCCAAAATGGCACGTATTCCAGAGAAATCTGTGTCTTCAAGTGATCGTGATGTACTTCAGAAGTTAGACAGCAAACTGAAGATGCTGGTATTCGGTCAAGATGATGCCATTGATGTACTAACCGAAGCGATTAAACTGAGCCGAGCTGGGTTGGGTGCAGAGAATAAGCCTGTTGGTTCTTTCTTGTTTGCAGGTCCTACTGGTGTGGGTAAAACAGAGGTTACTGTTCAGTTAGCACGTACCATGGGTATCGAACTTCTGCGTTTTGATATGTCAGAGTACATGGAACGCCACACAGTGAGCCGTTTGATCGGTGCACCTCCTGGTTATGTGGGTTATGACCAAGGCGGTCTGTTAACCGATGCGGTAATCAAACAACCACACTCAGTCGTATTGTTAGATGAAATTGAAAAAGCGCACCCAGATGTATTTAATTTACTTCTGCAGATTATGGATAACGGTACGCTAACAGATAACAATGGCCGTAAGGCTGATTTCCGTAATGTCATTTTTGTCATGACAACCAATGCCGGCGTAACGGAAACGGTACGTAAGTCGATTGGTTTGATTCAACAAGATCATAGTCATGATGCAATGTCGGAAATTAAGCGTGTATTTACACCTGAATTCCGTAATCGTTTAGACAGTATCATTTGGTTTAATCATCTTGAGAAAGATGTTATTCATCAAGTGGTTGATAAGTTCATCGTAGAGTTGCAAGCACAACTTGATGCGAAGGGCGTATCAATGGAAGTGTCTGATAACGCACGTGTTTGGTTAGCTGAAAAAGGCTACGATAAAGCGATGGGTGCACGTCCGATGGCGCGTTTGATTCAAGACCGCTTGAAAAAACCATTAGCGAATGAACTGTTATTCGGCTGTCTAGTTAACGGTGGTTCGGTACGTGTTGATTACATTAACAATGAATTGGATTTCCAATACAACAGCAACAATGAATTAGAAGCTGCACACTAATCCATTACTGAGTTAGCATTAAATAAAAACCGCCTTCGAGGCGGTTTTTTTATCTGAATTAAATACCGTAAAGTGCTGAAAGACCAACAGAGTCTAATATTCAGATAAAATAAAACCTAGCACTGGGCTAGGTTTTATTTGCAGTCTAATCTTGGTGAAAGATTAACGTGCGCGGAAGACGATGCGGCCTTTAGTAAGGTCGTATGGAGTCAGTTCCACGGTAACTTTATCACCAGTTAGAATACGGATGTAGTTCTTACGCATTTTACCAGAGATATGAGCGGTAACAACGTGACCGTTTTCTAGTTCAACGCGGAACATCGTGTTAGGTAGTGTATCTTGTACAGTACCTTGCATTTCAATTACGTCTTCTTTTGCCATTGAATCCTCTTAGGCTACCTGCCATTCTTCTGATCGGGCAAGATAATGCCTTGAAACTGTTTGAGTGTAAAGTTTAGGACGCAATTCTACCCTTGCCAGTACACTTTGTCAGCTTTTGTTGCGGTCTAAAGTCGCTTTTATCTGTTTTTTGCCAAAATACATTCATTTGTAAGTGCTGAATTGTTTGGATTTTCATCCAGCTGTTTGTATGGTGAACAGTTATTGCCAGTCGCCCAGTATTAACTTCTGGTGTGGTTGGAATCTGACTTTGTAATTCATCGCTTTACAGCCATCAATTTGATAACCCGGATAAAGCCATTTTCGACCCGTCTGCTGACTATATTGAATTTGATAAAGCACGCATAGAGTACCTAAAGATAGCGTGGAATCGGGTTCAAAAAAGCTATATACAGCACTGAGAGCATTCTCAAATACGTCGGTCACCGCGATGGCAATAAGCTTATCATTATCGTAGACATGCAAAAACAAAGTATCCATCCACTCTGCGGTGCAAAAATCAAAGAATTGCTCTTTATTCGCAGGATACATTGAGCCTGTAGAGTGGCGTAAACGGATATATCTTTCATACAGTGGAAACCACTCTTCATCGAGTTTAGCTTTAAACTCCCAGCGGAATTTTTTCATTTGATTTAGCTGGCGCTTTTGGCTCTTAGAGGCGATAAAATTAGGGCAATCGACACGTAGAGGGGTGCATGCACTACATAGTTCACACATTGGCTTATAGACAGCCCTACCGCTGCGACGATAGCCTGACGAGAGTAATATGTTATAGCCTACAGGTGATAGCCAATGTTCATCCATGACCACCCCGAGCTGCTCTTGCTCGTTAGGTAGGTAGTTGCAGTCGGAGTTTGGTGTGAGGCCGATGCGTAAAGAAAGGTTATTCATAAATCTCTTTATTCAATAGGTATTTTGAGCGTTTGAGGAACAAAACTATTTGGTTTAATTATGGCAGCTCTTTGCTGGTGCAGCTGTTGCATAAACGGTGCTCGTGGAATTTCTAGTGCGCCAAGTGACTCCAAATGATTGTTCATCACTTGGCAATCAATGAGGGTGCCACCTTGATCTGAAAAATGGCGGCAAAAAAACCATAGTGCAATTTTTGATGCGTTATCGGCTAATGAAAACATTGATTCACCACAAAACACAGAACCGATTTGTAAACCATAAAATCCGCCAACGAGTTTATCTTGGTGCCAAACTTCTACCGAATGGCAGTGTCCAAGGTTGTGCATCGTTTGATAAGCTTGGATCATATCTTCGGTGATCCATGTTTCTTCAGGACTTCGACAGTCGGCACATTGTCGAATAACGTCATGACAGGCATTATTCAGTGTGATTTGATATCCTGATTTTCGATAGAACTTTCGTAAGCTCTTGCTGGGCTTAAATTCGTTAGGCAGAAAGATGGCACGCGGGGCAGGGCTCCACCATAAAATAGGCTCACCGTTAGAGTACCAAGGAAAAATACCTTGGCGGTAAGCCGCAAGCAAACGTGCAGGCTGAAGATCGCCTCCAAAAGCAAGTAAGCCATTGGGTTCATCAAGTGCGGTTTCAGGTTTCGGGAAAAAAGTATTTTCCGGGTCAAGTTCCGGTAGGTAAATTGCCATAAAACTCAATTGTTCTCGTTAAATAGTCTTTAAAAGAATACTTTTTAGTTAAAAATTAGCGTCAATGGAGAAATTATATATGAGAAAATTTTTATTGTTACTGCTAATGCTTCCTTTGATCGTAACAGCGGCACCGTATAATCGAAATGAAGCGCGACCAGTAAACGAGGTTGTCTTTGGTCAAATTGAGTCTGTTCGTTATATCACCCAACAAGAAGTGATTAATTCACAACAAAATGGTTGGGAAACATTGTTAGGTGGTGTAGTAGGTGGCTTGATTGGCAATCAATTTGGTGGTGGTACAGGTCGAGAAGTCGCTACTGCGGTAGGTGCTGTTGCAGGGGCTGGTATTGCTCATAATCGTCAACAAGGGCAAACAGTTATTGAATATCGTTTAGTTGAAGTATTGATTAAAACTGACCAAGGTAAGCTCATTGATGTTATTCAAGATGTTGATCAAACCTCAGTGTTTAATCGTGGTGACAATGTACGTATTCTTTATTTCAATGATGGAGTGAGGGTTGATAAAGAATTTTAACCAAGCAATTGTGATTTCATTTCTTCAACATGAAAAACAAACAAGGCGAGGAATATCCTCGCCTTTTGTTTATCTCGGTATCGAAACCTACTGTCTAAGGTAAACTAGATACGGTTACACAATTCAGTGTATCGACCACCAGCAGCGATCAGCTCTTGGTGTTTACCGCGTTCGATGATTTCACCTTCATCCATTAAGCAAATATGATCCATTTGCTCTAGACCGACTAAGCGGTGGGTAATGAATAAGACGGTTTTATCTTTCGCATGCTCTAGTAACAGGCTTAGAATCTGTTGTTCGGTACGGCGATCAAGACCTTCTGTTGGTTCATCCAGCAGAAGGATAGGGGCGTTATGAAGCAGTGCCCGTGCAATACCTAAGCGACGACGTTCACCACCAGAGATCTGGCGACCTCCTTCACCTAACCAAGTATCCAACCCTTTATCTTCAAGCAAGGTTTCTAGCCCAACATGCACGAGTGACGCTTTGAACTCTTCATCTGTGCCTTCAGGTTTCGCCAACACAAGGTTTTCACGTAATGAGCCATTAAATACATCAACACGTTGGCTAACGACGGTAATCGCTTTACGAAGAGATGTTTCATGCCATAAAGGTAAAGCAACACCATCAATGCTGATTTGCCCTTGCTGTGGATCCCAATTACGGGTGATTAGCTGAAGCAAGGTTGATTTACCGCAACCAGTACGCCCGAGCAATGCCAGCTTTTCACCTTTTTTAAGCTTGATCGAGACATTACTGACAACAGGCTGTTCACTATCGTGATAGGTGTAACTGATATTATCGATATTGATCTCACCGTGAACGACAGCTTGATGTCCGTTCGGATCGAACTGCGTATCAGGTGTTGCTTCAATAATTTCGTTCAAACGGCGTGCTGAAGTCAGTGTCTGCCCCAAGTATTGGAAAGCACCTGCGACAGGCATCATCATTTCAAAGCTTGCCATTGTCGCGAATGCAACCATTGCAATGAAAGGATCAGGCATTGCTCCACCCACACCATCTGCGGAAATCCAAAGAATGAGCACGAGTGTCCACCCTGTTGCTGCCATCAGTATTGCATTAGCGAATCCTGTTAGGCTTGCCATTTTGCGTTGTGCTGCGAGTAATTTTTCTTGCTCGCTTTCTGTTTCTTTACGGTAACGGTCTTCTGCGTTGAACAGAAGTAACTCGGCATGGCCTTGCAACCAGTCAAGCAGCTTCACTCGGTAATTGGCTTTGGCATAAGTTAGTGCTTCACCGTTAGATTTTCCTAAGCGATAAAAAATAACGGGTAGCGCTAGCATGAGCGATAGAAGAACGGCACCCAGCGTTAAACCAATGGTTAAGTCAAACCAAGCAAGAAAGCCGGTTACGGCTAATAAGCCGACAACACCAATAACAAGAGGGCTAACAAGACGCAAATAGACATGATCCATTGCGTCAACATCAGCCACAAGACGGTTGAGCAAATCAGCATCACGCAGATTTGTCTGACGACCAGGAATTAATGGGGTTAGTTTTTTAAAAAAGAATAAACGTAGGTCGGCAAGCAGTTTGAACGTTGCATTATGACTTACAACTCTTTCCCCCCAGCGACCAGCGGTTCTTGCCATCGAGAAGCCACGAACACCGGCTCCGGGTAACATATAGTTAAATGTTTGTCGGGCAATGGTTAAGCCAGCAACAGCAGATGCAGAGATAAACCAACCCGATAAGGTGAGAAGGCTAAGCCCTGCAAGTAAAGTGGCTAAGCCAAGTATCATACCTACAGTTAAGCCAAACCAGTGTTTACGGTAAAGCTTTAGGTAAGGGACTAAATCACGCATCGAGATCCCTCTTATCAGTATGTGACAACATGTCAGCGAGAAGGCCTTCATGACTAATTTGATCGAAATGACCATTTTGAACCAGCTTGCCATTGTCTAAGACAAGTACACGGTCGATAGCTGATAGTTGATCTAAACGGTGACTAACCATCAAGGTTGTTTGTCCCTTAACGGCTTGCGCCAAACTATCAAGTACCAACTTTTCACTGCTAGCATCAAGGCTTGCCGTGGGCTCATCCAGTAACCAAAAGGATCCGTTTTGTAGCATGGCACGTGCAACCGCTAATCGCTGAGCCTGACCAACCGATAAGCCGCCAGAGCGATCACCTACACGATGCTGGTAACCTTTTTCTAGACGGTCAATAAACTCACTGGCATAAGCTTGTTTCGCCACTTGAGCAATATGTTGTTCAGTTGCTAATGGGTTACCTAGTGTAATGTTGTCGTGAATTGTACCGTGAACCAATAAAGGGTTCTGCCCAACCCAGCTAATTGCTTGACGCCATTGGCTGTGATCAAGTTCATTCAGTTCAATGCCATTAATTTTTAAACTACCACGATAAGGTAAGAAACCGAGTAGGGCATTCAATAGGCTAGTTTTGCCTGCACCACTAGGGCCAACAAGCGCAACTTGTTCTTGTGAGTGAATAGAAAAGCTGAGTGGACCCGCTAGAATTTGTCCTTCCGGACTAAGCACTTCTAAGTCGATAGCATGAAGCTCTATCGTTTCAGGTGACGGTAAATTTGTATCACCAGCCTTCATCTCATCAGCTTCAGCATTTAGAAATTCAACAATCGATTCTGCTGCGCCAATCGCTTGTGCTTTGGCATGGTAGAACGTACCTAAATCACGCAGAGGTTGATAAAACTCAGGAGCAAGTACCAAGATAAATAAGCCCGTGAATAAGCTAATTGGAATGCCGTAATGTCCGAAGTTTAATTCGCCAATGAAAGCAAAACCAAAATACACCGCAACAATAGCCACTGAAATAGCAGAGAAGAACTCTAAAACCGCAGAGGATAAGAAGGCAAGGCGCAATACTTCCATTGTGCGTTTGCGTAACACGGTTGATGCCGCATGCAGGTTTTCTGCTTCCGCTTCAGCTCGATTAAACAAACGTAAGGTTGATAAGCCTTGCAAGCGGTCGTAAAAGTGCCCTGAAAGACGCTGGAGTGCTTTAAAGTTACGACGGTTAGCATCAGCAGCACCTAAACCAACAAGTGCCATGAAGATAGGTACAAGCGGTGCTGTAATTAAAAAGATTAACCCTGCAGCCCAATTGAGAGGGAAAACCGTCACTAAAATAATAACGGGGACTAAAACTGCAATCGACATCTGAGGCAGGTAGCGAGCAAAGAAATCTTGCATCTCTTCCACTTGCTCAAGCACAAGGCTTGCCCAGACACCCGCAGGTTTCCCTTTGATATAGGCCGGGCCTAAATTATGGAGGCGATCTAGTATAAGTTGACGAATATGTAAGCGAATTTGTTCGCCACAGCGGTATCCTGTTATTTCACGTCCCCAACTACATGCAGCACGAAAGGCAACTACAACGATCAAACCAATAAACTGATTAATCAGCTCAGATTTGTCGGTATGTTCCATGATCAGTTCATGAAGAATATTAGCAAGAAGTGCGGCTTGTCCGACGAGCAGTAATCCAGAAAGGAAACCCAGCCCAATAGTGAGCATTAACCAGCGTTTTGCTAGTTTGCTTTGTTCTTTTAACCATTTGGTTAAATTTTTCTGTATTTGTTTATCCATATAAAAGATATCGTTTTTAAATGGTGTACAGCGAATGCTGATGTTGAGCAGGCTGAAAGAATCTGGCCGCTGTTGAGCATAGCGGCCAGGGTAAGATTATTATTTTTGTTGTTCTAGTGCGTCTAAGTAACGTTCTGCATCTAATGCGGCCATACAACCTGTACCCGCAGAAGTGATTGCTTGGCGGTATGTGTGGTCCATAACATCACCAGCGGCAAAAATACCTTCTACGCTGGTTTGAGTCGCGTTACCTTGTGTGCCAGATTGCACACTGATATAGCCATTTGCCATTTCTAACTGACCTTCAAAAATGGCCGTGTTTGGCTGATGTCCAATCGCAATGAATGCACCCATTACCTCTAAATCTTCTGTAGCAGCAGATTGAGTGTCTTTGATGCGAACGCCTGTTACACCCATATCATCACCAAGTACCTCTTCTAGAGTACGATCGGTGTGAAGTATGATGTTACCGTTTTCAACTTTATCCATAAGACGCTTAATCAGAATTTTTTCTGAACGGAACGTATCACGGCGGTGGATTAAGTGAACTTCAGAGGCAATATTCGATAAGTAAAGTGCTTCTTCAACAGCGGTATTACCACCACCGACGACAGCTACTTTTTGGTTACGGTAGAAGAATCCATCGCATGTTGCACAGGCAGAGACACCACGACCTTTGAAAGCTTCTTCAGATTCCAAACCTAAGTATTTCGCAGATGCACCAGTAGAGATGATTAACGCATCACATGTGTATTCGGCATTGTCACCTTTTAAACGAAAAGGACGCTGGCTGAAATCAGTTTCATTGATGTGATCAAAGATGATTTCTGTTTCAAATTTTTCAGCATGCTCTTTCATGCGATCCATTAATGCCGGACCTGTTAAGCCTTCTGCATCACCCGGCCAGTTTTCAACTTCTGTGGTAGTCGTTAGCTGACCACCTTGCTGCATGCCTGTGATCATAACGGGATTGAGGTTTGCACGTGCTGCATAAACCGCCGCTGTGTAACCAGCAGGGCCAGAACCAAGGATGAGTAGATTACAATGTCTTACGTTACTCATTACTTCTCCAGGCTGAATGAGATGATTTCTTATTGAAGGCTGATTGTAGGTAAAATGATGACGTAAAGAAAGAGCCCAATCAATAATACCAAAAGTTACTGATTTAACTGATCCAAAAGCCTTAATTGCTGTGGGTGTATTGCTACTTATTCACTCTGAAATGAAGTTTAACAACATGTTTATTTATCAGTTGAACGAAATAAATATCAGATAAAGACAAAGTAGCGTGAAACGCGGTGGGAGGATAGTGGGTAAAAATGGAAAATCAGTTAGCAAATTTTCCATTTTACAGTAGAAAGCTTAGATAACTTTCTTCTTTATTATGTCTGTTACTTATATGACCAATTGTTTGAAGTGTCAGTGCATATTAATGGCTGTTACTGGATCGGTATAATGGAGATTGAACGTATCTGCAATTTCTTTATTCGTGACTTTGCCATGCATAATATTCAGACCTTTCAAGAAACCTTCATCATCTTGAAGTGCTTTCTTGTATCCTTTGTTGGCAAGGTTGATGATATAAGGCAAGGTTGCATTGTTTAAAGCAAAGGTCGATGTTCGAGCAACAGCGCCCGGCATATTAGCAACACAGTAATGGACAATGTCATCGATTATAAAGGTTGGATCAGCGTGTGTTGTAGGATGAGAGGTTTCAAAGCACCCCCCTTGATCAATCGCGACATCAACCAGCGCAGACCCTGATTTCATCATTTTAAGGTGAGCGGCAGTAATTAATTTTGGCGCTGCTGCACCAGGGATCAAAATAGCACCAATAATCAAATCGGCTTGTACAACTAACCTATCAATGGCTTCTTTTGTAGAATAAATGACTTTTGCTTTACCTTGAAATTCAGCATCTAATGCGCGTAAGGTATCAATATTCTTATCGAGTATTGTCACGTCAGCTCTCATACCTACAGCCATTCGTGCTGCATTTGACCCTACAACACCGCCACCTAAAATTATGACTCTAGCCGGCTCGACCCCAGGTACTCCACTTAATAATAACCCACGACCGCCGCGTGAATTCTCTAAAGTTTGGGCTCCAGCTTGAATTGACATGCGTCCAGCGACCTCAGACATTGGTGCTAGTAGTGGTAATGTACCCTTATTATCTGTTACGGTCTCATAAGCTATGCAGATAGCTTTGCTCTTTATCAGGTCTTCTGTTTGTGGAAAATCTGGTGCGAGATGAAGGTAGGTGAATAAAATCTGTCCTTCGTGTAACATAGTTCTTTCTACTGCTTGGGGCTCTTTTACTTTAATAATCATCTCTGATCTGGTAAAAACTTCTTTAGCGTTAGAAATAATGGAAGCTCCTGCAGCTTTGTAGTCAGCATCTGTGAGACCAATACCTGCACCGGCATTGGTTTCTATGACAACTTGGTGGCCGAACGAGATAAGTTCGCGAACGCTAGCTGGAATCAGACCAACACGGTACTCGTGATTTTTGATTTCTTTAGGTACACCAATGATCATACTGTTACCTCCGTGGTCTACTAGTTTTTGTTGCTAGTGACGAGGTTAAAAATACGGATCTAATGGCAGTATAGTTTGACTATCAGAGTATTTGATTCTAAATATTAGAAAGTTGTAGTATATTTTTTTGCAAGGAAGTAAGAAGGTGGAATAAAAAATGGTAGATACCAAAAAGAAACCATCCAAGGAATTGGATCGCATTGACCGCAACATATTGAACGAACTACAGAAAGATGGCCGCATTTCAAATGTTGAGTTGTCTAAGCGTGTAGGTCTTTCTCCAACACCATGTCTTGAGCGTGTGCGTCGACTAGAACGACAAGGTTACATCAGCGGTTATACTGCGCTGCTAAACCCTCAGTTTCTAGATGCATCCTTACTTGTATTTGTTGAAATTACACTAAATCGTGGCGCACCTGATGTTTTTGAACAATTTAATAAATCAGTTCAAGAACTTGAAGACATTCAAGAGTGTCATCTAGTTTCAGGTGATTTCGATTACCTGTTGAAGACACGTGTATGCGATATGTCTGCTTACCGTAAACTGTTGGGCGAAACCTTACTTCGTCTGCCAGGTGTAAACGACACGCGTACTTATGTGGTGATGGAAGAAGTTAAGCAAACCAATAATTTGGTTATCAAAACTCGCTAATGGCTTTGTGATCCATCGTAAGATGGTTATTTAGTTACATTGTGGCTGAGTAAAGAATTGAATCGAGCGGCCTAGTGCCGCTCGATTTGTATCTATTGCTTTTGGGTCTAAATATTGACGAATCGCGTGATTATTATTCAATTTATTAAACATTAATGTGAATTGACAAAAGGATGAATTTTTTCGAGGGATAAACGTCTACAATAGAGTTTTTTTATGATTAATGATATTAAGCCATTTATCATGATAATGCGGCTTTTCCCCCTTTATTATGGTTAATTGCTTAGTGTGATTGCAGTCTGTATTGGTAATAAAAATTGGTTAATTGGTAATAAAATTTTAATAAGTCATTAAAATATGGCGATTTCCTTTACAATAAGCATATTAAGATTATTGAGTTATTCACAACTAAGAGTATGAATTCTGAGTAAAAATCAGGTTCTTGTTTTGGCAATTAAATAGTTACACCGGAGTTTTTTTTGAGGAAGGTTAAAAGCAAACAGCCCAAATTACGTCTTTCGGGTGGTCAACGCATTCTTGAAAGCTTTTTGATCATTGGTATTTTGGCTGCCATTTTTATTATGGTTGCCTTGGTCAGTTTTGACCCCGCCGATCCATCATGGTCTCAAACTGCTTGGGAAGGTCAGGTTCAGAATAAGGCTGGGGCACTGGGTGCGTTTGTCGCAGACACATTCTTTTTCACATTAGGCTCATTAGCTTACCCTTTACCCGCTGCCATTGTTTTAGCTGCGTGGGTGCTATTCCGTCATCGTAGTGAGTCTGCTTCTATTGATTATATGATTTATGGAACACGATTATTAGGCATGCTTCTGCTGTTTCTTACAAGCTGTGGTTTAGCTGATTTAAACTTTGATGATATTTGGTATTTCTCGTCTGGTGGTGTAATTGGTGATGTTGTGTCTAACATGGCATTACCCTTGCTGAATATACTTGGAACAACATTGGTCTTGATGTTTTTCTGGGCGGTTGGTTTTACATTGTTTACGGGGATTTCGTGGTTAACTATTGTTGATACTATTGGTGATAGAACCCTTAGAGGAATATCGCGGTTATTAAATACTGTCCGTTCAGATAAATCGGAAACACTGACCCCATTTGCAACCGACATTCCTGATGAACAGCAAACGGCATATGCTAAACAGCTTCAGCTTGAACAACCAGCAGAGGTCGATGCGGACGATGTGTTACTTGCTTCGTATGGTCGAAGAGTAACACCAGAGATTGATTTTTCTAAGAGTGCTTCTCCTGAACCTGTATTAGCAGATGCGCCTTCTCAGGCTTGGAATTCAGAATCTACGCCACAGATTGTGATGCCAAATCGCACACAAACAGCCACACAACAACCTGCTTCTGATAATGCATTCCGTCAACCAGTAGTTGCGGCAACTGCCGTGGCAGGCAGTGCTGTTGAAAACAATGTAGCAGCTCAAGAAGTGACGATGGTGCAAGGCGAGCAACTAGCCGATCCATTGATGGATGTGACGACTTCTGTTCGTGTCCCTGAATCTAATCTGGCGGTTAAGCCTGATGCGCAAGAAAGTATCCTTGTGAATAACGGTGCTGTAAGTAGCACTAGCCTTGAACAAACAGACCCGATAGAACTTACATCAACGACTCAAGCAAAAGGACTAACCATTGCAGAGTTAGAGCGAGAGCTAGAAAAAGATGAAGATTTCACCATGTATGTTGAAGAGCAACATGAAGGTGTCGAAGAGGTTGTTACGCAGGTCGCTCAGAATATTGCACCTGCGGTTGCTGCAAGCGTTGTAATGCCTGCTATGTCGGCGATAAGTGATGAGTCACTGGTTGATATATCTGCTCCTTTTGAGCCAATACAAGCACCAACAGCAAACATAGAGCAAGTATCACAAAGGGTTACTGAACAAACATCGGTGCCAGTGCCACCGGTACACATACCTCAATCAAGCAGCACTCAAACGCCAGTTCACCCTCCAGTACAAACAGTAACACCAATGTCGCCAGCCCCTGTAGAGCAGGTGGTAGCTGAACCTAGCAGTATTGAAATTGGTGTCCAAGATGGGTTATCTGAGCTAGATCGTTCGCAACAAGACAATGTCGAAGAATTGACTGATGAAGAAATCTTCTTGCAAAAAATTCGTCAGGCGCAAAAAGAACAAGTGCATGCCGCGGGTTTAGATAATCCGTTTTTGATGAAGTCAGCGCCAGATCTTCCAGTGCCAACATCGCCAATGCCAACCATTGATTTGTTGGCCCCAGCGAGACAGAACGTAGAACCTGCGTCAGAAGAAGAGCTGATGGAAACAGCCCGCTTGGTTGAAGCAAAGCTGGAAGATTATAAAATCAAAGCACGAGTAGCGGGGGTTTACCCTGGTCCTGTTATTACGCGTTATGAGTTGGATCTTGCTCCAGGCGTAAAAGTAAGCCGTATTTCAGGCTTAGCCAAAGATTTAGCCCGTGCATTATCGGCAATTGCAGTACGCGTGGTGGAAGTGATTCCTGGTAAACCGTATGTAGGCTTGGAATTACCCAATCGAAATCGTGAAACAGTTTACATGTCTGAAGTGGTTGCTAGTGATCGCTTTCAGAATATGAATAGTGCATTGCCTGTTGTTTTAGGTAACGATATTGCTGGCGAAGCGGTTGTTGCAGATTTAAGTAAGATGCCACACTTATTAGTGGCTGGTACGACAGGTTCTGGTAAGTCTGTTGGTGTTAACGTAATGATTCTGAGCTTGCTGTACAAATGTACGCCAGAAGATTGTCGTTTCATTATGATTGACCCGAAAATGTTGGAACTTTCAATTTATGAAGGTATTCCGCACCTATTAACCGAGGTTGTTACCGACATGAAAGATGCGGGTAATGCATTACGTTGGTGTGTAGGAGAAATGGAGCGTCGTTATAAGTTGATGGCAGCCGTTGGAGTGCGAAACTTATCGGGTTATAACGCTAAATTGAAAGAAGCGGCTGATGCTGGTTTCCCAATCTATGATCCATTGTGGAAACCTGGTGACAGCATGGCAGAGCATGCGCCACTGCTAGAAAAGATGCCAAGTATTGTTGTTATCGTCGATGAGTTTGCTGATTTGATGATGGTAGTTGGTAAGAAGGTTGAAGAACTAATTGCACGTTTGGCTCAAAAAGCCCGTGCCGCAGGTATTCACCTTATTCTGGCCACTCAGCGCCCATCTGTTGATGTTATTACAGGTTTGATTAAAGCTAACATTCCTACACGTATGGCATTTACAGTATCAACCAAAACTGACTCCCGTACGATTCTGGATCAGGGCGGTGCTGAATCATTATTGGGCATGGGTGATATGCTGTATTTACCATCGGGTCAAAGTCATACCATTCGTGTACACGGTGCATTCGCATCAGATGATGATGTACATAACGTTGTGAACGATTGGAAAGCGAGAGGGAAACCTCAGTACATAGATAGCATTCTAAGTGCAGATCAAGGTTCTGAAGGATTGCTTCCAGGTGAAGCGGCATCTGGTGATGAAGATCTGGACCAACTATTTGATGATGTAGCGGCATTTGTGACCGAAACTCGTCGTGGTTCGGTATCGGGTGTTCAGCGTAAATTTAAAATTGGTTATAACCGCGCGGCTCGAATTGTCGAGCAACTTCAAGCACACGGTATTGTAAGTGCTCCTGGTCATAATGGTAACCGTGAGGTATTAGCACCGCCTCCGCCACCAAGAGACTAACTATTAATGATGTTGTGTTGAGGGTAGATCCTCAACATAACGAATATATGAGTAGGTTGTAAAATGATTAAAAAAGCAATGATAGGGCTGTTTTTGGCTGCACCATTGGTATTGTCTTCTGCTGCATGGGCAAACCCACAGCAAGAGTTAAGCTCTCGTTTGAGTTTAGTGAATGCATTCAGTGCTAATTTTGACCAGAAAGTTGTTAGTCCTGAAGGTGATGTACTGGTAGAAGGAAAAGGGGACGTAACAATTAAACGTCCTAATTTATTTCGCTGGAACACCGTCACCCCTGATGAAAATTTACTGGTTTCTGATGGTAAAACCTTGTGGTACTACAGCCCATTTATTGAGCAAGTCACTGCTATGTGGTTGAAAGATGCTACGGAGCAAACACCGTTTGTACTGTTAACCCGTAATAGCGCGAGTGATTGGGCTAATTATAACGTGGCTCAAACGTCAGACACCTTTACGCTAACGCCGAAAGATACAACTTCAACGATGGGGAAGTTTGTTGTTACCGTTGCAAAATCGGGTGAGGTGCGTAATTTTTCTGTTGTAGAGCAAGATGGTCAGCGCAGTAATTTCAAATTCCGTCAGTTCAGCAAGCAAGTGCCAAAAGCGAATTTATTTACTTTTACGCCTCCAAAAGGTGTAGAGCTTGATGACCAACGAAATTGATAAAAACGTCAAAAATAAGAACACTTAACGTTAGGTGTTTTTTTATATTGGCTTAGAAAATACTATTTAAAATAGGTGGCATTTAATGCCACCTTTTCTGTCTTTAAGGGAGTGGTTATTTTGAGTAACTTCAGTCTTGATTTTTCATCTGATTTCCGCCCGCTAGCGGCAAGAATGCGACCTCGTACTGTTGAAGAATACATTGGTCAGCAACATATCCTTGGTGAAGGGAAACCACTACGACGTGCCTTAGAAGCGGGCCACCTGCATTCGATGATTCTTTGGGGACCGCCGGGCACAGGGAAAACAACATTAGCCGAAGTGGCAGCTAATTATGCGAATGCAGAAGTGGAACGTGTATCTGCAGTCACTTCTGGCGTTAAAGATATCCGTATTGCTATCGATAAAGCCCGCGAAAATAAAATGGCAGGGCGACGCACTATATTATTTGTAGATGAGGTGCATCGTTTTAATAAAAGTCAGCAAGATGCTTTTTTGCCACATATTGAAGATGGCACGGTTACTTTTATTGGTGCCACAACAGAAAATCCGTCGTTTGAGCTTAATAACGCATTGTTGTCGCGTGCCCGTGTTTATAAGCTGAAATCATTAGAAACGGTTGAAGTGCTGGCGGTTATTGATCAAGCACTCAAGGATAGCTCTCGTGGTATATCTGATTCAAATCTTGAATTTGTTGATGATGTAAAAGAACGTCTTTCCGAACTGGTGTGTGGTGATGCCCGTATGTCACTCAATTATCTTGAACAGTTAATTGATATGGCAGAAGAAAATGAAGAAGGCATGAAGCAAATTACGTTAGAGCTTCTTGCTGAAGTGGCAGGCGAGAAAATAGGGCGCTTTGATAATAAAGGCGATCTCTGGTACGACATGATTTCGGCAGTGCATAAATCAATTCGCGGCTCTAACCCAGATGGTGCTTTGTACTGGTTTGCACGTATGCTGCAAGCAGGCTGTGATCCGCTATATATTGTGCGACGACTATTAGCGATTGCCTCTGAAGATATCGGTAATGCTGATCCTCGTGCAATGCAGGTTGCGGTATCAGCATGGGATTGTTTTACGCGTATCGGGGCATATGAGGGCGAACGTGCTATTGCTCAGGCGATTGTATATCTTGCCTGTGCCCCTAAAAGTAATGCGGTTTATGTGGCGTTTGCAAAAGCAAAGCAAGATGCTGCTCATCACCCTGACTATGAAGTACCACCTCATTTGCGTAATGCGCCAACTAAATTAATGAAAGAATTGGGTTATGGTGCTGAATATCGTTATGCGCATGATGAGCCAGGTGCGTATGCTGCGGGTGAGAATTATTTCCCTCCAGAATTGAAAGATACACGCTACTATGAACCATCAAATCGTGGCTTAGAAACCAAAATTACCGAAAAATTGGATTATCTTGCTTCATTAGATGCTAAAAGCACATTAAAGCGCTACCAATAATAAGGCTTTTTGGGTATCGTTAAGCAATTGGCGTCAGAGTTCCTGACGTACCGAAACTTAAGATTATTTTGGCAATAACTGCCTAAATAACGAGCACTTCAGAATATTAAGAGCACAGGATTAGCATGCTAGATTCTAAATTACTTCGAACTGAGCTGGATGAAACAGCTGCAAAACTCGCGCGTCGTGGTTTTACCCTTGACGTTGAAAATTTACGTCTTCTTGAAGAAAAGCGTAAGTCCCTTCAGATGATGACTGAAGATCTTCAAGCACAGCGTAATGCGCGATCGAAGTCGATTGGTCAAGCGAAAGCACAAGGCAATCACGAAGAAGCTGAAAAAATTCTAGCTGAAGTAGCAAACCTAGGTAGTGATCTAGACGATGCGAAAAAAGCATTAGCAGAACTTCTTGATGAGCTTCAAAGCATCACTATGATGGTACCAAACCTTCCAGATGATTCTGTACCTGCTGGTAAAGATGAAGACGAGAACGTTGAAATTTCACGTTGGGGTGAGCCAAAAGCTTACGACTTCGAAGTGAAAGATCACGTTGATCTAGGTGAAATGGCTGGTGGCCTTGATTTTGCTAGTGCCGTGAAGATTTCTGGTTCACGTTTTATTGTGATGAAAGGTCAATTCGCGCGTCTACACCGCGCTATTGCACAGTTCATGCTAGATCTTCATACAGAAGAGCATGGCTACACTGAAATGTACGTACCTTACCTAGTTAACGCAGACAGCCTATTTGGTACTGGTCAGCTTCCTAAATTTGGTGAAGATTTGTTCCATACTAAGCCTGCTACTGAAGAAGGCGTTGGTATGTCACTTATTCCAACAGCAGAAGTACCTGTTACGAACATGGTTCGCGACACGATTACAGATGAAGCAGATCTTCCATTGAAGATGACGGCCCACACGCCGTGTTTCCGTTCTGAAGCCGGTTCGTACGGTCGTGATACTCGCGGTCTTATTCGTATGCACCAATTCGACAAAGTTGAATTAGTTCAGATCACCAAGCCTGAAGATTCAATGGCAGCACTAGAAGAGCTAACAGGTCATGCTGAGAAAGTACTTCAGTTGTTAGAACTACCTTACCGTAAAGTGATTCTTTGTACGGGTGATATGGGCTTTGGCTCTGCGAAAACATACGACTTAGAAGTATGGGTTCCAGCTCAAGAAACATACCGTGAAATTTCTTCATGTTCAAACATGCAAGACTTCCAAGCACGTCGTATGCAAGCACGTTTCCGTCGTAAAGGTGAGAAGAAGCCAGAGCTTGTTCACACTCTTAACGGTTCAGGCCTTGCTGTTGGTCGCACAATGGTTGCTATCATGGAAAATGGTCAGCAAGCAGATGGTCGTATTGAAATCCCTGTTGTACTTCGTAAGTACATGCAAGGTGCAACACATATCGGTTAATCTCTTTAGAGGTTAGCGAGAAAGAAGAAACCCAGCTAAGGCTGGGTTTTTTTATATGTGTAATACAATTAAAATTTAATGTATTAGTGCGAAATAGAATACAAGTCGGATGTTTTCTGTAAAGCCACTACATTAGTGTGTTGAAGTTCAGGAAAGCGAACAGAAATATCCGTCGCGATATCAGCTAAGATTATGTCGAATAAATTGAAAATCGTGTCAGAGATTTTAAGTGATAATTGGTATAGATCATTTTTCACGCCTTCCAAATCTCTTGCTTGTAAGTTGATGTTCTCAAATTTCAACATTAGATCATCAATGATGAAAGCGGGCGGTGGCTTATTTATTAGCAAGGAAATCTGTCCTAATCGCCGCTGAATAACACTTATGTGTACTCTTAATTCACGTTCACTTGAGTTTTTTCCTAAGGTAAAACTATCAATGGCGTAGCGAAATCGACTTAAACTATCAATCGCATTTAAAGTAATAGGCCAAGCGGTTTGATAGGTTTTAAATAGCGTTTCTTTATCTGCTTCGAGCAAGCTTTGGGTGATCACATCATCAATTAAGTACAAAACATGTCGAATCGCTTTTCCATGAGCGGCTTGATTACGGCGAACGGAGTAACTTGGCCATTCATCCAGTAATTTATTGAGTTGCTTTGCGAGAATACGATACATGGGTTTATGTGCTTTATCTGCTTGTGAAGACAAGATTTTCATCAGTGATTTGATCGCAATGACTTCATTTAATTGTGTTGCTTTAAGTGGATGAGACTGAGATAAAAAGTGATGTGATTCACGGCGATGAAAGCGAAGTAAAAAAATAAGCTGTCGAAGGCCGATGACTTGATCAAATCGAGTTTGTAAAAAACGCTTATTTTCTCTTGCCTGCCAAATGAAGAAGCAACTAGCACCAAAGATTATTACGAGTAGCAATAGTATCAACATAACTCCTCCAAATATTGGTATAAAATTTCATACGTAATATGGTTGAGCAATATCTATGCCTATTAGTTTTTTTACTTAATAGTTAATTAAACAATGGCTTATATTTAAAAGAGAGAGGAGGAGTATAACCATGTGCGCTGTTTTAGTGAGTGTTGCACTATATTGACGCAGCTCTATGGTAGAAATAAAACAAATGAAAAAGGCTTCGCTATAGAGAATAGCGAAGCCTTAGATCTAGTTGATTACAGCGGTATTAAACGTGTAATTAGCTATTTTGTTTTAGGGTATGGAAGTGAACTTCTTCGTCTTTCTCACCCGCTTTCGGGTTATTGAACGTATTAATATCCATTTCATTTTCAGACTTAGCAACGATACAAGTAACAACGCTGTCACCCGTGATGTTTACCGCAGTACGAATCATGTCAAGTAAGCGGTCAACACCCATGATAAGCGCGATACCTTCAACCGGTAGGCCCACTTGGTTAAGTACCATCGCAAGCATAATTAGACCTACACCAGGAACACCTGCGGTACCGATAGAAGCCAATGTTGCTGTCATGATTACGGCTAGGTAGTCACTCATCGTGAGGTCAATGTTGAATGCTTGTGCGATAAATACGGTCGCGACACCTTGCATGATCGCAGTACCATCCATATTGATGGTTGCGCCTAGAGGAACAGTGAATGATGCAATCTTGTTATTGACACCAAGACGCTTTGTTGCTGTCTCCATTGTGACAGGAATGGTGGCATTTGAAGATGCGGTAGAGAATGCAAACATTACTGCATCTTCCATTTTCTTCAAGAAAACAATCGGGCTTAAACCAGAGAATGCTTTCAGCATTACACTGTAAGTGACTAAACCGTGTAGTAATAATGTTGCAGCAAGTACTAAGAAGTAACCTAGAAGATTGTAGATTGCATCTAAGCCTAGACCTGTAAATAGTTTGGCCATTAAGAAGAACACACCGTATGGTGCAATGTTCATCAATAATGCAACCAACTTCATTATTACTGCGTTTAAGTCAACGAATAGAGCGGCAATACGTTCGCCAGCTTTACCTGCAGCGCTAATAGCAACACCAAACAAAATTGCGAATACGATAATTTGCAGTGTATTGCCTTGTGCCATTGAGCTTATTGGGTTTGTTGGGAACATACCAACAATGACATCGCCTAATGATGGAGCTTCTTTGGATGCAAAAGTTGTTGCAGCAGAAAGGTCAGCACCTGCACCAGGTTGGAAGATTGTACCCATAGTTAGTGCTAGAGTAATCGCTAGTGCCGTAGTAACGAGATAAAACAGGACGGTTTTACCACCAAGACGGCCTAGAGTACTGATATCTTTTAGTGAGCTAGTACCACACACTAAAGATACAAATACTAATGGAACCACAAGCATTTTTAAGCTCGCGATAAAGATTTTTCCACCTACGTCAAATAAACCGTTCACGATATATTCGTGAACGAAAGCCGCATCGGCAAACAGAGAGCGAATGATAAATCCTGTTAATATGCCTAAAAGCATGCCGAGGATAACGCGGCCAGTTAGAGACATCTTTTTCTTATCTGTATTCATGAATAGAACACTCCTTATAATTATTCACTCTGTAAATCACTCATCAGAGTGCGGAGCAGATTAGCAGTAGTTTGGGTGTTAAAGCGAAGTAAAATGTTATCTAAAGTGCAAAGGTCTGTTTTAGATCACACTTTTTATGCCATCTTAAGCTTGAAAAATAGAATATTTAACTGTGCGTTAACATCGTGGTTAAATCATAGTCGATTTTGTTAAGGTCACGGCACTATTAGCGTAGATTCGGTAGAGTAATATCTAATTAAGGGTGAATTTTTGCATGTAACTCGAAAGTGCTGTTAACAAATATAAATGCTTTTTTTGGGTCTGTTCGGAGGTAAAATTGAACAGCTTACAACAGGTTGGTTAAATAAACTGGATTTTAACCATATTGGCAGTGTTAAATGTTGCATTTTGGTGCGGTGAAGAGTGATAGTCTGGTTGAATGTTTTGTGCATAAATAGCGTTTTATTTCAGTATTGTTCGGTAACTATACTAGCAAGGATGAGTCAGAGGCCTGTTTAGGTTGGCATTACTTATAAAAAAAGGAGCCAATAGGCTCCTTAGTATTAAGATGTATAGCGCTACATAACACGCATACCAGGCTGAGCACCGTCGTGTGGTTCTAAGATCCAAAGATCTTTACCACCAGGTCCTGCTGCTAGGATCATACCTTCAGACATACCAAATTTCATTTTACGAGGCTTAAGGTTAGCAACCATTACAGTGTGCTTACCGACAAGCTCTTCTGGTGTGTATGCTGATTTGATACCTGAGAATACTTGACGCATTTCACCACCGATGTCCAATTGGAACTTCAGTAGTTTATTCGCCTTTGGTACTGCTTCACACGATACAATTTTCGCGATTCGCATATCAATTTTAGCAAAGTCATCGAATTCAATTTCAGCTTCGATTGGCTCATCGATAAGAGGGCCTGTTGGCTTTGCTGATTCAATCAGCGCTTGTGCTGCTGCTGCATCTTCTTTAGAGGCTTCAACCATCGCTTCAACATGCTTAGGATCAATACGATTGAATAGCGCTTTAAACTTAGTTACTTCGTGGTTAGTTAATGGCTGTGCCACACCTTCCCATGTTAGCGTTTCGTTTAAGAATGCTTCAGTACGTTCAGCAAGTAATGGCATTACTGGCTTCAAGTAAGTGATCAGAACGCGGAACAAGTTGATACCCACAGAACAGATATCTTGCAGTTCTTGGTCTTGACCTTGACCTTCTTGCTTAGCAACAACCCAAGGTGCTTTTTCATCAATGTATTGGTTTGCTTTATCAGCAAGTGCTGTAATTTCACGGATAGCACGGCTAAATTCGCGTGTTTCGTAAAGTTCAGCAATACGGTCTGCAGCGTTGGCAAACTCAGCATAAAGTGCTGGTTCTGCGAATGTGTCAGACAACTTACCTTCAAAACGCTTAGCAATGAAACCAGCGTTACGTGAAGCAAGGTTAACGATCTTGTTTACAACATCGCTGTTTACACGTTGTGTAAAGTCTTCAAGATTAAGATCTAAATCATCAATACGGCTATTCAGCTTTGCAGCGTAGTAGTAACGTAGACACTCAGGATCTAGGTGTTCAAGGTAAGTACCTGCTTTAATAAAGGTACCTTTCGACTTAGACATTTTCGCGCCGTTTACTGTTACGTAACCATGTACAAATACATTGTTTGGCTTACGGAAACCTGCGCCTTCAAGCATTGCAGGCCAGAATAGGCTGTGGAAGTACACAATGTCTTTACCAATAAAATGATAAAGCTCAGTTGTGCTGTCTTTCTTCCAGAATTCGTCAAAATCAAGATCGTCGCGCTTATCACATAAGTTCTTGAATGAACCCATGTAGCCGATTGGTGCATCTAGCCATACGTAGAAGTATTTGCCTGTTTCACCAGGGATTTCGAAACCGAAGTAAGGTGCATCACGTGAGATATCCCACTGCTGAAGACCAGACTCAAACCACTCTTGCATTTTGTTTGAGGTTTCAGTTTGTAGCGCACCAGACTTTGTCCATGCTTTAAGCATGTCTTCGAACTGTGGCAAGTCAAAGAAGAAGTGCTCAGAATCTTTCATTATTGGCGTTGCGCCAGATACTGCTGATTTCGGATCGATAAGATCTGTTGGGCTATATGTTTCGCCACAATTATCGCAGTTATCGCCGTACTGGTCTTCCGCTTTACATTTCGGACATGTGCCTTTTACGAAACGGTCAGGCAGGAACATCTCTTTCTCAGGATCAAATAGCTGAGAGATAGTACGGTTAGTAATATAACCTTTGTCTTTTAGCTGAGTATAAACAAATGATGCTAGCTCACGGTTTTCGTCACTGTGAGTGCTGTGATAGTTATCAAAGCTAATATCGAAGCCTGCAAAGTCAGCTTGGTGCTCTTTGCTTACTTCTGCAATCATTTGCTCAGGTTCCATCCCCATCTGCTGGGCCTTAAGCATGATTGGAGTACCGTGTGCGTCGTCTGCACAGATAAAGTGTACTTCGTTACCACGAAGGCGCTGATAGCGCACCCAAATATCCGCTTGTACATGCTCAAGCATGTGGCCAAGGTGGATAGAACCGTTAGCGTACGGTAGGGCGCAGGTCACCAGAATTTTTCTTGGGTTCGCAGCCATAATTACTTATTTCGCTCATGATGGGTAAAAATAGAATAAGCATCAAATATTACCTGATCAACAGCATATTGCCTAGCGTCACTGGGTGATTTATCCAAGTTAAACGCTGTCTAAACAGCAGCAGTCTAGGTACATTGGTGGTAGGATTAAGAAAAAGAAGATGAATCCATCCTTTTCCCTAACTACCTCAATACTTTGCATATACTTAGGTTGTTAGTGGGGTGTGATAATAAGTCTAATATGAACGTGGAGCCTTAAGCCTTATGGGGAATGATCCGATGATTCGCTTTGAAAATGTTGCAGATATCTGTCTTTGGTTAAATCACTTTGAACACCCTTTACTCATTTCAGAATGGGCAGAGACTGAAAATATTGTGTCGGTATCTGCTCAAGGTACAGTGACCATAACCCTCCCTTTTGCTGCTGCCGCCATTACTGAATTACTCGAACAGTGGATTATTACTCAACAAAAGTTGCACCATGTTGCTGCCAATATGGCGTTTATTGTTCAATGCCGTGTTGCAACATTGGCATGTGGTAAAAAGCAACCGTTGAAGGGTGTTAAAAATATTATCGTTGTAAGCTCGGCAAAAGGCGGAGTGGGTAAATCGACAACCGCTGTTAACTTAGCGTTAGGCTTGCAGAAGCAAGGCGCAAAAGTTGGCTTATTAGACGCCGATATTTATGGCCCTTCTGTACCTTTGATGTTGGGTACGGTAGATGAGAAGCCACAATCAACAGATGGCAAAATGATGTTACCTGTTGAATCATGCGGTTTGTATACGAATTCAGTTGGCTATTTAGTACCTGCAGAGAGCGCTACAATTTGGCGTGGACCGATGGCATCAAAAGCCTTGCAACAAATCATCACTGAAACATGGTGGCCAGATCTCGATTATCTTGTTATTGATATGCCACCGGGTACGGGTGATATCCAATTGACACTTGCTCAACAAATTCCTGTAACAGGTGCGATTGTTATTACGACACCACAAGACTTAGCATTAGCTGATGCCATTAAAGGTATAAGCATGTTTGATAAAGTGGATGTGCCTATCGTGGGTTTGGTTGAAAACATGAGTTATCACATTTGTAGCAACTGTGGCCATCATGAAACTATTTTTGGTACTGGTGGCGCAGAACGCATGGCGAAAGAATATTCCGTACCTTTATTAGCACAATTACCACTGCATATTACTATTCGAGAAGATATTGATCGTGGTAAGCCAACCGTCGCAGCATCGCCTGATTCAGAGCAAGCCGCTGCATACATTGATCTTGCTGGACAAGTTGCGAGTCGATTATTCTGGCAAGGTGATGTAGTTACAGAGCAGATTACAATTCGTACAATGTAAGAGTATACGAATGAGTAAAGGCACTAAATATGAGAAAAATGTGACAGGTTTCTAACAAAGCGTGCTGGAAGTCACATTTTTACTGGCTTCTGGCGCTGCAAGTGCCTATAATAATGCGGTTAATTTTCCGCCTCGTCTCGTTGTCTTACAGGTGCTTTCTGATATGTCTGAAAACTCACACCAATGCGTCATTATTGGTATCGCAGGTGCTTCTGCGTCCGGTAAAAGCTTGATTGCCAGTACTGTTTATAAAGAATTAAAAGAAAAAGTAGGCGATCACCAGATCGGTGTTATCACGGAAGATTGTTACTACAGTGATCAAAGTCACCTGACCATGGATGAGCGGGTTAAAACGAATTATGATCATCCAAATGCACTTGACCACAATTTACTTTGTGACCATCTGCAACGGTTGATCGAAGGCAAAGCTGTTGAAGTGCCTCAATATAGCTACAGCGAACACACTCGTTTAAAAGAAACCACACCAATGACACCTAAAAAAGTGATCATTCTTGAAGGTATTCTTTTATTAACGGACCCACGTTTACGTGAAATTATGCACGCAAGTGTGTTCATGGATACGCCATTAGATATTTGTTTACTTCGCCGTTTGCAGCGTGATGTTGCTGAACGTGGTCGTACAATGGAATCTGTGCTTGTGCAGTATCAAAAGACGGTACGCCCTATGTTCATGCAGTTTATTGAACCGTCTAAACAATATGCCGATATCATCGTACCGCGTGGGGGTAAAAACCGAATCGCGATTGATGTACTGAAGGCGCATATTGCCAAGTTGCTAAAATCATAATGTGATTACTAAGGCTGACATTGTCAGCCTTTTTTATATCTGCTTATTGCCGATTTAGTTATTCTTTATGAAGGCAGTCTTAACGACTGCCTTTTTTTCTGCTTTAATCTAGGTAATAGAATATCTTTGTTATTGATATATAACCAAGTAACTTAGGTGTAGCGCTATTTGGTCATCACATACTTTTCTTATGGCTATTGTTTTTTTCGTCAAGAAACTAATTGTAGCCATCGCTGTCATAAATGGACTCTGACTAAAAATTTTAACGTAATAAAAGTCAGGAATAACGGATAATTCAGAGGATACAATGAAAAAGCTTCTTTACGTATTATTAGCCATTGTACTAGTTATAGTCGTTGGCATCGGTGCCTTGCTTGCATTGGTCGATCCCAACCAATTTAAACCTTTATTAAGTGAACAAGTTAAAAAGGCCACTGGGCGAGACTTAGTTATTAATGGCGATATTAGCTGGCGTTTTTTCCCTAGTATTGGTTTTAGCTTAGGTGAGACGGAGTTTAAGAACCCTCAAGGATTTGCTGAAGCTGATTTAGTGAAGCTGGGTAGTGCAGAACTTTCTGTGTCGGTGATGCCTCTTTTCTCTCAGCATCTTGAAATTGGTAATATCAGTTTAAATGATGCGCGTGTATTTATTCAAACACGTAAAGATGGTGTCAGTAATCTAGATGGTCTAGGTGAACAAGCAGTTGTTGAAGGCACTGTTACTGAAGGTACAAATGGCACGATTAGCGAACCTGCAACCCAGCCGCCAGTAGAAGGTGAAGCGGTGCAACCGTGGACAATCAGCTTAGCTGGTGTTGAAGTTGTGAATGCGAGTGCTGAAGTACGTGATGATAAAGCTGGTACAGCCACAACAATTGATAGCTTGAATTTCAAACTTGATACATTCTCGCCAGGTGAATGGACTCAAGCTAGCTTTGATATTACAGGCAAGAATGCCGAACTTAGCTTTACTGCTAAGGGTGATAGCCAGTTGTTGATTGCGACAGATTATAAAAGTGGTGAACTAAAAGCATTAAATTTAACCGCATCTGCAAAAGACAGTGTTAATGATATTCAATCCCTCGAGCTGGGTGTTGATCACTTTAAAGTCGGCGATTGGGCTAACATAACATTTGCAGCGAAAGGTCAAATACCTGATCTTGCATTTGATGCAAATGGCGCAACACGCTTTAAAATAAGCACTGATTACAATATGGCTGAACTTGATAAGCTGACACTCTCTTCCGATCTTAAAGGCAGCACGTTACCGCGTCCTGAAATGAAAGTCGGGTTAAATGCTGATGCGACTTATGATGTTGCAAAAGGTTTAGCGACGTTAAGTCGTTTTGAAACATCGATCGATGAGCTAGCTTTAAACGGTAAAGGCTCGTTTAAGAGTGCAGCTATCCCTGTTATTCGTTTCGATGTTAATAGTGACAACATCGATCTGGATGCATTTTTAGGCACTGCATCATCAGCTAAAAAGAAAGATACTACCAAAGAAGAAACCGATTCTGCGCCTTCTGCTGGTGGTGAAACAGCAACAGTTAGCAAAAGTGAAGAGCCAGATTTATCGGCTCTAAAAACATTGGATATCGCAGGCACCGTTGCTATTGGAAAGTTGAAAGCTGCGAATGCTATAGTGTCTGATGTGCAAGTTGATATGAAGGTACAAAACGGCGTACTGAACCTTAAGCGCTTCAATGCCAAGTTATATGGCGGTACTGTTAATGCTAATGCTACCGTAGATGCAAATGGTAAGTTGCCTAAATATCAGGTAACAAAGCATATTAAAGGTGTTGATGTACATGCTTTACTTAAAGACGTTGCCCAAAATGAAACACTGGCTGGTACGGGTAATATCGATGTAAAACTGTCGGGTACTGGGCTGGCTGAAAAGCGTATCCGTGAAAATGTTGCTGGTAGCATTGCGATAAACTTTGCAGATGGTGCAATTTATGGCGTGAATATTCCCGAGATGATTCGTGAAGCAAAAGCGACATTGAGAGGCAAAAAAGCAGAATATGTGAAAGAAGAAAAGAAGACGGATTTCTCAGCGTTAAAAGCTACTTTCAAAATTGGTAAAAGTGTTGCTTCTTCAAGCAATATTCACCTTGCGTCACCGTTATTACGTATTGATGGTAAGGGCAACACCAATCTAGTGAGCGAGCGCCTTGATTTCGTCATTAGTACGTCTGTGGTTGCGAGTAGTAAAGGTCAGGGTGGTAAAAGTATTGATGATATTGCTGATTTGACTGTGCCCGTAAATGTAAAAGGTAATTGGACTAAACCCACGTTTGCTCTGGATTTGAAAGAGTTGTTTAAACAAAACAATGAACTTGAAGAAAAAGCAAAGAAAGAAATCGATCGGGGTTTAGAAAAGTTACTGGGTGATAAAAGCAAAGACGACAATATCAAAAAAGCGGCTGATAAGTTATTAAAAGGCTTATTTAACTAAGTAAACCCGCACTTTGAGTAAAAAGGCTTGTCATTTTTGGCAAGCCTTTTCTATTTTTAGAGGGTGTAGTGATTCCAACCTGCACCTTGAGTATAAGCACATAATAAAATTGCAATTAAGAATGATTTACTGGTTTGCTGTTCTATTACAATGTAAAACTAAATAAGTATTAGAATTTTAATGTGTTGATTAAGTAGTAAAGAGAGTATGGAACAAGATAAAAAAGCAGAGAAAAACACCATCATGAATCGTTTTTTTTCGATGTGTAGATTTACAGTAGGGAAGGTAAAAGCGTTTCCTACTATCGATCACCTGTTACGTGCTGCTGATCGGTTCAATGATCGATTAGGCAGTCAATTTGGTGCCGCTATTACTTACTTTTCTTTTTTATCTCTTATCCCTATTTTAATGGTGTTATTTGCTGCCGCTGGTTTTGTCTTAGCTTCAAACTCCGATTTGTTAACGGGGCTGATCGATAAAATAGTAACTGGTGTAACAGATCCAAGCCTTGCTAAAACCCTTGAAAACACCGTGAACACCGCGATAAACCAACGTACAACCGTTGGCTTAAGTGGTTTAGCGATTGCTTTGTATTCCGGTATTAGTTGGATGGGTAATTTGCGTGAAGCCATTCGAGCGCAAACCCGTGATGTGTGGGAGCGAAAACCAGAAGATAAAGATCACCTGTTCATACAATATGGAAAAGACTTTGTCGCGCTTACGGGCTTAGTTGCTGCGCTTATCATTACTGTCGCATTAACATCAGTGGCGGGCTCTGCGCAGAAAACGATTGTAGAGGTGCTAGGTTTAGGGGGGATCACGTGGTTGCGTCCTGCACTAACATTGATTGCATTCACTATTTCAATTACAGCAAACTATCTGATGTTTTTATGGATTTTTTGGATGCTTCCAAAGAAGAAGTTAGAAACGCGGGCTTTATTACAAGGTACTTTATTGGCAGCCATTGGTTTTGAGGTTATCAAGTTTGCGATGACTATAATATTACCAAGCTTAGCGAAATCACCATCAGGTGCTGCCTTTGGTTCTATTATCGGTCTGATGGCATTCTTCTATTTCTATGCCCGCTTAACCTTATTTTGCGCAGCATGGATTGCAACAGCGACTCCTAAGGCTGTTAATAATGTCGAGGATGTAAAGCCGTAGAAGTATCCTAGTTTTAGTACAACAAAGGTGTAGCAGATGGTTCATTGCTACACCTTTATTGCTTATAAACAGAATCAAGCCAGCGCTTTTTTGTTCTTATTTTTATGCGTTTTCTGTGATTCTAACGTATCTTGGAAAGCACTTAATAAATCAACGGCAGATAGCATTCCGACTAATTGCCCCGTTTTATCTAACACAGGGGCAGCGCTAATGCTGTGATTAAGAATAGTACCGACGGCTTTGGTTAATGTGTCATACGTTCTAACATGGATGATATCTTTAACCATAACATCAGCCACGTGTAGGTCATCTGTTAGGTCATATTCATGACCGATATCCGGCGACTCATCAACCCACCCGGGGCGCCGTAATTCTCGGTCACTGATAAAACCAATTAATTCACCATCAATATTGGTAACTGGTAAGTGACGAATTGCATTATCTCGCATTAAAAAAAATGCTTCACGTAGCCCTGTGTCAGGTTGGATAGTGACAACTTTTCTCGTCATATATTCAGATACTTTTGTTGGCATTAGCGTTTCCTTTTAGGTTGTGGGTATCCTTATCTAAGCTAGCGAAATCAACAGTATTAAATTGCGATCGATGCCGCATATTGTTCATAAAGTGAGCGGCTTGTTTTCCATCGCTTTTTAAGTCTTTGATTAAAAGCGATGGAGTGAGATAGAGAGGGCGTTTTTTGTGTAACAAAATTAGTGCCCGTCAAAATGTGAACGGTGCCTTAAAGGCTATTATTCTTTTTTAAAGGCATTAGGCTTTTAATTTTGATGAATTAATTTAATATCAAGCCTAGGTTCAACGATTACAGGGCGTAGTAAATGGTAAGTGATAAATGCAATAGCTGTAGCAAGGAAAGCATTTACACTGAGTAACATTAGGAGTGAAGTGAGCGTAATAAGATAAATAGCACCATATGAAATAATCTGAATTTCACTATGGTTTAAACTTGCATCGCAATGCGAGCATCTGAAATTCTTTTCAATATCTTTTAGTGCTGGTACATCAAGCTGTGTATTACAGCATGGGCACTGTTTATCCATAGGTTGATATCCTCTTATAAATCAAAGTCCTTTGTATCAAACGGCAATAACTAAATAGTAATTTAGTGACGATAAAATAAGGATAGTCGTTAGCTTTATAATTGTGAGGGATTTTTAGTTAAAATGTTAACCCAGTGTTGGTTTTGCTTTGTCTCTCAACCAAAAGTATGACTTTCTATTTACTTTTCAGTCGTTATTATAGGAGCCTTTAGTTCGTGTATTTAAAAAGCATCTATGTGTAACCTTGCTGTAAGGTGCTTAGAAAGAAGGAGAAGGTGATTGGATTCAGTTACACAAGCTGCGTTAGGTGCTGCAGTTGCTGCGGTTGTCGCTGGGAAAAAAAGTTCCCCCAAAATATTACTGGCAGGTGCTGCCTTAGGCACGATTCCTGATCTCGATGTGCTTATTGGTTATGGTGATCCTGTCTCAGATATGGTGAAACACCGTGGCTTTAGTCATTCATTATTTATCCTGTTACCGTTTTCTTGGCTGCTAGCACAAGCTTGGCAGCAATGGCGTCCTTCTCGTTTTTCTTTTACTCAGCTTTGGCTGCTTATTGCTGCTTGCCTTATCACGCACCCGTTGCTTGATGCGTTTACCTCTTATGGTACTCAGTTGCTTTGGCCTTTAGATATTAGTGTCGCGGTATCAAGTATTTTTATTATTGATCCACTTTATACCATCCCCTTGCTCGTGGTGATTTTTGCTAGCCTTTTTTGGCGAGAGAAGATAGCAAAATTGTGTGGAATAGGGCTGGCTATCTCGACAGTGTATTTAGCGTGGTCAGTGATTGCTTTACAGCTTATCGAATCGAGAGTCGAGGGAGATTTAGCGGGTACACCACTAGAAAACAAACCAGTATTTATTGCCCCAACCCCTGTGAATACTGTGCTGTGGCGTGTTGTTGTATTAGATGGTGATACGTATTGGGAAGGGTTAACGTCGTTATTGGATAAAGATAAGACGATTAATTTTATTGCCAAGCCCCGTGGTGAGTGGTTGTTGAATGAAAAGCCTGAACGTTTACTTATGCTTGAAACATTCAGTGATCAATTTGTTCGTTATCAGCAGATTGATGATAAATTAATCGTGACAGATTTACGTTTAGGTATGGTTGAATATCTACCGTTTAGTTTTGCTTTTGCTCAGGAAAACAATAATGACGGATGGATAATGCTATCGCCTGAAAAAATGGAAGAGAAACGGGTCAGGCCTAAACATTTACCTGCATTATGGTTGCGCTTATTAGGTAATCAAAATATTAATGCAAACTTATGCCATATTAAAGAATGCCCAGATGACCTGAATCGTTTGTTATAACGGTGTTTTTTTCATACAAAATTAGAAGCTAATACGGTGATAAAACTGTGTTAGTTTTTTTATTTTATAATCTATTTGTTTCCTATTGATGTTAATGTTTTTTGTGTGCCACATAAATGACGCCGCTCTAAATGTTGCATATGTTCGTATGTTTGGTGAATTGTTACAAAAAGTATTGTAGCGTTTCTATTTTTATAGAACGTTGTTTCTAAGAGTAGGCTCACACATTACTTTTCTAAGGAATGATTTTTTTAATTAATTGATTTCTATCAATAGTGAAGTGTTATATAGCTGCCAAGATACTCCTAAAGTATTAAAGGTCTTATGTTGAGATCGCATTTTTCGATATATGGAGATAACGAGTATGCTGTATTTGGAATTTTTATTCCTACTTCTCGTCTTATATGCTGGTAGCCGTTTTGGTGGCATTGGTTTAGGCGTTGTTTCGGGTTTAGGTTTGTTGGTTGAAGTGTTCATCTTTAGAATGCCACCGACCTCGCCACCGATCACGGTAATGTTAATTATTCTTGCTGTAGTTACTTGTGCTTCTATTTTAGAAGCAGCCGGTGGCTTAAAGTATATGTTACAAATTGCCGAACGTATTTTACGTAGTAACCCTAAGCGTGTGACCATCCTCGGTCCGCTTGTCACTTATACCATGACTTTCATGCTGGGTACTGGTCATGCGGTTTACTCTATCATGCCAATTATTGGTGATGTTGCATTGAAAAATGGCATTCGACCAGAGCGTCCGATGGCTGCTTCATCTGTAGCATCGCAACTTGCGATTACTGCGAGTCCAATTTCTGCCGCGGTTGTGTACTATTTGGCACAGCTATCGGGTATCAATGAAAGTATCCACCTGCTAACCATTTTAATGGTAACCGTGCCTTCTACGCTATTGGGTACGATTCTATTATCTCTATATAGTTTACGCCGTGGTAAAGAGTTAAATGATGATCCTGAATATCAGCGTCGTCTACAAGATCCATTGTGGCGTGATAAAATTCTTCATACTACGTCAACATCTCTTGATGAAAAGCTTCCATCGTCTTCAAAACATGCGGTACTGCTATTTATTTTGGCATTGGCTACAATTGTGGTTGTGGCGATGGTGCCTGAGATCCGCACGATAGGTGAAGGGACTAAACCGATTTCAATGTCATTAATTATTCAGATGATGATGTTGGGTTTTGGTGGCTTAATCCTGCTTGTTACGCGTACAAATGTACAGAAAGTACCCGAAGGCGTGGTATTTAAATCGGGCATGGTAGCGGCTATTGCCATCTTCGGTATCGCGTGGATGAGTGATACTTACTTCCAGTATGCAATGCCATCGTTTAAGTCAGGTATTACAGAGATGGTACAAGGTTACCCTTGGACCTTTGCACTAGCACTCTTCATTGTATCTGTTGTTGTAAATAGCCAAGCAGCAACTGCACGTATGATGCTGCCTGTTGGTCTTGCAATGGGGCTTAACCCTGCGTTATTGATTGGTTTAATGCCTGCAACTTACGGTTATTTCTTTATTCCTAATTACCCATCAGACATCGCAACGTGTAACTTTGATGTTACAGGTACAACAAAGATAGGTAAGTATTATTTTAACCACAGCTTTATGATGCCAGGTCTTATTGGTGTGATATCAGCGTGTATGATCGGCTATACCATCGCACAAATTGTTGTGTAGGTTGTCCTAATTTAGAACGCTGATTTATAGAATAGAAAAAGGGAGCAAGTGCTCCCTTTTTGTTTATGAATAGATGTCTATTGAGGAATGCGTTATAGCTGATAAATCTTTAGTCATCAGACTGTTTTTTTAATGGATCTGTTACTGCTTCATAAGGCCAGTAATGATGACCAACACGGATTATTAATGTTGCAGCTGCAAGAATAAAGGCAGCGAGTGCTAGCCATACAACTAAAACCCCATCTAACTCTTTCATGCCTAGCGTGATATAGCGTGCAATCGCCATTATCGCAATGTAAATTGGATAGCGCACTGGAATTTTACCGTGGGCGACAAATTGCTGCACCATTGCCAATACTTCCAGATAAATAAACATCAATAAAATGTCGGTAAGCTGGATATCTTTTTGGATAATGACGTGAACAAACTCATTAACCATGGCAAACAAGGTGGCTAAGGTTATGGCAACCAGCAGGATCGCTTCAAGAATGTGAAATACTTTGAGAAAAGGTTTACTAAAGCTCTTTGGTAACTGGGAAGGCATAAATTCTCCGAAAACAATGTACTAACCGTTTTTTTACGGCTTTAGGAATAATAAGTTGAGATTATAAGAATAGGAAAGAGATAGAGAAAGAAAATAATTATTTTAAATCGCAAATAAAAGAGGCAATACATCAGTATTGCCTCTGTAAGTAAAATTAACGTTGCTGCTTAATTACCAGTCGACGCCTTTACGTGCTTTAACACCGCTTTCAAAGGCATGCTTTACGCTTTTCACTTCGGATACTGTATCTGCCATTTCAATCAATGTACGATGCGCTGCTCGACCTGTAATGATAACCGACTGCATATTTGGACGGTTGTTAATTGCCTCTACAACCTCTTCTAATTCTACGTAGCCATAAGTTACCATGTAGGTCATCTCATCGAGTAAAACAACGTCGTAGCTATCATCAGCGAGCATTGCTTTACATTCTGCCCACGTTTTTTGAGCGGCAGCTTTATCTGTTTCTTTATTCTGTGTTTCCCAGGTAAACCCGGTTGCCATTACAGAAAAGTGTACGCCGTGTTGTTCGAGCAGGTTACGCTCGCCACAGTCCCAAGTGCCTTTAATGAATTGCCCAACACCACATTTAAAACCATGACCCACAGCGCGGGCAATTGTGCCAAAACCAGAGGTAGATTTACCTTTACCGTTACCTGTAATAATGAGGAAAAGCCCTTTCTCTTCTTGAGCTGCTTCAACACGAGCATCGACGTCAGCTTTTACTTTTTCCTGGCGTGATTTATAGCGTTCGTCCTTGTTGGTTTGATCAACCATGGGTTTCCCTCTTTATTAATGTGTTTATTTTATGAAAGCCAGGCTAGCAAGGCTAGGTAGCCCGTAAGTTCCGCAATTTGTTGCGCAGCCCCCAAGCAATCGCCGGTATAGCCACCTAATTGTTGTTGGAACCATTTACCACAGAGCCAACGAACAATAAGTAAAACTAACGTTAAGCTGATAGCCATCTCTAAAGGCAAGAGTAGTAATATAATCAATCCTGTGGCAATTAAAACCCACAAATCGTGTTGGCTTTGCTGATTAGCTAATGGCTTTACTTTGCTATCTTGATCTGCTCTTACATAGGGATAAGAAAATATTAGGCTTGCTGCACAGATTCGACTTAACGTGTGCATCACTATTAATAGCCCAGCAGGTAGCAATATATCAATTTTTGCTAACGCAATTAACACTGCCCATTTACAACCAAGCATCATCACCAAAGCAGATGCGCCATACGTACCAAGGCGTGAATCTTTCATTATGTTTAGCTTTTGTTCGACAGACCAACCACCACCGAATCCATCAAAAACATCCGCTAAGCCATCTTCATGAAATGCTCCTGTTAATAATAATCCGCAAATAATAGCGGCAGCAACAGCAAGCTCAATAGGGAATTTTTGCACGAAAACCCAATATATTAGCGCTGTTAATAAACCGATAATAATACCCACAGCCCCAAAATAGCGGTTTGCTTGGTTGAGCCTTTCTGACGAGTAAGGCGTGTTTTCAGGAATAGGAATGCGGGTAAAAAAAGCCAATGCAACCAAAAAAATTTGCCACTGACGTTTGCAACCAGTGGCGTCTAAGCGATTCGTTGTGTCTGTATGTTGAGTGATAGTTTGCCTATCTGGCTCGTGTTTCACACTGTTACCCCTGCATCTTCAAAACTGGCCATTTCGTTATAGAAACAACAGGCAGAGCGCAGTAGTGGTAGCGCTAATGCCGCACCAGTCCCTTCGCCTAAACGTAAACCTAAACTAAGTAATGGTGTGGCATTCAAATGTTGGAGCATCCGCTGATGGCCTGATTCTTCAGAGCAATGACAATAAATAAAGTAGTGGTTTGCTTCAGGGTACATTGAAACGGCAAGCATAGCTGCGGCTGTAGAAATGAAGCCATCAACCAATACCGTCATCTTATTTTCAGCAGCCTTTAGCATGCCACCCACAATTTGAGCAATTTCAAACCCACCGACACTGGCTAGAATGGATAAAGGATCGGATAATCGTTCTGCATGCAGATCTAACGCTTGAGTTATCAGGTCGACTTTACGTTGTAGCTGCTGATCATCAATACCGGTACCACGGCCAACACACTCATCCGCTGGTATATTCAACAGTGCAGCCATTATGGCTGCAGCACTGCTGGTATTACCAATCCCCATCTCACCAAAGCCTACAAGGTTACAACTTTGCTGGCTTAGCTTTTCTACAACGTCTGCGCCATATTGTAGGGCTTGTAAAACGGTGCGCTCTGTCATTGCTGCGTACTGGCTGAAATCTTCAGTGCCGTGACCAAGACGTTGTTTAACGAGATTAGGGTGATCTTCTGGTTCTACTTTAATGCCAGCATCAATGACTTTTAGTGCCATGTCGTTTGTTCGGCAAAAACAATTAATCGCAGCGCCACCAGCGAGAAAATTTGCCACCATTTGTGCTGTTACTTCACTCGGCGCAATACTTAAACCATGTTGAGCAATGCCGTGGTCGCCAGCAAAAACAAGCAGATGAGGATGCATTATTTCAATTTTTTCAGTTTGTTGGATTAAAGCCAGTTGCAATGCGACAGCTTCTAATTGACCTAATGCACCTAACGGTTTTGTCTTGTTATTTATTTGGTGTTGAATATGGTTGGATGGCTGAGTATCTGGCTGAGTGATGGTAAACATATGTGCAGATTTCCTTGTTCTGGCAAGATAACGTTTATGACGGCATATCGTTTAACGCAACGAAGCAAGCTGAAATTTTGCGGCAGCAAAGCTGGCAAAGCAATGAAGAAATGGCAAATATGGTGATTATATTTTTAAACGCACCACGTGGTTGCAAAATAGTGCTTGAAAGCATTAACCGTACAGTGTTCTAATTGGGTGGTATTTAACCAACTGCATAGCGACGTATGAATATTAAATTATTGTCTATTATAAGCTTTTCACTTGTTCTTCTTGGCTGTTCAAGCCGCTTACCGACAGAAGATGAACGACAAACTCAATTTATTAAAAATAATGATAAATTGATTGAAGTTGAATACATAGAAGATGCGACAGGTTTGCAGTGGGTATCTCCGACAGTGGAGATTTCTGAATATAATAAAATACTGATTAATGATGTTGGTATCCATCAGAATGCGAAAGCGGTACGCCAAATCCCTGAGAGTGTGCTAGATAAAGTATCTGAACGACTAACAACGATCGTCAAGCAAGAGCTTACTCAGGGTGTTGAGGTGGTTGACAAAACAGGTGCTGATACAGCGACGTTGAATATTATGATCAGCCGCGCCAGTACCGATTTTGAGGATCTTCAAATTACAGAGGTACTTCCTTATGGTGCACTCATTGGAAGTGCTAAAGCATTGCTTGGTACCCGTGATCGGAACGTTCGTATACTTGTAGAATCTCAGCTTATTGATAGTAAAACGGATGAAGTATTGGCTGAACGAGTTGGTGTTATTTTAGCAAAAGGCATTTTAGAAAATGATGATGTTGAGCTTGAATACGAACAGATAAAAGAAACTGTAGAGCTATTTACTCAAGATATTGTGCACTTTATTCGTGTAACCGCATATCAAGCAGCCATCAATGAAAAAGAGCAAAGTTAGTGCAATAACATAAATACTATTGGTAGATACGACTGTAATGTTGAGGCGGACTTTTTATTTGAAAGCCCGCTTTTTTGTAACTGTTTTTCATTGTTAGCCAGACTCCATGATTAAACCTTCTTGTTATCAATGCTGAGCCACTATGCTATACCCAAGCTACCTCAAGGTTCTCGCTGAAACCAGCATCTTGAGGCAACTTGGGTATAGATATATACCTAAGTTACTCGCTAAAGATCGCTTTGAATTCTGCTTGTAGAGTTATATTAGGTATAAGTATTGTTATGAATAATGAGGGAGCGCTAATAATGGAAACAGCGTTAATGGTGCAAGAAAACTATAAAGTTCTAGTGGTTTGCATGGGTAACATTTGTCGTTCGCCCACAGCTGAAGCCGTATTAAAAGCAAAGGTGAAAGCAAGAGGGCTTGCTATTAGTGTTGACTCTGCAGGCACAATTAGTTTTCACCAAGGTAGCCCTCCCGATGTCCGCTCTCGTACTGCAGGTGAAGCGAGAGGATATAGCTTTGCAGGAATTAAATCACGGAAAGTGACACTGCGCGACTTTGAAGATTTTGACCTTATTTTAGCTGCAGATAATAGTAATTTAGACGATCTTATTGCTGTGTGTCCTCCCCAATATCATTCTAAAATCGCATTATATTTACGTTATGGTTCGAGCAATATATTTGAAATTCCCGATCCCTATTACGGTGGTTTAAATGGGTTCGAAAATGTCTTAGATTTAATTGAAGATGCAACCGACGCATTGCTAGAGTCATTGCAAAAAGATAAAAAGATAAATAGATAGATATGAAAACGCCCACGACATGCTTTCACTATTATAAAGTGAAGCCGTCGTGGGCGTTTTTCTTGCGTCTTTATCGTTGGGCTTAGCCGCCTAACGTATCTGTTGCTACTTTGTATGTTGGATCTTCTAGCATATTCACTTCAACTAGCGTTCCCGCTTTTTTAAGTAAGCTACGACATTCAGGGCTTAAATGACGAATATGCAAGGTTTTACCTTGGCTTGCGTAACGTTCTGCAACTGTATCAATCGCCTCGATTGCAGAGTGATCGGCAACGCGTGATTTAGCAAAATCGATAATAACTTCATTTGGATCTGTTTTTGCGTTAAATAGGTCTTGGAAGTGAGAAACAGAACCAAAGAAAACTGGTCCATTTACTTCGTAGATCTTTGTTCCTTTTTCATCGGTATGTGATGATGCGTAAACATGCTTAGCGTGATCCCAAGCAAATACAAGCGCAGAGTAGATAACACCCACAATAACAGCAATAGCAAGGTCGGCAGCAACCGTTACGCAGGTAACAAGAATGATGGCAAAGAAGTCATGCTTTGGCACTTTACGCGCCATTTTGAAGCTTGCCCATTCAAAGGTGCCAATAACCACCATGAACATAACACCAACAAGTGCAGCTAGAGGAATGATTTCAATTAGCGCAGAGCCAAATAAAATAAAGCAAAGTAAACCAACAGCGGCAGTAATACCCGATAAGCGACCACGACCACCAGAGTTAATGTTGATCATCGACTGACCGATCATCGCACAACCACCCATCGCACCGAACACTGAACATGTTACGTTTGCAATACCTTGACCAACACACTCACGGTTACCTTTACCACGAGTGCCTGTCATTTCATCAATTACAGTTAGTGTTAGTAGTGATTCAATCAGACCAATTGCAGCTAAGATTAGCGAGTACGGTAAGATAATACGTAAGGTTTCCATATTGAAACCCACATCAGGCAAAGCAAAAGTAGGTAAGCTACCTGCTAATGTTGCATTGCTGTCGCCGCTCATTGTGCGAACGAAGTCGATAACAGTACGAGAATCTAGACCAAAGACATGAACTAATACAGTAACAGTGATAATAGCAACAAGAGATGATGGGACTGCAGTCGTTAGTTTAGGTAAGAAATGGATAATTGCCATTGTAAGAAGAACAAGCCCTAGCATGATATACAGCTGAGAACCTTGCATCCACTCAAGTGCACCCGTTGCTCCTTGTACTTTAAATTGACCAAGTTGGGCTAAGAAGATAACGATCGCTAAACCGTTTACAAAGCCAATCATTACAGGGTGGGGTACCATGCGAATAAATTTACCTAGCTTAAATATGCCAGCAAGAATTTGGAAAAGACCGGCAAGCATAACGGCGGCAAATAGGTATTGAACGCCATGTTCAGCAACTAGGCTTACCATTACGACAGCCATTGCACCAGTAGCTCCAGAAATCATTCCTGGACGACCGCCTAAAATAGCAGTAATAAAGCCGACGATAAAAGCGGCGTATAAACCAACCATAGGGTCGACACCAGCCACGAAGGCAAAAGCAACCGCTTCTGGAATAAGGGCTAACGCAACGGTTAAACCTGAAAGTACGTCATTCTTGACTGATTGATGTGAAACTTGGGGGAATTCAAACATTTTATAAATTGGCTTCAGTTTGGTGGTTAAAAGGGGCGTGAATGGACACGGATGCTACAGTTGTATGTGACATACTTCAACTTTGTAGCTAACGATAGCTGCTCATTCAGTTAAAAGAGTAAGAGAATGTAATCATCATAGTATTTAATATACTTATCGATACATTTAATTACATTTTCGTTTGGGCCAAAAAAAAGCCATGCATAATGCATGGCTTTTATATGGGCTATGGCTTAGTCGTATGATGGTTTAGTCATAGGAGCCATTGCCTTGCTTGTTGCCGTTTGGCTGCCAGCTTGACGAGATTGTACTTTTACATCGCGTAAAGGGGCGATAGCAACAGTAATCTCTTTGACTTCAGGTTCAGCGACTGCTGGTGCCTTCGTCATCGGAGACACAGCATGGCGACCGCGAGGTGATGTTGCTGTCGTCGCGACATCATTGCCTTGTACGGTTGCTGCAACGACTGGCGTTGGCATTTCAACGTTAGCAACTGGCTTCTCAATTACAGTCTCTTCAGTTGTTGCTTCAACTGTCGTCTCTTCTGCTATCACTTTAACTTCAGCGACTGGTTGTTCAACAACGGCTTCAACTTCAGCTTTTTCAACAACAGGTGCCGCGACAACGGGCTCAATAATAATTGGCTCATCAATCGTCACTGACTGAGTTTCTACTGATGTTGTTGATGCTTCAACTGTTGAGCGCATTGGCGTAACTTTGCCCATAGCAATTTCTGGCATTGCTACACCGCTTAACATTTCAGTTTCAACTGCTGGTTCAGCAGATACAGCACGTTCAGCAATAACTTCAGGTTGTGTCGGTACTTCTACTGGTGTTTCAGTAATTGTCTCAACAGATGGCTTGCTTGCACGAGCCCAAACTTTACCCATTGCCATTTCAGGAGATGCGACACCCGTTACTGGGCGTATTGCTTTTGGCTTCTCGACAATAGAAATAACATTTTCCATGTCGTTTATCGCATCAGTCGTTTCTACTGCTGCATAGCCTTTAGTATCTGTCGTTGGGTGTGAAACATGGTCAGATTTCTCTTCACGTGTATCACGAATACGACGACGACGTTGACCACTAGCACGAAGATGACGAGGCGAACGACGGTTACGACGCTGACCTGCTTCTTGTTCAGTGTTCTGCTCATTGTCTTGCTCAGAAGTATCAGTATCAGTCGCTAATGCTTCTTGTGCTACAGCAGTTCCCATTTCTTGTAGAGGAGAAGTTTGTTTTTGCTCTTCTACTAATGGTGCTGCTTCAACTGCATCAACGGCGTCAATTGCTTGAGCTTGTACAGGTGTCTTCTCTATATCGTCAGTGATACGTATCTTTTGACTTAGTTGACGACGTTGGCGGCGTAGTTTAACTGTCGCCACTTTTTCCTGTTCAATCTTTGGTTTATTCTCAACTACATCAACAACTGGTTTTTCAACTTTAGGCTGTTGTTCATCTTGACGGCGCGGTGCTTTTTGAGCTTGACGTTTGTCTTCGCTACGCGGAGAGCGTTGCTTAGCTGGCTTGTCATTCTGACGTTCCTGCTGAGGCTTCTCGTTGCGGCGAGGACGCTGCTGACGTTGCTGACGTTGTTCACCGCTATTCTCGCTATTATCACTATCTTGGCGATTGTTGCGACGAGAGCTATCTTTGTTGCGACGAGTATCATTGCGACGAGTATCATTGCGGCGATTGCCTTGACGATCACCACGACGGTTGTCATTACGGGTATCTTGCTTCTCTTCAACTTTCTTTTCTGGCTCTTGTTCTGTCGGACCAGAGAACAGATTAGTTAGCGCAGAGAATAGACGGCTGATTAAACCTGGTTGAGCTTTTGCTTCGGTAGCTGCTTTCGTTGGTGCTGCTGGTTTAGGTTTTGCAGCAACAACAGGCGCTGGTGTTTTAGGTGAAGCAAAGCCTTGTAATACAGGTTCCTCATGCTTTTTAATAACACGTTCTTGTTGTGGTGCTTCTGCCGCTTCAGCTTCTTTAATCGCTTCAATGACTTTAGGCATTTGGTAAGAAAGTGTATCTTTTTGATCGCCTTCACGGATACGTAACACTTCAAAGTGCGGTGTTTCCATCTCTGCATTTGGAACAATTACAACACGTACTGTGTGGAATTTTTCAATATGCTGAACTGAACGGCGTTTTTCATTCAATAAGTAAGAAGCGACAGCCACCGGTACAATAGCCAGTACTTGTGCACTGTTGTCTTTTAATGCTTCTTCTTCAATTAAACGAAGAATAGATAGAGATAGCGATTCGTTATCACGAACAACACCTGTACCTGTACAGCGTGGGCAAACGTGGTGGCTTGCTTCTGCTAATGAAGGGCTTAGGCGCTGACGCGACATCTCTAGTAAACCAAAGCGAGATATGCGACCAATTTGTACGCGAGCACGATCCATACGAACCGCTTCACGAAGACGGTTTTCAACTTCACGTTGGTGACGAACTGGCGTCATATCAATGAAGTCAATTACAACCAAGCCACCTAGATCACGTAGGCGAAGTTGGCGGGCAACTTCATCAGCCGCTTCAAGGTTAGTTTGGAATGCTGTTTCCTCAATATCACCACCTTTCGTTGCACGAGCAGAGTTGATATCAATAGAGGTTAGTGCTTCCGTTGGGTCGATAACAATTGAGCCACCTGAAGGCAAACGAACTTCACGCTGGAACGCAGATTCAATTTGGCTTTCAATTTGGTAGTGGCTAAATAGCGGTACTTCGCCTTCATAACGCTTAACACGAGATAAGAAATCAGGACGAATAAGTTTAATATGATCACGTGCACGGTCGAAAATCTTCGGGCTATCGATAAGAATTTCACCAATGTCGCGGCGTAAATAATCACGAATTGCACGAGCAATAACGTTACTTTCCTGATGAATAAGGAAAGGTGCAGGGTTTGAATCAGCGGCTTCTTTAACAGCACTCCAGTGATTCAGTAGAACATTTAAATCCCATTCAAGTTCTTCAGCAGATTTACCAACACCAGCAGTACGAACAATTAAGCCCATACCTTTTGGTAGTTCTAATGTGCTTAGTGCTGCCTTAAGTTGTGTACGCTCTTCACCTTCGATACGGCGAGAAATACCACCAGCGCGAGGGTTATTAGGCATAAGAACAAGATAGCTACCCGCTAACGAAATGAAAGTAGTAAGGGCTGCGCCTTTGTTACCACGTTCTTCTTTGTCAACTTGAACAATAACTTCCTGACCTTCTTTAAGCACTTCCTTAATATTAGGACGGCCTTGGTAGGTGTAATTAGCTGGAAAGTAATCGCGAGCAACCTCTTTAAGAGGAAGAAAGCCATGGCGCTCAGAACCGTAATCAACGAACGCAGCTTCCAGGCTTGGTTCGATACGGGTGATGCGACCTTTATAAATATTTGCTTTTTTAGATTCGTGACCAGGGCTTTCGATGTCTAAATCGAAAAGCTTCTGCCCGTCAACTAATGCGACGCGCAACTCTTCCTTCTGAGTTGCGTTAATCAACATTCTTTTCATTATATTGTACTCATTATTGTCGTTGTTTTAGTGAGTCAACTACAGATAGTTTACTGATGGTGCCGGACTCCAGGTCTATGTACGAGTGCAGCCTCACGGCTGGAAATTCAGGAGTGCTATTTGGCAACACTTATCATCCAACTATATCGAGATGTTTAGATCTAAAATATACAGCTGGTATCACCGCTTCAACGCGGTTGTATCTATCACATCAGTAAAAAAAATATAATTTGAACACACTAATAATCACTCCTGGGACTATAACGTCTTACGCCAGATGCTGCGCATATTGCCAAGAGCGCATAAAAAATAGCCATTAAGGTGAACCTTTGTTCACCCTGTCAATAAAGTAGGCAATTTTACCTACTCTAGTAAGCAATGATAGCAGGGTGACTTTTTTGCGGCAATCTGCTTTGCATGCGTGTTAGAATCAAATCTATGAAAGAAGATAAACCAAAAGTGCAATTCATCGACATTACTGATGATTTTGCTGGCCAACGGATCGATAACTTTCTCCGTGCTCGGCTTAAAAACGTTCCAAAAAGTATGATTTACCGCATTCTGCGCAAAGGTGAGGTACGAGTAAACAAAAAACGTATAAAACCTGAATATAAGTTGCAAGATGGTGATCTTATCCGTGTACCGCCGATTTTTTTACCTGAACAGGCAGATCAGGCACCAATCAGCACAAAACTGTCAAAAGTGGCTGAATTGGAATCGTGCGTTATTTATGAAGATGATCATTTATTGGTTTTGAATAAACCATCGGGTACTGCTGTTCATGGTGGCAGTGGGTTGAAATTTGGCGCAATTGAAGCATTACGTGCACTACGTCCTGATGCTCGATATTTAGAATTGGTTCACCGTATAGACCGAGATACATCGGGTATATTATTGGTGGCGAAGAAACGCTCAGCTTTACGTAAGTTGCAAGAACAGTTCCGTGAAAAGACAGTGCAAAAGTATTATTTTGCGCTTGTTATGGGTGAATGGAAGGCAAGCTGTAAAAAAGTCACTGCACCTTTATTGAAAAATGAAGTGAACAGCATTGTACGTGTTAACCAAAATGGTAAAGCTTCTGATACGCGATTCAAAGTATTAGAACGTTTTGAACACGCAACATTAGTGCAGGCTAGCCCAGTAACAGGGCGTACACACCAAATTCGTGTGCATTGCCAATATGAAGGACACCCGATTGCATGGGATGATCGCTACGGTGATCCTCGATTTGATGCTTACACGAAAAAAACGGGCTTGAATCGATTATTCCTTCATGCGGCTAATATTAAATTTACTCATCCAAATACTGATGAGCCAGTTGATATTAGTGCACCGCTAGATGCGCTGTTAACCCGTTCGCTTGATAATTTACGTAAGCTATAACCGTATTTACACTGAAGGCTTGTTGCTCTTAGTTACTTGAATTTAGCCATACTCGATAAAGGAAAAGTATGAAAAAGTACAAGGTCGTTATTTTTGATTGGGATGGAACGTTAATGAACACCATCTCTCAAATTGTAACTTGTATGCATCAATCTGCTGAGATGACGGATGGATTAACAAGCCTTTCAGTTAATGCGTATAAACAAACAATCGGCTTAAGTTTGGAAGTAACAGTAAACAGCTTGTATCCAAATGCGACTGATGTGCAGCACACGTTATGGCAACAGCGATATAGTGAACTCTATGTGGCTGCGGATAATCGACAAGATAGTCAGCTTTATTCAGGGGTTGTTGAAACATTAAAATTGTTACAACAGCAGAGATTAGCGCTTGCGGTAGCAACGGGTAAACGTAGAAGGGGATTGAATCGTGCGTTTCAACACACACAGATTCAAGACTATTTTGCTGTATCTCGATGCGCCGATGAAACGGCATCTAAACCAGACCCTCTTATGATTCATGAAGTGCTGGCTGAATTAGGGTTACAACCAGATGAAGCATTAATGGTTGGTGATAGTGTTCATGATATGCGGCTTGCAAATAATGCCGGAGTAGATGTTGTTGGTATTACTTGGGGAGTCGATGATAGAGAAACATTGAATCAATATAATCCATTATGTGTCATTGATTTGATTGAAGAGCTGTTAATGGTTCCTGGTCTTGCGAATAAATAGATTGTTGTTTAATCGTGATAAAGGACGAGCTGGGTATGATAGAAGCAATGCGAGTGTCTTATTGATGATTTCGGATTACTTCTATGAACCGTTGAACCTGAAGGCTGATTCTCTTTTATAAGGTACGTTTGATCTATAAAATACTAATGCCTTGTTTTTCTAGCATTTCACGTAGAGCAATTAAGGGGAGGCCAATAAGAGTATTAGGATCGCGTCCTTCTAGTTTGTTGAATAAAGCGATACCTAGTCCTTCACACATAAAGCTACCAGCACAATAAAGTGGCATTTCACGCTCAATGTAGCGTTCGATTTCTTGTTCTGTTAGCTGGCGAAAGTGAACGTGGAAAGGTTCGCATATAACATCGCTTTGTTCTGTTTTCGCATTGTAGAGGCATAAGCCTGTATAAAACGTTACAATTTGTCCGCTTGCTGCTTTAAGTTGTAGGCAGGCGTTTTCGACTGTGTGGGGCTTACCCATAATTTTACCATTGATCACGCAGACCTGATCTGAGCCAATGATTAAGTGCTCGGGGTAATTGTTTTCACATGCTTTGGCTTTTTGTTCTGCTAATCTTTGAACAAGAGCTTCGGCAGATTCACCAGAGAAGCTACTCTCATCAGTATTGGGATTTGCTGTCTCAAAAGGATATTGAAACTTGTCTAATAACGCCTTTCTGAAAGGGGAGGTTGATGCAAGTAATAAAGGTTGTGTCATGGTTTGTACTTGTGAAGGAATGCTAGGCACAGTCTAACTCTCTCAGGTACTGGAATCGAGTTTTTCGCTGACTATAGATAAAATGCCATGGCACAATTTTCAGCTAAAGTACCATTAAATGAGTGGTTGATAGCAATCTTCGCTGCTGGTGAGAACGTTTTTCATACTATTTTTGTGTGTTATTTATTCGCTCTCGATAAGGAGAGCAAGTGATTGACTCATGAGCAAATAACCATCAAACCGATGGGAAAGTGGTGATTGTAGCAAGAGGGGTTGAACCTTCTTTGGCGAAATGGCCAAAAGCTGTTATTTCACACACATTTCCTTTGACTCAAACTAATTAGAAGGCTAATATTCGCGCCCTATGCAAAAGGTAAAATTACCGCTGAAGGTCGATCCAGTTCGCGCAGCTCAGAAACAACTTGATTATGATGGTATCATCAAAGCCGAGTTACTGACGCGTCTAGCTGAATCCACTCAGAGCGTAAAAAGTGATGCAAACGTCACCTTGTCATTTGACTTTGACCGACGTCACCTCGCAGTCATGCACGGTAGTGCTGATGTAGAAGTAACGTTAACCTGTCAGCGATGTCAGGAAGAATTCAATCACACTTCTAGTGTGGAGTTCTGTTATAGTCCGCTTCTCAAAACTGATGAAGATGATGAGTTTCCGGAAGCTTATGAGCCGGCTGAAGTCGACGAAAATGGTGAGATTAATCTAGTTGAAATCATCGAAGATGAGTTGATATTAGATCTACCTCAGATTGCTATGCATGATGATGCTGACTGTAAAGTGAGTTCATCTGATAAAGTCTTTGGTAAACTCCCTATTGCTGATGAGCGTCCGAATCCGTTTGCAGTATTGAAACAATCTAAGTAAGTGTTATTTAACAGGAGTAGGGTTAATGGCCGTACAAAAGAGCAAAAAATCACGTGCAGCACGTGGCATGCGTCGTTCACACGATGCACTAACAACTGCAGCTGTATCTGTAGACTCTGCAAGTGGTGAAACTCACCTACGTCACCACGTGACAGCTGACGGTTTCTACCGTGGCCGCAAGGTTATCAACAAATAAGGTTGAGCCTTGACTGGTCTAACCGTTGCACTTGATGCGATGGGTGGGGATTTCGGTCCTCAAGTAATAGTGCCTGCCGCTGTGCAGGCACTGTTACAATTCCCTGAACTCAAAATCAAACTTTATGGTGATCATAGTGCTATCACCGCGCAACTATCTCTTCTAAATCAACACTCTCATTCACGTATTAGTATCATTCATTGCGATCTTGTGATTGCCGACGAAACTCGTCCATCTCATGCTTTGCGTCGAAGCCAAGGTACATCTATGCGTATGGCACTAGATGCTGTTTCCGATGGTGAAGCAGATGCTTGTGTTAGTGCTGGTAATACGGGGGCATTAATGGCCCTGTCCCGCTATACTCTCAAACAGCTTCCTGGTGTTGATCGTCCTGCATTAGTCTCTGCTATACCTACCCATGGTTTAAATAAAACGTGGCTATTGGATTTAGGGGCAAATGTATCCTGTGATGCAGATACGTTATTTCAATTTGCAGTGATGGGCTCTGTACTGGCTGAGCAATCTTTACCGTCAAAACCTCGCGTTGCTTTACTGAATATCGGTGAAGAAGAAATTAAAGGTAATGACTTAGTGAAACGTTGTGCCGAAATGCTAAGCAATTCGCCTGATATTCACTATATAGGCTACATTGAAGGTGATCAGTTATATGCAGGTAAAGCGGATGTGATTGTTTGCGATGGCTTTGTTGGAAATGTTAGCTTAAAAACCAGTGAAGGCGTAGCAAATCTCTTTATTAATAGCTTTAAACAGGCGATTTCTACTAATCCAATGAAACGTTTGTTAGCTAAATGGTTGTTTCGCGACCTATTCGTTAGCCTTAAGAAATTGAACCCCGACCAGTACAATGGTGCAAGTCTGTTAGGATTACGGGGTATTGTGGTTAAAAGCCATGGAAGAGCTGATACTGCCGCTTTCGCAAATGCGATAGGTGAAGCGGTACACGAGGTCAAACGGCAAATACCGACTAAAATCAGTGACCGTTTGGAAGAAGTCTTACTCGAGAGGCATTATTAGTCTTCATGTATAGTAAAATTTTAGGTACAGGCAGTTATCTGCCATCTCAAATTCGCTCTAATGCAGATTTAGAGAAAATGATAGACACCAGCGATGAATGGATCGTAGCCCGAACTGGTATTCGCGAGCGTCGTATTGCTGCGCCAGATGAAACTGTGGCAGTAATGGGATATCAAGCTTCTTTAAACGCTATTGAAATGGCGGGTATTGATAAAGAAGATATTGACCTGATTATCGTCGCGACAACCAGTGCTAGTCACTCATTCCCTTCAGCTGCTTGTCAGGTTCAAGGGATGCTCGATATTAAAGGGTGTCCTGCATTTGATATTGCGGCGGCATGTTCTGGTTTTGTTTATGCCTTAAGTATTGCTGATCAGCATATTAAAACAGGTATGGCAAAAAATATTTTGGTGATTGGTGCAGATGCCCTTTCGCACAAATGTGATCCAGAAGATCGTTCGACGATCATCTTATTTGGTGATGCTGCGGGTGCTGTTGTTATTGGTGCAAGTGAAGAGCCTGGTATTATTTCCACGCATTTGCATGCAGACGGTCATTTTGGTGGTTTATTAAGCCTAGCAATACCTGATCACGGTCAAACATTCACTGATGATAAGTGGTTGTATATGGCTGGTAATGAAGTATTCAAGGTTGCGGTTACACAACTATCTAATCTTGTTAAAAATACGCTTGCTGAAAATAACATGGATAAATCCGAGCTTGATTGGTTAGTACCTCATCAGGCAAATCTACGTATTATTTCAGCGACAGCGAAAAAGCTTTCTATGTCGATGGATCAAGTGGTGGTAACGCTTGATCGTCATGGCAATACGTCAGCCGCAACAGTACCGACTGCTCTTGATGAGGCGGTACGTGATGGACGTATCCAGCGAGGGCAAACCTTGCTGCTGGAAGCTTTTGGTGGTGGTTTCACTTGGGGTTCTGCCCTCGTCAAATTCTAATTTTGTTGCTAATTGCTTTACTCTTTTTGACTATAACGATTAAAAAACTGCTTAAAGTTAAAATAATAACCTGATAAATAGCAGGATTGTTTAAAGTGATTAGCTAGGTTAAAACTGAAAAATTCAGTTTGAAAATTTAAAGGACTCTCGAATGTCTAAATTCGCGATTGTTTTTCCTGGGCAAGGTTCTCAGGCTGTTGGTATGTTGGCTGAACTTGCTGAAAAATTTGATGTTGTTAAGCATACTTTTGCTGATGCATCAGAAGTACTAGGTTATGACCTATGGGCATTGGTACAAAACGGGCCTGCTGAAGATCTAAATCAAACCGATCGCACACAGCCCGCTTTATTAACAGCATCTGTTGCGATTTGGCGTGTATGGCAAGAACAAGGTGGTGAGCAACCTGCAGTTCTTGCTGGTCACAGTCTGGGTGAATACTCAGCATTGGTTTGTGCTGGTGTGATTGATTTTAAAGAAGCCGTTAAATTAGTTGAGCTTCGTGGTCAATTAATGCAAGAAGCTGTACCTGCTGGTGTGGGTGCAATGTCTGCAATTATCGGTCTGGATAATGACTCAATTGCGAAAGCATGTGAAGATGCAGCGCAAGATCAAATTGTTTCTCCAGTTAACTTTAACTCGCCGGGACAGGTTGTGATTGCGGGGAATAAAGAAGCGGTTGAGCGTGCAAATGTGCTGTGTAAAGAAGCTGGCGCGAAGCGTGCACTTCCATTACCAGTATCGGTGCCTTCACACTGTGCATTGATGAAGCCAGCAGCAGATAAGCTAGCAGTGGCATTAGAAGCTATTGAATTTAATACGCCTTCTATCCCTGTTATCAACAATGCTGATGTGCAGGCAGAGAGTGATCCTGCTGCAATTAAACTGGCGCTTGTTAAGCAGCTATACGGCCCTGTTCGTTGGACTGAGTCTGTAGAGCGCATGGCAAATGAAGGCATTGAACAATTGCTTGAAATGGGACCAGGAAAAGTACTTACTGGTCTAACAAAGCGTATTAATCGTGCATTATCTAGTGCCGTAGTGAATGATTCTGCAAGTTTAGAAGCAGCAAAATAAGTATTATTTAAAGAGGAAATACAATGAGCCTGGAAGGTAAAGTTGCTCTAGTAACAGGTGCAAGCCGTGGTATTGGTCGTGCAATAGCTGAAATTTTGGTTGAGCGCGGCGCAACTGTTATTGGTACTGCAACGTCTGAAAGTGGCGCAGAAGCAATTAGTGCATATTTAGGTGATAAAGGTAAAGGGTTAGCCCTGAACGTGACTTCACCTGACTCAATCGCTGATACACTAAAGCAGATTAAAGAGCAGTTCGGTGATATTGATATTTTGGTAAACAATGCGGGAATTACTCGTGACAACTTGTTAATGCGTATGAAAGATGACGAATGGCAAGATATCATGGATACTAACCTAACATCTGTTTTCCGTCTTTCTAAAGCAGTGCTACGTGCCATGATGAAAAAACGTAATGGCCGTATTATTAGCATTGGTTCTGTTGTCGGAACGATGGGCAATGCGGGTCAAACTAACTACGCAGCTGCGAAAGCTGGTTTGATTGGTTTCACTAAATCTATGGCGCGTGAAGTGGCATCTCGTGGTATTACCGTGAATGCGGTAGCACCAGGTTTTATTGAAACAGATATGACAAAAGCCCTGAATGATGAGCAACGTGCTGCTACACTAGCAAATGTTCCTGCTGGTCGTTTAGGTGATCCGCGTGAAATTGCAGCAGCTGTTGCTTTTTTAGCTTCTGAAGATGCTGCTTATGTAACCGGTGAAACGTTACATGTTAACGGCGGCATGTACATGATTTAATCAAAAAAGTTGCAATACTTGATGACGCAAGTCAAACTCGGCATGTTTTCATGAAAAATCGTGGTTTGACCAGCAATGAGGGTCTTGCAACTTTTGTAGTAATGAATAAACTACAGCAAATCGCATTAGCGAATTCTTGTTTTAAGGAAATATATTAGTATGAGCAACATCGAAGATCGCGTAAGAAAAATCATCATTGAGCAACTAGGTGTGGACGAAGCAGAAGTTAAGAACGAAGCTTCATTCGTTGACGATCTAGGTGCTGATTCACTAGATACAGTTGAACTAGTAATGGCTCTTGAAGAAGAATTCGATACAGAAATTCCTGACGAAGAAGCTGAAAAAATTACTACAGTTCAAGCTGCAATCGACTACGTAAACAGCGCTTCTGAGTAATAAAGAACACCTCCAGGCGGTCACCATGATCGCCTGATTTTTTTAAAGTCTGTTTTAATCCTCATTTTCCCGGAGAAATTAATCGTGTCAAAACGTCGTGTAGTTGTTACTGGCATGGGTATGCTAACTCCTGTTGGCAATTCGGTTGAATCTTCTTGGAAGGCTTTACTATCTGGTACTAGTGGTATTAGTACTATTGAGCATTTTGATGCTAGCTTATTTGCTACTCAGTTTGCCGGTATGATCAAAGACTTCAACCCTGAAGAATACATGACCAAAAAAGATGCCCGTAAAATGGATTTATTTATCCAATATGGCATTGCAGCTGGCGTGCAAGCATTTAAAGATTCAGGCATTGAAGTAACAGATGAAAACGCACACCGTATTGGTGTAGCTATCGGTTCTGGTATTGGTGGTCTAGGGCTTATCGAAGCTGGTCATCAGGCCTTTATGGATAAAGGACCGCGCAAAATTAGCCCGTTCTTTGTTCCATCAACAATTGTAAATATGATTGCGGGTCACATGTCTATCATGCATGGCTTACGTGGTCCTAACATCGCTATTTCTACTGCTTGTACTACTGGTCTTCATAACATTGGCCATGCAGCACGTATGATTGCATATGGCGATGCTGACGCAATGCTAGCTGGCGGTGCTGAAAAAGCATCTACAGAGCTAGGCATGGGCGGTTTTGCAGCTGCTAAAGCGTTATCAACTCGCAACGATGATCCACAAGCGGCTTCTCGCCCTTGGGACAAAGACCGTGACGGTTTTGTTCTAGGTGATGGTGCCGGTGTGATAGTTGTAGAAGAATACGAACATGCGAAAGCGCGTGGTGCAACAATCTACGCTGAACTTGTTGGTTTTGGTATGAGTGGTGATGCTTATCACATGACTTCACCAACTCCTGATGGTTCTGGTGGCGCTTTGGCAATGGAAGCAACACTGCGTGATGCGGGTATCAATGCTGATAAAATTGGTTATATTAACGCTCACGGTACATCAACACCTGCAGGTGATGTAGCTGAAACGCTTGGTATTAAGCGCGCTATGGGCTCTGCTATTGATGATGTATTAGTATCATCAACAAAATCGATGACTGGCCACCTGTTAGGTGCAGCGGGTTCTGTTGAAGCTATTATTTCTATTATGTCTCTTGTTGATCAGGCTGTACCGCCTACGATTAACTTAGATAACCCTGATGAAGGCTGTGACCTTGATTATGTAGCTGGTGAAGCTCGCCAAGTTAAAAACCTTGAATACTCTTTATGTAACTCATTTGGTTTTGGTGGTACAAACGGCTCGTTACTATTCAAGAAGATCTAAGACTTTCCTCTTTAGATATCTAAAGTGAGTGGTCAGGAAAAATTAGCGATAACCTGATATTATGAACGGCCCGGTGTTTACATCGGGTCGTTTTTTTATACGCGTTTATTTATATTTAATTTTGCCGTGAAGAATTTTCAATATGGTACTGGTAAATGGAACGGAACAATCCAGCATTTCGATAAGAGATCGGTCCGCTCAATATGGCGATGGTAGTTTTACTACTGTGCTGATTAAGCAAGGTAAACCGCTATTGTGGCGATTGCATCTTCAGCGATTACAAAAAAATGTGCGAACATTCCGGATCTCTGCACCTAATTGGGATGACGTTACTCAGCAGGTGTATCAACAAGCTAAACAATATCCAGACATAGGTGTCGTCAAAGTCGTGATCAGCCGTGGCGAAGGTGGGCGAGGGTATAGTCCTACGGGGTGTGCTGATACGCAGGTCATCATTTCTGATTTTGATTGGCCAAAGCATTATGTTGAATGGCAGCAAGATGGCATTGAATTGGGTGTTTGCCTGCAACGTCTTGGGCTTGTGCCGATGCTTGCTGGGTTTAAGCATCTTAACCGACTTGAACAAGTGCTATTAAAGCAAGAAGTCGATGATAGCGGTTGGTTGGACGCTGTTGTTCTTGATGTTAATGGACATGTAATGGAAGCGACAGCGTCGAATATTTTCTGGCGGTGTGAAAATACCGTATATACACCTGAGCTTGATATGTCAGGTGTACATGGTGTGATGCGGGCACATGTACTGGAATTGCTAGATAGCACTGAGTATTGTGTTGAGTTTGTCAAAACATCATTAGAGTCATTGCTTTGTGCTGATGAAATCTTTATTACTAATGCGCTTATGGCATTGGTGCCAATTAAAAAGATTAATGAAAATGAATTCTCTGAGCGAATATTGCTCAGTGCTTTAAACAAGAGGTTGTATACGTGCTAAAGAAGTTGTTCATTGTTGTACTTATACTGGGTGTGTTTGCAGCAGGTGTTGCAGGCTGGTCGTATCAACAGGTTAACCAGTCTCTTGAACAGCCAGTGATTAATCAAGAAGATGTACTTTTAACGGTAACACCTGGAACCAGTTTTCGAGGGTTACTGAATCAATTAGCGCATGCTAACGTTGTAACACCATCAAAATGGACACGTTGGATTGGCCGTTTAGAGCCTCAGCTTACACATATTAAAGCGGGTACATATTTGATCATGCCAGATCAAAACCTGCGAGAAGTGCTTGGATTAGTCACATCAGGAAAAGAGCATCAGTTTTCTATTACCCTTGTTGAAGGTGACCGGTTTGTTGATTGGTTAGAGCAATTAAGAACAGCACCAGCCGTTGTGCATGCAAGTGACGGTATGTCAGAAGATGATATCGCTCAAGCAATTGGTGCGACACATATTAGTAAGCTCGAAGGCTACTTATTACCTGAAACCTATAATTATACGGCAGGTACCTCTGATCTCGAGCTGTTAAAGCGCGCGTACAATAAGATGACGAACTTACTTGATACGGCATGGCAAGCTCGTGATAACGATGTGCCATTAAAGTCGGCTTATGAAGCCTTAATTATGGCCTCGATTATTGAAAAAGAAACAGCCGTTGATGATGAGCGAACCTTGGTTTCTTCGGTATTCATGAATCGCTTAAATAAAGGCATGCGTCTTCAAACAGACCCTACAGTGATTTACGGTATGGGTGATAAATATGAAGGCAATATTCGTAAGCGTGATTTACGCACGCCAACACCTTATAACACATATACCATTTTTGGTTTGCCCCCAACGCCAATAGCAATGCCGAGTAAGGCATCTGTTTTAGCCGCGGTAAACCCAGAAACAAGTTCGTTTTACTATTTTGTGGCTGACGGTAAAGGTGGCCATAAATTTTCTAAATCACTGGTAGAGCATAATCGTGCTGTACGCGCTTATTTAAAGACGTTAAGAAACTGATGACAGCTAAATTTATTGTAATTGAAGGCCTTGAAGGCGCAGGTAAAAGCACCGCCATTCAGCAAGTGATCAATACCCTTGCTGCACATGGTATTAAAAATCCAGAATCAACGCGTGAGCCTGGCGGAACACCATTAGCAGAGCAAATGCGTGCATTGATAAAAGAAGGGCACCCAGATGAGCCATTAACCGATATGGCCGAGCTGCTTTTGTTATATGCCGCTCGTATTCAGTTGGTTGATAACATTATTAAACCTGCTTTAGCTGAAGGCCGCTGGGTCGTTGGTGACCGTCACGACATGTCATCACAAGCTTACCAAGGTGGTGGCCGTGGTTTTGATAAAGCATTGATGGAAAACTTGCGTGATACCGTGTTAGGTGACTTTTGCCCTGACTTAACGATTTATATGGATATTGACCCAATGCTTGGACTAGAGCGTGCGCGTGGTCGTGGCGAGCTAGACCGTATCGAAAAAATGAATGTGGATTTCTTCCATAGAGCGCGTGCTCGTTTTCTTGAACTATCAGAAAATAATCCTAAAGTGATCATTATTGATGCTGGTCAGTCATTAGAAAATGTAACGAGTGATCTGAAGCAAGCATTAAATCAATGGTTGGAGAAGCAATAGATGCTCTATCCCTGGCATGAAGCGCTATGGCAAAGTTGGCAGCAGCTGTTAATACAGGGACGCCTGCACCATGCAATTCTATTACTTGCACCCAAAGGTACTGGGCGGGAGGTTTTAGGGCAACAATTAGCGCAAACTGTGTTGTGTCATAACTGTGACTCTGAACCCTGCGGTGTTTGCCACAGTTGCAAATTATTTGCTGCAGGCACGCATCCTGATTTTCACCTTATTCAGCCAGAACAAGAAGGGAAACAGATTGGTGTTGATGCTGTCAGGCAATGTAATCGCTGGGCAATGGAAACCTCTCAGCTGGCAGGGCAACGCATTATCATGATTGACTGTGCCGATTCAATGGGTGAAGCGGGTGCTAACGCTATCTTAAAAACATTGGAAGAGCCGCCATCTGGATGTCAGTTTATTTTAACGGCACAATCGCTGGATAGTTTATTACCGACTATTGTCAGTCGTTGTAATAAATGGCGCATTGAAACCCCTGACGAGCAGTTTGTGAAGCAGTGGGTGGAAAAGCAATTAATGCAAACGATCAAGATTGAATCTATTCGTTTGAATGCGTGTGCACCGTTAGCAACACAGCAGTTTATTGAGCAAGGAATGGACATTCGTCACCATCATTTGATGGAAGCATTTACTGCTTTTTTACAGCCACCGCATATTGGCATTTACGATGTTGTATCACTGTGTAGCAGTGAAGGTATCATCAGTATGAAGTGGTTAAGCTACTTTCTTGTTGACTGTATTAAACTTCAACAAGGTGTTACTGGCTATTTGACGCATTGTGAATCTATCGACAAGATTCAATCAGTAGCACAAGCGGTACCCTCTACTATTCTGATACCGCAGGTTCGAAAAATTAACGAACTACATCGAAAGTTAGAGAAGCACAGTGGTTTGAATATTGAATTACTCATTGTAGAGTGGTTAACAGGATTTATTGGAGAAAATAACCGTGTTAGTTGATTCACATTGTCACCTGGACAAATTAGATTACGAGCAACTTCATACAGGCATTGATGATGTGTTAGCAAAAGCTAAAGATCGTGGTGTTGAGTACTTTTTATCTGTGGGCGTTACACTTAAAAGTTTTCCAGCAATGATGGAAATGATTGAACCTCATAGCAATGTTTTTGCGTCATGTGGTGTTCATCCCCTTGATATTGAAGAAGGGTTTAATTTCGATCAATTGAAAGCATTTGCTCAGCATGATCGCGTTATTGCAATCGGTGAAACGGGGTTAGATTACCATTATCAGCCTGAATTGGCTGATCAGCAGCAAGACATTTTTCGTGAGCATGTTCGTTTAGCGGTTGAATTAAATAAGCCACTTATCATTCATACCCGTATGGCACGTGAAGATACAATGCGAATTCTACGTGAAGAAGGCGCAGAGAAATGTGGTGGTGTTCTGCATTGTTTCACTGAAAGCCTTGAAATGGCACAAGAAGCGATTGAGCTTGGCTTTTATATCTCGATATCGGGTATTGTAACGTTCAATAAAGCTAGTGAACTTAAAAATGTAGTCAGTAGTTTGCCATTAGAACGTTTATTAGTTGAAACAGACTCACCTTACCTTGCTCCAATTCCTTATCGTGGTAAGCAGAATCAGCCTGCGTATGTTCGTGAAGTTGCACAATATATCGCGTTACTAAAAGGAGTATCTGTCGAAGAAGTTGAAAAAGTCACGACGAATAACTTCTTTAACCTTTTTTCGCGAGCCGAAAGATAGGATTTATAAAAATGGAGCTTTTAGCTCCATTTTTTAATAATTTTAGTTCATTCTTTTGATAATCAAATTGCTATTTTAATTTTTGATCTGTAAATCGTCGCTTTCTGCGATTTATAGCTTGAAAGTATCTTCGTTACGTAAAATAACATGAATTACAAAGCTGAAATTTTATTACATTTTTTGTTTGTCTTTTTTTTTAGTGTATTTTTCATATTATTCAATATGTTAGTTGTATTTTCGTTTGTTTTTTTTATGATCGTCGATTGTGATCGGCACTTGATTTTGAAATTAAATTTCATACCGCATTAGCATTTTTGATTGCCATCAAGTTATATTTAGCACCGCATTTTATACTAAGTGCCGAAAGAAAAAGAAAGTGGTGCTAGCATTATGGCTACGGGGGTATGTCGCTTGCACCCATTTGAACTCTAATTAAAACATTCCACTCAGGAGCACAATATGTTTAAGAACCTTTTTGCTAGCCTGCAAAAAGTCGGTAAGGCGCTAATGCTGCCTGTATCGGTTTTGCCGGTAGCAGGTATTCTATTAGGAGTTGGCGCAGCAAACTTTAGCTGGCTACCCGACGTTGTTTCACAAATTATGGAACAAGCGGGTGGTTCTGTATTTGGTCAAATGCCACTACTATTCGCAGTAGGTGTAGCACTTGGTTTTACAAACAACGATGGTGTTGCTGGTCTAGCGGCTATTGTTGGTTACGGTATCATGGCTGCTACTCTGAAGGTTATGGCTAACCTGATGGGTCTTGAAAACATCGAAACAGGCGTACTTGGCGGTATTCTTGTTGGTGGTGTTGCGGCGTGGGCATTTAACCGCTTCTTCCGTATTCAACTTCCTGAGTACCTAGGCTTCTTTGCTGGTAAGCGTTTTGTTCCGATCATGACAGGCTTCTGTTCTATCGGTCTTGCAATTCTTCTTTCTATTATTTGGCCTCCAATTGGCGGCGCAATTGGCGCATTCTCTGATTGGGCTGCACACCAGAATCCAACATTAGCATTCGGCATTTACGGTGTTGTTGAGCGTTCTCTAATCCCATTTGGTTTACACCATGTTTGGAACGTACCATTCTTCTTCGAAGCGGGTAGCTGTGTAAACGCTGCGGGTGAAGCGCGTACAGGTGTTCTAACTTGTTACTTAGAAGCAAATGAAGCAACTCGTCTTGCTGGTAACGGTTTCGGTCAGCTAGCTGGCGGTTACATGTTCAAGATGTTTGGTCTTCCTGCTGCAGCAATCGCAATCTGGCATTCAGCTAAGCCTGAAAACCGTGCGAAAGTTGGTGGTATCATGGTTTCAGCTGCGCTGACTTCATTCCTAACAGGTATTACTGAACCAATCGAATTCTCATTCATGTTTGTTGCTCCTGTACTTTACGTAATCCACGCTTTCCTTGCGGGTTCTGCGTTCGTAATGACAAATATGCTGGGTATGGTACACGGTACTTCTTTCTCTCACGGTTTCATTGACTTCGTTGTTCTTTCTGCGAACGCTCAAAAGTTATGGTTATTCCCTGTTATGGGTCTAATTTACGCTGCAATTTACTACGTAGTATTCCGCGTAGTTATTGCTAAGCTAGACTTGAAAACGCCTGGTCGCGAAGACGAAGAAGAAAGTGATGCAGTTGTTGTTGGTGCTGGTTCAGAGATGGCTAAAGAATTAGTTCTCGCATTTGGTGGCAAAGACAACATCACTAACCTTGATGCATGTATTACACGTCTACGTGTATCTGTTGCAAGTGTTGAGAATGTTGACCAAGATCGTCTTAAGAAGCTTGGCGCTGCAGGTGTTGTTATTGCAGGTAGTGGTGTTCAAGCTATCTTCGGTACTAAGTCTGACAACCTAAAATCTGATATGGATGAGTGGATTCGTAATAACTAATACGACTCACTGAATCTATAAATAAAAGGGAAGCTTCGGCTTCCCTTTTTTGATCCTGCTAAATTGTGTGGGTTTGGTACACCTGCCATAGCGGTTTAGTTTTAACCTATACCTATCATTCTTAATTATGTGGTGAAGAAGAAATGATGCGCTTGCTAGTTTGCCTAAGGTAAGCTTTTAGCACAGAGGTTAGGCAAGAAGCGCTTTTCTGGGGAGATCTAAAGAAGGAAGGTAGGTAGGAATACTATTACGGTGATCACTTGTGATGGTATAAGTGAAATACAAAAGGCCATAGAGATGGCCTTTTGAGTAATGCAATATGAGTGAAGAATACGGTATTAGAGCAACCTTATCGTTAAGTTAGTACTGATTAGACGTGCTATAACGCCTGTATGGCACTACAGAGAGATAAAGAAAAGCATAAGCACAGGAACGAGCAAGCTAAGAATAAAGCCGCTTACAATTGCGATAGGGACACATTTTATACCACCACAGTTTTGTATTACGGGTAGCGTGAAATCCATCGCTGTCGCACCTGCGTAACCAATCGCTGTACTAGGGTAACGTTGAATGATTAAGGGAATTAAACTTAGCGCAATAAGTTCTCGCATTAATTCATTTAAAAAAGCAGCACCGCCATAAATGGGACCGAGTCCATCGCCTATCAATATCCCTGCTAGCGAGTACCAGCCAAAGCCAGAAGCCATGGCTAAGCCATGTGTAATAGGAATATCCAATATTAAGGCTGCAATAATACCGCCAGGCAGTGAAGTCCCTATAATAACAAGGGCTATGATAATTCCTTTTTTATTCAACAGAATCTGACGTAGAGTCATGCCACTGTTTCTTAATTGAATTCCAATTAAAAAGAGCAGTAAAAGTAGAATAGTCTCACTGGCTTGATCAACCCAAGAAAGATCAAAGCCAAGTGTAATCCCGACAATTAAACCGCCAGCCACAACAAGTACCAGTTTAACCGACTCCATGATCATTTTACCCAGTGGAAGCTGACGATGGTCATGTACTGTGTTTGTGGGCCATAATTTATCGAGCAATGGTAATGCGGCAAGATTACAGAAGCTGATGGAGATGAAGAAAGTCGCAGTATAGAGAAGAATTTGGCTTAAATTCTGCCCAAGGTTATCTAGCCCGGCAAGGCTTAAGCCCATCAATGCCAGAATAACCAATACAAGTCTGCTAGTTTGGGTATTGATAAATTCAAGTACGGATGTTTTATGTACTGGTATTAAATAACCGATTATTAGTGGCAGGAAGATAAAAAGCATCCCAGAGAACATGAGCATCCTTACTTTATGATAAACAGAGATAATTCAATCGGCTTAGAAGCTTATCAATAGCTATGTAGGGTGGTCAATCGAAAACAATACGGCGCATACCGTATTGTTTTAAGGAGCAACATTTTTATGTCGTATTGCTATTTAATTATAAGCCGCATGATTTCATGACATTTTGAAGTTCGGAATCAAAATCCCTGTCTGAAAGATTAGTCAACTCATACATGACCTCTGCACCAGTCAGATCCATCTCAACATGATGGTCCTCAATGGCATCATCATTATTTTTAAATAGCAGAAGGTGGTTAGCCATACGAGCAATGTCTAAATAGCTGGTGTTTTGTTCATTACAAAAAGGCATTTTTTTATTTGATGAAACTTCGATATAATCTTTATCAAACCCCCAATGTTTTAACACAATAGGACTTGCTTCAGTACAACAATGTTGGAATATATATATTGCGATATCAAGATCCAAATAATTACCGTTGTTTAAGTAATTTTGGTATTCATTAATTAAACCAAATAAACCAATGTCTGCTAATAAACCGACTAACAATGCTTTTTCTGGCTCAAGTTTAAACGGTTTTGTGGATGTTTTGATAAAACCTTGGCATATTAAAGCCATGGTTCCAGCCAGCTGACGTGAACGTATTGCACTATTTAATAATGTGGTATTACATTCGTGTTCAAAACAATGTGTATTGTTTTTTAATTCATCAATGGCTTGTGCTGTTGCTATATCTCGTACTCGCATGATTCCTAAGCGAGATACTGCTGTTAGCAGATCATGACAAATAATATTACGTCGGTTAAACATTATCGTATTTGATGTACGAATAATAGAAGCAGCTAAGCTCGGATCATCGAGCAAAAGATCGGCTACATCACGAACTGTCGTCTCTTCGTCGTTACAGAGTGTATGAAGCTTCGCTAAAACCTCCGGAATAGGGGGGAGTGAAAGAGTGTTATGCTTTACTGTCTCTTTTACCAGCGTGCAGAATTCAGACTCTAAACCTTTAATTATTTTTTCATGTTCAGCTTTTAGCCAAAAAAAAGATAAATGTGACATTATTACAAATAAGTAAATATTGATTCTAGGTATTTTATCTTGAGTTTGAACGCATATACAATAAACATTAGTTAAAAAATGGGTATAAACCATTGTTTTATCCATAATACTCATAGTCGAGTAATTTTTTTAAAAAACGAATCGCTAAATTTGTTGTGTCTTGCGTTATTAATAATTGTTTATATTTTACCTCTATAGGTAAAACTTCTATCCATCGCTGGCATATCCAACTGATATCATTGTATTTAGGCTCATTATATAATGCGCCTATCTCTGGCATAGACGAGTAAAAAAGTTTCAGCTTCTCTCTAAGGCTAACGTTATCATCATCTACAGGCACGTATATCCACTCAAGGTAAGGCTTAAATTCACCAATTAATAAACCGTCAGGGTCAATTTCAATACTGAGCAATCGGATCTTCTGTATACCTTCAACCGTAATAACAAGTAGGCCACCTTCTAGCGCGTTAAAGTCTATTATTTTTACGTGAGTAGCAATCGCGGGAATTTTTTTGACCTCTTCAGACTCTTCATTTTCATTGAGCATGCACATAGCAAATCCTTCACCGGAAGTGAGAGAGTCTTTTACCATACGGGTATAACGCTTTTCGGCGACGATAATTTCCAGTCGTCCGCCCGGCAAAACGTGGCTTGATGAAGGTAAAAGTGCAATGTTTGTCATTTTATTTCCCTAATTTAATACTATAAAGATAGACCTCATTGATAAAAGAGCGATAAAGGATAGTTGATTATTATGGATGTTTTGCGAGGTAATACGCAAAAATTATGGTCAATTTTTGTCCCTTTTTTCTTATTTTGCGTTAAATAATATGCCTTAAATCTCAAAATCTACTGTTACTTGTTTCATATGTGGAATTTATAAATTGTATATGAGAAAGTCAATTTGTTGACGTCGTGATGTGTGGCGTTACTGGATAATCGAAACCATTAGCGCTTAACCGGAGGACATGCTGTGTCAGCTTTCAAGGAAGATTATTTAACGTATTTAGGCAACTTTGGGTGTTATGAAAAACGGTCAATGTTTGGCGGGACTGGGATTTTCATTCATGGGGCTATGTATGCAATTCTAACGGATACCACGATATTTATACGTGGTGGTGGTGAGTTAGATGATAAATTACTCCAATTAGGTTGCCTGAAGTTTAAACATATTAAAAAAAGCACCACGGCAACTGTAAACTACTATGATATAACGAAATTGTTTTTACGTGACAAAAATAAATGCCACTCACTTATCAATGAATCTATCTCTTTTTCACAAAAAGAGAAGGCGTTTAAATGCTCAGAAGAGAGTCGACGTCTACGTGATTTACCCAATATGCGTTTAACGCTTGAAAGAATGGTTAAAAAAGCCGGTATTCCAGATGTTAACAGCTTTCTTTTATTGGGTGCTGCTGAAGTCTTTCGTAAAGTGCGTAAAACGCACGGGACTGATATCGATCTTAAGTTGCTTTGGATGTTTGCTGGTGCAATCAACGGTTGCCATTGGTCATTATTGAATGATGACCATAAAGAGAAACTTTTGAACGCCATTGAATAATAGAACGGATAAGTTACGTATTTACCTAGCCACTGATTATCGGTGGCTATTTTATTTGTTATTATACTGCCTCTTTCTTGTGCCATTTTGAGGCATTATGCAACTACCTAAATTAACGGGCTCTGTACTTTCTGGGCTTCATTGCTTTCTTATTGCAGCTGATCAAATGAGTTTCACTCGAGCAGCAGAAGTTTTGTGTCTAACGCAAAGTGCTGTTAGCCATAAAATTAAGAACCTTGAAGATAGTCTTGGGGTGAAGCTATTTATTCGACAGCCAAGGAAAGTGATACTGACAGATGAAGGTAAACGCCTAAAATCTGTGGTTGCTCAAAATTTTGGTGACATAGCACATGAAATTCGTGACTTGAAAACGTTGGAGTTAAGCGGTGATTTCAATGTGTCAGCACCTCCTACATTTGCACAGACGTGGTTAATGCCACGTATTAAAAGCTTTATCGATAAATACCCTGCATTACGTTTTCATCTTCGTACCCGTAATGACTTGATCGATTTTCAAACGGAAACATTTGATTGCGCAATTTATTTTGGTCATGGTAAATATGCAGGCCTACATTCAGAAAAGTTAATGGATGAAAGCATGCTTCCGGTATGTACGCACGAATATGCGCTTAGGTACAATTTGTATGATCGTCCTGATAACTTAGTCATGTGTATGTTGCTTCATGATGCGGCGCCTTGGGCAAGAGCGGGGCGTAATGATGAATGGCAATATTGGGCACAACGACAAGGGATAACTTTACCTGAGGTTGGCTGTACTTTTGATCGCTCAGATTTAGCGTTACAAGCCGCTGAAAGGGGAATTGGTGTCGCAATGGGCAGAATGTCATTTGTTGCAGAGCAATTAGCAAATGAACGGCTAGTGATACCTTTTGATATGCCCGTGAAATCACCATTAAGTTATTACGTAGTTTGCCGACAAGATATGAAGTCTTCGCCACGGGTGAAAGCCTTCCAAGATTGGCTGGCAGATGAGATTGCTAGCGTTGAATAAATGCAGCGTATTTAAAGTGTGTGGTAATACCTCCGTGCAACTTATAACAGATAATAAAAAAGTCCTAATATAGGACTTTTTTTTATTCATCATTTTACTCGTCAATATAAGCGAGTAATGTGATAAGCATAGACGTTAGAACTTAAAGCGTGTTGTCAGCAAAACAGTGTCACCGTAAGTGTCGTTAAAACGGCCTTCAGCACCGATAGAAAACAGTTCAGTGGCATGGAAACGACCGTAGATTGCTCCGATGACATTATCATCATCATCGATACTTGTATGCCCGATTAAACCACCGACTTCAAGTTGTGGGCCAAGCCATTGACGAACACCAATGTTTACTTCCATTCCTACTTTACCGCCTGAACCATCGTGCTTTTCGCTTTTTTCATTACGAAGTTTCAGTTCACCAGTTACGTCTGCCCAGTTATTAATTGGGGCATGGAAGCCAACACCAGCCGCTAGGTTCCAATCGCTATCAAATTCAGTATCAACGCTAGCAAGAATGTGGGCGTTTGGGTGAATTGATTTACTGAAACCAGCACCATAAGTCAGCGGGCTAACACCGATACGTGCTTCAGCGTAATCGTAGCTAAAGTTACTCATTGTTGATGAATTTGCATGAGCAACTGAAACAGATGCTAACAAGATGCCAGTGGCACAAAGAATTTTACGCATGAAAGAGGTCCATGGAGGCATAAATATAATGGACATTATTTTAATGGACAAAGATTATCAATAATAGATTATTAATGCATTTAGTTGAAAAAATGATAGGTATGAGGTTAAAAATGCAGCGAAAGTCACAAATGAATATGATTTCCGACGTAATTTGTCTTTTGTACCAGAACTTTGATACAACTATTTGCGGCTAGAATGAATAAGATATTTTTATTCAATAGTGAAAAGCGGTGATTTAAATGGTTTGGGTGTCGATTCGCTTGTAAAACGTAAAACAGGAAGTAATATCACTTCCTGTCTTGATGTATCTAAGTTAGCTTAATATGTTCGCTAAGATCACTTGGGTGAACGGTATCGCTATTATTAATTTATTTGTTAATAAGCTCATTGCCTGACAGGGTATTACGACCAAATAATGAAATATTGTTGAGTGTTGTATCAGCAATATTGCCCAGTGCTTCTTCTGTTAGAAATGCTTGATGTCCAGTGAATAAGACGTTGTGACATGAGGATAAACGTTTAAATACATCATCTTTAATCACATCATTTGATTTATCTTGAAAGAATAAATCCTGTTCATTTTCATAAACATCAATACCCAATGATCCAATTCTACTGGCCTTTAATGCTTCAATGGCGTCGATAGAATTAAGTAGACCACCACGACTTGTGTTGATTATCATCACGCCATCACGCATTTGGTCAAAGGCATCGGCATTGAGCATATGATAATTTTCTTGGGTCATCGGGCAATGCAAAGTAATAACATTGGCTTGGCGGTAGATATCTTCTAGTGTGGTGTAAGTGACCCCTAACTCGATAGCAATAGGGTTTTCATACGGGTCGTAAGCGAGAATGTTCATGCCAAACCCTTTAAGTATTCGAATCGTCGCAATACCTATTTTACCGGTTCCAATCACCCCTACCGTTTTTCCATGAAAATTAAAGCCCGTTAAACCTTCTAACGAGAAATTAGCGTCACGAGTACGCTGGTATGCACGGTGAATACGACGGTTTAAACTTAACATAAGCCCAAGGGTATGCTCAGCAATGGCTTCAGGGGAATAAGCGGGAACACGAACAACTTGAATATTTAGTTTGTTGGCAGCATCAAGATCAACCTTATCAAAACCAGCGCAGCGCATCGCAATAAGTTGAACACCATGATTGGCGAGTTCTTGAAGTACAGGCTGGCTTAAATCATCGTTTACAAAAACACAAACAGCATCGAACCCATGCGCCATGATTACTGTTTGTTGGGTTAAACGGAAATCAAAATATGTTAACTCATGCTGATAATTGGTATTTATCAATTCAAAGGATTTTTGGTCATATTTTTTAGTGCTAAAGACTGCAACTTTCATAAGGCTACCTTTTGGATAACTGTTATTCAATCGGATTAGTAAGCAAATACTTGACTAACCCGACAGGTTATTCTTTGTGACAAAGATAACACTTTATAACGATTTCCAAAAGTTTGTATGACAATTAAATGTCAGATAAAGATAAACGATTGTCGCTTAGCGCCTGCATGATGCGTTCAGTATTAAGCACTCTGATCCATGGCATTAAGTCTTTTTCGTTCTCAATGATATAGGTGGTTAATTGGTCAATAACTATTTCTTTTAATTTATCGCCATTCCAAGGCTTTGATATATAAAAATCGAGGCTAGCATTATTGACGGCTTGTATTGTTTCTTCTAATCCAGCTTGGCCTGTTAATAATATTTTACGGGCTTTTCTTGTTTCAGGTTGTTGCTTTAATTCAATTAAAAAATCAATCCCTTTTTCGCCCGGCATTATGTGATCGCATAAAATCAACGCCAGCGGTATATGATCTGTAATGGCATCGGCAAGTACTTCTTTAGCTTCATCGACAGACTCTGCGGCTTCAATCATGAAGTGCTCTTCAAGTATGGCGAGATCATGAAATACGCTGTCTAATACTTCTCGCTCATCATCGACGCATAGGATGAGGTATTTGTTCATATGCTCTCCGTTAGCTGCTGTGGTTAATCGGCAGCGTTACAATCATTCGAGTGTATTTATCGAGTTCAGATTCAACCCGAATATCTCCATCATGTTGGTTGATTATTTGTTGGCAAACCGACAAGCCAATACCTAGCCCGAAGTTTCCTTCTCGCTTAGTGGTGTAATTCAATTCAAAGATTTTTTTCTGTTGTTTTAGAGGAATACCTTTGCCATTGTCTTCGATAACAATCTCCATCGATTGCTTATTGCTACCGGGTGAATATTGGGTTTTGATACGAATTTCACCTGGTTCAGTAACAGCATCTAAAGCATTCGCAATTAGGTTGGTCCATACTTGCTGTAGGGCTATGGGCTGGCAGGTAAAAAGAGGGAATGGGGTATATTCTTTCGTAACTTGATGACGCTTTAAACGGTTTTCAAAAATAACTAAGGTATCTTCTAACCCTTCATGAATATCGACGGTATGAGTACTTTCATCATCTTGTCTGGCATAACTTTTTAGACTTTTAACTAAATCAGCAATACGTTGTGCACAAACATTAATCGAGCGTAGAAAGTTGCCCATTTGGTAGTAGTGTTCCCACTCACTCATCACTTCTTTTAATTGATTTCTTTGCGGCAATAACCAATTAGAAAGGTGTTCATTATCATCAATGCCCATCTGAACCACTTTGCGTGCAAGTTGACGATCACCCAGTTGGCTTTCTAATTGTCTAGCTCGTTGGCGAGTTTCTGATGTGGATAATGGCCTCGATTGCATCGCTTGTTGCAGAATATGATTACCACGTCTTTGGTTTTTTAGACCTAACTCAGATTCAGTCAGTTTACCGATAGTTTCTTGAAGTGTTTCACTGCCTCTTAAAATTGCTGATACCGGATTATTCAGTTCATGTGCAACACCTGCGACCAATTGACCGAGAATAGCCATTTTTTCTTGATCAACAAGTTGTAGGTGAGCGTTATCGAGTGATTTTAATGTTTGCTGTAATCGTAGTTCGGTTTTAATGCTGCCTTGTAAGCGACGATTAAAATTACGTAATAGAAGGTTGGTAAAAAGGGGAAGTAATTCATTACGTGAATTCATGACCTTGGTAAATAACTGACGATCAAGCTTGATTACGTCAGTCTTTCCTAGAGTGACACCGGTCGAGAATGAGGTTTCTCCGGTTACAAATGACATACCTCCCACTAAATGTCCGGCACCGATGCGAACAACTTCATGTCTACATCCTTCATCATCTTCTTTATATAAAGCAACTTCACCTTGGGTAATTAACCAGAGGAAGTTATTCGATGTGCCTTCTTTGGTTAATAAGTGTCCTTCGCTATATGTGCGGCACGCTCGGCTTTCATCATTACCATTAAAAAAGTCATGTAAAGCATCGGCTACTTGTTTTGCAAGCATATCGTCGTCAAGACTGTTGGTATTTTGGATAAAACCGGAGCGAAAATTAGACATCTGGCGGTCGATATGGGCTTTAAGAATACGACGATGATCCAAGGTACGGCTGTATTGCAGCCAATCTTCTTGGGGGTTTTTAAGAATGTATGTTGTTAATTCTTTTATTAATACACGATTAAGCTCTTCTTTATTCCAAGGCTTAGTGAGGCAGTAATTGAGCCGTCCTTCATTAACAGCCTGCATAATGGTATCAAGCTGGGGTTTATCATTGAGCAGGATGGTTCGGGCTTTTTGGGTTACAGGGTGCTGGTCTAGCCCTATAATAAAATCAACGCCATTGTCACTGCCAAGCTCATTATCACAAATAACCATTGCAGCGCGTTGACCATTTTGTGCGATAAATTCAAGTGTGTCATGTGCTTCTTCTATGCTTTCAGCACTAATAATATCGAACAGGTTAGCAAAGGGGACAAGCTCTTTGCTTAACTGTTCAATGATCCTTGGATCATCATCGAGGCACAAAATGACAAAACTATTCACCCTTATATCCTTATAAACTTCATTGGCTTTAAAAGTGTAGAATAATTCGCCATATTGGACTGAGAGGCATCTAGCAAACCTGTAAACTATTCTCTCTTTACTTTTTGATTTATAGGGATATCGATACCTCATTACTGCTGTTTGTAATAAACTAACTGTGTTTATAAAACTATTTTAGGAAGTGATATGTTGAAGAAAGCGGCTGCTGGTGCGGGTGCAGTGTTAATTGTGCTGTGTTGGCCTTTTGCAACTGGTCAGGTTGGAGAACGAATTTATCTGGATACAGTCGGAAAATATGATAGCCCTTATGTAAGTATCACCAACGAAAGTTACGATCGTGGCTACTTATCTTCTGATGTCGTTTCTCGTGTTGAAATTAAAGATGCATTTAAGCCTCTATTTGAAGAAGAAGGCTTACCAACTGTTTGGCATATTGACAGCAAAATGACGCATGGCGTATTTGGTATTTCATCTGAAAGTCAGTTAGTACTTGATGATGATTTAAAACCTATTGCTGCTGAAATATGGGGAAAAGATGTTTCACCTATTACTTTTACTGCGTCAACAGCACTTACACGTAAAACTGATTTCACGATTACGGTTAACCCTATGTCATATGTTGAAGAATTAGGGGCAAAAGCGGATACCAGTGCGTTAGTGTTAAAAGGAGTGGTGGATGCGAAAGGGTATGGCAAATTTGAATATGCCTTACCAGAGGCGAAATTTACTACGACTGCAAATGAAGCCATGGTACTTACTGGTTTATCTGGTAGTGCAAAAGGGATACTTGATGGTCAATTCTGGATTGGTAATCAGGATTTTGCATTAAAAAGCGTTAGCTTTATTGATCAGATAAATGAGATGCAAGTGTCTCTTGAAGACATGAGCGCTGGTATGAGCAACGTATTAACGCAAGATGATGCAAAAGCATCTGACACTAACGACCAGATAATGATCAATACCAATACTGCGACAATTGGTAAAATTGTGTCTTTAAATGGTGATGAATTTACCAATTTGAACTTCAAATTAGCGTTTTCTGACTTGAATTATTCAGCGCTAAGCCGCTTGGGTGATATGGCTGATGATTTGAATGAAAATATGACGCCAGAGCAAGCGCAGGAAGCGGCATTAGCACTCGATTTGCTGGTTGCGAAAGGCTTAAAGGTTCAGCTGGAAGACTTGAGTGTTACAACTCCACAAGGTGATGTGAGCAGTAATATTACTTTAGACGTTGCACCTGGTCTTGCTCGTGCTTCTGAAAACATGGCTAAAATTTCTGAGAAGTTATCGGGGCAAATTAATTTGATTTTACCTCAAGCAATTGTAGATGAAGATCCGATGCTTTTAGAAAGAGCCCAAATGATGGAACAGGGTGGCGTGGTTGTACTTGAAGACGGCAACTATAAACTTCAAATGCAAATTAAAGGCGATCAAATTGTTCTAGCCTCGGGTGATCAGTTACCGATTGCGATGCTGTTGATGTTATTTATGTAAGCAAACACAGTGATAATGCCAAGGCTTTTCGCTGAATAATGGCATAATGCATGCATGATCCTTTCTGCTTTCTAATCATTAGTGAGCAGAAGGGCTTTTTTATAAGTGGAAAACAGATATTTCGTTGATTGATAGTTTTTAGCTATCAATAAAATTACTCATTTCGATTTAGTATTTTCAAGGAAATAGACGACACTTAATTTATCGGAACAGGTGTCCGGCAATAATAAAAAGGCTCGTAACTTGTTTATCTTGTTATAACAATAGGTTTTGGGGGATGTATGGAATCATTAAAAGTTAAAGATTATATGAACAGTCGACCAGTCACATTTGATAAGCATATGTCGCTATCGGTCGCGCTTGATAAGTTGTTAACGGCTAAGCAGATCGGTGGGCCAGTCATCGACGAACAAAAACGTGTGGTTGGTTTTTTATCTGAACAAGATATGATTCATAAGCTATTGAAAGTAGGCTATCACTGCCAAGATACGCACAATGTTGATGATTGCATGCGACCTGATGTACTGACTGTTTCACCTGAAGATTCAATTATTGAACTCGCAGAAGTAATGTCTGGTCAAAAACCAAAAATTTATCCAGTCGTTAATAATGGACAATTGGTTGGGGTGATTACTCGTCGTGATGTATTAACGGCCATCAGCACCCAGATTGGTGAATGCTTTAAGCACCCAGTTTAATTTTAAGTCTATGATTACTAAAATATGTTAAGGAGGCGCTTTATGCGCCTTTTTTAGGATCGAACGGTAAAGTGCCATTAACTATAAAAAGAATGGAGTGCATGTGGCACAAACGTCAGAATCGAAAGACCCATCAAATAAAGCACATAACACGCACGCAAAGTTTGTGACTGGCTCACCCATGCGCCACATTGTCGTTATGTCGGGTACAGGGGCTATTGGTTTAATGGCACTGTTCTTGGTCGATTTACTCGACATGCTGTTTATTAGTATGTTGGGTGAGGTTGAGCTTGCGGCTGCAATTGGTTTTGCGGGTACATTAGTTTTCTTTTCGACATCTGCTTCTATTGGTACCTCTATTGCGGCTGGTGCACTTGTTTCAAGGGCATTAGGGGCACAAAAACGCGATGAAGCCAGAATACTAACCGTCAATGTAATGATATTTGCCTTTATCATCAGCGCAATTTTAGTGACGATTATGCTTTGGCAACTGCCTGTATTATTAAGCATGATTGGTGCGAAAGGGCGAGTAGCTGAAGTGGCTACCCAATACTTGGTTATCTTACTGCCAAGCGCCCCTTTAATTGCGATTTCTATGTCTGCGGGGGCAGCACTTCGTGGAGTTGGAGATGCCCGACGCTCTATGGTTGCCACATTAATTGGTGGCGGTGTAAACGCAATATTGGATCCAATATTTATTTTTGGGCTATCAATGGGGGTGCAAGGGGCGGCAATTGCATCGGTTTTTGCGCGTTTAGCGGTAATGGCTTTTTCGCTCTATGCCGTTATTTACAAGCATAACCTAGTAGCAAAACCAGACTTTAGTATCTTTAAATTATATATCCCAACCATATATAAAATTGCTTTTCCGGCCATATTAACTAATACCGCAACACCAATCGGTAACGCAATTGTTACCAGTAATATTGCGCAGTTTGGTGAGAATTATGTTGCGGGATACGCTGTGATTGGTCGAATTATGCCAGTATGTTTTGCGTTGGTGTTTTCTTTATCTGGTGCAGTCGGCCCTATCATAGGACAAAACTTCGGTGCAGGTCATTGGGATCGTATTAACCGTACGTTACGCGATGCGATGTTATTTACCTCTCTCTATTGTGTCTTAGTCTCAATCGTATTGTGGTTTGGGCAAGATGTGCTCATTGGTGTATTTAGTCTGCAAGGCGATTCCGCCGAAATTGTAATGATCTTTTGCTCTTTTGTGGCAATTACCTTTATTTTTAATGGTGCATTGTTTGTGGCAAATGCTGCTTTCAATAACTTGAATCGTCCTACATGGTCAACGGCATTGAATATGGGTAAAGCAACCATCGGCACGATTCCATTTGTCATTCTTGGCGGTCAAATTGCTGGTGCTGGTGGGGTGCTAATAGGGCAGGCGGTAGGCTCTGTCGTCTTTGGTATTTTGGGCTATTTTTTAGTTATTCGCCAAGTAAAAAAAATGGGACACGATCACGAGCGTAAGCTACAAGAATTGGAAGTGCTAGAGCCAAGTGTACCAATGACGCCATTTTGTTCTTCTCGTACTTATATGGCGTCTGAAGATGCCCTAGAAGAAACATTCAGCAAGGAAACTAAACCGCAATAATGGTTACTGAAATGCACTTCTAACGAGCATCGTTGCACCACCGTAATGAATAGCGTCTACCTGGACGCCTGTAACAAATTTTGTTGCAGGCGTTTTTTGCTAAAGGTACTTTGGCTTATATAGCTCAGCCTAGAAAAGGTGATATAAATCACGATTTAATTGTATTTGTGATTTAGATCTCTATTTATGATGGTTTCCTCGTTTAATCCCTTGTATATGAGCAACCGGAATTATAAGTATTTCATTAAAACTTACTTACATTTCACATAATTATTGATCTATAACGAAGAAAAGTAGCCCTTTTACACTCAAAATGAATACAACTATACCCAAGTAACCTCAAGGTGCAGGATTCAAGGGAAATTCTAGCTGAAACGAGCACCTTGAGGTTATTTGGGTATAAAGTCTTAGATTCGTTGTTGATTATGGTTAGGTTATCAGATCAGCAGTGAAACACAGCTTTTTCAGAGTCATTCCACCAACAAGAACGACTGTTTGTATGCGTAATGCCAATGTTGTATTACTCAAAAATAACAAACAGCAACAAAGGAATAGACCGAGGTTGTGAACAACAGATTCATTTTTTGTTTTAAGGGAATAACATCATTATGCGTCAGTACATCCGGTACATAGTACCAATCTTAATTCCACTCATAATCCTATTGTTGCCAGCGTCAGCATTTCCTGTTGAAGGGCTTACTGTTGTCCAACAACGTGTTATCGCCATTTTTTTACTGGCTGCACTATGCTGGGTGCTTGAACCGATCCCTATTTATGCGACATCAGTAGTTATCATTGTACTTGAGTTGTTATTGCTTTCCGATAAAGGGCTGTACTTGTTTCGTCAGGGCGAGGGGCAAGCTCATTTTGGTGAATTATTAGTCTCTAGCGATATTATGGCAACGTTCGCGAGCCCTATTATTATGCTGTTTTTAGGGGGGTTTTTCCTTGCAATGGCGGCAACCAAATACCGCCTCGATGTTAACCTTGCACGTGTGCTGTTAAAGCCGTTTGGTACCCAGCCCAAATATGTCATGTTCGGACTGATGTTGATCACCGCTATTTTTTCGATGTTCATGTCGAATACCGCCACCACGGCGATGATGTTGTCTATTCTCGCACCTGTCATTGCATTATTTGGCGTGAAAGATCCGGGTAAAATAGCTTTTGCACTTTGTGTGCCTGTCGCTGCGAATATTGGTGGTATTGGTACGCCAATTGGCACCCCGCCCAATGCGATTGCGCTGAAGTATATCTCAGAAGATAACATGATCTCGTTCGGGGAATGGATGTTCTTTGGTGTGCCTTTTGTCGCTATCTTACTTGTATTTGCATGGTTTCTTATCAACTATCTTTACCCTGCAAAACAAGAGAAAATTGAACTGACCATTAAAGGTAAATTCCTTAAAACGCCGAAAGCAATCACGGTATACATTACTTTTGGTTTAACTATTCTATTGTGGTTAATGGGTTCATCACATGGTATGAATTCTTACACTGTTGCACTTATTCCTGTCGCAATATTTTCATTAACAGGCATCATCAATAAAGAAGATCTGAAGAAGATTTCTTGGGATGTGCTTTGGTTAGTGTCTGGTGGTATTGCACTTGGTTTAGCACTTGATCAAACTGGGTTAGCTCGTCTTATGGTGCATAGCATCCCATTTGATAACTACTCGCCATATGTTGTGCTCGCTGGGGCAGCGGTATTGTGTTTATTGATGGCCAATTTCATGTCTCATACGGCTACGGCTAACTTATTAATGCCGATCATGGCGGCATTAGGCACATCCATGACCTCACTCACACCATTAGGTGGTGAAATTACAATTATTCTTGTCGTTACTTTTGCGGCTTCTCTTGGTATGTCTTTACCTATCAGTACGCCACCGAATGCGTTAGCGCATGCGACAGGCCATGTTCAAAGTAATCAGATGGCACGTGTAGGTGTCATTATTGGTATTGTTGGTGTGCTAATGAGTTTTGTGATGATTTGGCTACTGCACCTTATCGGTCATATTTAATAAGTGCTTAAAGGGGTGTATTGATGCATCAACCGAAGGCTTTACAGCGTATTGTCGATGTTTATTTTAGTCACAGCGCACGAACGGTTTCTGTTAAGGCTGGTACACAGGTCTTAAAGCAAGATGGTTTTAACGACAAATTGTACTGGGTTAAGAGGGGAGAGCTATCTGGCTCTCTTCAAAATGAAACCAGTGGTCTTACGGCAAAAGTATTTCGTGTTGAACAAGGTATGTTCTTTGGTGTGCATAGTTATTTTGCGCAAACACTGGTTGCATCAACCACTGTAATCGCAGAAAAAGACAGTGAAATTGCGTGGATTGATTTAAACACTCAAGCGGTTGAACCTGAAACCTATGGCTCATTGGTTGAGCAGTTTATGCCGGTGATGGTACATGAATTAGCGCAGCGCCAAATGTTAACTGGGCTAGAGGCAATAGAAAAAGAAAAAGCATTACAAACTTTGTATGCCGCTGAACAAATGACCACTCTTGGTCAGCTTGCCGCAGGTATTGCCCATGAACTGAATAATGCCGTGGGTGTATTAAGCAGCAAAACAGAAGGAGTTCAGAATTCCATTTGTCGTTTTCTTGAAGAAAACAAGCCAGAGGTATCGCCATTTTTAGACTCGGGTATTTGTGATGGACAATCTGCAACATCTGCTGAAGTTCGCAAGCGAGCGAAGATTCTGCAAGAGATGTATCGATTAGACCGTGACCAAGCTAGACAACTAGCCCGAGCTGTACCACAAGGTGATATTCCTGATTCATGGCTTACCAACTTAGATGAAGCCTTACAATATTGGGATATAGGGCGTGATCTTCATGACATGCGCTTAGCCGGTAAACATGCCGCAAGTATTGTGCGTTCCGTTAAACAGTTAGGGGGGAGTGATCAAGCACGTCAGCCAGATGTTGATGTGAATGACACCATCCATAAATCGTTGGCTTTACTGCAAAGTAACTTACGCCGTGTAAATGTCGTATTGCGACCAGCAGTGCTGCCAACCATTAATGCAAGTGTGACAGAGTTAGTACAGGTGTGGGTTAACATCATTAAAAATGCCTGTGATGCAATGGAGTATACGGATAATCCGCATATAGAGATTATTACCCGTTGCTCGAAGAATCGACTATTAATCACTATCAGCAATAACGGACCAGTTATAGAAGAAGTGACTCGTAGAAAAATTTTCCAACCAAACTTCACCACCAAAAAAGGAGGTTTGTCGTTTGGTTTAGGGCTGGGGTTATCTATTGTGCAACGTATCGTACAGAGCTATGGCGGTACGATTGCACTTAAAAGTGATCCAGAAAAAACAAAATTTCGAATTAAGCTGCCTATTGCGTAGAGGGACGGTTATGGAAAAGTTAAATATCATCTGTGTAGATGACCAGAGGGAAGTGCTTAGCGCTGTACTTAAAGATTTAGCACCGTTAAATGATTATTTTCATGTTGAAGATTGTGAGTCGGCTGATGAAGCATTAGATCTAATGGACGAATTAGATGCAGAAGGTGAGTTTATTGCTTTAGTGATTTCAGACCATGTTATGCCTGGGAAAACCGGTGTCGAGTTATTAACCGAAATATCACAAGACTCACGTTTCCTTCGTACCAAAAAAGTATTACTGACAGGGCAAGCAACCCATCAAGATACGATTGCGGCAATAAACCGTGCCCGTATCGAAAGTTATTTTGAAAAGCCGTGGAAAGCAGAAGTTTTACTGACATCTGCACGAAGCCTAATCACAGAGTATATATTTGATATGGGGTTAGACTACCAACCTTGGACTGACATATTAGATAACAGTGTTATTTTTAGGCGCTTACGCTAGTAATATTTATTATTTATATTCAAATTGTTATCAACAAAAAAGCCAAAATAAATTATTTTGGCTTTTTTTGTTGACCTTAGATTCAACTCCAAGGTTTATAGTTATTGCAGGTGGAGAAGCCCATCAAGCTAGAATAAAAATAGTGATTAAGGAGAGTGACCTATGTGTGCTCAATGCAATAATAAGAAACCACATATCCATAGCATTAAACCTACAGCAATACAGAGTAACTCTGTTCAAGTAGAAGCGTGCACATCAACCGATTGTTGTAGTACAACCAATACTGCGACTGTTGTATCAACTGAAACAGAAAATAATGGTGATGGTGATTCAAATACTGAAGGCCCTGCTTCCAGTTCTCCTTATCTTTATGACATTTCGCCTACTCATCAGCATTCGCATTCAAAAGGTGAACAGCATGATCATCAAAGTGATCTTGTAAGTGAAAGCAACTGTTCAACATCTTGCTGTAGTACATCTAACGTTTCGTTAGAACAGCAGAAAGATGAAGAAAAAAAGCTTGAAGAACAGTTAACTCAATCAAATTTAGGGCATAGCCAAAGCTGGAAAGTGCTCGGTATGGACTGCCCAAGCTGTGCCAGTAAACTTGAGAAAGCATTAATAACACTTGATGGTGTCGAACGTGCCAAAGTGATGTTTGCAACTGAAAAGCTGGTGGTAAACTGTCAGTCAGCCGATATGGCTGAAGTGATTGAAGCTAAAGCGAAAAAAACAGGGTTCCAATTAGTTAGTGGGCGTAAGTCACAACAACAAGAAAAGCCCCACTTTATAAAGCAAAATTTAGCGGTCATTACCATTGCAAGCATGATGGCGGTGTCATTTCTGATAAGCCAAGTGTCTGAACCGATGGGTTTAATTGCGTTTACTCTGACCAGCATTTTAGGCTTAATCCCCATTGCTAAAAAGGCTGTTGTATTAGCTAAATCAGGTACACCATTTTCGATTGAAACCTTGATGAGCATTGCAGCCATCGGTGCATTGTATTTAGGCGAAACCGCCGAAGCGGCAATGGTGTTGTTGTTATTTCTTATCGGGGAACAGCTTGAGGGGTATGCTTCAGCACGCGCACGAAGTGGTGTAAAAGCCTTGATGGATCTTGTGCCAGAAGAAGCGACGGTTATTCGTGCTGATGGCACAAGAGTGAAGGTTGCAGCTGAAGATCTCCAAAAAGGCGATGTGATCGAAGTGGCTCCGGGCTCACGCTTGCCTGCAGATGCACAGTTACTTGATATTATTGCTAGTTTTGATGAAAGTGCACTCACGGGCGAATCAGTTCCGGTTGAACATATTCCTGGCGAGAAGGTAATGGCTGGCTCGCTAGTGGCAGATAAAGTGGTGCGCTTAACCATCATTTCAGAGCAAGGTGAGAACGCCATTGATCGGATTCTACATTTGATTGAAGATGCAGAATCACGTAAAGCCCCACTTGAGCGCTTTTTAGATCGCTTTAGTCGCTGGTACACCCCAGCAATGATTGTGTTTGCCGCATTGGTTATTGTGATTCCACCTTTGTTGTTCGCACAGTCTTGGGATGAGTGGATCTACCGAGGCTTAACATTGCTATTGATTGCGTGCCCATGTGCTTTAGTGATTTCAACGCCAGCTGCCATTACCTCAGGGCTAGCAGCTGCCGCACGACGAGGTGCCTTAATTAAAGGTGGTGCAGCGCTAGAGCAGCTAGGCCACATTGAAACCATTGCGTTTGATAAAACGGGAACACTAACGCAGGGTAAGCCTGTAATGACAGACCTAGTAAGCTGGGATGGCAATGACGATAAACTGTTGGCGCAATCTGCCGCAGTTGAAATGGGATCATTACACCCTCTAGCAATGGCTGTGGTAAAAGCAGCACAAGATCGTGGTTTAACGATTATTGAAGCGGCAGAGCGTGAAGCTCTACCTGGACGTGGCATACAAGGCATTATAAATGGAGAGACGGTATTGCTCTGTGCTGCAGACAGATTAACCGAATCCGTTATATTGACTAACGAGCAAAACGCTCAAGTATTAGCGCTTGAGGCACAAGGTAAAACATTGGTTGTAGTGGTACGAGATGGCATTGCTGTTGGTATGATCGCATGGCGTGATAATTTACGTGATGATGCTGCTCAAGCGGTATCTGCTCTAAAGAAAATGGGTATAAAGGCAGTAATGTTAACGGGTGATAACCCACGTGCCGCTGCCGCCATTGCGGGCGAGATTGGTATTGAGTACCGCGCAGGCTTGTTGCCTGCTGATAAAGTGACGGAAGTACAACTTGCGAATGAAAAATCGCATGTTGCCATGGTCGGTGATGGTATTAATGATGCCCCTGCTATGAAAACGGCTTCGATTGGTATTGCCATGGGCGGCGGAACAGATGTGGCTTTAGAAACTGCAGATGCCGCGCTTACCCATAACCGTTTATCAGAATTACCTGTGATGATTGAGCTATCTAAAGCAACCTTAAATAATATTCGCCAAAACATTGGGTTAGCATTAGGTCTGAAAGCTATTTTCTTAGTGACAACATTATTCGGTTTAACGGGGTTGTGGGTGGCTGTTTTAGCTGACAGTGGTGCGACTGCGTTAGTGACGTTGAATGCATTAAGATTGCTTCGTTTTGAACCAAAGAACAAAGTCTAAGTAAACTGAGTGAAAATTCAGTAACCGCTATGAAGTAACTAAGTAATATAATTAAGCCCTCTATCTTGAAAAAGGTAGAGGGTTTTTCTTATTTATTGTGTCGATAAAAATGTATTACCTGCTTTTTGTGATGTTTTATTTTTGTGATATTTAGCACGTGCAATCGATTTGGTGTGATCGATGTCACCTTACGGTGAGAGATGTAATTGAGTGTCTTTTGTTAGTTGTGACTTCGGTCACTCAAAAGTGCGGTTCTATAGGCTATCGTTACTTCGTGTTTTGAGAGTGTTCAATTTGTTGTAACTGATATGAATACTGCCTAAACATTACAATATTATTAATAAACCTCTGATTCCCCTATGCAGAGCCATAAACAATAACAAGGATATGATTATGTCTGATATTACAGTTTTCCATTTAGGTGTGACAAAAGCAGATCTCAATGGCGCAGAATTAGCAATTATTCCAGGTGATCCAGCGCGTGTAGAAAAAATCGCCAGCCTAATGGATAACCCTGAATTTTTAGCAAGTTCACGTGAGTACACATTGTTCCGTGGTGTACTTGACGGTAAAACTGTAATTGTTTGTTCTACAGGTATTGGTGGTCCATCTACTTCTATTGCAGTAGAAGAGCTAGCGCAGCTTGGTATTCGTACATTCTTACGTGTTGGTACAACAGGTGCGATTCAGCCACATATCAATGTTGGCGATATGATTGTAACAACAGGTTCAGTACGTTTAGATGGCGCAAGTCTACACTTTGCACCAATGGAATTCCCAGCAGTCGCTGACTTTGATGTAGCAACTGCAATGAAGCAAGCTGTTGTAGAAGAAGGCGCTACAGTACACACGGGCGTAACGGCTTCAAGTGATACGTTCTACCCAGGTCAAGAGCGTTACGATACATTCAGTGGTCGTGTTGTTAAGCGTTTCCAAGGTTCAATGCAAGAATGGCAAGACATGGGCGTGTTGAACTTCGAAATGGAATCAGCAACGCTATTAACTATGTGTGCAAGTTCAGGTCTACGTGCAGGCTGTGTTGCGGGTGTTATTGTAAACCGCACTCAGAAAGAAATCCCTGATCACGCGTTATTAAAAGCAACTGAAACGCGTTCAATTAAAGTAGTTGTTGATGCTGCTCGTCGCATGCTAGCTGAGTAAGTGATTACTTGCATGTTGTACGCGTAATCTAATAGTTAACGAGTACGACACGATTTTAAAAACCGATGCCAGCGCATCGGTTTTTTTATGCTTATCGTTCAGCGGGAAGAGAAATAGCTGTTTGCGGGGTATAAAAAAAGCCACTGTTAGTGGCTTTCATTGAGCATCGATCTGTTAGTGAAATCAAGTACTAGTGAAATAAAAGGTTAGGCGATATTGTGATCGTGCGATTGGCCACCTGCACCTTTTAACCAGTTGTGCAGGTGAGTTTGTAATTCACCTAACTGATCAGGACCAATAATCGCTAAACCTAAATCTTGTGCGCGAACTAAATCGTGATGACGTAATGGCCGGAAACTCACCAGCATTGCTCGTGCTTGTAAGCCGCCAAGTAGATCACGTAATGATTCCAGTTTATAGAGCGTATCATCACCGTCGTCGCGCATGCCTTTCGTTTTACATTCAATAATATGCAGTTTGTTATTAACCAGAGTTGCTACATCGAGTTCGTTACGTACTTCACGATCCCCAATCTTACGGTAAACTTGTACACCTAATGAATGGTCTTGAATGGTTGGTAATTCATTTTGTATCGCACGAACCGTACTATGAACCAGATTTTCTAACCACTCTCCATTAGCAAAACGACGGGCTTCTTCGTGTTTAAAGGTAAGAATACCATTTTCGTAAGTCGCTAAACCGGTTTCATGCAAATCATTAATTAGCATGCCCAATTCTTTGTAGCCTTGTTGTTTTTCGCTTAAAGCAACATCTAATTTTTGTTCTTTACGGCACGTTGTCGCGAGGTAATTCAGTGTGGCCAGTCCTGGTCCTAATTCTAACGCCGAACCCGCCCAACGCTGCCCCAAATCCCATAGTTGGTCATTGAGTTCATCAGTTACTGTTGTTTCTGGTAGCTCACAACGCGCACCAAATATTGTTAAGTAATCGCTTAATTGAATGCGATCCTCAACCTGCTGCTGTTCGCGATCAGACGGGTATAACCAGCACATCTCATCACTATAAGGCTCGATAACATAGATAGGCCAATGAAACGTACGGAACACTTCATAAGCAGACAGTAAACGGTGACGTAATCCACAGCTCGCGTTAAACCATACTTCTTGATGATTCTTTTTTAGATCATCAGCTAAAGCATTTAGTCGTTCGCGAAGGCAAGTAATGTTAATTGAATCTGGTATTTCAAAAAATTCAGCATCAATATTACGTGGCGTCAGTATGGATGCGAGGCGTTCATATTGTGCTTTTTGGCTGGGAGTGCCAATAAAGATCATTCTATCGGCGGGAATGCCGTGATCAAGCAAAGGGGTGATCAACCTAACGGGATCTTGATCGATAATGCCAACGTGAGTATTCATAATAATCCTTGGTTTTGTACCCTGTGTGCATTAAGAGAAAAATGGAAGAGAAAAATGCTGCACAAAGTTGTTTTTATTTATTATCACTAAAAGATATGGGTATAGCGCTAAAGCTTTTCAAGCTATCGCAGATCTTAAGCCTAATTTATCGTACAAAATACAACTTATCTGATGTTGCTTCCTTTTTTGTTTGGATATTGTCAGTTTTTTTCAACGCCGAACAAAAATTGGTGGCATACATCGATAACGCCTACTTAAACGTTTTTACTCATATTTAGCCTAAGCACATACTATCAAAGTAATATTGTTATTTTACGGTACTTTTATAAGACTATACCTTTTCGTAATAGTTGCGTTACCGTAGGTATGAGTGTCGATAAAAAAAGCACTTTTAACGAAAAAAGTGGATGGATGAAGCGTTTTTCATCGTTGATAACAAAAAGAATTGAATTATCGATGCCGACGGTGACAATGAAACTGTTCTTATAAGCCAGAATGAATTTATGACTAGAAAACTCACCATTTTAGATATTGCAAAGTTAGCAGGGGTTGGGAAATCCACCGTTTCGCGTGTGTTAACCAATGATCCCAAAGTGAAGATTGAAACCCGAGAAAGAGTTGAACAAGTCATTCAAGAATCAGGTTTTGTGCCATCTAAATCAGCCCAAGCGATGCGAGGTGGCAGTGCGAAAGTGGTGGGAGTTATTATCTCGCGGCTTGATTCTCCCTCAGAGAACAAAGCGGTGAGTGGCATTTTGGATGTGATTTATGCGGCAGGTTATGATGCCGTCATTATGGAAAGCCAATTTAGTGCTGAAAAAACCAATGAGCATTTGTCTGTACTGCAAAAGCGCAATGTAGATGGGGTGATTTTATTTGGCTTTAGCGGTTGTGACTTGTCGATTGTGGAAAGTTTGAATCATAAAGCCGTTGTTATTGCGGTGGACACCGGGCGGATCTCATCTGTGGGTTACGATAACTATGGCATTATTGAGCTGGCGATGGCGAACCTTCAACAGCAGGGTAAGCAGCACATTAGTTTTATCGGTGTTGATCCTAGCGATAAAACGACAGGTTTAATGCGCCTCAATGCGTATATTGAATATTGCGAATTTGCCAACATTGAACCGAGTTATCAGACGGGTCAACTTAGCCATGAAAGCGCTTATGAACTGACAGATTATGTACTTAAGCCTGAAACCGAAGCGATTGTGTGCGCAAGTGACACGCTAGCAATGGGAGTGGCGAAGCGTTTACAAGAATTAGACCGCAGTGATGTATTGGTTTCTGGTGTGGGTGCAACGGATTTATTGTCTTTTATATTTCCTAATACCTTCAGTATTGATCCTGGTTATTATGCGGCGGGTAAAGCGTCTGCCTCCTTACTTATCAAGCAACTAGCTGGTTGCCATGAAGTTACACACCTCACGCAAAAAGCCATAATTGCTCAATAAGCCATAATTATATAAATACTAAGAGTGAAAAATTGCTCTCTATTTGTGAACTCTTTCACGTTATGGGAATGTTCCCATTTCATGTTTGTGAGTGTTTTGTCATTATAGTCGCCAGTTGATGGGAATGTTCCCATTGGTTAAAGTTAAAACTAAAGATAAAAATAAGCTAAGCGTACCCTCACAACATAATGGACATTGGCATGAGTAAAATAAATCGACAGCATATTGAGCGTTTGGTTGAACTGATTGGCGGCGCAGGCAATATTGCCAGCGTTAGTCACTGTTTAACCAGATTGCGTTTTGTTCTTAACGATACAGAGCGAGCAAACGTTAAAGAGATCGAGAAAATTCCTGCTGTGAAAGGGTGTTTCACTAATGCGGGACAGTTCCAAGTGGTTATCGGCACTGAAGTTGATGAAGCCTATAAAGTGCTATCCGACATAACCGGAAATGCAGGAGCATCAAAAGAAGAAGCTAAGGTTGCCGCTCGTCAGAACATGAGTCTGCTTGAAAGAAGCATTTCTCACCTTGCTGAAATTTTTGTTCCTCTATTACCGGCAATCATTACTGGTGGTTTGATTCTTGGTTTCCGTAACGTCATCGGCGATATTCGCATGTTCGATGGCAAAACCTTAGTCGAAATCAGTCAATTCTGGTCAACCGTTCATTCATTCTTGTGGCTGATTGGTGAAGCGATTTTCTTCTTCCTACCTGTTGGTGTGTGTTGGGCTACGGTGAAAAAGCTTGGGGGGACGCCTATTCTGGGTATTGTGCTGGGTATCACTCTGGTTTCGCCTCAGTTAATGAATGCTTATATGATTGGTAAAGAAGTACCAGAAGTATGGGATTTCGGCTGGTTTGTGATAGAGAAAGTGGGCTACCAAGCACAGGTTATTCCGGCAATTTTCGCCGGTATGGCATTGGCGTTCATAGAAACTAATCTTAAACGTATTATTCCTTCTTATTTGTACTTAGTGATAGTGCCGTTTATCTCTTTGATTCTTGCCGTTATTTTAGCGCACGCATTTATTGGTCCATTCGGTCGTGCTATTGGCGATGCTGTAGGTTATGCAGCTAAAGTTGCAATGACAGGTGACTTTGCCGTTCTTGGTTCAATGGTTTTTGCCTTTTTCTACGCACCATTGGTTATTACGGGTATCCACCATACAACCAACGCAGTGGATTTACAGTTGATGCAAGATATGGGCGGCACACCGATTTGGCCGCTTATTGCATTATCAAATATTGCTCAAGCCTCTGCGGTTGTCGGTATTATTTGGATCAGCAAAAAACACAATGAACGTGAAATTTCAGTGCCTGCCGCTATTTCTGCTTTCTTAGGTGTGACTGAGCCTGCGATGTACGGCATCAACTTGAAATACAAATTTCCAATGTTAAGCGCAATGATAGGTGCAGCTTTAGCTGCGGGTATTTGTGGCAGCGCGGGCGTGATGGCGAACGGCATCGGTGTGGGCGGTTTACCGGGTATTTTATCTATCCAGCCACAATATTGGACAGTCTATCTTATCGCTATGCTAGTGGCCATGGCAGTGCCAATGACCTTAACGTTATTGCTTTATAAGCGTGCCCAAGCCAAGGGCGATATAGAGCCAGATGATAAGTTACAGACAGTGGCTAACTAATACACCGTACTTTTCTATAACTATGTAAATTGTTGGGCAGCGTTCTGCTGCTCAACACTCTCCGAGTAAATAAGCATGATAACAGAGCATAATGAATGGTGGCGCACTGCGACTATTTACCAGATTTATCCTAAAAGTTTTTGTGACAGCGGATGTCAGGGTACGGGCGATATTCAAGGGATTATTTCAAAGCTCGATTATCTTCAAAAGCTAGGTGTTGATGCGATTTGGTTAACTCCCATTTATTGTTCGCCGATGATCGATAATGGTTACGACATATCTGATTACTATAATGTGAATCCAGATTTTGGCACCATGAGCGATTTCGATCAGTTATTAGATGAAGCACATCAAAAAGGTATCCGTATAGTTATGGATATTGTGGTCAATCATACCTCGACTGAACATGCATGGTTTAAATCAGCACTAGGCAATAAGCAAAGTCCATATCGTGATTATTATATTTGGAAAGATCCGGTTAATGGGGCCGAGCCAACGAATTGGGCATCTAAGTTTGGTGGTAATGCATGGGCATTAGATGAAGCAACCAATCAATATTACCTCCATCTTTTTGCGAAAGAACAAGCAGACTTGAATTGGGAAAATCCAAAAGTTCGAAATGAAGTGAAAGAGGTCATCAGTTTCTGGGCCGAAAAGGGTGTCGATGGTTTTCGTTTAGATGTGATTAATTTAATTTCTAAACAACAAGATTTCCAAAATGATCGCGTTGGTGATGGGCGCTGTTTCTATACAGATGGCCCGCGTGTACATGAGTACCTTAGAGAGATCAGCCAAAGTGTTTTTCAAAAATACGGTTCAGTAACCGTGGGTGAAATGTCGTCGACAACCTTAGATCACTGTCAGCAGTATTCAGCGAATGACGGTAAAGAGTTGTCTATGGTGTTTAATTTTCACCATCTAAAAGCTGACTATGAAAATGGTGAAAAGTGGACCAAAGCACCGTTTGATTTTCTGCAACTTAAGCAGATTTTTAACCATTGGCAAAAAGGCTTAAACGGCAAAGGGTGGGGCGCATTATTCTGGTGTAATCATGACCAACCCCGTGTAGTTAGCCGTTTAGGAGATGATCAGCAATACCGAGTTGAGTCAGCTAAAATGCTCGCGACGTCTATTCATATGATGCAGGGCACACCGTATATTTATCAAGGTGAAGAAATTGGTATGACCAATCCAGCTTATACCTCGATTGAACAGTACCGCGATGTGGAAAGTACCAATATGTACGACATCATGGTAAATCAGCAAGGTGTCAGTGAAGCCGATATGCTCGCTATTTTAGCGCAAAAATCCCGTGATAATGCTCGTACCCCAATGCAATGGGATGCTACCGAGCAAGCAGGGTTTACCCAAGGTAAACCTTGGTTAGCTGTTGCAGATAATTATCATGAGATAAACGCGCAGCAAGCCGTTGAAGATCCTAATTCTGTTTTCTATTTCTACCGTAAGTTGATTGAATTACGCAAAGAGATTGAAGTGATCACAACGGGAGATTACAGCGATTTACTGCCAGATCATGCACAGCTGTTTTGTTATCGCCGAGAGTCAGAACAACAACTGCTTGTCTGTATTAACAATTATTATGGTACTGATATTGAGTGCGATTTACCGCCTGATATTGATGCTACTCAGGGGCGCTATATTTTAGGTAACTATGAAGGTTATCAAGATCGAACAGCAAGCCAAACGGTACAATTAAAACCGTATGAATGCCTGGTGCTATTGATTGAAAAACGGTAATGGTTGATAAAGAGTAGATATTTGCTTATCTAGATTGGTATAAAAAAGGCTTTAACTTGTTCTTATTAAAGAGTGCAGTTAAAGCCTTTTTTTTGTGACGATTCAGAACGTAAATACTGTTTTTAATACAATTAGTGTATTACAGGGGTTGGCACCTGTGATGCTAAAAGCCATATTGCCAGTATGAAAAAGACTAAGCCCATCACTTTATGTTGATTAGTGCGGAATTTTTCATTTTTCAACAAAGATTTACCAAGGCTTCCGACCATAGATACTAAGAATAAGTTGAAGATTAAGCCCAGTACATTCAATAACAAGCCAAGAACAAGCATTTGCTCGCCAGAGGTTGCTGTCGATTGAGTCGATACAAATTGTGGTAGAAATAATACAAAGAAGATCAATGCTTTGGGATTAAGCAAATTACTGATAACAGCTCGGCGATAGAGTGTTTTTGCTAAACCCGTTTGTTGTTCTATCTCTGGCGCATCGGCGGGATTGGTACGCATGCAGTCCCAGCCCATTTTTAATAAATAAGCGCCGCCTAATAAACGCAAGACTTGTAATGCAATTGGGTTCATGGCGATTAATGCAGATACACCCATTGCAGCCAGTAAAGTCAGCACTAAACCTGCTGTCGCATTACCTAGGCTTGCAAAGATTCCGACTTTTTTTCCGTAGCTTAAGCTAGAGCTGGCGATAAGTAACATGTCGGGCCCAGGGATCAGTAATAGAGCAACAACAGCTGTTAAATACACGGGAAGAATAGATAAATCAATCATAGTTTGCGAGTCAGTTTCAGAGTGAAGGGCTGGATTTTACATCTATAGGGATATATTTAAAGCTATTGTTTGCCTTAACTGGCGTTAATTGCTAGATATCTTATTATTTTTGGTTTTTGTTGCTGATGCTGTGTCGGGGTGTAAGCATTCTGATCTAATTGTTGTATTCCTGTAAGCAATAAGGATGGCGGGTTATCATTGCTTTCATTGTGAACCTTATCGGTATTAAGGCAATTTTGAACATCGTACATACCTAACAGATCTCCCCATTGAAAAAGGCATGATACGTAAACTCAGTCAGGTTGTTTTTTCATCATAACCACAGAATATAGGGGGTAGTTTACGACTTTAGCTTAGAGCTTTAGGGCATAGTGGCAGCTTTTGAAACGTTGGCTAAAGCCGTTTCAATTTTGGCAATAACTTCTTTGCAGCCCTTAATGTTGTGCCTTTTAACTAAATAGTCAGGGTTATTATAGGTTAACCAAACTTGCCCTTTTTCGTCTTGGCTGATCAAGGCTTTTTGAGGTAGGTCTATTGCAGCGCTTTGACTGCATAGCATTAAAGGTGTTCCCACTTTAGGGTTGCCAAAAAGAATGAGCTCAGTCGGTCGTAATACTTCACCAACATGTTTTGCCCCCGCTGAATGATCAATTCTAACGAAAACCGTCATGCCTTTATCATTCAATATCTGTTCGAGCCTATCAGCGGTGACTTTTACGTTATGTGCACTTTTAACACGGATTAATCCATTGTCAGCAAAAGCCGTGGGAGTCATAAGAGTAAATAGCACTGTGCTGAATGCTGTCCGCTTTATTATTTTTACCAACACACTTTTCATCGTAAGCCATCCAGTTCTATGCCATGCAGGTCAATTTTTACTGTAGTAAATATTTCAGCAATAACGATAAATAATTTTCTGAGGTTTACTGATAAATGAAACGGAAAAATAGAGGGTATATACCAGCCTAAATAAGTATTTGTTTACTTATCCAGGCTGGTAACTTGGATTACGCAGTTTCTAATGCTTTTTTATTGGTTCTTGCTGCTAATTTATTCGCTAATGAATGCAATTCAGGCAACATGCGGTGAATCAAGTGAAGCTGCTGCAACACCATACGGACTGATGTACAGTCTTCATCTCGCCATTGAGCAAGCCGCTGCTCGATTTCAGTATCAATAACAGGCGTTGGTACCACTTGGTTACTTGATAACTGTTCAGCCAAACTATCAAGGTGAGCGTGAATCAGACGGTGTGATTGCGCGACTAGCTGGTGTGTATGCTCATCTTCCAGTCGCGTACGGTGTGCCCCGAGTGCTGAAATATAGCTAAGCATGGCATGATTCAGCGTTAAAAAGCGGAAACTCTCGTCGGTACACATGCGATAGCGGCCAGGTTCTGCGAGCATATTACTAATCGCGGTACTGAGTTGAGCATCGGTATTATGCGCATCTCGACGTGCAATACGGTAGTTTAAGCTGTCTTTTTTACCTATACGGTACTGACCAATGATCTGAGCAAGGTAATTGCAATTGGTTTTAATTGCCGATGCCATTACCGTATGTAAACGGTTTGCTTGCCAATCAGGCAGAATAAAGCTGACAGCAAGCACTGCTAATAAACAGCCAAGTAAGGTATCGCCAAGTCGTGGTAAAATAACCGCAAACCCTTCACCCAATTGATTGAAACAGAATAAGACTAATAGCGTGATAAAGGCGGTTGCTAAGCCATACTGCACGGTTCTAAAGGCGAAGAATAAGACTCCAGCTAATACCATGAGTACCAGTTGACCTTCTTGACCAGGAAACAGGTACAACAATGGAATACCAGCTAACAGCCCACCCAGAGTACCAATGACTCTCTGAACCAGTTTTTGGCGTGTTGCACTATAGTTTGGTTGGCAAACAAAGAGTGTTGTAAGTAGAATCCAATACCCTCGTTCAAGCTCTAGAAATTGAATACAACCGTAGCCAACGGTTAGCGCAATTGCCATGCGCAGCGCATGACGAAATAGCATTGAATCTGGTTTAAGCTGACCAATAACGCGTTTCCACATTTCTTTAGCACCACGTGCTTCAGTATCTGCCAGTTCAATGTCAGGATCGGTAGGCGCGGTATCTGGGTTGCTTACATTAGACAGTTGGCGCTCAACAGTTGCGAGGTTATTGAACAGATAATCTAATTGAATCAGATACGAACGCCACTCAGGGTTATTCTGACTTTTTAAGTGGATTAACGATTCTTGTAACTCATCTAATGCTCGAATACTTTCAACACTATGGTGATAAGGTTTGCCCATTGCGAGGGCATGTGACACCGCACGGCATTCATTGGCTTGTGAGGCTAGTAAGCGCTGAAAGCGAAATAGCACATCACTGCGTTGGAAGGTTGCCGCTAAATCTTGGTAGCGATAATGTGAAGAGCTGGCACGTTCATGAATATCTTGTGCGAGAAAATAGATTTTCAAGAAGCGATCGCCGGTGGCATTAGGGTGTCCGCGACGTGCACGGTGCAGTAGCGTCGCTTTGGCTGAGTTAAGTGCGGCAACCACCAAGGCATTTTTTTGCGCAGCTTCAATGCGCAAGGGCTGCGGTACAAGGTTAGAAACTGGCTCAAACAGTTTACTTTTACTGTCTAAATAGTGTGAAAATTCACTAAAAACGCGTGCTAAGCTTTGTTGCACGGGTTGGTTAGGCCAAAAGATATGCCAAAGTAAGGATAAAGAGCCATACCATGCCGCGCCAGCTAATAGAATAACGGGCTGATACCATAGGTTAGGGCTCGTATCGGCTCCTAGCATGGTATAGACCGCTAGTAAGAGTGAGGCAAATGCAATACTAGCGTAACGAGCACCAATAGCCCCAAGCATTATAAAGCTGAACGTAGAGGCGAATAAGCCAATCGCAAAAAAGAGAGGGGTATCAAATAAAATTTCGATAGAAAAAGACGCGATAAGAAAACACGTGAGTGTCATCGCCAATCCTTTAATTCGCCCTCTTAGGTTATCATCGGTTTCTGCGAGTGCGGCGGCGATAATACCCAGTACAAGTGGTGTAATTTCGGTGGTTAAGCCTAAATGCCAACAAGGCAAGGCAACACCGACTAGCGCGATTAATACCCTTATACTGTAGTTAATACGGTCGTTGGCCCAATAGCGGCGTAAATTGAATCTAAAGCGGTTTTTTTGCATGTATGATTAACAATCTTCTGATAAAAGGCGGCAAATGAACCGTTACAATCGTATGTGAGTAACGAAAAAAATGACAAGGTATATAAGATAACAAAGTTGAGATTAAACCACATAAAAAATAATGGCTAATCAAGCTGTAAGACGAAATTATAATCAACTCTGTATTGTGGTGCTATGGTGAAATACGGGTTGTTGGTAATATATCGCCCTGTAGGGCAAGGCATCTTGAAGTATTATGGGTATTATAGCCAAGCTACCTCAAAGTATTGAAATGAGTATCTTGAGGTAACTTAGGTATAAAAAAACCTGAATGAAAATTAGGAAGATTTTGGTGAAAAAATGCGTTTAAGTGCCAGTGTATTAGCACAGTGGTTTGTGCAAGGTGACTATTTCAGTATTGAGCTGAATGAACATAGTTTAACTCTTGATAGCCAGACAGAAACAAGCACGATTTCTTTTGATGATTGGGATGGTGCGATTGAAGTGCATCGTGGGGTTGTGTGGGGTTCATTAGAACTCACCTCTGCTGATCAACAATATTGTTGGACGATTCATGGTTTACCCTGGCAACAATGTAAGCCTTTTGCTGCACGCCTTCTTGAATCGTATCGTGATTGGGCACATGGTCGAGTTGATAGGCTTGATAAAACCCTGCCAGATGTTCTTAACCGTATTGATAGCTTTGTGACACAGCAAGGTTATTTACGTGAATCAGAACACGACAACTTGTGTCAATTTCTTGATGATTCATTGAAAACGACGGGTTTAACCCATGAACTTGCTGCGTCTTTTCGCCCTATGGCATTCGAGAGAATAGAACCTTGGCTAGAAGGTAACGGTGATTGGGTAGAAGAAAATAACCGAGAGTGGTTAACGTCAGAAGCTGAAAAATGGTCATCATGGTTTGATAAATTTGAAACATCACCACTCAATCTCTCTCAGCGTGAAGCTGTATTAATCAATCAAGATCACAATTTGGTTTTAGCGGGTGCGGGTACCGGCAAAACAAGTGTGCTGGTGGCACGTGCAGGTTACCTTGTTGCCAATCAAGCAGCACAGCCTGAAGAAATTCTGATGTTGGCTTTTGGTCGTAAAGCGGCAGAAGAAATGCGTGAACGTTTAGCGTTAAAGGTAAACGATAGAATTAAAGTTGCGACATTTCATGCATTGGGTACTCAGATCATTCAATCTGTTGAAGATGAACGCCCGAATATTTCCCCGTTAGCATTGGATGACAAAGCAAAAACACAGTGGATAGCCTCTACTTTAAAAGATCAATGGGAAACTGCCGCATCTGTCAAACGTTGGCAGAAACATTTAACACAATGGCGTATTCCAGGTTTTAAAGCTGATAATTCGATGGAACAGCAAGCGAAAAATGAACAGCTAGCGAATTGGGTTTGGCGTCATATTGAATTAATCGGGCAAAGCGGTTTAAGCAAAAGCGATCTTTTAGCGATTATAGATAAAAGTAATAATCCTGCAACTAAGCAGCGAATGAAGAGTGAACTAGGGTTATTGTGGCCTTGTTTTCGTGCTTACGAGCAACATTTAAAATCGAATAAGCAAATCGATTTTAATACCATGATCCAAAAAGCCGTTGAATACGTCAATGATGGAAAATTTGTACCTGAATGGCGCTTTATTATGGTTGATGAATACCAAGATATTTCGCCACAGCGTTTGTCATTAATTGAAGCTTTATGTCATAGCGAAGAAGAAGCAAAACCGCGTCCAACCTTGTTTGCGGTAGGCGATGATTGGCAAGCTATTTACCGTTTTGCTGGTGCTGATGTGAATTTAACAACAGGTTTTGCTGACCGATTTGGCTCAAGCCATATTACAGAGTTGGATACCACGTATCGTTTTAACAGCATGATCGGTGAAGTGGCAAATACCTTTATTCAACAGAACCCACAGCAGCTCAGGAAAGAGCTGACAAGCCATAAAAAACAGAAACGCAAAGCAGTTACGCTATTATGTCAGGATTTACTTGAGCAAGAACTGGTACAGCTAGCTTCCCAGAATGAAAAGCCTGTTACGGTGTTACTGCTAGGCCGGAACAATAAGCAACGACCTGAAAAACTAAAAGCTTGGCAAACTCAGTGGCCTCAACTCAATATGACATTTATGACGTGTCATGGTAGTAAAGGGCGGGAAGCTGACTTTGTCTTCATATTGGATGTGAACCGTGGTGTATTTCCCGCTCCAGAGCGTGAAACGGGGTTAGCGGCATGTTTACAATCTAAGAGTGAAGGGTATGCCGACGCAGAAGAACGCAGATTGTTTTATGTTGCGCTAACACGTGCGAAAAAACATGTTTGGGTCTGTGCTGACCCTGAAAAAACATCATCGTTTGTGAATGAATTGATTGATGATAAATATGCGGTAATGAATAAGATTAAGCGCATGAAAGTAAAATAACGCTCAAGGTACTTAATATTGAATGAGAAGCCTCAACCCTAGCTGGTTGGGGCTTCGTTTAATCCATAACTACGACGATTTTACCACTGTGGCTCATCGCCTTTAATTTTTCTAAGCCTTCAACTAACCGTTTAAAAGGTAAAACCTCTGTCACCATTGTGTCGAGCTTTCCTTCCGCAACAAGGTTACTCAAGCTATTGCCGATATCGGCAAGGTGGTAAATATGTTCAGGTGAACCGTGTGCGAATGTGCCGTGTAACGCCACTTCATGCAGGCTAAGTGCTTTCGTTGTTGCCAGCAAAGGAACTTGATTAAATTGATCTGCCACCATCACAATATGTCCGTTATAACGGATTAATGCACTCATCATACTGCCTGATTTTGCAGAAACACAGTCAATCACAGAATGAAGAAGATGATCTTCGGTAAGCTCAATAATCCGCATTGCGACGTTATCTTTATGGGGATCAATAACTGCATCTGCACCATATTGCAATAAACGCTCATGGTGCTGTTGGTCGGCAATCGCATAGACATGGGCACCTGCAAGCTTGGCTAATTGAACTGCAAATCCACCGACACCACCACCTGCACCTGTAATCGCAATGTGCTGACTAGGTTTAGCCTGGAGTTTATCGTATACCGCCATCCATGCGCTGTATCCTGCGCAGGGTAGCGTAGCTGCTTGTTGAAAGTCTAACGAGTCTGGAATGCGGCTAACGGCATTTGCTTTACACGTTGCATATTCAGCAAAACCACCAGCAGTGCGTGGATCGGCGAAAAAAAACACTCTGTCGCCCGCTTTAAACTGTACAACATCTTTACCCACTTCAGTGACGGTACCTGATACATCAAGGCCGATCACTTGGGGGTAATTCCATGTTGCATATCCCCAGCTTGCAAGTTTGTAGTCCATTGGGTTTAGGCTAACGGCTGCTACTTGAATGCAAATCTCATCAGCGTTAGGGCTTGGCTTTGCTGCTTTCTCTAATTTTAGGTGTGTTAATCCTTCTGGTTTGGTGAGTCTCCATGCATTCATACACCACTGCCTCTGCATTTATTATAATAATTGTTATTACTATTCTGTTTTATAACTTTATATCTAATAGCGTTATATTGCTTAGTTCAAATAAAAAAAAGCCTTTTGATAAACAAAAGGCTCAATGAGTCAGTGACTAATTAATGAGAGGTTTTAACCAATACGTTCAGCAAGGTAAGCATCATAATCTGGAATTTCGATAGAAATTTCTTCTGATAATAATGGTGATGTGATCATAAATTTTGCGCTTGCTCGGTTGGTTGCAACAGGTACATTCCAGACGGCAGAAATACGCAATAGTGCTTTCACATCAGGATCATGAGGAACTGCATTTAGCGGATCCCAGAAGAAAATCATCATATCAATTTTACTTTCTGAAATTAAAGCGCCGAGTTGTTGATCTCCTCCCATAGGGCCACTGATCATGCAGTTGATTTTAAGACCTGTTTCTTTAGAAAGAAGGTGACCTGTAGTGCCCGTTGCATACAGAGTGTGTCCTTCAAGTTTGTCTTCAAACTCTTTTACCCAGCGTAAAAGGTCTTGTTTACAGTTGTCATGTGCAACTAAGGCAATATGCTTGCTCTTGTTCATTGTACGTGTTGTGACTTGCATGTAGAACTCCAATTTATTCGTACAAAATACGAGAGGTTGCTTGGGTATAATTATAATGATATCTGCGCTCATTAATAACAAAGCTATCTATTGATGTACAACGACATGCACCGAAAGTATAAGCTAGCGCAAAGACTTATTTTTAGTGGGCAACATCATGGTTTTCAACATTAAATACAGGTCTATATTCTGCTGGTGATAAAGAGTCTGTAATGACCTCTTTGGGAAGGTACTCTGGTGTTAATGGCTGAATTTTTGGTGCTAAATCGAATTCCATCGGCTTATTCTCAAGATAACGTACAGCTTGATCGATAGACATTTGTGCTTGCTGAGCCATTTTATCTGTAGGAGAAAAGAGTATCTTTCCTCGGCGTAATCCACGATAGACACCATGACTCAGGTAGGTCGATATAATTTTCACATCGTCTGTTTTGTGGTTGGTGCGAAGTTCACTGATCGCAACTTCTGCAGCAACAGCTCCACCGACAATATAATTAATATCGGGATGTTCAATAAAAAGCTGTTGTATAAGGTTACGCTGCAGTTCTTTACTGTTATCAGCCCACAGTGTGCTCACCACTTCGATCTCACTGTTTTGTATGGCATCTAAAAATCCAGAGTTGACAGGTTTTGTACCACCACGCTGTTTAGGCCCTGGTAACCATGCCACTTTCACTTTTCCGCTACCTTTGGGGTGACGCTGTGCGAGAAAAACACCAGCTTGTTTTCCCATGTAATACCAATCAACACCCACTTTGGCTTTAATGTTCATTTTAATATCTGGGTCTGTCATATCGATATCATTGGTCATCGAAAAGACAGGTATATCGCCAGTAAATTGCGATAAGATTCCGTTATAAGCAGTTCTATCAACAGTTCCTAAGATAATGGCATCTGCTCCCCACTCTTTACAGTATTGTAATTGCACTTTTTGTTTTTCAAGTTCAGGGTAGCCACCTGCCTCTAATACTTTTAACGTAATACCCAAAATTTTAGCTTGTTCAACCATGCCATAGTTGATTGAAAGCCAATAGGAGTCTTTTAGATGTGGATAGACGGCACAAACTTTCCATGGCTTCGATACAGATAGAAGCGGTTTAAATGGAATACTTTGCGGTTGCTTTTCATGTTTAAAAGGCGGCTTATACGTGTTTATCTCACGCGCAAACGCAGAATTAAGAGTAAAAAAGAGTAATAAAAACGAAATAATAGATTTTTTGAGCATGATTATTAGCATCTGTACTGATATCGCTGGCAAAATAGTAATGTTTTATTTGGTAGGGTTAAACCCCATTTTTCATATATATGGTTCTAGTCTATGACATTTAACCGAAATGGTATTGGTGGCAAGCTACTTTTAGCATTCTCAGCCATGGCTGCGCTAATGATTTTAGCTGTCGTGATTGGTGTTGCTGGCTTTTCGTTGGTCGCAAAAACAGAAAAAACAGTCATTAATTCGGCAGTCCCCGCTTTGGTGGAAGCTCGTCATCTGTCTGATTTGAGCTCCAGAATTATTTTTACCGCTCAGGTTTTAGCTACGTCAGAAACAGAGCAGGAGCGTCAACGACAAGGTCGTGCGTTAACCATTTATATTGAAGGGTTGAAAGATAGCTTAACGGCACTAAAAAGCTACCCATTTAATGAAGACTTAATGTTTCAATTAGACAGCGATGTTAAGAGCATTATCGATAATCTCGCTTTAATGGGATTATTGGTCGGGCGGCAGATCCGCCTGCAAGCTCAATCCGATGAACTTATCAGTGATATGCTTGTTGCAACACAGCAGGTTGATTCGCTTTCACAATCCCAAGTCTCGAATGCGAGCACTATTGCGGTTGCAAACGTTTCACGTATTTATGATTTAGTTGAGTCTGGTGATAATCAGGCGGTATATAACGCGTTAGATAGCTTAGTTGAAGTCGATATGGATTTGTCTGAGCGTCTTTTTGAGCTGAGGTTTTTAGCTCTCCAAGTCATTAACATGCTCGATGATTCTAAACGGTTAGGTGATATAGGTAATTTAACACGCTTAAAAGAACGGTTTATTCATGCAGTTAATGTGATGAGCTACCGTGTTAAGTCTGTAGAAGACCCTAGTCGTTCAGCGCAACTGACAGAATTAACGTCTAATTTAAATCGTGGCGGAGTATTATTTGGAGTTTTAGAGCAATTACTGTATGCCAAAAAAGATGTTGAGCGCTTAGACCAACAAAACCTCGTTTTATTTCAGCAGTTAAATAGCACTGTCGACGGTATTATAACGGCGGCAAACGAGGGTACCCAACAAGCGGTTACAAAAGTTGATGAAACCCTTACCGTTGCAAGAACGACGCTGATCAGTATTTCTGTTATTGGTTTAGCGGCCTTGGTATTAATTATGTGGCGCTTTGTGTATGCGAGCGTTATCTGCCGTTTTAATGATTATAGCCAAGCATTATTGTCGTTAGCCCGCGGCGATCTTGGTATTCAATTGGATATTAAAGGTGATGATGAATTAGCACACATGGGACGTGCCATCATGGTCGCCCGTGATACCGCATCTGAACGGTATCGTTTAATACAAGTTGAGCGAAAAATCCGCCATGAACTCCAACTGCATAAAGAAAGTCTAGAACGATTAGTTGCACAGCGAACGTCTGAATTAGAAAAGACCAATAGCCGCTTAAACGAAGAAGTGGTGAATCACGATAAAGCACGTAATGAAGCAGAAAAGGCTAACCGCGCCAAATCAGCTTTCCTCGCGACTATGAGCCATGAAATTCGCACGCCAATGAATGGTGTGCTCGGCACCGCTTCATTGTTAGCAGACACAGGGCTTAATGACCAGCAAGCGCGTTATCTGCGTGTGATCAATCGCAGCGGAGAAACTTTGTTAGATATTCTCAACGACATTTTGGATTATTCAAAAATTGAAGCTGGTCATTTGGATATACGACCTGTTGATTTCTCACTGTCAGAATTAGTGTTGGACGTACACAATATGTTGGAAAGTCGCGCGCTAGCTAAACATATTCAATTAGTGAACCACATTGATGACACCATGAACAATGTTTGGCTGGGGGATGTGACGCGTATTCGTCAGATATTGATTAATTTGGTGGGTAATGCGATTAAATTCACCGATCACGGTCAAGTGACGATTGCGGTTAGTATGAATCCAGATATGCCTGATGAGTTACTATTTGAAGTCACAGACAGTGGTATTGGTATCGATGAGGCAGAACAAGACATCCTATTTAACGCCTTCAAGCAAGCAGAAGAAGGACGGAAAACGGTTGGTGGTACCGGTTTAGGCTTAGCGATAAGCCGACATATTGTTGCTGCAATGGAAGGCGAAATTGGTGTTGATTCGACGATTAATGTTGGTAGCTGTTTCTGGTTCTCTATTCCGTTAGAACGAGGGGAATTGTCGACAGGAATTGAAGGCTCTACGATAACAATACCGCCAGCTCATATCTTATTGGTAGAAGATAATCCAGTAAACAGCATGGTTGCAGAGGGATTTCTACGACGGTTAGGACATAGTGTGATTACTGCAGAAGACGGCGAAAGTGCCGAGCGTGAATTTAATCGGAATGTATTTGATATGGCGTTACTTGATATCAATTTACCTGATACAGACGGTGTAACTTTATTGCATCGTTTACGTCGTATCGAAGAGGCTAACGGTGAATCATGGGAAGAACCGACGCCAATGGTTGCATTTTCTGCTCACGTATTTAGAGAGGAAGTCGAGCAATATTTAACAGCTGGTTTTGCTGGTTTCTTACCTAAACCTGTTACTGAAAAGCAATTAATAGAAACAATTGGCAGTATTCTAAAAGGAGACAAGCGGGTGGTTGTAGAGAATATTCCATTTGACAATCTATCTACTATTGAGCTTGATATGCAAGACGATAACAATGGCGAAAAGAGTGGGTCTGACTCAGTTCTTCCTGTATTAAAAGAATCTGTACTGGGTGATGATTTACAAGTATTAGGTGTAGAACAAGTTCAGAAATTGATTATGTTGTTTGCAACTTCTTCAAGTGAAACCTTAGGTAAACTGCAGCAAGCCGTTGAAGCTTTAGACATGGCTGAGGTTTCTAATCATGCACATACTTTAAAAGGTGCAGCAGGAACGATGGGCTTAATTCGATTACATCAAGAGTGCTTACTTTTTGAAAAAGCAGGTAAAGCAGGCTCGCTTAATGGATTAGATATTAAAACGGTTTGTCAGGCTTTTGAAGCATCAAAACACGCATTAGAAAGTACGTTTATACACTCGAGTTAGCTTGAGGATACTGCATTCGTTCTTACGTTTGAATTAATCATAATATTAGAGGCATGATGTTTAGTTATATAAACACCATGCCTTATTTGTATTTAATCCTAGTAAATCTCTTCCAGCGTGATCATCTATACAAAACACATTTTCTTGGTGATATAAGCTATTAAATTGATAATTATAAGGTTTATATTTATCAAATTAGAAATATTGCAAAATTAGTGAATATTATTCAATTATAAAAAATAGAGAGATACGATGAAGAAGATGACTTTAACTTTGCTTTCTGCTGCTATTTTATCGGCAATCAGTCTAAGTGCTAATGCGTGTACAGGTCTTATTGTTGGTAAAAATGCCTCTTCAGATGGCAGTATTATGATTGCTAGAAATGAAGATTTTGGCATTAATAATTGGAATAAACACTTGGCGTACCGCCCTGCTCAGTTAAATAAAGAAGGGGACTGGGCACTAGGTAATGGGCTTGTTGTACCTATGCCTAAGCAGTTTTATGCGTACTCGGCTATTCCTGATTGGGATGCTAATACGGTAAACAGTGACGGAAAATATTACGAAGAACGTGGTATTAATGAATTTAATGTCGCAGTTTCGGCGACAACTAGTGCTGAAGTCAATGATAAAGCTGCTGCTGCTGACCCACTGATTGAAGATGGCATCATTGAAGCCGTTATTCCGACGTTGATATTGCCTCAAGTTAAAACCGCTAAACAGGGGGTTGAATTACTTGGTCAATATATCGAAAAATACGGTGCTGGTGAGGGAAATAGCCTATATATCGCCGATGTAAATGAAGCGTGGTTAGTTGAAATCGGTTCTGGCCATCATTGGATTGCAGTAAAAGTACCTGATGATAGCTATGCCATGATAGCTAATGGATTGAGAGTGCATGGGGTTAATCTTAATGCTAACGATGTACTGCATTCTAAAGGGTTATTGGATTTTGTTAAGTTAAACGAACTGTTAGATAAGCCTGATGCTAAGTCATTTAATTTTGCCAAAGCATTTGGAGTTATTGGTGATGTCTATAATGTTGACCGCGAATGGCTAGGGCAACATATGCTATCGGCATCTAATGAACAAAATACACGATTACAGCAGTACCCTTTGTTTATGAAACCCGATAATAAACTGTCGGTAAAAGATGTGGCTGATGTACTCAGTGCAACCTATGAAGGCACCAGCTTAGCTGATAAAGGTGAACGGCCAATACGTGTAGAACGTCAGTTAGAATCTCATATTATCCAGCTACGTAAAGATATGCCTAAAGAGCTGCAAGGTTTGATCTGGCAAAGTTACGGTGTATTGGCTGAATCAGTATTAGTGCCGTTATACAGCAGCTTACAAGATTACCCAACGCCTTATACTGTAGGAAACGATATCTATTCTGATGACTCTGCATATTGGCAATTCCGCAGCTTAACGGCTTTAGCTACCGCAAATCCTGATAAGTACTTACCGATGTTAAATGAGGTATGGAATAAAGAAGAAACCAAGCTATATAAACAAGTTAGTAGCATGGATCAGACACTGAAAACACTTTATAAAACGGATAAGCAAGCAGCGTTAGATATGGCGTCAGATTATTCTTATGGTCAACTTCAACGTACATTAAGCATGGCGACCGAAACACGCTATAAGATGATGACAGATCTGACTAAAAGTACCGAGAAAAAGTATTCAGAAGAAGAGTTTAAGAAAATAATGAGCTTGTAATACCATTCTGGATAATAAAAAGCCCCGATAGTTTTCACTATCGGGGCTTTTATCAGTTAACGCTTAAAGGAAGAATTACTTCTTCTCGTTAAGAGCTTTAACTTCTTCGATTACTGTCGCTGCAACGTTTGCAGGACATGGTGCGTAGTGTGAGAACTCCATAGAGAACTGACCACGACCAGAAGTCATTGTACGTAGGTGACCGATGTAACCAAACATTTCTGAAAGAGGAACGTCTGCTTTAATACGAGAACCAGTTAGACCAGCCATCTGATCTTTGATCATGCCACGACGACGGTTAAGGTCACCGATAACATCACCAACGTGATCTTCAGGAGTGAACACGTCAACAGCCATGATAGGCTCAAGAAGTTGAGCACCAGCTTTAGGCATAGACTGACGGAATGCGCCTTTTGCTGCGATTTCAAATGCTACTGCAGATGAATCGACTGCGTGGAAGCCACCGTCTAGAAGTTCAATTTCAACGTCAAGAACAGGGAAACCAGCTAGAACACCAGTATCCATCATGCCCTTGAAGCCTTTCTCGATTGCAGGCCAGAATTCTTTAGGAACGTTACCACCAACAACAGATGATGTGAACGTAAAGCCTGAACCAACTTCGCCTGGCTTCATGATGTAGTCGATCTTACCGAACTGACCAGAACCACCAGATTGTTTCTTGTGTGTGTAGCTATCTTCAACTGGCTTCGTGATAGTCTCACGGTAAGCAACTTGAGGAGCACCAACAATAAGGTCAACGCCGTAAGTACGCTTAAGGATATCAACTTTGATATCTAGGTGAAGTTCACCCATACCTTTAAGAATAGTTTCGCCAGTTTCTTCGTCCGTGTGAACTAGGAAAGATGGATCTTCTGCAACCATTTTACCGATCGCGATACCCATTTTCTCAGAACCGCCTTTGTCTTTAGGCGTTACAGCAATCGAGATTACTGGAGTAGGGAATATCATTGCTTCAAGCGTACACTCGTGCTTAACATCACAAAGAGTGTGACCAGTTTGAACGTTCTTCATACCAACTACGGCGATGATATCACCAGCTTGTGCTGAAGTTAGCTCGTTACGCTCATCTGCTTGCATCTCAACCATACGGCCGATACGTTCAGTTTTACCAGTAGCACTGTTAAGAACAGTATCGCCTTTATTCAGTTTACCTGAGTAAATACGGATGAAAGTAAGAGCACCGAAACGGTCGTCCATAATTTTGAACGCAAGTGCTTTTAGTGGCTCGTCAACAGATACAGTAGCTACTTTGCCAGTTGGCTCGCCAGTTTCTGGATCAGTTAGCGGCTGTGGATCAACTTCCGTTGGAGACGGTAGGTAATCGATAACAGCATCAAGAATAAGTTGCATACCTTTGTTCTTAAACGCAGAACCACAGTACGTAGGGAAGAATGAACAGTCACGAGTACCACGACGGATACACATTTTAACTTGTTCAGTCGTAGGCATTTCGCCTTCCATGTACGCTTCTAGAAGATCATCGTCTTGCTCTAGAGCAGTTTCGATTAGTTCTTCACGGTAAGCTTCTACATCGTCAACCATGTCCGCAGGAACATCAGTGATTTCGTAGTTTTCAGGAAGACCAGTGTCATCCCAAACGAATGCGCGACGGCTTAATACGTCTACAACACCAACGAAGTCGTCTTCACGGCCGATTGGTAGAGTCATAACTAGTGGAACAGCACCAAGAACTTTCTTGATCTGATCAACAACAGCTAGGAAATCTGCACCCATACGGTCCAGTTTGTTAACGAAGATGATACGTGCAACTTCTGAGTCGTTCGCGTAACGCCAGTTAGTTTCTGACTGAGGCTCAACACCACCAGAACCACAGAATACACCGATACCGCCATCAAGTACTTTAAGTGAACGGTATACTTCAACTGTAAAGTCAACGTGTCCAGGAGTATCGATAACGTTAAAACGGTGGTCTTTCCAGAAACAGCTTACTGCTGCAGACTGGATAGTTATCCCGCGCTCAGCTTCCTGTTCCATGAAGTCAGTTGTTGATTCGCCATCATGAACTTCACCAGTTTTGTGGATCTGACCAGTAAGTTTCAGGATACGTTCAGTCGTCGTGGTTTTACCCGCATCAACGTGCGCGAAAATACCAATGTTTCTGTATTTCGATAAATCTGACATTGTCTTTCTCTATAGATAATGATGTTCTTAATTCGGCGGGAGTATACCACTTATTACCGCAAACAGAACATAGGTTCAGGGTTATTAAGTGACCATTTGTACCGCTTTTTTCATTAAACGATGAAATGTCGGCATCTAGCTAGCAATTATAGAGTGTAATTGCTTTGCTGTTTGCCCATTTGACGATGAAATCGACTCGTTCAGAATGACTAGCTTGTACAGATAACGTCACAAAAGAATATGTTTTCATGAAGTCACACAACTATTGTTGGCAACATCAGCATCGTTTTCGATGATCTCCTAACCTAATAATTAAATAAATTAGGACGAGAATAGTGCGTGATTATGAAGACTTTAGTGCCAAAGTTAAACCTAACATTTCGATATTTGGTATAACTTCTTTATATTTTTTGAGAATACGCTACAAGTTTTATCAACTTGTAGCGTTAGCCATTGATTTAAGCAGCCAGAAGTTAATTACTTTCTTCTACTTCTTGAATGCGTTCTTTGCGCATCTGCTCTTCAAGCATAACGGCATTGATTTCTTCTAATACAGCATCAACATCTGCAAGCTCGGTGCTTTCTTCAAAGCAACCAGTTAATTCTACATCAGGCTGTAGGTTACCTTCTTCATAAAGAGCCCAGATTTCTTTAGCAAACTGAGTATCAAGTAATTCAGGTGCGTATTGTCCGTAATAGGCCGTCATGTTATTAACATCACGTTCTAGCATCCACTTGGCATTGTTGTTAGCTGATGCATCAACGGCTTGAGGAAGATCAATGATTACCGGTCCGTATTGATCAACTAATACGTTAAATTCAGATAAATCACCATGCACAATACCTGCACATAACATACGCACGACACTTCGCATTACAGAAGCATGGTCGATAAGTGCCTGCTCTTTAGTAATAGATACGTCATTTAAACGTGGGGCAACTAAGCCTTCGTCATCAGTAACAAGCTCCATTAACAGTACGCCATCAAAGCACCCGTAAGGCTGAGGCACGCGAACACCCGCATTAGCAAGTGTGTACAGCGCGTCAACTTCGGCACTTTGCCATACTTGTTCTTGTTGGTCTCGACCGAACTTGGAGCCTTTTTCCATTGCGCGTGCGCGTCGGCTATTTTTTACTTTTCGGCCTTCACGGTATTGTGCAGCTTGTTTAAAGCTACGTTTATCCGCTTCTTTGTACACTTTCGCGCAACGAATGTCGTCACCACAACGTACAACGTAGACAGAGGCTTCTTTGCCACTCATTAATTGGTGTAGAACGTCGTCTACTAACCCATCATCAACCAGAGGTTGGATTCGTTTTGGTATCTTCATAGCGCCGTTATACATGAGTTATGTGTCGGAGGGAATACAGTGAAATAGATCTTTTTGCTTTGTTTACCCTAAGTATCGTTTGTGCGGTACAATTTAAGACGTAAGTTATCAAATGAGCGACATACAATGTCTCAAGAAGAAATTGAAGTAGAAGCGATTGGTATTGAAGTATCAACTCAACCAATTGAGCTTTATAAAGTATTAAAAATAGCCAACGCGGTAAGTGGTGGTGGTGAAGCAAAAATGGCCATCTCTGAAGGTTATGTTGCTGTTAACGGTGAATTGGAACAACGTAAGCGCCGTAAAATGTATGACGGTGACTTAGTTGAATTTAACGAAGAATATTATGTTGTGCTATGTGACCAGCCAGTACAAGAGACTTCTGATGAACCAGTAAAAAAGAAAACGGAAAAGCCCGCAGCGAAGAAACCTCAGCCAAAAAATGCTAATAAAGGCAACAAGCCTAAAAAGAGTGCATCGAAAAAGGCAAATAAGGGTGGTCAGAATAAACCATCAGAATCTAAAGCAGTCAATAACCCTGATCAGTCAACGGGTCGGAAGCTGATGAGTTTTTAATAGTACGGTTAATGCTTTAACTAAAGACCAAAGGTATAAAGGTATAAAGATGAAAATAGGTGGTTTCATTGCGAGTATCCTTTTTTGCATATCATGGCAAGCATTGTCCGCAACGGTGTCACCTATTTCAGATGCGTTATGTCGGAATATGACGAAAGCAGGGGTGATGGACCACGCTGCTCCTGTTCAATGCCAACGTTTGAGGCAAGTGACATTTAACTATGTCGACTTTAATGGTAAGCAGCATAACGACGGGCATCTTGTTGTGTTAGATGCCGTTGCACCTCATGTCGGTCATATTTTTGATTCCCTATTTTCTGTTAAATTTCCGATCAATAAAGCGATCACCATTGAGCATTACCAAGGTGATGATGATCGTTCGATGACAGATAATAATACTTCTGCTTTTAATTACCGTTCGATCAGTGGGCAGCGTTCGTTATCTTTACATGCGTATGGTTTGGCGATTGATATTAATCCCGTACAGAACCCATTTGTTGAATTTAGTACAACAAATACCGCTACATTTAAGCCGCAAGCAGGTATAAAGTATGCGAACCGGATGAAATACCGATTTGGTAAAACAGAAAGAGGGGGGATGGCAGAAGAGGTTATCGAGCTATTTGCTAAAAATGGTTTTCAATATTGGGGTGGTTTTTGGGATACTCCTATTGATTATCAGCACTTTCAAGTTAGCCGAGATATGGCAAATCTGATGATTTCAATGGATAGCCAGCAAGCGAGTATGTTCTTTAAGCGTTATGTTGATTGGTATCAATCATGTAGTCGCTTTTATCCTCAAGCGCATTCACAGCATAAATTTAATGATTATGTCGAATACCTGAAAGATAAATTAGGGGTATCATCATTGAGTCAGGCATATGTTCGTTCACCTTCACGAATTATCCAAGCCATACAGGTCGATTCTGTACGATCTGCTATCTGCGTTAAGCGATAATGGTTATTCTTACTTAATTAGCGTTTAACGCTGGTTTTATACTGTTATATTAATTCTACTTCCTGTACTTGTTTGGTTCTTTGGCGGGGCATCGCCCATTTTTGAATACCCAGTGAAGTTTGGAACAGCTGAAATAGTTTTGGGTGTTTCTACAGCTTGTGAAGAGGTGGTCACTTTGGGGAGATTATTCGCATTGAACGCATTTTGGGCTTGCCAGTATTGATGTTGAGCACCGTATACATTGGCGAGAGCAATATTCGACATATAACCACCTTAGTTCAAAGATAACGTTAGTAACGATGTCTTTATCCTACCAAGGTGCTGCTATATTAATCAATAGAACACCGTGCAATTATTGTCAATTTATTGTCAGAACTATTTTGTTTAATGTTTTTTTACACTTATATTGTTGATTGATAGTGTATTTTAATTAAAACAAGTTATTACTTACTTTCTAATTTAGCGATAGATAAGAAAGTATTCATTGCTTCAACATCAAGATAGCCATCTGTTTTCTTGTGTTTTCGCAAAAATTGATAGCCAGAAACCATCTTGACTAATTCAGTAACTTTTTCATCGTTAGGAGCTTGCTCTGTAACAGCAGTGTATGCCGCGATTAAAGCATCTTGATCAACCACTTCAGCATGGCGATATAAATAACCACAGCCTGTCGCTAGCCATTCTAAAGAGCAGTTTGCCCGTATTGCGATTTGGTTTGCTTTGGTGAAACTTGGCTCACTGCCTTTTAAATATTTACGGATAAGCGCTTCGCTGATATCTACGCGGCGTGCAAAACCACTCACACTCTCTTCTCCGATTAAGGTTTTTAGACGGTCGGCAAATGTCATAATTTCGTACTCTAGTTCGAGTTTTCATTGTTATAGCATTGCTGCTATTGAGAATCCAGCATAGGATGAGGGCAGTTTTTTATGGAGAATGATGATGGTTAACAAGGTTGAGTTAGTACCACAAGGTCTACAGTTTTCTGAGCTTGTTCAAGGTTATTGGCGCTTAGGTGATTGGGGTATGAGCGCTCAAGAGCGTCTTTCATTCCTAAAACAGCACGTTGAATTGGGTATTACCACGGTTGATCACGCTGATATATATGGTGGATATAGCTGCGAGCAGCTTTTCGGTGAAGCCATTGCATTGGAACCAAGCATTCGTGATCAAATTGAGATCGTGACTAAGTGCGATATCAATTTATGCACCGATTCTTTCCCTGATCGTAAAATTAATCACTACGATACGAGTAAAGAGCACATTCTAGGCTCTGTGAATAATTCATTGTCTAGTTTGAATATTGAAAATATTGATGTGCTTCTTATCCACCGTCCTGATGCGCTAATGGATGCTGATGAAGTCGCTGAAGCCTTTGCCCAATTAAAACAGCAAGGCAAAGTGAATCATTTTGGTGTTTCTAATTTCTCAGCGGCACAATTTGATTTGTTGCAATCGCGCCTTGATGCACCATTGGTTACCAATCAAGTAGAGATTAATCCGCTCAATTTTGATGTTGTTCATGACGGTACACTCGATCATTTACAAATGAAACGTACTAAGCCTATGGCGTGGTCTTGCCTTGCTGGTGGCGATATTTTTTCTGGTCAATCTGAACAGCAAATTCGTGTGCGTGATGAACTAGAACTGATTCGTCAAGAAGTGGGAGCTGCAAGTATTGATCAAGTGATTTATGCTTGGGTAAAACGCTTGCCATCTAATCCAATAGCGATTGTTGGTTCAGGTAAAATTGAACGTGTTCAAGCCGCTGTTGAATCATTGAATATTGAGCTAACACGTGAACAGTGGTTCCGTGTATGGGCGGCGTCTAAAGGGCACGGTGTGCCATAGACGTTACTGTATTTCAGCGTAAGTAATTTAACGTTATTCAATAAAAAAAAACGGTAGCTTAGAGATATAAGCTACCGTTTTGCATCACCTAAAACGCGCTGTCTACTAACTAAGTTAGAGCGCCATCATTTGAGGTGCTTTTATATCACCGGTGTTGGTCGGATTCGATTTATCGCCACTCCATTCATACCAGCCGCCGTCAAATACGCTGATATTTTCCCAGCCCATTACGTAAGCGTAGAAAAACGTTGAAGAGGCACGCCAACCTGTACCGCAATAGAAAGAAACATCCTGTGCGGGTGTAATGTTCCATTCCTGCCAAATACGAGTGATATCTGTAGCACTTTTCATGGTTAAATCGGGGTTACGAAAATCTTCAAGATGGTTTGCATCACTACCTGCATGTCCCCACTTTGAACCTTCAATACGTCCTTTGGGCTTGATGTATCGGTAACCACTAGTCACACCGATATATTCATCCCAAGTACGAATGCTCACTAAAGATTGTTCATCTTCTGGCTTGGTTAGCATTTCTTTTGCTTCAGGAATATCGATGATTAAGTCGGGGTTAGCTGGAATAGTCTTACCAAAATCGACTTTATCCTTGTTGGTATTGAGTAATGGTTCAGTAGTGAACCCTGCGTTAACCCACGAGGTCCAACCGCCATTGAGTAAACGTACATCATCGACACCCGCATACATCATCATACTTGCTGCACGCGCTGCTGCTGTGTTATCGCGTCCATAAAGAATCACTGTGGTGTCATAACGAATTCCAAGGTCACGAATAATCTCAGTTAGTTTTTCGTCACTCACACGATTCCACCACGGTTCAGATTCAATTCTATTGGTATTGAGGTATAGAGCCGTTGGGATATGTGATGCAAGGTATTTACTTGGGGGGCCCCAAGCAACCTCGACCAGTTTATACCCTTTTTTAGGTGCAAATTCTGACTGCTTACCTTCTACAATGTCTTTTACCCATTGAGGTGAAACAAGATATTGGAATTTAGGTAAAGCCTCTAGTTCCCCAGTGTAATTATGAAGGGGTTCATCGATGATACTGACATTTTTTATGCCCTGAGTTTTAAGTGCAGAGCTGAGTAGTTGGCTGCCCGTCTCATTACAATATAAATACGTCGGCTTGCTCGTATCGATCTGTTTTTCTGTGAGTAAAGTTTGTAACGATTCCGATGAAAGATCGTTGATCCAGTTGGCGTCAATATTGATTGCACCTGGAATATGGCCACCTTGAGTGGCACCGTCTTCTGGCCAACCGTTGTAATGATTACTTGAACGACAATCAATTATTTGAATATCAGAGGCTGGCTTAACTAAAAGATCATTAAAGCTAATCGTCGTAGCTTGTGCCGAAAAACTGGCAAAGACAATGGCAGGGAAAACCGCCTTGGGAATGAAAGACATCATAAAACCCTAAAAATAAAGAAGAAAAATATTATAAAGAAATTTATTGCAGCATAAGAAGCGCTGGATCATGACATTCTAAATCAATCATAAATATTTTGTGTAAATAGATCTCTGCTAATCCCACTTAAACTGTGAGTATTTGCCGTGCGTTCCCTCAGCTATAATCTACCCGCTCAATATAAAATATAATTAAAAGCTGAACCTAACGACTTGTTATCTGGCGTGGTATTTGGCTTCCTTTTAGTAATAACTAGGGCGTGTTGACGTTTCACATTCTAGCCTGTGAAGTCTGAAAACGTCTTTAGACAAGGCACGAAATGTAATATTTAGTCACCTAAATGCACATTGAGTAACGCAGTATAAAGCTTTTTCAGGCTTCACCCTTTGGGCTGAGACTATTTTTCCAGCTAACTACGTTAGAAATCTTATGATTAGAACCATTAGTCACTGCAATTTCTGCCTTGTTATCTGAAAAAATTGCTCTCAGCAGGCCGAATCTTGAAACGTCAACACACCCTAATCTGCAATCTGCAATCTGCAATCTGCTCTGGATTTACGATCCAGTCCGCAAAAGGAAATAAAATGGCTCAATATGTAGTATGTGCATTGTATAAATTTGTTGCACTTGAAGATTTCGAAGCGATCCGTCAACCTCTGACAGACGTGATGGAAAATAACAAAATCCGCGGAACATTATTGCTGGCAAGTGAAGGCATTAACGGTACGGTTGCATCCACTCGCGAAGGTATCGATGCATTGTTGGCGTGGTTTAAACAAGATCAGCGCTTAGCAGATGTGGTTTATAAAGAGTCATTTGATGAAAACCAACCGTTTAATCGCACCAAAGTAAAATTAAAAAAAGAAATCGTGACAATGGGAGTCGAAGGTATCGATCCTCGTCATGTTGTGGGTACGTATGTAAAGCCTAAAGATTGGAATGCATTAATTGCCGACCCTGATGTATTTGTTGTTGATACGCGTAATGACTATGAAATTGAAATTGGCACATTTAAGCATGCTGTTAACCCTGAAACAGCGTCGTTCCGTGAGTTTCCTGAGTACGTTGAAAAGAATCTAGACCCAGAGAAGCACAAGAAAGTCGCCATGTTCTGTACGGGTGGCATTCGTTGTGAAAAATCGACGGCGTATTTGAAAGAGCAAGGTTTTGATGATGTTTACCATTTAGAAGGTGGCATTCTTAAATACCTAGAAGAAGTGCCAGAAAAAGAAAGCCTTTGGGAAGGTGAATGCTATGTATTTGATGGCCGTGTAGCGGTCGATCATCAGTTAGAGAAAGGGCAGTATTCAGTCTGTAATGCTTGCCGTCTACCTATTACTGATGCAGATATGCAGAATGAGCACTTTGAAAAAGGCGTGAGCTGCCCTCGTTGTGTTGATAAACATACTGAAGAGCAAAAAGGGCGTTTCCGCGAGCGTGAAAAGCAAGTTCAACTAGCTAACCGTCGTGGTGAACAGCATGTTGGTGGTGAAGCCGACAAAGTGATTGAAGCCCGACGTAAAGAAAAGTTACAGCGTAAAGAACAACAACGCGCGACAAAGAAATAAAAAGGTTACAAAAATCATGATTGCTGTTGAAGGGCTTCTTCAATAGCATCTGAGCATAATTTAACCAAAAGTGGCGGGGTTTGATTAAACGCATGCATCGTATAAACCGCCACTTGCGGTAGCTGGTATCCAACCATTGCTGACTTTAATGTTCCTTTCTTTGCCGCTTCCCTAAATATGAATTCAGGCACAATACCGACACCCGCCCCTGATTCAATTAAAGCTAATGTCGTATGGATAGAATCAGTAAAGCGTGTTGCAGAAAATATCGTTAAAACAGATTCAGGTATTGCTGTGTTTTGGCTAATACGTTCAAAATGATGAATGATTTTTTGTTTTTGCCAGCCATTTGCCACGTATAAGCACTTTTCGAACGCCGTGTTTTTTTCTTTTTTGAAATGTGGTGCACAGCAGAGTACATCTCGAAACTGCCCGATACGACGTTGCTTTAGATTACTTGTAGGTGATTCGCCTACGCGTACCGCAAGGTCGATTCCGGTTTGAAGTAAATCTACCCGTTGGTCATTGGCAGATAGTGTTGGTTGTATTTCTGGGTACTGAGCGACGAGCTTGCCAACCGCTGGCGCGACGATCGTTCCCATTAATGCATGAGGTGCAGTAATATGAATATGCCCTTTGGGGGCTATTTGACTTTCTCTGGCGTTATCCCATGCTTGTGTCGCCAATTGATTCATTTGTTGGCATTTTTCAAAAAAATCTTTTCCGGCTGGTGTTAATGTTTGTCGGCGGGTTGTGCGTTTTAATAACCCCACGCCTAGCTCATCTTCAAGTACTTTAAGGTGCTGGCTAACAACAGACTTTGACAAGTTAAGTGATTCGGCCGCTGCGCTGATCGAACCCGATTCAACAACTTTCGCAAAAACTGACATATGACGAAGATAATTCACTTTAATTGTCCGTATTTATAATTACCCGAATATATTGTTCGTAAAAATAGAACAGTAATTTCTTATTGTTTAGTTTTTAAGTGTTAATTATTTCACTATATTTGTCATTAGAAATCTTACTAACGGTGGAAATAATAATGACAATGAACACACAAAAGACTCTTGTACTAGACGCTTGCAAGCAAGGCATTGAACGTTGGAAAATCGCTTTTAATACCCAAAATGCTGCAGGGTGTGCTGCTGAATATGAAGCTGATTGTGTTATGCATGCTCGACCATTTGGTGTATTTACGGGACGTGAAGAAATTCAGGCTTTTTGGCAAAAAATAATGAGTGACGGTTTTTGCGATGTTGATTATCAAGACACGAAATGGGAAGCCAAGGGGGATAACGGTTTTATTCTAACGTCATCTTGGACAATGAATAAAGCATTTGGTGTTGTGCACCGTGAGCATTGGTTATTGCAAGCAGACGGTACTGCGAAGTTACATTCAGATGACTTTGAGGTACAAGGTGAGCGTTAATTTACCCTCATAACCGATCATCTAAAAGCCCTCATGTTTTCACTCGCTTTAGTGAATAAATGTGAAGGCTTTTTTCTTCGCCTACGAGTCTTCAGAATTATCCCCATCATGTTTTACTGCATACCGAATTGCTGCCCCACAAATCATAATTAACAAAAAAGGAATGGTAGCGACGGTGTATTCTGCCCATGCTTGATATGCAATGCTTTTTGCTAGGAGTAAATGTCCTAGAATTAATAATGCAGCACAAAGTAATGCCACTATCATCAATCTGCCTTCACTGCCTATGGACGATATTTTCATCATTTTTATCTCCTTGTTATATACCGAAGCTACCTAAAGACTAGCGCCTAAGTCACTCTGAATTCTGCATGTTGAGGTAGCTTGGGTATAACAGTCATTATTAAACTGCATCAATGACAAAACAAGGTAACACAATCAGTTAATTAGAAGGGTATAACAGTTAGCTTGGGTATACATGTAGCGTGACGGGGCTCATAGTTGAATTATGAACCCCTTCGTTTTAACCCGCACGATGACGATAAATTGAACCAATGTTGCTCTATGCTGTATCAAATTAGTGGGGTCCTTTATGTTAGACAGATATTTTCAGGATAAGCTGATGCAATTAAAACTAACAATGTTGGCAACGGTCTTAAGCATTTTCAGCCCGTTCTTGTGGGCAAACTCCCCTAGCTTTGATTGTGATAAAGCTAGCGGTCAGGTTGAAGAACGTATTTGCAACGACGATGCCCTTGCTGCATTAGATACGAAGATGGAGATGGTTTATGACCAAGCGCTCCAGAATATTCCGGATTCAGAACGCTCAATAATGAAAGCAATGCAAAGAGGCTGGATTAAAGGTCGTAATGAGTGTTGGAAAGGACAAGACGAGCGAGCTTGCGTTGAATATGCCTATAAGAGTCGAATAGTCGATTTACAAGTTGCTGGTGGGCTGATCGAAGTGCCTTCGCCTGTTGGTTTTAATTGCCCCAATATGGCAGATAAACCCGTTACCGTGGTCTTTTATAATCAAACTGACCCTGCCAGTGCAATGATTACCGTCGGTGATGATCAAGCGTTAGCCTTCTCGACTCGAACAGCGAGCGGTGCACGGTATGAGGGGCAAAATGTCAGTTTATGGGAGCACCAAGGTGAGGCCTCTCTCGAATGGTTTGGTACAAAAATGCAATGCCAAGCAATAAAGCCAACGGCAGTGAATGCCAGCGATGATGCATTTTCATTTTTAGCATTAAAAAATACAGCCTATCAGGGTTTTGAAAGTGGGGCTTATCGCCGTGTTGTTTTAAATAATGGTTTATGGGTAGGCGAACCTTATCAACCTGGGGGCGCAGTTGCACCGCAAGTTATGCTTATTGATGGCATAAAAGCGACGGGGGATTTAAATGGTGACGGTGAAGATGAAGCCGTTGTGCTACTAAATTATGCCCCAGGTGGAACAGGGCAGTTTTTGAATTTAGCGGTTATGTCGAAGACGGGAGCTCAAGCACCCAGTAAAGCTGACAATATCGCGACAATATATGTTGGTGATCGGGTACGTGTTCGCGATCTTCAGATTAAAAATAGCAAGATTGTTTTAGGTGTTGTGCAAGTCGGCCCCAAAGATTCCATTTGTTGCCCAGGAGAAGTGGCAGAACGAGTATGGCAATTAAACGGCACGACGTTACAAGAAGTAGAATCGAATAAACAAACGTCACGGCTAAGTCCCAAAACGTTAGCTGGAAATTCTTGGGTACTTGAGAGTTGGCGCTACGGTGAATCTGCATATCAATCGAAACCTATTACGTTGTCTTTCCAAGATAATAAATTCGTTGGTCAATCTGGCTGCAACCGTTATTTTGCGACAGTGAAAGCGGGGAAAATGCCTGGTGATATTTCAGTATCGCCACTGGGTTCAACGCGTAAAGCTTGCCAAGATCCAAAGCTATCACAAAACGAAAATCGCTTTTTAAAGCAGCTTGCAGACGTCCATCAGTTCTCATATTTTGCGGGTAAACTAGCGTTAAGCTATGGGCAGGGCAGTCATTATGGCGTGATGATTTTCTCGCTTGATTCATCGCTAAAATCTGAGTAAAGAAAATTAAAGCGCAGCCAATATTCGTTCATAACAATGCCATTTATGAATATTGGCTGCGTTTTTAATGGTAGCTCTAACATCAAAAATTGAATTGTAATCCATTATTCTTGAAGTTGAATGCCACCCTTTGTTTGCGCATTTTTAAGTAAAGCAAGGCGCTGAATGTCTGATTCAGACTGTGTATCGTTAGGTAAATCAGGTACTGGGATGCTACCTGCTGTATCTAAATGCTGAGTGAAAATATAATTTTTATTAAACGTTAACATGTGTAATGGCTCTGTGCTGTGTGTGCTTATGCATAATATGTTGTCGTCTGCTGGTTAATAAAGCATCATCCCTGTTCTTTTTTTTAGTAGATGAGGTAGCAGGCGTAGATTGAATCAATGACGGTGTAGTTATCACTTTTTTGATTAAACATGCTTGCTACCTTCAACAAATTACTTGTTAGCTTGGTCTTTTAATCGTTGAACCGCTTGTTTCGCAGAATTAAATGCAAAGTTATTCAGTTCAATGTCTTGTAGCCTGATCCATTCGACTTTTTCTACATCATCCCTAGCTTTTAGTGCTGGTTTTTCGTCTAAGGTAACAACGAAAAAAGTATCACAGGTTTTATATTCAATACTTTTGTAACGGTATGTATTTGGGTATGACGCGATATATTTTGCATCATGCGCGATGAAATCGAGTTCTTCTTCTAACTCTCTTGTTAAGGCTTGCTCAAGCGATTCATCAGGGTCAACAAACCCTCCAGGAAGATCTAACATCCCTTTACCTGGCTCTCTTGCTCTGGTCGCGACCAAGATTTCATCTTTATAGCAGATACCGGCTAAAACAGCCGCAGCTGCATTGTGAAAATACGTGAAATCACAGGTATCGCAACAGAACACTTTTGGTGGCTGAAAGGCTAAACTAGCTTCACCACAAGATGGACAATAATGTTGTTTTGTTTCAGAGGTACCGAGCCAAGTTAGAATAAAATCGGCAATGTCTTGTGGTTGGTTCAGATCGAGTATTGGTAGTTTGCAATGCTGTTTGGCTTGTACGATTTCATCAGTCGTGAATGCAATGATATGTTCATCATTCGAGTACAGCAAAGGTTTCCCATAAGTTGGGCGGTGGATTTCGATTTTTGGGAATGTCTCATCCCGAAAGCCTTCCACTAACACAATATCCAATTGGCTATGATCTAATTGCGCCAAGCATTCTGCTAATACAGGCTCGCCACGATCGGGTTCTGTATATTCGAAATACATCATGTGGCGTGATTTTGTGGCTAAAAGAGTTTGGTCGCAACCTGCATGACGAAGGCGATAGCTATCTTTCCCTGGCTTATCCGGGTCGATGTTATGGTGACTGTGTTTGACTAAACCAATACGTAATCCTTGCTGTTTTAACAAAGGAATCAGCTTCTCAAGTAAAGTTGTTTTACCTGAACCACTGTAGCCAGCAAAACCAATGATTGGGGTCATATTCGTCTCAATACGTCATCGTAAAAATAGAGAGGCATTTTAGAGGAAATAAGACGTTACGTCATTGTCAGTTAACAGCATGTTTTTTGCCACATAAACGGCATAGTAATTTAATTATTGTATTGAAGTTGAGTAATTGATGAATTTTTACTCCTGAAATGCATATTCGGTCTAAAGTTATTTTGTAGCTAGGTTATTCAATTGTCTGACAGCTTGAGCGATAAAGTAACAACGAAAAAAATGAAAGATAATCAGGATGGTGTCTTTCACATCGAGTAATTAATAATAATGGCATCAGGGAGAGTGCAATGTGGGCGACGTTGGATTTTGAAGCTTCTGGATTATCAGATCAATCTTACCCAATTGAAGTAGGTTATTCTTTACCAGACGGTTATGGAGAAAGTTTACTCATCAACCCTTTAACAGCAAGCGATGTATGGCAGCATTGGGACGATTATGCTGAAAATGAAATACATCGAATTTCACGAAAAGAGCTTGAAATTAAAGGAAATCAAGTGGTTGAAGTGTGCCAGCATCTAAATGCTGTTCTTGGTAAATTTGAACATGTTTTTTGCGACAGCCAGTGGGATCTTTTTTGGTTAGGCCGACTTTATCATGCGGCGCATATGCGACCCTCATTTATGTTGACAGAAATTGGGCACTGGCTAATGCAAGAAAATGGTATTGAGCGATCTCGCTTTCAATTGGCATTGGAAGAGCAAGGTCCGATAAAGCACCGAGCAATGGAAGATGCTAAACAAATTCGACTCGCAATAACACGTTTAGTGGAATGAGATGTGTGTTTATTCGTAAAGTAAAACAGATTAAATAATGACACTGTAGCTACTGGTAAAGTGGTTACAGTCGTTTATTAAGTCGTTACAATCACACCATTATCCCTTTCTTCATTGAGCGGCTCTTGCTTACCCAAACTCTACGTGTTGCCATGTTTAATGTATCAATGTCTGAACCTGTATCAGGTCAAATTCTTAAGCAAACAGCCAACGCAGAAAATAAACGCTTCTCTAAACTTGCAGCCATTATTCAATCTGTCCGTCCTGATGTGTTGTTACTGTGCGAATTTGATCACCCGGGCGATGGAGGTGATGACGGTGCACTAGCCAATTTTTGTCAACATTATTTGGCTGTACCTCAGTATGAACAAGACGAAATCGACTACCCTTACCAATACTGCCCGCCAAGTAACACTGGTTTATTAAGCCCGTTTGATTTAAATGGTGATGGCGTAATTAGTTTGCCGGAAGATGGACAGGGTTTTGGTGAACATCATGGTCATTTTAGCTTTGTGATCTTGTCACGCTATCCTATAAAAATGGACCAGATTCGTAGCTGGCAGTATCTATTATGGAGAGACATGCCTGAACATTGTATGCCTGAAGGTTTCTACAGTGAACAAGCACAAAGTGTATTGCGTTTGTCGTCAAAGAATCATGTTGTTGTACCTATAGAAGTGAATAATCAGGTTATTCACTTATTGTGTTGCCACCCAACCCCGCCTGTTTTTGATGGTGAAGAAAAGCGTAATGCGCGTCGTAATCATGATGAATTACGTTTAGTCACCGATATTATCAATAACGCTGATTATTTAGTGGATGACAACGGTAAAAATGGTGGGTTATCAAAGGGTGATTCGTTTGTAGTACTGGGTGACTTAAATGCAGACTCAGCGGATGGAGACGGTATTAAGGGCGCGATCCAAAGCTTGATTTACCATAGCAGAATTAATCGTTCAGTTAGCGCGGGTACACTTACACCGAAGAGCCTAGGTGGTCGTTTTCATCGACCTTGGCAACCTCGTTCTGGTCGTTCAAATGAGTGGACGCATTTAAGCGGTTTACGATTGGATTATGTATTACCGTCTGTGGATCTCAGTGTTAAACAAACAGGGGTGTTCTGGCCGGATAAAAAAGACCCTTTGCGCCATTTAATTACCAATGGAAAGGGTAAAGAGCGAGCACAAGATGGTTCTGATCACCGCTTAGTATGGGTCGATTTACAGTTGTGTTCTCAATAAAAAACAAAGTGCTAACCCTCAATATATTAATGTGACCTATCTTTAATGAGAGCCATTAATATAAGAGATGCGTTTTAACGACAAGGAGTGGGTTATGCCAGATAAAGTATTAAGCGGTGAAGGGCTTAGGGGACAAAGCGCAGGCTCAACCGCGATTTGTACCGTGGGCAAAACGGGAACAGGGCTTACTTATCGGGGGTATGATATTTCCGATTTGGCAGAGAGTGCTGATTTCGAAGAAGTGGCTTATTTACTGTTAAAAGGAAAGCTGCCCACTCAGACACAATTGGATGCTTATAAAACGGTACTAATTTCTTATCGTGGCTTACCGCTGGCATTGAAGGTGGTGTTAGAACAAATACCCGCCGATGCACACCCAATGGACGTGATGCGAACGGGGTGTTCTATGCTAGGCAATCTAGAGCAAGAACATGAATTTGGTGAAGAGTACGACAAAGCTGACCGTTTACTTGCATTATTTCCGGCCATTATTTGTTATTGGTATCGTTATAGCCATCATGGAATTCGCATTGAAACGTACTGCGATCAAGATAGCTTAGGTGGTTACTTTTTAAAAATGCTGACAGATAAGTCACCGTCTGAATTACATAAACGAGTTATGCACTGTTCGTTAATTCTTTATGCCGAGCATGAATTTAATGCATCAACATTTGCCGCGCGTGTTTGTGCTTCAACATTGTCTGATTTACATTCTTGTATTGCCACTGCGATTGGTACGTTACGAGGTCCATTGCATGGTGGTGCAAATGAAGCGGCTATGGCAATGATTGGACAATGGCAAACTGCCGATGAAGCTGAGGCGGGCATTTTGGCTATGTTGTCGAAGAAAGAGAAAATAATGGGGTTCGGGCACGCAGTTTATACCGAATCTGATCCGCGTAATGTGCTAATTAAATATTGGTCGAAATTGTTATCAGAAGAAGCTGATGATGCGGTGTTATATGCGATTTCAGAACGTGTAGAAACCGTGATGAAACGAGAAAAAGGCTTGTTCTGTAATGCCGATTTCTTTCATGCTTCGGCATACCATTTTTTGAATATACCCACGAAGTTGTTTACACCTATTTTTGTTATGAGTCGCTTAACCGGTTGGGCTGCGCATGTGTTCGAACAACGCGATCATAATCGTATTATTCGCCCAAGTGCCGATTATATTGGACCCGAACATCAAGATTGGTTACCCATTGATAAACGGCATTAGCATATGTTCAATGCATTCTCGCTGAAATGAGTATCTTGAGGTAACTTGGGTATACAAGGTAAACGAGTAGATATCTGGCTGAGGGGCGATGGTGACTCATGATCTATTTACGGCGCTAGAGGCCGACAATAGTCGTTCAAAAGGGGAGTGGATAACCATTCCTCAGGGTTTATTGTATTGGTCACCTCAGCACTTTGCGCAACCGCAAGCTGAACACTATTTTAAGTGTTTGTTATCCGAGTTAAATTGGCGACAAGAATCCATCCGTATTTTTGGTAAGCAAGTTCTGCAGCCCCGCTTACAGGCTTGGTGTGGAGATGTACCTTATACCTATTCGGGTTTAACTATGAATCCCGATCCTTGGACAACTACATTGCAATCGATTAAAGAAAGCTGCCAAGCGATCACCAATACATCGTTTAATTCGGTGCTCGCCAATCAGTACCGTGATGGGAGTGATTATATGGGGTTTCATCAAGACAATGAAAGAGAGCTAGGTGTTCAGCCTGTCATTGCTTCGGTGAGTTTGGGGGAAGAGCGGCGTTTTGTATTAAAGCACTTGCACACCAAACAAAAAATTGAGTTCACAATGCATTCAGGCTCGTTGCTGATCATGGCTGGTGATACTCAGCAATATTGGGCGCATTCCGTACCTAAAACCGTCAAGCCGATGCTACCTCGAATTAATCTTACGTTTCGACATATTTACAGATAACCTATACCCAAGGGTAAAGCAGTTCGATGTCTCATTTTTTAACACCATTTTCCCTTTTGGCATCATTTTAACCGTACCCTGACGATTGATTGGTAGCATTTTTGTGCGTGCAATATTAGAGAACTGTTGAAGAACAACAGATCGTTGTCTTATAGAATAGGCTAATGTTCAAGGAATTGTATGAAACCTTCAGTCTTAAAGTCGTTATCTAACATTAAGTTACGAATGACCCCGTTCATATCGTCGATATTGTTAACAGGGTTGATTGCATCGACAACAGTGAATGCGACATCAAGTAGCGTTGAGCCGTATGTGGTAACAAGTACTTTTCAGCAAGATGGCAATATGATTCGTGATACTTACGAATCGCAGCTTTACACATTACCCGCGTTTAAATCTGGTCATTATGGGTTGAGAATGTATCGCCAAACACTCGACTCTAAATACAACGCAGCGGTATGGTCAGACATGGCGCGGGTTGCGAGTCGCTTAAATAAATTTGCCACTGAAGTGCATACACCTGAGCAGATTGCTGCGTATTCACAACAGCGCATAGATGGCTACCTTGATGAGAAAGATGAACGTAGCAAATTACGTTATGCCGCAACCAAGAATATGCCTGAATACCTTTATCTTGGTGTTGATCTATTAGGTTCGATGGCCCGCGCAAATGAATATGGCCTTAAACATCGTGAAGATGAAAAGTTACGTAATGTAATAGAACGCTACGACTTTAAAAAGTATGCGACGAATGAAGCGATGATCAAAGCATGGGCAGCCCAAATAGCCAATCAAGTATATTGGTTACGTCAGCTAGGCGAACAGGATGTGGTCGATGATTTTATTATGGCTTTTAAAAAAGCCTATCCAAACAATCAAGATAGCCAGCTTTCAGCTTATCAGTTTGGTAATAAAATCTATGGCTTAACCCATATTATTTTTGCAGCATCAGAATATTATCAGCACCCGATTAAAGAACAAGATTACCAATGGATTTTTGATTATTACCGACAAAATATCGATACCATCATCGAAAGAGCCAAAGAAGATGTGATTGCAGAAGTGGGCATTAATTTCTTGTTGGCTGGTTTAGATAGCGATCCTGTTGTGCTAAAAACCCGAAAAGTAATTCAAAATGCGATAAACCGCGAGCATGGTTTGGTGCCATCTGTTAGCGGTGGTGTGGGTCTTCTTGATGGGGAGCACCGTAATACTTTGGCGATTATGTTGTTAGATTGGAAAGGAGCGCATGTTGCGCCTACCTATAAACAGCAACCTGATGTTTTCTCGTCGATGCCCTATGGTTTAGAACCGAAATAAACAATTAGGATAATAAAAAAGTATAACAATGAAGAGTTCTGAAATAGCACAGAAGACTCGCCGTAGTGTAATTAGCACTATGGCGATAGCCACTATTTAGAAGTATTTGCCTTTTATCGTGTTGTATTTACCTTTTAAACTACTGACCGTAAATGTTTTAACTGTAATGTTAGATGACCAGTAAGCGGCGTTCCAGCCTGCTTTTAGTTTTAGTTGGCGAACAAACTGTTGAGGCTTTGGCAGTTGTTTCCAGACTTGTGGTAAGAACAATGCTTGTTTATTACCATTGGATAAAATCACCCCCACTTTATGAGAACTTAAGAATTCAATTAACGCTTCTTCAGACTTGATATCGACTGTTTGAGGCTCTGATAAAACAGAAATCTCAATGGTTAAATCATCAAGTTGATCTTCTGTTAGTGGCATAAAGCGTCGGTCTTCATACGCACTTGCTCTGGCTTTATTATGTACTTCAAGCACCAATGGCGAGTACGCAACCGTTGAACCAAGGCAACCTTGTAGCTGTCCGTTCACTTCTAATGTGACGAAGCAAGCGGAAGGAGCCAGCAATTTCTTATGGTATAAATCAAGTTGTGGGGTTTTAATAACGCCTGTTGATAAATGCCCACGAATCGCTTCACGAGCAATATCTAAAAGTTGAGTTAATTCCCCTTTATTGAATTTCTGATACGAGGTAACTGACATATCCAACGACTCTCTCCTTATCTCCAGCGGTATCACCAGAGTTTTTTAATTCCATTCGTGTTAATTGGTATCCCCGTTTTTTTGCTAGTAGTAGCAACGCATTAATTCCTGTTGAGCCACACGCTTGCTCTGCAGTTAATGATGGTTCAAAACGTTCGATGGTAGAGCAGGTGTTTTGATCAATACATTGTGCATCCGCATAGGGATGAAAATGGCTTAAATCGCTACTTATTACGAGCAGTGTATCTTCTTGCTGCCACAGTTCACCGATGATCTTTGCTACCTGAGTAGCGGAAATATCGCTAGTGAGCAGTGGTAACAAAGTAAACTGGTGTAAGCATGTTTGTAAAAAAGGCAGCTGTACTTCAAGGCAATGTTCTTGCGCATGAACTTGATCTGACACCTTAATATCATCTATTTCAATTAAATTATCAATAGATTGTATATCGATTGATACGCTGCCTAATGGCGTCGAAAAATACCGTGAATTAGGCACTGCGCAACCATGAAATGCGTATCTATGACTAGGTCCTACCAAGATGACCTTTTTAATGGTTTCAGCCTGAGGTTGAAGCTGGCAATACGCTTTTGCAGCCACTTCACCGGAATAGATATAGCCAGCATGTGGCACAATTAACGCGCGGATTAAATTGCGATGTATCGCTGGTGGTGAAACCCAATCATCAAGTTGTTTTTGCAACAGTGGTGCAGATTTTTCATAAAATCGACCAGCCACTGCAGGGGAGCGAGTTGTCATCGGCCTATTTCCATAGAAATCACACAGATATCCTGTACAGGACTATATTTAGTATAGGTAAGAATATTCCTTTGTGAGTCAGAAACATGCAATCACCTCCAGACTTTTTTAAAACACAGTATTGGCATCGTTTAGATGACGGTCGCGTTGTGTGTGATTTGTGTCCACGCCATTGTCGGTTGCGCGATGGAAAGCTTGGGGCATGTTTTGTCCGGCAAGCACACAATGGGGAAATTGTGTTAACGAGTTATGGGCGTTCAAGTGGGTTTTGTATCGATCCTATCGAGAAAAAACCGCTCAACCATTTTTACCCTGGCAGTTCAGTGCTGTCTTTCGGTACGGCAGGGTGTAATTTAGGCTGCAAATTTTGCCAAAATTGGAGTATCAGTAAATCGCGTAAGATTGATACTTTAGGGCAGCAAGCCATGCCAGAACAAATCGCCCAAGCAGCAAAATCACAGGATTGTGACAGCATCGCTTTTACTTATAACGACCCAGTGATTTTTTTGGAATATGCCGTCGATGTTGCTCAGGCTTGCCATGAAGAAGGAATCAATAGTGTCGCGGTGAGTGCGGGGTATATATGTGATGCGCCCAGAGTTGATTTTTTCCGTTATATGGATGCAGCCAATATTGATTTAAAAGCCTTTACTGAGCATTTCTATCACAAGATTTGTAGCGGCCACCTTGCGCCAGTGCTTGATACCTTGTTGTACCTTCGACATGAAACGGATGTGTGGTTTGAAATAACCACGTTATTGATCCCCGATGAAAACGACAGCATAGCTGAAATCGAAGCATTAAGTCGTTGGGTATTTGACAATTTAGGGCCCGATATTCCCATTCATTTTAGTGCCTTTCATCCCGATTTTAAAATGGTTGATAAGCCCAGAACTGCGCCTTATATTGTGCAGCGAGCGAGAGAAATTGCGATTAAGAACGGATTACATTATGCCTATGTCGGTAATATTTATGATGAAGCCGGAGATAGTACCTATTGCCCTAATTGCAGTGAAAAAGTGATTTCACGCAATTGGTTTCAGCTTGGACAATATGCTGTAGATAGTACAGGGAGATGTTCATATTGTGGTTATCAGTTGGCTGGACGGTTTACTGCAAAGAAAAAAGCATTTGGACGGCAGCGCATTCCAATTCGTATTAGCTGATTTTTTACTGAGTTTTTTATTGAAATATTGTATTCGACCATTGTGTTTGACCCACGCTTTCCATTATCGTACAGCTACAAAGTTAATCAGCCCAAATGGAACACCATGTCTACAATGACCATTGAACAGTTATCAGAATACAAAAACCTTGTAATTACTCAGCCACATTGCCCATTTTGTGTAAAAGCAAAGGCGCTTTTAGATGATCGTGGTACTGAGTACACAACATTAGTACTCGGTACTGATCTTGAAAAAACAGAGATGGTTGCTTTCATCGAGCAAGTTGCTAATACGACAGTTCGCACCGTGCCTCAAATTATGCTTGATGGTAAATATATTGGTGGTCATGATGATTTAGTCGCTTTTCTTGAGCGCCAAGTGAATACCGAAGAATTAGGTGATTTCGAGCTGTAAGTTTGAATGACTTCAAAGGCTCCTACGGGAGCCTTTTTAAATCATTTAGAATCAATAAATAACATATCAATTCAACGATTTATTGATAGGAAATGGTGCTGGGTATTGTTAATTGTTGCTGTTTTTTTTGTCATAATGTGGACAATGGATTTAGTTCTTTTGTTTTATTTAAGTAGTCAGATGCCAAGTGCGCATATGTCATGGTTTGCAACATCCCCCCATGTGAGTGAGATCCATGGGGCTGATGGTGGCTTTCAGGTGATTATGGCTTGTTGAAATACCGCGCCTTACACCCATTTCGTAATTTCAGCTTATGGGTTAAATCTTAAACTGCCCAATTAGATTCTTTAAACGGCCGGATAATGCATTTAGCTGATGACAGGCTTCTATCGTCTGGCTGGAAGCATCTGACGTTTGATAGCTTTGTTCGCTGATTTTCTCTATATTCCGGCCGATATCAGAAACCACGGCATTTTGTTCTTCCGTCGCGGCCGCAACCTGGGTGTTAATATCATTGATGGTGGAAATGGTTTGCTGAATCGCGGCTAAAGAGCTACCTATCTTGCCTGCCAGTTCTAAGCTTAATTTACTGCTGCTTTGCCCTTCATCCATCACATCAACGGCTTCTTTGGTGCCTTGCTGCAGTTGTGTAATCATTTCCTGTATTTCAAGCGTTGATTGGTTTGTTCTGTGTGCCAGTGAACGAACCTCATCTGCGACAACAGCAAATCCCCGGCCATGATCGCCGGCTCGGGCTGCTTCAATCGCAGCGTTCAGCGCGAGCAGATTGATTTGATCTGAAATACCATTGATGACATCGATGATGGCTCCAATTTTGTCGGTTTGATGGGCGAGGTTGGCAATGACCGAAGAGGCTGAATTAACATTGCGAGATAACGCTGACATCGAGTCAATGTTGCTTTGGACAATATCGATGCCGTTCGACACTTCATTGTTGCCTTGCTGAGCCGAGTCCGCAGCAATTGAGGCGTTGCGTGCCATTTCCGAAATGGTGGTGCCCATTTCATTAATCGCCGTTGCGATTTGCGTTGTCTGCTCTTTTTGATCCTCTACAATATTTCCTGCACCTTCAGAGAGCTGTTTGGTGTTTTCAATTGAGGTGACCAACTCTGTACTGACTTGTGAAACTTCTTTTATCGAATCGTGTATTTTTTCGATAAAACTATTGAAACCTATTGAAAGCTCAGTTATTTCATCATTACCTTTTATTTCTAGTCTCTGGTTGAGATCGCCTTCACCTTCACCAATGTCACGCATTAAATGGGCGACATTGCGGATCGGAGTCACGATCTTTGCGGCTAAAAACGCAGCAAGAAGAGTAAATAATACCGCTAGGACGATATTAATGAGGATATTTTTTTCAGTGACGGCGTCAAAGGCGCGGTATAACTCGTTTTCGGAAATTTCAGCAACAATATACAAATCGATAATGGGCAAATAACTTGAAGCAATAAGGTGTGTACCTTGATCGGTATTCAGTTTATCAAGGCTGAACTCTTGCTGATTCAGCAATGTTGATGTCAGAGAAGCGGGTAACTGATTTTTCATGATTCCCGTCTCAGGCTGTATTCTGATTTCGCCCTGTTGTGAGACAAGATACACGCCACCTGTTTCGCCCAACTTGTATTGTCGCAGCATGTCGGATAATTGACTGAGGTCAATTGCCATACCGGAAACCGATAGCGGCTCGCCATTTTTAGTGGTCAGATTATTGATAAATAGGCGTTCCTGTCCTTCTTGGCCAGTATCAAAAGTCAGATTGACGGCTTCACCAGTACGAAGTTGGTTATATAACCATGAGTAGGCTGGATCATCGGCTGAAACTGCTCCTCTGAGCCCTTCGCCCGAGCGGTAGTCATGTAAGCCTTTCATTGAAACCAGGAAGGTACCGTTTACATTTTCCATCCTCGCCAGCGAATCTAATTGGCTTAAGACTTCGGCTCGTCTGCTATCGGGTTCGCCATTTATTATCCAGTTCTGAATAAAGACATTGCTGGCTAATTGACTGGCTGCTTGAACCGGAAGATTAATATCACTTTCTATGGCTTCACGAATGACCGCAAGGGCCGTCGGTAACTGTTGCTCTTCAACTTGCTTGAGCATCAACTGTTTTACCTGATAATTGTTTATCAGTGTTGTTGCTGAAAGTGAGAAGAGTAGCGCAATACAGGTAGCGAATATGATTTTATTTTTTATTGATATGCGATTGAGCTTATTCATTGGTTACTTCTACTTCAGGTAGCAAATAAAGAGAGGGGACTTAGATTCATCCGTTCATTAACAAAAGAGCGCTATGGATTAAATACTAAATGGTATCCATGGCGTGTCGAGTAAAGGACTGTAGCGAGTCACTTTACAATTGCCGTTTTATTACTAGCACCTTTCCATGCGTAGATGCCGCCAGGATCACCATATCCAAGTTAATTGGAATGCAAGGCTCATGCCCAGAAGGAGCCTTAATTGGCAAACACTTAGCGCCATCGGCTTCAATAATAAAAATTGCGAAAGGGGATGTATTTTTGAGCTGCTCAACAAGGTTTGGTGTGATCCCTGACACTTTGGTTTGCTCTTTGGTATTGCTAACCAGTACACAATGAGCACGTTTCTTGAATTCTTGTGCCAGCCAGAAGGCAGGTGGATGTTTGGTTCAATTCAGGTCGGTGTCAGTGAAGTACGAAGTGAGCACTTCTTTATTTGCGATGGTGATATGCCGTGTGTGTTTGCTGATATTTATCAGCAAGTCTGGTCAGAATGGGGAGATCACACGGTATTTTCTGGTACAAAAGAGAAGCCTGGCCACTCGGTGTTGTTACCAAAATCAATCATACCTGCCATTCAACGCTCAGAAATTGATGGGAAAATGAAGCCTCTTATTATGGTTCATAAGGTCAGATTTCTTGGCTTAGATCTGTTGGATATTTACTTAGATGTCGACACGCCAGCGGCTTATCATGCAGTATGCGAGAGTGCACAGATATATCACTCTTATCAATTTGATAGCTGTTGTATCAATTTGATAGCCGTTGTATCAACTCCGTTAATTAACTTACCATTCAGAACACCACGGCAAGTCGAGTACACACCACAGAATTTTTTGATGTGTTCAGTCACCAATCGTCGTCATTCCGTAAAGTGAGGCACGAACTTATAAGGAATCTAAGGCGCACACAGCTAGAACTGGATCCCGAATAATTCAATGGTTCCTCAATTCTGGGATGACATGTTTAGGTGTTTTTACTATTCAGAGTTTATGTGAAACAGAGTATTAGTACCTAAACACAATGACGTCAAACGCCATCATCTCAAGAAGCATACCTACGCGTTAAATAACTATGGTGAGTATAATCAGGCTCTCGCCGCTTTTTCGTCTTGCTTATTTTGCAGTAGAAAATCAATCACATCACCGTACTTATCAATGGTCCGGTAGTAATGAACGGACTGCAGTATGATCTCTGTAGGAAAATGACAGTCTGTAAATTTAATGTAGATGATAACTTACGGCTCTAGCTTACGACAGAATTTGGAATGAAGCTGTGATGACCAATTATTTTAAATTCGAGGCGTGAAATTAAAATAACCGAATATTAATTAGAGTAATTGCACTTGTGTAGTCACTTGTTTTTTAGGGTTATTTTAAATTATAAAAAATGATTAAAAACTAAAGTGTTTATCTGTTCTAATTCGTAAAAAATAAGCGACATACATAGATATTTTATAAATTTTTTATATTAAACGTAATGGAAGAAGTTGTATGATTTATGCAAAACCTGGTTGTGATGGATCCGTTGTTAACTTTAAATCGCAATATGCTAACTACATTAATGGCAGTTGGGTAAAACCGATTCAAGGCAATTTTTTTGATAATTACTCTCCGATTGATAATAGCCTTATTTGCCAAGTTGCCCGATCAACAAAAGAGGATATCGAGCTAGCGTTGGATGCAGCGCATACTGCGAAGCTTACTTGGACAAAAACAAGTCCAACAGAAAGATCTAACATGTTGCTAAAAATTGCAGATCGTATTGAAGAAAATAGTGAGTATCTTGCGGTTGCTGAGTGCTGGGAAAACGGTAAACCCGTTCGAGAAACATTAGCGGCAGATATTCCACTAGTTGTTGACCATTTCCGTTATTTTGCTGGATGTATTCGATCGCAAGAAGGTACTGCTGCAGAACTGGATGCAAACACTGCGACATACCACTTCCATGAGCCTATTGGTGTTGTTGGCCAGATTATTCCTTGGAACTTTCCATTATTAATGGCGGCATGGAAACTTGCTCCCGCGCTTGCTGCTGGCTGCTGTGTGGTAATGAAGCCAGCAGAACAAACACCTTCTACAATTTTACTGTTGATGGAAATTATCGGTGATATTATTCCTGCCGGTGTGGTTAATATTGTTAATGGGTTTGGTACAGAAGCTGGAGCGGCTTTAGCCAAAAGTGATCGTATTGCAAAATTAGCATTTACTGGGTCAACAAATGTTGGCCATCAGATCTTAAAGTGTGCCGCTGAAAACTTAATTCCTTCAACAGTCGAGTTAGGAGGGAAATCCCCTAATATTTTCTTTGAAGATATCTTTAACTACGAAGATGAATACTTGAATAAATGTGTTGAAGGCGTGTTACTTGCTTTCTTTAACCAGGGAGAAGTATGTACCTGTCCATCTCGAGTGTTGATTCAAGAATCTATTTATGACCGCTTCATGGAAAAATTATTAGCTAGGATTGCAACAATAAAGCAAGGTAATCCGCTAGATACAGATACTCAAGTTGGTTCTCAAGTGTCCAAAGTACAATTTGATAAAATTATGTCCTATATCGATATTGGTATAAAAGAAGGGGCAGAGGTACTTGCTGGCGGTAAAGCGTGCGATGCTGATGGTGGTCTATTGGTAACACCAACTGTACTGAAAGGTACTAACGACATGCGTATTTTCCAAGAAGAAATTTTTGGTCCTGTGATCGCCGTTGCAACGTTTAAAGATAAAGCTGAAGCGCTATCGATTGCTAATGATACCCAATATGGCTTGGGTGCCGGTGTATGGACGCGTGACTCAAATTTAGCGTTCAAAATGTCGCGTGAAATTGAAGCTGGACGAGTTTGGGTTAATTGTTACCACGCTTACCCAGCACATGCTGCTTTTGGTGGTTATAAGAAATCCGGTATTGGCCGTGAAACACATAAAATGATGTTAGATCATTACCAAAATACGAAAAATATACTGGTAAGTTATGATATTAATCCATTAGGTTTCTTCTAATAAGCAAACATAAAAACATAAAAACATAAAAACTTTTGCTCTGGGGAATTCCCCAGGGCTTTTTGACGGTAGAAAAAATGAACCATATAATTTCAAAAGTAGAAGAGCTTAAAAAAATTGGTATTCAATTCGATGAAGATAATGTTAAATCTTGTCTTAATCGTTATGAGTTAAAAAGTCAAATAAGAGAAGTACTAGGCCTTGCAAAAGAATTAGGTTTGGATATTACGAAAGATAAAACTAAGTCTAGTGTATCTGTTGTTGTCAGTAATTTTTTAGGTATAAATGGTTGCCGAAAAAAAGTGTTAAATCAGGTGTATCAAGAGCAGACACCTTTGGTTATTGAAACGTTGAAAACAACAAATATTTTTAAAGAAATACTCTTCATTCTAGGTGAAGTAGTTGATCGAACTCGGTTTTATAAGTGATGACTATGCCTCTTATTATGAATAATGAGCGATTAAAAAAATTAATTTCATCTGCAAAAGTCCATGAATTCAATTTACATGATGACAATATTAAAGCATGTTTGATTGCAGTGTATATGTATGACGATTTTAATGATGAGCATCTTGATTTCATTTTAATGGAAGCTTACCGTTCTCAGCCGACGGTGTTTATTGGAGCACTTCGTAAGACAAAGGAATTTCGTTATTGTTTGGAAGCTTTAAATCGTGAAATTACATAAGGCATAAAATGATGACGTGGCTAGGAAGATTGATGTGACTAGCATGAATATGATTGTGTTGTTATTGGTTCCGGATTTGGTAGTGCAGTGGGAGCATTACGATCGGCTAAGAAAGGGCTCCGGTCGTGAATTTTTTAACGACTAAGACAAAACGATATTATCTCAAGAAATTTTAAAAATGTTACAGTGTTAATTTAAACTTTCTGAATTAACATTTAACTATGATGGTCTTGATATAATCACGGATATAAATGATATCATTGTGCGTAATGTTGCTTTCGCATCGTGTAAACTTTATTAAACTAGGTGCTATATTATTTTAATATATAATATAGTGCTTTTACATGAGATAAACATGGTTGTATTTTCATTTGATTCAATAGATTTAATCTGTTCGATGTTATTAACGGTAAATGACATAGAAAAAACAGCAATCTTTTATAATAATGGTAAAGAACTTTGCAAAGTTGTTGGTTTTAAGGTGTTGAGTAATGACTTTGAAATTAACGGTATGAGTGTAGAGCATGAACATCAGTATGTCCTTACACTTTTGGATGGCAGTACTCTAAAAGTAACATTAACAGGGGAAACGATGATGGTTGAGTCATGATTTTTCCTTACAATTGGAATGTATGACTTAATGCTTTATTAGCCCTTTAACACACAGCCTCTAAGATGATTTCGGTTGTTTTTCAACTTTGTTGTGAAACTTACAGGAGTATTCACAACAATACTCTGTGGCGTTTAAGATAAACTGTTAGTTGCATAAGGGTTTGCTAAATAAAGTTTTTTCACCTATGGTTAAAATTCATACTTCACTCGATAACCCTTATAATACGTAAGAGCTAAAAAACCGACTTGAGTCATATTGATACCATTATAGTAAGCTCTAACCCCTATACCTCAGTGGATAACGAGCGGAAAAATGAAGCACTGAACGTAAATACGTTCGGTGTTTTATTTTATCTGGAAGAACAAGATGGGTAAATATAATTAAGACTATGTGGTTTGTCTTTTCTGATTGGGGCAACTAGATTCGATAAAGCCTACTCCTTAGTCGTTCAACTGTATTAAAAGAGCACATGACTTTAGTACAGCAACAAAACCATTATTATGTGATATATTCTCTTTTAAACTACAGAATTGTCATTAGTTAAATGACATAGAGGAAAGGGTAAACCGAAGGTGCTTTGGTCATGCTCAGTGCTTTATAGGTATTATGTGTATGTGGGAATTTAATTTTGAAAAAACAGAATCACTGCGCTGTATGCGAACAGGTGTATATATAAAACTTAAAAGTAGTGAAAATCGGTTATTACTATTATTGCTTTCTAACCCGCACCGAACGGTAACAAAAGAAGAAATCCTTTCGGCTATTTGGCCCGGCAAGGTTGTCTCTGAAGCTAGTATGATCAGTGCTGTGGCCAAACTACGCCAAGCTTTAGGTGATAATGCTCAGGAGCAGAAATTTGTTAGGACTGTACCCAAGGTCGGTTACTATATTGTTTCTGGAGAATTTTATTTTACCCCAGAGAACAGAGTAGAAGAAAATAAAGCTGTCACGGGAACACCATCAAAAAGTAAGCTCTCTCTTATTAGTTTTATAGGTCTGTTATGTGCAAATATACTACTTTTCTTTTTTCTGTTTATTCCACCTGAGCATGCAGAGTTCACTCGCTTTGGTTCTTTTAAAGTAGGGAGTAACTACTTTAAAGTAGAAGAGTCTGATTTGGTGAGCAACCAGATAATGGAAGCTATATTACGTTTGGAACGCCCCTCAAATGTGGATTTTTACATCACATCCAATCAAAGTCGTGTCTATGTTGCCTGTGCAAAAAATGGTGATGGCATATCAGGAAACCGTAGTATTAATTTTTCGGTTGATATCAGGCGTCCAAAGGAGTTCATTAGCCATGAAGTTATCACTAAATGCCAGTAAATGTTTTACTGGTCTGAGTATTCTTTTGACCATTGGGATACTTTTCCAAATTTGGCTTGCTACATTTTCAGTTCCTAATTTTATTAAAGCTAACCAATTGGTGATCAACAAGGTGGTTATGACTTATGGGGTTGAGAAATCTGACTATAAATCTCGAACTATTGAATATAGATTAGTTCCCTATTGGCTTAATCGCTATGAATTACTCGCTGAGATTAATTTTGATAATGGTGACTCGATTAAAACTCAATTTTTAATCTCATTTTGGCCATTTGATATGTACTCCATAAAGTTTATAGATCGGCTGGTGAATGCTGAACAAGCTAAATATTTCGATCGACCTGAGCAGCATGTTTTATTTGATGGAGGAGATGAAGACTTTCAAGTTTTGGTTGAAAATAATTCCCATTATTGTTATGTGCAATTGTCAAATCAGGCAGTACAGTGTGTCGATATTAATGGAGTACAGAAGTCAGCTGACCCTTAGTGATGATTTATTTTTTTTAAAGAAATATTGCGAGTGACATTGTCACTTTTTGAGTCTTAATATCTCCCGCTAGGCAGGTTATTATAATTGAGGGGTATTGAATGTGGATGTTTGATCCTAGAGCCAGACGACAATTGACTCATCCAGACCTAGATACTGCAAAAAAACTAAAATCTACTGAAAGTCGAATTCTTGAGTTACTCATTGCTCATCAAGGCCAGGCTGTATCTAAACAGGATATATTGAATGCAGTGTGGGGAAATACGATTGTCTCAACATCTAGCATCACTCAGTCTATTGCTCAGATCCGGATTGCCCTCGGTGATAATGGTAGAGATCAACTTCTGATTAAGACATTGCCTAGGCAGGGCTATATGTTAAAAGAAGGGTCTGTTGCCATCGTTCAGCCAACCCTTAACGTTACTATAAAGCCTCGAGTGATACGTTCAAAAGCATGCCCCTCTAACTCCCACAATCCTCAAAATGTTAAAGAAACGAAGAGTTCAAACGTCAAAATTAAATTTTTTCAGAGTGGTGTTCTTATTACTTTGATTATGTGTATTCTTGTGTTGTTTATTTGGTTGATGACGATCTATTCATATTCTGTAAGTATCACAACAAAAAAATGGGAGGAAGAACACGTAGCAGATATGAGTTACTTTTATGAAGCGACTGAAAGTGGGCGTAACCTTTTTGACGCTTTAAAAGGCACTTATCCAACCAATGTATCTAAAATTTTTCTGTCAAAGAGTCCGGAACAAATTTATGTATCGTGCATTTATCGAACGAGTAAGTTCAACGAAATAAATTCCGCTAACCTTAGCTTTTCTAGTAAGTACACTGAGGAGCAGATTAAGGAGGGTATTTATGAGCAATGTAAATAAATGCATTATGGCGTTGTCTTGTGTTTTAGCAACGTTGATCTCTGTGTGCCTCTACTTAAATATAGTATCACATCCGCTTTTTCTAGAAGGCAAGAATAATAGTTTACTGTTTGGGCATAGTGTAACTTACAGTCAATCTGGTGTGAAAAAATACCGAGAATTTCATACCATCGACCATAAATGGAGTGGACTTCATAGCTTGCATACCACCATCGGGGCTGAGGATGAGTCTGCAAGCTTAAAGGTGTCATCTTTAGTGTATTTTTGGAGTGAAAACCTCTTTTCAAATCGTGATGTTAGACAGAGTAAAAATGACAATATTGTACCGGATTTGACAGAAGCTCACATGATTAGCGATTCGTCAGAGCAATTTTTTCAGATAATTTATCAGGATAGTTATAACTTTTGCTATATAAGTTTACGAAGAGGAAATGTTAAGTGTATTACAGCTGATCAGTAAGTCGGTGCTTATTTTATTGGGATTGATTAAACATTATTCGCTTTAAAGACAAAATTTTTTCTGATTACCACAGAACCTCTGCTGATTTTAATAAACGCTGAAGCATCGGTGTTGTTTGAATACTTCAGCATAACTTTGCGACAAAACCAAAAGAGCAGGAAGACGAACTATGCAACGTAATCATCAATTATTTTTAGGCAAAGTGAAGCAACAATACGACTTTAATACCGCAATTGATAAAACGCCTATTGTCGACGGCGCTTTTCTTACTGTATTGGGTTTTGAAGGGGACGAGTGTGCCGACCCTAAGCACCACGGTGGTCTTGAAAGGGCGGTACATCATTACCCTACTGAACATTATGCGTATTGGATGCAGCAGTACCCAGATCGTGATTGGCAAGCACCGGGTATGGGCGAGAATATTAGTACCCTTGGAATGACCGAAGATACCGTGTGTATTGGTGATCGTTACCAATGGGGTGAAGCCATTGTTGAAGTGAGCCAACCACGTTCGCCCTGTTATAAATTGAATAAAATATGGCAGGTCGACAAGCTATCGGTAGAAATGCAAAACATTAGCCGATGTGGCTGGTTATACCGTGTTATTCAACCTGGTTTCGTGCGCAATGATGATCAACTGGTGTTAATTCAGCAAGCAGAGAAACCGTTTACCGTTAAACAGGTATGCGATATGTTTTTCGGTGAACCGCTGAACCCTGAATACTTGATGGTATTAGAGCAATGCACGCCATTGTCGAATAGTTGGCGTGACAGGGTAACGTCTCGTATCGAAACTGGCGTGGTCGAGAACTGGAATTTTCGTTTATTAGGTCATGCGTAATCTAGGGCAGCGCTTAGATTTTATAATAGGTATGCTGGTGGTGTTTATAGAGTTGATCCAGATTAATGGATAAGCTGTTAGAGCGGTAATTCGTTCACTGTTAGCATTGAAAACAGGTAAAATAAACGCATCAATTCATTGGATGATAAGTACTTTTTAAATGAGTGAATTCGGGACAGGATTAGAAATGTTTGCAGGTATCGTTTTACTTATCGCCGTGAGTTTGATGTTAATTTGGTGGAAGCAGTCGCGATCGTCTGATAAACGCCTATGGATTCCTGTTGCTATCAGCCTTGTTTTGATTGGTGGTTCTGGCAGTTTATATGCCATGTTAGGTTCGCCGACATACCATGCCGAATTAACTGTTGATAGTGAGAATGATGAATTTGCGGGTATGACTGCCAATGAAATTAACCAACGACGTATAGAAGAAATTCAAAATACCCTACGCGAAGATAAGCAAAACAGTGAAGCGTGGTATTTGCTGGGTAATGCGTATATGTACGTGAGTGAATTCGATAAAGCCGCAATCGCTTTTGGTTATTCTGCGCGATTAGCCGATAGCCCTCAAGCTAATGTTTTTTCAGCGCAAGCCACTGCTGAGTATTATCAAAATGGTCAACAGCTGACAGAGAGCATTCAGCAATTACTAGATTACGCCTTGCAGCTAGATAATGACAATCTGCCTGCTTTAATGCTATTAGCTTCAGATTATTTTCTCAATGCCCGCTACCAAAAAGCCATTGATACATGGCAGCAAGCCTTAGACAGTGAACGTTCAGATTTAGATCGTGTCGCGCTTATTTCTGCGATTAATCGCGCTAAAATCTTAGTTCGTTAACCTGTACATTTCCCCGTAAAACCTGCCCTTGTGAAAGTAATTTGACCACAGGTATTGGCTGAGTAAATAATATTTTCCTGAATTAAATACGTTGAGGTCACCCTGAATCCTGTATCTTGAGGTGACTTGGGCATATACCGTATACTAAAGCCAATACATTTTAGTAGAGCTTAATAACACAGCGATTTTATGAAACTAGACTTCTCAGGTTTAAACAAGCAAACACAAAAATCTTTTGGTGATCAACGTGCGATCATTAAAAGGGTAATGCAGGGCAAGCAGGTATTGTGCGAAGAGTGTAAGCAACCGTTATTGTTGGTTACGCCAGAAGCCAGTGAAAAGCCTGGTATTAGCTGCAGAAAAGGCTGTACTAATATTGAGCTAGACTTTGCATAACGCGTAAAGACGACATGTAATGCGTAAAAGCACTCATAAAGATAACTGTTTATGTAACACGTATCTTTATATTGGCGTAATATACGTTGACCAAAACGAAAAAAGCCAGCATCGAATGCTGGCTTTTGTTTTACATGTGATAAGCGTTAACGTTTTAGCTATCTTTCGATAGGTTAGTAACGATTAGTACTTTGCTTCACGTGCTTCTGCTTGTTTGTCCCACTCTGGCGCGATGGTTTTTAAGAACTCATCTTTTTCAGCATTCATCTTATCCATATCCATACCAAGTGCTTGTTGTGCCTTCACTTTGGTTGAGATATCAGGAATCTGAATTTCTTCAGTAATTCCTTTGGTTGCTAATAAGCGAATAACTTTAGCGCGAGCATCACCAGCTTTATCAAGTGCAGTACCTAGAATACGTAATGCAACTTCTGGTGCGTGCATATGCACACCATGAGACGCGATTGCGTAATCCCAACGCCACTGTGCATGACGGATATCCATTAGGATAGGTTCCATCTCTACTTCAGTTGCGCCTGCATCCCACGCTGCTTTCGCTTCGAAGTGTGCAGCAATGATTTGCTTCTCAGCACGTAACTTCATTTCAAGTACGCTAGCTTTACGCGTTGCTACGACACTTTTAAGTGCTGCTTTCGTTTGCGTATGACACTGGGCACAAGTATCTTCGAAGCGGTCAAATGGGTTACCCACTTTGTGGTCAGTAAATACTGTACCGTCTTCGTTTTGTACTTTAGGCATGTGACAATCAATACAGGTCACATTATTTTTGCCGTGAATACCTTCACGCCATGTTTCATAGCCAGGATGCTGTGCTTTTAACATCGGTGCTTTTGAAACGCCATGCGTCCAATCTTTAAAGCCAATCTCGTCGTAGTACACTTCCATGTCGTCAACTGATGTGCCTTTATCCCAAGGGAATTTGACTGATTTGTTTGGACCGGTGAAGTAGTATTCAACGTGACATTGACCACAGACTTGCGCTTGTTGATCAAAGCGAGATTGATCTTCAAACTTCTTGCCGATGGTTTCCATTGCGCGTTCAGCGTATGGGCGTGACATTTGTAATGCCGGGCCGCCTTTGGCAAACTCTTCGCTGCCCGTATTATGACAATCTGAACAACCAATTGCGTTGTTGATTTCAGCGCCTAAACGAGCCCATTTGCCTTCAAAGTAGCCATCTTCACCACGGTCATCGATTACGCGTGCCACATCAGGGCTTTTACAGCTCCAACATGCCATTGGCATTGGACCAGATTTGTCATCTGTTGGTCCGCCAGTACGTAATGTTTCACGTACATCGGTAATCGCATAAAAGTGTCCACGCGCTTTGTTATAGTCTTTAGAGAAGCCATATCCTGCCCATAGAACGACCATATTAGGATCGCCTTCTAAGGCATCTTCTATCTCTTCGCTCTCTTGTGTTGCTTTCCAGCTTTTATATTGCTCAGCGTGAGCTTCAGCAAACTTTTCGTTGCGAGGCTCAAAGCGCATCCCTTCTTGTTGAGTAGTTGTCTGATTTTCATCAGCCACTGCTTGTTCAGAAGTTGCCAGCGCATTAGTCGATAAGCATAACGCTGACAATATAGCTGCCATGGCGGCAGTATTTCGCGTCCATTTCTTACTCACGATGTGTCACTCCAGTTTTCTAATTATTAAATAAGGCCAAGCGTTGTGAATGCGGCTAACTCAAATAACAAAAGATGGAGTTCAAACTAATAGTAGCAAATTATTAAAGGTTGTTAATGGAAATGAATGGATATTTGTTTTGGATCAAATGTGTTTATTTGTTGGTGGGATCTAACCAGTAAAAATAGGCATATACCCCCTATTGGGTATTTACTTCCCAGTGATTAACGGGAGGTTATTTTTGTTTTTAAATCTTTAAAATCAGCATGTTGGGCGTTATTTTTCTTGATCTTAATCATTAAAAGGTCATTTCTGATGCTACTTAAGGGGGATTTGCAGGCTGACGCAATTTATTACATTTAAAAATATTATTTAATAAACATGTTAAGCGTTGTGGCTAATAGTATCAGATTAATGAGAATGGATGTCAATTGCAAATGGTTTTTATTTCTTTTTATTACACTTATTTACAAGTGTTTATTTCGTAGCAGCAGTGACTCGAAAAATAATAAAGAAAAACGTTTTGCAGAATTTTAATCAAGAGTTTAAACAGAAATTACATTTAAGCACCGATTGTTATTCGTATGTGAGTAGCAATTATGGAGAAGAAAAGGTGAATAATGGGCAATTATAAAGTTGCCATGAATACAATGATTACATTTTTTGTAGCCATGTGTATTTTTGGTTTTTCTATAAACGTTGCCGCAGACTCGAACACACAGGACGCCACAACCGCGACCCCTGCCGTGATTAATCAAGAGTCAGGTCAACATGTTGTCAAATTTATAAGGGACAGGGATTACGCTTGTACACAGTGTCATAAAGATGAAAAAGATGTACTAAAAGGTGCGCATGGTGATGCCATTCATGCGCAAACGGGTCGAGATGTAACGTGTGTTGATTGCCACAGTAATGTTGGTGAAAATCACCGTGATGGTGCAAAAGTAGTGACAAAATTCGCGCCAGCTCAATCGGTTGCCGGTTCAGAGAAACCTGCTGCTGATGTCGCGTGGATTAAACAGCAAAACAATACATGTATAAACTGTCACGAACCAAAAGATTTACGCGAAGTGAACTGGACGCATGATGTGCATGCGCTGGATCTATCGTGTGCTTCTTGCCATACCGTGCACCCAGATACTGATCCGATGAAAGGTATTGATCGAAAGTCGAAGATTAAGATGTGCGTCGACTGCCACTCAGACCAGAAAAAAGAGAAGTAGGAGATGATGGTATGACGTGTTCAAGACGAAATTTTTTAGCGGGTGCTGGTGCGGTGATTTTTACCACCGGAGTTAGCGCTGGTAGCGGTGTACTGGGTCGCCAATCGTTAGTTGCGACCATGGAAGACGGTGTTAAACGCTATGGCATGGTGCATGATGAAACATTGTGTATTGGCTGTACTGCGTGTACTGATGCTTGTCGTGAAGTAAACAAAGTACCTGAAGGTGTTTCTCGACTAGAAATAGTGCGCAGTGAACCTCAGGGAGAATACCCAGATGTGAGCTATCAGTTCACTCGGATTTCTTGTCAGCATTGTGATAATGCACCTTGTGTGCATGTTTGTCCTACAGGGGCTTCTTTCAAAGATCCTGAAACTGGCATTGTCGATGTTGATCCTTTCAAATGCGTAGGTTGTGGTTATTGCTTAGCTGCGTGTCCGTATAAGGTTCGTTTCTTTAATCCAGAAACAAAATCTGCAGATAAATGTGATTTTTGTCGTAAGACCAACCTGAAGGAAGGCAAACTGCCGGCCTGTGTTGAATCTTGCCCAACGAAGTCACTGACGTTTGGTGATCTAAATGATCCAAACAGTGAAGTGTCAAAGTTATTAGAGCAAAAGCCAGTTTATCGACAAAAGGTGGAGTTAGGCACATCACCGAAGTTATATAAAGTGCCTTATGGAAAAGGGGAGATAAAAGGATGATGACTACTTTTGCCGATGCCTTTTATTTTGATTCCTTAGTGTGGGATTGGATTATCGCAATTTATTTGTTTCTAGCAGGCATGTCTGCTGGAGCTGTAATGATTTCGATATACTTGAAACGTAAAGTTATTCAAGGCCATCCAAGCTCTAATGGCATCATTAAAGCGACAGCTATTCTTGCGCCATTTGGCATTATTGCTGGTTTAGTAATTCTAATTTTCCACCTGACTAAACCATGGTCATTTTGGAAAATCATGATTTTCTATAACACATCGTCAGTCATGTCGATGGGGGTAATGCTGTTCCAAATTTACATGGTGGTGTTATTTGCTTGGATAGCGATTATTTTTAAAGATGATTTACTTAAACTGTTGAACGGTCGTTTACCGATTGTTGATAAAGTAATGGGGATCATTAGCAAATATGAAAATAGTATTGAGCTATTCTTAGGCTTCTTAGCGGTAATGTTAGCGGCTTATACTGGCTTCTTATTATCAGCACTAAAAACCTACCCATTGTTGAATAACCCTGTATTGCCAATACTCTTTTTGTTCTCGAGCTTATCGTCGGGAGCGGCTGCTTGTCTGCTATTCGGTATCATTGGCTTTAAGGAATCAGCGCATAGCGCCAGTGTTAAATGGATTCACAAGTTTGAACGTCCGGTTGTGGTGTTCGAATTGTTTGTTCTTTTTGCATTCTTTTCTGGTCTTTACTTCGGTGGTGGACAAAGAGAAGCGGCGGTTATGGCAGCGATTGGCGGAGGCTTTTGGGCATCGTGGTTTTGGTATGGGGTAATAGGGTTAGGCATGTTGGTGCCGTTGGGTTTGAATGCCGTTAGTTCAGACGGTGTTAAACACAATAAAGCCTTTATCATGCTAGTGACCACTCTCAGTCTTATTGGTGTGTTGATGTTACGTACCTTTATTTTATACGCTGGACAAATGACACTGGTTTAATATTAAGCACAATGAAATCTAAATCGCCACGAAATTTGTGGCGATTTTTCGTTTAAATTCCGCAGTTATTGATCAAATGCAATGCGGGCGACAGTGTGTTACTGGAAGATGGAAATTGAATACTCCTGTTACTTCTAGAGCATAAAAAGGAAATTTAATGATCCCAGAAGTTGGACATTATGCATTAATACTTGGGTGTATCTTCGCTGTACTAGGCGGAACGATCCCTTTGTATGGCCTTATCAGAAAAGACCCATATCTTATCCGCTATGCGTGGCCGTTAAGCTATGGTGCTTTTTTCACTATCTCATCTTCTATCATATTACTTGGCTATAGCTTTGCGGTTGATGATTTTTCAGTTGTGTATATCGCGCAACATTCTAATTCACAGCTTCCTCAAGTGTTTAAAATTGCCGCCGTATGGGGTGGACATGAAGGGTCATTTCTATTTTGGTTATTTTCACTTGCAGGTTGGAGCGCTGCTGTTGCATTTGTCTATCAGTACAAAGCTCCTTCTGGCGTGAATCAACCAGAAAAACAAGTGCAGCATGAAGCTTTTATCGGGCGGGTGTTGGTTGTTCTTTCTCTGTTAATTGCCGCATTTAGTTTGTTCACGTTATTCACTTCGAACCCTTTTTTACGTTTATTGCCAATACCGATGGAAGGGCGAGATTTAAACCCAATGTTGCAAGATGTTGGGCTAATTTTTCATCCTCCCATGTTGTATCTCGGTTATGTCGGCTTTGCGGTGAGTTTCGCATTTGCTATTGCTGCGTTAACAATGTCGGCATCATCTGAACTGCCTTGGGCGGGCTGGAGTCGTCCTTGGGCATTAGCGGCGTGGGTATTTTTAACTGGTGGAATTTCACTGGGTTCTTGGTGGGCATACTATGAACTGGGTTGGGGAGGTTGGTGGTTTTGGGATCCTGTCGAAAATGCCTCTTTAATGCCTTGGCTAACGGGTACCGCTTTACTGCATTCTTTAATAATGACTGAAAAGCGAAATGCGTTAACCAGTTGGACATTATTGCTGTCGATCTTTACCTTCTCGTTAAGTTTGCTTGGCACATTTATTGTTCGTTCAGGCGTACTAACTTCTGTGCACGCGTTTGCTGTAGATCCAACCCGTGGTGTTGCATTGCTAAGTATTCTAGGCGTGGTGCTATTGAGTTCTTTGGCGTTGTTTGCTTTAAGGGGCGGTCAATATATTAAACCTGTCCGTTTTGGTTTCTTATCGCGTGAAGCTGCGTTTTTGGCGGGAAATAGTTTGTTTGCTGTTGCGACGCTCACTATTTTACTTGGCACGTTTTATCCAATGATATTCCAAGCATTTGGGTTAGGAAATATTTCAGTAGGTGCCCCGTATTTTAATAGCTTGTTCGTGCCATTAAGTTTCGTGATTTTTGCTTTTATGGGCTTAGCACCATTGATCAAATGGAAGAATGCGACATCAGATAATTTCATTATGCGTATTATTGCCCCACTGTCTGCTTCTGTAGTTATTGGTGTTGCGCTATCCGTGATGTTTGAACGAGGAATTAACCTTGTAGTTTGCGTTGCCTTTATCATGGCATTGTGGGTTACGCTAACGTCCTTACAGGTGCTTTATTTCGATCAAAAGTCGCGTATAAATTGGCGATTTGATAGTCAGTTTTGCCGCCAGCTCGCGATGGTGACCGCGCATATTGGTGTGGCTGTTGCGCTTGTGGGGGCAACGTTAGTCAGTTATTACGTTGAAGAAACTAATAATAGAATGGGGCCGGGTAGCCAATTAATTCTGGGTGATTATCAGTTTGAATACCAAGAAACGGAGTTATTAATTGGTCCGAATTACACCGCTGAACAAGCCAATATTGCAGTAACACGGATTAATGGCGTTAATAATAATGCTGAACATATTGGTTTTATTAAACCACAGCGTCGGCATTACACGGTGCGAACAATGAATATGAGTGAGCCGGGTATTCATTGGTTTTGGAAAGGCGATATTTATATAACGCTGGGTGACAAAATCAATAAGACAGATTACGCCGTGCGTATTCAATATAAGCCTTATGTTCGTTGGTTATGGATCGGTAGTTTGTTGATGATGTTGGGGGGTGCTATGGCAGTGTTTGCGCGTATTAGAATCATGGTAATGACTAAGAAGCAGCAGCGTCAATGCCAAGAGGCAAAACTCACATCAACAATTATCATGTGGAAGTAGAGTAACGGTGATGAAAAAGACACGATTTATTCCATTGGTACTTGCTTCCTTGGCTGGCATCTTGTTAGTAATAGGAATGAACAGTAAATCTGCTCCTACGGTGTCTCCTTTAGCGGATCGCCCTGTCCCTGAATTTGTATTGCCTAGTTTGCAACAAGAATTGGGCAGCATTACTCAAGCCAGCTTGAAAGGGGACGTACAACTGCTGAATGTTTGGGCGTCGTGGTGCAGTATTTGTAAGTCTGAACATGCCTATTTACAGCAATTGGCAACAGAGCAGTCTTTAAGCATTATTGGATTAAATTATCGTGATGAACGTAAAGCTGCATTAAATGAATTAGCCCAAACAGGTAACCCTTATAAGAAAGTGATTTATGATCCTAAAGGATCGTTAGCATTAGACCTTGGGGTGTACGGCACACCAGAAACATACCTGATTGATGAAAATGGTATTATTCGACACCGCTATGTAGGGGCATTAACCCCGACTATTTGGGATCAGCAATTTGCACCGCTAGTGGCCCAATTAAAGGAATGAGTATGATCCGTCTTTATTTGAAGCCGTTGCATTTAAAGGAGCCACATTTGAATCAGTCTAAAGCGCCTTCTTTAGCTTTGATCTTTGGTTTTATAATCGTGATACTAAGCGTGTTATCTCCTGTTCAAGCTAGCGGGGAACAAATTTTTATTGCTGCTGATAGCGAGTTAGTCGAGTCGGTTGAAACCTTTCAATTTCGTTCGCCGCTTGAACATAAAAGAGCATTAGAATTAGCCAAAACCTTGCGCTGCCCACAGTGTCAGAATCAAAACCTGATTGAATCAAACTCGCCAGTCGCCAAAGATTTACGCTTAAAAGTGTATCAAATGATCAATGCTGGCAGCACCGATCAAGAAGTCATTGAATTTATGACAAGCCGCTTTGGTGATTTTGTTTTGTATCAACCCAAGTTCACTCCTCAGACGTATGTGTTATGGCTTGCGCCTTTTTTTATCTTACTATTATTTGGCCTATTAGGTATCCGATCTATTCGCTCGAATAGACGAGAAGACAAAGCTTAAAGATATATACCCAAGTTACCTCAAGATGCTCGTTTCAGCGAGAATTTGTTGCGCTCTAGGCAAGGCACTTATTTATATACCTATTTATCATTACCCCGCTTGTATGAAAATTGAGCCGTTCATATTTGTATACACCACGGTTCTTTGCCTACACTGATTTCGTTAGATCATTGATCTTGATTCAAAACGAAAGAGCATGCGGTGTACTGTTTGTTTGGTGTGTAGTATTCACAATGCATTAGTTATCCGTATGGTTATTCCTCGAATAAACAGGATAGTTAAATGAAAAATAAAGGAATTTTAGCTTTTTCAATAAGTGTTAGCCTTGTTGCTGCTTCTGCGGGAAATGTTTTTGCTAGCGGTGGTGGAGCTGTTCTTTCGGATCCTGGAGCCGCAGAAGGGAAGCATTTTGATCCCAAAGGAAAATTACCATCCAGCTTTACTATCGAAATACAGCAAGCCCTTCGTAAATCTCTTCCATTATCGGATACCCGCGATTTTGATGAAGCCAAAAAAGGTTTTATCGCAGCTCCAGACTACAAACAAATTCAAGCAGAAGCTGGCAACGTAGCATGGGACATGGCGAGCTACGAATGGCTACTTCAAGATAAAGAATTCGACAGTATCCACCCTTCATTACAACGCCAAGCCGTATTAAACATGGCTTATGGTTTATATGAAGTGGTACCAGATAAAATTTATCAGGTACGCGGCTTTGATTTAGCCAATATCAGTTTTATTAAAGGTGATACCGGCTGGATTATTTTCGATCCACTTACCGCGAAAGAAACCGCCGCAGCAGCTCTTAAATTTGCTAATGAACAATTAGGGGAACGACCTGTAGTCGCCGTTGTTTATTCCCATTCACATGCCGATCACTTTGGCGGTGCGCGTGGGGTGGTTACTGACGAAGAGATTAAAGCCGGCAAAGTGCAGATTATTGCCCCTGAAGGCTTTATGGAGCATGCCGTATCAGAGAACGTGTACGCTGGTAACGCAATGAACCGTCGAATGTTCTTTCAATATGGTGTGTTATTACCGCGTAGCCCTTTTGGGCATGTTGATCAGTCCATTGGTAAAAATACGGCAGCAGGTACAACTGGGTTAGTACCCCCTACGGTTTACATCAAAAATGACATCGAAGAGATGACTGTCGATGGCGTAAAAATGATTTTTCAAAATACCCCAGGTACTGAAGCACCAGCTGAAATGAATACCTACTTCCCTGATTTAAAAACATTTTGGGCAGCAGAGAATATTACCGGTACTGTTCACAATATTTATACTCTTCGTGGGGCATTGATTCGAGATGCACTGGAATGGTCTAAACAAATCAATATTGCGCTGTATAAATTTGGTCAAGAGGCTGAAGTCATGTTTGCCTCGCACAGCTGGCCGCGTTGGGGTAACGAACGTATTCAAGAAATTATGCGTTCTCAACGTGATATATACGCAAACTTAAATAATGAAGTGCTTCACCTTGCTAACCAAGGTGTCACCATTAATGAAATACATAATCAATATAAGCCACCGAAAAGCTTGCAAGAACAATGGTCAGCACACAGTTACCATGGCTCTGAACAACATAATAGCCGTGCGGTTGTTAACCGTTATTTAGGCTATTGGGATGGAAATCCTGCTACTTTGATCCCTTTGTCACCGCGTGAGACAGGTCCGCTATATGTCGAAATGATGGGTGGAGCTGATAAGATCCTTAAGAAAGGGCAAGAATTATATGACAAAGGTGAATACCTTCAAGCATCTGAAATTCTAAATAAATTGGTTTACGGTGAGCCTAAAAACCAAAAAGGTAAGGATTTATTAGCCGATGTCTTTGAGCAAATAGGGTATCAGCAAGAAAGCCCAAGTGTACGAAATAGCTTCTTGGCTGCTGCTTTTGAATTACGCTCGGGGATTCCAACAGGTGCCTCGCCGAAAACATCGGGACCTGATGTTATTCGTGCTATGTCGACAAGCTTATGGCTCGACTTCTTGGCTATTCGTTTAGACAGTGAAAAAGCGGATGGTATACATTTCATCATCAATTTAGTCACGCCCGATAATGATGAAAAGTATGCGGTAGAATTAAACAACTCTACGCTAACGAATATCAAAGGCTACCTTGCTGATAAGCCTGATCTAACAATAACGATTAATCGTTCAGATTTAGAACAAGTAATGATGGGTGCTATAAGCATGGATGAGCAGATTGATGCTGGTAAAGCGAAGCTAGAGGGAGATCGTAAGCCGATTGATCAGCTCAAAACAATGATGACTCAGTTTACACCTGACTTTGAGTTAATGCCGGGTACAAAAAAGGGTGAAAGCGAGAAAGTAGAACGTAATGCATTTGAGCAAGAGCCATTAGCTGTAACTGATGGGGGTTAATGCCAGCAGTTAAATGACTATCTGTTAAATGATTTTCTGATACTTTTAGTAGGGGAGGCGTTATATGCTTTTAACTAGAAAGAGAAGCAATAACGTCTTCCTTTATTCTTGACCTGCCTATAAGTGTCGGCTTTATCATCGCACCTCAGTTCATCAATTGAAGCGTAACGTTAAAGTAAACGCATGACTCTAATTCGGCACTACAGTTGCAGACTGTGATTGCGTATACTGATAAAACAGAATTTATACCAACAAAGCGCAGCTAGTATGATTATTTTTACCACTAATTTCGGCGATATTGAGATTGAACTCGATATGAAGCAAACACCTGTCAGTTCAAGAAACTTTTTAAAATATTGCCAAGATGGTTTTTATGACGGGACTATTTTCCACCGAGTTATAAAAGGTTTCATGATCCAAGGTGGTGGTTTTACTGCCGACATGCAAGAGAAGCCGACACGTGATGCTATTGTGAATGAAGCGAATCGTGGACTTAAAAATGTTGTTGGTAGCCTAGCAATGGCACGAACAGATGCTCCGCATTCGGCGACTGGGCAGTTTTTTATTAATCTAGACGATAACGACTTTCTTGATTATACAGCCACGTCCAATGCTGGATGGGGCTATGCGGTATTTGGAAAGGTTAGCGCAGGTATGGATGTTGTTAATGCGATAGCGAAAGCGAAAACAACCTCTAAATACGGCCATGATGATGTACCGTGTGAAGCGATCATTGTTGAAAAAGTGACGATTACAGAATAACTTTGCGGTGTATAACGTAAAGCCATTAACCATTGCTGGTGGTAACGTTAGCCATTACATTTAAAGTTTAAAAGGAGGCATTCTATTTATAATGCCTCCTTTTTAATTTGTATATATACCTTGAGGTAGCTTGGGTATAGCATAAAAACGCTACTTAGATACAATAGTTAACTACCGGTCGACACTATTTCCCATGACCCATCTTGATTTTGACAAGCCGTACCGTAAGCATTTTCATTTTTCCCACCAACGGTGATTTTTTGCTGGAACTCCCGACAATAACGACCACTGGTTGTTGTTCCTTCACGTGTTGCCGTTACCGAACCTGATGCGTCGCCATCACTCCAGTTTAAAACGCTCAGAGGTAGAGTATAGAAACTGAGTGAGGCTATTAATATTCTATGCCAATACGTAAGTAATCAATCCTAAAAATGTTAAGCAAGCACCACCGAAAAAACCAAATTCGATACGCTTTTCTACAACGCATTTAACGTGTTCTTTTTTCACCGTAAGCATCATGAATAAACAGCCGCCTGCCAGTGCAAAAAGCAGTACGCCGATACTGAATAATCCGGCTTGCAAAAAATCGATAAGTTCCATGGCTATTTTTCCTTTCTGGCAATTTACTAATGCGTACCTGATTGTTAACCCTATATTTTATATGGGCTTTGTGGCACGTCTATTATGTTGAGTGGCATCGATAATACACATTAAATAGTAGGGTGCAACGGTAGAGCGGTGGGATGGGATCTGGAGGGGCATTCGCTATCATGTTTAATGCAGATTGGACCACATTCTAGATGCGGAACGTCAAGCAATGGAACAAGATGCGGCGGAAACAGTATCGGGAAAGCCTGTAATAGCAAAATAATCGACTAAAACTAGATGAAATGCGGGTCTTTGTGATGAGCCGAGATCCGCAATATAAATTACTCTTTTAGTACCACTCAAATAAAAATAAAGGTAATAGTGTGAGAATTGCATTTTTTGGCGAATGTATGGTTGAGTTAAGTGGCCAGCCTCTGCAGCGTACCTTTGGTGGTGATACCTTAAATACAGCACTTTATCTTTCAAGATTGGGTGTTTCTCGCCATCATTCTGTTAGCTATGCGACAGCCTTAGGCGTTGATAAAATTAGTCAGGATATGTTGGCATCTTGGCAAGAAGAAAACATAGGAACGGATTTAGTTCGTAAAATTGAGGATAAGCTACCTGGTTTGTATTTGGTTGAAACGGAACCGAACGGTGAACGTCACTTTCATTATTGGCGTAATGACAGTGCTGCAAAGTTTTATTTCTCAGAGCAATTGTCGCCACTAGAGCAGGCGATTGACTCGCATCAATTTGATGCACTTTATATCAGTGGTATTAGCCTTGCGATTTTGGCTGAAGATGCCAAAGCGGTATTAATTACCTTGTTAGAAAAGCACAAAGCGGCTGGGGGTAAAGTGTTGTTCGACAATAATTACCGCCCACAGTTATGGACAGAAAAACAAGCTCAATACTGGTATGCGCAAGTACTCCCTTTTGTCGATATCGCATTAATTACTGAAGACGACGATCAGCGAGTATGGGGTAAAACCAATATTGTTGAGCGTTGTAAGCAATATGGTTGTAATGAAGTCGTTATAAAACGCGGCTGCGAGCCTTGTAAAATTGTCACCAATTTACAATCAGACGTAACAGAAACAAGCTACGTGGCAGCGAATAGGGTTGAGAATGTTGCTGATACTTGTGCCGCAGGTGATTCCTTTGCAGCAGGGTACTTAGCAGCGCGACTCAATGGTGAATTAGCGTCGTCATCAGCAGTGCTTGGTCATCGCTTGGCCTCGACAGTTATTCAATACTCAGGAACGATTATTCCGCTCGACGCAATGAAAGATATTTTGTAAGGAACAGAAGTTAATGTCTCAGTAACTTATTGACAACTCATCAATTTCGAGGGAATTCGTCAGGTTTGGCTATAGATGTTATTCCAATCGGACAGAAAATACCTTTAGGTACACAAGCGCTTTTGGCATTGAAATAACCCAAGCGTCTCAGAGATTTCCGACTAAAGATGTTGTGACCGACTATACTCTTCTCAACTATCTTTCAGGGCTGGTAGTACATAACAGAAATTTAGACGAGTCAGTCACCAAACTTAATCATTCCGTAAAGTGAGGAACGAACTTGTACGGTATCAAGGCGTACACGGCTATAGCTGGATCCCGGATATCTCGTTCCTCTATTCCGGGCTGATATGTTTAGGAGTCGAGATGGAATTGTTAGAAAGGCTTTTTGGTGTAATTGGAGATCTCACTTGGGGGTGGGCACTTATACCATTCCTGGTTGTATTGGGTCTATTCTTTACTTTCGTTACCGGATTTGTTCAATTTACTTTCTTTGGACGTATGTTCAGTGTCTTACTAAACAAAAACCAAACAGCCGACAGAAATGCAATTTCAGGCCGTGAAGCACTTTTATTATCTGTTGGTGGTCGTGTTGGTGGCGGTAACATTGCAGGTGTCGCTGTTGCAATTTCTCTTGGCGGCCCTGGTGCTGTATTTTGGATGTGGGCAATTGCGCTGGTTGGTATGGCAACAAGCCTAGTGGAATGTTCACTTGCTCAGCTTTATAAGCGTAAAGAAGGTGATGCATTTCGTGGAGGTGCTGCACGTTCGATAATTCATGGTCTTGGTGAAGACTATCGGTGGCTTGCTTACCTGTATGCTGTTTGTTTGATTGCTTCTTTTGCGATTGGTTTTAATGCCTTTCAAGGTAATACCGTTGCAGGGGCAGCGCAGGATAGCCTAGGCATTGACCGCATGTGGACTGGTGGCCTGTTAGCTATTATTACTGGTTTCATTATTTACGGCGGTATTAAACGTATCGCTAAAACGGCGGATGTTATCGTACCTATTATGGCTATCGGGTATGTCGCAATGGCGCTTCTAGTCATCTTAATCAACATCACTGAGATCCCAGCGGTCATTGGTAGTATCGTATCTAACGCATTTGGTTGGGAGGAGGCTGTAGGTGGCGGTATGGGAACTGCGATGGCACAAGGTTTGCGCCGTGGCCTGTTCTCAAACGAAGCTGGCCTGGGGTCGGCGCCCAATGTCGCCGCTACGGCCGATGTCGCTCACCCAATCAGCCAGGGCATCACACAGTCTTTATCGGTCTTTATTGATACAATCCTAATATGTAGCTGTACGGCATTTGTTATCTTGCTGGGTGACGTTTATGTTCCTGGCGCAGAAGGCATTGATGGTGTCGTTTTGACTCAGCAGTCACTGGTTTCACACATAGGGGCTTGGTCTCAGTACTTTCTGACTGGGGCGATTTTGCTCTTTTCTATTAGTTCTATCATCTACAACTACTACTTGGGGGAAAACGCCCTCACATTCATGTCACAGAACAAACTGTCTGTACACGTTCTTCGTTTTGTTGTGATCGGGATTATCTTTATGGGCGCAGTTGCTCCAGGAGCAACGTCAGTGTTTTTCTTCTCAGATCCGATGATGGGCATCCTTGCTATCGTTAACTTGCTAGCACTTATAATGCTGTTTCCTACGCTCATCCGTATTTTGAAAGACTATAAGAAGCAACTTAAAGCAGGTATCGAACACCCACAGTTCGACCCCAAAGATTTCCCTGATCTAGATATTGACCTCAAAGCGTGGAAACCAAAAAAATTAGATTAACAGAAGAAAGAGGGCGATCATCACAACAACCTCATTAATCACTATAAAAAAGCGAGTGCCGTATTTGCAGTACTCGCTTTCTCCGACGATATTATTCAGATACTTGATTGAAAGGATTTCAATTAGACTCAGCATGTCCCCGTTATTCCAAAGCCCAACATAGATATGATGCAATGCCAACGCGTTGGAATGGCTGCCAACAGGTAGCCTTTTGGATCTCTGGTATAGCAAGGTATTATTAGACAATTCGTTCAATTGATTGTGACATAGCAAATAGTAATTTTTCTTTTAAAGCTTTTTGTTTTTTAAATTGTTTTTCTTCTTTACTCATTACACCGCAAATCTTTCTTAAAAACATCATACTAAGAACCTTTCGTATGTGGCCATTCATTGCCACTGGGGAGTTTTAAGCAAAACCCATGCCACATTTATCATAAAGCCCCGGCAACCTGATCATCCTTGCTGGTTAAAACTACTCATGCCTAGTTGTAAGCGATTTTTTCTGCGCAATATTATGATCAGCTACTTACCTAGAATGGTATAAGGCATATGTATGCCTCTTAAAGTGATAGTGTTTGGCGTCATTGTGTTTGTAAGGTATGTGTTTAGGTTTATTAAAAAAGAACCGTGCGTGAACTAGCGGCTGTTTGATTAATAGGCGGTTTATTGTTATTTATTGCGTTTTGGATATAAAGTAAGCAAACAATCAAAATAATACGATTTTGATGTTGACTCATACTGAGCAATCCGTAAAATGCAGCCCATACCGCATCGGGGCAACCCATTACGGTTAGCGATTGAAAGATTGCTTAATTCTTTAAGATATTTTGGCATTAAAGAATATGGCGCGTTGGCAGAGTGGCTATGCAGCGGATTGCAAATCCGTGTACCTCGGTTCGACTCCGGGACGCGCCTCCATTATTCCTTGAGAGTAATATGCGACACTAGCTCAGCTGGTAGAGCGCAACCTTGCCAAGGTTGAGGTCACGAGTTCGAGCCTCGTGTGTCGCTCCAAATTTTGTACTAACGGTCACGTTACATTGGCAGACCGTTATAAGATGGTGTCTAACCGCTTTTTATAAAGCACATTGGTTAGGAGCATCGCAATAAAGAATTGCGTGCCCTGGTGGTGGAATTGGTAGACACAAGGGATTTAAAATCCCTCGGCGTTCGCGCTGTGCCGGTTCAAGTCCGGCCCGGGGCACCATCTATTAAAGTCTGATATTCTCTGAAAAGAGGGTTTCAGCATGCGACACTAGCTCAGCTGGTAGAGCGCAACCTTGCCAAGGTTGAGGTCACGAGTTCGAGCCTCGTGTGTCGCTCCAAATTGAAAAGCCCAATCAGAAATGATTGGGTTTTTTGACGTTTGTAGCATATAAAAAGAGTCTCAACGCGTTATCTCAACAATCATTAGCTCAGCAGGTGGATCGCAGCCTTGCCAAGGTTGAGGTCACGCCTAAGCCTTGAAAATCGGGAGCCTCGTGTGTCGCTCCAAATTGAAAAGCCCAATCAGAAATGATTGGGCTTTTTGACGTTTGTAGCATATAAAAAGAGTCTCAACGCGTTATCTCAACAATCATTAGCTCAGCAGGTGGATCGCAGCCTTGCCAAGGTTGAGGTCACGCCTAAGCCTTGAAAATCGGGAGCCTCGT